>Ga0209303_1000069_pt1 | contig 129089 bp, 129 predicted proteins | sample SidtaG_3_FD_187449 | JGI IMG/M metagenome (GOLD analysis project Ga0209303, IMG submission 187449) | Marine algal microbial communities from Sidmouth, United Kingdom - Sidmouth_Asex1 metaG (SPAdes) (version 2) | ecosystem: Host-associated > Algae > Red algae > Unclassified | place: Sidmouth...
GCAGCGCGAATATCAGCAATCACTCTTGTAGTAGTTTGACTCCATTTTCGGCTTAGATTCCATTGTTGAAACTCTTCGGAACTCAGCATTTTCGCCGAGTGAGGAAATATCACTCTTTATTGAACTATCTTAGTCTACCAACTAACAAGAACTTTACGACAACTTATGCTTCCAGTTTTTTGATTTGTGACACTTTATGGTTCTCAAAATTTAAAGTAGTTTAAAAATCTGTAATGAATTATGGTGGTTATAGCATTTCAAAACGACAGCTTATGCTTCCACTTACGACAGCTTATGCTTCAAGTCACAGTAATCGCATAGCGTAGTAATTCTTCTTCTCTAATGCTTAACTCAACATAAACATCTTCTAAACTAAGTGAGCTTGGTACATTGGGCAGATTGCAAATACTCAAGTTACACATTTCCGTAACAATCATTTGCCTGTATTCTTTGGCAACGTCTAAAATTGCCTTTTCTCGTTCTTCTTCGGATTTTAATTTAATTTCAGCTTCTTGAGCTAATTTTTCTTCAGTTTTTTTCTGTTCTAACTCCGCTTTTTCTTCTTCAGTCTTCAAACTTAGTTTGTGTTGCAACTGAATTTTCTCTAAATCCCAATTATGTTTTTGTGTCTCTAGTTGTCTTTGAAAACCTTGTCTTTGTTTTTCGATCTCCTTCTGAAGTTTGCTGTTACGCCAAAATTGAAAAATTCCAAATCCACCTGAAATAAAAGCAGCAAGAACAATCGATTGAATCCAATTTCCCTCTGTACGCTCCCAAAAACTGGAATTTGTCTGAGGCTGAGAATGTTGTTGAGTGGAGTTATTCGGTTGTGTTGGAGCCTGCGATGGTTTGTTTTTAGGAGTCGTATTTGTAGATTTTGGTTTTATAGTCTTCTTTGGCGTTGTTACATTAGTTGGTGAAGTGTTTTTAGCAGGAGAAGTAACCGAATTATTAGAAGATGATGGAGATTGTTGAGCAGAAGTAGAGGTGGCTGATAGAAAGCTTACCAGAATAGCAAGTAAGATAAAAATCTGCTTTTGATGTTCCTGCTTCATTAACCTGCTTCTGAATCACTATAAAGCTAATTTAACTCAGATATCTCAAACTAATAACCTCAAGTATCACTTTTTTGGATAGATGACCACCAAACATCATTTTCAGTTTCTAAGCAAGATTAACAGCAAAGAAATTGATCGAACTTCTATAGGCATCACATGATGCTCACAAACTCCTGTAAGAATAGCTTTTAGTTAGCAAAATCTCTTAGATTGAGATGAAATTAAAAGTTTTAACCCCCACCCGTGTGCTGATAAATCGCCCTACTGTCAAAGTCATAGCCGAAGCGGAAAACGGGCATTTTTGTCTATTGCCCAATCATATTGATTTTGTGGCGGCATTAGTCCCAGGTATTATTAGCTTTACCACGGAAACGGATGAAGAAGTATTTATTACTGTAGATGAAGGGATTTTAGTCAAATGTAACCAGGAAGTTCTAGTTTCAACTCGTAATGCGGTGGAGAGCAAACATTTAGTCAGTCTCAAACAAACCGTAAGCGAACAGTATCAAATCTTAGATGAGAAAGAAAAGCTGACTCGTTCGGCTTTGGCACAGTTTGAGGTAAGTATGATGCGCCGTTTTCGGGAGTTGGGACATGGCTAAACCAAGATGGCGTGATTTTCAACGTCAGATTGCCAGAAAAAGCGATCGCAAATTGAAAGCCAAAAAGTCAAAAAATAATATCTGGCTGGGCTTCGGCACTTTTGGCATGGTAGGTTGGTCAGTTACGATTCCGACTTTATTGTGTATCAGCCTGGGAGTATGGATCGATACCCATATTCAGAGTAAATATTCTTGGACGCTAATGCTGCTGTTTATCGGGGTAGTTTTAGGCTGTTTTAATGCCTGGTACTGGATTACTAAGGAGAGTCAGGGTGATTGAATCAGAAACCTTGCTGTTATTTGTAGTTTTGCTTGTAGGCATAACTATTATTGTTAGTATTTTGATTAAGGCGGGTTTGGAAAGAGTCGGGATTCCTGCTTTAGTAGGCTATTTACTGTTGGGCGTAATAGTAAACTCGATTAACGGGCAAATTTATTTTCTCGTACCTTCCGTCAGAGAGGTTTATGCTTTTTTAGCTGAATTAGGGATTATTTCTCTCTTATTCCGAGTTGGTTTGGAAAGTAATCTGGCAGGATTAATTAAGCAGCTACCCCGCGCCAGCTTTATTTTGCTGGGAAACCTTTTTTGTAGTGGCGTTCTCGGATTTTTGGCAGCCTCAAAACTACTGAGCCTAGAGCTTATTCCCAGCCTATTTATTAGTATTGCGATGATGGCTACCAGCGTTGGCATTTCCGTCAGCGTGTGGCAGGAAGCGAAGGTTTTGGATACCGATAATGGTGAATTGTTGGTGGATATTGCCGAAATGGATGATATTGCTGCGATCGCCTTAATGTCTCTGTTTTTTGCCATGATTCCCGTTCTCAATGGCGACGTAGAAGCGAACATCCTGACCGTATTTTTGAGAACTATTATTCCTTTTTTAATCAAGGTAAGTATCTTTGCTGCGTTTTGCCTAATCTTATTTCGCTATCTCGAACAACCGATGACTCGCTGGTTTGAGTGGCTCGAACCAGCACCAGATCCGATGTTGATGGTGGCGGGAACGGCTTTTATTATTGCTGCTTTGGCTGGGCTAATGGGCTTTTCGGTGGCAGTAGGGGCTTTTTTTGCAGGATTGGCATTTTGCCACGATCCCGATGTAGTTAATTTTGATGCTTCTTTTGGTACGCTATATGACTTTTTTGTTCCCTTCTTCTTTATCAATATTGGTCTACAGCTACAGGTTAATTCTGTCGATACTAGCTTGAGTTTGGTGCTGGTTTTACTGCTAGTGGCGGTTCTCGGTAAAGTTATCGGTACAGGATTACCTGCTGTTCTAACTACAGATTCCGCTAGTGCCTTATTGCTAAGTATCAGCATGATTCCCAGGGCTGAGATTGCGATGATAATTATGGAAAGAGGGCTGCAGTTGGGGGACTGGGCAGTATCGCCACAAATTTTTACCAGTATGGTAATTATGTCGGCAATAACCTGTACTATTTCACCGTTAGTGTTGCGTCCTTTACTTCAGAAAACCCATAGCTAGAATGTTCCTACATCAGTCTTGACTGATAAATGAGTCATGTCTATAATCTCAATCCTCTAAGCGAACCGAACTTCGTCAATTTATGAATCCCTCAGCCTCAGACAATTCCTTTAATACGCCAACGAACAATAAAAATTGGCATACCGAAAACCCTCAACAAGTCGTTGAAATCCTCAAGAGTGATGCAGAAAAAGGTTTAACTGACGATGAAGTTATTCAGAAACAAAAGTATTTTGGTAAGAATGAACTCAAACAGACTGGGGGTAGAAGTAAGCTAAGTATTCTTTGGGATCAGTTTACTAATGTGATGCTGGTGATGCTCGTTGCGATCGCCATTATCTCAGCTATCCTAGATCTGCGTCACGGTAATTTTCCCAAAGATTCGATCGCCATCTTTACCATCGTCATTTTAAACGCTATTCTCGGCTATTTTCAGGAAAGTCGAGCAGAAAAAGCTCTAGCTGCCTTAAAACGTCTTTCTTCTACTTATGTCAAGGTAATTCGCGATGGTGTTATCCAACAGATAGATGCAGTTGAATTAGTCCCAGGGGATATTATGCTATTAGAAGCTGGTATCCAAATTGCTGCGGATGGATATTTGCTAGAAGAACAAAATCTACAGGTTAGCGAATCTACCCTGACTGGTGAAGCTACTGCGGTTAATAAAGATGCTGGGGCTATTTTACCTGAAGATGCACCATTGGGCGATCGCCTGAACCTAGTTTATAAAGCTACCCAGGTAGCTCAAGGTAGAGGAAAAGCGATCGTTACCAAAACGGGCATGGATACAGAAATTGGTCGCATTGCAACCATGCTGCAAACGGTGGAATCAGAACCCACTCCCCTGCAACGACGAATGACCCAATTAGGTCGAGTATTGGTTACTGGTTCGCTAACCTTAGTTGTCTTAATTACCGTTGGTGGTTTACTTAAGTCAGGCTGGGGAATATTTGAAGAGATCTTAGAAACTTCTCTCAGTATGGCGGTGGCGGTAGTGCCTGAAGGTTTACCTGCGGTAGTAACTGTCACCTTGGCGATTGGCACACAAAAAATGATTCGTCGTCAGGCATTGATTCGCAAGCTGCCTGCGGTGGAAACTTTAGGTTCGGTGACGACGATCTGTTCCGATAAAACAGGTACGCTGACCCAAAACAAAATGATCGTCCAGCGTGTACAGACGAACTCGTTTGACTTTGAGGTAACGGGCAAAGGTTATCAACCAGAGGGAGAATTTATCGCCCCAGACTGCGGAAACTTAGAAAATGAACTAGAAGTGGAGAAGCTGTTAAAGGCTTGTGTGTTATGTAATGATGCTCTGCTGCAATGTTCTAGGAAATCCGAACAAAAAACAACTACTTGGTCTATCTTAGGCGATCCAACAGAAGGAGCATTGTTAGCTTTAGCAGGAAAAGCAGGACTTTTTAAAGAAGATCTAGAGAAAGACTTACCTCGATTGGGAGAAGTGGCATTTACCTCCGAACGTAAGCGAATGTCCATTATCGCCCCCAATCCAGAGGTAGATAAACCTTATATAATGTATGTCAAAGGCTCGACAGAATTTATTCTAGAGCGATGCGATCGCATTCTGATTAAAGACAGTCCTGAATCCATAACTAACGAAGCAAAGCAGCAAATTCTCGAATCTAACACTCATTTAGCCAGCATGGGTTTAAGAGTATTAGGTTTTGCCTACAAACCTCTTGATGAAATTCCTGGCGAAGATACAGCAGAATCGAGCGAACAGGGACTTATTTGGCTTGGCTTGGTGGGAATGCTCGATGCTCCTAGAGAAGAGGTCAAGGAAGCCGTTGCTAACTGTCTCAAGTCGGGTATCAGACCGATTATGATTACGGGAGATCATCCCCTAACGGCAATGGCGATCGCAACCAAATTAAATATTGCCAAGGCAGACGAGCAGGCAATTACAGGACAGGAAATAGCTAAGATGTCGGCAGTAGAATTAGAACAGTCTGTCAGACAGGTTAGCGTCTATGCCCGTGTTGCCCCCGAACACAAGCTGCGGATCGTTCAAGCACTACAAAAGCAGCATAAATTTGTAGCAATGACGGGAGATGGAGTTAATGATGCCCCTGCTTTAAAACAGGCTAACATCGGTATTGCGATGGGCATTACGGGAACTGACGTGAGTAAAGAAGCTAGCGACATGGTGCTACTAGACGACAACTTTGCCACTATCGTTGCTGCTATTGAAGAAGGGAGAGTTGTCTACGATAATATTCGTCGCTTTATCAAATACATCCTTGGTAGCAACATTGGCGAGGTGTTGACTATTGCTGCTGCACCACTACTAGGTTTACCTAGCGTTCCCCTTTCCCCGTTGCAAATTCTCTGGATGAACCTAGTTACAGATGGCTTACCCGCATTAGCTTTAGCCCTAGAACCTGCCGAACCCAACGTCATGAAGCGTCAACCCTATGACCCCAAAGAAAGCATCTTTGCGCGTGGCTTGGGGCTATATATGGTGCGAATCGGGATTATATTTGCCATGTTAACTATCTGTTTAATGGTGTGGTCGTACAACCACGATCTAGATAGCGCAAATTCAGATCATTGGAAGACAATGGTGTTTACAACTCTCTGTTTAGCGCAGATGGGTCATGCTTTAGCAGTCAGATCCAACACTAGGCTGACTATCGAAATGAATTTCTTTTCTAATCCTTATTTGCTAGGCGCGATCGCCTTAACTACCATCTTACAAATTTTACTTATTTACGTCGAACCGCTACGCAACTTTTTTGATACCAGTATTCTCAGCGCGACAGATTTGCTAATTTGTCTGGGTTTTAGCCTACTAGTGTTTGTCTGGGTGGAAATGGAAAAGCTATGCCAGCGTCTTTTCTTTGCTAGACGTAAAAAATGATTTTTGGATCGTGGTTATAAGAATGTGGATAATTAAACTACGATCTAAGAATATGACTAGTCGAAATAACGACAATAAACAGATGACTTATGCAACAGGATATTAAAGAAGCTACCAATCCAAAATTAGATGTGGAATACTATGGAGCAGATTTTCCTGTCGATCTCTTAGTAACAAGAATCAAAGAAGACGACTTTATCATTCCAGGATTTCAAAGGAAATATGTATGGAGACAGGACGAAGCATCTAAATTTATCGAATCATTATTAATTGGACTACCAACGCCTGCCTTGTTCTTGGCAAAAGACAAATTTTCCGATAAGTACATCGTTATAGATGGTCAGCAACGTTTAAGAACTTTACAATATTTTTATCAAGAACAATTTCCAGATGGCAAGAAATTCGACTTAAAAGGAGTTGTAAAACCTTTTAGCGGTCAAACTTATAGTACTTTGCCTGCCTCTTATCGTCGTTCGTTAGGCAACTCAATAATACACTGTATAATTATCTCTGAAAATTACGATTCTAATGGCATATTCTATTTATTTAAAAGACTAAATACTACTGGTACTCCGTTAAATTCTCAGGAAATAAGAAATGGTATATATCACGGACTCTTTAGCAATTTAATTGAAAATCTTTCGGGAAATAAAGTTTGGAAAAATCTTTATAAAAAAGCTGATAAAAGAGCTAATGAGCAAGAATGGATATTGAGATTTATTGCTCTCTATTTTGATTTAGAGAACTATCAGGGTAGCATAACTAGTTTCCTTAATTATTTTATGCTAAAAAACAAAGATTTAGATTTTGTTTCTGGAAATATAATTGAAAGAGTCTTTTTGGATACTATCCATTTTATTTATGATTGTATTGGTTCTGAAGCTTTCTATAGAAAAGGGAAAATAAGCATATCTCTTTATGAAACTTTAATGATTTTTGCTGCCAAAAAACTTGAAAATGGTAGTATTAACTGTTTAGAACTCAAAAAAATTAATCAATTCATTAATGAAGATAATGATTTCTGGCTTCTTAATAAACAGAGAGGAACGAGTAAAAATAAGCTAATATCTAGATTTGAATATTTAGAGAATGTTTATCAAAACATGAGTAGATGAATCCGCGAATCTTACCTCATTGTCAAAGAATAGATTTTCTTTTCCAAAAAATTAGTTCAATTACGAATCTAGCCGACCAAAGCGAATGGTCAAAATATTTATGTGTTTTGGCTTCAGGCTATATTGAAGAATCACTAAGAATTTTACTAGAAGAATATGTTGACAAAAATTCTTCCCATAAGATTCAAAACTTCGTTGCCAAGGAAATTAAGAATATAACAAATTGCAGCGTGGGTAAAATTGAAAATATATTATCTAAATTCGATCCAGCTTGGAAAGATGATTTTACTAATCAGATCGCATCAAAGAGTAAAAAAGTGATGAAATAAAAAACTCTATTAATAGTGTAGTTGCTAACCGTCATCAAATAGCTCACGGAAAAAATGTAAGATTAAATTATTCGTCAGTATCTAATTATTATAGAAATATAAAAGTAGCTGTAGAAATTTTAGAAAACATAATTAAGTAGTTTTAAGTTGTTCGACTTGGTATATTTAAACGATCGCACCATAGGAAAAAGAAGAGAGAAAGACGATTTAGCTTTTAAATTTCTTGATATAAAGAAATAGGGAGATGCTGAGAACAATAACTAAAGTCTTTGTCGCTGGTATATATCTGCATTTCTAATCTAGTCGCGATCGCAATCCGCGCAGCCTACAAATCGCACTAGAGCAAAAATCGGGAAGAAAAGCGATCGCCAAACAAAAAGATTCATGTTGGAGTCAAAACTATTGGTAAATATTGGCTGAAACCAATAAAGTCTTTATCAGTAGTAAGAATCTCGTAGTTTCTGCGGTTCGCTGCTGCACAAATCAAAAAATCAGTATTAGTTCCCTGAATGCCATGCCGACGACAAATATTAAAATAGTCTGCTGCTAATTCATAATCTTCGATATCTAAAGACAAATTGGGAAAAGCTCTAAGATTATCTTTTAGTTTGTCAAACTGTTTTTGATGTTTAATACCAGACAAAATTTCCTGTCTCACTGCACCAAGAAGAATTACCCTACCGTCACTGATTAAATCGCGAAGTCGCTCGGCTATTGAATTATGTTGCTGCTGTCGCCTGAATGCTAGTGACCAAATACAAGTATCAACAATTACTTTCATTGTCGGTAACGTTGTTGTTTGTAGTCATAGTCTTCGTCGTATTCAATTGTTCCAAACAACTCAGTAATTTTAAGTTGCTTACGCCGTTGCACGTATTCCTGCAAAGCTTCCTCTACTACAGCTCGTTTAGTGCGATGTCCACCTAATTTTAGTGCTTCTTGGATTAACTCATTATCGAGTTCTAAATTAGTCGCCATGAGGATATTTTTTTATTGTGCGATTTTATATACAATTTAACGCACAAAACTAATTTTAGATACATAGGCGATCGCATTATTTGAAGAAAACAGACCTCAATCGCGGGATGAAATAAAGGATATTTTCCAAAGCTTCTTCCGTCATATTTTCTTTGCCATAGGTAAACGATTTATGTGCAGCCATCACAAGTTCCTCAAATTTGATTCTTAATATAATCTCAGATTTCATGGAGGGCAAAATCAGTGATACCAATTGTGGCTTTTATAATAGGAGCAGGTTTGGGACTATTTTACTTTGGAGGTTTATGGCTGACGGTACAGCAACTGCCAATTACTCAACATCCTTATCGCCTAATATTTTTTAGCTTAATATCTCGACTAGTAATTACCCTATATATTTTGTCGCTTATTCTTAGTGGCAACGGCGTATACAGTGTCATTCCTCTATTACTCTGTTGTTTGGGATTTTTGGTCGTCAGAACAGCAATGATTTTGTTCATTCAACCGCGTTCGGGAATCAAAGTTTAGCGATCTATGAATTTGACTCCCGACCAAATCATTTATTGGCAACGAGGAATAATTACTCTCAATGCGACCATAGTATTCACTTGGTTAGTAATGATTTTACTTGTGGTTGGTTCTTGGCTGATTACTCGAAAATTATCTGCCTCAACTAAAATTTCTCCAGGACAAAACTTGCTAGAAGTTCTAGTACAAGGAATTGGTAATCAAATTGAGGAAGTCAGTCAGCAAAAACCAGAACCCTACGTTCCATTTATCGGCACTCTATTTATCTTTATTGCTTTCTGCAATCTTCTAACAATCGTTCCTGGCTATCAACCGCCAACGGGTTCGCTTTCGACCACTGCTGCACTGGCGATATGCGTTTTTTTTGCGATTCCACTATATGGCATTAAGAAGCAGGGCTTTTGGGGCTATTTCCAAAAGTACTATCTACAGCCGACTCCGTTTATGCTGCCCTTCAATATTATCGGCAGATTTTCTAACACGATTTCTCTGTCGGTACGTCTGTTTGGCAACGTAATGAGTGGCACGATGATTGTGGTAATTTTACTTTCTATTGCCCCACTGTTTTTCCCGATAATCATGCAGGCATTGGGACTATTAACTGGACTAATCCAGGCATATATTTTCGCCATCTTAGCAATGGTATTTATCGCAGCAGCTACTTCTAATCACTAATCACCGTACGAGCGAACGGCTGTTCGCCCCCACCTATTATGGACAACCTTGGACTAATTGCAATGGCATCAATCTTAACCGCAGGATTAACAATTGCTGTCGGTTCAATTGCCCCCGCACTCGGAGAAGGCAAAGCTTTAGCACAGGCATTGAGTGCGATCGCCCAACAGCCCGACAAGGCTCAAGATATTACACGCACTTTATTTGTCGGTATGGCTTTAGTCGAATCGACAGCTATCTACTGTTTTGTAATTACTTTAATTTTAATTTTTGCCAATCCTTTTTGGGCTTATTTTATTGAGAAAGCTGGCGGTTAGAAGTCAGGAGTCAGAAGTCAGGAGTCAGGAGTCGGGAGTTTGGAGTTTGTTGGCTGGCAATTAATTACCAACTATATGTGAAAAGGTATTTTTTATAACTAATCGGGCTATGCTTATCGATCCTTTTGTTGTCGTTGCTCAAATTATTAATTTTCTGATTTTAGTGGCATTGCTAAAGCGTTTTTTATATAAACCTATTGCTCAAGCGATGTCTGCGCGATCGCAAAGAATCGAGCGTCAGTTGGCAGGAGCAGCTAGTAAAGAGCAGGATGCTGAGGCTGAAAAAGAGTTGTATCTACAAAAACAACGGGAATTGGAGTCTGAAAAGCAGGAATGGCTAGAGTCAGCAAAACAATCGATCATCGAAGAGAAAGAAGAATTGACCCAGGCTGCGATCGCCGAAGTTAGTTTAATGCGATCGCAATGGTACAAAGATTTTGAGCGAGATCGTCATCAACTTACTCATGAAATTCGCGATCGCTTGAGTCAGCAAATCAGTTCGGCAACCAGAAAAGCTTTATCCGATTTAGCCAATGCCGATTTAGAAGGGCAAATAGTAGAAACGCTAATTAATCGTTTGTATAATCTCGACGATTCTCAACTAAATGCTATTCGTGCTGCGCCTGTTCCCAATCCCCATCATGTAATTACTATATATAGCTTTTTTACGATTTCTAGCAATCAAAAAGAAAGTTTAGTAGCTGCTATTCATGAGCAAATTGCTAGTAGTGCAGAGATACACTTTGAGATTAAAGAAAATTTGATTTGCGGGATAGAATTACGCGATCGCGGTTATAAGATTTCTTGGAATGTCGAGAATTATTTAAGAGAGTTAGAAGCTTCAACAATGAGATTCTCAAAACAAAAAGGCATTTAGTATTTTTCAAAAAGTTAAACCAGGCTGATGATTATAAATCCTTTAAAAACTACTAGTAAAGCTGTTCAAATTATTTCATTGACAGTTTTACTTAAATTGTTTTCGTACGAACTAAATATTAAAAAAGCACAATCTCAGCAAAAATTAATTACTAGCTTTTTATCAATCTATGAAAATTACAAAATAAGGATAGCTAGTACACGCAATTTACTAGTAGACTCTCAACAAGATATACCAACCAAAGTATGGATACGCGATGAAAATGAATTTATAGGAATGTTCCAAAAAACACAAACTATAAAATTAGAGCGGTGTAAGTGCCAAAATGTAGAATACGATTACTCTGTCAGGACTAAGATTTTATCCAAATCGCTCAAAAATAATTTTGAAGAAGAAATTATCAATACTTTTGTTCAACGTATTAATCGCCCTACACCGCTTCATGTAGAATTAATTAATAGCGCATCAAAACTGGATGGAGAACGCACAATTACTATCGTTAGTTCCTTTCCTATATCAAAACAGAAAAGCAAATACCTAATAACTGCTATCAGAGAAAAAATTGCAGATAGAGCAACAATAAAATTTCAAATAAGAAAGTTTGTTACTAATAAAATAGAACTACGCGATCGCGGTTATAAAATATATTGGAACTTAGAGCATTACGTAACGGAGTTAGATAAAGATACATCTGAAGTCTTAGCTTAAAGTGTAAAGTACGGATCGATTTTTTAGTGTTTTACTCTCTAGCAATTTATAGAGATCGCTTTATTGCCATAGTATTACTCAACGCCATATTTCAGATTACCAACACCTAATAATTCCTCACGAGTTACTCAAACTGTTTGTCTATTCTATTAGTATGAATTCGATAAGGGTTCTCAGACTAATCATTGGTAAGTTAAAATTCTCGTCTTACCAGGAGCAAGTATCATGAAAACTTTAGTAACCACTATTCTCACAACTGTTATTTTAAGTTCTCCGATAGGGGTTTTCGCCCAAGAAAGTAAATTGCCAGGAGAGCAAACTGCTAGATTGTCTTCTCAATTAGACTACGAAGCAGATGTCAGAAATAAAGATTCTGTTCCTAGAGAAAGAAGAACTAGGAAAGAACAGAAATCTAATGGCATAAGTGGTTATGCGGGAGCTACATTAGGCGTATTTTTTTCCGATATTGATGAAGACAGCGATATCTTCTTAGGCAACGATACTGATATTAATGATGGATTTGGCGGTAGTTTATTTGGTGGCGTTAAATTTAATCGAAATTTAGCTACCGACCTTGAATTTGTGGCTTTTGCAGGAGATATTGATTCAAACCTGGATGTAGATGAAGAAAACTATACCGTCACCTCAGTATTCCTCAATCCCAGATTTATTTTACCGTTGAACGATAAAGACAACAGCTTAGATCTTTTCCTCAGTCCTGGTATTGGTTTCTCGACTTTGATATCTCGTGTTGAAGATGAAGTTGGAGACTTTGACAGTACTACCACTATTGAAGACGATACTCGCTTTGCTTGGCAGGTAAAAGGAGGCGCGTCCGTTCCTATTAGTTCTAAATTTAGTATCTTAGGACAGCTTAGGTATGCTAGCCAAACTGGTGATGATGCGATCGACTATTTCGGTACAGAAGTAGGAGTCGAGTTTAATTTTTAAACACAGCACCTTAGTTTTAATTCCCACTTTTACAAATGGTCGTAGATAAAACATCCTGGCAAAGCATCTTAAACAACAGCATTACTATTTCTCAACAGGTTTTAGATAGTTATCAGCCTGAATTGCGAATTGAAGAAGTCGGTACTGTAACTTATTTAAGCGGAGGAATTGCTCGTGCTGTTGGCTTGCCAAGTGTCCAGGCGGAGGAATTGGTGAAATTTCCAGGCAATTGTTACGGCATGGCTTATAACTTGGATCGCGATGAGGTGGGAATTATTCTCTTAGACGAGAGTGAGGATTTAAAAGCAGGTTGCGAGGTGCTGCGGACAGGAAGGGTCTTAGATGCCCCTGTAGGCGAGGAGTTATTAGGGCGGGTAATTGATGCTACTGGTCGTCCTTTGGATAACAAAGGAGCGGTATCGACGACTAAACGTCTACCAGTGGAGCGGGAAGCACCAGGGATTATGCAACGCGCCCCCGTTACAATACCTTTGCAGACTGGGATAAAAGTTATTGATGCTCTAATTCCCATTGGTAAAGGGCAGAGAGAATTGATTTTGGGCGATCGCGCTACGGGCAAAACGGCGATCGCCTTAGATACGATTATCAATCAAAAGGGTAAGGGTGTTATCTGTATTTATTGTGCGATCGGACAGAGAAGTTCGGCGGTAGCCAAATTGATTGCTGAGTTACGGCAAAGGGACGCAATGAAGTATTCCATAGTCGTAGTAGCAAGAGGCGAAAGCACTCCAGGCTTACAATACATTACTCCTTATGCAGCAACAACGATGGGCGAGTATTTTATGTCTCAGGGCAAAGATGTATTAATTGTTTACGATGATCTGATTCAGCACGCGAGGGCATATAGGGAGTTATCTTTATTATTGCGTCGTCCTCCTGGTAGAGAGGCGTTTCCTGGCGATATCTTTTATATTCATTCTCGTCTACTAGAAAGGGCAACCCATTTACGTCCAGAATTTGGTGGTGGTTCGTTAACTGCATTACCGATAGTAGAAACCGAGGCGCAGAATATCTCAGCATATATCCCGACCAATTTAGTTTCCATCACTGATGGTCAAATTTATTTAACTCCCGACTTATTTCACAAAGGTATATTACCCGCAGTTGATGTCGGCAAGTCTGTTTCTCGTGTGGGAGGCAAAACCCAATTACCTGCTTATCGATCCATAGCGGGAGATTTGCGTTTGTCCTATTCCCAGTTTGAGGAACTAGAGGCATTTTCCCGCTTTGGTTCGAGGTTGGACGATGCCACGCAAAAAAGCATCGATCGCGGTCAGAGAGTCAGAGAAATTCTTAAACAAAACCAGTATCAACCAGTTCCTGTCGCCGAACAAATCGTAGTTTTACTAGCTGTTATTCGAGGCGTTTTTGATGATGTTGCTTTGAATAAGATTGGTGGAGTAGAAAAATCTGTACGTCAGGCTGTGAGAGAACAATTACCCGAACTATACCAAAGAATTGAAGCTGGAAAAAAATTGAGTGAAAGCGATCGCGATACTATAGTAAATATTGCTCAAAAAATGAGAGCAACCATAAATTAGTTAAAGCGTTTTCTTCACAAGTTCCTCAATTTCAATTTATAGATTAATCTATAGTCTTTGAATACCTCTAGAAAGTCAGCTATTCAAAGTAATCACAATAGCTGACTTTTACTAAGCTAATTTATTGCTTAATTAGCTTGGATAGAAAGTAATTTAGTTAATTGTGTTTGCCTCACAACTTCCTCAAAGTTTATTTGTACTATTGATTGTTATGAAGACAGCGAATTAGAAGACTATTGCAATTTAGAAAAGGCAATAGATAAATTTCAAGGCTCTTATCTTCATTCATATATAATAGTTAGCTCATGTTGGTGGTGTTGGCTGAGTTGACTGTTAAATCATTAGTTCAGAGGAACAAACTATGAAAGCTACACAACTACTCCGTCAATATCGTTATGGCATTCTAGATTTTAAGGGTGCAAATTTACATTCCGCTCATCTTGAAGCTGCGGATTTGACCAGGATTAATTTAGCTCAAGCAGATCTTAGTGATGCAGATTTAAATGATGTCGATCTTAGTGGCGCTTGTTTGCAACAGGCTAATTTAACTAATGCTACTTTAATCAATACAAATTTAGTAGGGGCAAATTTATCTGAAGTAAATTTAATTGGGGCAGATCTAGAAAACGCAGATCTAAGAGGCGCAGATCTAAGCGGTGCGGATTTACGGTGTGCCAATCTACAGGGCGCTAATTTATGTAGTGCTAATCTAACTGATGTCGATCTTGGGGGCGCAGATTTAAGCGGTGCAGACTTAACTGAAGCAAAAATGGCGGGTACAGATATTTCCGTAGCAGAAACTAAAAACGTAATTTTAGAACATATAAACTGGGGCAAATGTGAGAGGAAACAGGAAAACACGACTCATCATTGGGTTAGTTGGTCAGGATAAATAAAGAGACAAGGCTATACCTTATACCTTGTCTACAGACTAAATGATGTCTTTTAATCTGTTTTGCCAATTTGATTTAGAAGTATCTACCTTAACTACATAAGCTTGCTCGGCGGTGGTGAATACCTCCGCTTTCTTTTGCTGAGAGGTAATTAAGTCGGCGGTAGCATCAGAGATATCTCCTTGACGTTGGTCTAAGCGATCGCGCAACACCTCGATAGGTGCAGTACAATGGACTATCTTGAGGGGAGTATTTTCAGATTGAGCTTGAGTAATTACTGGCTGACGTAAAGCTAGGCGATCGTATTTAGCATCGAGTATTACCGTATAACCTTCTTTCGCGAGCATCGTACCTAATTCCAATAGGCGATCGTAGGTTTTCTGGGTCATCTCTGAAGTATAAATGCTATCTGTTCCTGAATCTTCTAAAGCTATTCCTGCTAGATGTTTGCGAACGGCATCGGAACGTATTTGAACCCCACCTCTGTTTCTAGCGATGCTTTTTGCCACGGTACTTTTACCCGAACCCGATAAGCCAGACATCATAATTAAGCCTCCCGATTTTCTTTGGGTGTATTGATAAGCCTGTCGGTAATAATCGCCAGCAGTTTTTTTCGCGTCTTCTTTCTCTGTCTCGACGATCTGCGGATCTTCTAGAAGAAAAGAGTTTACTTTCGCTCTCACATAAGCCTGTCTGCTTAAATATAAAGGCAACACCAGTAACCCTTCCCAATCACCAGAATACTCTAGGTAGCTATTGAGAAAAGCATTGGCAAATTCTGATTTGCCTCTAGCTTCTAAATCCATGACGATAAAGGCTACATCGTATATCGTATCTACAAAGCGAAAAGATTCGTTAAACTCAATGCGATCAAATAACTGAATCTTGTCTTGCCACAGGCAGATATTCTTGAGATGCAAATCTCCGTGACACTCTTTTATTTTGCCCTGCTTAACTCTGGTTTGAAACAAATGTTTCCTCTCACTAAAGAAAGCATCAGTATATGCTTTGGTAGCCTCAAATTGCTCTTGCGTTTGAACTATGCCAATATACTTTCGTGATTGTTGATAGTTTTCAATCAAAGCAGCATTTATCTTTTCTACCGTACCAAAACTGCTAATGCGATCGCTACTCTTGGCAGATAAATGAAATTGAGCAACGATCTTACCTAGTTTTATGAGACGATCCTCATCTAATTTCCTAGCTTGCAATAGATCGCTAAACAAATTTGACTGGGGAAACTGACGCATTTTAAGAGCGTATTCTACAACGTTTCTCGAACCGCCCAAAATTAGCTTACTTTCGATCTCACTAATAGTCTCCACCTTTAAATATAGTTCGGGAGCAATTTTTTGGTTCAGTCTTAATTCTTCTTCAATAAAATACTTTCTCTTATCTAACGTAGAGTAATCGAGAAAACCATAGTCAACGCTTTTTTTGATTTTATAAGCATAGTCTCCTGTTAAGAAAACCAAAGAAGCATGAGTTTGAACTATTTGAATATTGTCAGCTACAGCATGGGGATAAAAATCAGGCTGCTGCATCTGAACAATCAATTGAGCAAGATCTGTCACAACTACTAGCTACTAACTACTAATTTTGAAGCATTTTTTATTTCGATACATTTCACCTAGATGAGCAATTACATCAATTAAAGTTAAGCGAAAATCGCTTAGGTATTCAGTGTTTAGACCTTCAAGCATCAATTGCTTTTCTAAATCATCTATAAGGTCTAGATGAATTTCAACAACTTTACTCATCGGCAGATCTATTTTGAATGCTTCTCTGCTAAAGTCTTCAATTTTATGGTTAATGCTATCTTTGTCGGAAAAATAATCATAGAGAATGAGAGAATATTCAACCTTGAGGTCTTTAAGAATTTTCTTCTGTTCAAATTCAGAGAGGTTGTCAAAATGTTTTATGCGATGTCTTTCTTCGTATACAGTTGAGCTAAATCTTTCGCTTGATTTTATACTTAAAATGTTTCGCTTTCTGCTGTAGGCATCAATTTGAGGTTTGTAAGTTGTATTAGACATTATTTAATTTCCTCGGTAGTATTCTAAATTGCTGTGATATTAGTTGCGATATTCCTAACTTGCTAACACCGATCGCTTAGACTTAGAAAAAGCAGTTGACAAGTTGACAATTTTCGTTGATCGTGGATGTTTCTCTTCTGGGGAAGATTCTAAATTTGGCATCTCTGACCAGCAATGACGACAGAACCAATACTCTCGATGATTGCCAAAGTGATGTATTAATGAGCTAGAACAGCAAGGACAGGTGTTTAGAGCATTCATAATTATTTAAACCAAGTTTTTTATAGTGTTGTTAAACGCGATTAATATTGGGAGAAATCAGACTATCGCCAACTGAGCTTGAGATTGTTTAACTTTTAAACTGTTGCAAACAAAGATTGATTCGAGTATTTGTTTGCCTGTGTGCTTCGTATGAACTTCTAGTATTCCTTCGGGATTAGCTTTAAACAAAAATCTTTGGTGAGGAAAGATGATTTTTTCTAAACTATATTTTTTGCCATCCCATAATCGGATAAGCTGCATTTTATTAGTAGAATTGAAGTAATAGCAGAGTGTGTCTGAGGTTTGTTGCGTTAATTTCGAGCTGATAACTGGTGGCATAATATTTCCTCGCTTCAATCTAATCTCAATATAGTTTTTAAATTTGAAGAACCTGTGAGGAATCTGCATAAAACCTCAGAATTATTAATATTCATGGTTAAGATATATGACAACCATCGAAGAACTCAAGCAAAAAATAGCTACAGCAAACGATTTAAAATCTGTGGTTAAAACAATGAAAGCTTTAGCAGCGGTAAGTATTCATCAATATGAAAATGCCGTAGAGTCTTTAAGTGAATACGATCGCACTTTGTCAATGGGATGGCAAATTTTGCTTCAGAAGCATCCAGAAAGATTATTTGAAGAATCAACCCGTCAGACTCAGAAAGTGGGACTAGTTATATTTGGTTCTGATTGGGGTATGTGCGGTCAGTTTAACGAGAGAATTGCCGATCGCACTCAAAAATATCTCGATTATCCAGATATAGTGCCTAATGCTTCATCAATCTTATGTATTGGGTCGAAAATAAGCGATCGCCTAGAAGCAATGGGATATAACTGTGAAGCGAATTTCAATCTGCCAAGTTCTGTTACGGGAATTACCGCAATAGTTCAAGAAATAGTGCTGAACTTAGAAGCTTGGCGCGAGCAAAATAGAGTCGAACGGATCATTATTATTTATAATCTCATCACGACTGGCACTACATATCGACCCACAAGATTACAAATTTTTCCTTTAAACTCTAGGTGGTTACAGGATTTAAAGCAGCGTCAATGGTCTTCTAAGTGTATACCCACATTCACAATGGAAGAAGATAAGCTAGCAGCAGCTTTGTTTCGACAATATTTCTTTGTATCCCTCTATCGTGCCTGTGCCGAATCATTAAAGAGCGAAAATACCAGTCGGTTAGCTGCCATGCAAACGGCAGAAAAGAATATCTCAGAGCGTCTTAATGAGTTAAATATGCAGTTTAACCAGCAGCGTCAAACGACTATTACTGAAGAATTGTTAGATATTGTGGCTGGCTTTGAGGCTTTAAATGAATTCAGTAGTCAGGAGTCAGGAGTCAGGAGTTAGATTTGAGTGATTTTATAGTAGATACCAATATTCTGATTATGGAATCTATTTCTTGAAGCAATAAAGCAAATTTTTGTTTTGGGACAAGATTAGTTTCGATCATTATCTCAATCCAATATTCGGTTTCCCTCGCCTCTTTCAAAGCTATCTCATATTTGTGTATAAAATCTCTTTTTGATTGGGCAGAAATAGCTTCTTTGCAGTTTGCTCCGATAGAAGTGCTTGAGCGTAAAAACTGTTTTGCCAAGACTCTTGCAGCATCATCGTAGTTACTCTTTTTGATAATTTCTGTATAAGCGAAAATAGCTCTGACTGCAAAATTTTTAGTTCTTTCTTGAATAGTTGTATCTCTATCAACCATTATCTTTTACTTCTGACTTCTGAATCCTGACTTCTGACTTCTGACTTCTGACTTCATGATATTACCAGCCCAGAAATCCTGAGATTTGACTGGCTAGGGTAAGGGAATCAAAAGGCTTGTTGATTACTCCTTTTGCCCCTGCATTATAAAAGCGACGACGATCGCTTGCTTGAGCTTTGGCAGTGATAAATATAGTCGGAATATCCTTGGTTTTGGGATTTTCTTGTAATTTGGCAATAGTTTGAATGCCGTCGAGTTCGGGCATCATCGCATCGAGGAGAATAGCATCGGGCTTTTCTTGTTCGGCGATCGCAATTCCTTCTTTGCCACTAGCAGCACTCATCATCGACCACCCAGCCTCAGATTCTAGACAAAACTGTGCCAGGGTTTTGATATCATCTTCGTCATCGATAAATAGAATTCTTTTAGTCATGGTTTGCGTAACTTGAGCGATTTTTTTTGACACTTTTTTTACCAAAAATAATTATCTTTAAAACTAATAGTACATTGTATTTTTACCTATTTTGATTACGCTAATGAATGTAATTGCTAAAATTTAAACTGCAATTATTAACTATATTTTAACATTGCAAAAGCATCCCAAATACTCTACTTGCTTGGGATAGAGATAATATATTGTATTCGTTAAATGTGATTATTCTGTGAGGAATATCTAATTCCGAACTATAACGTCCTACAGCATTAGAAAAATTAGGAAAGAGGAATTGTAAAGTAAAATGTGCTACCTTCGCCATAAACACTATCTACCCATATTTCGCCATCGTGTTGTTCGATGATATGACGGCAGATCGCCAAACCTAAGCCTGTACCGCCTTTTTTGCGTGAATCGGAGGCATCCACCTGTTGAAAGCGTTCAAAGATAGTTTCGAGTTTATCTGTAGGAATGCCTCTACCTTTATCGGTAACTGAGAATCGGATTTTATCGTCCTGTGAATCCGAAGCGATCGCAACTTTGCTGTGTTCGGGTGAAAACTTAATTGCGTTACTTAAAAGATTGGTTAGGGTTTGAGTAAGACGATCGCGATCGCCTAAAAACTCGATTGATTCGACATTGGTTTCTAGTGTAATCTCCTGTTCGGCTGCCATAGAAGAAACGGTATCCATTGCCTGCTGAATCAGTTGGGCATCATTGCAGGTGGTTTTGGTAATTTCGTCTCGACCCGACTCCATGCGTTCTAAGTCGAGAATGTCGCCAACTAGATGTGTCAGGCGATCGCTATTTCGTAACGCCATTTCTGCCATCTTTGAACCCGATTCTGATAGTTCGCCCAAACGACCAGCACAGAGTAACTTTATGACTCCATGTATCGAGGTTAGAGGAGTTCGCATTTCATGACTGGCAATAGAAACAAATTCACTCTTCATTTGCTCTACAGCTTTGCGTTCGGTAATATCTTCGATCATTGAGAAAAATCCTTTTACCTTGCCACTAACATCCAAATCGGGAATATAGGTTGCGCTCATCCAATACGAACTTCCGTTATCGGCAGTCGGCTTAGTTTCAAAAGAGACTTCTTTGCCCGCCAACGCCATTTCAACGTAGGGCAGCATTTTTTGATAGTTATCTTGCCCGACTAGTTCTTTTATCGCTAGTCCTTGTAGGCTAGAACGGGGTTTTCCATACCAAGTTTCGTAGGTGCGATTGTTATAGCGATAACACTGTTGCTCATCTATATAGGCAATTAATACGGGTAAAGCATCGGTAATGAGCTTTAACTGTTCTTCACTTCGCTGTAGGGATTGCTCTGTATGGACGCGATCGCTTACATCTACAATCGTTTCTAGCACTTTAAGAACATTACCTCGATCGTCTACCGTAGGTTCGCCTCTACTTTCAATATATTTGATTGTACCGTCTGGCATTAGCAGGCGATAGTTTAATTCCCAAGCTTCTCCTTGGCTGTGTCCTGCACGAAGAGTTTTTTTGACCAGCAGCAAATCTTCTGGATAAACCCGATCTAAAATTTCTTGGCAGGATGGTATGGGTTTGTTTTTGTCAAAGCCTAGAATATTGAACAATTGCTCCGACCAACTTCTGGTTTTAGTTTCGTAGTCGTATTCCCAACTGCCAAGCCTGGCGATCTTTTCTGCTTTTGCTAGCAGTGCTTTAGAAGCCTGTAATTTTTCTAGGGTTTGTTGTCGCTCGCTAATGTCTTTAAGCATGACCGTATATAGCATTCCCGATTTGGTTTGTAGTTTTGCCACAGATGCTTCAGCAGAAAACTCATGACCGTCTTTTCGACGACCAAAAACATTACTGTTACGTTCTGCCATCCTGCGTGACTGTTCTGCTGCTTTGCCAAAATTGTTGATGTGCTGACGATGCGCCTGGCGGAATACTGTGGGTAAGAGAACATCTAGAGGCTGTCCGATGATTTCAGTAGCCTGATAGCCAAAGATTTTTTCAGCACCCTGGTTAAATAGTTGAATGTTTTGCTGTTCGTCTATAGAAATAATTGCTTCATCCGCATTATCCAAAATACCCGCCAGCTTCTCCTGATTTACTCTCAGTTCTCGTTCTGTTTGCTTGCGTTCGGTAATTTCTGACTCTAATAGCTCGTTAGTAGTAGTTAACTCTTTAGTACGTTCTAATACTAGTCTTTCGGTATAGTTAAGCAGTTGAGCTTGGGATAAGGCTACTCCCAGGCGATCGGCAATTTGATTGAGTAACTGAATTTCGGGTTCTTGCCACTTCCTCGGATTATGGCACTGGTGAGCGATTAGTAAACCTTTGAGTTTTCCCTGGGACAAAATTGGCACGACTAGCTTTGCCTGCACCTGAAACTGACCTAAAAGCTGCTTAATATTTGGACTAATTTCGGCTATAGCTAAATTATTGATCGCTAGTACTTTTCCCTGATGATATCTAGCCAGATATTCTCCCATCAGTAGGGGATCTGCTAGTTCGTAGCCCAACATGGGAGTTAAGTCAGTCAGAATCGCCTCGCTAATTGGTAATGCCGTATTGTTTGGCTGTATTTCGACAATCAAAACGCGATCGCTCTTTAAAAGCTGCTGTACTTCGGTTACGGTAGTCTGTAAGATTTCATCCAGGGCGATCGACATCCGAATCTTATCGGTAATTTCGGTCAGCAATTTATTTTGCCGATACTGAAATTCCAGCTTATTCCACACCCGACGCTGTTCGGTTACGTCGATTCCCGTAGCGATAATAAATTCAATCTCTCCTCGATCGTCAAATAGGGCAGTATTCGACCAAGAAATTAAATTTTTGCTACCGTCTTTGCTTATCCAATAGTTTTCGTATTGGTTATGGAATTGACCAGTAAGTAATCGTTCAAATACTGCTTTAGTTGCTGTTTTTTCTTCAAAAGGAACTAAAAAATCCCAAACTTGCTTACCCTGGGCTTCAGCAAAGCTATATCCTGTAACTTGTTCGCAGGTACGATTAAAACTGACTACAGTTCCCTGGCGATCTAACACCGCTACCAATGCCCCTACGGTATTGATTACAGCCTCAGAAAAGTCTCGTTCTTGCTTGAGCTGCAATTCCGTCTGTTTTCTCAGAGTTATATCCCTTGTTACCGCCAGCAATGCCGTAATTTTATCTTCCTGTTTTAAGGGGACAGCATTAGTTTCCAGCCAGCGAGTTGTTCCTTTAAGCCCAGTTAACTCAAACTCTAACTTGCCCGATTTGCCTGCAAACACGCTTTCGGTCAGGTTGATAAATGCTTGACGATGTTCGGCATTAATTAAAGAATAAACTGACTTGCCGATCGCATTAGAAGAATCAGCTTCGATAATTGCCAGTCCCGCAGGGTTCATTTCCAGGAGAGTGCCATCGCGATCGAGTATTTTGACACATTCTGGTTCGGAATCAATGATGGTACGCAGTAGATTTTCGCTTTGGGCTAGTTTTGCCTCTGCTTGTTTGCGGTCGGTAATATCGCTGTGAGAACCAGTCATGCGAATTACTTCCCCCGACTTATCCCAAAGTGCCTGTCCTCGATCTAAAATCCACTTATAGCTACCGTCTTTACAGAGTACGCGATGTTCGGAAATATAAAAGGGAGTCTTACCCGCAAAGTGGTCTTGGATCGTTTCTGTTACCCAGCCCAGATCGTCTGGATGAACTCGCTTTGACCATTCTTCTAAAGTATTCTCAATTTCATCATCAGCAAATCCTAACATCTCTTTCCAACGGTGAGAAAAGAATACTTCGTTAGTTTTGACATTCCAATCCCAAATCCCGTCATTTGCTCCTTTTAAAGCTAACTGCCATCTAGCTTCGCTTTCAATTAGAGCTAGTTCTGATTTTTTGCGATCGCTAATATCTCTTGCTGCTGCATAGATTAATCTTTCCTCTAGATAGGGTTTTGCCGTCCATAACAGCCAACGATAATCGCTGTCTTTAGTTTGATAGCGATTTTCAAACGAAATAATGGTTTTACCCTCTGATAGTTTTTCAACCTCCGCAATTGTCGTCGAACGGTCTTCTGGATGCACAAAGTCAATAAATGGCACTGCTAAAAGCTCGTCGGCACTATAGCCCAAAACTTCAGTGAAGGCGGGGTTAGTACGTTTGAAATAGCCATCTAGTCCTGCAATACACTGCATACTATTAATTTCAAAAAACCTTTCCAACTCCTGTTTTTCGCTTCTACAGATAGCTGTATTTGTTAGATCGCGATCGCCTGACGTGGTTTGAGGTAGATTAATTAAACTACGAGCATCAATTACTCCGACTAATTCCCCATTAACTTCAAGCAGGGGTAGATAATTAACTGAATGCTGCTGAAAAAACGATCGCACTGAAGCTAGATCTTGACATTGCGATCGTAACCTAGTCAATACTGACTGAGTCATCATATCTCTGACAACTGTAGCCTCTAAACTACTTCCTGAAGCGATCGACCTAATCACATCACTTTGAGTCAAAATTCCCACCAGCTTTTCGCCCGTAACCACCAACAGATAATTTGCTCTGCCGTCTGTAAAAGGCGCGATCGCATCCTTTAGTAAAGTGTCGGGTGCAATAGTCAGGGGGTTAAAGTCGATGTATTTATTGATACTCACTGCTACTTGTTCGCTACAAAACTAAAATCTTGCCCAGACATGAAGAGAAAAACATATTTCTGTTTCAGTATAGTATTCCAATTTTGTTTGCGGTCGTATTCAACCACATAACTTAATTAGCTGCCAAACTTTTGATAATCCTCACAAGTTTCTCAAACTATTTCTCTAACTTAATCTGCAAATGCAATTTTCTAGGTTTATTCACTGAAGGTCTATAAGATGTTGGAGCGATTAACTAACTACCTACGATCGAATTTAAATATTTCTCAGAATGCAATTATTTTAGCCACAAAAACTCAAGCGATCGAGCCTCATATTTTACCAATAGTTCTTTGGCAATATGGATTCTTAAATATTAGCCAGTTGGAACAAGTTTTAGATTGGTTAGAAGTGTCTAATTAAATTATGAAGTATCTCAGTCAAAAACAATGAATAATCGAGAATATATCTACTCTTTTCCTAATACAAGCTGCACTTTAGCAATCATCGAGTATTTACGTAGAAAACATCAGTCCCACTTAGATTCTGTCGCAGTTATCAACCTAATCGATCGCTGGTTAGTAAAATTGAACCTCAAAAGTTCAATTCCTTATCGAACAGAAAAAAATTTGCTGGCTGTTCTCAATGAAATGGGTTCGGTTGCTCGACCTACTTCCAAAATATTAGAAGCCTTAACCAGCTTAGAACAGGGTGAATCTCCTACAGAGGTAATGAATCGTTATCAGGTTGTGATAGTTGCTCATGGCAAACCAGAAACCGAAGAAATTGAAATATTTCGCGATCGCATTGTCGAAAGATTGGGTTACTGTCCGCAGAATATGGCTTAAGGGAAGACAGAAGGCAGAAGTTATGAGTGTAAATCGTAAATATTCAATAGCTATACTACTAATTTTATCCTGTGGATTATTAGGCGTGTTAGTTCCTGGTGGTTCTATCGAAACTAGGAACTTTTCTCACATTAATCCATTTATTCTGGCTTGTTTCAATACTTTCCTCACATTATTAGTGATGACTAGTATTTTAATTGTTTACTATCTTCTACGGGAGATAAATTGGGCATATATCGTTGCTGCAATATGCGGTTTATCTTATTTTGTAGTGTATGCCTTAGATTTGGCTAAAATATTTCCCGTTTCACCAGTTCCTATGCCTCAGACCTTATTGATTATTGAAGTGATTGGGTTAATTGTTTCTCTGCCAATAATGTTTCTATCTATAAAAGAATTGTCCTTTGCAGATAGTCTCCATGAGCAAGAGACAAAAAAATCTATTCCAAGAATTTTGTTTATTTTGCTTTCTATCACTAGTTTGGCGATTATTATCTTTGCTACTAAGTCGACTATGGGAATTTAACTAAAATTAACAGATTTAGTCATCTTGGTAACAGTTCGCTTTTATTTTTTTGCTTACGACAATAATCTATACAATTGTTCGCTTGTCGGGTAAGAGCAATAGAAGGATGTACTGCACATTTTAAATATAAATTTCTAGCATAAAACTGGCAATTATGACATTTATATGGAGTGAAGGAAAATAATACTCCGTTGCCTATTTGTATTGTTCCTAGTTCTCGAATAATTTCGAGTAAAATCCAGCTAATCATTCCCATTACAGTAATCCAGATAAAAATGTTTTGTGTCGGAGAAGTATAGAGTTGATTTCTCGATATTTGAGTATTGCTGGATTCCAGCTCAATAATCAAATTTCTACTCAAGTTCCCTGGATGAAAAGTTTGCAGGTCGGAACTGTTTCTAATATGTATTTGTTCAAAGTCCATATCAAACACCTCGGAGTTTGAAAATTGGCAAGTGTTTTTGTTTAAAAATTCCGTTTTTAGATATCATTTATCATTCCTGCCAAAGCTTGTACTGGACACTGGACAACTCTTTAGCAGGAATATGACATAGCTTGGAGCTAAAGCTTTTAAGCTCTTTGCGGTTCTGCAAAGCGTTTTAGTTTCCGCTGTGCAGCGTTAAAAGCATCGCGAATAGCAATATAGGCATTATCGTGATAATTTCCCGATTTATCTTTATCAATCGCTAATTCTTCTCCAGGCAAGCTGAGATTGATTCTAATGTGGTAGGGATTTTTGTCGTGATGATGCCGATGAGGAACTTCTACTATTACCTGGCAGCGGAGAATGCGATCGCAGTAATGACACAATTTTTCAAACTGTTGTTCGATTCTGGTGGCGATGGCTTCAGAATGAGGAAGATTGTGGAAAGTAATTTGTAGGGGAACTTTAACTTGCATACTATGATGTCTCCTCAATGTAATTGGCTCTATGAGCTAGCTAGCTATAGTTTTAAAATAGGCTAAAAACGTGAGGAATTTGTGATGATAGATACTATAGTTAGTGGCTAGCTGTTGATCGTTAGTCGTTGGTTGCTGATAGTAGATATATTTAAAACTCTTGACTACATGCGGCGAACTATGCGCCTTTGTCCTAAAGGATAAGCTTCGTGACTGAAAGGAATCCTTTAGGGCCAATGACTTCACTTTCTACTACGCTTTAAACGATTTAAAATACGATTAGCCAAGATCGATCCCGTAACGGGCTTACAGATATAATCATCCGCACCGATATTAAAAGCCCGATTTTGAGTTTGTTCGTCTTGGTGTACGCTTAAGAATAGTACTGGCAGATGCTGCCAAAAGCGATCGCTTCTCAGGATTTGACAGAGTTCTATACCGTTAAGATCGGGCATATCGATGTCTAATATTAAGATATCTGGCTCTACGCTTTCGAGCACTTCCCAAAACTGCGTCGATTTGTCTAAGGTACTTATCTCAAAACCCCAAGGTTCTAATGATATTTCTAGGGAGAGTAATACTTGAGGATCGTCATCAATAATTAAGACTTTGGCAGCACTACCAAGATTTTCGATTAATTCCGTAACTGCGGAAATCGCTACAGTTGACTCTACTGGATGCTGTAGAAATAAGTTGCCACCCTTACGCGCAAAGTTTAATCGATCGAATAGCTGAGGTGATTCTCCAATTGCTACTAAAGGCAGTGTAGAGTGATGTTGATGAAGCTGTTTGAGGAATTCTAAATCTTCACCGTCGGGAAAAACTATTTTGTGTAATACGGCATCGATTGAACCTTGTTCGAGGATTGACTTGGCTTTGGTCAGATCTGATGCTATATGAGTTTCGATTCCCTGACGGCTAGCTTCTGCGAGTAATTCCCGATCTAGATTTTCATCGTGAAAGCGATCGATAATTAATAGAGAGATATTTTTATGCAGCGCATCTTTGACCGTTTCTTCAAATGGCTGGTGCTGCAAATCTTCCCGAAGAGATTTCGTAAGGCTACTTACTCGCTCTAAGCCTTCTGCTTCTAATAAGTTATGACCGAGCAATAGCTCAATTTCCTTAGCAATCTTCGATCCTTGTGGAAAACCAAAACATCCTAAAGAACCTGCCAGTTTATGAGCCGAACTTTTAGCCTGTGCCTGTAATTCTTCTGTTACGTTACCTGCTGAGACTGCTACTAAATCTTCAAGGTTAGCCAGTCTCTCAAAAGCCAAATCTTTGAACTGTAACCAAATTTTATTAATATCAGCCGTTTTGTTTAGTTCTTTTGATTCTTGTTTGGACGCAGATAGGGATTTGTCGCTTACCCTAATATCATCATCAGTCTTCAGACGATAGCCCACACCATAAACTGTTTTAACCGTATCTTTTGGCATACCTACAGCCTTAAGCTTTTGGCGCAGTCCTTTGATGTGGGTTCTAACCGCTTCTTCCCCTGGAGGATCTTCTCCCGCCCACAGATTGTTGATAATTGCCCCTGGACTAAATACCTGCTGTGGATGACGCATAAACAGTTCGATTATGCCGTACTCTTTAGGTGTTAAAGACAAAAGTTGTTGTTGGTGATAAACTTCATGGGCTTTGGGATCGAGCCTGAGATTTCCCCATTCTAAAGTTGGTGAAGCTGCACTAATCTCACGGCGTAGTAATGCCCTAATTCTGGCAGTCAGTTCGTCAAAATCGAAGGGTTTAACTACATAATCATCTGCCCCTGCATCTAGCCCTGAAATCTTATCATTTTGGCGATCGCGAGCCGTTAAGAGCATAATTGGCATGGTGTAACCTTCTGCCCTAATCTGTTGGCAAAGTTCCACGCCATCAATATCGGGTAGCATCCAGTCGAGAACCACCAGATCGAAGTCAAACAAAAGGACAAATTCCCAGCCCATCTCACCCGTGTTAGCGATATCTACAGCGTAACGTTGTTCAACTAGCTTGCTCGCCAATACCTCCATTAATTGTTCGTCATCATCTACTAGTAAGATTCTCATGGATAAGCCAGTTACTTCTCAAGAACATCTTACAGTCTATTTTCAAGTATAAGTAATTTTACCCAAATAAATGTTCGATATTAACTATAAGTTTAAAACTTGGCTTATTTTGAATATTGATAATTTTAAAGTAAATCAAATTAAGCGATATTTCATATTTTCCTCTATCTTTCTCTTTCGTTTTTTCGGTTAAAATGAAGATACTCTTGCTCACAGCTTTTTTACAGTCAAGCAAAATAGTTGTCTTCAGCAAAAAATTAGGCTTTTTAGTTTAAATTTGCTGTTTGTTTGACGCATTTTTTTTGCGTATTTAAAGACACACGCCTCACAAATACTCCAACTTCTCTTGGTAATTTAATATACATAGCCAAGAGACAGCTATAAGTAGTTGGACAAAATTAAATTCAACGTTCATGCTCGAAGTCAGAAGTCAGAAGTCAGAAGTCAGAAGTCAGAAGTCAGAAGTCAGAAGTCAGAAGTCAGAAGTCAGAAGTCAGAAGTCAGAAGTCAGAAGTCAGAAGTCAGAAGTCAGAAGTCAGCAAGAATTAACTGTAAATATTTCTGTCCAAGTACTTATTAAATTTTCAAAAACCATTCGCTACAGGGAGAAAATAATGGTTTTATCTATTCAGCGTCCTAATAATTCATTGAATAAAGAGCTAGGCGATCGCTCTAACCAGCTTTTAAATCTGCTGTCAAAGTCAGAATTACAAAACCTCCTGGCATATTCAGAACGCATAACTATACCAGCTAAACAAACCTTGTATAAACGAACTAATTAGACAAATCTATTTTCCTCTTCAGGGTATTATCTCTCTAACAATAGTCAACGAAGACGGATTAGTAGCCGAATCTGCTGCGGTTAGTAATGAAGGGATGGTGAGTATTACTGGGTTTCTGGGCGGTAATAAATCTTCTAATCTGGTAACTGCTCAAACCGACTGTATTGCTATTAGCCTGCCCGTTAACATTCTTCGACGAGAATTTAATCGTGGAGGAGAGTTGCAGCGAATATTATTATTGTATGTCCAAGCCCTACACTACCAGGTGTCGCAAAATGTCTTCTGTAGCTGCCATCATACTTTAGAACAACGCCTAGCTCGTTGGTTACTGTTTTATCGAGATCGCTTGGGAAAAAAACAATTTAGACTGACTCAAGAAACCCTTGCCGATCTTTTGGGTGTCAGGCGATCGAGTTTATCAGCAGTAGCAGTAGATTTGCGTCAAAGAAACCTCATCCACTACAGCAGAGGTAAGATTATGATTCTCGACCCCGAAGCTCTAAAACAAGCTGCCTGTGAATGCGACCATTCAATTTCAAATGAATACAAACGACTGTTCGATTTATGAGATCTTATATTAAGCGTTCTGTCAAATAAACTTAACGATTATGCTGGAATTCCGACAGACGCACTTTTAATTGATGTGCGATTATGCACACAAGTATCAAATAGCTAAGATTATTTATTTCAGCAAAGTGGACTCAACCGCAATAGATATCTCGCTCTATGTGGATAAATAAGCATTTGAAATTTGACGGTAAATCCTACGCTAGCGCACATTATATCTGCCTTGTTGAAACTATCTGTGCAAACAGAAATCAACAAAATATTGTCAGTAATAGAGAAGTATCAGCGTCATGAATTATTATCAGAACTCTTTACCAAAACGCTCGTTTTACCAACCAAATAATATAGTCCAACTGCAACCTCCTTGGTGGGTAAAAATCGCCACATCAGAGCCAAAATGCGTATATTATTTCGGTTCATTTGAGAACAAGGAAGATGTAATAAATGCTCTGCCTGGCTATATTAAAGATTTAGATAAAGAGCAGGCAAAGGGAATCTTTATCGAGATAAAGCAGGATGCTCCGCAACAATTAACCCAGTGTGAATCATATTTTGGCAAAAATTAACTAAGTTAGATTTTAAAATGATTGCGAAAAGTATTTTGCTGATTGAGGATGATATAGGAATTCAAGCAGTTACTAAATTCAGCTTAGAAATGGACGGTCATTGGCAGGTTAGTGTCGCCAACTGTGGAGAAGAGGGATTGCTAAAGGCAAAAACTATAAATCCAGACGTAATTCTCTTAGATTTGATTTTGCCAGGTATAAGCGGGCTTGAGACTCTCGAAAGACTAGATTGCGATGAGGAAACTAGCAATATTCCGATTATTTTGTTTACAGCTAAATTATTGGCAGGAGAAATACGAGATTTTAACAAAAATAATGTCGTTGGGCTAATAACAAAACCGTTTGATTGTTTAACTCTATCAGGGAAAATTTTAGCCCTACTCGATAGTCAATTAAAGTTGGCAGGCAATTCAACTAACAACTAACAAATAACAACTAACTAAATTAACAAATTCTTGGCAATTGTTCTCCACTAAGCAAATCTATAATTCGCTTTGAACCAATAGTACTTTTAAGTGTTACTAATGAGTTTCGATCCTCGATAACCTTGCCAACAATTGCTGCATTGCGGGAAAAATGCGATTTCACAATTTCCAGCGTGCGATCGCTATCTTTGGGCGGGATAAATGCTACAAATTTACCTTCGTTAGCTACATAAAGAGGATCGAAACCTAGTATTTCACAAGCTCCCCGCACCTCCTCGATAACTGGAATTGACTTCTCATCAATTTCAATACCAACTTTCGCAGCAACAGCGATTTCATTTAAAACACTAGCCAAGCCACCACGAGTTAAATCTCGTAGACAGTGAACCTTAATATCGGCAGCTAATAATTCTAAAACCAAGTCGGCTAAAGGGGCAGAATCACTTTTAATAGTAGTCTCAAATTCTAATCTTTCTCTCTCTGCCATAACAGCAATGCCGTGTCGTGCTAAATCTCCGTTGAGTAAAATTAAATCTCCTGGCTGAACTGACTGAGGCGCAATAATTTGATTATGTTCGATGATACCAATACCCGTAGTATTAATAAAAATACCGTCGCCCTTGCCCTTTTCTACTACCTTAGTATCTCCCGTAACTACTTTGATATTTGCTGCCTCTGCTGCCCGCTGCATCGATAATACGATCTTCCATAAAGTCTCTATTGATAGTCCTTCTTCAAGAATAAAGCTAACGCTCAGATAAAGAGGACGCGCCCCCGCCATCGCCAAATCGTTGACTGTTCCATTAACCGCTAACGAGCCAATATCTCCACCAGGAAAGAACAAAGGATTAATTACATAGGAATCGGTAGTAAAGGCTATGCGATCGCTCTTTAACTGAAGCGCAACTGCATCATGCTGGATCGTATCTGCCGTGCCAAAAGCAGTCAGAAACATTTGAATTAGCTGCTGCATAAGCTTTCCTCCTCCTCCATGAGCCATTAATATGTGAGGATATCGCTGTAGGGGAATTGGGCAGGAAAGGTTAATCACGATTTATTATTCCTAAAGGACGACGCGGAGCTAGTGCTTTAGCATACCGCTTTGCATATAGTTGGTGGTCAATTACGCTTCTAACTTCAATGTCGATTGCTCCATCAGCTTGAGTTGCTATGAGAATCAAACCAAATGCTAGTAGCAAGGTAGTTATAATTAGTAAATCAAACCTAAGAATGTCCATCTTCTTCTCCTTAACACTTAAATAATTGAATCAGGCGAGACTCAAGTATCAGTTGCCTCGAACTGTTCTATTGCCTCAACTACGTGGGCTGCATACATCAATGAAGGACCTCCACCCATATATACCGTTACTCCCAAGGTTTCCATAATTTCTTCTTTAGTAGCCCCTGCTTCTAACGCAGCTTGAGTATGAAAAGCAATACAGTTATCGCAATGAGTTGATACACCAATCGCTAAAGCAATTAATTCCTTAGTTTTGGTATCAACCGCCCCTGAAGCTGAAGCATTTTTACTCAGAGCATAAAAAGACTTCATTACTTCGGGTATAGCTGTGCGTATCTGGCTAGTGTATTTTCTAATATGTTTGGTTTGTTCTGGATAAAGCATTTGATTACTCCAATTTTTAGAAGTCAGAAGTCAAAATAGTTATTCGATCTAGATTGTTATGCGAGCAAAAAAGTTTTCTTGAGAGAATCAAAGACATGATGTGTACTATCTTCTGGATCGCTTTTGGCTAATTCTTGCCATCGACGTACTACTTCTGAGGGTAGCTTAATGTTTACATGGCGATCGCCTGTCAGATTAAAAACCAGATCGAGAGTTTCGATTGGTAACTGAGGCACAATATCTTTGATGCTGTACTTTGCTACATGAAAAGCAGGAGATTCTTGCGAGTATAAATCTTTAGCTTCAAACAAAACTCTATCGCCATCACTAAACTGTAATGGTCGATTGTGGTCGAGTTGAAATAGAGGATATCCCACTAAGCGTAGGTAAGTATCGCTATTGCCGTTGTTCGCTTCTTGCCAGACAATTAATTCCCAAACGTTTCCCGCTTCATCTTCAAGATTGCTAATCGAACTACCATTTTCTCGAACAATAGATTGTTGATGAATAGATGCCGAGGCAGGTAATGCTATAAAATCAATTAGCTGGGGACTAAAACACAGCCAAAAACTTGCTACCAGTATGACTAAAAACTTTTTATACTGAGATCTCATCATTGTTCCCCTCCCACAAAAAATCATGTTTCAAGTGTTCCTCTATTCGAGTTTCGGTTTTTGACACCAAAGATTCAGCTAAAGCGATCGCCGTTTCAATTAACTCTGCCTGTTGTTTTTGATTCAACCTTCCGCTCTCTGTCGGATAAACTTGATAAGTATGAGGGTTAGCCAACATTCCTGCTAGCAATTGGGCTGCAATCTGTTTAATTTCATTTGCTTGAGATTTCACTGCTTTACTCCAATTGAAATTTTTGACCGATTTTCTAATTGTCGATAACGATAATAGGCAGCACAAGCACCTTCAGATGAAACCATTGGCGCACCCAAGGGGTTTTCGGGAGTGCATTTTTTGCCAAACGCTTGACACTGATATGGTTTTTTTATTCCCTGAAGGATAGAGCCACTGATGCAGTCTGATGATTCACAAATATTATGGTCTTTTAGCTGAAAACGCTTCTCTGCATCGAATTGACTATAGCGATCGCGTAATTTTAAGCCACTATCTTCGATGTTACCTAGTCCCCGCCATTGACGGCGAGTTTCTTCAAATACTTCTGCTGTTAACTGCTGTGCTGTTCTATTACCCACAAAACTAACAGCGCGGGCATACTGATTTTCTACTTCAACTTCTCCTGCTTCTAACTGCTTAATACACATATATATTCCTTGCAGGATATCTATCGGTTCAAATCCAGTGACAACAACTGGAATGTCGTACTGTAGGGCGATTGATTGGTAGTCTTCGTATCCCGTTATGGTGCAAACATGACCCGCAGCCAAAAATCCCTGTACGCAATTGCCAGGAGAGTCTAGAATCATTTCCATTGCAGGAGGTACGAGTACGTGGGCTACCAACAGGAAGAAGTTATCAATTCCCAATTGGCTAGCCTGATAAACTGCCATAGCTGTAGTGGGAACAGTAGTTTCAAATCCGACTGCAAAAAAAACAATCTGTCGATCGGGGTTTTGACGAGCAATCTTCAGCGCATCTAAAGGAGAATAAACTATTCTGACATCTCCACCTTGAGCTTTAATCGATCGCAAATCTTTTTTGTTGCTTCCTGGTACTCGTAGCATATCGCCAAAAGAGCAAAAAATAATCTCTGGCAGTGAAGCAAAGGCGATCGCTTTATCGATCAGATTTACAGAAGTAACGCAGACAGGACAGCCAGGACCATGAATTAAAGTAATTTCGGTTGGTAACAGGCGATCGATGCCGTACTTAACTATCGAATGAGTTTGACCACCGCAGATTTCCATAATTGTCCAAGGACGGGTAGTTATGCGAGCAATTTCGGCTGCATATTCTTTAGCTAGTTTTGCACTGCGATATTCATCAATAAATTTCATCAGGACTTTGTACTACCAGTTGTTTATTTAAAAGCTCTGTAATAATGCTTCTGATTAAAATCTAAAGTAATAATTTGAAGAATTTGTGAGCAACATTTTGAAGTCAGAAGGCAGAAGGCACAAAGGACTTGTCCGCATGTAGGCAGGAGTAGGGGCGAATGGCGATTCGCCCGCATAATTTGTTTCTCCACAGATTTCTCAACTTGTCGATCTATAACAGGCATGGAGGTTAGAAACCAATGGAGGAAAATAAGATGACTACCAAAGTAAGATCTCATAAACATACAAAAAAACATCGCCAGAAAAAATATTTGGCGATCTATGTAGGAAAGCCTAAAGTGCCACTATCGAAAAAACCACGAAGGAAATCGCCAGAAAAATTGGAAGATTGGATCGATGCTTCTTGAATTAGGTTGTTCGGCAAACAGGGAAAGTATTTATGGTGTTAACCACTGCTCAAATTATCTTAAAAATTCAGTACTGTAAAGACTTTCCATTATTAGCTATATTCGGTTTGGGTAAGGTAATATTTGGCGATAAATTTGATTTTCCTGTTTGTAACCATTGGTCTGTATCTAAAGTTTTCTGAGCTTGACCTAAGCGCGATCGCAATTGTTCTCCCTCTAATACTTCTTTATTTAGCAAGGATTTTGCTAATTCTTTGAGCAATTCACGATTGTAACTTAGGATATCTAAGGCAGTCTGGTGGGCATTATCAATGACTAATTTAACTTCGCGATCGATTTCCTCAGAAACACTAGGACTAACTTGACGACGAGGATTGGTCATCCCTTCTAGAAACTGCTGTTGGGCTTTTTCAAAAGCAATTGGACCAAGGCGATCGCTCATGCCGTAGAGAGTTACATAACGTTCGGCTAAATCTGTCGCTTTTTGGATATCATCACTAGCACCAGTTGATACTTTGCCGAATATTAGTTCTTCCGCTGCTCGTCCTCCCAAAAGGGTAGCTATACGACCTCGAATTTCATCCTCAATCATTAGAAAACGGTCTTCTTCTGGTAATTGAAGAGTGTAGCCCAACGCACCGATACCACGAGGTACAATCGAAATCTTCTCAATCTTATCTGTTCCAGGCATTAATGAACCGACGATGGCATGACCAACTTCGTGATGTGCCACGGTTCTTTTTTCAACTTCGTTTAATACCCGCGATTTTTTTTCTAACCCTGTCAAGATTCTTTCAATTGCTTCGTTAAAGTCCGCCATCATAACGACAGTATGATTTTGACGGGCAGCCAACAATGCAGCTTCATTAATTAAGTTTGCTAAATCCGCCCCTGCAAAACCTGGGGTGCGGGCAGCCAGTTTATCCAAATCCACATCTCTAGATAAGCTAACGTTTCGGGCATGAACCTGTAAAATGGCTAGTCTGCCTGACTTATCAGGACGATCTACCAATATTTGGCGGTCAAAACGACCAGGACGTAATAGAGCAGGATCGAGAACTTCTGGGCGGTTGGTAGCAGCTAGCAAAATTACACCAGTATTGGGTTCAAATCCATCCATCTCTGCCAATAACTGATTGAGAGTTTGTTCCCGTTCATCGTTTCCGCCCATAAATGCCCCCGCAGCAGCGCGAGACTTACCTAGAGCATCTAATTCATCGATAAACACAATGGCAGGGGCTTGCTTTTTAGCTTGCTCGAAGAGGTTTCTTACTCTTGAAGCACCCACTCCGACAAACATTTCAATAAACTCCGAACCAGAAATACTAAAGAAAGGTACTTGAGCCTCTCCTGCGATCGCCTTAGCCAGCAAAGTTTTGCCTGTACCAGGAGGTCCTACCAGTAAAACACCTTTGGGTATTTTTGCTCCCAGAAGAGCATATTTAGTCTTATGCTGCAAAAAATCGACAATTTCATAAAGCTCTGCTTTTGCTTCATCAATTCCCGCTACATCATCAAAAGTGACATCCATAGTTCCTTCAGAATAGATACGGGCATTACTTTGACCGATGCCAAAAGGACTTCTGTTAGTTCCTCCTTGCCGATTGCGATTGAAGAAAAAACTTGCCAAGTTGAGCAATAAAAAGAAGAAAAATGTAAACTTGAGAAATTCCCATGCTCCGTTTCCCTTAGCAGCAGAAGCCGAAAACTCAACCTGATGCTGACGTAGTAGTTTGGGCAACTCTATATCCTGTTCTACTATAGCGGTAATAAATATCTGCTCTGGTTCATCACTTACCGATTCAGATTTAAGCACGTACTCAATATGGGTAGAGCCAATGACTACCCTCTCAATGCGATCGCTTTCTAACTGGTTGAGAAATTCACTATAGGGTTGAGACTTATTTGGCGTTGCAGGTAAGAACAAGCTAAAGATAATCAAGAAAATAGCCGTTATAATCATGCTCCAGCTAACCTGTTTTGACTCTGGGGTTTTAACTGGCTTTTGTTTTTTAGACATCTTCTCTGCTCCAATCAATACTAACAACTAATATGCGTAGCGGTATCCTTTAGGACTACTAACTACTAACAAGATTCTGCAAAATGCCGACAAGTCTGTCTTGACAATAGATCGCAAACCTCTTGGTCTGTTGTTTGAGTAAAATCTTTGTACCAAAAACCTACTGCGCCTAGATCTTTTGGTGTTTCTAAACAAATAAGATCGTCTACTAAAAGTTCCACTTTGGATATCGCTTGCCATGAAGCTATAGGGGTGGCAACAACAATTTCTAGTGGCTGGTGTTTACTTAAAGCTTCAACAGCAGCGTGCATAGTTAGTCCTGTAGCCATACCATCATCAACGATAATTACAGTACGATCGGCAATTGTCAGCATCGGACGAGAATGTCGGTAACAAGATTCACGCCATCTTATTTCGGCTTTTTCTCTGGCTGCGATCGCCTGAAGTTTTGATTGTTCGACTCCATAACTATTGATCGTATCGCGATCAATAATAGTAATATAGCCACTGTAGTTAGGCAATATAGCATCTTCGACAATTGCGCCCATTGCTGTTTCTGGGCTATTGGGCAAACGTAATTTTCTGACTAAGCAAACGTCTAGAGGAAGATTTAATTTCTGAGCCACTTCAAAAGCGACGGGTACGCCCCCACGAGGCAATGCCAGTACTATTGCATCTGGGTTATTTGCGTAGCCTAAAAGCTGTTGAGCTAATGTTTGTCCTGCATCGCGCCGATTGGTAAAAACTGCATTCATTTCATTCATTTACTTTTAATTCTTGTCATAAATGTAGATCGATAGCTTGAGGAAATTGTGAAGGTTATTTTAGTCGGTGCTTAGTAATTATTCGCTATCGTTGAACCAAAAGTATTGTATTGTTGTGAGGCGGTTGCGTAGCTAGCCGTAGGCATCGCTATGCGGACAATGATTTTCAATCGAGTGGGTCAGCCTTTAGAATTGACAGATTTACTAATCCCCAAACCTAAAACTCATCAAGTGCTACTGAAAGTAAGTGCCTGTGGAGTGTGCCGTACCGATCTGCATATTATTGACGGTGAATTGGACAAACCCAAGCTTCCTCTAATACTTGGTCATCAAATTGTAGGAACGGTAGTGAAAACTGGAGAACAGGCGAACAAATACCCGATTGGTACTCGCGTCGGCGTACCCTGGTTAGGTCATACCTGTAATTGTTGTCGCTATTGTCTGACAGGTAAAGAGAACTTATGCGATCGCGCCTTGTTTACAGGCTACGATCTCAATGGTGGCTATGCTGAATATGCCGTTGCCGATGAAAGCTTTTGTTTTCCTCTGGCAGAAAATTTTTCAGACTTACAGGCAGCACCATTACTATGCGCGGGCTTAATTGGCTATCGTTCTTACCGCATGACGGAAGATGCTGAAAAAATTGGCTTCTACGGTTTTGGTGCAGCAGCCCATATTTTAATTCAGGTGGCTAATCATCAAGGTAAACAGGTATATGCCTTTACGCGATCGCAAGATACTCAAGGACAAGAGTTCGCTCGTAATCTCGGTGCGGTTTGGGCGGGAGGTTCAGACGAATCACCACCAGAAGAGTTAGACGCAGCCATTATCTTTGCCCCCGTAGGCAAGCTAGTCCCCGCAGCCCTAAAAGCAGTTGCTAAAGGCGGCATAGTAGTTTGTGCGGGGATACACATGAGCGATATTCCTAGCTTTCCCTATCAGGTTTTGTGGGAGGAACGGGTATTGCGATCGGTTGCCAATTTAACTCGTTGTGACGGAGATGAATTTCTAGCATTAGCCCCACAAATTCCCATTCAGACAGAAGTTACAGCTTTTCCTTTAACCCAAGCAAATGAAGCTCTAAACGCTTTGCGATCGGGCAAAATTAACGGTGCTGCGGTACTAAGCATTAAACATTGAACATTAAGCATTGAACACTGGCTATTTATTTAGTAACTTAGTGACTAACTACTAACTACTAACTAATTCTGAATTTCTTCCACCACATCCCAAGCAGCTTCACACTCTTGGTCTATTTCCGTTTGAGAATCAAGCGCAACCTTATTATGTAATAGGGTTTCCCGAATTTGGGACGAAAGAGGATCGGAAACAGGCTGTGACGAGATTTTGGACTTCATAAGCAAATCTGTTATGGAAATTATTCCTAGAAGATGTTCTTGAATTACGGGCGCACGACTAATTCCTGTTTCAGCAAATAACCGAGCTACATTTTTCAACTCCAAATCGGGATTCACTACAATACAGGGTTTAGTCATAATCTGGTAGACCAATACTGATTCAGGATCTACATCTTTGGTTGCTACTTTATAGATAATGTCAGTTTCGGTTACAATTCCGTAAGCATTGTCTTCACTGGGTTGAACGATCAAAGAACGTACTTTATTATCCTGCATTAAAGCGATCGCCTCAGCCACAGTTGCCAAACTATCAATCATAAAAATGTTGGTAGTCATGATATCTTTTGCTTTCATTGTCCTTCTCCGCTAGGTGTGGGCTACGGTCAATCATCAGGAAATATATTCCCTGTATTCGATCTATAACTCGGTAATTTGAGAAAGTTGTGAGGAATGAGTTACAAAGTCCGAAACTAATGATTGAGTATTTTTCGATTCGTTGCAGAATTCTTTCAAAACCTATTGAAACTGCTACAACGAAGGTATGAATGAATAAAGTAAGAGGCAAACGATTATGGATAGAGTCTCTAATGCTTCGATGACGGACAGAGACTGGATAGATCGAGGTAAATCTGATGCCTGGGCAGGAAAACAAAGACAGCCTCCCGAGCACGATCCCCAAGCAGCTAGTATGTATGATTTGGGCTACTGCGAGGGTGAAATAGAAAGATCTCCCACACAACGTATCAAGAAGGAGCGAGAATAATGACAGAACTATTAGAGCAAAAATGTGTTCCCTGCACTGGTAGCTTACCCCCAGCTACAGCCGAAGAAATAGATAAATATAAAAAGCAAATTCCAGACTGGAATTTAGTTACAGAAAATGATGAATTGCGTTTACAGCGAGTTTATCGGTTTCCTGATTTTAAAAGTGCGATCGCATTTACTGATCGAGTCGGCGAAATAGCTGAAGCTCAAGGACATCATCCTGCTTTACTGACTGAATGGGGTAAAGTAACAGTTACTTGGTGGACTCACGCCATTAATGGGCTTCACCATAATGATTTCATTATGGCAGCTAAAAGTGATGCTGCATATTCTTCCTGACGATAGTCAACTATTTTATCGAGCGAGAAATTCGGCAACTTCTCGATTAAATCCATCGGGATTGACTAAGAACACCCAATGATTGCCAGAGATTTGTTTAATTTCTAAATTAAGTAGATACCTGCGATAAGGTTTTAGCTGCCACTGAGTACGATTTAGCCCCTCCGTGGGCTGAATAAATAAACTAGGAATAGCTAATAGTTTTGTTAACCCAGACTGCTGCATAATGTCTTCAAAGATTTGATTTCGTGCTGCTACTGTAAACTTACTCCCCCAAGTACCATCTGGCTTCAGTTCAATACCAGCGCGGAAAGCTTTTTGCTGTAGGTTGCTCCACTGCTGATATTGCTTGAGATTTTGAGCTACTTTTTCTGCTTCTGCTTCACTCTCAAAAGGACCCATGCCTTGAAGAAAAGGCAATACTCGGTATAAAAAGGGAAAAGTTATTTTAATCCAGCTAGGCAGGCGATCGACATAAAAAGGATCGACTAAAATTAAACTGGCAAAACGTTCTGAATGGCAAGTTGCCCAAATAGTAGCGAGTTTACCACCCCAGGAATGACCCAAAATATGTGCCTGATTCCAGCCTAAATGCGCCATTAAAGCTTCTAGATCGGCTATTATCTCTGAAGAACTGTAACCGCGATCGCTCTTGCTGCTTTCCCCGTGACCCCGCAAATCTGGAGCAACTATATGATAGCGATCTGCTAAAAATTCTCCTAAACTAGACCAGACCACCGCACAATCAGCCAAACCATGTAGAAGAAGTAAGTTTTTGCTGCCTCTACTATTATCTTTCTCTCCCTCTCGGACTGTTAAATTGCTAGTATCCCATTCCAAGTAAGAAATTTTGACTTTTTCTCTAGTAAAAGAATGACGTTTGACAATATCTAACATTGATTTCTAAATTCGATCGGTGTAGCGACAATTAAAAAAAATAAAAGTACTAAAAACACATAATACCTTTCGGTTTTGCCCACTAAACTAGCAACGATACACCCTCGACGATGCGAAGCGAGTGCTTTAGTGCAGTTCCTATATGCGAAGCGGTATCCTTTAGGACAACGGGGAACCCCCGCAACGGACTGTCTCGCAATGTTAGACTAGCTTGAAATTAAGTAATTCGTAACTAAATGTTCGAGCTACAAAAACAAAATCCATTTTCTTATTTTAAACAGCTTAGTCCGACTCATAGATATGGCAAAGTGGTCGAAAGCACTATCGATCGCCCTTATCTCAATCCATCAGGTTTAGATCGTAATTCAATTAAAATTCTAAGCTGGAATGTAGCCAAGAATAACCATAACAGCGATTGGAGTCAGGATTTTTTTACTTTAGTCGAACAGCATCAGCCAGACAAAATTTTTCTTCAAGAAGTGCGTCTTTGTAAGATTAAGCAGCAAATTCCCGAATTGACATCAATGGGGTGGAGTTTTGCCCCCAACCTAATCGATACCTGGAATAATACCTACTCTGGAGTTTTGACCGCTACTAAAAGCGATCGCCTTAATAGCCAAGCCAAAATTACCCAGCATCAAGAACCGATTACCGATACACCCAAAGTATCTCTGTTTGTCGAGCATTCTTGGGGTAAGGATACTTTGCTTACAGTTAATACCCATCTGATTAACTTCGTGGAAACTAGTAAATTTCAGGCGCAGCTAAAGCAAATAGAGGCAATTATCTCTCAACACAATGGAGCGGTGATTTTCTCTGGAGACTTTAATACCTGGAATCGATCTCGCTGGCTAATTTTGTTGCAGATGGCTACTAGATTGGATTTAACTCCCGTTTCTTTCCCACCCATTGAAGCTCTAAAGATTAAACGCTTTCTACTATCTCCTCCCCTAGACTATATTTTCTATCGTGGATTTCAACAGAAATCTACTAATGCCAAAGTAATCGATACTTTTACTTCTTCGGATCATAATCCTCTATTGGTTGAACTATATAAATAAGATTTAGGAAATAGCAACCTGTAAAACTCAATGAGAATGACTATATATGGTGGCAGTGGTCAATTTTGTTTCAATCTATAGCATCGCGACAATAATCGTGCATGGATTGGGAATTTTAACTGCTGCTCATGCAGTAATGGTAGTACGTTCTTCCCGTGGTGCGATCGCCTGGGGAATCTCTTTGATTACTTTTCCCTGGATAGCTATTCCCCTCTATTGGATTCTCGGCAAGAATGAGTTCTTTGAATATGCTAGAGCTTTACAAAATGCCTATAGAGAAAAGCATAATTTAGTTAGTCAAGCTTATGGCGAGATCTTAAAACACAAAGCCGTACTCCCAGAAAATTTATCTACCATCGCCAAATTGACGGAAGTATTTACTCCTCTGCCTTTTACTACTGGCAATGAGATCGAACTCTTGATTGATGGTCAGCAAACCTATACAGCAATGTTAAACGCGATCGCTCAAGCTCAAGATTATATTTTACTGCAATCTTATATTATCAACAGAGATCACACGGGCAATGAGTTCAAACGGGCTTTAATCGAGCGGGCGAAAAAAGGTGTCAGGGTCAGTTTGCTTTACGACAAGATAGGCTCGCGGAAACTATCTCGTAAAGATCTTAAATCTCTGCGACTGCATAATATCGATGTAGTTGGTTTTGGTAGCACCAGAAGAAAAGGCAACCGCTTTCGGATTAACTTTCGCAACCATCGCAAAATTTTAATTGTGGATGGGAAAGTGGCGTTTATGGGAGGCTTAAATATTGGTGATGAGTATTTGGGTAAAAATCCTCGTTTTGGTTCATGGCGGGATACCCACCTTAAAATTCAGGGCGCGGGAGTTCAGTGCTTACAGAGCGTTTTCCTGGGAGATTGGTACTGGGTGACGAGAAAAATTCCGCAAGTCTGCTGGCGGGTACTGAAAGCGGAATCTAACCAGACGGCACTAATTTTACCGACGGGACCCGCCGACGGGTTAGACAACTGCAATTTATTCTGGCTTAGTTTAATAGAGCGATCGCATACCCGACTATGGATTGCTAGCCCTTATTTTGTTCCCAACACTTCTATTCTTAATGCCCTTAAGTTGGCTGCACTCAGAGGTGTTGATGTCAGAATTATTTTACCCAATAGAGCCGACCATTTAACTGCATATATGTGTTCTTTTTCTTACTATACAGAAATGCGATCGGTAGGAATTAAGCTTTATCGTTATCGTTCTGGAGGATTTATGCACCAGAAGGTTATTCTAGTCGATGATGATATGGCGGGAGTTGGAACTGTTAACCTCGACAATCGCTCTTTTTTTCTCAATTTTGAGGTAATGACCTTTGCGATTGATCGAGAATTTATCCACAGCGTTAAAGCTATGCTGAAAGAGGATTTCTGTTTATCTGGCATAGTCGATCTCGATAGCTATCAGAAAAAGCCTTTTTGGTTTAAGCTCGTCGCCAGAGTATCACGTTTATTAGCACCGATATTGTAATTGCAAGAATATATAGCAAAACAACAACACCCAAGCTATAGTCACCAAGTGATTTCCTTTTCTAATCGATTTGAATTAGAGTTTTACCACTTATTTTTGTTTGGTAAATTAACTCTCTTCTTGCCAAATAAGGAAATATCAGCTTTTTAATTGAGTGCTGTTGTTTGTTGATAGCGAGACAGATTTTAAATAAAACAGATTGTTTAGCCTCCTTGTTTGAATGTGAGTTAACCTGTTGTTTCTGTCAGGAGAAGCTCTTATTAGCTTCTATATTTAATATAATACTTTTTCTTTTAATTGATAGTTGAATGAAACATTTGTTTACTCATCAACTAAGATTGATAATTATTATTTACGATCTAAAAACAACAACTAGATTTATAATATAATTGATACCAGCTTGTTGCTGAAAATAAGCATCAAACAGCTATCAAGTAATTTTACTCTAATTCAAAGAGTCAGGATTTACTCTTATCACCATGCTTGATGAGACGAAGAGTAATATGCCCTAGAACTAAAAACTAACTAAAAAACTTTGGTAATAACTGTGGGGCTTGCCAGAGAGCATAGCCTATAAAGAGAAAAAGTATTGTATTGATTAAGGTTAGAAAATACCCAATCCACATTAGTAAGCCGTCCGCTTCTAGGTTCGCTACGGATAATAGCAAAATGGTAATAGCAGGAGGAGGATTGGTAAAGGGAATAGGCGACATGAGTAGAATCGATAGCCAAGCAATGCAAACGGCATTGATTTTTTTCGCGTAGCCATGATTAGCTATTCTGTGCCAGCGGGGTTGTGTAATTTTTTCTAGCCACATCGTAATCCGTCGAATATTTTTGAGTAACTTTCGACTTAAGCTGCGGGAAAACTTGAACCTAGCTATTCTCTTCGGCAACCAAGGCTTTTTTCTACCCAGTGCCATTTGAATTGCCAGACAAAAGCAAGCGATGCCCATCACGCCAGATAACCCAGGAGGCATGGGAAAGAGAAAGGGTAATACCAATAGGCTAATAATTAAGCTAATTCCGCGATCGCCTGTTGATTGAAAAATTTCGGCGATTGTTATGGGTTTAGTAGCTAACTTTGCGAGTAACAGCTCAATATCTTGGGAGAACTTAAGAGACATTCGCCGCAAAGTTAAACTATAGATCTATCCCAGCTAAAATTCCCTTTACCACTTCTCCAGATTAATTCTGGTTGATTTTTTTCTGAAGAATATACAAACAAAGCTGTATCATCATTGCCATAATCATAGAGTATACAAAGCTCAGATTTACCAAAACCACGAATATCTGCAGTAAAAACTTTAGATCTATCCCAGCTAAAATTCCCTTTACCACTTCTCCAGATTAATTCTGGTTGATTTTTTTCTGAAGAATATACAAACAAAGCTGTATCATCATTGCCATAATCATAGAGTATACAAAGCTCAGATTTACCAAAACCACGAATATCTGCAGTAAAAACTTTAGATCTATCCCAGCTAAAATTCCCTTTACCACTTCTCCAGATTAATTCTGGTTGATTTTTTTCTGAAGAATATACAAACAAAGCTGTATCATCATTGCCATAATCATAGAGTATACAAAGCTCAGATTTACCAAAACCACGAATATCTGCAGTAAAAACTTTAGATCTATCCCAGCTAAAATTCCCTTTACCACTCCTCCAGATTAATTCTGGTTGATTTTTTTCTGAAGAATATACAAACAAAGCTGTATCATCATCGCCGTAATTGTAGAAAATAGATGGCTTGGGTATAATTTTGCTCTGCTTTGGAAGAATGGGCTTTAATAAAGTCAAATCCAGTTCAGGAGTATGACACTTTTCGATATCTATGTAGCAAGCTCTTGTCGATTCAACAATATGAGTCATTTCATTCGTTATTTTATTGTAACGCTCGTTAACAACAGAAGAATCAAGACCTGGGAACTGTTTTGGATGCTCCAAGGCAAATTCAAGATCGTTCTGATATTTTATGAATTTTTCACGCCAAATTCCCAATTGCTCTAGTGTCGAAATTTGATTTGACAAATCTATTGGAGACGAAACTTTTGACTCAATGTAGCTGTAAGGCATAACAATAGCTGTATAGGGATAACCATTTTCATCCCTTACTTGATTTGGAAATGCTAATGCTTTTTTTATTAGTTCTTGTGATGTAACTCCCTCTAGGATTTCAATCCCACCTCTTTTAAGGACTGTTGCTTTCATCTTATATTCTGAAGTTATCTTCGACAAAGATTTTTCAAAATCGGCTGAAGCACTTCCACTAAATAGGCCATAACTTCCTTTACCAGAAAGTGATGCTTTTATTTGTCTAAAATTACTAGAAGAAAAGCTTTCAATCTCTAAAATCCCTATAAATTCTCCTCCAGCTATTAAACCGTGTATGAATGAATCACCATACTTTCTTGCAAAATTCTGTGGCGATTTTTGCAAAAGATTTTCAGCATTCTCTTTCAACTTGATTTGAGTCAAATCGAGTAAAGTTTGCTTATTGGTTACAATACAGCTAACAACTAAATAAACGCTTAAACTATTTTGTTTAAACTGACTAAGAAAAGCAGTTTTTACTGAGCCACTTCCACTAATTCCATACTTTAACTTAGCTCTAGCAGAAACCTTGAGTTGTTCGGATAAGCTCAAAGTACTACTACATACTTGAATATTGTAATATACTTCTTGACCTCCTGCTCCAGGAATATCTCGTGTAGTGGTTACATCTATCAGCGCAGGTGGGTGAAAATCATACGTTGCAGTATTAAAGCCATAGCCAAGATTCATTCCATTGATATACTCTATTTCCATTATCATTTTCCATTGAAATAGGACATAAAAAGATAAAAAGCCTGTGTTTCTTTATTTAAGACAAAAGTATGAGGAAATTGTGAAGCTGAATTAGCCTTATAGATTGTGGTCATTAGCTGATGAAGCGATACCAACGGACAACGCTTCGCAGTCGCCAACGAAAATATAGAAAGTATTGATAAACTTGAAGAACGACTATCGATCGCGTTGTCGTGTTTTGAGTCTAATGACGGAAGAAACTAATTATCATTGGTTCAAACAGCTAGTAGACATTGGCGTAAGCTAAGACACCATTTGGTTGACTCCAAACCTTAACCAAATCTAACTTTCTATATGCAGTCGCGAAGCGAGTCGAAGACTCAGGGGTATCCTTTAAGACTTCCTGCTTCCTACTTAAGCGAAGGGGTACTAGCTCTATATAACTTTTATCAATCGGATATAGTATCGCCACATATTTCTCATGTTGTTTATCTATAACTATTGCAGAAGATAAATATTGTTCTAGCTAATTACGGAATTGGCATCAGAATCCGTTTAATTACTAACCTGTCTTAGTTCCCGAAGAAAACAGAATGCTGTAAAAGGGGATAAATGTGATGATAATGAGAAAAAGTTTGATTTGTGTGCTCTTAATATTAGCAAGTATAGTTGCTAGTCCAGGTGTTGCTAGCTATGCCGAACCATCAACGCCTGATTCCCTTGCCCAAACTGATACTGATAACATTCAAAAGTTGCTTCAGCAAGCCTATGGAGCTTACTTCTTCAAAAACTATCAGGATGCGGAGATAATTTATCGTCAGATCTTAAAGCTCGATCCCGATCTGCCTACTAAAGCACTGGTATATCATGCCTTGGCTACAATCCAGCGAATTCAGGGAAATCTATCTGAGGCGATAGAACTGTATCAAAATTCTCTTCAAGCCAACTCCAATTTTTTTATTAGCCATGTCGATCTTGGCATAGCTCAATATGAAATAGGGGAAACTAAAGAAGCATGGATCAGCCTGCAAAAAGCTGAGAAACTACTGCCCAAAAGAGTTGAATCTTTAGAAGATTTATCGTACTATACGACATTGTCTTATGGACTAGATCGCATAGATCGCTTTACCGAATCGATTAAAGTTATTCGTCAAGCAATTAGCCTCAATCCTTACGTGGCAAATGGGGCGCATTGTCAGTTAATGTCTGAGGCTTTCAGACCTCTAGGCATATATGTAAGATTAAATTTACGACAATACAGATCGGCTCGTTGTGAGTTGGATTTCTATTTAGCTAAAGATCTGATTAATCCTTTTGAAAGGGCGATCGAACAGTCAAAATATGCTGAAGTTTATCAAAAAGTAGGATTAAATGAATTTATATTCGTACCTCCTCGCCAACTTTTTCAACCTGACTATCCTAACGACAGGCTGAATCTAGCTTATTCGATAACTCACCTGAATTTGGGCATTAGTCTTTTCAATCGAGCAATGATTACAGACGATTCAACATCGATGAAGGAAGCGATCGCCTCTTTTAGAACTAGTATTAAATACGACGCAAATCATTCATGGACTTATCTCTATCTGGGAATTGCGCTGCTTGCTGAGGGACAATGGTCAGAAGCTATTGATGTAACCGAGAAAGCTTTACAGCTATCCAATGCAGAGGCTATTTACGGCTCTCCTACTAACAGTCACTCTTGGGCGCATAACATCATAGGCTACGCTTATCAGCTACAAGGAGACTCCAATGCTGCGATCGCCCAATATCAAAAAGCGATCGAACTGGATCGAACCTTTACATCTGCTCAAAACAATCTTCAAGAGTTAATTTAGTAAGAATATGTCTCTTCACAACATCTTCAAACTTTTGCCATAACTTCAAAATAAATCAGAAATAGCCACTCTACACAACTATAACTGTAGGAGAAAAAAAGTTATGGTGCGATCGCCTATCAAAGAAACAATCAAAACTCAGTCTCAAACTTTTGCTACCCTCGATGGCAACGAAGCTGTTGCCCGTGTAGTTTATCCTCTCAATGAAGTAATTGCAATCTATCCAATTACGCCCTCTTCGCCGATGGGTGAGTGGGCAGATACATGGTCATCTCAAAACAAGCAGAATCTCTGGGGAACTGTGCCAACTGTAGTAGAAATGCAGAGTGAGGGTGGTGTTGCAGGGGCGGTTCACGGTGCGTTACAGACGGGTTCGCTAACCACAACCTTTACTGCTTCTCAGGGATTATTATTAATGATTCCCAATATGTATAAGATTGCAGGGGAACTAACGCCAACGGTATTTCATATCGCTGCCCGTTCTGTTGCAGCCCAGGCACTTTCTATCTTTGGCGATCATAGTGACGTGATGGCAACTCGCGCTACGGGGTTTGCCATGTTATGTTCGGCATCGGTACAGGAAGCTCAAGACATGGCTTTAATTGCCACTGCTGCTACTTTGCGATCGCGTATTCCTTTTCTACACTTTTTTGATGGTTTTCGTACTTCCCATGAAATTCAGAAGATTGAATTGTTAGATGAATCGGTAATGCGATCGCTAATTAATCAAGATGATATTACTGCTCATCGTCAAAGAGCTTTAAGCCCAGATCATCCCATGATTAGAGGCACGGCACAAAACCCCGATATCTTCTTCCAAGCTAGGGAAACCGTTAATCCTTACTATCAAGCCTGTGCGGGAATTACGCAAACGGTAATGGATGAGTTTGCACAGTTAACAGGAAGACAATATAAGCTGTTTGAATATCATGGCGATCCGCAAGCCGAACGAGTAATTGTCTTGATAGGTTCGGGATGCGAAACCGCACAGGAAACCGTTGATTATCTCAACCAACACGAAGAATCTGTAGGTGTGATTAAAGTTAGGCTATATCGTCCTTTTAATATCCAAAGATTTGTCGAAGCGTTACCAAAAACAGTTAAAAGTATTGCAGTTCTCGATCGCACCAAAGAACCAGGCAGTGCAGGCGAACCTCTGTATTTGGATGTTGTTAATGCTCTTGTAGAAACATCAAACGGTAATTTGCCCAAGATTGTCGGTGGCAGATACGGCTTATCCTCCAAAGAATTTACCCCAACGATGATTAAAGGGGTGTTCGATAATCTAGCTGTAGCAAAACCGAAAAATCATTTTACTATCGGCATCAATGATGACTTAACTCATACCAGCTTAGAATGCGATCGCAACTTTTCTACTGAACCAGAGGAGATTATACGAGCAATATTCTACGGTTTGGGTTCGGATGGCACTGTGGGGGCGAATAAAAACACGATTAAAATTATTGGCGAGTCTACCGATAATTATGCCCAGGGCTACTTTGTCTATGACTCGAAGAAATCAGGTTCGGTAACAGTTTCTCATCTACGCTTTGGTTCACAACCGATTCATTCTACCTATCTGGTAAGTAAAGCTAGCTTTGTTGGCTGCCATCAGTGGAACTTTTTAGAAAAACTGCCCGTTCTCGATGCTATAGAAACTGGGGGAACTTTTTTAATTAATAGTCCCTATAGTCAGGATGAACTGTGGTCACAACTACCCCAACAGATCCAGCAGCAGATTATTGATAAACAGCTTAAATTCTACGCCATCAATGCCTATAAAGTTGCTCGCGAAGCGGGAATGAGTAATCGAATCAATACGGTAATGCAGGTATGTTTCTTTGCTCTATCGGGAGTATTGCCCGAAACAGAAGCTATCGCAGCTATTAAAGAATCGATTCGCAAAACCTATGGTAAAAAAGGCGAAGCGATTGTCAATATGAATTTAAAAGCCGTTGATGCAACTTTAGATAATTTATATGAGATCGATCATTGCCCCCCTAGCCCCCCAACTTTGGGGGGAGACAATAGCTCACAGTCCCCCAAGCTTGGGGGATTTAGGGGGCTGGATTCAATCTCTATGCCAAACGATTCTGATTTTATCCGCAACGTGCTAGGAAAAGCGATCGCTCGCGAAGGAGACGGCATACCCGTCAGTGCTTTACCCTGCGATGGCACATATCCCACTGGTACTTCTAAACTCGAAAAACGTAATATTGCCCAAGAAATCCCCGTCTGGGATAGTAACGTCTGCGTTCAGTGTGGCAAGTGCGTGATGGTATGTCCTCACACTGTAATTCGCAGTAAGGTTTACGAACCCGAACAGCTAGAGAATGCACCAGCTAGCTTTAAGAGTGCCGATGCGAGGGAACATGACTGGAAAGATTTAAAGTTCACTATTCAAATAGCAGCCGAAGACTGTACTGGCTGCGGTATCTGCGTTGATGTCTGTCCTGCTAAAAACAAATCACAACCGCGCCTAAAAGCGATTAATATGCAGCCACAGCTACCCTTACGGGAACAGGAACGAGCCAACTGGAATTTCTTTTTAAATATTCCCAACCCCGATCGCACTAAGTTAAATCTGCACAAAATTAATCAACAGCAGATGCAAGAACCACTGTTTGAATTCTCTGGAGCTTGTGCAGGATGTGGCGAAACCCCCTATCTCAAACTAATGAGTCAGCTATTTGGCGATCGCGCTTTGGTGGCAAATGCTACGGGTTGTTCTTCGATTTATGGCGGTAACTTGCCGACTACTCCCTGGACACATAACGCTGAAGGTAGAGGTGTTGCTTGGTCGAATTCGCTTTTTGAAGACAATGCCGAATTTGGCTTAGGATTCCGCGTTTCCATTGATAAACAGGCGCAGTTTGCTACTGAGTTACTTCAATCTTTGTCGAGTAAAGTGGGAGAAGAATTAGCTAACAGTATTTTAAATGCCAAACAAAAAGACGAAGCTGATATCTACGAACAAAGAACAAGAGTTGAGCAACTGAAAAATAAACTCCGTGAAATTGCTAGTCCGAATAAGGAGCAAATAAAACAAGAGACTTTAGCTAGTGAAAATCTACAGCTTAAAGCAATACAGCTTTTGAGTATTGTCGATAACCTAGTAAAAAAAAGCGTTTGGATCGTTGGCGGTGATGGTTGGGGCTATGATATTGGCTATGGTGGACTCGATCATGTTCTGGCTAGTGGCAGAAATGTAAATATTCTAGTTATGGATACCGAAGTGTATTCCAATACAGGGGGACAAATGTCCAAAGCTACCCCCAGAGGTGCAGTGGCTAAGTTTGCTGCGGGAGGTAAAGCTTCTCCTAAAAAAGACTTGGGCTTGATGGCAATGACTTACGGTAATGTTTATGTCGCTAGCGTGGCGATGGGTGCAAAAGACGAACATACCTTGAGAGCATTTTTAGAAGCCGAAGCCTACGAAGGAGTATCGTTGATTATTGCTTATTCCCACTGTATAGCTCACGGTATCAATATGACTACCGCCATGCAGCAGCAAAAGGCTTTGGTTGATTCGGGACGTTGGTTACTCTACCGCTACGATCCTCAACGTAAAGAACAAGAAGAAAACCCCTTGCTACTAGATAGCAGATCGCCGAACAAGCCTGTAGAAGAATCTATGTATGCCGAAAACCGTTTTCGGATGTTGATGCACTCGCAACCAGAAGCAGCTAAAAAATTAATGCAGCAGGCACAAGAGGATGTTAATACTCGTTACGCGATGTATCAATATTTGGCAGCTAAGGAAATAGAGAGCAATTGAACGTCTTACTTTTATAGGTTTATGTTGGATCGATTTATATCAAACGCGATCGCCAACATCAATGTAAGCTTTGGCTGCATTAAAATATCAATGCCCATCGAAAAAAAAGTAGACGACATAAGAAAGCAATATTCCTAGCAAAGGATTTTAGGCATGAAGAATATTCTAATTCTCTACGCTACCAGAGAGGGTCAAACGGAAAAGGTGGCAGCTCGAATTGCTACGCATTTGAAAAAGGCAGGTGTAAATGTACAACTTATCAATGCTCAAGATAAAACAGTAATAGAAGATATCGATCTAGACGCTTTTGACCTGCTTGTTTTTGGAGCTTCAATGCACGCAGGAGGTCTTGAACAAGAGTTAGTCGAACTCATTAATAGCCACAATGAGCAAATTGAGCTAAAGGTTAGATCGTTTTTTCTGGTTCTTCTTAGCGCAGCTACCAAAGACTCAAAACTAAGGAGGGAGTGGCTTGAAGATGCTCGAAGAAAGATGGACGAGCAAATACAAGTTCAATTTCAGAATGTTGAAATGATTGCAGGGGCATTAATATATTCAAAATACTCCCTTCCACTCAAATGGATCATGAAACGCATTGCCAAAAAGGCAGGGGAAGGAACAGACATCTCCAAAGATTATGAATATACTGACTGGCAGCAAGTCGAGCAATACGCGAAAAAACTCATGAAGAGCTAATGCAGGGTTAGCTAGCTCATGGGAAAAATAATCATTCACTTTCCCACCGCAAACGCCTTATTGCTTCACTACAACAATAACAAAAATATGATGTAGCAACCAAAAATGCGATTGCATTTTCTTCACAAAATCCTCAAACTTTTAACTTAATTTGAAATTGAAATTGGAATTCCCAACTATTTGAATTGCAGATAAGTTTTTTTTTCAGAAGTTATGAATTTCGATTATCTATGAGGCAAGATCATGATTAATCCACTAGCTAAAACTTCTAAAGTTTCTTCGGTAACAATTCAACACCAAGCTAAATCAACGTCAAATCCTTGGGAAGTTAAAGAAGATGATTTTCCTATCGATGCTCCAACTTCAGAAAAACTCAAATTCCTGCTTAACTATGCAATATTAGCTCCATCAGGACATAATACCCAACCCTGGCTATTTAAAATAATTGACAATACCATTGAACTTTATGCCGATCGCACTCGTACTTTACCCATAGTCGATCCCAATAATCGCGAGCTAATAATGAGTTGTGGTGCAGCACTGTTTAATCTTCGCCTTGCTATACGTCACTTTGGCTATAGAGATATTGTAGAAATTTTCCCCAAGCCAGAAACTTCCGATTTGTTGGCAAGAATAAGTATTGGTAGTAAAAGAATTATTAAACAAGAAGAAAGTTATTTATTTAGAGCCATTCCTAGAAGGGCAACTAATCGTCTTCCTTTTATAGATCGCCAACTTCCAGCATCTTTAATTACAGAACTTGAATCAGCAACAGAATCGGAAGACACTTGGCGAGAAATTACGACTAAAATAATTTCTAAGAGCGATCGCTCAAAAGCAATTGAATTAATCGATCACGGAGATTGTCAACAAATGGCAGATCCATTATTTCGCCAAGAATTGTCAAAATGGGTTCATGCTCATAATAATTCCAGTCACGATGGTATTCCTGCTCATGCTCAAGGAATAAATGAAAAATTAGATGTGTTCGCACCGATAATTTCTCTTGCTATTCGCTCTTTTGATTTGGGAAAATCTCAGTCAGCTAAAGATTGTCAGCTAGCTAAAAATGCTCCAGTTTTGATGTTAATTGGAAGTAAAAGCGATCGCCCCCGCGATTGGTTAGAAACAGGAGAAGCTTTAGAACATCTATTATTAAAAGCCAGAATTGATGATGTTTGGGCATCTTTTTTCAATCAGCCGATTGAAATTCCTGAACTGCGATCGCGCTTACAGGCTATGTTTCCCAAAAATGGCTATCCACAAATATTGTTGCGATTGGGTTATGCCAAAGAAAGCAAACCAACCCAAAGAAGAACTGTTGATGAAGTCATTAGTTGCTAGTTGTTAGTTGTTAGTTGTCCTAGAGGATACCGCTACACATATTAGTTGTTAGTTGTTAATCGCAAGTATTCTCTTATCTACTACCTACTAACTACTACCCGCTACCTAAATAAGGAGAAGTATCAAAATGAATTGGCAAAGAATCAAAAAACTAATCTTATTTTTTATAGCAGCTTTTTTGGTAATCGCGATCTCAGGTGTGGCTGTTGCTCAAAACGATAATGATATTCAAATCTTTAAGATGGGTAATGATGTTATCGTTCCAGAAAAGCAGGTTATGACTGATGTTGTGGCTGTTGGTGGCAATGTCACTATTCTCAATGAGGGACAGGTTACTCAAGATGCTGTGGCTATTGGCGGAGATGTAATTCTTAAGCCTAATGCTCGCGTTGGTGGAGATGCGGTAGCTATCGGTGGAGAAATTATTAAAGAGCCTGGGGCAATGGTTGGTGGTGATGAGGTGGTCATGTTTAGTAGTGCAGGAGTGCTGCTAGATCGCTTTGGCTTGCTCGGCACTACATATTTAGTCAATACTGCATTTTCGCTAATTTTCCTGACGGTTATTTTTGCCTTTGGCGTGTTTTTACTTTTATTACTTCCTGGTCATCTTCAAAGCATTATTGCAACCATGCACCAACATCCTTTCAAAAGTGGAATGTGGGGCTTAGGTGGACTTTTGGGGATTACTCTATTCACTGCCCTGTTTGCGGGTAGCGTATTTGGTTTCTTACTAATCCCTGCTGCTAACCTCGCCTTTTCCGTAGCGGGTTTACTAGGTGCGATCGCCACAGGACTCTGGATTGGTAAGAAAATTTTGTCTCGCCGAGAAAAACCCTTTGTTCCCTTTCTGGTTGGAATGCTTATCCTGGCAGTCATAAGTCTGATTCCCTTTGCAGGTGGATTAATTATTCTCATGCTCGATCTATTTGGTTTGGGAGCGGTTTTATTATCCCACGCAGGTACATTGCAGCCAGAAACTATCGAAAAAAGACTCGAACGATTAGAAGGTTCGACGCAACCATCAGGAGGATAATTGTTTAATGGTGACTGTAGAGCGATCGCGATTTCCGAAATTAACTGCTATTTGGCACGCAAAAGAAGTAGCAGAGATTTTGGCTGAGTTAAATTCTACCAAGGTGGGACTTTCGCGATCAGCAGTTCGAGAAAATACAGCTAAATATGGCAAAAACATTCTCGATGAAGCTCAGCCTCGTTCGGGAATAATTATCTTTTTAGGCTACTTTTGGTCAATTCCCGTAGCTTTGTTGACCTTAGCTGCGATTCTCTCTATTGCCACGGGTAGTAAAGTTGATGCCTTGGTGATTATGGGCGTGGTCCTAATTAACGCTATCTTAGGCTACGTTACCGAAAGCAAATCCGAAAGAATTATTCTTTCTTTAAAAAATCTCATCAATCCTACTGCTTGGGTAATCAGAGACGGCGATACAGTCGAGGTCGATTCTCAAACAATTGTGGTAGGTGATGTTCTAGTTTTTAAACCTGGCAGCTATATTTCTGCCGATGCCAGAGTTATTGAAAGCGATAAGCCTAACGGCATGGCTTCGCAACGCCTTAGCATCGATGAATCTGCTCTTACAGGAGAAAGCGTTCCCATTCTTAAAACTTGCCAAACTCTTATAGATAAAGATATTCCCCTCGCCGAACGGATCAATATGGTTTATGGCGGTACTTTTGTTACGGGTGGACAGGGTTCAGGTGTGGTAGTAGCCACGGGAAGACAGACGGAAATGGGTCGGATTCAAGCTTTAGTTACAGAAACCAAGATTCCCCAAACTCCTTTAGAAATTCAGCTAGAGAAGGCTGGTAGTCAGCTAGTTTTACTGTCTAGTGCAGTATGTATTTTAGTTTTAGCACTGGGAATAGTGCGGGGTTATGGCTTTATCGAGATGCTGCAAACCTCGATCGCCCTAGCAGTAGCAGCAGTCCCCGAAGGCTTGCCCACCGTTGCCACAATTACCCTTGCGTTAGGTATCAATAAAATGAGACAGCAAGGGGTTTTAGTGCGTCGTCTCGATGCGATCGAGGCTTTGGGTTCGGTACAAACTATCTGTCTCGACAAGACGGGTACGCTGACTGCTAATGAAATGTCTGCAATAGAAATTCAAACCTCTACCAAACAAATTAAATTAAATAACAATAAGCCAACAAGTAATAGCGACGAGGAATTATTACGGTTAATCGAGGTTGCAGTCTTATGTAATGAAAGTAAAGTAGAACGCACCAGTGACGGTGAATTAATTATTACAGGCTCGCCTACAGAAAACGCTTTGGTGCAGATGGCGGTTGATGCTGGTTTAGATATTGCTACCCTAAGAACTCTTTACCCATTAGTAGAAATTAATCATCGGGCAAACGATCGCAACTATATGGCAACGGTTCATCAATTTAATAAATCCCACAAGCTCATTGCCGTAAAAGGCAATCCCGGTGAAGTTCTTTCACTATGTCAGCACAAACTACAGGACGATTTACTCCTTCCCTTAGATGAAACGGATCGCCAAGTGATCGCCCTCACCAATCAAGATATGACTAGTAATGCTCTAAGAGTATTAGGAATAGCTTATGCAGAGATCGATGCTACCACCGAAGTCAATCTTAACAATCTTACCTGGCTGGGCTTAGTCGGTATTACCAACCCGATTCGCCAGGGAGTAAAAGAACTGATTGCCGATTTCCATCAAGCAGGAATTGATACCGTGATGCTGACAGGAGATCAACAAAATACCGCACAGGCGATCGCACGAGAACTAAATCTCAGTTCAGAGCAACCATGTAAGGGCGAACTGTCGTTCGCCCCTACCAACAATGTCTTTGCTCGCGTTACCCCTGGCGATAAACTAAAAATTGTCCAAACTTTTCAAGCCGAGGGAAAAGTTGTAGCTATGACAGGGGATGGCATTAACGATGCTCCAGCCCTCAAAGCTGCCGAAGTTGGTATTGCGATGGGCAAAACAGGTACAGATATTGCTAGGGGAGTTGCAGACATAGTTCTGGCAAACGATAATTTGGAAACGGCGATCGCTGCTGTCAGTCAGGGTAGAACGATCTATAACAACATTAAAAAAGCCCTCCACTTTTTGCTGGCTACCAACCTCAGCGAAATTATTGTCATGGTAGCTGCTAATTTGCTGGGAATGGGCTTACCTCTCAATGCTATTCAGCTTTTATGGCTCAATTTAGTTACAGATATATTCCCTGGTTTAGCACTAGGACTAGAAGCCCCCGAACCCAATGTATTAAATGTTCCTCCCCGTTCCCCAGACAGAGCAATTATCGAATCTTCTGACTTCAAACGCCTCGGTTTTGAGGCGGGAGTTATTTCCTTGTTCACCTTGGCAGCATATAGCTATGGCATTGCAAACTACGGAATCGGCGATATGCCTAACGGCATGGCTTCGCAACGCGCCAGCACCATAGCATTTATGAGCTTGGTAACAGCCCAGCTACTCCATACTTTTAGCTGTCGCTCCGATCTACCCTACTGGACAGCCAAATTACAGCCTAATCGCTATTTGACCTTGGCATTGGCAATCTCTCTAGGTTTACAGTTTATTTGTTTGATTATTCCTAGTTTAGGTAGCTTGCTCAAAATTACTGCGATCGATGGAATAGATTTCGTGGTTATTGCGATCGCAGCTATTGTACCTTTAATAATCAACGAAGTGACGAAGAAAGTTAGTTGTTAGTAGCTATATCTCTTCTGCCTCCTAACTCTCGTAAATCTCACAACTTCCTCAATATCTTAAATTAAGCTCAAAATTGAAGCAAATCAAAAGATTTTGGATTTATCGAAAGTTTTTCTTGGCTTGAATTATTTTCCCTACAGCTCTATTTCTTAAAGAAACACATATCAAAATGGACAACAATAACAGCGATCGCCTATCTGACAACAATATATCGACCGATTGTATTGATGATAGCGTCACAGTTAGCGCGAGTGCTAGCGGTCAAAACGGCAATATTGAAGTCTCCGAGCCAGAGGAATTCGTCGTTTCTACCTTAGAAGATGAAAACGATGGCGATTTTAACGATGGAGATCTATCTTTACGAGAAGCGATCGCCTTAGCTAACGAACAGGAAGGTGCAGATACCATTACTTTTGACTCCAGCCTTAACGGTGGCACAATTGTCCTTAATTCAGGTGAATTAGCGATCAATGATAGTCTTACTATTTTAGGTTTAGGTTCAGAACAATTAACTATTGATGGCAATGAAGCTAGTCGCGTTTTTAATCTTGATGATGGCAATGCTGAAACCGAAATCAATGTTGCTATCAATGGATTGAAAATTACTGGTGGTAATGCCTCAACTGAGGATCTGGGTACTTTTGGTGGTGGTATCTTTAATCAAGAAAACTTAGAACTTAATGATAGTTTGGTTACAGCCAATACCGCTGTTGCAGGTGGCGGAATCTACAATCAAAATGCTACAGCCAGCATTAACAATAGCGCGATCGATAATAATTCCACATCAGGAGGTGCTTCTGGCGTAGCCAATCGAGGTTCGGGAATAGCTAATTTTAACTCCACGGTTGAAATCAACAACAGTTCGATCGATGACAATACAAATACTGGCATTGAGGCAAATGAATCAGAAATAACCATTGTTGATAGTAGTATTTCTGGCAATTCTGGACTTGGCACAGGAGGAATTCGTTCTTATCGTTCAACTGTTAATCTAGAAAATAGCACCGTTAGCAATAATAGTGCTTCTGCTCTTGGCAACAGTGGTGGCATCACTTCGACTCTGGATTCAGTTCTTAATATCAATAATAGTACTGTTAGTGATAACTTCGGCGACTCTGGCAGCCCTGACGATCCTAGAGCTAGAATGGCTGATGCCAGCGGTATTCTGACTTCTGGTACTGCTAATATTGCCAACAGCACTATCAGTAATAATAGAGGAATTGGTATTGGAATCAAAAATTCAGGAGATCTCAATATTACCAACTCTACCTTTAGCGGAAATGCTGGTACGGGAATTTTTAATCAAGGTAATGGATCGGTAGATGTTAGCAACAGCACAATCGCTAATAATCAAGGTGATTCAGATGCTGGTGGTGTACAAAATGAAAATGATAGTGTGGATAGCTTTGTTCTTTCTAGTAACATTATTGCTAATAATTCTGGCAGTGCCGATCTGGGTGGTGAAGCATTTACCAGCGAAGGAAATAATTTGATCGGTAACGGTAATGACGTTGATGGTTTTGTCGATAGTGATTTGGTAGGTACAGACGATAGCCCTATCAATCCACAATTAGGGGAACTACAAGACAATGGCGGTTTAACTGAAACCTTAGCTTTACAAGAAGACTCTCCTGCGATCGATGCTGGCAGTAATTCAGATAATTTGACCTTTGATCAACGGGGAGAAGGATTTGATCGCACCGTAGGAGACGCTACAGACATAGGTGCATATGAAGTTCAAGATAATGGAGGTGGACAAATGAATGAAGAATTAGTAGTTTCTACCCTAGAAGATGAAAATGATGGTGACTATAGCGAAGGAGATTTATCTTTACGGGAAGCGATCTCGTTAGCAAATGACAATCAAACTATAACCTTTGATTCTAGTCTTAGCGATCGCTCAATTATCCTAAGCCAGGGATCGTTATTAATAGATCGAAGTATTAATATTGATGGTTTAGGTGCTAACAATCTAACTATTGATGCCAATCATTCGTTTAGAATTTTCCTAGTAGATGACGGTAATGATGATAGTCAGGCAGATGTCTCGGTTAGCGGATTAACTCTCAAGGATGGATACAGTTTTGATAGCGATATATCTTATCTTGATGGCGGAGGATTTTTAAACCGAGAAAATCTAACGGTGAGTGATTCGATTTTAACTGGCAATCGAGCAGGAAATGGCGGTGCTATATTTAACACTGGTAATTTACAGTTTGAAAATAGTCTAGTTACCAAAAGCGATGGTACTGGTCCGATAAATAATGACGGTGGCACGGTATCAATTGTTAACAGCACTTTTACTGATAATCATGTTCCTGGCGTAAGCGCGATTGTTAATAATAACGGAGGAACATTAGAGTTAACTAATAGTACTATTACCGAAAATAGCGGTTATGGTGCTGCCCTATTTAATAGTGAAGATAGTACTGCTACCGTCGCCAGTACAATAGTTGCCAACAATCTAGCTGAACTACCAGAAGAGGAAGGAAAAGACGATATTCTTGGCAATTACATTAGTCAAGGCAACAATCTGATTGGCACTACCCAAGGAGGCAGTGGTTTTGATAACGAGAGCGACCTTGTTGGCACCGAAGGCAACGCTATGGATCCAAAACTAGGAGAGTTACAAGATAATGGCGGTTCGACTCAGACAATCGCTTTATTAGAAGGAAGTCCTGCCATTGATGCGGGTAGTAATCCTAATAATCTAGAAACAGATCAACGAGGAGAGGGATTTAACCGTACTGTAGGAGAAGGCACTGACATAGGTGCTTATGAAGTTCAAGAAGATGACAATGGCGAAACTCCTACAGAATTAGTTGTTTCTACCCTAGAAGATGAAAACGATGGTGATTATAGTGATGGCGATTTATCTTTGCGTGAAGCGATCGCTCTATCCAACCAACAAGAAGGTGCAGACACAATCACCTTTAACGACGGCTTGAGTGGAAATATCGTTCTCACCCAAGGACAACTCACTATTGTCGATTCCGTAACTATCGATGGCAACAACGGACAAAATTTGACTATTGATGGCAACAATAGCGATCGCATTTTCAAGATTGATGATGGTAACTCTGAAACTAACGCTGATGTCACCTTAGATGGACTAGTTATTGAAAACGGTAATGTTGACAACAGAGACACAGACAATATAGGTGGAGGTATTTTAAACCAAGAAAATCTGACTGTTGTTCGCAGCACTATTTCTTATAACAGTGCCGAACAAGGAGGCGGTATTGCCAACCAAGGAAATTTAACCCTACAAAGCAGCTATGTAGATAACAACTATGCTTTTGAGGCTGGCGGTATTTATACCATTACTGGTAACAATCAAATCATCGACAGTAGCATTAACAATAACGAATCTAACTTTAACAGTGGTGGTTTATTAGTAGAAAACGCAACCATAGATATCGAAAATAGTCTTATTGATGGTAATTCCACTGGTGCAGCCTATGGTGGCATCAGTATCAATAACTCAACTGCCAATATAAATAACAGCACCATTGCTAATAATGACGGTGGCGGAAATGCAGGAGGCATTTCGTCTGCTTCTTCGATTACTACTATTAACAACAGTACGATTACTGGTAACTCCGCAGCTTCTAATGGCGGTATTATTGCAGGCAGTTCGGGAGATAGCATCGAAGCAGTAGTAACGATCAACAACAGTACGATTACTGGTAACTCCGCCACAGTCAACCAAGGTGGAGGTATCAAGAATTATATTGACTCAACGATGAACATCAATAACAGCACCATTACTGGTAACTTTGCTGCTCAAGGTGCTGCTGGAGTCTATCAACAAGAATCTTTTATTGCCCCAGACGATTTACCAGAGGATGTAATTATTTCGGGAACTCTGAACCTAACTAGCTCTATTGTGGCAGGCAATGAAAACGATCGCGATTTGGGTGGAGATAGTTTTAATAGTGGCGGGAACAACCTAATTGGCAACGGAAATGGTTTTGAAGATTATTTTAATGAATCTTCAGGAGATATTGTTGGCACATCGGACAATCCGATTGACCCCGAACTCGGAGAACTACAAGAAAATGGTGGGCTTACTCAAACGATCGCTTTACAAGAAGATTCTCCAGCCATTGATATGGGGAATAATGCCAACAACCTTGTTTTCGATCAACGAGGAGAAGGATTTGATCGCACTGTAGGAAACGGTACAGACATCGGCGCGTATGAAGTCCAAACAACTATTAGCAGCGAAGAAATAATCGGTACTGATGATAGTGATCGCCTTGATGGTACATCAGTAGACGATAAGATTCGTGGTTTGGCAGGAGATGACTTTATTCGCGGACTACAGGGTAATGATTCGATTTATGGCGATGGAGGAAATGACCATCTCAATGGCAATGCGGGCGATGATTTAATTGATGGAGGCGAAGGAAGAGATCGTATTTATGGAGGCATTGGTGACGATACTCTTAGCGGTAGTGCTGGAAACGATTATTTATTAGGTGGTGCTGGCAATGATATCTATGTTTATAACCTTAATGCCGATGAAGGCTTCATTGATCGCGATCTCATTCGTAATTTTAAACCAGGAGAAGACAAAATTGCTTTTAGTTCTATAGCTAACGATCCCCAATTCTTGGACAGTTTTGACGATCTTGATACTAATGGTTCGGGTGTTTTGGATAGTAACGATGAAAGGGTGCAAATTATCGGTCATTCGACAGTAATCGATCTTTCCGATATCTTTGGGCGTACTCATGGTAGCGATATGATTACTTTCTTAGATGTAACTAACTTGGATGAAAGTAATTTTCTCTTTAACGAAACCGCTGTTGACGCTGAATTTGGTTAATTAAAAAAGCTAAAAATTATCATTTCTGTTAATTATCGAAATTTAAAAAAGTTCGGAGTCAGAAAGCGATCTATGACTCCGAATTTATTACTTCACAACTTCCTCAAGATCTTCAATTAAATTCAACATAGAACGCAAGATACAGGAGAAGTAAAATGCTCAATTGGAATGTATTAATTGATGTGCGCAAACATAGCTTCAGCCCCGCATATTTATTGTTAGAAAAATTTGGCACGGTTTATCAAAGCGATTTTGAGAATATTTTACTGCTGAAAGTTGACAGCATTCCTCTGTTTCTAGCAGATCTAAATCTCAAGATAAAAAACGATTCTGGTATCGCCGATCTATTCAATAGAATTGTTCCTGTTATTGCAACTTTCTCGTTCTATTCCCAAGAAGAATTTGAAACAAAAGCAAAAAAATTGGTCTTAGAATGGTTGCCAGAATTAGCAGGAAAAAAATTCTATGTTCGGCTGCATCGCAGAGGCATGAAAGACCGTATAGATCGTCATGAGGAAGAAACTTTTCTCGATCTGGTAATTTTGCAAGAACTAGAAAGAATTGGCAACCCAGGACAGATTGGTGGTATAGATCCAGATGTTTTTATCGCGGTAGAAACTATTTCACAACAGGCTGGACTGTCATACTGGACTCGTCAGGATTTGCAGAAGTATCCTTGGCTAAAGTTAAATTTGCTTGAACCGTTGGTTAAAAGTTAATAGGCTCTTACACAATTATTTAAATTTATGCTTAAACAAAAACACTTAAAATAAATAACGAAGTGTCTGTTTGTTAAACATAGTGCAGCAAAATCATTTCTTCGCTTTAGAAGAAGTAATCGATCCCCAACCTTTGAACGTAACTTCTAACGCTTCGTTAATTGAAGTTGTCAGATTGATGCAGGAGAGGGGTAATAGCTGCCGTGTTGCTGATGAAGCTACTAATAATTTGGGCAATAGTAGTTGTGTTTTGGTCGTGGAGGATTCTCAACTGCGAGGGATCTTTACTGAAAGAGATTTGGTTAAACTAATCGCTACGGAAACCGATATAGAAAGCGCGACTGTCGCCGAGGTGATGACCGAGAATTTGGAGACTCTAACTCCTGACAGTTCTCAAGATATATTTTCAGTCTTAAACATACTGCGATCGCACCATATTCGCCATTTACCCGTAGTAGACAAGGATAATAATCTGCTCGGACTAATCACTGCGAAGAATCTGCGTCAAAAGCTACAGCCTATCAATATGATGAAATGGCGCAAGGTTAAAGAAATCATGGAGACAGAGGTAATCTATGCTGCTCCTGATGACTCGGTAAGGCACTTGGCGAAGTTAATGACCGAAGGTAATTCTAGCTATGTTGCGATCGCCGAATCAAAAGTAGATTTTACGAGCAACTGTACTTTTGTTCGTCCTATTGGCATCGTTACAGAAAGGGACATCGTTCAGTTTCAAAACCTCAACATAGATTTAGGGCAGCCAGCCCACAATATAATGAGCGCACCGTTGTTTCTTATCGATCCAGAAGCTACTCTGTGGTCGGTGAAGCAGCAAATGGATCGACTTAGGGTCAGACGTTTATTAGTCGGTAGCGAAAAAGAAGAACTACTAGGAATTATTACTCAAACCAGCTTGCTTCAAGTATTCGACCCCAGCGAAATGTATGAGGTAATTGAAGCATTACAGCAGCAAATATGTCAGCTAGAGACGGACAAAGAACTGCTGCTAGAAAACCGTCAAGCCGAGTTAGAGCGAGAGGTACAGGAACGTACTGCTACTTTAAAATCGACCAAAGAGCAGCTACAGCAACAGGTTAGGCAGCAAGAGGCGATCGCTCAACTAGGTCAGTTAGCATTGGAAACTACAGATTTAGCCTTAATCTCGAATGAGGCAGTCAATTTAGTTGCTACTGCTTTAAATGTTGAATACTGCAAAGTTTTGGAACTATCGCCAAATGGCAAAAGCTTGCTGCTAAAAGCAGGAATAGGGTGGCATGATGGACTAGTAGGAGTAGCCACCGTAGAAGCCAATACAAATTCCCAGGCTGGCTACACTCTGCTCAATTCCGAACCAGTGATAGTCGATAATTTACTTACCGAAACTCGCTTTACTGGACCCGATTTGTTACTCGATCATCAGGTAGTCAGCGGGATGAGCATTACCATCAGTGGTCAGGACAAACCATTCGGCATTCTTGGTATCCATACTACTCAGCACAAAAAGTTTAGCCAAGACGACGTTACGTTTATTCAGGCGATCGCCAACATTATCGCTCAAGCCAACGAACGCCTGCGGGCTGAAGCTTCGCTAAAAGAAAGTCAAGAGCGTTATACTCTTGCTGTTGCGGGTTCTAATAACGGTCTTTGGGACTGGAATGTCTTAACTGATGAGGTATTCTATGCACCTCGATTTAAAGAAATGATTGGCTATGCCGATCGCGAAATGCCAAATCTTTTTGAAGCCTGGTCGTCAAAGTTGCATCCTGAAGATCGCGATCGCATTTTAACTGCATTACAGAATCATCTAAATCAACGCATTCCCTACAATGTTGAATATCGCTTACAAAAGAAAGATGGTGAATACTGTTGGATCTTGGCTCGCGGTCAGGCAATCTGGAACGAACAGGGTCAGCCCGTACGGATGGCTGGTTCGATTAGCGATATTAGCGATCGCAAACGACGAGAAGAGATCCTTAAAGACATTGCCTCTGGGGTATCAGTAGAAGTAGGAAAAAACTTTTTCCAATCCTTAGTAGAATATCTCAGCAAAACGCTCCAGGCAGACTACGCTTTTATTAGTAAATTGATTCAGCCAGAAGGCGATCGGGTTGATACTCTAGCAGTTTATGGTAAAGGTTCAATTCTTGCCAATTTTGCCTACGATCTGGCTAATGCTCCCTGTGGCAAAGTAATCGATCGGGAACTGTGTATTTATCCCGAAGCAGTTCAGCAAATATTTCCTAATATTCCACCCTTAGAGGTAATGGCTGCCGAAAGCTATGCGGGGATGCCCGTATTTGATGCTGCGGGCAAGGTTTTAGGCTTGATTGCCGTGGTCGATAGTAAACCAATGGGCGATGTTGCTTTAATCGAGGAAGTATTAAAGATTTTCGCCACCCGTGCCACTGCGGAGTTGGAACGACAAAATGCCGAAGCAGATCTACAGCAAAGTAACCAGATTTTGCAGTCGATTAGCTCGATTCAAACGCAATTTTTAACCGATGCCGAACCTGCAATTTTGTTTGATGGCATGCTCGATCGCCTTTTAGAACTTACTCAAAGCGAATATGGCTTTATTGGTGAAATTCATCTGGCAGAAGATGGTAATCCAGTTATGGACGAAAGCTACATGAAGTTTCGCGGTAGACCTTACCTCAAGACTCACGCTATTACTAATATTGCTTGGAATGACGAAACTAGGGCTTTCTATGCTGAGAACGCGCCAAAGGGTATGGAGTTTCATAATCTACAGACTCTCTTTGGCGCGGTAATGGTCACAGGTGAACCCGTAATTGCCAATAGTCCTAGTGATGATCCTCGGCGGGGTGGTTTACCAGACGGACATCCGCCTTTAAATGCTTTTTTAGGCATACCTTTCTATAAGAATGGCGAAATGACAGGAATGGTAGGCGTTGCCAATCGAGCGAGTGGTTACAACGAGAATATTATTCACTATCTACGACCCTTTTTAGACACTTGTAGTCGCGTTATTGAAGCATATAAAAGCGAACGTCAAAGACATCAAGTTGAACTGAAAAACAAAGAACAGGCAGCCCTATTAGACATAGCTACCGATGCGATTATGGTTCGAGGCTTGGACGACAAGATTCTATTTTGGAATCGAGGTGCTGAAAAGATATACGGCTGGACAAAGACAGAAGTATTGAATAGATTTGCCTACGAGCTTTTATATCGAGAATCTTCGACTGAATTGAGTAAAACTCAGCAAGCAGTAGTCGAACGGGGAGAATGGCAGGGAGAACTAAAACAGGTAACAAAAGCAGGAAAAGATGTTATCGTTCAAAGTCGCTGGACTTTAGTCAGAGACAATGCGGGAAATCCCCAGTCATATCTGGTAGTAAAAACTGATATTACCGAGCAAAAGCTATTGGAAGCGCAGTTTCTCCGCACTCAACGTCTAGAAAGCTTGGGAACACTGGCAGGGGGAATTGCACACGATCTTAATAATATTCTCGCGCCGATTATGGGGTTTGCCAAACTACTACCCCTCAAGCTGCCCGACGTGGACGACCAAACCAAAGGCTTTTTCAAAATTATGGAAAACAACGCCAATCGAGGTTCGGCGTTGGTCAAGCAAATTCTGACCTTCTCACGGGGCTTGGAAGGCGATCGCGGAATCGTCCAAATCCGCCATCTAATTGCCGAAATTGGACAGATAATTACTGAGACTTTTCCTAAGACCATTGAGTTGGAAATTAATACGCCCAAGAATCTCTGGACGGTGAATGCCGACGTAAATCAACTACATCAAGTATTAATGAATCTAGCGGTGAATGCTCGCGATGCTATGCCCGATGGGGGAACGCTAGCTATCAAAGCGGAAAACTATACGGTTGATACCGACTATGCCAAGCTACATCTAGATGCCAAAGAAGGTGATTATCTCTTAGTTACCGTTATTGATACAGGAATGGGCATTCCCGATAAGATCGTCGATCGCATTTTTGAACCGTTTTTTACAACCAAAGAAATTGGTCGCGGTACGGGACTCGGTTTGTCTACAGCGATCGGCATTATTAAAAGCCACGACGGTTTTGTCGAGGTAATGAGCAATAGCGAAAAGATTAAGGGTACTCAATTCCAGGTATATTTACCAGCTTCTAATACGGCAGTAGCCACAGAAGAAGTAACAGAGATTCCCCAGGGGAAAGGAGAATTAGTTTTAATCGTAGATGATGAAACGGCAATCCTGGAAGTCACCAAAGCTACTTTAGAAACTTACAATTATCGAGTTCTGACAGCTAAGAATGGAATTGAGGCGATCGCAATTTATGCCAAGAATCAAGAGGAAATTGACTTAGTAATCATGGATATTATGATGCCGACAATGGACGGCAAAACTGCAATTCTGACCCTCAAACAGATCGATCCAGACATTAAAATCATTGCTGTCAGTGGGCTAATTGACCGCCAAGAAATTATTGATGAGGTAGATAACAATATCTCGGCATATCTAGCAAAACCTTACACCAATGAAGATCTGTTAATTCAGGTGAAGGAGATTGTTAGTGGTTAATGGTTAGTCGCCTCTGTTCCTGACTACATGCGGACAAGTCCTTTGTCCGTAGGATAAGCTGAGTCTTCGACTCGCTTCGCGACCGCAAATGACTTCTGACTTTAATCTTCCATAAACTCATCCCAAAATTGCTCTCATTCTTCTTGAGGGATGAAGTAACCGATTAGCAGGATGATTAAAAATATGGGTATAAAAATTATTGCTAATAAGACTTTCCCCAGCCACTCGATCGCTTTGAATGAAAATAAACTTTTTAGATTCATAGATACTATCCTCTTAAAATCTTTTTAAGTAAGGAGATAAAAACCAAGCCAGCATCAAAATAGTAGGTGGTTAATCTTAAACTTAATATCCTAAAATGAGGATTTTGTGAGGAAAACTATTCAAAATTAATAGTTGGTATCGAGGAAAAGTTGAAATGGCGCATTTTCCCGACCAAAATTAGGAAGTTCTCGATTTCGATCCATTTGTTCGATTAATGTTGGATCTATTTCAAGTAAATCGTCGCTTAAATAACGTTCGGGATGATTGAGGATTTCTACTTCTCGTTCGATTTTTTCTCTTCCCACTTCAAAAAAGCGCTCGGCTTGGGTTGGTGTAAACAAACCGTTTAGCACATCGAAATTGAGATTGCTTTCTGCTTTAGCTGCCCAAACGGTAAGAAATCCAATGATTACCGCTAGTACTATAGTTTCAAAGCAGCTACGAATAAAATCACCATTGCCAGTTTTCATTTTGCCCTCCTCCAAAACAGGATGGCTTTCTACCTTCATTATATAAAATTTGGCTAGGCAAAAATTGTTTTTTTCAGACTAGGAGAGTTGAGGCTAACAACTAACCAATACTCACAACTTCCTCAAGAGAATCTCCTAATTTAATATAGGAATTGAGGAAAAACAAATGGTAGACATCTCTACAACCTATCTTGGATTGAAATTGCGATCGCCTTTAGTAGTTGGTGCAGCAGCACCTTTGACCGAAGATATAGTCAACGTTAAACAAATAGAAGATGCGGGGGCATCGGCAATCGTCCTGCATTCTTTTTTTGAGGAACAGCTACTAGAAGAACGTCACGCACTTTATCACCATATAACCCACAATACCGAAAGCCATCCCGAAGCAACTTCCTATTTCCCCGAACAGGAAATTTTTCACGTTGGTTCAGAAGGCTATTTGGAACAAATTCGCTACGCTAAAGAAAAAGTTGATATTCCCATAATTGCCAGTCTCAATAGCTCTACTATTGGTGCTTGGGGTGATTATGCCAAAAAGATTGAACAGGCTGGGGCAGATGCGATCGAGTTAAATATCTATTCTCTCCCCACCGATCTAACCATAAAAGGAGAGCAGATAGAGCAAAACTATGTTGATATTGTTCGTACCGTCACTAACTCAGTAAATCTTCCCGTAGCAGTAAAACTCAGCCCCTTCTTTAGCAGCATGGCAAATATGACAAAACGCCTAAGCGATGCGGGGGCTAGCGGATTAGTTTTGTTCAATCGCTTCTATCAGCCAGATATCGATCTTGTAACTTTAGAAGCTGAACCAAATTTGCTTCTTAGCACTGCTAGAGACAATCGTTTACCGATGCGCTGGATCGCAATTCTATATGGAACTGTTCCTGTTGATTTTGCAGCTACTAGCGGAATCCGTACAGCCCACGATGTCATCAAAATGATGATGGTTGGCGCGAATGTCACTATGCTTGTCAGCGTATTACTAAGTCACGGTATCGAACAGTTGGGCAAAATCGAAAAAGATTTAATCGAATGGCTAGAAGTTAAAGAATACGACTCGATCGAGCAACTTCAGGGCAGCATGAGTCAAATGAACTGTTCAGATCCCAGTATTTTTGAACGGGTGCAATATCTCAAAGCGGTACAGACTTATTATCCCCGCTTGGGAATGGCATACAGGAGTTAGTCTTTTCTTTTTGAAGTCAATCGTCAGAGACAAGGCATGCCTTGTCTGTACAGGAGTTGGGAGTTAATGAGTAAAAGAATTGGAATTTTAACCAGTGGTGGAGATTGCCCTGGATTGAACGCTATTATTCGTGCTGTAGTTAAGTGCGCCAGTCAGAAAGGATGGGAAGTATACGGCATTCCTTATGGTACGGAAGGTTTTTTGAGATTAGAAAATGGTAAGTGTCACTCAAAAGATTTAGAACTAAAAGAAAATGGCTACGACATGCCAGGATTTCTTCACGGTATCGATATTCTGCAATTTCTCAGTGGCAGTATTTTGGGTTCTCTGAGCAAAGGGAATCCTGGAGACAAGGAAGTTGCCCGAAGCATTATCAAAGGCTATAAAGATTTGAAATTAGACGCTCTCATTGCCGTAGGGGGGGATGGCAGCTTAGATATTATCTATGACCTAGCACAGCAGGGAAACTGGAATATCGTGGCAATCCCAAAAACTATAGATAATGACGTGCCTTTTACTGAAAGATCTATTGGTTTTGACACAGCAGTAGATAAGGTAACATCAGCACTCTACGATCTTACCTTCACCGCAGCCAGCCACGATCGCACCATGATTGTCGAAGTAATGGGGCGGAATGCGGGGCATTTGGCACTCTCGTCAGGGATTGCTGGCGGTGCAGATATTATTTTAATTCCCGAACTTGTACCCAAAATCAATCGGAATTTAACTACTAATATTTGCATTCATATTGCTAAATTACGTTCTCAAGGTCGTAAATTTGCCATGATTGTCATTGCTGAAGGAGTGAAAAATCATGCAGGAGAAAGGCAAAAAGGAATAGCAGATTATTTATCTCTGCAAATAGACAAGGTAAGCCATCAACTCTGCCTAACGGAAAAACCCGAATTTTGTGACCTCGATAAAATTGAAACGCGATCGCTTATCTTAGGTCATATTCAGCGTAGCGGTACGCCGACCTCCTACGATCGCCTTTTAGCTGCTACCTTCGCTAAAAAAGCGGTAGATCTAATTGCTGAAGAAAAATATAATCAGCTAGCTGTATGGCAAAACGGAGAAGTACAGGTTCAGTCCTTGGATACAGTTGTCAAGCATATTAAACATCGCCATAGGTTAGGAGTCTGCCCCAACCCTGTGGATATAAATGGGTTATTGGTTCAAACAGCGCGATCGCTCGGAATATATCTGGGCAGCTAATAATAATTAATTAAACAATCAACCAAACCATGTTAACTAAATCATCTTATCCAATTCCATCAGCCAAAATCCAGAAAATTGCGCGTATCTTTCGCTTTTATGGCTGGCTAAGTTTGTGGACGCAGCTAGCTTTTGCCTTTGCATCCATCCTAATTTTGCTATTCGCTGCTTCAGGCAGAAAATTTAGTCCCGATGGTAGTACGGGTATTGGCATTGGTATATTCTGGTCTGGGTGCAGCTTCCTCGCTTTGTGTGCCACAATATTTTTAGCCTTTCACTATACTCGCGTTGCCAAGGGTTTACTGCACAAACCTGGCGCACAGCTACATCCACGTAAGGCAGAAACCATCGAACTTTTGCGTTTCGGTACAATTATCGGTTTTGTTGGCATCTTATTAGGATTGTTTGGTGCGGGTTCGAGTCTTGGCGTACTGATTGCTAAAACCGTATCTCAACCACCTGGAATGGCGATTACTCATCCAGAAAATATAGTTAGAGCCTTAGATGTCTTTGTCGTTATGGCTAACATCAATCTAATTGCTGCTCATTTTGTTGGTACAGCTATCTCAATCTGGCTTTTGGAGAGGCTTCATCTGCATCATCGTTAAATGACATAGTGCTGTATCTTTTAGGACTAACGACTAACGACTGACGACTAACGACTAACCATTTTAAAAAAAATAGCGATAAAAAATAGGTACGCTAATTAGATGAGAAATTGTATTGGCGATAACAACACTATTAAATATTCTTGGCAAGCTTATTTTCATTTCTCTAAAAAACACTCGCATGCACAAACACTCTATTAATAGGGTAGTAAAATATAAACAGATAACTGCAAAAAATTTATAGTCATTTAAAAAGCTAATTGTTTCGGAATAAGTAATTTCGTGTCCTGCCACAAAAGAAACCTGCTCGATGGCAATTATTATCGAGATGCTGATAATAGAGGATATAACATTAGTGCTTACTATACTTTTAAATACGCGATCAAAATCATAGTGAATATTCAAATATTTAATAATTATAAAACTTTCAGTCAAACAAATTATGGGAAAAGCAAGAACAAAGAAAAAAGGGCTGATTATAAATAGAGGAAGCATCATATTGGCTAGCATATTTTTTCCTCTTATAGCTGAATATATATTTTAGCATTGAGTCATCGCTAACTATAGCAGGTAATTAGTCTCAGCAATTGCATTCCTAATAATTTCGCTAACATCATTTGATTGACTTTCACTAACGTTTTGCAGTTCTTCTATAACCAATTCAACTTCATCTTTTAATTGCTGCTTTTCATAATTTAATCTAGCTTGTAAGAAGTCTGATTCTGACTGTAATATATCAATCAAGCCTCTTCTACGTACTAAAACTCCCTCAACTAATCCTTCAATACCTGTTCTGATATGAGTTTCGGGACAAGATTTTCCATCCAATACTACATTTAAAACTTTTAAGATAGCTTCTCTAACTTTTATTCTAGTTTCAGCATTTTCTTTTGCGGATTGAATAAAAGCATCCAGCATGATAGAAATAGCAAAATTCTTAATTCTATCAGAATATAAATTAGGTTTACTACTCATGTTTTTTTGACTCCATGACTAAATTGTCGCTAATTTACAGTGTTTACTTTTAAGTGACGAACACCACTTTTTACCCACTGATAAGAAACAATATTTAGCAAGATTCCAACTAAAAATAATAGCAGCATTAAAGCTATTTGATACCAAGCAATTGGATCGACGACCAAATCGGCAACTAAATGAGCAAGATTTAGAACAGAATACAATAATGTGAAACCAAAATGGAATACTCGCCAACGTTTAAATCTGTAAAAAGCTATAGCGATAATAGCCAGCATTGGTAAGATAAAAAACAAGAGCATTCCCCATAAAATTGGAGTTATCTCGGCTATGGTAGCGGTTTCTTGATGATGATGACTCATAATCGCTACATCAATACCATGAAACAAAGGTATCAAAGCTAGCTGAGTATGAAACAGTGTTCCTAATAAAAACACCGTCCACAAAGCAATTATTTTTTCTGGATAATTAACCCGATCTGTTTTAGTCATGTTGAGTTTTTAACTAAACGACTATGGACATTGCCTGCAATAGCTAGGTTGTCAGTTTTCAAGGCTTTGCCCTCTTGAACTACTAAAACTGGGCAAGGTACGCGATCAATAACATAGTTACTGACACTATTTGGAAATATTTCTGAGGAGGTTTTGGAGTTTTCATGTCCCATAACAACCAAGTCTGCATTCCAATCCTGGGCGCGATCGCTAATGCCGCTATGGCAATTGCCCAGATGACACTCGCTTTGACAGCTAATATTTAACTTTTTAGCTTTTTCAACAAAGATATGAAGCCATTCATTAACTATTTCCACCTCTTCATGTAGTAGCGATTGAAGACTAGGATCTTTTATTGGTAAAACATTGGCATTCAAGAAAGTTCTATCAATTGAAGAAGATAAGTCTCTCACATTACAGTCAATAAAATGCACGAGTAAAATCTCACTTTCATCTGCTTGTGCTAGAGATAAAGCATAATTGAAGATTTTTGATGCTTCTGACGAACAATTTATTGCTACTAGTATTTTTTTAAACATAATCACTTCTCCTCAATTAAGTTAAATATTAGAATCAGAAGTCATCTACTAATAAACATTAACTTCTTCAGTCATAGCTAGATCGTCTACTTCTGCTGCCTTATCTCCTTGAACCACCAATACAGAACAGGGTGCGTGATGAATTACATAGTTGCTTACGCTACCAAGCAAAATTTCAGAGATATTTTTATGTCCCCTCCGACCAATAACGATTAAATCTGCGCCCCATTCCTTAGCGCGATCGCCAATTCCGATATAACATCCACCGACAAGGCAATCGAACTCGCAGGATAAATTAAGCTTATTAGCTTTCTGAGTATATAGTTCTAGCCAGTTGCTCCTATACTCAACCTCTTTGCGTAAGTGTTTGCTGCTCGATCTGCGACGTTCCCCAGATAGATCTACATCGTACAAAGTTCCTAAACCAATCAAGGGAGATACATCTTGAATCTGCCAGTCTACAAAATGCACCAACAAAATTTCAGTTGTTTCTGGCTGTGCTAAAGATAGGGCAAAGTCAAATACAGAAAATGCTTCTGAAGAACGATCCAATGCTACTAATATTTTTTTAAACATAATTACCTCTTTTGGAAGTCAGAAGTTAATTAACTGCTAACTCAGGTTGTCTCTGCCGAATTGTTTGTCCCGTTAGTAATTCCGCTACATCCATGCCATTACCAATCACCCCAGGAACACCAGGATAGCCAGCCGTAGCACCGACTAAGAAGAGATTTGGCAATTCAGTTTTATAACCCAAGCGATTTAAGCCAATCTGTTTAGGAATCAACTTTGCGCCATACATATTGCCTTCTGGCTGACCTAAAAAATGCTCGCTAGTCGTGGGAGTGCCAAATATTTTCATCCGAATGTGTTTATCAATATCGGGAATCAAATCTCGCACGCTTCTCATTACCTCTTGATACACGGCTCGTTTTTGAGCTTTGTAAGCTTTCTCGTCTGTCCTATGAAGTTTCTTAAATGGTTCGTAGGGACAGACAGTAGTAATTTCCAGAACATGATTTCCATCGGGTGCCATGCCTGGTTCGCGAGATTTTAGGGTAGGACAAGATAGGAAAATCCAAGGATGTTCTAAATTGCCTCTAAGCTGCCGTTGATAAGCTTGATTTAGATTGCCGTTGGGATAGTACCAAATATTCCAATTACCGATGCCATAATCAGCAGGATCGAAGTTAGAATCTAGACCAAGATAAATATTGAAAGCACTGGCAGAATATTCATAATCAGTTAAGCGATCGCATTCTTGTTTACTAAATGCCAAAGAATCGTGCATCAATTTGACAGTTAGCTTGGGGTCAAGATCGCTGATGTAGGCATTATCGGCTTGATAATTCTTGCCTCCTGCATAGACACCAACTACCTGATGATTGTCTACTTCAATATGCTGTACAGGGGTGGAGAATTCAACCACACCACCACCTTCGATAATCACCGAGACAATGCTATCGACTAGATGTTTGAAATGATGTCGGGGATAGTAAGCACCCTCTGAATAATCAAATACTAATGATGTATGAGTAATTAAAGCAATTTCTGAAGGGGGTAAACCATAGTCACCACTTTGTCCTGCTAAAAGTGCCTGTAGCTTGGGCGACAGTCCTGCGTTGTCATATAGATCCTGTAGCGTCCAGCTACGTCTGGTGAATAGATGCCAATACTTTGGTAAAGACAGCCAATCAGACCAATCAAGGTCGTACCAGCGTACTTCTTTGGTCAACTGTTTTATTTCCTGATGAAGCTGCTGTATTTCATTGCAGTAGTGATTAATACCCCAGGTTTCTTCGGGAAATGTAGCTATTAAGCGATCGCGAAATTTCTCCCAATTAAGGGGGATTTTGAAATCAACATCTGGAGTAATCACCCTGTCAATACAGTCTGGGTTAAGAGAATTGAAGGGAACATCGCGATCTATATAATCTAAGAACTGTTTGACAGCCTGTCCTTCGCCACATTGATAAATATAGTGAACATCAGCACAAAAGTTATAGTCGCCGTAACTAAAAGTGTGACAGCAACCTCCAGGAAGGTAATGCTGTTCTAAAACAGCCACCCGATATCCCTGGCGAGTTAAACAGGCAGCAGCAGAGAGTCCACCTAAGCCTGCTCCTAAAATTACATAATCAAAATTTTCCATAATATTGCTCCTTTCAATTCATAGCCGATCTCGACTATATGCGCCTTCTAACTGCATGCGGCAAAAAGAATGCCTTTGCGACTTCTGCCTCCTAATTCCTAATACTCCCATCGGGCATAATAGTCTGATGAAACTTAGCCCCGCTGAAGCTTGCACCGTTTAGATTGGCATCTTTAAAATTTGTTCCACTCAAATTAGCCCAGGCTAAATTGGCATTTGGCAAATTAGCATTTTTAAAATTTGCTCCACTTAGATTGGCATGACTTAGATTGATGTGACTTAGGTTTGCTTTTTCTAGATTCGCTTCAATTAGACTAGCTCGATATAATTGTGCGTAATTTAAATTTGCACTATAAAGAATTGCTCGATTAAGATACGCTTTTTCCAAATTGGCTCTATTTAAAAAAGCTCGATTAAGATACGCATGACTAAGATTAATATCTGACAAATTCGCTTTTTGCAGACATATATGCTGTAGATGCGATCGCGAAAAATCTCTTTTGCCTAGTCTATATGCTGTTTTAAGCTCCTTTACCGTTGTTACGTAATGGTTGCTAAAGTCCAATCTTGCTATGGCTTGCTGTGTCATAAATTATTCCCTCTTAGTCATTTAACCATTCGTCGTGGGCTAGAAGATCGCAAATATGATCTCTTAAAAAATAATCATTTCTTTCTAATTCGCATTCAGCACAAATCCATTCTCTGGCAGGAATAAACTCACATAAAACTTGAATGGAGTCATGAATATTAATTTTTCCTATTTCAACCAAATGACGAGCTTCGTTTTGAATTTCGCCAAGAGAATAGTCAATTGTTGTAGTAGTCATCATGTACCTCTCTGGTTAATTCGTCCTTAGATCCAAAATAAGCAATAAGTTTGAGGAAACTGTGAGTAATCAACCTAAAAAGTTTGTCCAGTCAATTGTTGAATGTAATTCAAAGTTTTTTCTGCCTCTTCTTGGTCAATCACACTCAAAGCAAAACCTGCATGAACAATTACATAGTCGTCAATCTGTGCCTGGGGAACATATGCTAGGCTGACCTGTTTTATTAATCCGCCAAAGCTAACTCTACCCATCCTTAGTAAAGGCTCATTATTATTGATGGAGACAATTTTTCCAGGTACAGCCAAACACATAATTTAGTCCCGCAATTCAAACGATTAATTATTTAGAAGATCTTCAATTGAGTTGGCAATCGGCGAATAGCCATTTGATTCTATTTCGCATTCAACCAATTCCCATTCTCCTGTTGAAAAGAATTGGCTGAGATTATAGATAGCTTGATGACGGTCTAAGCTATGGATATCGATTAAGTGACGAACTTCTTTTCTAATTCCTTTGATGGAAGTATCTGTTTTGAAAGTCATTATGTACCTCACTGGTTAATACGTTCTCAGGTTCAAGATATGAGAAAAGCTTGAAGAACTTGTGAGGATTTTGGAATAGTTTGTCTCGTCAGTTGTTAGCCTTAAAAAAGGATGTGTACCACAACTGCCTTACTGCGACACACATAATTAGTTATTGACTATGATAGGGATTGTGAGTTGTGTATAGGTATGATAAATCGTGAAAAACATATTAGCAGCGATCGATTTTTCTGATGTCTCTTCTATTGTTGTAGAAAAAGCAGCAGAACTAGCAGAAAGTTTTAACTGTAAACTATGGCTAATACATATTGCAGCTCCCGACCCCGATTTTGTAGGCTACGGCACTGCACCGACCTTCAGGCGTGAAAGTCGAGCTGAAACTTTAAAACAAGAACATCGTTATCTTCACGATAAAGCCTTAGAGCTTGGTGAAAATGGTATTGATGTTACTCCTTTACTCGTTCAAGGGGCAACTATAGAAACAATTCTCAAAGAAGCGTCAAAACTAGAAGTCGATACGATCGTTATTGGTTCTCATGGTCATGGTAGTTTGTATAAAACTTTAGTTGGCAGCGTCAGCGAGGGTATTATTCGCCAAGCATCATGCCCTGTATTGGTTGTACCTGCCCGTACAAAAGTTTGAGCTAGCTGTTGTAACTCGACAATTTGCTTTTTAGTTTTCTGAAACAATATATTTATTAGTCTTTAGCACTGCAAAAATTTGACCTACGGAGATACCGCTATCGTTGCAAGGAATTTGCCGATGCCAATAAGGTATAAAGTTTTCTTGTTTTAAACGAGCGATCGCCTTTTCGCTCAGATATTTATTTTGCCAACATCCGCCAGTAAGTACGATTTGCTTTCGCCCTATATGTTGAGCAACAGCAATTACTATTTCAACCAAGGTGTTGTGAAACTTAGCTGATATTTCTAATATTGGTCTTTGATTAACAAAATCGGTCAAAATTTCTTCAATAATCTTAGTCCAATCAATAACTATAGGAGAATTGTCGGTTTTATTGCTTGATGGAATTAATTCAAAACTATATGCTGCATTGATAGTCAAGTCGGTAATAGCAGCTTCTAATTCCATCGCTGCTTGTCCTTCATAGCTGACTTGATGACGTATACCTAAAATTGAGGCAACCCCATCAAATAAACGACCCATACTAGATGTTATCGGTGCATTAATACTTTTGTTCAGCATTTTACGCATGATGCTCAGTTCATTACTGCTAAATGCTCTAATGCAGGGTAAATAATCGAAGTTTTTAGTTTCAGTAAATAATTGATCGCCAAATATCTCATAAAGCAAAGCGATCGCAATTCTTCTAGGTTCTTTAATTGCCTGTTCGCCTCCAGGTAGCTTGAACATCTTTAAATGTGCCACTCGTTCAAAACCTGTTTTGGTAATACTCAAAAACTCTCCACCCCAAATTGTGCCATCGAGTCCATATCCTGTACCGTCCCAAGCTACGCCTAACACTGGTTCATTATAATCTAAGCCATTGTCTGCCATACAGGAAAGTACGTGAGCATAGTGGTGTTGAACTGAGGCTAGGGGAATATTAAGTTGATGAGCGTAATTAGTCGATAAGTAATGGGGATGGCAATCGCAAATAACTTTACTAGGCTTTGACTCGTGTAACTTTTGAAAATCAGCAATAGTCTGCTTAAATCTTTGATAAGTGCTAACTGTTTCCAGATCGCCTATATACTGACTGAGAAAAATACGATTATTGTTGAGATGAGAAATCGCATTTTTTAACTGTCCTCCTACCGCCAGTAAGCTAGGTGGCTCACAATTTTTATTTGATGCAGGCAGAACGATTGGTAAGGGTGCATAACCACGGGCGCGTCTCAATATTTGTTCTCTTCCTCCTACTACCCGCACGATTGAATCTTCTACAGCACGAACAGTAGGACGATTGTGAACCAAAAATAAATCGGTGATGTTGTTTAACTTGTTTAATGCTTCGTTGTTATCAGTACAAATAGGTTCGCCACTCAAGTTACCGCTAGTTGCGACTATAGGAAAGTCCAACTGGTTAGTTATAAGATGATGTAGGGGAGTATAGGGCAGCATCACTCCCAACTGAGGACTACGGCGGGTAATTAATGAATATGGATGAAGAGGATCTTTAGTTAGTCTGGAAGTTAATAAGACTATTGGTGCTTGAGGGGATAAAAGTAGCTTTGCTTCTAAAGTCGATACCTGGCAATCAGCCTTTACCAGTTCTAAGTTGGGATACATCAATGCTAGGGGCTTGTGAGGACGGTGTTTGCGATCGCGTAACCTTTGTACAGCCACTTCGTCTTGGGCATCAACTACCAAATGAAAACCGCCTAAACCCTTGATTGCCACAATTTTTCCCTGTCGTATCGCTTCAACAGTTGCTAACAAAGCATCATGATGTGACTCTAGAACTTTTCCCGAACGATCCCATAATTCCAAATGTGGACCGCATTCAGGACAAGCATTAGGTTGAGCGTGAAAACGGCGATTGAGAGGGTCTTGATACTCTGCCATACAGCGATCGCACATCTCAAACTGCTTCATTGATGTATTTGGGCGATCGTAGGGCAAAGCTTCGATAATACTAAAACGCGAACCGCAGTTAGTACAGTTCGTGAATGGATATTGGTAACGACGATTGTTAGAGTCAAAAACTTCTGCCCGACATTCAGGACAAGTGGCAATGTCGGGCAATATTAATGCTGTTTTTGCTCCTGCTATACTGGTTTTAATTTGAAACTTGTCATAGCCAACCGCATCGCCCCAAAACGACTGAAGATTATAGATTTCGGCTAAAGCAGGTTTTTCTCCGATTAATCGGCTCAAAAAGGATTCTAATATAGGGCGATCGCCTTCTACTTTAACTAATACTCCTTCAGAAGAGTTTTTGACCCATCCTGTTAATTCTAGCGTTGTTGCTAATTGATAAACAAAAGGACGAAAGCCTACACCTTGAACTATTCCTTCTATTTCAAGATATAGGCTTTGCCACATAATTTTAGTCTTCAAATTGTTTTACAGGCTTTAGATATTTACTGAAATTAGCTGTTATGTGATTTACTACCATCCTGCAGTACTCAATCTTCTGGTAATTGAACTTTAACCGATTTTTTGGGTGCATCTTCCATTTTCGGCAAAGTAAGAGTTAACACGCCTTTTTTGAAGTCAGATTTAATTTCATCTGTTTTAATTGGCATGGGTAAAGGAACAACTCTTTCAAACTTGCCATAGTGAAATTCCGAATGAAAGTAGTTTTCATCCTTATCTTCGGTTTCTGATTCTGATTGATGTTCACCAGAAATAGTCACCCGATCTTCACTTACCTCCACATCCAAGTCTTTAACATCCATTCCTGGAATTGCAGCTTTGAGAACTAGTTCTTTATCTTTTTCTTCAATCTCTACTGCGGGAGTCCACATTCCTCCTATATTGTGTAATCCCATCCAGTCGTTGTCGCTAACAGAAAGCATATCTTCAAACAAGCGATCCATTTGTTTCCTCATGGTGCTTAATTCTTTGAACGGTTGCCATTTGCTGAGTGTCATAACGAACCTCCGTTTTAGTTAATTATTTTGGCTGTCTTTTAGCCTCGCTTATAAGTTAGAAAAGTATTTTGAGGAAATTGTGAGGGTTGATTGTTGGTAGACTTCTAACTTTATTTACTGATGAATCACAACTGTTGTCCCAGCTTCTACCCAGTCAAACAACCATTCAGCATTAACAACAGGAAGGTTAACGCAACCATGACTCATGGGCGTACCAAAATTATTGTGCCAGTTTGCACCGTGAAGTGCATAACCGCGATCAAAGTACAGTACGTTAGGTACATTGGGAACGTCGTAGTCTGAACCTCTCATCCTATCTAGAGGATATTTCCGTTGGATAGTATATACTCCTGGATAAGTTGGGGTTTTTGCTTTACCCGTAGAGATCACTGCCGTAAAAATCTGGTTTTTACCATCCCAGGCAAACAAATGCTGTTCGGAAAGATCGACTTCAATCCATCGTTTGTCTGACTGCTTAAGATTGTCAATTTTAAGGGTAATGGCATCTTCTCTGGCTGGATCTGCCATTACATTAGATACTGGATTAAATCCAACTACACTTAGCACAGCGATCGCACTAAAGAACCAAGTCAATCCCTGGCGTAAAAAAGCTTCTTTCTCATATTACTCAACCTCCTTGATGAAGCCAAAAAATTCTGCGCTTCTACAGTTTCAAATTAGCAAAATAGTATGAGAAAACCGTGAGGGATCGACGATAGTTATATGCAAACCCAATTTTCAACTGGAGCGAAGCAAGACTTTACGTTCATTTTCGCTAACTGCGATCGTTTCAATTACTTGACCAGTAATTTGAGTACCGTCTTCTAGATTCACCGTCCACTCTTGTCCTGCAATTAATACTGGACATTCTCCAGTTACTTCTTCCCATTTCAAATATTCTCCATCTAAATAATAGTCATGAATACAAAAGTGTTCTCTTTTTTGGATATTATTGGTAGTCATGATTCTTCTCCTAAATTTTATTGAAATTGTTTTGATACACTCAAAACCGCTTCTTGAATTCAAAAAATCATTAGGCTTTTATTTCTAACAAGCTTTCTTGAATCAGATTTGCCTTGTGTAAATTGGCTAGTTCTAAATTTGCCCCTGTCAAACTCGCGTTGCTAAGATTTGCTTCAATTAAAATAGCTTCGTGAAGATTAGCATGAGCTAGATTTGCTCCAACCAAGTTTGCACCTTGTAAATTTGCCCCGCTTAAGTCTGCCTCGACTAAGCTAGTGCTGCTTAGGTTAGCATTTTGCAAATTAGCCTCAGTCAAAGTAGCATTTAGAAATGCACCGCTAAAGTTTGCACCTTTTAAAGATGCTTGAGATAAATCTGCACCGCTAAGATTTGCACTACTGAGGTTGCCACCATTAAGAGTAATTTCTCTCAGGTTGGCATTGGCTAACTTCGCCCCACCTAGATTTGCCCCAATTAGATCGGCATCGCTAAGATTTGCATTAACTAAACAGACACCACTTAAATTTGCTCCAATTAAATTAGCTTTGCGAAGATTCGCTCCTGTCAAATCTGCACCACTTAGATTTGCTCCAATCAAACTAGCATTTTGTAAATTGATATCAGCTAAATTAGCGCGATAGAGACACACTCCATTAAGATCCAAGCCTTCAAAGTTTCTGTTTCCTGCCTGATATTCACTGAGCAGTCTATTTATTTCCAACATTTTTGCTATTCTCCTTATCTAAACTTTCATTACTTGCTCTGGCAAAATCGTCTCTGTCAGATTTGCGCCCCTAAGATTCGCGTGGGTGATATTGGCACCAGTTAAATCTGCGTACCTTAGATCTGCACCGTAGAGGTTTGACCCTCTCAAGTCGGAGTTTTGTAAATTAGCCGAACTTAGATTTGCTCCAGCTAAAATTGCTCCCTGAAGATTGGCATCAGTTAAATTTGTTTCTTGCAGCCAAGTTCCAGTTAAAATTGCCTCGGCAAGCTTGCAGTGAGACAGATTTGCTTCTCGGAGATCTGCACCGCTAAAGTTAACGGCGATCGCCATCGCTCCTCTTAAGTTTGCTTGTTCTAAATTTGCTAACACCAAAAATCCGCCACTTAGATTAGCGTGGCTCAGTTCGGCGTGGGACAAATTAGCCCGAATTAGATTAATGCCGCTCAACTTAGCTCTGGTTAAATCGGCATTACTAAGCTCGGCGTTGCTAAAATCGCGATCGCCTTGAGCATATTGTCGCAGTAAAGTTTCTACATTCATTTTTCCGTTGATGATTGGCTGTTACGAGCCGATAGGCTCTCACAACTTCCTCAAATTATGGTTCTAAAACGGTAAATGTAGTTCGATAGTTAATTGCAGTTGTTCGGCGAGTTCTGAAATAAACTATCTACCTCTATTATATTCCCTTTACCTAAATCTATACCTATTTATTTTCCAGGGTATTAATTATGATAAACCAACAACGTCTCAAAGCCTATTTGGATGTAGTTCAAGGACTATTAAGCTGTCCTTCAGGAGAAGAATGGATCTTACTGCGTCAGCATCCTGAGTTAGTCAATTCCGAGCTAGTTGAAGTGATGGAACAAGTAGCACATCACCTTACGGCACAAGGAGATATCAAAGCAGCTACATATCTACATAACTGGGCGGGAAAACTGCACCACATCTTAACAGAAAATATTCCTGCTCCCGTAAAGGACAATGATAAAACTCAAGCATATCTAGAGTTTATTCAAGCCTTATTAGATTGCCCCGATCTCTGTGAATCAGAACTGATCGAAGCTCATCAAAATTTAATCGATCCTGGGTTAATCAAAATGATGAGGCAAGTTGCCCATAAGATGGCATTAGAAGGAGATAAAGATTCTGCCAATTACTTGTTGGAATACGCAGCAGATCTGAACGCTGTCTGGCTACACAAGCACAAATTCGAGCCAACATTTAAGCAGGAAATTACTGCCGATCCTTGGCTGGATGAAGATTCTGACTTACCAGAGTCGTCCATAGTGGCGAGTCAGCCAGATAACTCAAAAGAATTGGTAAAGGAAAAAGTTGAACAACCTGCGTCTTTAACTACTCAGACTGAGGTAAAAAGAGATCTACAGCCAACTAAAAGGTCAACGATTGCCGATATTTTGATCGAATTAGAATCAATTTTAGCTACTCGACTACAGCCAGCAAATCCATTGTGGTACATGGATATTTTGGAAAAAGCAATAGCCAACAACTGGATTTTAACAACCGATGAAGTTGAAAAACTAATTGGCGTTAAACCTCACTGCGAACACAATGAAACTAAATATCATCGTGGATGCTGGATATTTACCAAAACTGCAAAAGTTGGCGCACAGACTGGGTGGAGCGTTGCTAAAATTGTTTAGTCTCAATTCCCAAGAGTTCAGCAGTTTCTTACCTTGTTATTAGTTTTATTTTCGATGAGAATGCCAATCAAAAGACAATTTTATACTCTTGCTTGTACAGTGTTCATTTTAATAGCATTAGCTTTCATCACGATTAGCTGTAACGCTACAGATAGTATTGCTGAAAAACAGAGTACGCCAGACAAAATTGCACAACCAGCAAATATCGTTGCTTGTCCAGCTTTATCAAGTCGCAACTGGCAAGCTTGGGTTGATGAGGCTGCTGTAAACGAACCGCGTTTGAATATATCAGGAGAAGTAGATTTACCTACACCCAACTATAAAGCTAAATGGAAGCTAGAAAATAGCGATCGCTATAGTTCTCTAGCTCGAAATATTTCAATTTCATTCACTCCCCCTAAAGGGATGGTTATTCAGGTTGTCACGCCAACTAAAGTAAGTTTTTCCCTGCCTTTCTCAGCCCCAGATCGTAAAATCGTGAAAATCTACTGTGGCGATAAGCTATTGGCGGAAATGCCTATTGTCTAAAGCGGAAACAAATAAATTAGCTTTCACAAGTTCCTCAAAGTTATTTTTAAAACTGTAAGTGTAGTTTGATAGTCGATTAAAACCTATTCAAGTTTGGGATATGTCGATCGCCTTTCAAGATATATAACTTTGGTTTAATCATGGAACTTCTAAGATATAAAAAGTCAAAAGATCCACCTGCTGAAAAGAAACGGCAACGGCAATCTAATCCTTGGTTAGTAGGTTTAATAATGATTGCTCTGGGTGGAGGAATGAGCTATTGGTATGCTGCGCGAATCAAAACACCAACTGTTGAACCCGAACCTGCTGCGAAATATGTTCCTACTGCCGTAACAGCTTTGGGTAGATTAGAACCAGCAGGAGAGGTAATTAAACTTTCGGTAGCCAATGCTCAAGATAGTCGTGTTAATGAACTATATGTGGAAGAAGGCGATCTCGTTACGGCGAATCAATTGATTGCCACTTTACAAGGATTGGATAAAAAACAGGTAGAACTAATCTCAGCCAAGCTGAATGTAGTAGTCTTTCAAAGGAAACTAGATAAAGTGATGGCAGGCGAGGCTAAAGAAGCAGAAATTACCGCACAGAAAGCAAATATTGCTCGTATTCAGGCTCAATTGAGGAGTGAAAGCTTAGATAGAGAAGCAGCTATTAGCGATGCCTATGCCGAATATAGCAATGCGAAAAATAACTACGCTCGCTATCAGTCTCTTTACCAAGAGGGGGCAGTAAGTAAATCTCAAAAAGACGATCGCACTGAAGCATATCAGCGATCGCAAGCAAAATTAAATCAAGCCAAAGCGAGATACAGCAATACTATCGATACTTTACAAAAGCAGATCGAACAGGAAAGTTCGGTATTAAATCAGCTAAGGGAAGTACGCCCTGTAGATATCTCCGAAGCTCAAGCCGAACTCGATTATGCGATCGCCCAGGTAAAACAAATTGAATCAGAACTTGAGGATTACTACGTGCGCGTACCTATTGACGGGCAAATTCTTAAAATTAATACCTTAGTAGGGGAACAGGTTGATACCAGTCAGGGAATTGTCGAACTAGGTAGAACAAGTCGGATGTATGCGATCGCCGAAGTCTATGAAACTGATGTTGGCATGGTTAAAGTTGGCGATAAAGCCGAAGTAATTAGCGAACATGGTGGCTTTGCAGGGAAGCTTCAGGGAATAGTAGACCATGTGGGGCTACAGATTAAAAAACAAGATATTTTAGAATCCGATCCTGCTGCTTCAAAAGATGCCCGTGTAGTGGAGGTTAAAGTGCGTCTCGATCCTGAAGATAGCGCGAAAGTGGCAGCACTGACTAATTTACAGGTAAGAGTCAAAATTACCTTAGATAAATGAAAATTAAAAACCTACTAAAAAAATTTACCAAAGAACCCCCCTTGGGTTGGGCGCAGCTACGTCATCAGAAAGTACGTTTAGCTGTAGCGATCGCAGGTATTGCTTTTGCCGATATTCTGATCTTCATGCAGCTTGGTTTCTATAACAGCATTTTTGGTGGGGTGACTCGCATTAACGAGAATCTCACGGGAGAGCTATATTTAGTTAGTTCGCGATCAAAGTTTATGGATGATGGACAGACATTTGATCGCCGTCATCTGTATCAAGCTGCTGCGGTAGATGGGGTAACTTCAGCTAACCCGTTCTATTATTCTCATGCAGGTTGGGTCAACCCTTGGGACAAAAAGGTCACCAACGTCGCTGTACTGGCTTTCGATCCAGCTCATCCAGTGCTTAATTTACCCGATGTAAATTCACAGTTAGACCAAATCAAATTACCCGATAAAGTATTAGTAGATCGTCAGGCTAGACCAGATTTAGGTGCGATCGCTCAAGCCTACGATAATGGTAAAACCGTTACTACAGAAATATCAGGCAGAAGAATTAGCGTTAGTGGAATGTTTGATTTTGGCAGCACCCTGTTTGTCGAAGGATTTCTGATTACTAGCGATTGGAATTATTTGCGTCTTTACGGTGCAGATAGTATTGAAAACGTCAAAGTGGGCGTATTAAACATTGCTGAGGGAGACAGTGCCGAAAGTGTGAAGGCTAAGGTTAGAGATAGCTTACCCGATATAGTTTCAGTCATGACTCATGAAGAATTTGTGGCAGCAGAAAAAGAATTCTGGGACGAAAATCACCCCGCAGGAACGATCTTTAACTTCGGAGTAGCGATGGGGTTTGTCGTTGGGGTAGTGATTGTCTATCAAGTATTGTTTGCCGACGTGAACGACCATTTAGCCGAATATGCCACCCTCAAAGCGATGGGCTTCCCCGATAAAAGCCTTCTCGTTGTCGTATTCCAAGAAGCAATTATCTTGGCTGTACTAGGCTTTGTTCCTGGCTTCGGCGTATCGATTGGGATGTATTCCTTGTTAGAAGGCTTGACCCAAATGCCTCTGGCAATGGGTTCGGAAGTAGCAGCAAGAGTCTTTTTCCTCACGGTAACGATGTGTATTGCTTCTGGAGCGATCGCGATTCGTAAGTTGCAATCTGCCGATCCTGCGGAGGTTTTTTAGATTTTTGTTAGTTGTCCTAAAGGATACCGCTACGCATATTAGTTGTTAGGCGGGAACTATGGAATCATAATTATCCATAGCAATTTTCCATGTTTTTAGTCAGTGACACAAGCATATCCCGCGAATCAAGAATTTTAGGATTAATGACTGAAGATCCAGCATTATCATCACTTTTAGCAGTTATCCATTTTGAATGGACGATTCGACGCGCAATTATTGCGTTGGGAAGCTCTCCTAACGTTGATATCAGAAAAAAGCTTGAAGGATGTCACGGCGATCAAAAATACAAACAACTATGGAGAGAGGAAGTGTCTCCCAGAGTAAACAAACGTCTTCCTGAAATAGTCAGAAATTGGGATGGATTGAAAAAATCATTTAAACTCAGACATAAGTTAGTACATGGAGTAGGGTCTTGTGGTAAAAGCGACTATGCCTGCGAACGAGTAAAATGGGCTATAGAAGCTGCTGCTGATGTGAGAGAATTCTGTAGTCTCAATAACGTTGATTTAGATTCACGCTTACCAGTACGACGCAAATTGTGTTCTCGCTAAAATTCAATCAACCATTAACCAACTTATCTTGCTCACAAATTCCTCAACTTATTTCGCCAGTATTAGAGCTGTAGAGAGAATTAGGAGTAGAGATTATGCAGGTTTCAAAAGATATTAGAAACAACTTTTTATATCCCATCAGTAATTATCACGGCGAGTTTACGCCTGCTAATCTAGCCTTTAATTCCAATCTTCAAGAGTTTGCCCAGCAGGTATCCTACCTCTGTAACTTAGAAGCGAATGGCAAGATCGAACCTGAAGATGCTTACGATGAAATTAGAAAGTTTTGGAAACAGCTAAAACATTCCAAGAAAGAACTCTTGGACAATACTGACTTTACTCCCGAACAGTGAGCAGTTATCTAAAATGACCGATAGCAACAGGACAATTACTTTAAAAAAACTAGCATATCAGGCGATCGCCAAATACAGTCGCCGAATACTTAAGCATGAGGCGGGAGTTTTGCTAGATAACGATCCAGAAGACCTCCATCAAATGCGAGTGGGGATGAGACGCTTGCGAAGTGCGATCGCAGGATTTGATTTGGCGATCGATTTACCAGATATATTCACCAGCAAAAATATTGCTAAGATCGGACACTCATTAGGCAAACTTAGGGATTTAGATGTACTGCTAGAAGTTTTAAGTAGTAACTATCGATCGCAATTACCAGCTAAAGAACAAAAGAATTTAGACCGAGTTATTAAATCTCTTGAGAAACGACGCAAACGCGAAGTAGATCGAGTTCGTAAAACCCTAAACAGTAAACTCTACCTAAATCTAAAGCAGGTACTCAACGATTGGCTCGAACAACCAAAATACAAAAAGACGAGTAATTTAGCTCTTGACTATGCGCTACCAGATTTGTTGCTGCCACAAGTTTCTCAATTTCTCCTCCATCCAGGTTGGTTTGTCGGCGTAGAAATTGAATCGGGAGAAATCACATTCCCTACAATTTTGAATATGGATGCGATCGAGGAGCTTTTAAAATCGGAAGACACTTTTCTCCACGATCTACGTAAATCAGCCAAAAAAACTCGCTATAGTTTGGAATTATTTTCAGAGTTTTATGGCGATACTTATCAAGAGTACCTCAAGCAAATAGAAGCGGTTCAAGAAATCTTGGGTCAAATTCAAGATACTCATGTATTGCGGAAGGTTTTAGAAAAAACGTTGAGAACGTCGATTTCAGAAAAAATGCCCGAATTAGCTAATTTGCTACTTCAAATCCGCTATCAAAAATGGCTGGAATGGCAAAATTTACAACAAGAATTTTTAAAAGAGCAAACTCGCACCAAATTTAGACAAACAATACAACGACCACTAACCACTGTACGGGCGAACGGCAGTTCGCCCCTACCAAATCATGTCTAAACAAGTTGTTACCATCAAAAACTTAGATCATGCCTTTGGTAAAGGTGAATTACGCAAGCCTGTTCTATTCGACGTAGATTTGAATATCGAGGCTGGCGAAATTGTGATTATGACTGGTCCTTCTGGTAGTGGCAAAACCACCTTGCTGACTCTGATTGGTGGATTGCGATCGGTGCAGTCTGGTAGCGTAAATATTTTAGGACAAGAACTCTACGGTGCTAGTAAACCCGAATTAGTCGGGGTTCGTAACCAGATTGGCTTTATCTTCCAATCTCATAATCTGCTGTCTTGTTTGACAGTAGAACAAAATGTGCGAATGTCTCTCAGACTACATCAGAACATTCCTTTTGACGATCGCAGTGCTATGACCACTCATATCTTAGAAGAAGTAGGGCTAGGAGATAAGTTAAATTTTTATCCAGATAGCCTTTCTGGAGGACAACAGCAAAGAGTTGCGATCGCACGGGCATTAGTCAGTAAACCTCAATTAGTCTTAGCCGACGAGCCTACCGCAGCATTAGACAGTAAATCTGGTCGAAATATAGTCGAGATTATGCAGCAGCTAGCTAAAGAACAAGGCTGCACGATCCTTCTAGTAACTCACGACAATCGCATTTTGGATATTGCTGATCGCATTATCCACATGGAAGATGGCAAATTAGCGAAGGATATGGCTTTAGTTAGTGGTTAGGTTAATCAGATAAAAACAGTTGTCCTCGATCTCCAGTAACAACTCGACTACCATCCCGAAGCACATGAATCTCGATGCGATCGCCTGCCCAATTTATTCGATCTTGGAATGCAGGATTGAAAACATGAACTCGCTGGTTACTGGAAGAGATAGGAGAATCTGGAGCATTGACTGCTTGAGACTGAAGATAAGGACCATCAATCAAAATATCTAATTGAGATAATAAATCTTGCGCTCCTGCTGGGGCATATTCTGACTGCAATCGCTCTAGAGTGAATCCTGTAAATGACATTACATTAAGACCTTTAGCTTTTAGCTTACGAGCTAAGTCGGCTAATGCGGGTGCTTGCCAGAAAGGTTCTCCGCCTGAAAAAGTTACCCCCTCATGATTGGGATTACTAACAATTTTTGCTACTAGATTGTCCACGCTCATTAGCTGATTAATTTCAAACGACCAAGAGTTAGGATTAAAACAGCCAGGACATTCCCTCATACATCCCTGTACCCAAATAACTGCCCGACAACCAGGACCATTTACTGCTGATTCGTCTACATAGCCCATCAGATTGAGATATCCAGCAGGTATTTCTAATAGCTGTAGGTAGGAATTTACTTTATCAGTCATTTTGCTTTTGACTCCTTACTTGAGATGGCTGTTTTCTTCACAACATATTCAAAAGATAGATTTATAGTTTGAGTAAATTGTGAGGTTGAGAAAATTTAGTCTATTTTCGATCTAAAAATTATTTCGTAACGATGATGAATAATATACTGCTGGCTATAGTTGGAATGGCGATCGCTCTTTTATTACTTCTGTTGCTGATTCGTCTTAGATACGATCGCTTGCTCAAGGAAATATGGCGATCTCTGAAATCTTTGCCTTCTGGTGATGTCTTTACAGCCGATATGGTGGCAGACTTAGATGAACCAGTTCAAAGGTATTTTCTACATGCGATCGCGCCTGGAACACTTCTAGCTTCTTACGTAGAACTAGAAATGAACGGTAGTTTTCGATTGAAACCAGATGCGGAATGGCTACCGATGCAGGCATCGCAGATTATTTCTACTGTCCCTGGCTTTATCTGGCGGGCGAAGATTGGCAAAGGATTAATGAACTTTAGCGGTGCCGATTATTTTCATAGAGGTAAGGGTAGAACTCGGTTTTCCTTATGGGGTTTCATTCCTCTAGTAGATGCCCAAAGTGAAGAGATAGATCGCTCGGCTGCGGGTAGATTAGGCGCAGAATATATTTGGCTGCCGTCTGCTTTGCTGCCTCAGAATGGCGTGACTTGGAAAGCGATATCTTACGATACTATTCAAGCAGATTTCAGCATTAACAATGAACCTGTTTGCTTGACTCTGACTATCGATGATAACGGTGAACTGCTCGAAGTATCTCTACCACGTTGGGGCAACGCCACCTCAGAAAAAAGCTGGCAATATATGACTTTTATTGCGGACTGTTTAGAAGAAAAAACTTTAGGAGGATACACTGTCCCCTGCAAAATTAGTGCTGGCTGGCTCGAAAACAATGAGTATCGACTATTTTTTCAATCCACTTTTAAGGAGGCAAGATTTACACTTAAATAGTTAGGGTCTATATCTGCTTGAGGAATGGAACGAGGTACATCATATAATCTCGCTTTCCAATTGGTTTTTCCGACCTAACAGATAAAGTCTTTTCATGAGCTTGCCGATCACTCTTAAGAGAAATCCTACTGTATTCTCTTTTAAAATCGATAATCCTAAGCTAAAGAATTAAGCGATTAGCTTTTCAAGGAATTAACCTTAGAATACTTCAAGCAAATTCAATATTTGACAGTTCACAGTTATAATATAAATAGAATCTCATAGTTATCCACAGCAAAACTAAAAGAGGTGCTAATCATGAAAATCATCAGCGATCCTCGGACGAAAGGTTCTCAAGCGCGATCAACAGTTTCCAAGTATCGAAAAGAAGAGATAGAAAAAGTCGATAGGGCAATACAGGACTGTAAAGCGAAGAAAACAAGTACATATATAACAGTCCACGGAATAACTTATCTTGTTACCGACCGCGGCATAATGCCCTATGAAGGTACGGCAACAGTAGCCTATTCGCAATCCCGACAATATAGAGAGATGACCGAAAAGGATGAAGAGCAATCCTAATAAATGATTGTCTTTACAAAACCGTTTCACTTTTTAAGCTTGAAGTCTCTTCTCAATTGAACTTCAAGAGAACCACCACCATGAATACTCATTCAGACTTATTGCAACCTCATGCCAGATCCCAAGCCGAGAATAAGCCTTCTTTGCTTGTCGTTGTCTATGGCAATCCGATTTATGGTGACGATGCTGTTGACTGTCAAATAACTACTTTACTTCGAGAGCTAGAGTTGCCAAACGTTACAGTTTCTACAGTGGAACATCTAACGCCAGAACTATCGGCTAAGTTAGCAACAGTCGATTATGCCGTTTTTGTCCATGCTTGCTGCATGACAACTGACCTGAAAATCGATGCCGTAGAAGCTCGTGGTATACAGTCATCAGGGTCGTCGATTCCAGGAGGAAACTGGATTCCATGCTCGTTACTAGCTCTGACACACTCTGCTTATGGTCATCATCCTCGCTCTTGGTCGGTTAAGGTCGCCAGTTACAACTTGGTAACGAGGCATAACCCTTCCGAACGGATGATTTACGATGACTTCGAGCAAATCGAAGCCCTAATCCATAAATGTATTTCAGAACAAAACTAGCGAAGTTGGCGATTTACTTCTGCCAGAAACGGAGAATCATACTCAATTGCCAACAGTATTATGTCTCATCAGAAAGAACCTAGTTTTTGAAAACTCTCAAGTTTAAAACTATTAAATGTCTTGCTTAAAGGTTCTAAAGAATTAGCTCCTGCTTCCTAAAGGATACCGCTTCACATATCTTTAGTAGGTAGTAGTTCGTTAGTTGCTTACTCCTTTTAGAAGAAACAATTATAGAGGATCGAAGCGTCGAAATAAGCTGCCTATAACTATTGCTGGTATTCCGACCAGGATACAGATTAAACCTTGAGTAAAACTTAACGGTGTGGTGTCGAATAGCGAATAGAGAACTGACCACTGACTAAACAGGATTTGCAGAATTACGACACAGCCAATGCCGATCGCCGAAGGATAGGCGATTGCCCCAGTTCGGTGACGTAACCATGTCCAAATAGAGGGTAAAAGTTGGCTGATACTCAAGAGATAAAAAATTTCCGCAGCTACTAACGCTTGAACCGCCATCGTTCTGGCTAATACTTCGTTGCCAGTAGAACTTACAATCCATTCAAAGATGCCAAAGGTAATTGCCCAGTTAAATAGGGAAACGAGTAAAATTCGTCTTAAAATGCTGCCTGTCAGTAGAGGGTGCTGAGGATTTCGTGGATGCTGCTGCATGACATCGGTAGTTTGGCGATCGAATGCTAGGGGGATTGAAAGGGCAGAAGAACTGACCATGTTGAGCCAGAGAATCTGAAGAGGTAGGATCGGTAAAGCAGTCCCTAATAGCACGCTGGCAAGGATAGTTAAGGCTTCTCCACCATTGACGGGCAGTACAAAGGCGATCGCTTTTTGCAGATTATGATAGACAGTACGCCCTTCCTCCACCGCAGCTTCAATTGAGGCAAAGTTATCATCGGTCAAAACCATATCCGCAGCTTCTTTAGCCACTTCCGTACCTGCATCTCCCATCGCAATCCCAATATCTGCCTGTTTGAGTGCGGGGGCATCATTAACCCCATCTCCTGTCATGGCTACAACCTCTCCCTGAGACTGTAGCGCATCCACTAACTGTAATTTCTGTTCGGGGGCAACGCGAGCAAAAACCGTTCCTTCTTTTATCGCTTGAGCTAAGTCACTATCGCTCATCAGTTCGAGTTCTTTGCCTGTAAAAGCCTTGATTTCGCCTTTTGGGTTGAGATTCATCATTCGGGCGATCGCACTGGCGGTTGTAGCATGATCTCCCGTAATCATCTTGACCTTGATTCCTGCTGCCACGCAGTTGGCGACTGCTTTGACTGCTTCAGATCTTGGAGGGTCGATCATGCCCTGTAAGCCCACAAAAAATAATCCTGTAAGGTCTTCTCGCTCTATCGTTTGCTGGGTTGGAAGAACTGGCTTTTGAGCTAGGGCGATAATGCGTAAGCCTCGATCGCCCATCTCTTTAGCAACCTGTTCAATTTGTTCGCGATCGAGAGTAGATCCTTCTCCATCATTAAGCTGACCATCACAACTAGCCAGAATTGTCTCTACCGCACCTTTCATATAGATGATATTTTGTGAGGTACTATTTTTATCTGCGTGTAAGGTTGCCATGTACTGATATTGAGAGTCAAAGGGTATTGCATCCAGTCTCGGCATAGCTGCTTCCAGTTCTGCCTGCTGTAGTCCTGCTTTATTAGCAGCAACAATTAGTGCGCCCTCAGTCGGATCGCCAGCTACTGTAATCTGTCCCGCTTCAAATTCCAAATATGAATCATTGCACAATAGCCCATTACGGAAACAGGCAGCCAAAATAGGGGAGGAAGTTGGGCTTATCTCTTTCTGTTCTTCTAAAATCTTTCCCGTGGGACTATAGCCTGTTCCTTCAACCTGATAGTGTTTACCATCCGCACAAATTTCTTTAACCGTCATTTGATTCTCGGTTAGAGTACCAGTTTTGTCCGAACAAATAACCGTAGCACTGCCAAGAGTCTCAACAGCAGGTAAATTGCGAATGATGGCATGACGGGCTGCCATGCGCGAAACGCCGATCGCTAGAGTAATTGTCACCAAAGAAGGTAATTCTTCGGGAATGCTGCTAACTGCTAGTGCCACAGCAGCCTGAAACATCGGTAGCCAAGTTCTTCCCTGTCCCAAACCTACCGCTAGGGTAAAAGCTGCCAACCCCAGAATGATATACAGCAGTCTCCAGCTAAATTTCTCTAGTTTACGAGTCAGCGGAGTTTTTAATTTACTATCTTGTTCGACTAGCTCAGAAATTCGACCAGTTTCCGTTGCCTCAGCGATCGCCACTACCAAACCCGTTCCCTGTCCCGATACGACCACACTACCCGCATACGCTAGATTGAGACGTTCTGCCAGAACAGTACCGTCATCCAAGGGTTCGATTGTCTTGTTTACAGGAACAGACTCCCCAGTCAAAGAAGATTCATCAGTTTGCAAATTATTAACTGTAATCAGCCGTAGATCTGCACCCACCTTATCTCCCGTATTCAATTCCACCACATCGCCAGGGACTAAATCCTGTGAGGGCATAGTTTGCTCTTTTCCCTGACGAATTACCGTAACTTCCGTGGTAATTGATGCAGCCAAAGCTGCAATCGCATTTTCTGCCTTTGATTCTTGGATATAGCCGACAATAGTGTTAATTAGGACGACTGCAAAGATAACGATCGCATCGAGCCATTCTTGCAGAAATAAAGTAATGATTCCTGCTGAGAGCAAGATATACAGCAACGGTTGCTGGAATTGCTGTAGGAAAAGTTGAAGGGGACTTTTGCCAGTTTTTAAAGTAAGCTGATTTACTCCAAACTGCTCTCTGCGCTGGTTTATCTCAGCGATTGCTAGCCCATTCTCCAAATCGCTAGCTAGGATTTGAGCTACTTCTTCAACTGACAGGGAATACCACTGATGCTCCAAAACGCTTGTTCTCAATTTCTGCTTATGGTGCATTGTAAATCCTTACCCATTCACCAACGCCTTTTACCTCATTTAAAGAGATGCTATTTAGCATTTGCACTACCAACTTCTGCATAAGGACGTGCGAATAGTTTATCTCGATCGACCTGATTTTTCGCAGCAAGTGGTCGCCAGTGGTAATTAGCCATTTTAATAAACAGCCACCTCCATAGTTTAAAGGGTATCAAAGGAATAGGTGTTTTTGTCATCAGTTTGGCAGCTTTAGGTGGCACATTTTGCCCTGATGCCAGTGCTTCGCTGGCAAGATTGAGAGCCTCGATAATATGCTTAATAGGAGGTCGCCCCTTCCGTTTGCTAATAGGTAACCCTCCAAATAAAGCTTCTCCCGCCCCTATCGCTAAACCTCCCGACCAAATCATGTTGGTATCAATAGCAAAACGTTGACAGATAGCTAGGGCAATGGCATTGTGATGGGCTTCGAGAAACCCATTGTTAGCGATCGCCAACAGCCGTTTTTTATCTTTCTGAGGATGGTTAGAAATATGTTGAGCGATCGTTTCTAAAGACTTCATCATTAAAAATGGCAACGAATCTATATAGAGTGGGAAGGCAAGCAAAATCAAATTTGCCTGATCGATCGCCGCAAGGAATTCGCCTTTTCCTTTGTCATTAAAAAGATTGCCTCTAAGGGTTATAATCTCACTTTCCCAACCCTTCTGTTTGAGCTGCTTTAGAACGTATTCCCCCAAAACAGCAGAGGTAGAAGATTTAACTTTCGGGCTGCCAACAATCAACAATACTCGACCAGGGGCATTTGTTTCGGGATTAATCGCTATTTTTTCTTCTGTATTTGGCATTAAGGATGCGATGGCTTCACCCACAGGAAAAGGATCGTTTCTAACTAAAATCTCTTGCAGTTTTTGACGTAGCTGCTGGGAATTTTCTTTGCTTGACACAACATCTGCTGCATAGGTAGGAGCATAAAAGTTAAGTGCATTTCTTCCCACCAAAGCCTTAAACAGATTAGCTTCCGTCTCATTGGGCTGGCGTTGGATGCCAATGCCAACTAAGCGTGGATATTTTTTTTATCGAGGTAGATGGTGTACTTCACCGTGATATAGTCCAAAATCAGGGAGGACTAGAGGAAGCCAGCGATCTTGAACCTTTTTAATTGCCGATGAATAGCCACCAAAGGTAATGGGAGTAAATAAGATAGTCATATCACTTTGGATGACTGCCTGGGCAATGTCACGTCCTGCATCAGGTTCTAAACAAATTCCTGGCGTTTTTAGCCAGCAGCCAAAGCAGCCAACACATGAACCCATTTTGATTTTTCTCAAGGGAAAAGTTTGCACCACTGCGCCAGAGCTTTGCAGCTCATGTATGAGAATGTCTAGTGTAGAAGATAGATCTTCATCATCTGCGCCTCTACCATCTAGAAGAACGATTTTTTGATTCGTCATGATAAATTTCCTCAGCAGCTAGTATTTATTCATCTCTGTATGTCTTCGGCTCAATAAAATCTAGTGCCGTCCTTAATTTGAGCGAAGATACATTCAAATGCTCACTTTTAAGTTTGAACAAAATAGTTGAGAAACTTGTGAGGTATCCCACATAGGAAATCGTCAATACTAGTGGTTAGCTTATTAACAAAAATCTTCACAACTTTCTCAACTATTTAAGAGATAGATAGTTATTGAAGTTAAAAATAATATTATTAGCGAAAATTATGTATACTCTTTCAGAATTTAAGCTAGAGAACTTTGGTTTACTAACCGATCTGTATTAATCAATAGATGAACTGTCAATAAAAATACTTCCATGACTATCAACAAAAATTTTCCCTACAAATTAATTACATATTCTGGTCTAGGTGTCTTAGCTTTTATAACTTTAGTTTTGTTCAAACCCTTTACCATAATTCAAGCAGGCGATCGCGGCGTAGTGATGCGCTTCGGTAAGGTACAGGACACAATTCTTGATGAGGGCTTACATCCAATTATTCCTGTAATTAATTCAGTTAAAAGTTTGACCGTACGGGTACAGAAAAATGACGTTACTGCTGCTGCTTCTTCTAAAGATTTGCAGGATGTAAATATTGAAATCGCCCTAAACTGGCATATCAACCCTACCAAAGTGAATACTATTTTTCAACGTATCGGAGATGAAGAACAAATAGTTAATCGCATTATTAATCCTGCGGTTTCTGAAATAGTCAAAGCTGCTACCGCTCAAAAAAATGCCGAAGAAATTATTACTAAACGTAAAGAAGTTAAGCAGCAAATTGATGTAGAGCTTAAAGAAAGATTAAATGATTATGGAATATTGGTTGATGATGTTTCTTTAGTTAATATTGCCTTTTCTCCAGAATTTACGAAAGCAATTGAAGCCAAACAAATCGCCGAACAACAGGCAAAGCAAGCTGACTACGAGGCACTAAAAGCCGAAAAAACTGCTCAAGCAGAAATTAATCGGGCAAAAGGACAAGCAGAAGCTCAAAGATTGCAAAAGCTAACCCTGACCCCTGCACTATTGCAGAAAGAGGCAATTACTAAATGGGACGGTAAATTTCCGATGGTCATGGGAGGAGACGGGGCATTACCTTTTATTAATATCGATCCCCAAAAACTTGAGGAGTAACTGATGTTACGCAAATTAGCCAGAAATCAGTAGTTAGAACAAGGTATGAGGCGTTGGTGATTTTATGACAGTACAAACGCTCACCTTAACAGAGGTACTATTTACAACCAACCAGTATCCTTCACAACTTTCTCAAACTTCTATTCTATAAATAAATATCGAAGTAGCAAACAAACTTAAATACAGTGGTAGTCAAAACCCTAACCATCAACGATCGCCTTGTAAGTGCGCGAGAATCGGAAACCATTTTAGAAGCTGCGCGGGATGCAGGCATTCATATTCCTACTCTGTGCCATTTAGAAGGATTATCTGATGTTGGTGCTTGTCGCTTATGTTTAGTTGAGATTACTGGTAATCAAAAGCTGCAACCTGCCTGTGTGACTAAGGTTGCTGAAGGAATGGAAGTTAAAACCAACAGCGATCGCTTACAAAAATACCGCAGGATGATAATTGAAATGTTGTTTGCCGAGGGAAATCACGTTTGCTCGGTATGCGTGGCTAACGGTAACTGCGAACTACAGGATCTAGCGGTAGAAATGGGCATGGAACACGTAGGTTTAGCCTATCAGTTTCCTCAGCGTATCGTAGATTTATCCCACGATCGCTTTGGTATCGACCATAATCGCTGTGTTCTTTGTACTCGCTGTATTCGAGTCTGCGATGAAATTGAAGGAGCGCATACTTGGGATATGGCAGGGAGAGGACACAATTCTCATGTGATTACCGATCTCAATCAACCTTGGGGTACTGCCGATAGCTGTACCTCCTGCGGTAAGTGTATGATGGCTTGTCCGACTGGGGCGATTTTTCCTCAAGGTTCAACTGTTGGGGAAATGACCAAAGAGCGATCAAAGTTGGAATTTATTACTACAGCCAGAAAGAATCAAGAATGGCTATTTTAAATAAGGGAGGTGGATATAATGATGCGCCATATTTTGCGCGATCTTGAATGGGTAATAGCTTTTGCATTTATTACCCTAGCTTTATTCTTAATTATTGCTTTGCTGACTATCCAACCTGTCATTGCCAAAATGACCGAAACCGATATTGCACCAGGACAAATACACTGTCGTTCGGAACAGGTATTAACCGATGATGCGGGGCATAAGTGGTCGGTAATGTTTTTTACTGAAGTTGATTCTCCTGAAGTAACGTCATTAAATTTACGTTTATCTGGGCTATATAGTTCTGCTAATATTCAGTCACAAAAACCATTAATAATCAGTACTTCAAATGAAAGCTACGAAGCAACCGACATATTCTTAGAAAATCCCCCTTTACCCAGCATCGGGCAATACAATCTTCAAACTATTTTTCCCAGACTAGCTACAGCCGATCTAACCCTCGAAATTCCTCTCGAACAAGATCCCCCCGCACGTTTGCATATACCTACTGAATTAGTCCAAGAGTGGCAGGAAGTCGCTAACAAGAATTACTATTCACCAATACCATTCCCAAAACCCCCTTATACTTTTGAGCTTGTATGTTAACAAATGTACGGGCGAAAGTTGGTTCGCCCCTATCTATAATGAACAAAATAAAATTAGCGACTGTATGGCTGGGTGGCTGTTCGGGCTGTCATATGTCCTTTTTAGATCTTGATGAATGGCTAATTGACTTAGCCGAAAAAGTAGAGCTAGCTTATAGCCCTTTTGCAGACATCAAAGAATATCCCAAAGGAGTAGATATAGTCTTAGTCGAAGGTGCAGTAGCAAATGAAGATAATTTAGAGTTAATTAAAAAAGTACGCGATCGCTCTAAAATTCTAGTTTCTTTCGGTGACTGCGCGGTCACTGGCAACGTGACAGCTTTACGTAATCCATTCGGCGATCCTGAAGCTTTTTTACAGCGTTCTTACCTTGAGGCTGCGGATATCCAAAATCAGATACCTCACGAACCTGGCATAGTGCCAGTTTTGCTAGACCAAGTATTGCCAGTTCATAACGTAGTAAAAGCGGATGTTTATCTTCCTGGTTGTCCTCCCGATGCCGATCGCATTCGTGCAGCTTTAGAGATTCTGTTAACGGGTGAAATCCCTCGTTTGCTAGGAGAACAGATTAGATTTGGATAGCTTTTTTGTCGCTTAAAGCTTAACAATTACTGACTCAAAAATGCTGCGATAAGCCTTATAATTAAGGTATAGCAAGAAGAAAATTAGATGCTTTATAGCTAATTATCTCAGCCAAACTTCCTACATAAATACCTAGAGTCCGAAAAAGTTTGGTCTATTTGTAAGCAGCTTAAGCAAGTAATAGCGATACAGGTTACTTGGCTAAATAAACACAGACGCTAAATAGGACGATGCAGACTTTGGCTTGTAATAAAAGCTGATTTTCTATTCAGAACTATTGCTGTCTGCACCTTAAATAACACGGATGGTTTCTAGATGTCTTGTGTTGCGATCAATATTTCAATTATCGATCTATCTCAATTGCTAGTTAGGCATCGAAACTATCCATCAGGAGGATGTCAATGGACACTAACTTATACAATGCAAATTTCTTGACCAATAACAATACAAGCGATCGCAATTCTCAGATTTCTGGTAAAAACATCGCTTGGATTGGCAACGATGGCAGCGACGATGAAATTTATTTTTATAACCACGAAGATGGCAGTGTTGTTCAGCTAACCGATAATGATACTTACGATAGTAATCCATATATTGATGGTAACAATGTAGTCTGGGCTTCTAGTGATGGCAACGATAACGAAATCTTTTTCTACAATGGTTCTGAAACGATTCAGCTAACCGATAACGAGGTAGATGATAACAACCCACAGATTAGTAACGGCAATGTGGCATGGTTAAGCTATGAAGGCGAACCCAACTATCGCTATTATTCCGACAATGCTATCTATTTATACGATGGCATTAATACAACTCGGATAACCGATGCGGAAACCGTCAAAAATACTTTCGATCTTTCAGGCGGTCGCTTAGTTTGGTCAGATTACGATGGTAAAGACTCAGAAATCTATTTTTATGATGGTGCAAACACAACTCAGCTAACCACCAATGCCACCAGTGATTATAATCCTCAAATTGATGGCGATAATATTGTTTGGTCTGGCTACGGCGATGGTAATAGTGGTAGTGAAATTTACCTCTATAACGGTTCGGAAACAGTTCAGTTAACCGATAACGATACTTCCGATAGTAATCCTCAAATTTCAGGAAATAATATTGTTTGGTCTGCGTATGATGGTAACGATAATGAAATTTATCTTTATAACGGTTCAGAAACAATCCAGCTAACTGATAACGATCGAGGGGATTACGATCCTCAAATTTCAGGAAATAATATTGTTTGGTCTGCGTATGATGGCAATGATAGTGAAATCTATCTTTATAACGGTTCAGAAACAGTCCAGCTAACCGACAATGATACTTCCGATAGTAATCCTCAAATTGATGGCAACAATATAACTTGGACAGGTTATGACGGTAACGATAGCGAAATATACTTAAACTACAGTCCTGACCTCGAACCCAGCGGAATTAACGGTTATAAATGGCATGACCTCAATCAAAACGGCATATTTGATGATTCTGAATCTGGTATTGAAGGTTGGACTATTTACCTAGACAGTAATGAAAACGGTCAGCTAGATGATGGCGAAATGTCTACCGTTACTAGTGCAGATGGCTTTTATAACTTTACCGATCTAGGATTTGGCACATATACCGTTGCCGAACAAAACGAACCGAGATGGAATCAAACCTATCCTGCTTCTATTGAATACGACTGGCAAGATAGCAAACAACCAGACGGCATTACTTATGACTGGGTAGATATTTCTGGAGTTGGCACAGAATTAGATCTAGGCGACGATGAAGCTGCGACTGTGGCTTTACCTTTTAGCTTTGATTTCTATGGTCAGGCTAACGACGATGTTAATATCTCCTCAAATGGCTATTTAACCTTTGGTGATGATGCTACAGAACACAACAATTCGAGCATCATAAATTATTCTTACCACCCCGATAACTTCATTGCACCCTTCTGGGACGACTTAAACCCTGGCTATGGTGGTTCGATTTATCATCATTATGATGCAGCAGAAAATAGGTTTATTGTTCAATATCAAGACGTTCCTCGTTATGAAGTAGAAGGTAGTTTGACCTTCCAAACTATCCTCAACGCCGATGGCAGTATTATCTATCAATATAACGATATGGATGCTGCGGTTAATAGTGCCACTGTTGGCTTAGAAAATCCCGATGGCGATGCGGGTTTGCAAATAGTTCATAACAACAATAACGATCTCGATCCATACATCGAAAATGAACTAGCGATCGCATTTACTCCAACCAATAGTAGTGACGCAGTAAGCAGCCACGAAGTATTTGTTGGTACTGGAGAAACTGTATCTGACCTCAACTTTGGCAATACTCTTGAAGCATTAAGAGTAGAAACTGAAGATTACGAACACTATTACGACACTACTTCGGGTAATGCTGGAGACGAATATCGCGATGATGATGTAGATCTCGGAGTGTCTGGTGATGTAGGAGGTGGCTACACAGTCGGCTGGATCGATGAAGGAGAATACTTAACCTATAACGTCGATGTGCCTGAAGATGGCACATATCAAATAGTTGCCCGCGTCGCTTCTAATGTAGATACTGACCATAGTTTTGATATCTCCATTGACGGACAAATGACAACTGTGGACTTCAACGGTACTGGTGGTTGGCAAGCTTGGACAGATGCTACTGGTGGCAATTTAGAACTTACTGCTGGCACTCACGAACTCCGTTTAGATATGGGAAGTTCTGGCTTTAATGTTAACTATATCGATTTAGTAACTCCAGAAAATATCCGTATTGAAGCGGAAAATTATCGAGACGATCGCTTTACTTCCGACCAAACTTTTTACGACACTGACTATCAAAACCAAGGAGGTGGATATCGCGATCGCCCTGTAGATATCGAACCTACCAGCGACATCAGCGGTGGCTTTAACGTTGGCTGGATTGAAGCTGGGGAATGGCTAACCTACAGCGTCGATATTCCCTACGACGGTAACTATCAAGTAGTTGGTCGCGTTGCATCTGATGTTGACACGTCTCATAGTCTCAATGTCTCTATTGACGGGCAGGCTACTACTCTTAGCTTTGGTGATACTGGTGGCTGGCAGTCTTGGACAGATGCCACTGGCGACAAACTCTATCTAACTGCTGGCACTTACGAACTTCGTTTGGATATGGGCAGTAGCGGTTTCAATGTTAACTACATTGACTTGATTAGCGAATATAATTTGGACAACGATGAATTGCTGCTTGCTGCGAGTAGCGATTTCTAGTTAAAAGGTTTGGCTTGGCAATATACGATTGGGGTGGGCTATAAGATAGTTCACCTTTTCATCAATTTGTTTTTAGTAAGTATAAATCTAGTCCTTCTCTAGCATCGACATTGAATTTCAAGCCGATTTCTATTTCATTGATTGCACTTATCTCTTTTACTGAATTATCGTCGATTTTAATACTATCAATAGTTACAGGCTGACACCAACTAAGATTTTGGCTAATCAAATACAGCTTGCATTTGACGTATAGGGTAGCATTGTTTACTTTTGCAACTCCAGCCTTTGGTTTCTTAAACCATTCAGTGATTTTACCAATTTTTGTTGCTTCACCATTCTTTGCTTTTTGACAAATCACTTGATACACGAATAAATCATTTAGTGATTGACATAAGCTTTCAACAAAATCACAAAGCTCTAGTAGTGCATTCGATCTTAAAAAGTCATCAATTAACGCTCCATGTGCAGCGTCATTCCGATAACTAATTAGCTCATTTAGCTCACCTTCGGCAGTATTTTGACTACCTCGAACTTCTTCTACAAAATTCTTGATTGATTTATGTTTATCAATCCATGTCCAAGAATTTAATATGCCAGCGTCTGCTAATAATTTTTCTAAAATTTCTCGTCGTAAATTCTGTTCGTGAAATAAGAAAGCATCTGGCAAGAGTTCATAACTAGTTTCTTCATTAATTCCCAAATATAAACCACTGACAACATCTTCAATAGCAAGATGCTCATATCTATTTTTATTTAAATCTAGTAGTAATCTTCCAACGCCTAGCTTATGGGTATTTCTGATTCTTTCATCTAAATCAGTATAGTTTAGACATAGTTGAGGTAGCGAACCCAACCAATCTCTAATTAAATCCTCAACAAAATTTTCATATATGGCATATAGCTTAGTTACCGCAGCACAATGATCGTATATACGCCACTCTGTCATTTCAGGAACGTCTTGCTTAATTTCTTTAATTATTTTTAGATAATCATCAGATTTTTGGAATTGTTTATCTGCACTGCTTGAAATGATTCTTCTTAAATTTTCATTTGTTTTGATAATAGAACGGACGGTAAAAATATTATTCTTTGCTTTCGATAAAAGCTCTTGGAACACTATTATTTACTCCGCAATAATCATTTTAAGCATATCATCGAAAAGCTGTATTCTCTTTTGCAAATCGGCTTTCGATCTTCCTGCACCAGTAAATAACTTTCGACTGTCTTGTTGAAACAATTTTTTAGTCTCTTCAATAATCCTAGATTTTCGTTCAGCTAATAAGACAGCACTTTGTAAATGACGACTTAAACCAACCATTACTGCATCATAATAAGCCTTGTAAGACTTGTCTTTCCAACTATTATCTTTTGGCTCGAAAGGCTTAAATAGTTTGTTGTCATATATTTTCTTGGCTAATTTTATAGTATCAATAAAAATTTGTCTGAGAATTTCAATATCATCATCAGAGAATTTCAAGCTTTTAATCATATAAATGTTTAGAAATCCTTCTATTCCATTGCGAAATTTATCTGTATGACGAAAGGCGAAAAATCTTAGAATTAATTCTACGTCTTCCATCTTTTTATAAAGATTATTATTTTTCAGCTCGTCTTCTTTATCGACTGGAATACCCCAAGCATCTGCAAAAATCTCATTTCTAGCTAACTCTAATAAAAGCTGATTAAATTTTCCCGAATAAATACAATTGCGTATTTCCTGTCTACTAAGCTTGACTCCTCCAGTGTTTAATCTTTCAAAAGTAATTTGCTTGAGAAAAAAGGCTTCTTCAGTGCTAGGCGTAGACTCTGTTATCAAAACAATAGAAGATATTGCGCGACGATTAATTCCTGCCTGAATTTTATCTGGAAGCTGTTGATAAGTACGTCCATTTAATTCAGACCATAGCTCTAAACCTTCAAGTTCTAAATCGTTATTATAAAAGTCTTTGATAGCCGTAATTCTCTGCTGACCGTCCATTACTTCGTAAGAATTATAGTCCCTTTCATACAAAATAATTGGAGGCACGGGAATATTAATTAGAAAAGATTCAATTAGCTGCGATTGCTTTGTCTTATCCCAGCGCAGCCTTCTCTGATAAAAAGGGCTTACGTCCATATAGTTCGTTTTTTTTAGAGAATCAGCGAAACTTGGAAGTTTTTCTCGATTCATCTCTGTAAGTATTCTTTGCTGTCCTTGTTCGTACTTATTGTTTATTTCTTCATCCGTCATTTCATGCTTGCCATTCTTGGCAGACGAATGTTCCCACATTTTTCTTTCTGCTGGTGCAAGTATCATGGATTTAGCTTCTATATAAGAGACAAATAAACAACATAAATATAGGCTAGCGTGTATTTGTTGGTATGGCGTTGTAAATTAAAATTATTACTGCGTAAATTTATATAAACAAAGCTTGTCAATTTTTATTAACAAAGATGTATTCTATCAGTTTGAAAAAGCGATCGCCAAATCCTGCGATCGCAACAAACCATAAGATAGCGACAGTATCTGCTGACAAGAATAATTGATTCACTTATGACGATCGCACTTAAGTCTACAAACTCTATTCAGCACTAAAAAGATTAATAATCAGTACGAGCTTCTAATACAATAGTAATCACTCCTTCCAATCACTAAAAGCTCAATAGGAGCAACGAAAATGCAAAATCCCGTACCTATGCTCTTCGGTTGGGTAGTTATTCTCTGCCAATTCCTAGCATTGTTTGCGATCGTCATTGGTATTACCAAAGGATTTATAATCTATTGTCAAAATATTGTTTTTAACGATCGCGCGACAGTCGCTTTTCAATCGAGTCGACTGGCGATGGGGTATTCTTTTTCTCTAGGACTTAGCTTTTTGATTGGTGCGAGTATTCTCAAAACGTCCCTTGCGCCAACTTGGAACGATATTGGTCAGTTGGGAGCAATTATTGTATTAAGGACTATCCTTAATTACCTTCTGTTACGGGCGATCGATCGTAGTAATTAGAACTATCTCAGCTTTGGCAACTGAGTAATGCCAAATAAAGCTATATCTTAATTTTCCGACTTTATCTTCACAAATTCCTCAGATTGTTTTCCTAGTGTTGCAGTTGTTTGTAGCCGCTCATAGTTCATAAAATGAGCGATCTCATTTAGTTTTATTTTTTTACGTAGAAGTATGATTCATAGTTATCTAGCAATTTCATTAATAGCTTTTAGTTTCTGTTTTGCTCGGTTTTGGCAGGACGACACTACACACAAAAATAATTCAGATTCTTGGTTTGCCTTGCTTATAGTTTCTATATTTTGGTTCATAGCTTTACCTCTATCAATTTGGGAATTAGCCAAAAAACTTCAAGCGAATAAGTGCCATCGAGCGAGATATCGCTGAAACAGTTTGGCTTAATCGATCGAGTTCCCCTTTTTGTGAGAGAAATGCGATCGCAATCGTATAAATCTGATTCTTTTAGAAGAAGTTTAATTAAATTAAAATGCACTTTGATAGCTGCATTAATAGTCTTCCTTGTAAGAGGATTTATAATTTCTCTATGACCAAAGCCAAAACTCGTAACTCCTTATCAATTCGACTGCCTGGGCTAAAAAAGCTACTTTCCTATCAGGGCAATTGGTTGCGGGGAGATGTGTTGGCGGGCTTAACGGTGGCAGCATATTTAATACCGCAGTGTATGGCATATGGTGAACTGGCGGGAGTCGAACCCGTAGCGGGTTTGTGGGCGATTTTACCGCCGATGATTATCTATGCCCTGTTTGGTTCTTCGCCTCAGCTTTCGATTGGTCCCGAATCCAGTACTGCTGTAATGACGGCAGTGGCGATCGCTCCTTTGGCAGCAGCTAGAAGCGATGAGTATATTGGCTTGGCTGCATTGCTGGCAACGATTATGGGTTTGGTTTGCATCGCAGGTTATTTTGCCAAACTAGGTTTTTTAGCCGATCTTCTTTCTAAACCCGTCTTAATTGGCTATATGGCAGGGATTGCCCTAATTATGATCGGGGGGCAAATCGGTAAAATTGCTAAAATTGACATTGAAGCAGATATGTTTTTTGGTCAAATTAGCGAATTTATCAGTAAGCTATCTCTGGCACATACTCCCACGCTAATTTTAGGCATTGCTGTATTAGTGTTTCTGTTTGCTTTTCAGCGTCGCTTCCCCAATGCGCCCATTCCTTTAATCGCCGTTTTGTTGTCCACCGCAGCGGTAGCCATTTTTGACTTAAGTAATCGCGGTGTAGCGATAGTAGGAGAAATTCCTGCTGGTTTACCCCAATTTGCCCTGCCTCAAGTATCAGTTCGCGACATGACATCCTTGGTTGCTGCTGCGATAGGAATTTCTGTAGTTGGCTATTCTGACAACGTTCTGACAGCTAGGGCATTTGCCAACCGTAATAATTATAAGATTGATGCCAATCAAGAACTATTAGCTTTGGGAATGGCTAACTTTGCTAATGGCTTGATGCAGGGTTTTCCCGTTAGTAGTAGTGGTAGTCGCACCGTAATCGGCGATTCTTTGGGCAGCAAAAGTCAGCTATATTCTTTGGTAGCAATGGTGGCGGTAATTATCGTGCTGCTATTTTTTCGTCCTGTATTAGCTTCATTCCCCAAAGCTGCTTTAGGGGCAATTGTGATTTATGCTGCTACGAAATTAATTGAAGTCTCAGAATTTATTAGACTGTATCGCTTTCGTCCAAGCGAATTTGCGATCGCCATTATTACTACCATCGCCGTTTTAGCCACTGATATTTTGGTAGGTGTAGGTATTGCCGTTGGTCTTTCAGTAATTGAATTGTTGTACCGAGTTGCCCGCCCTCACGATGCTGTCTTGGGTACTGTCCCCGATTTGGCTGGACTCCATGATATAGAAGACTGGGAGGGCGCAGAAACTATTCCAGGGTTGTTGATGTATCGTTATGATGCGCCTTTGTGTTTTGCTAATGCGGAGAATTTTAAACAGCGGGTATTAGAATCTATTGCAGCAGAAGCAACCCCCGTAGAATGGTTGGTATTGAACATGGAAGCCAATGTCGAAATAGATATTACGGCGATCGATATGCTGTCGGAATTGCGGGATGAGTTAGCAGCGAAGAATATTACGTTTACGATGGCGCGAGTCAAGCAAGACTTATACTTAGATCTTGAACGGGCAGGGTTTTTGAGAAATCTTCAGGCAGAACATATTTATCCAACTTTGCATACAGCGATCGCCGCTTTTGAGAATCGCTAATATAGCTAGCAATAGTTTCTATAATTAATCTGTTCCATGTATCTCAAGTAATGGATTTATTTGACCATAGCTATCAACAAAAAGCATCAGCAGAAGCACCTTTGGCAGATCGAATGCGTCCCAAGACTTTGGAAGAGTTTGTGGGTCAGGGTCATATTATTGGTGCAGGAAGATTATTGCGTCGAGCCATCGAAGCAGATCGCCTATCCTCGCTTATTTTCTTTGGTCCTCCAGGTACGGGAAAAACTACCCTAGCGCGGATTATTGCCCAGACTACTCGCGCCCACTTTATCGCCATCAATGCAGTTTTATCGGGAGTTAAGGATATTCGAGAGGCGATCGCCACTGCTACTGATAAAGGCAAATACCATCGACAAAAAACTATTCTTTTTGTAGACGAAGTTCATCGGTTTAATAAATCTCAGCAGGATGCTCTTTTGCCCTGGGTAGAAAACGGCACGATAGTTTTAATCGGCGCGACTACAGAAAATCCCTATTTTGAGGTTAATAAAGCTTTAGTCAGTCGTTCTCGCCTATTTCAACTTAAACCTTTGAGCAAAGAGGATTTGACTGAAGTAATCCAGCAGACTTTAGCAGAATGCGATCGCGGCTATGGCAAGCTTAAAGTTCAAATCGAATCCGATGCCCTCGAACATCTGACAAATGTTGCTAATGGTGATGCGCGATCGCTCCTCAATGCTCTTGAGCTAGCTGTAGAAACTACCGAACCCAACGATTTGGGAGTTATTCAGATCGATTTAGCCGTGGCTGAAGAATCAATCCAGCAGCGAGCAGTACTATATGACAAAGAAGGAGATGCTCACTTTGATACAATCAGTGCCTTTATCAAAAGCGTTAGAGGTTCTGACCCCGATGCAGCCTTGTATTGGCTAGCAAAAATGATCTATGCAGGAGAAGACCCCCGCTTCATTCTGCGTCGGCTGTTAATCTTATCTAGCGAGGATGTAGGATTAGCCGATCCTCATGCTGTAGCTATAGTTAATTCCTGCGCTCAAGCCTTCGATCGCGTGGGAATGCCCGAAGGACGTTATCCACTAGCTCAAGCTACTTTGTATTTAGCCACCACACCAAAATCTAACAGCATTATGGGCTTTTTTGATGCCCTAGCAGCAGTCGAGCAGGAACAGCAAAGTGATATTCCCAATCATCTCAAAGATAATAACCGTGATAAAAAAGGATTAGGACACGGTGCAAACTATCTCTATCCCCATGCTTACCGCGATCATTGGGTAGAACAACAGTATTTACCGAGTAGCCTCCAAGGACGGGTATTTTATCAACCGTCAGATACGGGCAAGGAAGCTCAGATAAAAACCGAGGTAACTCGTCGTCGCGAAGCCCAGCTTGCAGCGCAGATTGAGGGTGTCGGCTCAGTCTCTAGTGAAATGCTGACCTATGCCGAACCAGATCGGCAGGTCGATCGCTGGCTACAAAGAACTATAAGTCAGGCGGGTCAGAATTTAGGAGCAATACGAGATCGCCTATTTGACTTCGCTCAACTTCAGCGTCACCATCTAGTCCTCGATCTTAATGCCAAAAGCGGTTTGCTTACCTGGGAGGCACTACGTCAAGTCCCAGAAGGAGGTGTGTATAGTTGCGTTAGAAATCAGACTGAAGCCAAGGCTTTAAAGGAACAAGCATCACGCTTACCAGAGTTGTTACAGCCAGTTATTTTGACGACCAATCTGTCACAGCTACCCGATACTTTAGTAAAACAATCGACGGATATCCGTTTTGACTGCATTATGGGTCGTAATGTCTTAACTCTCGAAGAAAATAAAGTTGAGATAGTTAAAAGCCTTATGTCTTGGTTAAGCGATAGTGGATTATTACTTCTAGCAGAAACCATCCCCCAGCAGACTCAAAGACTATATCAATTACTCCAAGCAGCTTGGCTATCAAAGGAATTATTGAAAAAATTAGTGTTAGCTGAAGAGGCTATCTACGAAGATCAATCAGATCCGATGGTTAACTGGAACGGTATAAGTCTTAAACGAGATCTAGAATCACTGGGAATATCGGTTGAAGTGCAGCAAGAACAGTCGCAAACTTCAATGTTGATAACTCCTGCACTGATTAGTCGTTGGTTTGCCGAGAATCAAACCTCTCAAAGTAGAACAACCTATAAACAGCATTTAGCCAAAACTTTAACAGAAGCCGAAATAGAAACTGTAGAACAGGCATTTATTGAACATCTCTGCCGTCAAACTGTAAATTGGTCTAGCGCGATCGCATTTATAAAAATATCCTCGTAAGTTTTATGAGCATGTACTGTAAAGCGATCTCTGAAATACTTATAGAAGGGCATCTCACAAGGCAAAGCTAGAATGGTTCGATGAAATTAGCGCATAATTGACTAAGCATTTAAAGAAATGCAATCAAATTATCAATATTATGTCATTTATCAGCAAACCACTAGAATTAACAGAAGAAAGCGATCTTCAGACCCTATTAGATAATGAAGTTACCGAAGGAAAGACGATAGATTATAAAGAATCTTTGTCGAGTAATAGTGACAAAGACAAAAAAGAGTTTCTCTTCGACATCTCTTCTTTTGCTAATACTTCAGGAGGTCATTTAATATTTGGTATTAAAGAAGATGGGGGTTTACCAATAGATATCTGCGGTTTGGATATTTCTGATGCTGATGCCGTTATTTTGAAATTAGAGAATAGTATTCGTGATGGCATTGCACCGAGAATACCTGGAGTAGCAGCACGAATAATATCCTTGTCTAATAATCGAGTAGCAATTGTTTTTCGGATACCTAGAAGTGTCTCTCAGCCTCATATGACAACTTTTAAAAATGCTTCAAAATTTTATGCTCGTAACTCAGCAGGTAAATATCAGCTTGACGTGGGAGAGTTGAGAACAGCTTTTACTTTGTCCCAGAACACCACAGATCGTATTCGGAGTTTTCGTCATAAACGTCTTGACATGGTTTTGTCTGGTGAAACCCCAATTAATATGAATCGGGGAGCTAAAATCGTCTTGCACATTATTCCGATTGGCGCATTCAATCCTGCTTCTAACTTTGACGTTACTTCTCTTAAACAACAAAATCCTTCGCCTTTAAGTGGAACTGTATGGAATCACAGGTATAACTTCGATGGACTTCTATCTTTTTCAAATACTCTTTACTCTTATACTCAGGCTTTTCGGAATGGAATTGTTGAAGCTGTAGATGCTTTCCTGCTCGAACCTAGACAAGGTAGCGGTTCGCTTAATATTCGTGGATGTGATAATGAGAAAAAAATTCTTGAAAAGTTATCAGAGTACATCTTAGTTCAGAAACAGCTTGGGACAGAACCTCCTTTTTTCATTATGCTCAGTCTTCTAGATGTAGAAGGTTATTCGATGCTTGTAAGCCAAGACTTTGAATTTGATCGTGTTCATCAAATAGATCGAAAAAATCTTCTAATGCCTGAAGTTATGGTTGAAAACTTTGATTTTGATCCTCACAAGGTCATGAAACCTATCTTCGATGCTATCTGGAATGCTTGCGGATATCCTGGATCTAAAAATTATGATGATTCAGGCAATTGGTGTGGATAGTCGTTAATATTAGCAAGAACGATCTCTTTATGGCGATCGCTTTTATTCAAAATCATCATCAACCAATTCAAATCTGACTGCCCAACGTATTTGTTACATATTACATACGGCGACCGCAGATTAGACCGAACAGCAATAAATAATTCGCTGTAAAAACTATTCCAACAACCAACCAAACAATTTTCCTAAAGTTAACTGAAACGACTTAGCAAAATCAGGCGCAGGCAAAACATCGTTGGCATCTTCAAAAAAGGCTGGTTTTTGCTTGGGATAATAAGCAAAAATAGACTGTTCGCTCGGATCGATTAGCCAGCCTAACTGTGTTCCGTTGTCTAAACAGTGGAGAATGTTTCTGGTTACTCTAGTATGGCTTTGGTCTGGGGATAAAATTTCAATAGTCCAGTCTGGTGCAGCTTGAAAAGAATCAGCAATTTCGCCATTTTCATCACGGGGAATCCTATCCCAGGTAAAAACTGCTACATCAGGAACAGTCGATCTCCCGCCAAATGTACATCTAAGTTCGGGAAAAGCGCGAGCAGTCTTTGCAGGTTTGAGAGAACTATTAAGAGCAATAATAAGTTCAGCCTGAATTGTGCTGTGTTTTCCTTTCGGCATTGGTTTTTGAATTATTTTTCCATTAATATATTCGCTGGCAGGTTTGGTTTCTGGCAATGCTAGAAACTCTTGTAGGGTAATGTTTTTGGACGGTGTTGTAACCATAGTTTAATTTGGTTGCAAAATGCTTTAATGCCTAACTGTATTCTAATAGGGATCATTCAAACATTCTGGGTGATTTCTACGTATTAGATTGAAAGGCTTTAAGCTGCTTTATTTCTTCTGAATCTGTCTGTAATTGTTCCACAAGGCGATCGCATACTAAATCGCACAATTCAAAAATAGTCGGATCGCTAATCTGATAAAAAACGCTTACTCCTTGAGGTTGCCTTTCTACCATTCCCGCTTGAGTTAATACTTTCAGGTGTTTGGAAACATTTGCCTGTCCGAGTTGAGTAACTTCCATTATTTCGCTGACATTCTTGCTGCCAGACTTGAGACTACACAATATTTGCAGCCGACTAGTTTCGGAAAGTATTTTGAAGTATTCTGCCACGCGGGACAAAACTTGAGGTGATATTTGGGACATCGATCGCAGTTATTAAAGTTGTCAATTATTTCTAGTTTAGATTATATTACTATATAGTTATGTAATTATAATAGCCTCACAGATTCCTCAACTTGTTTGATTAATCTCAAGGTGAGGCAAGAAAACCTTTTTATTGGAGGCGACAGGATGTTATTTCGCCAGCTATATGACAGTGAATCTAGCACCTATACTTATCTATTGGCGGATTTGGATTTAAAGGAAGCAATTTTTATCGATCCTGTTTTAGAGCAGGTAGATCGAGATCTGAAGCTACTCAAAGAATTAGGTCTAAGTCTGCGCTACTGTTTGGAAACTCATATTCACGCCGACCATATCACTGGTACAGGTAAGCTACGCGAACTGACTGGCTGTATGGGTATTGTTCCTGCTAACGCCCAGGCTGCTTGTGCTAACCGTCATATTCAAGATGAAGAAGATCTCGAACTAGGTTCGATTGTAATTGAAGCGATCGCCACTCCTGGTCACACTGATAGTCATATGGCTTATTTGGTCAATGGAGAAAGAGTCTTAACGGGGGATGCCTTATTTGTTCGCGGTTGCGGAAGAACCGACTTTCAAAGCGGTGATGCAGGTACGCTATACGATTCGGTAACAACTAGATTGTTTACTTTATCCGACACAACTTTAGTTTATCCAGCTCACGATTATCGAGGACATACCGTTTCGACCATTGGCGAAGAAAAACAGTTCAACCCTCGCTTTGCTAATAGAGATCGAGACAACTTTATTCAGTTTATGAATAATCTTAACTTACCCGATCCCAAGAAAATGATGGAAGCAGTACCCGCTAATGAAAGATGCGGTCGAAAACTAGCAGCAGTTGAGTAACAAGTTGAGTAACAGTCATGGCTACCTGGATTACTGGACATCTTTTAGCTTTACTTATCGGTCTTAGTTTAGGACTAATAGGCGGTGGTGGCTCAATTTTAGCAGTACCCATTCTGGTGTACGTTCTAGGATTAGATGTTAAGACTGCGATCGCCATGAGTCTAGCAATTGTTGGCATTGTCAGTCTTATTGGGGTCATTCCTCATTGGCAACAGGGTAATGTCAACCTTAAAACTGCCATAAGTTTCACTCCTCCTGCAATGATTGGCGCATTTTTAGGTGCGCGTTTAGCTGCTTTATCATTTGTTACTGATACCGTCCAGTTAATTAGCTTTGCAGTAATGATGCTGGTTGCCAGCTATTTCATGATTCGTCAGCACAAAGAAGCTATAAGTGACCACGTTGAATTATCTATTCCCGAAAAACACCAGCCTAAATATCCTTGGTTAACTATAACTCTAGAAGGATTGGGGGTAGGTATCCTAACTGGCTTTGTCGGTGTTGGAGGTGGATTTGCCATTATTCCCGCTTTAGTACTACTGGGCAGAATACCAATGAAGGAGGCAATAGGAACATCTTTACTGATTATTACTTTTAAATCAGCTACAGGATTTATCGGGTATCTCAATCAAGTAGCGATTGATTGGAATCTGATGCTTACTTTTACCACCGTAGCGATTCTAGGTGTAATTTGGGGAGCCTACTTTTCGGGCAAAATACATGGAGCGAAATTACAGCAGGCTTTTGGCTATTTCTTAATTACGATCGCAACTTTCATTCTGATTAAACGATAGAAATGAAGTCAGGAGTCAGGAGTCAGGAGTCAGGAGTCAGGAGTGTGACAATTAACAATCAACCATAGCTGAAAGTGTATCCCCTTAGAGACTAACTAACAAAAAAAGGAGAACAACCATGACCACTACTAATGATCGACAACTTCAAGAAATCAATGCCGTTACTCTCAAAAAATGGCTGGAACGCGATAAAGCCTTGCTAATTGATGTTCGAGAACCAGGCGAATTCTTCTCAGAACACATTCCTGGGGCAAAGTTGATGTCTCTGTCCAGGTTCGATCCTACAGTCATTGCTCAAGACAATAACAAAAAAATCGTATTTCAGTGTCAGTCTGGAAAACGCTCGGCTACCGCAGCCCAAAAAATGTTCGATCTAGGGGTCAATGAAGTATTTCATCTCCAGGGGGGTTTACCTACCTGGAAAGCTGCGGGGTATCCTACCAAAGTAAATAAAAATGCACCCATTAGTATGTTCCGTCAGGTGCAGATAGTGGCTGGCTCGTTAGTCTTTTTGGGAACTGTATTAGGAGCTTTGGTTTCTCCTTGGTTCTTAATTTTCAGTGGCTTTGTGGGCTGTGGCTTAGTGTTTGCTGGAGTGAGTAATACCTGTGCGATGGCAATGTTGCTGGCAAAACTGCCTTACAACAAAAGAGCCGTAAATACTGGAGATATTGTTCTGTAGATTAATACAATTTGGAGATTAAGGTCATGAAAACTATATCTGTATCCCGTGAATTAAAAACTGGTGATATTGCTGTGATGAGCAACCTTACTAGCGTTACCGCCAACGCCAACAGAATTTCTCGGCTAAATGCAGTCAAGGGAAAAAATATTACCGATCCTGCTTCTATTCATGTCGATCTTAAAGTCAAACCGCACGTCGAACACTTACCTAGCGTTCTAGGCGAAACCGAAGAATTAGATTTGGTTTTGAGTGTAGATGATGCGCTGCAAATAGGAATGATGTTGGTGGCGATGGGTTTAGAAGATAAGTCTCAATTAGACATAGATGAGGTATTTAAACGTTTGTTCGAGCTTACTTGTGAACTGCATGACTAGAATAAAACTAGTCAAAACTGAAAAAGGTCTTGCTTTAAAATTTCAACCAGTGACGAACACTTCTTTACTCAATAATTGTGGCAAATTTAAGTGAATATGAGCAGTTAAATCTGTCTCCTAATGATGGGCAAATACCTATTTTCAGTCTGCGAAATATTAGCAAAGTCTATGAAATGGGAGAAGTTTCCGTTCAGGCACTTAAAAACGTCAGTCTCGATTTGCAGATCGGAGAATTAGTAGTTTTACTTGGTGCTTCTGGAAGTGGGAAATCGACCTTACTGAATATTCTTGGTGGTTTAGATATTCCGACAACAGGAGAAGTTATCTTTGACAATCAAGATCTTACCCAAGCAGGCGATCGTGCATTAACTAATTTTCGACGGGAATGTGTTGGCTTTGTGTTTCAGTTTTATAATCTGATTCCCAGTCTGACTGCGAGGGAAAATGTAGCTCTTGTCACTGAAATAGCCTCCCATCCCATGCGTCCTAGAGAAGCTCTGGGATTAGTTGGTTTAGATCATCGGTTAGATCATTTTCCCGCTCAACTATCGGGAGGAGAGCAGCAAAGAGTAGCGATCGCCCGTGCGATCGCTAAACGTCCTCAAATATTGCTTTGCGACGAACCGACAGGAGCATTAGACTTTCAAACGGGCAAGTTAGTATTGCAGGTACTAGAGCGTGTAAATCGTGAGTTAGGCACAACCATAGCTGTAATCACTCACAATGCGGGGATTGCAGCTATGGCAGATCGCGTTATTACGATGCGTAGTGGCGAAATAATTGGCATCAAGTCTAATGAAACCAAAATTTCACCAGAGGATTTGGATTGGTAGCAAGTTCGGATTTAGGTCGCAGTTACTTGAGCTTGCTTGTGCATAATATGCTTGTAGTCTGGATCTAGCCAACATTGAGGTAAAGCTTCACCAGAGGGAAAAATTAGTTCTGTTTTTTGGAACAGTTCTGGATCTTGTAATTCTTCCCCAGCATGGAATCGACCCAAAATTTCTTGTTTAAATGGATCGTAAAGGTTTTGTACCTCTAAAAGTTCTACCAGCTCACCATGAGATTTGGATTTGAGAAACATGTAGCCTCCCTGGTTATTAAACCCTGATATTTCTTTAATTCTAACGCGGGTAATAAAGGCTGAATATAAAGGACTGTAAAGTTAGTAGTTAAAATGAATTCACTCGATCGCAAATTATTTAGAGACTTGTGGCACGCTAGAGGGCAGGTAATTGCGATCGCCTTGGTGGTCGCCTGTGGTATTGCTAGTTTTGTGATGGCGAGGAGTGCCTATACATCGCTGACTCTAACTCAGAATACCTACTACAACGAATATCATTTTGCCAGAGTATTTGCCTCACTCAAACGCGCCCCAGAACCCCTCAAACGGCAAATAGCAGATATTTCAGGAGTCGCCCAAACTCAGACACGTATCGTGGTAGACGTTACTCTAGATGTTCCAAACTTGCCCGAACCAGGCACAGCAAGACTTATTTCGATTCCCGAACAACGAGTTTCGATGCTCAATGAGCCTTATATTCGTCAGGGAAGATATATCGAGCCAGGAAGAGGCAACGAGGTATTAGTTAGTGAAGCTTTTGTCACCGCGAATAAGTTGCAGTTGGGAGATAGCTTGGGGGCGATTATTAATGGACGTTGGGAACAGCTAAAGATAGTTGGAATCGCTCTTTCTCCCGAATATGTCTATGAAGTCAGGGGGGCCGGAGAATTATATCCCGATAATAAGCGGTTCGGAATTATCTGGATGGGTCGGGATGCTTTAGGTAAGGCTTATGACCTCGATGGAGCGTTTAATAACGTTACCTTATCTCTGAGTCCAGGGGCGAATGAAGTTGAAGTAATTGCCCAGTTGGATCGGCTGTTAGCTAGATATGGCGGTTTGGGGGCTTACGATAGGGAGGATCAATTATCACACCAGATTCTCTCGGATGAGATTAAGGGTTTGGAGATTATGGCGACTTTTTTGCCATCCATTTTCCTGGGTATAGCTGCTTTCTTACTGCACGTAGTTCTTTCTCGGTTAGTTAGTACCCAACGGTCACAAATAGCTGTCTTAAAAGCCTTTGGTTACGACAACTTTACTATTGGGCTGCACTATCTCAAATTCGTACTGATTATTGTTACGGGCGGTTCTGGTTTGGGAATTTTAGTCGGTTTGTGGTTGGGTAGAGGACTAACGCAAATTTACACCCAGTTTTATAAATTCCCCCTGCTACGCTTCGATTACAGTCCGAGAGTATTAGCTACCGCAGTTATTGTAAGCTTTTTAGCTGCGGCAATCGCCTCTTTTATGGCAGTGAGTAAGGCTGTTTCCCTACCACCAGCCCAGGGAATGCGCCCCGAACCTCCCGCACAATTTAGACCGACAATTATTGAGAGGTTGGGCTTACAGCGTTTCTTTTCTCCAGCAGGAAGAATTATTCTCCGCAATTTGGAAAGAAAGCCCATCCAGGCAGGCTTATCAATTCTCGGTGTTTCCCTGGCAGTAGCAATCTTAGTTACGGGAAACTATATGATGGATTCGGTTAACTATCTAATGGATTTCCAATTTCGTCAGGTACAGCGGGAAGATATGACGATTGTGTTTAATGAGCCTCGCCCTGCTATAACCCGTTATGAGGTAGCTAACTTACCAGGGGTAATTAGTTCCGAACCATTTCGTCTCGTTCCCGCCCGTTTGCGCTTCGAGCATCGCACCTATCGTACTGCTTTGACAGGCATAAATCCTCAAGGCGAACTGCGCCGCTTAATGAACAAAAACGCTAACTTGGTCTATCTACCGAGTAATGGAGTCGTTCTAACCACTAAACTAGCAGAAATTTTGCACGTTCAACCAGGAGACACTCTTACCGTTGAAGTATTAGAGAAAAATCGCCCCGTCCGACAGGTTACAGTTACAGGATTGGTCGATGAACTTTTAGGAGTGCAGGCTTATATTAATATTTACGCTCTCAATCGTCTGATGCGAGAGGGACAAACAATCTCTGGCGCGTATCTATCGGTAGACGCTCATCGGGCAAATCTTCTCAATCGGGAATTAAAACGTATTCCTGCTGTTACGGGCATATCTACTCGTCGAGCAAGTCTAGACAGCTTTGAAGAAATTAGTGCCGAAAACCTCAAAATCATGACTAATTTCTTAGTCGCTTTTGCCTGTGTTATTACCGTTAGCGTTGTTTATAATTCTGCTCGTATTGCCTTATCTGAGAGGGGAAGAGAATTAGCTAGTCTGCGAATCATTGGCTTTACTAAAGGGGAAGTGGCTTTTATTTTGCTGGGAGAACAGGCAATTTTAATTTTGCTAGGGATTCCTGTGGGTTATTTTATTGGCTATGGTTTAGCAGCATTAATGTCCTCGGCATATAACTCGGAACTTTATCGTCTGCCTTTGGTAATTAATAACTCTACCTATGCTTTTACTTTTGTAATAGTGATGCTGGCAGCTTTTGGTTCGGGCTTGATTATTCGTCGTCAAATCAATCACTTGAATCTAATTGCTGTGTTGAAAACCAGGGAGTAGCCATTTAGTCGTAGCTTGATCGCCTTGTTTGGTTAGTTAAAACTAATGCAGATATGTAAGCTGTTCTCGATCGCATTTTCCTCATAGTTGTTCTCTATGCTAGAAAATGCCACCAGTGAATTATCTATCGACTAAGCAATGATCGATAAACCATCTACAGCAAATGAATTGACTCAAGAGGAAGTAACATCTGTCCCCAAGACTAAAAGGCGACTGGGAAAAAATTTGTGGCGACGTTTGCCCTATGTTTTAGGAGGATTGGGTATAGTGGCAGTACTGGTTTGGGCGTTTCTTCCCGCCCCCATTCCTGTGGACGTAGCAGAGGTAAAGCGGGGTGATGTAAGAGTTACGGTGGATGAAGAAGGAGAAACTCGCATTCGCCAACGTTATGTCGTCTCAGCCCCTGTGGCGGGGAGATTAGCCAGAATCAAGCTAGATGAAGGCGATCGCGTTACCCAAGGAGAAATTATTGCCCGAATAGATCCTTTATCTCTAGAATCTGACGTACGGGAAGCTCAGGGTAGATTGCGTCAGTGGCAGGCGGAAAAAGCAGGGGTAGAAACCCAACGCCCCAAACGAGAAGCGATCGCTCAAGCCGAAGCGAGAATTAGGGCAGCAGCAGCCAAACAAAAAGAGGCGCAGGCTAAGGTAGAACAAGCTAGAGCAGCCTTAAACCAGGCAAATCGCGATCGCGATCGCAATCGGCAACTGTACCAAGATGGAGCAGTTTCTCGCCAACGGCAAGAACAAGCAGAGTTAGAAGCAATTACGAAAATTAGAGCCTTAGAAGCTCAACAAAGAATTACCGATAGTGCAGCAGCAGAAGCCAATGCAGCCCAAGAAGCTCTCTCTATTCTTCGCGCCGAACAGCAAGATCCAGACTATTTATTAGATGTTTATGATGCTCGGATTGCTAGCGTCGAGGCAGAATTAGCCAAATTAACTGATGATGCCCAACGGACTAATGTTGTTGCCCCCATTGATGGTTACATATTTAGAGTCAACCAGGAAAGTGCTAAATACATCGAGGCAGGAACACAATTACTAGAAATAGGAAATCCTCAAGATCTAGAAATCGTCGTCGATTTACTGTCTTCTGATGCGGTGCAGGTAAAACCTGGTGCGACTATGTATGTCGAACATTGGGGAGGAGAATCGACTCTTCAGGCAAAGGTTAGGCAGATAGAGCCTTCGGCATTTACCAAAGTCTCAGCTTTGGGAGTAGAAGAACAACGGGTTAATATAATTGCCGATTTTGTTAAGGCTGACATCCCGCTCGGCGATCGCTATCGAGTAGAAACCAAAACTGTAGTATGGTCGGGGGAAGATGTGTTGGTTATTCCTTTGAGTGCGTTATTTCGCTGTACTGAAGCAAGCCGTATTGTTTCAAATACCTGGTGTGCTTTTGTAGTGGAAAACAACCGCGCCGAAAAACGACAGTTAGAAATAAATCAGCGCAATAATTTTGAGGCAGTAATTCAGACTGGATTGCGATCGGGAGAAAAAGTTATTCTTCATCCCACAGAGCAAATTCAGGCAGGAACTAAAGTTAAAATGCTGCGTTGATGCCAACCATAACCAATAACAAAATTCGCCTTACAATAAAATCAATAACTGATAGGGTTCAAGGACGAGTTCTCGCACCGCTGAAATAGTTTTGCCAGAGACAAGATCGATTAAAATTTTTCCCATGCCGAACAATCTTAATTGTCTACCCGCAATTATCTGCTCTTGTTCGCTAAAGTTAGCCAAGACTAAAATGTTTTGTCCTTGATGATGACGGAAATAGCCAAAGATGCGGTCGTTGCCTAGATCGATAATTTTGGTGTCAGTGCGGGTAAAAGCGCGATTTCTCTGGCGAATCTGAATTAGCTTTAAAATCCCCAGATAAACACGTCCCGATATGCAATCGCTATTCTTCCTTTGCTCTGCCAGTTCCCAGTTAAAAGCAGAACGATGAACCCAACGGCGATCGCCTTCTTTTTCGGGAGACTCAACGTAGGTATAGTCATTTAAAGTTCCTAGTTCGTCTCCTAAATAAATTAGGGGTATACCGCCGATAGTTAAAATAATTCCGTGTAATAGCAGGATACGTCTAATTGCCAAATCTGTTTCTTTTGAGTCACTGCCGTTAGTCAATTCCAACCCACAAAGAGATGCCGTAGTGCCAACAATACGAGCTTCTCCTGTTTCGGGCTTTTCTTGGAAAGTCAGACCTTTGGCGAAGCTATCTTCGTATTGGGTGGTATAAAATTCAGTTAGGAAACGTCGATGCTGTTTGGGGTCGATCGCTAAATCTCTCATATCATCATCGGCAATTCCCCAACCGATATCATCGTGACAGCGAATGTAGTTAACCCAGGTACAATCTTGGGGTATTGCCAAGCGTTTTTCCATACCGTGACGTAGTAAACGAGTATCTTTAACCGCCAAAGCATTCCAAAGTAGAGCCATTAGCTGCGGATTGTAGGACAGAGGGCATTCTTCTTTGCCGATATAGCGAATCACTTCGTCGGGGTGAACAATTGCCTCGGATTTAAACGTCATCGCAGGAGCAGCAATTTTAACCAGGGCGTTAAAAGCTTGAATTAAAAGGTGTGCTTCTGGTAGATTTTCGCAGCTAGTTCCTAGTTTTTTCCAGACAAATGCTACCGCATCCAAGCGTAAGACTTCCACACCGATATTTGCCAAAAACAGCATCTCCTCTGCCATGCCAGCAAAAACCAGCGGATTTTCATAATTTAAATCCCACTGATAGTTACAAAAGGTCGTCCAAATCCATCTGCGAATTTCATTTCTGTAGGTAAAACAACCAGGATGTTCGTCGGGAAAGACAGAATTAACGGTTTTCTCAAAAGCATCGGGCTGTTTTCTATCTGGATACATCCGATAGTATTCCTGATACTCCTCGTCTCCTGCTAAAGCACGTTTTGCCCATTCGTGTTCGTCGGCAGTGTGGTTAAAGACAAAATCAATAACCAAACTAATGCCATACTGTCTTAGTTCCGTGGCTAGCTGAGTTAATTCTTCCATCGTTCCCAAAGCAGGATTGACCTCTCGATAACTGCTAACGGCATAACCCCCATCATTATCTCCTGCGGGAGTTTTGAATAAAGGCATTAGGTGTAGATAAGTAATGCCCAACTCCTTTAGATAGGGAATGCGATCGCGAAGCCCCCGAAAATCCTTAGCGAACAGATCGACATAGCACATCGCTCCTACCATACGATGGGACTGATACCAATGAGGATCTGCCTGACGCATTACGTCGAGAGCTTTAAGATCGTCTGGTCTAGCCAGCCACATTTTAGTTGCGATCGCCAGAATATTCTCTAGATGATAAAAGAAATCGTATTGACTGCCATAAAGCTGATAGAGCAAGCGAAACAAGCGCGGAAAATGAATCTCGATCCGTTCTACGTACCCCTGCCATTCCTGGCGATCGACTTGGTTGGCAAAACGTTCTGACAGCCTTGGCAACAAACGGGATAGAGAAACAGCACTTTGTTTTTCCCAATTATCAGCTTGTCCCATAGATTTAAAGTGGTTCGATAAGTCTAGCTATATTGTCTTATAAAGCGTTTGCATGAATAATGAGTTTTTGTTAGTGTCATTTTCTCAACGATTTTAGCCGATCGCAATCTTTCGGGTATTACTAACCTAGACATTCGTTTATTTCGCTTTGAATTTAATAAAATATATGTAACATATGTAACTCATAAACAGAAATATTATTGATGAAAGTATTGCTAATTCACGGTCTGAGTAGAAGCCCTCTATCTCTGTTGGGTCTGGAAAAATCGCTACAACAAACAGGACTAGCAACAGAACAGTTTAGTTATTTTGCCCTCACCGAAAGCTTCGATCGCATTGTCGAACGGCTAAGAATTCGTTTACAAGCCCTATCGAGTCAAGGTGCTTATGGCATTGTGGCACATTCCCTTGGTGGATTATTAACGCGAATGGCTTTAGGGTTAGGTGCGATCGCTTTACCCCAACATATTGTGATGTTAGGCACGCCCAATCAATTACCGCGCCTTGCTCCCCATGCTTGGCAGTTGCTACTCCCATTTAGATGGTGGACGGGTCAGTGTGGACACAATCTAACTAATCCCGATTTTTTTGCCTCTCTTCCAACACTGGAGTCTCCCTATACGATTGTGGCGGGAACTGCGGGACATAGAGGCTTTTTAAGCCCCTTTGGCGATGAGCTTAATGACGGTATTGTTGCCCTGGATGAAACAAGATTAGGTAATAGCGATCGCCTAATTCAGCTACCAGTTCTGCACACCTTTATGATGAATGACTTCAAGGTACAAAAGGTCGTAAAACAAGCATTTAATCTCAATTAAGTCCAAAGACATAGTTTTGCCCTAGAGTCTTCTGCTACTAGTCGATCTAGTTCCTGCTGCATTTGTGATTCTACCTGGCGATAGCATTGCTCGACATAGTTGCGATCGCGCGCGGCATCTTCTCCATATCGTTCAAAAGCGATCGCAGGGCAAACTCTAGTATGAATTTTTACTGGCAATGGAATATTAGGTAAAGGACCAATGCTTAAACCCCAAGGTAAGCCCAAATAAATCGGAAATACTCCAGGGTCAATACCACCAAGCCAGGGCATACCTAACCGATGTAATTGCTCCATCTGCGAGTGTATTTCTGCTAGGACAATCAGGGTAGAATGCGCCCCATGAGAGATAAAGGGAACGATTGGCACTTCTTCTTGTAGAGCAAGTTTGATAAATCCTTTGTGACCGTGAAAATAGATCTTATTTCGCAGAGAGTAAGGACGAAATACATCTTTAGCACCTCCTGGATAAATCAATACCGCAGCGTCTTTACGTAATGCAGCCCTAATTATGTCTGGATGGGGTTGTATTGCTCCTACCTGTGCTGCCAAACGACCCAGCCCTGGTAAAAACTTCCAAATTCTTGGTTCCATTAAGGCATAGGCTAATCGTTCCGCGCCAAATTGCCGTATCCAATCATAGGTCATCATCACCGAATCGGGAGCAGCCAGCCCGCCATTGTGAGAACCAATCAGTAACACTTTGCCCGTTTCGGGAATATGCGACCAGCCATCAGTTTGCACTCGAAAATAATTTTGATATACCCAGCCCACAAAAGGCATTAGCTGCTCTATTATCTCAGGATCGCGATCGTTTAAGGAGTAGCCAGTTAAGGTGTTAGGGTTGGCGATAGAGGCTCTAAAATAAAATTCTGCCATAGCTTTTGCCGATTCAATCGTCGCAACTATATCTTGAGGCTGTCGATTGTTCATTATGTAGACCTCACCATATTTAGACGGAAATGCTGAATATATATATTCTATTTTGACAGCGATAACGTGATCGGTCGGCTACGGGTCGCGTTATCGCCTGAGCTTGAGACAAGAGCTTTATTTTAAACCCAACTATCATAAAAATTTGAAATAATACAGCATCCTTCTCTACGCCTTTTCATGTGATGTTTTCTAGAAAGGCGATCGCATCACTGCAACTAAATTTCAAATTGTGCAAAATACGCACCTCCTCTAACGGCGTTGCATAGTCATCAATATCTGTGCGGATACTAAGATCGGCTCCGTATTTGACGAATATTTTGAGAGCTGTCACATCGTTTTTGGCTGCTGCCATGTGCGCGGGAGTCCAGTCATTGATACCTTTGAGATTAATATCGGCTCCAAACTTCAATAACAACTCCATTACTTCATATCTGTCGTCTTTATCGCGCTCCATAGCTGAATGAAGCACAGTATAGCCCTCGTCATCACAAAAAATCAAGTCAACTTTTTTTCCGAGAATCCAGCGAATCGCCTCTTGGCTACCACAGTCAATGGCATTTGTAATCCAGTGCCTCATAACTCGCCCATCCTTGCCCTGGGGAAAGTCTTCTTCTAGACTCGCCAACTCTTCTAAATCGTCATAACTACCCGACTGAAGCACTTCTATAAAATAATTGTAATCGTTAGGTATCAAAGATATTCCTCACTTCGTATTTCGCTCGATCGCATTTTCCTCACAGTTATTATCTACTCTGAAAATATAGATAGACCTTTCAGAATCAAAGAGGTATATTATGACTGACCGCAAAGGAAAAGAAATTGTCACCAATATCGCTCCAGAAACAGTTTTTTGGGCTGTCATAGCTGTTGTATTGGGAATTCTGCTATTAACAGGTTTTCTATACACTTGAAATATTAATGAAATATTACAAGAAATAAATGACTATCGAACCTAAAATACCCGCACTAACTAAATAATAGGTTAGTGGTAACAATACCCTGCGGATTAATATTCCTTCGCGCCCACTCAAGCCGACAGTAGCAGAGGCAGCAACCACGTTTGATACACAGACCATATTGCCTGCAGCAGCACCAATTGCCTGTAATGATGTAATTACTGCGCCTGATGCACCAATCTTAGCAGCGACACCAAACTGGAACAAAGAAAACATCATATTACTAACGGTGGCACTACCAGCTATAAAAGAACCCATTGCGCCAATAATAGGAGCAAAAAGAGGATAGCTTTGTCCCGTAATATTAGCTACTCCTTCGGCTAGGGTTACGGGCATACTGGCAAGATCTGAACTATTAAAACCTGAGTTGATAAATACTCTCGCCATCGGCACCGCAGCAGCTAAAACTAAAGCCGTTCCCGCTAAAGTTGTCACCGAGTCGGCGATCGCTTTTGTAGCAGCTTTCTGCTTCATAGAATGGAGAAAATAAGTTGCAAGCACTACTAAGATAAAGATTGTTCCTGGCAGATAGAATGGTTGCGAACCGATACCGATCTCTGTACCAAATATGCTGGGTATGTCTAGGCTGACTGCTTTGAGTAGTTTCTGAAAGGGCAAGAAAGCCAGCCTCGACAACATTAGTAATGCTCCCACTAAAATATAAGGTAGCCAGGCGGTGAATAAGTTTAGCTGTCTTAAATCGCAACTGACATTAGCCTGTAAACTACCCGTCCATCCATCCTCCCAAGTTTCTACTGAAGGAAAGTCCCAGATCCGTTTTGGAGTCAAAAAGCCTCTTTGGGCTGTGGGAATAACAATCGCTAAACCGACCAAGCCTCCTATCAGCGAAGGAAATTCTGCACCTAAAAAGACTGCCGTTAGAGTAGAAGGAATGGTAAACGCCAATCCAGCAAATAAAGCAAACCAACCTACTTCTAGACCTTCTCGCCAGGATTTATCTCGACCATAATAGCGAGTCAAGCAACACACCATAAATAAGGGAATTAAAGTGCCGATGATGCTGTTGAGAACACCTACCCTCATGACGATTAATCTGAAATACTCTGCATAAGTAAAACCCTGTTCGGTAATATAGCTAGTAACAACAGGTGCGCCTTCTAAACCAGTATTGACGCCTAACAAAACAGGAATACCCACCGCCCCAAATACCACGGCAGTGCTGTTCGCAATTAGAGCTATCGTCACCGCAGCTAAGGCAGGGAAGCCTAAAGCTACCAGCAGAGGACTACAGACGGCAGCAGGAGTACCAAAACCCGATGCACCTTCAAGGAAACTACCAAACAGCCAAACAATAATGATTGCCTGAATACGCCTATCGGGAGATATTGCGAGTAGTCCTTGACGAATTCTGGCGATCGCTCCTGACTCTCGTAGAATATTCAGTAATAAAATCGCGCCGAATATAATATAGAGAATTTCTGCTGCCATGACCAAACCCTGTAAGGTAGAAGCCGCGAGAACAGGAAACGGAACTCGCCAGATAATTAAAGCGATCGCTGAAGTTACTAAATACGCTATGGGCATTGCCTGTTTAGCCGAGCGTCTGGCAATTACCAACAATAAAAATACTGTCAAAATTGGAGCTAAAGCCAGCAAACAGTAAACTGCTAATTCCATTGAAATAAAGCTATTAGAGATTGATGCTTATTGTAAATCATTAGTTCTGCCCAACTGTCAGCCCTGGTTAAATTGAAATATTAGCTCTTTTAATAAATTTGATATTTTTGATGTTTTTCTTCTCTCGTTTTAAATTTTGGCTAATAATCGCCTTAACTTTGGGATTAATATGTATTACTTCTCCTTTAATTGCTCAAACTGATACACAGTCATCATCTACATCAATAATTTTCAAAGATACACCTAGTTTCTTTTCTTACCTGTCTCGCTGGGCTAACTTTACAGAAAAGCCTCCTACTGAATGGATTTGGCTTGATGGTCATCGGTTATTTCAAGTCACTGCTTTAGAAGATTATCTGCCTAAAAGAGTGCAGCAGATCGAAACTAATTTTAGTCAAATTAGCAAGGCTTATTTTCAAAGAGATCGCCATGATTTACGGGTCAATGTAGTTACTGTCAATGGCTCACCAACTATTGAAGTTGACAGTCAGTATCTTTTAACTGTAACCAAGCTTGATGCCGAACTTTTAGGAATTGATACTACTACCTGGGCAAACCAATTAAGCCAAATTTTGCGGGAGGCATTAATACAGGCAAAACAAGAACGTCAGCCCCAGTTTGTGCAACGTAGAGGTGGGATTTCTTTGGGAATAATGATTACTATAGCGATCGCTAATTGGCTACTAACCAAGCTTCGCTGGCGGATTCATCCTGACAAAACCGATGCTCCAGATGTTAATACCACTAATACAGCTACTAAAAAACAATATAAAAATAATTTTCGGGCGATTGAAGCAAGACTATTATTCTATTTTCAGATTTTGCTTTGGGTAGTAGGAGTTATCGGCTGTTCCAATTTATTCCCTTATACTCGACCTTTGCAGGTATGGCTGTTCTCTGGATTGAAAATACCTTTAAAAGCTGGACTGATTATTTTGGGAACGTATTTAACGATTCGCTTAAGCCATGCCTTAATAGATCGCTTTGTTTTCTCAATTAAGGTCAGGGTCCCCGCCGTAAAACGACGGGGCTTGCCTGACCGTTGGTAAATCCACTTCTTTCCCCTGTCGCATCGGAAAGATCTCAACTAAGAATTGCCACCGTTTCTAGCACCGTTCAGTGGGTTATGATTATTGCTTGGATAATTATTGGTTTGTTTGTTGGCTTAATTGTCTTTGGGGTTGATTTTGCCCCGTTAATTGCAGGAGCAGGACTTTTAGGAGTAGCAGTATCTTTGGCTTCGCAAAATTTGCTCAAAGATACTATTAACGGTTTTTTAATTGTTCTCGAAGATCAATATGGCATCGGTGATTTTATCGATACGGGAAATTGGTCGGGAGTAGTAGAAGGGCTTAATTTAAGAATTACTCAACTTCGTAACCCCGAAGGTAAATTAATTACTATTCCCAATGGTCAGATCGGGGCAGTAGCCAACCTAACTAAAAGCTGGTCACGGGTTGATCTCAATGTTCCAGTTGACTATGAAACGGATACTTTGAGCGCAATTAGGGTTATTGAAACAACTGCGATGGAGATGAGTCGAGATCCTCAATGGCGATGGCAGATCTTAGAAGCTCCTAAAATCATGGGCGTTGATGACTTCAGCGATCGCGGGCTAATAATTAAAATTTGGATCAAAACCCAGCCAGCAAAACAATGGATGGTAGCGCGAGAATTTCGCTTACGTCTCAAGCTAGCTTTTGATAAAGCTGGAATCTTAATCCCTGTCTCTCAGCAAAATATTGCCATTCGCGATCGCTCGAATTCTTTCTTAAACATCCACAATTCGTAATAGTTACGAAAGAGCTTGTGACTTGAAGCATAAGCTGTCGTAAGTGGAAGCATAAGCTGTCGTTTTGAAATGCTATAACCACCATAATTCATTACAGATTTTTAAACTACTTTAAATTTTGAGAACCATAAAGTGTCACAAAT
>Ga0209303_1000070_pt1 | contig 128286 bp, 109 predicted proteins | sample SidtaG_3_FD_187449 | JGI IMG/M metagenome (GOLD analysis project Ga0209303, IMG submission 187449) | Marine algal microbial communities from Sidmouth, United Kingdom - Sidmouth_Asex1 metaG (SPAdes) (version 2) | ecosystem: Host-associated > Algae > Red algae > Unclassified | place: Sidmouth...
GAGCGGGCGCTGGAACAGCTGTCACGCATCCAGCGTCACGAGGTCTACCTGGGCGACACCGCGCACCGCGGAATCAGCACGGTGGACGACCAACAGAGTGCTCTGCTGAAGGCGCTCGGGGCCGCCAAACCGACCGAATCGAAGCAGCTGCCGCTGTTGTAGTGGCAATCTGAAAAACTATTCCCAACCTTTTCAGGCACTTGGCCTCTCAACTGTCGAACTCGGGCTCCCCGTTCCCCTTTCCCTTCACAGACGTGACACACATCTGCACGATAGAACCGGTGTGCGCGCACACCATGGCCACCAGCCGAGCTTGTGGGAATCCACAACCGGCAAGCTGATTGGTGCTTTGTGGATAGTCTGGCTGATTGGCCGGCGTGTCGGGCATCGAGATGCCGGTTCCGTCAACCAGCAGGGTCTGTCGTGCAAGCCGAGGCGTGGTGTCGATCCGCACGGTTGTCTGCGCTACTTGGCGATGCAACGCTTCGATCAGCTCGATCGGTAGTCACTGCCAAGCTTCGCAGTACGAAGCGGTTGAGCTGCTGGGAACGGGCAGCCGGTGAGCGGCGCAGCACGCGATATGGTCATCCACGGCTCGGCGGCAAGAGCGATCGTCGCAGAGCACCTGAGAGACGAACATCGCCAACGTCTGAGCCGGCGGGTAGTGCCGTTCGCGATGAGGCGGCAAGTTCGCCTCGAGTGTGTCGAAGAAGCGCTCGTCGGTGATCAGATTGAAAATACCCACGCTATCGAGCGGGACGCGGCGACGTTGTTCGTCGCGGCAGAGGGCGTTAGGCTTCATGGAGGCTGGTCTCGGTTGCGTTCCAGGTTTGCAACTCGAACGTACTCTGCCGAGACCGGCCGCTACAAACTTCGTGAAATCAGACGCCTACCGCTAACCGAGTGCCATTGTCCCTAGATGTGTGGTGCAGCATCTTGGCTGGTGCGCCGAATGCCGGGCGGACAGCTCTATCTTTCCTATTTAAGGTCTACGTTATCGAAAAAATAAAGTTGCTCGCCTCGTGGCATTAAACCGAGATCCGCTGACTCCTTCCAAAGCTCGCCGACGAAAGGGTCAGTCAATGCGTACTTTCCATGGCTCCGTCGCATGACCAAGTTTCTTGAAACTAGCGCTTTCAGAGTGGTTTGCACTTCGTCAAATCGGACATCCCTTCCTAGATGATCCGCGTACTCTGCTAGGAATTCTTTTCCGAAGAGCCCACGAGTCTCACCACCTGCTTGCGCAATCTTATCGAATACAAGACAAGCTAGATGACCTAAATCTTCCACACGGGCGATCTCTACGTCTGCGGCGGAGGTGCGAAGAGCTTCCGCGACGATCATCATCTGCGCATCAAGTTCGGCGGCTGATAATTCGGGCTGTTCCTCACCTGCCTTAACGATGAGACGAAATGATTTCAACAACTCAACTGGTCGGTGGCCAAGCTGCCTAAACGCCGCGTAGGCCCCGCTTGAGGTCGGCAGTTTTTCAACCCCAGACTCCTTAAGTGTATCTAATACAGAGTCGACGTAGTCCTGCCCTAATACAGGATAGTCCAATACTTGCGCGCCATGGAATGCCTCGTTTCTTCTACTCGAAATTTCAGCCACCATTGCTCGGTGTGAGCCGGTTCCGATAATGAACAGTGAGCGGTCAATTTCCGGATCTGTGTTGACTAGGTCCCTTGCCGCTTTTAAGGCGAGCATAGCTGACCCGCCGGCCTCCGACGTAAGCGCATGTTGTGCTTCGTCAATCACCAGCGCGACATTGTAGTTGGTCTCGACGACTGTCATTTTCAGCGCTTCGGCTAGAGTCGGCCCTTCGCTGGTCCCGACTGCTTCGGGAGAAAAGCCTAAGCTGAAAGGTCCCATTTCCGCTGTCGCGGTTACTCTCGAGAGAAGTGAGAGCAGTTTAGAGCCGGGCGTCTCCAACTCAGTCAACGTTTTCTGGATACTCTCTTGAATTAGCTTTGATGGATCGATCTGCGTGTCACTCCAAAGATCCACGTAAATCACAATTACGCCAAGCTTCTTCAGGGCAGGGATTAGGTCGTTTCGCAAAAATGTCGTTTTTCCCGTACGGCGCGTACCGGACAGGAAGAGGCCGTCTCGGAGAGGCATGTCGAGAGGCGTCGGCGTCACAAGCGCGTCGGCGAACTTCGCTGCGAGATCAGGTCGCGAGTAGATTTCCATGGGTTAGGAGACATTAGGCGAGAGAACTAATTAGGATCTTACCCTAGTAGCCCATAAGTCTGTGCTGGTGGGCGAGCCACGTTCTCTGCGCTGCATACGCGCTACCGGACACGCATGTGGATTTTGGGGATCGGAGCGCACCCGTTTCCGCAAGGCTGCTCACCCGGACGCGGGATGCACGGCTGGTGCGGCGATGCGCTCACGGCATCATTACACGCACGACGAGCACCGGAGACCAGACCGTGCCCGCGACGATGTGGCGCAACTACCGGGCTCGGCCCGCTTTCTCGCCAGTCATCGAGTGAGTGGAGAACACGGTGTGGGTGAACCAGTTCGAGGGCACAGCGGCTGGGCTGTTCGATGGACGAATCGTTGCCCGAGTGCTCGGCACCGGCGGGATGGACTGAACGGGTATGGCGGTGCAGTAGTCACGTCAATCGGTGCCGAACTTTCCGGCGCTCGAGTCTCCCCAGAGCCTCCCAACGATTTCGCGATGCTGCCCGACTTGTCGCCCCGATCGCCTGAGAGCTAGGCGCGGCGCGGGTTGCAGCTGATGCCGGCACCAAGAGTCGAACTCGGGACCTACTGATTACAAATCAGTTGCTCTACCAGCTGAGCTATACCGGCGTCCCGGCAGTCTAGAGCGCCCTACCCCACAGCGCAATCGGTCCGTGGCATCGCCACCCCGCTCATCCGACGCGCTCAGCAACGTGCCCGCGCATCGTCCGCGTCCAGCTGATCGGCCACCTCGCCCACCCCGCGCAGCACCAGCAGCGGGTCGCGCACCACCTCGTTGGTCATCAACATCTGCAGGATCGTCGACTCGCCACCGGTGACCACCGCGGTCATCTGGCCCACCCGGGCACGCGCCTCGTCCACCAGGCGATCGATGGCCCCGACCGAGGCGAAGCCGGTGCCGCCGGCGATGCCGGCGGCCGTGTTGTCCGAGAACGGGCCGATCTCGCCGTCGGCGGCGAACAGGGCGGCGGTGTACTTGCCCAGCGAGCGACGCATGGTGTAGATCCCCGGCAGGATCGCCCCGCCCAGGTGCCGCCCCCGGGCATCGATCAGGTCGACCGTGGTGGCGGTGCCGGAGTCGACGACGCACAGCGCGCCCTCGTGCGTGGCCCGGGCGCCGATCATCGCCGCCCAGCGGTCCACGCCGAGCGTTTCCGGCTCGGTGTAGCCGTTGACCAGCGTGCCGAAGTGGGTGGTGGAGCGCATGGCGATGGGGCGGATGCCGAAGTGCTCGCAGCACCAGGCGGACAGGTTGGGCAGCAGCCGGTCGCCGGCCACGTTGGACACGTGCACGCTGTCGGGCGTGCGCCCATCGAGCGCGCTCAGCCAGTGCTCGGACAGCGGCTGGTGCAGGAACACATCCTTCCAGGCGATCGGTGCGAGGGGCTCCAGCTGCCCGCCGTGATCGATCGCGGACTTCATGCGCGAGTTGCCGATGTCGACCAGCAGCCTCATGACGCCGCTCCGGCGCGCACGCTGACTTCGCCGGCGTGCACCCGACGCAGGCCCGAGGGCGTGTCGACCAGCAGGGCGCCATCGTCGCTTACGCCCCGGGCGATACCGGTGAACGTGTCGGTGGTGCCCACCGGTCCGTCGAACACGGTCACCGGCCGCTCGTGCAGCGAGTCGAACGCCGGCCAGTCGCGGCTGAACACCGCCCAGCCACCCGATTCGAATCGTTCCCAGGCCTGGAACACCCTGGCCGCGATGCTGGCCAGCAGCTCGTCGCGACGCTGCGGCGCCACCCCGTGCTCGGCCAGGCTGGTCGCCCCGAACGTCGCCAATCGATCGTCCTGGACCAGATTGATGCCGATGCCGCCGACCAACCGCAGACGCTTGCCGTTCTCATGCCTTGCCTCCACCAAGATGCCGCCCAGCTTGGAACCTGCCACGAACAGATCGTTCGGCCACTTGATGCGGACCGCCACGCCGGTCTCATCCTGCAGCGTCCTGGCCACCGCCATGCCGGTCACCAGTGCCAACGCGCCCGGCCCTGCCGATGGCGGGGTCAACCGTTGCAGTAACGAGAAGGTGAGATGGCCCGGCAGCGTCTCCCACTCGCGCCCGCGCCGGGCGATGCCGTGGGTCTGGTGGTCGGTCAGGCAGATCGCCGGGGCCTCGACGCGTTCCGCCTCGCCCGAGGATAGCCAGACGTTGGTCGAGCCGAGGGTGGCGAACGCGTGCACCGCGATGTCGGCGCGCCCTTGTCGTTGCAACAGCGCCGCGATCGTCGCGGCGTGCGCGGTGTTCATCGGCATGGGCGCATCACGGCTCGGTTCCCTTCCGGTGTCAGGCTTGCGGGTGGACGCGAGCGTCGCTGCGTGCCCCGGCACGGAACTCGGCACGCGATTCGGCACGCGACTCGGCCAACCAGGCATCGGCCCGGCGCTCGTCCACGATGCGCAGCACCGCCGTGTCGGCAGGCGAAGCTTCCACGGCCAAGGAACGCTCGACCAGACGGCCGCGCTGGAACGCGTGCACCGCCACCTGCGCCTGCCCGGCGTGCCGGGCCAGCCAATCGTCCAGCGTGCCCTTGCTCACCCGGTAGCCGCCGATCCCCACCACCACGTCCCCGGGGGCCAGACCGGCGCGTTCGGCAGGACCGCCGTTCGCCACCTGCACCAGGCGCACCCCACCCTCGGCGCTGGCCAGCGTCGCCCCCAGCCAGGGGCGTCCGGCGCCCCGTTCACCGGCACGCGTGCCGGCATCGTCGCTGCCACTGCGCGTTCGCCAGCTCAGCGACACGCCAAGCGTGTCCAGCGCCTGCACCAGCGGCAGCTCGCCGGTGGCCTCCAGCACCGCCGACAGGCGCTCGGCCACGCTCTCACCGACCAGCGCCGCCACGCGTCGCTCCGGCTCGTCTTCTGCAAGGCCGTCGCCGGTGTCGCAGAAGCGTTGCCACAGGTCGCGCATCAGATCGTCCAGCGATCGCTTCCCGCCACTCGCCTCGCGCATCCAGGCATCCAGGCACAGGCTGATCAGCGCACCCTTGGCGTAATAGCTGACGATCGCGTTGGGCGCGTTCTCGTCCTGCTTGTAGAACTTCGTCCAGGCATCGCGACTGGATGCGGTGACGCTCTGCACGTGACGGCCCGCGCCGCGCTGCACCCGGGTCAAGATCTTCGCCAGCAGATCCAGGTAGCCGGGCCGATCGATCAGGCCGCCGCGCACCATCGCCAGATCGTCGTAGTACGAGGTGATGCCTTCGAAGAACCACAGCAGCCGGGTGGGGGTTTCTCGATCGAAGTCGTACGGGATGAAGCGCGCCGGCTTGATGCGCTTGACGTTCCAGGTGTGAAAGTACTCGTGGCTGCACAGCCCCAGGAAGGTCAGGTATTCGTCGCTGCGCTCGATGGATTGTTCGCCGGGTAGGCGAGGCATCGGCAGCGCCTCGCGCGTGGCCATCAGCGCGGTGCAGGCGCGGTGTTCCAGCCCACCGTAGCCGACATCCACCAGCGCGGTCTGGAACAGGTAGCGCGGCATCGGTGCCGGCTCGCCGAAGAAGCGGATGTGCGCCTGGCAGATCTCGGTCAGGTCCTGGCGCAGCCGGGCCTGGTCGAACGGCACGCCCCCGGCGATGACCATCTCGTGCGGCACGCCGCAGGCCTGGAAGTGCACGTGCTGCATCGCCCCCATCTCGACCGGGTGATCGACCAGCTCGTCGAAATCGGCGGCCCGGTAGCGCCCGAACCCGCGCGCATCCACCTCGATCGCCTCCAGCGTGGTGGCCACGGTCCAGTCGGCCCCCTCGGCGTGCCGGGGCGGCTGGATGTCCAGCGTCACCGGCTCGTCGATGCGCGACGGCAGGTAGGGGAACAGGCTGGTGCCGTTGAAGAAGCCGCGCTCGCGGTCCAGCCAGGCGGCGCGCACCGAGGCATCGCGGGCGTGCACCTGCAGGTGCAGCGTCAGAGCGTCGTCGGCAGCCGGCAGTTGCCAGCCGGCACTGTCGGTCTTGAGCAACGGCTGCCCGTGGGCATCGTCCAGTCGCAGCACGCTCTTGGCGAAATCGCGGATCAGGTAGCTGCCCGGGATCCAGCGGGCGAAACGCAAGGCTTCCCCGGCCTCGATGCGTCCGCCGATGGTGAAGGTGACCTCGAAGACGTGCGCATCGACCCGCGCCGGGCACACCGTGTAGTGAAGGCTCATCGATTCGTGTCCGGCCGGCGCAAGGGTCGCCGGGCGAATGATATCGCTCAGCGCGGTGACAGGTGCACGCCGGCCGACAGGCAGCGTACCGACCCGCCGGCCAGCTCGATGCTCGCTCGCTGCAGCGGCCGTCGCCTCCTGGCGGGTAGGTTTCGACCGCGAGCCGATCGGCGCTAACGCTTGCGAACCATGCGGCCGTTAGACAGGACATGTCCAAGCGCTACCGCCTGCCGGCCCCGTTCGCCGTCGCCCTGACGATCTGCTGGTCGGGGGCCGGTGTCGCCCAGACGATCTTCAAGAACCAGGACGGCAGCGGTGCGGTGGCGTTCAGCGACATGCCGCCCGGAGCGGCACGCACCGCCTATCGCATCGCCCCGGACGAACCGGCCGACATCGCTCCCGGCACCTGCGGAAGGATCGATGCGCTGACGCTGGACGAACGCGCAACCGCCTGGCGCGAGCGCATCCGCGCCACCGCCCTGCGCCACGCCCTGGCGCCGGACCTGCTCGAGGCGCTGGTTCGGGTGGAGTCCTGCTTCGATCCATCGGCGGTGTCGGTGGCCGGTGCGCAGGGGCTGACCCAGCTGATGCCGGCCACCGCTGCCGAGCTGGGCGTGAGCGATGCCTTCGATGCCGAGCAGAACCTGGATGCCGGCGCGCGCTACCTGGCCGAGCTGCTGGCCCGCTTCGGCAACGAGACGCTGGCGCTGGCGGCCTACAACGCCGGGCCGGGCAGCGTGGAACGGCACGCCGGCGTGCCGCCCTTTCCCGAAACCCGCACCTACCTGGCGCGGATCGCGGCGCTTCGCAGGCTTCCCTGACCCGCCGGCCTATACTGCGCCGGCTTCCTCCTGCGCCTACCCGACATGTCCGCCCCCGACACGCCCGCGCCCGGTTCCGCCTCCTTCGGCGCTCAGCCTGACACCTCCCCCGTCGCCGAGGCCGATACCGGCCGGGCGGGTGGCAACTTCATCCGCTCGCACATCGATGCGGACCTGGCCCGCAACAAGAACGATGGCCGGGTGATCACGCGCTTCCCGCCGGAGCCGAACGGCTACCTGCACCTGGGCCACGCCAAGTCGATCTGCCTGAACTTCGGCGTGGCGGGCGACTACCGGGGGCGCTGCAACCTGCGCTTCGACGACACCAATCCGGTCAAGGAGGACGCCGCCTACGTCGAGGCGATCAAGCGCGACGTGGAGTGGCTGGGCTTCCAGTGGCACGAGCTCACGCACGCCTCCGACTACTTCGAGCGCCTCTACGACGATGCGGTGGCGCTGATCAGGGGCGGGCATGCCTACGTGGACTCCTCCAGCGCCGAGCAGCTGCGCGCGCTGCGCGGATCGCTGACCGAGCCGGGCACGCCGAGCCCCTACCGGGACCGTTCGGTGGAGGAGAACCTGGACCTGTTCGCGCGCATGCGCGCCGGCGAGTTCGCCGAAGGCGAGCACGTGCTGCGCGCCAGGATCGACCTGGCCTCGGGCAACATGAACCTGCGCGACCCGACGCTGTACCGCATCCGCCGGGCGCACCACGTGCGCACCGGCGACAGCTGGTCGATCTACCCGATGTACGACTACACGCACTGCCTGTCGGATGCCTACGAAGGGGTCACCCATTCGCTGTGCACGCTGGAGTTCGAGGACCATCGTGCGCTGTACGACTGGGTGCTGGACACGGTGCCGGCCGACAACCACCCGCAGCAGATCGAGTTCGCCCGCCTGTCGCTGGAATACACCCTGCTCAGCAAGAGAAACCTGCTGCGCCTGGTCGAGGAAAAGCATGTCGATGGCTGGGACGATCCGCGCATGCCGACGCTCAGCGGCATTCGCCGGCGCGGTTTCACACCGGCCAGCATCATCGACTTCTGCCAGCGCATCGGCGTCACCAAGAACGATGCCTGGATCGACATGTCGGTGCTGGAGACCTGCATCCGCGATGACCTGAACGTGAACGCCCCGCGCCGCCTGGCGGTGCTGAACCCGCTGAAGGTGACGATCACCGACCTGCCCGAGGATCACCGCAAGGTACTCGAATTCCAGAACCACCCGCAGGACGAGGCCTTCGGCACCCGAGCGGTGACCTTCACCAACACGCTGTGGGTGGAGCGCGAGGACTACGCCGACGAGCCGCCGCCCAAGTGGCAGCGCCTGGTGGCCGGTGGCGAGGTGCGCCTTCGCGGCAGCTACGTGATCCGCTGCAACGAGGTGGTGAGGAACGAGGCCGGCGAGGCGATCGAGCTGCTGTGCACGCACGACCCGGACACGCTGGGCAAGAAGCCGGAGGGGCGCAAGGTCAAGGGCGTCATCCACTGGGTGTCGGCGCACGAGGCGGTCGCTGCCGAGGTGCGCCTGTACGACCGCCTGTTTTCCACGCCGCACCCGGGCGGGGCCGACGAGCTGAGCTCGGTGCTGAACCCGGACTCGATCGTGCGCTGCGAGCAGGCGCAGGTGGAACCGGCACTGGCCACCCTGGCTGCCGAGGAGCGCGTGCAGTTCGAGCGCCTGGGCTACTTCGTGGTCGATCGCCACGACAGCACGGCCGCGCGGCCGGTGTTCAACCGAGTGGTCACCCTGCGCGACACCTGGGCGCGTTAGGCCGCCTCGTCACCGGGGCCGTGCACGGCGCGCAGCCCGTGCGAACGCAGGCGCTGCGTGTTGACGCTGTTCGGATCGCGGTCTATCTAAAAGGGTCTGTCGGCCGTTGATGTCGGGTCACGGATGCTCATCCGTACCGGCGTCGGCGGTGCCCCGCCCTCCGTGATCCGCATCCAGACGAGAACCGCCATGCTCACGAGCCCTGCCTCCCTGTTTTCCAAGAGCCTGTTGGCCGCGGCCGTGCTCGCCGCGACCGGCTGTGCCAGCACCGCGCCCCAGCCCACCGACGATACCGGTTTCTCCGGTCCGCTGGTGGAAGCGGGTCGCGCCACCGCCGGTCTGACCACCCGCGCCCTGCGGCGCACCGGCTACCTGCTCGGCCTGCACGACGGCGCCGACGATGCCGACCGGCTCGACGGCACGCCGCCGATGGACGAGGTCGATCTGGTGATGCTGGAAGAGGATGCGGTGATGCCCACGCAGCCGCGCCCGGTCACGCTCGACGTCGTCGACCGGATCGATGCCCTGCCCGGATCCGACACGCCGCTCGGTGACGGCGCCGTGCAGTCCGGCGATCCCGTGCACGGCTCGGCGGTCGCCCGGTTCGTCGCCGCCGATGGCAGCGCGCCGCTGAGCGGTAGCGAAGGCCTGACGACGGAGGCGACGATGGCGACCGAACGGCCGATCGATGCACCGATGACCGTCGTGGTCGCGCTGAACGATTTCACCCACACCGTCGACACCGACGAGACCCTGTGGGACATCGCCAAGGCGACCACCGGGGATGCCACCAATTGGCACGCCCTGGCCGACGTGAACGACCTGGGGCAGAACGCCTCGGTCTACCCCGGTCAGCAGCTGATCATTCCGGCCGACATGCTGCGACCGGAACGGGTCGACGCGGGTGCCCGGAGCACGCCGGACGCCGACCCGTCGCCCGAGCCGTCAGCGATCGCCCTGGCAAGGGCGCCGCTCACCGATCCGCTGCTGGACACGGCTTCCGACGGCGCCGACAAGGCGCAGGCAACGTTGCCCGACATCGCAGGCGTGGCCGGCTCTCCGGTGGCACCCGCGCCGGAAAGCCCGTCCCACGATGCGCGCGGATTCGTGGTCGAGCCCGGCGAGAGCCTGTGGGAGTTCGCTCGACGAACGACCGGCGATGCCACCGAGTGGCAGCGAATCGCGGCTCACAACGGTTTCGACGAGCAGCGTGCGCGCACGATCCGTCAGGGCGAGCAGATCTTCGTGCCCGAGGCCCTGGTCCGCGTCGACATCAGCGTGGCCGTGGCGCCGACCGGAGATCAGGGTGCGCTGCAGCCGGATCGGGCACCGGCCACCGAACCTGGCGACGTGCGTGACGGCGAGCGCATCAGTCCGCGCCTCGTGCCGATCGCCGCCGCCAGCGAGGCCTTGCCGGCCGAGGCGGCACTGAGTGCGGCCACCGCACCGGACGAATCGAGCGAGGACCTGCCCGCGCAGGCATCGACCGACACCCAGGACATGACGATCGTGGAGGCCTCGTATCGCGAGCCGCAGGACTCGAACGCGGCCACGGCGGCGGCCGACACGCCTGCCGAGGTGATGATCAGCGGCACCTACTACCCGAAGGCGATCTACAACGAGGCGGACTTCTCGTCCAGCCTGCTGATGCGCGTCTCGCCCGGCACCCGCCTGCGCGTGGCCAACGTCGATGGGGCCTGGTATGCGGTCGAGACCGAGGACGGCGTCGGCTACGTGCACGATCGCGACATCCGGTGAGGGACCCGACCGGCCCACCGGACGGGCCGTCAGCTCAGGCCGCGCGATCCAGCGGATCGGGGAGCGCAGCCACGGTCGATCGATCGATCGGCTTGATCAGGTACTCGCGCACGCAGGGATAGCGGCCCGCGGCGTGCCGGTCGTCCTCGCGGTTCGACGAGGTCAGCATCATCACGATCGGCACGGCGTGGCCGCCGTCGGCGTAGTAGGCCTCCAGGAACTCCAGCCCCCCCATGCGCGGCATGTTGATGTCGAGCATGATCAGGTCCGGCGGCGTCCCCTCGAGCGCATTCAGCACCGCGATCGCATCCAGTCCGTCCCCGGCCTCTATCAAGCGGGCCCGGGGCCAGCGCTTGAGCAGCGCACGACGCAGGATGAACCGATCCAGCTCATCGTCTTCCACCATCAGGATGCACGGCGCGCTCACGGTGCCGGCACCCGCTTGTCCGGCAGGGTGAGCGTGAATCGCGACCCGGCCGGCAACGGTTCGTACTCCAGCCCGCCCCCGAGCGCGCGCGCGCTCATCCTGGCGCGGTAGAGGCCCAATCCGGCCCCCTGCCCCCGAGCGGGGTGAAAGCGCTGGAACATCTCGAACACGCGGGCGCGGCAGGGCTCGGGAATGCCGATGCCGGCGTCCTCGACCGAGATGCGCACCCCTCTCAGGTCCGTCCAGGCGCGGACCTGTACCTGCGCCATCGCTCCCTGACGGAAGGCCACGGCGTTGTCGAACAGGGCCCTCAGGATGTCGCGCAACAGCGCGCGATCGGTGACCAGGGGTCGATCGATCGCGTCGATCACCTCGGTCTCGGCTGAAGCGTTGTTGCCGGGAAAGACCTCGGCCAGCAGCACGTCCAGCGCGAAGGTCTCGGAGCGCGGTGCCGTACGGTGCAGGCGAGTCACCACCGCCAACTGGGCCAGCATGCCGTCCAGATGGCTCAACGCCCCGTTCAACCGGCCGACCGCCTCCCCCACTTCATCCAGGTCGCCCTCCTGCAGGGCCTCCTCCACGATCGACACCAGACCGCGGGACGAGGCGATCGGTGCGCGCAGATCGTGCGACATGCGCCGGCCGAGCTCGAACTGCTCGTCCCGCGACTCGCGCAACGACTCGATCGTGCGAACGATCCGGTTCACCATCGGTTGGAAGATGCTCATTCCGATGGCGATCAGCAAGAGCAGGCCGAACACCACCGACAGCGTGCCGGCCGACCGCAGCCGGGCCATGCCCTGCCGGTTGTGCAGCTCGTGCAGCTGGACGGCCTCGTCCAGCTGGTCCAGGAAATCGCCGCGCGCGATTTCCGCCAGGGACAGCGCGGTGTTGGTAGCGACGAGACGCTCCTCGGCGGTGCGCCCCCCGTCCGGCAGCAGCGTGCGGGTCAGGCTCAGGAAGCTGTCCACCTGCACGGCGACGCCCTCATCGTCCAGCAGCAGGCCAAACGACGGCTCCCCTTGCGCCGCGCGGGCTTGCCAGTCCCGCTGCAGCCGATCGTGGTTGTCCTGCATGCGGATCAAGGCCGCTTCCAGCGCGCCGAGTCGTTCGCGCCGCAGCTGTTCGTGGTCCTGGTTCACCAGGTCGCTGGCCAGCATCGCGATGCGCTGCGAGAGCATCCGCTGCGCGCCGCTATCGTTGATCAGCGCACCGTCGGCCTCCAGGCGACCGGCCTTCAGGTTCGACAGGCCCTGCTGTGCCATCAGCACCGCGCCGATGATCGCCAGCGCGAGCACATAGCGAAGCGTCAGCCTCAGTCGGCAGGGATCGTCGGCTCGCCCGGTGGCCAACCGGGCGGGCAGCGCAGGGGTCGATCGGTTCATGTTCGGGAATAGCGGCTGGTCGCCGACCGATGCTGAGCGCCACGATCGATTTACACGTCCTGCCGACCCGGGCCGACGGCACCGGCGAGCGCATCCCGGCTTGCGAGCAACGGCCCGGCCCGGTACCGTCCTCGGCGCCGGATCGCAAGTCCCGCCTGGAACGGCCGATATCGGACTATCGGTGCGCCCGTCACGGGACGCACCGCACTGGAAGCGCTCATGGACTCGATGCACGTGCACTCGTCTCGCTCGTCGGCCCGCCATCTGGCAGGCGCCTTGTTGATCCTGTGCGCCGTCGGCTGCAGCACCACCGGCGACGAGCGATCGCACGAGGCGACACCGGTCCCGGCCGACATCGCCTACACGGTCGAACGCGGCGATGCGCTGGCCGCCATCGCCGCGCGCTTCACCGGCGATGCCACCACCTGGCGGGCGATCGCCGCGCACAACGGCATCGACGATCCACGACGGCTGGCCGTCGGACAACGCATCGAGATCCCGGCCAGCCTGATCCCCGAGCCGAGCGCCGCTGCGGCCGTGCGCACCGCCGAGCCCGCACCGCGATCCGAGCGCTCGTCCGGCGCCGACTTGCGCGCCAGCGAACCGGAGCCCCCCTCGCTGCCCGAGGCTCGCGAGCCGGTGGTCATCTCGGCGGTGACCACCAACCGTCGCTTCGAGCTGGACCCGTTGGAGCAGGCCCGCTTCCAGGGCGCGGACCGATTGGTGCGAGTGATCGGCACCTACTACCCGATCGCGTTGTACAGCGAACCTCGCAACGGATCGCGCCTGGCGCAGCGAGTCGCACCGGGCACGGTGTTCGAGCTGCAACGCGAACTGGGCGACTGGTTGCAGGTGAACACCGAGGCGGGCCGCGAGTACCTGCGCCGCACCGACGGTGAGATCCTGTCGCGGCGCGACGTCCCGGCCGGCACGCAGTAAGGTGGTCGGCCACCAGGGAGCCTCTGCATGATGCGCCGCCCCCTGCAGGGGGTGACGTGTTATGCAGAGGCTCCCTAGCCGACCGCCTCCCGAGCGCATGCCCCTGTTGAGCCTGCTACGTCACGCCAAGTCTTGTTGGGCGGACGAATCGACCGCGGATCACGATCGGCCCCTGAACGATCGAGGGCTTCGCGATGCCGATGCGGCGGCAACGCTGCTGCGCGCTGGCGAACCGGTCTCGCACGTGCTGTGCAGCTCGGCCCTGCGCACCCGCCAGACCCTGGATCGCCTGGTGCGCGGTGGGGTGATCGACGCGCCGCGAGCACGTATCGAGCCGGCGCTCTACCTGGCCGAGCTGGACGCCATGAGTTCGCTGATCGAAGCGGCCGCGCTAGAGGCTGGCCATCTGCTGGTGATCGGGCACAACCCGGGGATCGAATCGCTGGCCGGCAGACTGGCCGGCAGACCGATCTTCATGAAAACGGCGTCGCTGTGCCGTTTCGAGCGCACCGACGCTGCAGCGGGCGCACCGCCGGCCAGCCCCCGGGCGTGGCGGCTGGTCGAACAGCTCACCCCGCGCGGCTGATCCTGCGCGCTGGACGGTTGGAGAATGGGCCTACGTCGGCATGCCCGTGCGTTGCTACGGATCGATCTTCTCGAGCCTGACCGAGGGCGCATCACCGCGTCGGTACCACGGTGGCTGGTCCGCCATGCGGCGCAGGGCCGCGTCGCGATCGAGTTCGGAGTCGTACCAGCGCACGCCCTGCCAGTCCTCGCCCAGCAGGTGCGGGGCGGCCATCGGATCGTCCTGCGGCAGATGCACCGCGATGCCCCAGCGGGGCGCTTGCGTCGACATGCGGGAAAGGTTCCTGATCGGGCCGGTTCGGGGCGCCTATCGTACCTGCGGCGGCTGCCGGCGGCGCTGAAGCGTGCGACGCGCGCATTGTCGCGCAGGCACGCCTGCGAGTAGTCTCGCCCTTCTTGGCCGAGGCACCGACGCCACCGGCCTACCCGCTTGCACCGCCACCGGAGCCACCGTCTCATGAAGCGTCTTCATCTCGTCCTGCCATCGCTTGCCGCCGCGCTGGCGCTGGGCGCCTGCACCCAGGAGTCGCAGAACCAGATCGGGCGCTCGATCCAGAACTGGACCGGCACCGACGGCATCCTGGAGATCTACGCCGGTGACAAGCTGGTCAAGCGCTTCGTCAAGGTGGACAAGCTGACCACCGCCTCGGGTACCACCAACGGTGCGGATCGCCCCTACCGCTTCGGCTACGGGACGCTGGACATCAACCTGAACGGCAGCGTGGACAAGGGCGAGAAGAAGGTCTATTTCGAGTTCAGCGACTACTCGACCTCGTACGTGTTCTACGAGAATCCGAACTGAGCCGAACACTCGGCCCGAAACGATCCGAAACGATCGGCCAGCAATCCGGCAAGATCGGCTTGCTATCCTGAACGCCTCGACTAACTTTCCCCTGCGCGGTCAAGCACTTTCCCGCGCGTTCTCACCTTGTCTCGAGCCCGCTTCGGCGGGCCTTTTTTTTGTGCTCGCTTCTCGCGGCGGTATACTGGTCGATCCACCGCCCGCCCGCCCAACCGAGCCGTCAACGCCGCCATGCGCATGGATTTCTTCAGCGATCTGGTCGAGAAGGAAGTGCCTTCGTCCAAGGCCGATGTCACCGGCGACGGCAGCAAGTTCGAGGCGCAGGTGATCAGCGAGCATTTCGACGGCCTGTCCACGCTCAAGCGTCACAAGCTGGTGTACGCCGCCCTGGACGATCACATCAAGTCCGGCGCGATCCATGCGCTGTCGATCAAGGCCTACACGCCGGACGAATGGGCCGCCGCCCCCAAGGGCTGAACATCGCTGGCCGCTGAGCAAGCGGCCCGGCCCGCGCCCGGCAGGGCCCCGGCACGTCCGCCCCGGCACGTCCATCCCGGCACGTCCATCCCGGCACGTCCATCCCGACCGGTCGACCCTGCCGGCACCCGTGCTGGCCTGATTATCGCTTCGTGCCTGTCGATCCGACAGGCGCGCTCAGCATGGGCAGACTACGACACCGACGCGGACGCTCGACCGTTCAGGCCGAGCCGACGGTCGACGACATGGCCGCCATCGCCACGGCGGCCGGCGAGGCGCCGTGCCCGGCGTCCGACATGGCCGCCAACGATGCCCGGCAGCCCGATCGCGCGGCCGAGTTCGACGTCAGCGACTCGCGGCACTGGATCGAGGGCCTGGCCGATGTGGTGCGCCTGACCCATGACGGTCCGGCCGGCGCGCTGCGCACCGCGCTGGCCTGCGACATCGATCCGCGCGGCAACACCCTGTTCCTGCCGCCCGAGATGCGCACCCTTCAGCCGCGCGGCCTGCGCTGGCTGGAAGCGCTGTCCCGGAACGCCGACCTGCGCCTGTCGGTCGACCGGCGCCAGAATCGCACCAGTCCGCTGATCGAACAGCGCAACGGCGAGGCGCCGTTGATCGCTCGCGGGGTGGCCGGTCTGCTGCAGCAGACCGGCCTGCAAGGCACGCCGGCACGCCTGTCGATGCCGCATCGACTGCTGTCCGACAGCCCGCTGATCGACCTGCCGCGGCTGATCGCGATGTGCGGGCACGCCGTGCCGCACGCCAAGCAGATCGTGCTGCTGCCCAATCCGCAGCTGGTGGAGGTGCTTTACGGGGACACGCGTCCGATTCGCGGTTTCGCCTGCGTGCTGGACACCCGCTCCGGTCCGACCGTGCTGTCGCATTTCGACAGCCCGTCGCTGCGCTGCATCGGCTATTCGACCGGACGCCAGTACGTGGTGCATGTGCTGCTGGCCGGCGGCACGCTGCGCGCCCCATCGCTGTGGACGACGCCGCAGACCCTGTCGCGCACCGAGCCGCGCTTTCGGCTGTTCCACGGCCGCCGCGCGGAACACGACTTCGGCCTGGTCTACACCACGCTGTACTACGACATGCAGCGCCATCGCCCGCAGCCCTGGTGGCTGGCCGGTCGACAGGACAGGCCGGCGCGAACGGCGCACGCCACCGGCTGAGCGGCGTGCTGTCGAGCGGGGCGGCATCGGGTCGACACCGCCACGGGCGGCAGCCGGATCGGGGCTTGGTTATCATCGAGCATCGACCGATGCCGGATGACCATTCATGAGCGATACGCCAAGCGTGCTGCTGGGCAAGGGGGATGAGCACGTGCGGCTGCTGGCGCGCTACGCCAACCGCCACGGACTGATCGCCGGCGCCACCGGCACCGGCAAGACGGTCACCCTGCAGGTGCTGGCCGAAGGGCTTTCCCGGCTGGGCGTACCGACCTTCATGGCCGACGTGAAGGGCGACCTGTCCGGCATCTCGCAGGCCGGTGCGCCGCATCCGAAGATCGACGAGCGCCTGGCCGCCATCGGCATGCCGGACTACGCCCCGTCCGCCAACCCGACGGTGTTCTGGGACCTGGCGGGCGAACGCGGTCACCCGATCCGCGCCACGGTCACCGACATGGGGCCGGCCCTGCTGTCCCGGCTGCTGGGCCTGAACGAGACCCAGGAGGGCATCCTCGCCATCGCGTTCCGCTTCGCGGACGACGAGGGCATGCTGATGCTCGATCTGAAGGACCTGCAGGCCACTCTCACCTTCCTGGTCGACAACCGCAAGACGATCGGCGCCACCTACGGCAACGTCACCAGCGCAAGCGTGGGCGCCATCCAGCGCCGCCTGCTGGTGCTCGAGGACGAAGGGGCGGATGCCTTCTTCGGCGAGCCGGAGCTGCAGCTGCGCGACCTGATGCGCACCACCTACGACGGGCGCGGTTTCGTCAACGTGCTGGACGCCCGCCAGCTGATGACCCAGCCGCGGCTGTACGCCACCTTCCTGCTGTGGCTGCTGTCCGAGCTGTTCGAGGAGTTGCCCGAGGTGGGCGACCAGGACCTGCCGGTGTTCGTGTTCTTCTTCGACGAGGCGCACCTGCTGTTCGACGATGCGCCCAAGGCGCTGGTGGACACCATCGAGACGGTGGTCAAGCTGATCCGCTCCAAGGGGGTGGGGGTGTACTTCATCAGCCAGAATCCGCTGGACATCCCGGATTCGGTGCTCGGCCAGCTCGGCAATCGCGTGCAGCACGCGCTGCGCGCCTTCACCCCGCGCGACCAGAAGGCGGTCCGGGTCGCCGCGCAGACGATGCGCGCCAACCCGGACCTGGACACCGAGCAGGTCATCATGGAGCTGGGCACCGGCGAGGCGCTGATCTCGGTGCTGACCGAGGACGGAACGCCCTCGATCGTGCAGCGCACGCTGGTGTGCCCGCCGCGCTCGCGCATCGGCCCGGCCAGCGACGAGGAGCGCGCGCGCGCGATGCAGCAGAGCCCGGTGGCCGGCGACTACGACGAGCGCATCGATCGCGAGTCGGCCTACGAGCTGCTGGCGAATCGCGTGGAGAAGCAGGCCCGGCAGGCCGAGCTGCAGACGCAGATGGCCGAGGCCGAGAAGACTCGGGTGCGGGCGCAGAAGGAGGCGGCGCGCGCGGCCCGTCCGCGCGGTCGAGGTCGGCAGACGCTGGCCGAGGCGGCGGCCAAGACCTTCGTGCGCTCGATCAGCACCAAGTTGGCGACCCGGGTGGTGCGCGGCCTGCTGGGCAGCGTGCTCAGGCGCTGACGCCACGCTCGCAGAAGCGGGCCGTGGCGGAGCACTCGGCGGCCGCCTCGGTTACTCTGCCCCGCCCGCTCCGAGGCGCTGCCCCATGAGCCTGCTCCGGCTCACCGATCTGTCCATCGCCTTCGGCGCCAAGCCGTTGCTGGTCAACGCCGACCTGTCCATCGAGCGTGGCGAGCGCGTCGCGCTGGTCGGGCGCAACGGCGAGGGCAAGTCCACGCTGCTCAAGCTGATCGACGGCACGCTGCAGCCGGACAGCGGCGAGATCGTGCGCGCCGCCGACCTGCGCATCGCCGCCCTGCCCCAGGCGGTACCACCGGGGCTGGGTGGGGACGTCTACTCGGTGGTGGCCTCCGGACTGGACGAGATCGGGCAACTGCTGGCCGACTACCACCAGGCGACCGCGGACCTGGTGGCGGGCAAGGATGTCGCCAACCGCATGTCGCGGTTGCAGGACCGGCTGGACGCGGTCGATGGCTGGTCGCTGGCCACCGCCGTGGAACAGACGCTGACCCGGCTCGACCTGTCACCCGAGACCGAGGTGGCACCGCTGTCGGGCGGCATGAAGCGGCGCGTGCTGCTGGCGCGCGCCATGGTCGCCAAGCCCGACATCCTGCTGCTGGACGAGCCCACCAACCACCTGGACATCGGCGCGGTCGCCGAGCTGGAGGAGACGGTCAAGGGCCTGCCCTGCGCGGTGCTGTTCGTGACCCACGACCGCACCTTCCTGGACCGCATCGCCACCCGCATCGTGGAGATCGATCGCGGCAAGCTGACCGACTGGCCCGGCAATTTCGCCCGCTACCGGCAACTGAAGGCCGAGGCGCTGGCCGCCGAGGCCAACGCCTTCGCCGAGTTCGACAAGACGCTGGCCAAGGAGGAGGTGTGGATCCGGCAGGGCATCAAGGCGCGGCGCACCCGCAACGAGGGTCGGGTGCGTGCGCTGGAACAGCTGCGCGAGCAGCGCCGCGCGCGCCGCGACGTGATCGGCAAGGCCACCCTGACCGCCAATGCCGCCGAGCGCTCGGGCAAGCGGGTGCTGGAGACCGATGGCGTCTCGTTCGCCGCCGACGGGCGCACCATCGTCGCCCCGATCGATCTGACGTTGATGCGTGGCGACCGGCTCGGCCTGATCGGGCCGAACGGCTGCGGCAAGTCCACGCTGGTCAAGCTGCTGCTGGGCGAGCTGGAGGCCACCGCAGGCTCCGTGCACCACGGCACCAAGCTGCAGATCGCCTACCTGGACCAGCACCGCGACATCCTGGACCGTGGCAAGTCGGCCGCCGACAACGTCTCGGACGGACGCGACTCGGTGGTGATCGGCGGCGCCGAGCGCCACATCATGAGCTACCTGCAGGACTTCCTGTTCGAGCCATCGCGCGCCCGGGCACCGATCACCGCCCTGTCCGGCGGCGAGCTCGGCCGCTTGACGCTGGCGCGCCTGTTCGCCAAGCCCTCCAACGTGCTGGTGCTGGACGAGCCCAGCAACGACCTGGACGTGGAGACGCTGGAGCTGCTCGAGCACATGTTGATCGAATACCCGGGCACCGTGCTGCTGATCAGCCACGACCGGGCGCTGCTGGAGAACACCGTCACGCGCAGCCTGGTCTACCAACAGGGCGGACGCTTCGTCGAGGTGGCCGGGGGCTGGGAGGACTTCGAGCGCGAGCGCAAGCACTCGAACCGCTTCATCGACCCGTTCGCCGACCCGGGAACGGCGACCCCGTCCTCGGTCACGCGACCGACGGTGGACACCCAGCCGGTCAGCACCGCGCCCCCGGTGGCCGCCGGGGGCGCGGCCGTGGCGAGCTCCGCCGTCACCAGCCGACCGGCGGTGAAGATGAGCTACAAGCTGACCCGCGAGCTGGAGCAGCTGCCCGAGGAGATCGCCGCCCGCGAAGCGGAGATCGCCGCACTGAACGCCACCCTGGCCACGCCCGGCTACTTCGACGATGCCGCCCTCGCCCAGCAGAGCGTCGATCGGCTCAGCCAGGTGCAGCGCGACCTGGACGCGCTGTACGAGCGCTGGACCGAGCTGGAGAGCCTGGCCGGCGGTTGACGGACCGTTTGCCCCGTTCGCGGGCATTCGAGCCGTGTCCCTGCCAAGGTCTAGAAATGGTAGCGGTAGTTCACCCCTAACCGCGTCGCGTTTCGCTCGCCACCGGTAGCGCCGATCCGGTGCTCGTGACCGAGCGCGATGCCCAGCTCGTCATTGCCGATCACGCGCACGCCAGCGCCGGCATCCAGCTGCACGCCGAACGTGCGCCCGGGCCACACGTGCCCGGCGCCGGTGGCCAGGTACCAGCGCGGCGAGGCGATGTCCGGGAAGTCGCTCTGCGTGCCACCGCGTGCCAGCGAGGCATTCAACGTCACCGCCGTGCGCCGCGCCGCAAGCACCCGATCGAGCGAGGAGCGCGACGACAGCGCGAACGCGTCGGGCAAGCGTTGCGTGCGATCGTAGACCTGATGCTCGGCCGAAAGACTGGTGCTCCAGGACAGGGAGCCGGCAGCGTCCCGCAGGCCGATCTCGGCGCGGGTGCCCAGACCCTTGGCCAGGCGCTGACCGTCGGCACGGCTCGACAGTTCGCTGGCGTTCAGACCCAGGCGCGTGAACAGCCGCTCGCCGAGCGAGCTGTCCAGCGAGGCCCGCAGGCGATCCCGCTGACCGGCCAGGCGCAGCTCGGCCGACTCATCGGCAGGCTCCTGCCAGGCGAGCGAGAGCGCAACCTCGTGCCGGGCGCGCCGGTCACGGAACGCCCCATCGACTTGCCCGTAGAGTCGCTGCTCGTCCGCGATCGCGTGCACACCCGCGCGCAACGCGATGTCATGGCGGCGGCTGCGATGGAACACGCCCAGACGGACATCGGCGGCTTCGTCGAGCTCGTCGATCTGCAAGGTGTCCGAGGCGAAGCGACTGCGCGTCACATCGAGTGCATACCCCAGCCCGGACACACCGGGCGCGTGGCGCAGGGCGAACACGCTGTCGTCGATCGACAGCTCGCCGCTGCGGCCGGCGGTGTGACCTGCGGTGACGTGGCTCGGTCGCCATCGCCTCATCTGCACGTACTGCGCTTGCGCCACGGTCAGGTCGTCGGTGTTGACGTGCGCGCCGCCGGGCGCTGCCAGCGTGCGCATCGCCAACGCGAAGGCCTCGGCGTCCCGACCGACGGCGCGCAACGCCCGCATGCGGTTGCCGGCGGACAGCTGCGCCCCCGATTCGAGCATGGCCCGGATACGCTGCCGGTCCTGCACCCGCAGCGCCAGCGCAAGGTCCTGCCAGACCGGCGTCGCCAGGCGGGCCGCGTGGCGGCGCGCCATGATCAGTCGCGCGTGTTCGTGCCGCTCGGTGGACATCAACCAGGCGATGGCCATGTCCTCGCGCCAGATGCGCGACGCTTCGCTCCAATCCGGATCGCTCGCCAGCATCAACCGCATCCAGGCCTCGTTGTCATCGGCACGCCCGTAGCGCGCCAGCACCTGGCCGTATTGGCGCACCAGCGACGCTTCCTGGCCGACGATGCCGTCCACCAGCAACGGTCGCAAGCGATCGATCGCCCAGGCGAGCACCCCTCGTGCCCGCTCCAGCTGGCCACTTCGTTCGAGCGCATCCGCCCAGCTCAGCACCAGCGCGTAGTCGGTGCCGACGCTCTGCAAGGCCCGCTCGAACCACGGCAGGCTGGCCGCGGCTCGCCCCGCTGCCAGATGGGCCACCGCGATCGCCGGCCACAGGGTCGGCACGCGTTCCAGCTGGTCAAGTCGGGTATCGAGCAGACGGCCCAGCGAGGGCGCATCGTCGTTGCCGATCGCCAGCCACAACAGGCCACCGTTGGCCTCCGGATCGAGCGGCGAGAGCACCAGCGCCTGCGCGTAGGCGGTGCGCGCCGCGTCCGACTCCCCCCGTTGCAGCGCCTGGGCGGCACGCAGCGTCCAGTAGCCGGCGGTGGTGATCAGCGTCTCGTCCGCGGAGGCGATCGTCAGCCATCGCTCGGCAGCGGCGGTGTCGCCGGTATCGATCGCCAGGCGCCAGGCGATCAGTGCGAACTCGGCGCTGCCGCTGCGCTGCCACTGCGCGGAGGCGGCGCGCCGAGCCTGCGCCGGTTGCCCCGCCTCCTCCAGCGCATTGATCGCGCGGCGCGCCTGGCGCAGTCGCTGTTCTTCGTCTGCCACGCCAGCCAGCAGCGGGCGCGCCAGTTCGGCGATCGCCGGACGGCGATAGCGCCATCCGATCTCGGCCAGCAGGCTGGCCTGGCGATCGGTGGCCGGGCCCCGGAAATCGGTCTCGGCCAGCTGCTGCGCCAGCGCCGCGGCGGCGTCACGCTCGCCCAGACGCCACTGCAGATCGATGCGTGCCAGCGTCTCCTCCGATGTGCGTCCGATGCGGATGGCAAACCGCTCCCAGGCCGTCAGCGCCTCGAGGTGCTGGAGGTGACGCTCGTGCAGCCGGGCCAGCTCACGCAGCCGCCAGGCCGTCTCGCCGTGCCGGCGCATGACCTCGTTCAACGCCTCGGCCGCCTCGGACGGTCGGCCATCCAGCTCGTACTGACGGACCAGTCGCGTCACCGTCTGCACGTCCGGCACATCGCGCCGTGCCAGCTCGCGCAGCGCATCGGCCGCCTCCGCCGGTCGCCGCAGCGACTCGGCCAGCCGGGCCACCTCACGGTACGCAGGCACACCGCCGTCGCGATTCGCCAGCCAACGCTGCTGTTCCAGCGCCAATGAAGGCGCTGCGGTCCACTCGGCCAGTTGCGCCAATCGACGGCGCTGCGCCGCGTTTTCCGGATCCTGTCGCAGGGCGCGTTCGGCCCAGCGTCGCGCCAGCGCAGGATCGGCGTTGGCCACCGCCAGACTCACCTGTCGATCGATGGCGATGGCGTCCTCGCCATGCGTGTCCAGGTAGGCACTGTTCCACTGCAGCGCCTCGGCGACCGCGCCCACCGACTCGGCCAGGCGCACCGCCTCGTCCAGCAGCTCGGCGTCCTCGGGCGCGCTCGCCACCCGAGCCGCGACGCGCTCCAGCGCCGCGGCCTCATCGCCGGCCGCCAGCAGCAAGCGCTCGATCTGACGACGGTGATCTGCACTGAGCTGCGATGTCGGCAGCCGGTCCAACCATGCGGCGGCCTGAGCCGGCTGCCCGGCCGCCTCGGCCCAGCGCGCCGCCAGTGCCAGCCAACGCCCGGCCTCGGACGGCTGATCGGCCGCCAGTCGCCCGTAGGCGCGCGCGGCCAGATCGGGCATCTCGTTGGCCAGCAGCACGGTGGCCAGCTGTTGCAGGTCGAGCGCTGTCGAGGCGCGCGCCGACAGCAAGGTCTCCCCCAGCGCACGCTGCCCCGGTTCCCCGGTCGAGATCGCCAGGCGTGCCCGCTGCCAACCGATGCGTGCGCTGTCGCTCGGGCTGGCCCGTTCGGCACGCATCAGGCAGTCGATCGCCGCCCGCCTCGCACCCTGATCGGCAAGCGTCTGCCCGCAGCGCCCGTACCAGTGCTCGGCCCGATCCGGGTCCGCCGCCGCCAGGGACGCGTACAAGCGCTCGATCGCTGCATGATCGCGCAGCTGGGAGGCCAGCACCGCGCCGCGTTCCAGCAGACGTCGATGCCGGACGCCGGCATCGCTCGATCGCAGCGCGGCCAATCGAGAGCGCAGGACGACGTCGGCGCGTTCACGCCCGATCGCCGTATCGGCGTGATGCCAGTCGGCAGCCGCGAACTCCAGTGCGAGCCGCTGCGCATCCGATGGGTCGACGATCAACGACGGATAGTCGTCGATCAGCTCGCGCGCCTCGGCCACTCGCCCCTGGGTGGCCAGTGCCACCAGTCCATCGATCGTCTCTGGATCGGCGGTGTGCCCGTCCGCTGCCCGCGCGCGCAGGTAGGCCAGCGTCAAGGCATCCGGCGCGCTGGACGACGGCGCCTCGTGAAGGTCGCCACGATCCCCGCGCCCCGCCGACACCGCAACCCCGGCATCCATGCGTGCCAGACCCAGCGCCGCGAACGCCGCCACGAAGGTCGCCGCGGCCATGCCCAGCGCCAGCGGACTGGCCAGCCGTTCGCGACGCGCCTCACCGCTTGGCATCGTCCACCTCCGACAGGGACCGGGCCGAGCCGTCTTCCAGCGCCACGATCACCGGACCTGTCGTATCCACGGCCAGGTACAGCCCATCGTGCAATCGCTGCGACGACTGGACGCCCTCGCTGCGCAAGCGGTCCAGCTCGGGCGCCGTACCCACGACCCGAAGCGAGGCCGACTCGCCCAGCCCGCTCAGGCGGTACCGCCCGTCCAACGTGCGCGCCACACCGGCGGTGCGGAATCGCTGCACCCGCGCGGTGTAGTCGCTGAGCGTCACCGGGTGGATGTCCTGGGTCATCGTCCAGGCGTACACCTCCTCCAACGAGCGCACCGCCGCCGCCTTGGTGCCGGCATAGAAGTGGTAGTAGATGTTGATCGGCTTCAGCCGTCGCGGTCGATCGGTCATCTGGAAGGTCTCGATCACGCGCCGAAAGCCGTCGAACGGCCCTCGCCAATCGTTGGTGTAGACGTTCTCGTTCATGATCGGTGCGTACACCTGCACGTGATCGCCCACGGTACGCGCCATCGGCGTCACGAAGTTCAGCTGCGGCGTCGCCTTGCTGATGATGGTGAAGCCGCCGTTCATGTTCGACAGGCCGGCCGCCTCGGCGGCGGCCAGTGCCGCCTCGCCCGGCAGCGCATCACCGCTCCACAGCATCACGCGCGTGCGCTTGCCGGGTGGAGCGAGCTCGCGATCGATGTAGGCGGCGGAGCCGACCACCTCGCGCTGTGCCGAATAGCGATAGTCGCCCACCGCCAGGTTGGCGATGCCGGACGTCGGCGCATCGGCGATTTCGCCCCAAACGAACGGGTGGCTGAAGGTGTGCGAGGCCAACTCGACGTTGGGGCGGGCGAACAGCTCGCGCACGGTGCGCACCATCCGTTCACGGTGATAGTTGCGAACGCCCGAGTGGGTCAGCTCCGCCTCCACCACCGACAGGGTGTGCGGCAACGGCCAGCGGTCCAGGATGCGCTCGCGGATCACCTCGGCGCCCAGCCGGCGCCCCGGCAGTTCACTCCACGAGGGCAAGGCGTCGCCATCGATGTGAGCCAGCCACAATCGCTTGCCGCCCTCGCTGGTGACATCCGGCATCGGCACGCGTTGCAGGTCCAGCGCGCGCGTCAGGAACGCGAACGGATCGATCACCCAGCGCACGCTGTCGTCGATGTCGATCTCGATCAGCGCCGGATGAGCGGCCAGGCCGCCCCATGGTCCGGTCACCACCGGATCCGCCACCCGGTCACGACCATCGCGCAGCGAGACGTGCACGCGATTGCGCGCATCGATGCTGCGCGGCTGCGCACCGAGCGGTTCGAACCGGCGTGGCAACCCCTGCTCGAACCCGACCAGCTCGTCCTGGTGGGCGACCGCGGTGCTGTTCGCGTTCAGCTCGCTCACGTTGCGCACCCCGATTCGCTCCGGCAGCCCGGACCCGGGCTGCAGCGCGTAGCTGCCCAACAGCGCGATGCGCACCCCCTCGCCGATCTGGCGGGCGAACCAGGCTTGCAACGCCTCGTCCATCGGCGCACCGCGCGACCAGAAGGCCACCCCGGCGTAGCGACCGCCGAGCGTGTCGGGTGGCAGGCCGAGCGTTGCCAGATCGTGATACACGGGCACGTAGCCCAGGTACTCCAGGGGCGTGGCCAACAGGCGGTGGACTTCGGCATTTTCCTGCGCTCCGTTGAGGCGACTGTCGTAGGGCAGCAGCACTTCGCGCGGCAGCACGTCCAGCACGCCGGTACCGATGTGATCCAGGCCGGGCGTGGCCACCCACGGAACGAAGCCGTGCGCCGCGATGCGCGCCGCCACCGCACGCGCCTCGTCGCGCCGTGCCGGCGCCACGTAGTCGATGGCGATGATGTCCAGCCCGTGCGCATCGCGAGCGCGCAGCAGCTGCGCCAGCAACCACCGGCGATCCGCCGGCGATACCGATCCGTAGCGCTGCGCCCGATTGTCCCAGTTGGCGTACAGGGACTCGGCGGCCAGCGCTTCCAGATGCCCACCGATCGCGTCCAGCACCTCGAAGCCACGGTTGGCGATCAGCCGCATGTCCGGATGGCGTCGCACGAGGCGGTCGATCAACGCCGCCAGCGCGGCACGTTGCGCCTGCCGTTCGGCCGGAGTATCGGTGTGCAGCGTGAAGCTGTCCATGGTGTCCAGGAACAGGCCGTCGTAGCCGTCGGCCATCAACCGGTCGACGCGTTCGATGACGAAATCGGCCCAGCCGGAGTCGGTCAGATCCATGACCTGGCTGTTCCAGTCGTCGTTGCGGCCCAGCACCCAGCCGTCATCGATGGCTGCCCGCCAGGAGCGCTCGGGGCCGACCTCGCCGATGCTCAGGTAGGCGAACAGCGAGGCGCCGTCGGCCGACACGGCAGCGCGTTCCCCCGCATCGGTGTGGTCCGGTTCGAGCACCACGCGATCGAACTGTGCCAGCAGCGCCACCGGCAGGGCGTCGGCGTAGAACAAGGCGGTGCTGCGACCCTGCAACGCCGCCACCGTCGCGGCATCCGGCGTGCGAGCCGGAACGCTCGATCGCATGGCCACCGTCGGTGCGGCCGGACCGGCGTTGTTCAACACCTCGGCGCTGACCGCCTGCGCCGAGCCCTGCGGCGTTGCCGGCGGGATGGCCTCGGTCGGTCGATCGAACTGCAACCGTGGTAGCAGCTCGTCCAGCAGGGCGGTGGCCACCGCGGTCATGCCCTGGTGCGGCCGACCGGTACGCGATCCGGAGCGCTGGAACAGCGCTTGGTCGGTCTGACGATCGCGCAGCACGATCTCCAGCGCCACCCTCGCCCCCTTGCCCGGACGGTGCGTTGCGCTCCAGCGGCGCACGCTGGCCTCGAGCCGGTAGCGATGCGCTGCCTGCGACACCTGCGTACCGGAGGCCACTCGGGTCACGCCCCGTGCGCTCAATGCACTGTGCAGCAGGGGCGCCAGCTGTGCGGACGCATCGCCAGCCACGCCCGAGCCGAGCGCGCCCGGTTCGGTGACGGGTGCCACCACCCAGCCGGCGTCCGGCTGAACCGACACCACAGCGGGACCCGACAGCGTGGCGCAGCCCCAGATCAGCATCGGCGCGAGCACCAGCGAGCGCCACAGGCGACCGGCGGAGCGCATCGTCACGCCCGCCCCGCTCACCGGCCGTTCACCGGTCGGGCCCGCATGAAGGTGCGGAACTCGATGTTCTCGAGCTCGCGCATCAACAGCAGGACGCCGACGAAGGCGCTCAACGTCATCGACAACCCGAACCCGTAGCCGTACCAGGCGGGGCCCAGCCACAGCGTCGCCCAGCTGAACAGCGCGTTGCTGATGAACAGCGTGGCGGTCAGCTTCAGCGCATCGATCAGCTTGTCCAGGTAGAACAGCACGTTGAGCATCGCCAGCATCAGCACCTGCGCGGCCACACCGACCAGGTCGACGTAGTACAGGTGCACGTAGCCGGCGGACAGCCCCAGCCAGTCGACGATCGCCGGACCGGCCAGGTACAGAACCAGCACCGTCACCCCTTGCACGCGCACGATCTGGTACAGCCCCTCGCGCACCGCCACCACCATGGCGTCGCCCAGGCGTTCGATCTCGTCCAGCCCGGCGTGACCGCGCACAGCCTGGAAGAACCCTTCGTAGGCCTCGGCGAAATCGGTCTCGATGCGCAGCAGGAACACCGCCATGCCCGGGATGATGCTCAGGTAGGCCAGGAAGATCGGCAGGTCGTAGATCAGGGAGCTGCGCAGCGGGCCGATCACCGGCTGCGAGGTCGACGGCGCCAGCCAGAAGACCAGCTTGTCGATCCAGATGCCGGCGTTGTAGAGCGTGCCCACCGCGATCAGCGACGGAAAGATGTTGCCTCGGCGGAGGAAGTCGAAGCGCAGCTGACCGCTGACCGGATAGTCCGGCACCACCACCCCGAGCATCAGGAACAACAGCAGCGCGTGCCCGAGCAGCAGCCCGCCCAGCAGACCGGACAACCCCCACGGCAGCAACACCACGGCCAGCAGCAGCGTGCAGCCGTAACCGGCGCCGAAGGCGTACAGGATCAACGCGAACCGCTTCAGGCCCGCCACGAAGATCACCACGATCCAGATCTCGCACAGCACCACGAAATTGCCGATCATCAGCACCTCGTAGCCTAGGGGTTGATCGAACACCGTCAGGGCGAGCGCCGCACCGATGACCAGTGCCACGACACCGACCAGCGACAACGCGCCGAACAGGTTGGCGTTGATCAACGCCTCGCGACGCTCGTACAATCGATCGGCGACAAAGCGCGTGAACACCAACTGCAGCCCGCCGGTCAGCACCAGCGAGGCGCCCATCAGCCAGGTCACCGAGCTGGTGAACTGGCGCACCGGCTCGAGCCCTGCTTGCTGCGTCACCGCCAGCAGGCCGATCAGCATGACGCCCAGGATCGACAGCACCCAGGGCCCGGCACTGATCAGGCCGGCGAAGCCGTAGGCCTTGAAGGTTCCGCTGAACGAGTCCTCGTCCAGGTACTTGCGCAGCTCGAAGCCGATGCCCGCCATGTCAGCTCGCTCGGTGGCACACGGGGGCGGCCGCTCGCGCGCCTTCCGCCATCGCATCACGGTAGGCCGCATCGTAGCGGGCCAGCATGTCGCGCTCGTCGTAACGTCGTTCGACCCGGTGCACGGCCACTTCGGCGGCTCGGTGCCAGGCCTGCGTATCGCCGAGCAGGGCGATGGCCGCCGAAGCGAAGCGATCGGGGCTGGCGATCGGCACCACTGCCCCGGCCGAGCCGAGGGAGCGATCGAAGTCATCGCCGCCCTCGACCAGCTCGCGACAGCTGCCCACATCGGTGACCAGGGCCGGAACGCCGGCGGCGAACCCCTCCAGCACGGTCAACGGCTGGCCCTCCGACACCGAACTCAGCACGTTCAAGCCGACCTGCGGGAACAGCTCCTCGGGCTTGCCGAAGCCCAGAAAGCGCACGCAATCCTGCAGGCCGAGGCTTGCGACCAGGCGCTGACAGGCATCGGTGTACGGCGGATCCTCATCCTGCGGACCGAGCAACCAGCCCTGGGCGTCGGGCAGCTGGGCGCGCACGATGCGCATGGCGCGGATGAACGTCTTGATGTCCTTGATCGGCACCACCCGCCCGACCAACAGCAGAATCGGCGGTGGCGGGCGATCGGCCGGGCGCCGAGTGGCGGCGAAACGCGCCACATCGACGCCGTTGGGGATGACCTGCAGCTTGTGCGCGGGGGCACCGTCGCTCAGCTGTCGTTGACGGTTGCCCTCGTAGAGCGTGAAGATCCGATCGGCCGAGGCGTAGGACAGCCTGCCCAGCGAGTGGAAGAACCGGATCCACAGCTCGCGCAGGTAGCCCATCCCATCGTCCAACCCGGCCCGGAACGGATCCGCCTCGTCGGGTATCCAGCTCACCTGTGCCAGGTCCAGCTCGCGCTCCTTGGTGTAGATGCCGTGCTCGGAGATCAGGTACGGCGCACCGCCCTTCCGGCTGATCATCGCCCCCAGCCACCCGGCGTAACCGGTCGACACCGCGTGGTAGACCCGCGCCCGCGGGGCATCGGCGGCGATGCGGCCGAGCAGGAACAACGGTTCGTGCATGCTCCTGACCGACCAGAAGTAGTGATTGAAATCCAGTCCGGCCGGCGCATCGGCGTAGCGCTCGCGGATGCCCTGCCAGGCCAGTGGATGGGTCTCCAGCTCGTGCCGGGACAGCGCCTGCTGGCCACAGGACAAGCCGGTCAGTCCGTCGGCCAGATCGTCGGACAGATGCAGCGGATCATCGCGAAGCCGATCGTGCAGCGCGCGATTGACGGCGAAGCGCTCGCGCTGGACGCCGGGGTGCAGGCGCCTGGCCGGGTCGGGCTTCGTCGCATTGCCGTTGCCGTTGCCGTTGCCGGGGTCATCGAGCAGGAAGTGGGCCTCGATGTGCAGCACGTTGTCCGGAATGGCGTATCGGGGCGCGCCCTGATCCGCGGATCGAGCCCCCAGGTAGATCACCGAGAAGCTCAACCCAGGCAGACTCTCGATCAGCTGTGCCACCCAGCTGGAAACGCCCCCGCGCACGTACGGCCAGGTGCCTTCGAGCACCAGGCAGACGTCCGCGGTGACATTCGGTGAAAACGGCAACCCCGGTACGGATCTCATGTCCAGTGCTCCACTACCTGACGCAACGGCGGGTACGCCTTGAAGGCGGTGTCGATGTCGGCGAGCGTGCGCCGCACGCGCGGCAGGTCGCGCTGCACGAACGCCGATTCCGCGCGGTAGGGCAGCACGGTGCTGGCGGGCATGCCCAGTGCCTGCGAGCGTTCGAACGCGATATCGGCCCGCCGGGCATCGCCCTGCCGCAACGAGACGCGTCCGAACGTGAAATGCGCGTTGCGACTCTCCGGCCAGGCGATGATCGCCTGCAGCGCCGCGGCGCCGGCGCGCTCGAGCAGCTGGGTGCGTGCCACCGGCTCGTCCTGCTCCAGCGTCAGCAGTTCCCAGTAGTTGCCGGCCACCTGCAGCCAGGTGTCCGAGCGCTCGCGACCGGTGCGCCCTTCGGCCAGCTCGCCGAGTCGATCGATCTCATCGTTCAGTTGGGTGCTCTTGCGATCCAGCGTCTGGTACGCCGTCAGGCGCAGCCGCTCGTCGGCATGCCCGACACCATCGCGCAACGCATCGACCGACAAGGCGCTGGGCATGCGGCCGGCGGCGAGCAGCTTTCGGTACAACCCGGACGTATCGTGAGAGAACGCCAGCTGCTCGGCCAGCCCGCGGCTGTCCGGCACCCGGATGCGCCGGCCGACCGGCGTGGTGTACGGCAACGCCGGATCGGGTGTGAACTGCCAGTACGGCTCGTGGCGATGACGATGTGCCGCGGCACCGATGCCCAGGGTAAGCGCCAGGCTGGTACCGACGATGCCGACCAGCGGCATCGCCACGTTCAGGCAGAAGCACAGGGCGAACCAGCGCCTTCGTGACACCGCATCGGTGGGCATGAGCCGGGGCATCAGGCGGCCGACGAGCACGGCGGCGGCAACGCCTGCCACCAGCGCGTGGGCCATCCACCATGTCAACGGGTGCTGTGCCCCGGGGGCGCCGAGCAGGACGGCGAACAAGCACCCATCGACCAGCACGCACAGGGCGATGAGGGTGGCTGCCGCGATCGGTCCCCCGCGCGTGCGCGCTGGGTCAGGCGACATGGTCGATGGGCTTCGTGGACATCGTCTGGTCGGACTCGGCGCTCGACTCGTCGATGAAGCCCAGGCAGTGGCGACGATCGTGATCCGCTTTCAGCGCCAGGCAGCGCGCGCTGTCGAGTGCCTCGTGCAGCGGCACGCCCAGCGCCTCGGCAATGCCGTCGGAGGTCCGCTGCAGCCAGGCTTGCGCACCGCCGCGTCCGACCAGCGGCAGCAGCACCGCGATCGCGCACCGATCACCGGCCGGCTGACGAGGCGGCAGGCGCCACGCGCAATCCAGGCGGCGGATGTCTTCCACGAGTCGATCGGCGATCGGTTCACGCAGCGGATGCGGCTTCAAGTGCAGCGAGACCAGCGTCGCCTCGACCGCATGCGTCTTGACGAACCGCAACGCGATGTCCAGTTCCGCCAGGAAGTGCTCGGCCGGTCCCTCGTCCAGCGATCCGGTCCGCGCGATCCGGTCGCCGATGTAGCCGGCCAGCAACGCCAGCGTGTTCAGGTTCTGCTGCTGGAACGCCATGAAGTGCATGTCGCGGATCGCCAGCACCGCGTGCAGGCGGGCACGGGCGTCCACGATCGGCACCACCGCCAACAAGCCGTTCGCATGGTGATTCTCGGCGCGCGCATCCAGACGCACACTGACCAGTCGCCGCTCCTGGATGGCCAGCCTGAGCAGCGGGTCGAACACCGGCAACTCGCCCATGTCGCCCAGCACCGCCAGCGGGCTCGCATCGACCACGTGCTCGTTCTTCATGGTGTGCAGCGCGGCGACCTGCACCGAACAGAACTGCGCGAATACCGCCATCAGTTCCTCGCCGGCCGCCTGCGAGGCATCGCGGGTTGCCAACGCCGGACGCAGTCGCTGCAACGCGCAGCGCAGGCTCAGGCGCTGACCCGCCACGAACTCCTCGAGCTGGCCATGCGACAACTTGAGAACGTGGTAATCGTTGCTGAACTCCTTCAAGCGGTGACGCAGGTAGCCGTTCTCGGCCTCGGCCTGCAGCGAGCGCCGTCGCCAGCCACTGGCCGCATCGCCCACCAGCGTGACGAGCACCAGCGTGCCGATGCCCAACGGCAACGCGTCGGCTCCGACCAGCAGCACGAACGAAAGCGCAGCCAGCGCCGCGCACACCACGCCCTGCGCCACACCGTAGCGCGCCGCCAGCACCACCGGACCGACGAGGGCCCAGACGAAGCCGTGCGAGCGTCCCAGCGGATCCTGGTCGAACAGCACGCTGCCCAGCAGGGGCAACGCGGTGGCGAACGCGACGATCTCGGCGATGCGCACCGGACCCTGCCAGCCGGTCGCACGCTGCCCGACCATCCGGCCGGCCGAGCGAATTCGGGCAAGGGCGGCGGCGCCGGGCATCATCGAGTCGGTGCGGGTTCGATGACGATCTCGGCCAGCAGGCCTTCGATGACACGCTCACCGACGCTTGTCAGGCTGGCACGCCCCCAGCCGGTACGCGCCGCGCTGGCCTGCCACAGCACCTGTCCGGTGTTCAGTTCCTCCAGACGCAGCGTGACACCGACGACCGCCTCGCGATCCGGTGCGCCCTTGTAGTGCCACTCGTGAACGCTGCCGCCCAGCGCATAGCGGTGCCCGGCGACGCGCGCCGTGGCCCGCATCGCCTTCGTGTCATCCGTTGCGTCGAGCAGCGCGGCAAGCGTGGGGCGTGGCGCGTGCGCCAACAGCGCCAGTGGTGTCACGCCGCGCTGGTGCAAGCGGGTCTGGACCAGCGCAGCGGCGTGCTGTCCGGCCGACGGCGTGGTGGAGAGATTCTGCAGCGGCAGCACGGCCCAGCCGGCCCGGGCATCGGCGCCGATCGTCGGCAAGCCGGCCGGGCGACCCGCGATACCGCAGGCGCCGAGCGCGGCGGCCCCCATGAGCAGCACGAGGCGTCGTGCCCGGCGTGTCGAACCCTGTTCCATGCCTGTTCCCCTGCCACGACGATCCGACGTCCCGATCGGGGGCGTCTTCGCGTGTCATGTCAGGCATAGCGGCGATCTGGACGGCTTCTTCAGTCACCGCCCTGCCAGGAAGGCGGTCAAGAAGGCCGGCGTCGAGTCCAGGAAGCGCAAGGCGGCACACGGCAAGGTGACCAAGGCCGCCCTGAAGCCGGCTCGGCGCGGCCGTGGCGACCTCCGCTGTCACCCGCCGTCCGCATCTGCCAGACGCTTCTCGAAGAACACCCGGTCGAATCCGTGCTCGATGCCTCGTCCGGTCTCGCGATAGCCCAGCCGCGGGTACCACGCCAGGTTCTCGTGCATGAGCGCGTTGGTGTAGAGAGTGATCCGCGCCAGTCCGAGATGGCGCGCCTCGTCCTCGATGGCCTGCATCAGCGTGCGGCCCAGACCCATGCCGCTGAACGCGGGCAGGATCGCCACGCTGTGCAGGTGCAGTTCGCCCGCGCGGGGTTCGATGACCGCATACCCGGCCGGCTTGTCCTCCCGTTCGATGATCCGCACTCGCCCGGCCTGAATCTGGGCTTGGAAGTCGGTGCTCATCGGCGCCGGTTCGCGCCCGATGCGCGGCGTGTAGCGTGCGTAGGCCGCCCGCACGCACCGAACGAGCATCGGTTCGTCCGCGACGTTGGCCAGGCGCACGCTCACCGGCACGCACTTGTGCCTGCGTGGAATGCGCACTAGGCTTTCGGGCCGATCAATGAAAGGAAGTGCATCCACATGGCATCGATGTCCAAGGGCAAGGCGAAGTCGTTCGCGAAGCGCGTGGCCAAGAAGGCGGTCAAGAAGGCCGGCGTCAAGTCCAAGAAGCGCAAGGCGGCGCGCAGCAAGGCGACCAAGGCCGCCCTGAAGCCGGCTCGGCAAGGCAAGAAGAACCGCGCTCGCAAGGCGGCGCGCAAGGTCGCCCGCAAGGCGTCCTGAACCGACTTATCGCCTGGCCGGCTGCGTCGACGGCGACGCCGTCGGTGCGGGTCCGGCCAGCGGCGTCCGATCAGTCGAGCAACAGGGACCGACCCGTCATGCCGGCCGGCCGAGGCAAGCCCATCAGTTGCAGCAACGTCGGCGCGATCGACGGCAGGCCGTGCCCGGTGCCCAGGGTGTGCGCCCGGACATCGTGCACCGCACAGGCCACCGGGAAGGTCGTGTGCTGGGTGTGCGGGTCCCCGGTGATCGGGTCCACCAGCATGTCGGCATTGCCGTGATCGGCGCACAGCACGATGGCGTAGTCGTTCGCGGCCGCAGCGTCCCACAGCTCGCCGACCATCTCGTCCACGGTCTGCACCGCACTGACCACCGCCTCGGGAACACCGGTGTGGCCGACCATGTCGCCATTGGCCAGGTTCACCACCACCAGCGCGAAGTCATCCTCGCGCAACGCCTGCAACACCCCGTCGGTGACCGCCCGCGCGCTCATCTCGGGCGCCAGGTCGTAGGTCGACACCTTGGGTGAATCCACCAGCAGGCGCTCCTCGCCGGCCAGCGGCTCATCCAGCCCGCCGTTGAAGAAGAACGTGACGTGCGGGTATTTCTCGGTCTCGGCGGAACGCAGCTGCCGAAGGCCCGCCTCGCTGACCACCTGCCCCAGGGTGGCGTCAGGACGGTCGCGCTCGAACGCGAAGGCGAACGGGTAATCGGTGCGGTAGCGCGTCATCGTGGTCAGCGCCGGACGGGGCGCCGCGCCTCGATCGAACGCGTCGAAACCCTCGGAGGCCAGCGCCTCGGCCAGCTCGCGCGGACGATCGTTGCGAAAGTTGAAGAAGATCGCCGCATCGTCCGGCTGCATCGGTCGATGAGCCGCGAGCACGGTGGGCAGGATGAACTCGTCGCTCTCGCCCGCCTGGCGCGCCGCGGCGATCGCGGCTGCCGCATCGGCGGCCGATCGCCCCTCGCCGAGCACCAGGGTCCGCCAGGCAAGTTCGACCCGGTCCCAGCGCCGATCCCGGTCCAGCGCGAAATAGCGCCCGCAGACCGAACCGATGGCGCCCCCGGCGGCCTCCAACGCGGCCAGCACGGCGGGCAGGTAGCGTTCGGCGATGGCCGGCGCGGTGTCACGCCCGTCGCAGATCATGTGCAGCTGCGGCCGGGCACCGGCGCGGCGCGCCAGCTCGATGCAGGCCAGCAGGTGTTCCAGGTGCGAGTGCACGCCGCCATCCGACACCAGCCCGATCAGGTGCAGCGGGCGATCCGCCTCGGCGGCCGCCATGGCCGCTGCGGCCAATGCCGGATTGGTGAAGAAGCTGCCATCCTCGATGGCGTCGGAAATCTTGACCAGATCCTGCTTGAGCACCTTGCCGGCGCCCAGCGTCAGGTGCCCGACCTCGGAGTTGCCCATCTGCCCATCCGGCAGACCGACCGCCCGGCCGGACGCCTCGATCACGCAGGTGGGCGTGCAGGCGTAGATGCGGTCCAGGTTGGGCGTCTCGGCCAGGGCCACCGCGTTGTCGCGCCGCGAGGGATTGTGGCCGATGCCGTCCATGATGATCAGCAGCGCCTTGCGCGGCAGGACCTGCTGATCCCCCCCGACGCCGCCCACGCTGTCCACGCTCTGGCTCACGGTCCCTCGTCGCGCGGGTCGTCCGGCGCCTCGGTCATCGAATTGGCGATGCCACCCGGCGAGCGTGCCCGCGTGCGATCAGCCGCGGCTACGTCCACGGGCGTCTCGGTGGCGGTGACATCGGGAGCCTCGGCCACGGCCCCGTCGGCCCCGTCGGCCTCGTCCGGCTCGGCGTGCTCGTCCTCCTGTCCGTCCAGGCGCTTGTCGCGCGCGATGCCGGCCTCCTGGATCCGCTTGGCGTACAGCGTGGAGAAGATGATGCCGACCTCGAACAGCAGCCACATCGGCACCGCCAGCAGGGTCTGGCTGATGATGTCCGGTGGGGTCAGGAACATGCCGATGATGAACGCGCCGACGAACACGTACGGGCGGATCTTCCTGAGCTGATCGGGCGTGGTGATGCCCACCGCCACCACCAGCACGGTGGCCACCGGCACCTCGAAGGCGATGCCGAACGCGAAGAACAGCGTGATGACGAAATCCAGGTAGCGACCGATGTCGGTGCTGACCTCGACCCCGGTCGGTGCCACGCTGGTGAAGAAGCCGAACACCAGCGGGAACACCACGAAGTAGGCGAACGCCACGCCCAGGTAGAACAGCAGCGTGCTGGACACCAGCATCGGAAACACCAGACGCTTCTCGTGCATGTACAGGCCCGGCGCCACGAACGCCCACACCTGGTACAGGATCCAGGGAATGGCCAGGAACACGCACAGCATCAGCGTGAGCTTGAACGGGATGAAGAACGGCGCCGCCACGTCGATGGCGATCATGCTGCTGTTGGGCAGGTGCACCATCAGCGGAGCGGCCAGCAGGGTGTAGATGTCGTCGGCGAACCAGAACAGGCACAGGAACAGGAGTCCCACCGCCAGCACGGCCTTGAGCAACCGGTCACGCAGCTCGACCAGGTGCGACATGAAGCCCTGCTCTTCGTTCACCGCGGCATCCTGGGTGTTCATGCGCGTCCCTGCGACGAGGAGGCATCGCCGCCGGTCGGCTCGGCGGTGCCCGAGACCTCGGTCGGCGTCACCGGTGCGGTATCCACCGGCGCGGCCGATGCCCCATCGTCCACCGAGCTTCCGGCGTCCGGAGCCGGCGGCCGGGTCGCCGCAGCGACCCGCTCGGGGTCCCCGGACAGCGCACCGGCCGAGTAGCCTGCGGCGGGCGTGGGCGTCTTGGTCATGTCGGGTGCGGCGGGCGCCTTTCGCGTCGAGACCGGCGCCGATCCGTCACCGCCCTTGTCGGCCTTGCCCGCCTTGCCCGCCTTGCCGGCCGAGGCGGCGCTAGATTCGTCGGTAGATCCGTCGGTGGCCTTCTCCAGCCCGGCAAGCGTCTTCCTGGCATGCCCGCCAAGCTCGCGCGCACCCGAATCGACCTGACGGCGCGTGGTGTCGACCGCCTTGCGCAGCTCCTCGATCTGCTCCTTCTGGTCGCCCAAGAGCTTCTTGAGTTCGCCGGTTTCCAGCTCCTGCCGGATGTCGCGCTTGACCCCGGTCACGAAGCGCTGCAACTTGCCCACGTAGCGGCCGACGTTGCGGGCCACCTCCGGCAGGCGCTCGGGCCCGATGACCACCAGGGCCACCACGCCGATCAGCAGGATCTCGGTGAAGCCGACGTCGAACACGATGGATCAGTCAGTCTGATGAGGAAGGCGGATCGATCAGGCGGCGTTCTGGTCGTCGGTCTTGCGCACCACGGTGCTGTCGGCCGGTGCCGGCTGATCCGTCTCCAGCTTGGCGGGGTCCGCATCGGCGGCGCGGGTCTCGTCCTCGTCGGTCTTGACCGCATCCTTGAAGCCCTTGACGGCACCACCCAGGTCTCCGCCCAGGTTCTTCAGGCGCTTGGCGCCGAAGATCAGCACGACGATGACGAGCACGATCAGTAACTGCGGAACGCTGGGCATCATGGGACGGTCACTCCTGTTCGGTGGTCGATCGGCGGCGCGGCGGGCGCTCGATCAAGGTTCGGGGCCAGTGGTGGGGCCAGTGGTGGGGCCTGTGTCGGGGCCGGTGCGAGAGTCGGGTCGCGAAGCCTTCTCCTCCAGTCCGGAGAGTCCTTCGCGGCGTGCAAGTTCCGTGAGTATGTCAGCCGCGCCGAGGCCCTTGTGGTTCATCAGCACCAGCATGTGAAACCAGACATCGGCCGCTTCCTTGATCAGATGTTCCGCATCGTCGGATTTGGCGGCCAGCACGAACTCGATCGTCTCCTCGCCGACCTTCTTCAATATGGCGTCATCGCCGGCGGCAAGCAAGCCGGCGACGTAGGAACTGCCCGGATCGGCACCCCGACGGGCGGCAAGCGTCGACTCGAGGCGCTGCAGCACCGGGCCGGTGACGGTGTCGGTGGACATGGATGAAGGCGTGGCACGGCGCGGGCGCGGCCGGACAGTATACGGGCCGAGCCGCAGCGCTCGGCTCGACCGGCTCCGACATCTAAGAAGCCCCGGGCACGTTCTTCGACGCGGTGGAACCGTAGATGGCATCCGGCTCCTTCAACACCGGCTCGTCCACCGCCCAGGCGCCATCCTCCAGGTGGCGGTAGAAGCAATGCCGTCGACCGGTGTGGCAGGCGATGCCCCCGACCTGCTCGACCGAGAGCAGGATCACATCGGCATCGCAGTCCAGGCGGATCTGCTTCACCCGCTGCACGTGCCCGGATTCCTCGCCCTTGCGCCACAGCCGCTGGCGAGAACGCGAGAAGTACACCGCCCGCCCGCTGTCGACAGTCTCGGCCAACGCCTCGCGATTCATCCAGGCCACCATCAGCACCTGCCCATCGGCGGCATCCTGGGCGATGGCCGGCACCAGCCCGGCCGCATCGAAGCTCACGGCATCCAGCAGGGCCTGGGTCACGATTCACCCGCGAGCGGTGCGGGTGCGGCGGCGAGCGCGGGTTCAAGGGCGAGGTTCATGGGTCATGCGATCCTTGCGCCGGCGGCGCCGGCGGGCGCGATCCAGCCTAGCATCTGGCCGCACGACCGGAACGCAGCCTGAACGGGCCAACCGACACGAACACGATCATGATCGCAGACACGCCCGACCATGCGCCCGACGACGCGCCTGACCACGCGCTCGGCGACCCATCCGGCCATCGGCCTGCCGAGCCGCTCGACCCATCGCACCGCGAAGCGAACGGTGCGAGCAGCGACGACGAACGATTCTTCGTGATGAAGGGCCGGCGCTGGCGTCGCACCGACCCCGACATTCCCGAGGACCTGAACCAGCAGCTGACCAAGGAGCTGATGAGCGCGCGCCGCGCGGTCAAGGCGGCCAAGGCCAGCGGCGTCGAGACCGACCTGCGCGCCGCCCGCGCGCGGGTCCAGGACGCCAAGGTGGCGCTGGGCGAACGCGGCCAGCCGTGGTGGGAGGAACCCAGCTACCCGGAGCTGGGCAAGCGCCTGGGCGCCACCATCCGTTGCCTGCTGCGCCGGCGCGGCGACGGCAAGACGATCTGCCCCTCGGAGGCGGCGCGGGTGGTTGGCGGCGCCGAGTGGCGGCCGCTGATGGCGCGCACCCGCGAGGTGGCCTGGCAGCTCGAGCGTGACGGCGTCCTGATCGTCACCCAGCGCGGAGATCGCGTGGAACGCTCGGCGCGCGGACCGATCCGGCTGCAGGGCGCGGCAGGGCTGGGGTAGCGGTCGGCGATCACGAATCGATCAGCAGCAGCATCACCACGCTGCCCACGATCGCGGCCACCCCGATCAGCTCGCGACCGCTGATGCGCTCGCGGAACACGAACACCGTCAGCGCGATGGTGAACAGCACCTCGACCTGACCGAGCGATTTCACCAGCGCCGGGTTCTGCAGCCGTATCGCGGTGAACCAACCGATCGAGCCGGCAGCACTCGTCACGCCGACGAACAGGGCAAGCGGCCAGCGGGTGACGATGCGGCCGAACTCGCCAGGCTCCCGCGTAGCGGTCCACAGCAGGCACAGCAACGACTGCAGGCTCACCATGCACAGCAGGGTCAGCGCCGCGCTGGGTAACGCCTCGGTGCCGAGCGCGAAGCTGGCCTCGCGCAGCCACAGCGAGGTCAGGGCGAAGGCGGTGCCGGACAAGGTGCCGAACAGCACGCCGCGGGTGTCCCAGCGCTGCCCGTGCAGCGGGATGCCGATGATGAACACCCCGCCCACCCCCAAGGCTACCGCCAGCCAGCCCCATCCCGACAGCGCCACCTGGAACAGCACGGTGCCCAGCGCTGCGGTCTGCAACGCCTCGGTCTTGGCGAAGCTGGTGGCCACGGTGAAGTTGCGTTGACCGAACGCCATGACCAGCAGCGCGGTGGCGGCGATCTGGGCAACGCTTGCCAGGCTGGCGAACACCAGGAACCGGCCGTTGGCCATCGCCGCCTGCAACGCGGGCAGCAGCGCCTGCCCGGTCAGCCAGGCCGCGTAGGCGATCACCAGCGGCAGGCCGAACACGTAGCGCACCAGCGTGGTGCTCATCGGCGACAGCGCGCCGGACAACGACTTCTGCCCGGCGGTGCGCACCGATTGCATCAGCGCCGCACCGAGCGTGAACAGGATCCAGGCGTCGATCACCCGCGGCGCGTCTCGCGAGCGGCCTGACTGGCGGCCCGTCTGGCGGCCCGTCTGGCCGCTATGTCCTGACCTCGATCCCGCGCGCCGCCATGTGCGCCTTGGCCTCGCCCACGGTGTGCTCGCCGAAGTGGAAGATGCTGGCGGCCAGCACCGCATCCGCCCCACCCTGCTGCACCCCGTCGGCCAGGTCGTCCAGCGTGCCGACCCCACCCGAGGCGATCACCGGGATCTGCACCGCCTCGCTGATCGCACGCGTGAGCGCCAGGTCGAAACCGCTGCGCGTGCCGTCCCGGTCCATGCTGGTCAGCAGGATCTCGCCGGCCCCGTTCACCTCCATGCGCTCGGCCCAGGCAACGGCGTCCAGCCCGGTCTCGCGCCGCCCGCCGTGGGTGAACACCTGCCAGCCGTCGCCGACGCGCTTGGCATCGATGGCGACCACGATGCACTGCGCACCGACCGCATCGGCGGCGCGCACCACCAGCTCCGGGTCGTGCACCGCGGCGGTGTTGATGCCGACCTTGTCGGCCCCGGCATTGAGCAGGCGGCGCACATCGGCCACGCTCCTGACCCCACCGCCCACGGTCAACGGGATGAACACCTGACTGGCGACCGCCTCGACCACGTGCACGATGGTGTCGCGCTCGCCGGAACTGGCGGTGATGTCCAGGAAGGTGATCTCGTCGGCGCCTTCGGCGTCGTAGCGACGCGCCACCTCGACAGGATCCCCGGCATCGCGGATCTCCACGAACTTCACGCCCTTGACCACGCGACCTTCGTCGACGTCTAGGCAGGGGATGATGCGGCGCGCCAGGCCCATCAGCGGCGCGCTCCGCCATCGCGCGTGCCGGCTTGCCCGTGCGCACCGGTGGCCGCATCCGCCAACGCCTGTGCCGCCGCCAGGTCCAGCGTGCCCTCGTACAGCGCGCGCCCGGCGATGGTGCCGACCACCCCGTCCGCGTGCACCGCCACCAGGGCTTCGATGTCGGACAGGTCGGTGACCCCGCCCGAGGCGATGATCGGCAGGTCCACCCGTCGTGCCAGGGCTGCAGTGGCGGCCACGTTCACGCCCTGCATCATGCCGTCGCGACCGATGTCGGTGTAGACGATCGAGTCCACGCCGGCGCGCTCGAACCGCTGCGCCACCTCTGCCACGTCCAGCCCCGAATCCTCGGCCCAGCCCTCGGTGGCGACCTGGCCGTCGCGCGCATCCAGGCCGACGATCACCCGCCCCGGGTGACGCTGGCACAACGCGTCCACGAAGGCGGGGTCCTTGACCGCCTGGGTGCCCACGATCAACCAGCGCACGCCGCGCTCGATGTAGGCGTCGGCGATCGCCATGTCGCGGATGCCGCCGCCGATCTGCACCGGGATGTCGCCCATCGCATCGCAGATGCGACCCACCAGCTCGCCGTTCTTCGGCTTGCCCGCGAACGCCCCGTCCAGGTCCACCAGGTGCAGCCTTCGGCAACCTTCGGCCAGCCAGCGCCGCGCCACCTGGACCGGGTCGTCCGAGAACACCGTGTCATCGTCCATGCGGCCCTGGCGCAACCGTACGCAACGCCCTTCCTTCATGTCGATGGCGGGGATGATCAGCATGGGACGGTCTCGACGGTGTCGACGGGCGGGCGGGCGGCGCAGGACAGGTACGGGACGAACGACATCACGCCCCGTCCCAGGCGACGAAGTTGCGCAGCAGCTGCAAGCCGTCGCGCGCGCTCTTCTCGGGGTGGAACTGGCAGGCGAAGTAGCCCGGGCCGCCGACCGCCACCGCGAAGTCGTGACCGTAGTCGCTGCGGCCCACCACCGAGTCGGTGGCCTCCGGCTCGCACCAGTAGCTGTGCGCGAAGTAGAAGCGCGCCCCGTCCTCGATGCCGTGCCACAGCGGGTGATCGCGCACCTGGCTGACCGCGCTCCAGCCCATGTGCGGCACCTTGAGCCGTTGCCCGGCGGCATCGATCAGCGGGTTGGCGAAGCGGTGGGCGCGACCGGGCAGCACGTCCAGGCATTCCACGCCGCCGTTCTCGTCGCTGGCGCTCAGCAGCACCTGATAGCCCATGCAGATGCCCAGGAAGGGGCGCGCGTGCAGGCTGCCGATCACGCTCTGGCCCAGCCCCTTGTCGTGCAGCGCCGCCATGCAATCGCGCGCCGCGCCCTGGCCCGGGCACACCACCTTGTCGGCCGAGCCGATGAGGGCCGCATCGTCGCTGACCACCACCTCGCACTCGGGCGCCACGTGCTGCAGGGCGCGCGACACCGAGCGCAGGTTGCCCATGCCGTAGTCGATGATGGCGATGCGCTGCGCGCTCACGAACGCATCTCGCGCACCGGCGATGCCGGCGTGTTCAGAGCGATCCCTTGGTGGACGGCATGGCATTGCCGGCGCGCGGATCGATCTCGCAGGCATCGCGCAGCGCGCGACCGAAGGCCTTGAACAGCGTCTCGATCTTGTGGTGATCGTTGACCCCGCGCAGCACGTCCAGGTGCAACGTGGCGCGCGCATGGTTGGCGAACCCCTGGAAGAATTCCGAGACCAGGTCGACATCGAAGGTGCCGACGTGCGGGCGACGGAAATCGGCGTGGAAATGCAACCCCGGACGACCCGAGAAATCGATGACCACGCGCGACAGGCTCTCGTCCAGCGGCACGTAGGCGTGTCCGTAGCGGCGGATGCCGCGCCGCTCGCCCAGCGCCTGGTCGAACGCTTGACCCAGGGCGATGCCGATGTCCTCCACGCTGTGGTGATCGTCGACGTCCGTGTCGCCGTCGCAGGCGATGTCCAGGTCCATCAGACCGTGCCGGGCGATCTGATCGAGCATGTGCGAAAGGAACGGCACCCCGGTGTTCAGGCTGGCCTGACCGCTGCCGTCCAGCACCAGCGACACCCGGATGCGGGTCTCGTTGGTGTTGCGCTCGATGCGCGCGCTGCGCTCAGTCACGGTCCGGCTCTCCGGGTGCGTCGGGGAGCGCGAAGAATACACGCGCGTGCCTGAACGCGCGTGCTAGGGAGCCAGGGTGCGCGCAGCGGCGGGCGAGAGGCCTGCGAGCGCGAATCAGCGCGTCGTCGTCGCCGGCTCGACCCGCAGGTGGAACGTCACCGGTCCATCGTTGACCAGAGCGATGCGCATCTGCGCACCGAAACGACCGGTCCCGGCGTGCGGATGAGACGTCCGCACGGTCTGGACGAAGCCGTCGAACAGCGGGCGGGCCAGCTCGGGGGCGGCGGCGGTGGAGAAGCCGGGCCGACGTCCGCTGCGGGTGTCGGCGGCCAACGTGAACTGCGACACCAGCAGCAGCTGGCCACCGGCCTGGGCGATGTCGTGGTTCATCCGGCCCTGCTCGTCATCGAACAGGCGCAGCGTCAGCATCCGGTGCGCCAGCTTGTCGGCCTCGCGCCCGGTATCGCCGCGCTCGACACCGATCAGCGCCAGCAGACCGGGGCCGATGCGGGCCACCGATTCGCCATCCACCGTGACCTCGGCCTCGCTGACCCGCTGCAGCAGCGCGATCATGCCCCCCCCGATCGACCCGTCGTCGCGAACCGGCCGGTGGGAAAATTCCGAGTCCAGAACCGGACGCTTCCGAGCCGTAAACCCGCCAGTTCCGATAGCCGCCGCCTGCCTCGACGCGCACTATCTACCCCGTGGTCAGACATCGCCGTCGCCACGGGAACGGTCCAGGAAGACCCGGTTGCTCAGGACGAGGCGCGTGCAGCAGGAGGGTACGCATGCGATGGCGATCTCCACGGACATCGGGCCCGGGATCGGCCCATCCCGGCCAGGGAACGGCCGGGGCACTTCGTGGCGCGAGGCGCTCAACACTGCTCCCAAGGCAGGCCCGCATGACGCCAGCCGGCCAGCGTGTTGCGCTGATGCGCCTCGTCCAGCGGCCCCTCGAAGCCGCCCTCCACCACCAGCACGTGATCGATGCCCGCGTCCAGCAAGGCCGCGGCCGCATCGGTGGACCGGTTGCCGCTTCGGCAGATCAACAGCAGTGGCGGCGGGCGCGAGGTGGCCAGACGGGCATCTCCGCGTCGCCGTCCCAGCAGCAAGCGGCGCACCGCCGCCACGAACCCCGGGTTGACCGTCCAGTCCGGCGCATCGATCCACGGCACGTGCACCGCGCCCTTGGGGTGGCCGATCATCAGGAACTCCATGTCCGAGCGCACATCGACCAGCACGGCCCCCGGTTCGGCCTGAAGGCGCTGCCAGGCCTGTTCGGGCGAGATCAGCGCCATCGGCGGCGTGTCGGCGGAGGTGTTCATCGGCCACTATCCTACGTCGCGTGAGCGCAACGAGCTGCCCGCGGTGAACGAGCAAGACAGGGAAACGGCCCCGAGTGGCAGCTGGCGGGCAACCCTTGCCAGGTGGCTCGTGGGCGGGCTGGGCCGGCTGCCGCTGAGCGCGAACCGCGCCCTGGGGGCGCTGGGCGGCACGCTGGCCTGGCACCTGCGCGGCCGCGCCCGGCGGGTATCGCTGCACAACCTGAGCCTGTGCTTCGCCGGCATGCCGGCCGACGAGCGCCAGGCGCTGGCGCAACGCTCGCTGGTGCAGACCGGCATCGGCGCCACCGAGACCGCCTGGTGCTGGCGACGCCCGCCGCGGCATTGGCTGAGCGATCGGGTCGAGGTCGTCGGCGCCGACCGGTATGCGCAGGCCCTGGCCGGCGGACGCGGCGTGCTGGTGGCCACCCCGCACATCGGCGCCTGGGAGGTCGGCTTGCCGATCGCCGCCGTCCAGGGGCAACTGCACTACTTCTACCGCGCCCCGCGCGATCGCTCGTTCGACCCCTTGCTTCGGCGCGGCCGCGCCAACCTGTCCGGCCAGCCACTCGGCCTGGACGCCGGCGGCATCCGCCGCGCCCTGAAGCTGCTGGGCGCCGGGCAGCCGGTCGGCATCCTGCCCGACCAGGAGCCGGATCGCGGCGGCGGTGTGTTCGCGCCGCTGTTCGGGGTGCCGGCGCTGACCATGACGCTGCTGCCCAAGCTGGCCGCGCGCAGCGGAGCACCCGTGCTGTTCCTGGTGGTGGTGCGCCGGGGTCGGGGCTGGCGCGCGCATTTCCTGGAGGCCGACGAAGGCATCGCCTCGCGGGATGTCGACGTGGCCACCGCCGCGCTCAACCGGTCGGTGGAGCGCTGCGTGGCCGTGGCACCGGCGCAGTACCTGTGGTCGTACCGGCGATTTCGCGAGCTACCGGAAGGGGGTCGGCGTGACTATCGACGTTGACGCAACGTCACTCCGTCTGGACAGTTTGCAGGCCGATGAGCGGGCAAGCGGATTCATGGCACGCTGATCAGGATGCCTGACGTACAGCGAATGATGCGATGAACAGCCTGCCCTCTTCCGCCCCGATCGAGCTCGGACAGCTCGTCCACGATCTGCGCAACCCGCTCAATACCCTGTCGATGAACCTGGAACTGATGGGCCTGGTGGCCGGCGGGCGAACCGGCGACGATGAGCTTGGCGACGGACTGGCGGCCATGGAGCGCGCGGTGGTCCAGCTGGAAGACGGTCTGGCGCGCATCGAGGCGCATGCCGCCCGGGCCTCGGCCGACACCACATCCGACTGAGTAACCGTCTTTCGTGGAGCGCGCGAGTGCGACGTTCAGGCCGGATCGTGCGGCTCGAGCACGCGGCGGCGCGGCTCCGAGCTCGATAGCAGCGCGGTCAGCACGCGCAGCCGCGCAGGCTTGAGCAAGTGACGATCGAACGGCGTGCGCGCAGACTCCGAGGCTGAAGGCGTCTGACCCGAGAGCGCCACCAGCAGCGGTGCATCCCCTGGCGCGCCTCGGATCCTCCGAGCCACCTCCTCGCCGCTGATGTCCGGCAAGCCGATGTCCAGCAGGATCACGTCCGGCCGCCACTCGGCGTCCAGGCGCAACGCCGCCAGGCCATCGCCGCAGGTGCACACCTGGTGCCCGGCGTGCTCGAGCAAGCGGGCGGTGACCGTCAGCGCATCCGCACTGTCGTCCACGATCAGCACGCGCCGCGCTGCCTCCCGATCCCGCTGCGCCTTCGTCGGCTCGCTGGCCGCCTGGCGGACATCGTTGCGGTACCGGTCGACCCAGGTCGCCACGAGGGTGACCAGCTCCGCGCCATCGAGCGGCTTGCTCAGGTAGGCGTTGCATCCGGCCGCCAGGCAGCGCTCCCGCTCACCACGCATGGCGGCAGCGGTCAGCGCCACGATCGGCCGATCGAAGCCTGCGGCCCGTAGTCGACGCGTGGCCTCGTAGCCATCCAGTCGGGGCATCTGCATGTCCATGACCACCGCGTCGGGCCAGGCCGATCCATCGCGCAGCGCCTCGACCACCGCCTCGCCATCGGCGACCGCCTGCACCCGTGCACCGGCGGTCTCCAGGAACCGCCTGACCAGCACCCGGATATCCGGTCGATCGTCGGCCACGAGGATGCTGGCCTCCAGCGCCGACCGCCCTTCCAGGATCGCCACCGGCAGCGCGCTCCCAGCATCCGGTGCCTCCAGGTCGAGCGCGCTCCACGGTGTGCCCGGCACGGCGTGCAGCGGGATCGTCAGGCTGAACGTGGTGCCCACGCCTGCACCGCTGCTCACGGCGATGTCGCCGCCGAGCAGCCGCGCCAGACGGCGACTGATGGCCAGTCCGAGCCCGGTCCCGCCGTAGCGGCGGGTGTTCGAGCTGTCGACCTGGGTGAACGGTTCGAACAGTCGATCGCGCTGCTGGGCGGTCATGCCGATGCCGGTGTCGATCACCTCGAACACCAACCGTTGCGATGGCCCCGGCGTGCATCCGATCGACAGCGTCACGCTGCCGGTGTCGGTGAACTTGATCGCGTTGGCCACCAGGTTGAGCAGGATCTGCCGCACCCGCAGCTCGTCGGTGACGATGCGTTCGGGCAGCTCGGCCTCGAAGCGGACGCTGAAGTCCAGCGATCGTTCGACGGCGCGGATCAGCATCAGCGCGTGCACGTCGCCGACCAGGCGGGACAGCGTGATCGGCTCGTGGTCCGCTTCGAACTTGCCGGACTCGATCTTCGCCAGGTCGAGCACGTCGTTCAGCAACGACAGCAGGTGCTTGCCGTTCTTGCGCACCGTCTCCACGCTGTTGCGATCATCCGGATCGTCCAGGCGCGTATCGAGAATGTCGGCGTAGCCCAGGATCGCGGTCAGCGGCGAGCGCAGCTCGTGACTGACATTGGCCAGGAAATCGCTCTTGCTGCGACTGGCCTGCTCGGCCGCGGCACGGGCCTGATCCAACGCGTGCTCGGAGCGCAGCCGGCGCTCGCACTCGCCGATGTCGCCGCCGATCTGCTCGAGCTCTTCAAGCAGCCGTTCGTCGGTTGCCAACCGATAGCTCAGGAACAGCGTGATCACCCCGATCACGCGTCCGCCGAGCGTGATCGGCAGGCCCAGGCCGGTGCGCAGTTCCAGCCCGTCGGCCTCGGCCGATCGCGCCTCGCGCGGCTCCTGCCCCGAATCGATCTGGCGGCGGGCGTGCCCCTCGGTCCACACCGCCCCGGGCAGGCCCTCGCCGGGCGAGAGCACCCGCTCGTCGGCGCGCCGCTGGGTGACCCGGACCGCACCGAATCGCTCGCTGGCGCGGAACACCGTGCAGATCAGCCCACCGCGTTCCGGATCGAAGGTCCAGTACTCGCTGATCAGCGGATCGAACACCGACGCCAATGCCGCGAGCACCGAGGGTATCTCGGCATCCAGATCGCGGGCCGCACCGAGCACCTTGGCCACCGCCGCACGCGCCGCCAGACGCTGCTCGGTCAGCTTTCTGACGGTGATGTCCTGCAGTGCGCAACTGACCGCACGCGCTCCGCCCTGCGCGGGGCGCAGCGGCAGCAGGTCCACCACCAGGTGACGCCGCTCCCGCTCGGCACCGAACGGGCCGTCGAATTCGTGCCCACGCACCCCCTCGCCCCCGTCCAGCACCTGCTCCACCCGCCGACCGATCAGGCGGGCTAGCTCGGGGTGCAGGCGAGCAAGGCTTGCGCCCTGCAAGTGCGACACCGGACTGCCATTGATGCGCGCCATCTCCTCGTTCAGCCGGACCACGCGCAGCTGTCGATCGATGACGCACAGCCCCACCGACAGGTTGCGGTACAGCGCGCCGACCTCCTCGAGCGCACGCTCCAGGTGGCGTTCGCGCTCGGCCAGCGAGGACATCATCCGCCGCCGCGGCGAGACATCGTCGACGATCACCAGGACTCGTGTCGCGACGCCGGCATCGGTCTGGGCCACGATGTAGCGGGCCTCGTACCAGCGTCGACCCTCGGCATGCTCGATGCTGAAACCGACCTCGCCCTGGGCCTCGCCGGCGAACACCCGGTCCAACGGTGCGACCAGCTCGGCCGGCAGCCCGACGGTGCTCGCCACCCGGTCCAGCAGCGCCTCGCGCGCGGCATCGCACAGGCGTGCCGCATTGGCGTTGACGAACCGCAGGCGCCGATGCCGATCGATGCTCAGCAGCCCGTTCGGCACGTGCTCGCCCAACGCGTCGAGCTCGTGCATCCGGTACGCTTGCGAACGCTCGTCGGCTTGCCGGGTGGCGGGTGACTCCTGCGTCGACATCGATCGGCCCCGCTAGCGTGGTTCGCCCGTCATGGGTGGTCGGAATCCGCGCACGACGGGCCATCGACGATGACACGGCTGCAGCCGAGCCTGTCGCCTCCCGCGTCACGTACCGGGTGGTAGTTGACCACGTAATCGCGCGTCCCGTCCGAGTGCGCCCGAGTGGCCACGCTCAGCACCCGCCCCGCCACGGCTCGCCGGTGCTGAACAGTCTAAGCAGTCGCGCTTCGACCTGGTCGGCCAACGGCGCGGGCAGCACCTCGTGCACCCGGTTGCCCGCACATGACGGATCCCCCGACCGTCTGTCCCAGCGTCACCGGCTCATCACCGACAGCCCTTGCGCCGATGGCACAGCGCCGGCACCATGTCGCTGCGGGCCCTCGCCCGCAGGATGACTCGACGGGGTGCCCGTGCCGATCAGGCGGGCTGAGAGCCGATCGTGCCGCGCTTGGGCACACGGCAACCCGCGAACCTGATCCGGTTAGTACCGGCGTAGGGATCGAGCAGCGACGCGCCCCGGCGGTCATCCCCTGCCCCATCGGATGCCGGGAACCGTCAATGACCGCTCGCTCTCGTTCGCCCCTTGCCGCCTCGTCGGTCCTCGCCCTGTCGCCGCGCCGGTTGCCGGGTCACTTGCCGGGCTTGGCGCTGAGCCTGGCGTTGGCGCTGCCCGGTGCGGCCGCGACCGCGGCCGACGAGCGCACGCTGACCGTCTACACCTATGAATCGTTCGTGGCCGAGTGGGGCCCCGGTCCGACCATCAAGGCTGCCTTCGAGGAGCGCTGCGGGGATTGCACGATCGATTTCGTGCCGCTGGACAGCTCGGCCGGCATCCTCAACCGGGTCCAGCTCGAAGGCGCGTCCACGCGGGCCGATGTGGTGCTGGGCCTGGACACCAACCTGATGGCGATCGCCGAGGACACCGGGCTGCTGGCGCCGTCCGGCGTCGACACCGATGCGCTGTCGCTGCCGATCGATTGGACCTCGGACACCTTCGTGCCGTTCGACTACGGCTGGTTCGCGGTCGTCTACGACACCGAGACGATCGATGCGCCACCGACCAGCCTGGCCGAACTGGTGGCCGACCCGGAGGGTCCGAAGATCATCCTGCAGGACCCGCGCACCAGCACCCCCGGCCTGGGATTCCTGCTGTGGATGAAGGCGGTGTTCGGTGACGAGGCCGGCGAGCGCTGGGCCGAGCTGCAGCCGCGCATCCTGACCACCACCAAGGGGTGGAGCGAGGCCTATTTCACCTTGTTCCTGAACGGCGAAGCGCCGATGGTGCTCAGCTACAGCACCTCGCCGGCCTACCACATGGCCGTGGACGAGACCGATCGCTACCAGGCCGCCCCCTTCGACGAGGGGCACTACCTGCAGGTCGAGGTCGCCGCCTTGCTGAACGGCTCCGACCAACTCGAACTCGGCCGCGAATTCCTGAACTATCTGGTCTCACCGGAAGCACAGGCCGCGATCCCGCTGGGCAATGTCATGTACCCGGTGGCCGAGCTGGGCGATGCCTTGCCGCCCGCGTTCGACAAGCTGATCGAGCCGGCCGAAACGTTGCTGTTCGATCCGGAGACGGTGCGCGATCAACGCCGCGCCTGGATCGACGAGTGGCTCGAGGCCTCCACCCGCTAGTGCGCCCGCTCACGGTGCACCGACACCGGCCCGCGCACGACGAACGAGCGCGATAGCGTGCGGCTGCTGGACCGCAGCCCCTGGTGGGCCGGCGCGCTAGGTGCCGCGCTGGTGGTGCTGTCGCTGGTCGGTGTGCCGCTGCTGGTGCTGCTCGCCCAGGCCGGCGAGCTGCCGTTCGCGCGCATCGCTCAGGATGCGTGGCTGCGTCGGGTCGTCACCTTCAGCCTGTCCCAGGCGGCGATGTCGACCGGGCTGGCCCTGTTGCTGGCCGTGCCGGTGGCGCTGGCGTTGCACCACGAACGTCGCTTTCCCGGCCGCCGCTGGCTGACCGGGCTGTTCGGGTTGTCACTGGTGCTGCCGGCCATCGCGGCGGTGTTCGGCATCGTGGCGGTGTGGGGCGGCTCGGGCTGGATCAACGCGCTGCTGGACACGCTCAGCGCACCGTTTCGCGGGGCGACGGAGGCGCCACGGCTGCCGGTGCTGTACGGCCTGAACGGCATCCTGCTCGCGCACGTGTTCTTCAACGCTCCGCTGGCCGCTCGCGTGCTGCTGCAGGCACTGGACGGCATCCCGATGCACGAGTGGCGACTGTGCGCGCAGCTGGGAATGTCCCCCTACAGCCGCTTCCGGTACCTGCAGTGGCCGGCCGTGACGCGCCGCCTGCCAGGGCTTGCCACGCTGATCTTCACGCTGTGCTTCACCAGCTTCGCCGTCGTGCTGGCGCTGGGCGGCGGCCCGCGCGCCACCACCGTGGAGGTGGCGATCTATCAGGCGTTGCGCTTCGATTTCGACCTGCCGCTGGCGGTGGCGCTGGCGATGGTGCAGCTGGCGATCTGTGCCGCGCTGACCGTGCTCGGCAGCGCGTTCGGACGCGGCGACGACGGCTCGCTCGGGCTGGCCGAACGCACCGGCGATGACACCGCCTGGCCGGCCTGGCACCCGCACGCCCACCGCGGCGCGCTGCAGCGTACCGGGGAGCGCGTCGTCATCGCCGTCGCCGCGGTGCTGGTGCTGCCGCCGTTCGCCGCCTTGCTGCTGGCCGGGCTGAACCGGCGCACCGTCGCGGTGCTCACCGAGGCGGCCACGCTGGATGCGCTGCTCAACACGGTGATCGCCGCGCTGACGGCCGCCACCCTGTCGATCGCGCTGGCGCTGGGGTTGCTGTCGGGCGTGCGCCGCCTGCAACTGCGTGCCGGTGCGCGCCGGCAGGCGAACGCGCGCGGCGGTGAAGCCCTGCAGGCGCTGGGCAACGCGATCCTGGTGATTCCGCCGATCGTGCTGGGCACCGGGCTGTTTCTCGCCCTGCGCGCCTGGGCCGACGTGTTCTCGTTGGCGCTGCTGCTGGTCATCCTGATCAATGCGCTGATGGGGCTGCCGTTCGCGCTGCGCATCCTGGCCGGTCCGGTGCTGGACGGCGCCGCGACCCGCGACCGGCTGGCGCGCTCGCTCGGCATGGCGCGCAGCGCACGCTGGCGCCTGGTGGATGCGCCGCTGCTGCGCGGCCCGATCGCGCTGGCCGCCGCGGTGAGCGCCACGCTTGCCGCCGGGGATCTGGGCGCGATCGCCCTGTTCGGCTCGGATCAGGTGCGCACGCTGCCGCTGCTGTTGCAGACCCGGCTGGGCAGCCATCGGCTGGACGAGGCCGCCGTCACCGCGACCTTGCTGGTGCTGACCTGCATCGTGCTGTTCGCCCTGATTCGCCGAGGCGTCGGCGGAGCTTCGGAGAAGCGCGCGTGAGCCTGCAACTGGACGAGGTGCGCCTGTCGCTCGGCGAGCGCCACTGGCGATTCGACATCGGGCTGCCGGCCGATGGCGTGCACGCCCTGCTCGGGCGCAGCGGCTCGGGCAAGAGCACGCTGCTGAACCTGGTCGGCGGCTACCTGCGACCGGACGCCGGGCACATCCGTTGGATGGACCAGCCCCTGAACGCCCTGGCACCGGCCGAGCGACCGGTGACCACGCTGTTCCAGCATGACAACCTGTTCGCCCACCTGAGCGTGGCCGACAACGTCGGGCTGGGCCTGGATCCGTCGCTGAAGCTGGATACGTCGCAGCGCGCGCAGGTGTCGCGGAGCCTGCGCCAGGTCGGTCTGGCCGACTACGAGCGGCGCAAGCCTGCGTCGCTGTCGGGTGGCGAGCGCCAGCGCGTCGCCCTGGCCCGCTGCCTGCTGCGCAACCGGCCGATCCTGTTGATGGACGAGCCGTTCGGGGCGCTGGATCCGGACACGCGCACCCGCATGATCGCGCTGACCCGGCAGCTGATCGAGCGCCAGCGGCCCTGCGTGATCATGGTGACGCACGACGAGGACGATGCGCACGCGATCGGTGCCGGGATACTGGAGCTGATCGATGGCAAGGTCCGACCACGCGCGACGGATCCGGCGCGCACATCGAACTGAGCGCACCCGACGAGCCGGCCCTGGCTCAGGTGGCGAACAGCGCGGCGTCGTCGGCGAAAGCCTTGAATTCCAGCGCATTCCCGGCAGGATCCAGGAAGAACATCGTCTTCTGTTCGCCGGGCTGGCCGGCGAAACGGGTGCGCGGCTCGATCACCCAGCGGGTGTGGGCATCGGCCTGCAGGCGGCCGGCCAGCGCGTCGAACTGTGCCAGCGTGAGCACCACGCCGAAGTGCGGGACCGGTACGGCATCGCCGTCGACCGCGTTCTCGGCGCGGATCGGCCGCGCATGATCCGGATCATGGTGCGCCACGATCTGGTGGCCGTACAGGTCGTAATCGATCCACACGCCGGGCGCCTCGCGCCCTTGCGGACAGGCCAGCACCTGCCCGTAGAAGCGGCGGGCCGCCTCGAGATCGTCGACGGGAAAGGCCAGATGGAAGGGTCGTTGCGCGCTCATGGGGACGGATGATCAGAAAAAGGGTTGTAAGGAAGGTGAGAACGCCTCAGGCGTTCGCGACGAGACCGGCCGGTCGGTCCTCGAAGAAGCGTTGCACGACCTCGACCACGTGCCGCACCTGCTTGGCCGACACGTCACGGTGCAACACCAGGCGGGCGCCGTACCCGCGCGCCGACAGGCGCACGCCATGGCTCATCGCGTGCTCCACCAGCACCGTGCCGACATCCTGCTGCAGGTCCAGCCAGACCATGTTGGTCTGCGTCCAGCCCGGTCGCACGCACAGACCGTCGATGCCCTCCAGCCCGGCCGCAAGGGCTTGCGCGTGGTCGTGATCCTCGTGCAGGCGAGCCAATCCCTCGTCCAGCGCCACCAGCGCGGCGGCGGCCAGCACGCCGGCCTGACGCATGCCGCCGCCGGTGACCTTGCGCCAGCGATGCGCCTCGTCGATGAAGGCGTGCGAGCCCGCCAGCAGCGAGCCCACCGGTGCGCCCAGGCCCTTCGACAGGCACAGCGACACGCTGTCGAAGCAGCGCCCGATCTCTTCCAGCGACACGTCCAACGCCACCGCGGCGTTGGCCATGCGTGCACCGTCCAGATGCAGGCCGAGGCCGTGCTCGTCGACCAGGGCCCGTGCCGCCTGCATGCTCTGCAACGATTGCACCCGTCCGGACTGGGTGTTCTCCAGGCACACCAGGCGGGTGCGGGCGTAGTGCGGATCGCGCGGCTTGATCACCCGGGCGACCTGGTCGAGCGGCAGCAGGCCGTTCTCGCCGAACGGCACGGTCTGCGGCTGGATGCCGCCGAGCACCGCGGCACCGCCGCCTTCCCACAGGTAGGTGTGCGCCTCGTCGCCGACGATGTACTCGTCGCCGCGCCCGCAATGCGCCAGCAACGCCACCAGGTTCGATTGGGTACCGGTGGGGCAGAACAGCGTCGCCTCGTGACCGAGCAGCTCGGCGGCGTGCGCCTGCAGCCGGTTGACGGTGGGGTCGTCGCCGTAGACATCGTCGCCCACCTCGGCATCGTGCATCGCCCGGCGCATCCGGGGCGTGGGTCGGGTGACCGTGTCGCTGCGAAGATCGATCATGCGGGTAGCGGGTGGCGGTGCCTGGACGGAGGGCGGCGCGCACCTGATGCCTGCGCCCCACGGCCCCGGATCATCGCACGCGCAGCACCAGCAACGTACCGCCGGACACCTGCACCCGCACCGCACCGCCATCGGCGACATTCGACAGGCCGAGCGTGTCACCGGGCAGGATCGTGCGCCCGTGCAGCGCGTAGCGCAGGCCCGCGGTGCTCACGCCGTCCACCCGGGACAGCGGCAGCAGGCTGACGACCGTCTCCGGATCGGCGTGAAACCGGACCGGCCGATGCGCCACGACGACGTGGGCATCGCAACGCTTGTCGACCAGGCGCAACGCGAACGGCCAATCGCGCCAGGCCGGCAGCCACCAGTTGAACAGCAGGTGATCGGTGCGCCCCCCGGAGACACCGAGCACCGTCACCCGGTCGATGTCCTCGTCGCACAGCCCCAGCAGCGCCAGCGCCAGGTCGCTGGCATCCTTGTCCGTCGGAAATGTCAGCCGCTGCGCTCCGGCACGCTCGGCACGGCGCAGCAGGGCCTGGGGCACGCTGTCGAAGTCCCCGACCAGCCGGTGAGGGACCAGGCCTGCATCCAGGCAATGCACCAGACCGGCGTCGGCGCAAACGATCAATGCCGGCTCGACCCCTGCCAGCAGATCGGGGATCGATCCGAGTGCCGGCGGCGCATCGCCACCGGCGAACAGGATGGCCTCACGCGCAACGCTCGGAACGCAGGGCATCGCCTGAGGTGTCGAACGCCTACTGACCACCGTCGATGAAGCTGTCGGCGAACGCCAGCGCACGCGTCAGGCCGACCAGCGTGGCGCGCCGCTCCGCATCGTCTCCCAGGGTATTGACCGACAAGGTGTAGCCCTCGCGCAGCAGCGGCAGCAGGCGATCGTCCACGAAACGCTGGTCCAGCAGTGCCAGCTCGACCCCGGTATCGCTCTGACGCAACCGTGCGCTGCCGATGGCGCCCAGCGCCTGGTCGTCCACCGTCCAGCGCACCTGCGCCGCCGTGGTCGCCGCACCCGGCGGCAGTGCCAGCGCGACGCGGGTGGATCGCCCGTCCTGCCGAACCAGCAGCAGGCGGGGCAGTTCGCTGTCGCCGAAATCGACCGCCAGCCGACATACCGTACGCTCGGCACCGGCCTCGCAATCGGCAAGCCAGGCACCGAAGTAGGCGGTCAGGCGTTCGTCCCGCGGCTCGCGGGCCGACGCTGCGCTCGGCGCGCTCGGATCGGCCACCGGATTGGACGATGCCGAGGGAGCGGGCACGACCGGCACCTCGCTCGGCGTGGTGTCGGAGGGCAGCTCCACGCTTGCGGTGTCCTGGTCGCTTGCCTGGTCGCTTGCCTGATCGCTTGCCTGATCGCTTGCCTGATCGCTTGCCTGGTCGCTTGCCGGGTCGTCGCCCGGATCCGCGTCGACGCTCGCCACGGTCACCGGCGGCGAGCCGCCCGGAAGCCGACAATCGGAGTCCCGTGGCTCGCGCAACGCGCGCACCGCATCGAGCTTGAAGCGACCCGCATGCTCCGGTCTTGCCTGCGGATCCTGTTCGAGTGCCCCGTCGATGCTGGCGAACATCACCTGACCCTCGTTCGAGGTGCGTTCCAGGTATTGCTGTTGCAGGCTGGCAATGGCTCGGTCATCCCCATCGAGCCAGAATCGACGCTCGCTGCCGCACGGTCGGAAGCTGTTGCGCTCGCTGTCGAACACGTAGTACCCGTCAAAGGTGAACACCGCCTGGGTATCGGCCGACAGCAGTCCCTGCAGTTCCACGAGCCGTTCCAGCGAAAGCCGGGCCAGACAGTTCTTGGCGATCTTTTCCGCCTCCGGGCGCGGCGAATTGAACGCCAGGTACCACAGGCAGTTGTCGCGACGAAAGGCATCGAAGGCGACTTGAGAGCGCTCGAAGGCCGCCAGTGGCTCCCCATCCAGCGCGTTGCGCACGCCAGCGACCACATCGCCGATGCTGTCGTCCATCGCGTCCAGGTAGTTGTCGAGGCAGGCATGCACGTCGTCATCGACGCCGGACAGGTTCATGCACAGGCCCAGCACGTCCATCGATCCGCCGGCATCGGCCTGCGACAGCGCCGGAGACGTCGTCAACGAGCTCCCCAGCGTCAGGGTCGCGCACAACAGGGCCCGGCCAGCGAGCGCGGCCGGAACGAACGGGAACGACAGCAGGTGCGCCATGGCGCGGATACTAGGCTCGCTCAGCGCAACTATCCACCCCCACCGCATCGATGCCACGACGGGCTGGAATGCGCCTCATCGGGCCGAGGAAAGTGCCAGAAAACCAGCGTGAGTGGCAGCGCGTCGCACGCTATCATCCGCCTCTACGTTGTTCCTCGACGCCACGCACGCCAGGGCCGTTCCGTTGCCTCGACACCGCCAGAGCAGCACCAACACCAGTAGCCGCCGACGTCTGCGATACGCGGCCTGGCCATGGCTGGCAACCTGGACGCTCGGCATGGGCGGCCTGGTGATGTTGTCAGCCTGGCGCCACGTTCCGCAGATCGAGCAGCAGTTGCTGGATCAGGTGCAGACCGCGCTCGCTCCGCTCGTCAGCGCACCGGTCACCGTGTCGATGGACGGTCACCATGCAACGATTGCCGGGACGGTAGCCGATGCGACCGAGCGGGACGCGCTGCTGAGCGCCATGGCAAGCGTGCCGGGTGTGCGCACGGTGATGGATCGGATGAGCGAGGCATCGGCGTCCCCGGGGTCGTCCCCGGAGGCGCCGGCACCGGCCGAGTCGCTGGTTGCCGACGCATCACCCGGTCCCGGCTCATCGGTCGACGATCCCGAGCCCGCGCCCTCGGTGTCCGCCGAGCCGCTGTCGAACGATCTGCCTGCCGAACTCGCCGAGGCGCCACCCACCGAGCCGGTCCCCGACGAGCTGCCGCCCGAGCCGTTGGCCGAGGCGCCACCCACCGAGCCGGTCCCCGACGAGCTGCCGCCCGAGCCGTTGGCCGAGGGGCCGTCCGACGCGCAGATCCCCGAGCCGCAGCCTACCGAGCCGCTCGCGGAGGCGCCGCCGATCGACCAGCTGGCCGCAGCGCCATCGGCCGATGACGACGATAGCCCGCTCGACCCCGCGGCGTTGACGATGCAGGACAAGGCGATCGAGGCTCCGCTGCCGTCGCTGTCGCTGGCGGTGGTCAACGAGGCACTGATGCTGGAGGGGCGCATCGGTACGGATCAGGATCTGCGCGAGCTGGTCGAGCCGGCACTCGAGGCCTTCGACCCGAGTTACTTGACCAACCAGATCGACACGACGGCCCCGACGGCTCAAGCCGATTGGCTGGAGCCGGTTGCCGGGCTGTTGCCGCAGCTGGCCGAGCTGAGCCAACCCTCCCTGGACATCGTCGACCGGCAGATCACGTTGGCCGGCACCGCTCCATCGCGCGGCAGCCACGATCGACTGGTCAACCTGGCGATCGATGCCTTCAGCGACTACACGGTGGTCGAGCGCGTCGAGGTGGACATCTCGCCGGACCCGGTGGCCATGCCGGACGATGATGCCCGAGTGACGACCGACGATCGGCCGGAACCTGCGGCCCTGACCGCCCGCAACGTCTCCGGCCCGCTCGCGCGCTCGCTGGCTGCGCTGGACAGCGAACGCCTGGCGTTCGAGTCCGGCAGCGACGTGCTCACATCGAACAGCGCCGAACGCCTGGACGAGCTGGCGGATCTGTTCATCGACCATCCCGACATCACCGTCGAGATCGAAGGTCACACCGATGCGACCGGCTCGGCCGAGCTGAACCTGTCGTTGAGCCAGAAGCGCGCCAGCGCGGTGAAACGCGCCCTGGTCGACCGCGGTGTCCAGGCCGATCGCCTGATCGCCTACGGTTACGGCGAAGGGGTACCGCTGGCAAGCAATGCGACCGCCGAAGGTCGAGCGCGCAACCGGCGCATCGAGTTCCGGTTCTGACAGGACACGCGGCATGAATACACTCTATATCGAGGTCATCGGCAGCGTGGTGCTCGCCGGTGTGCTCGGCCTGTTCACCGGCTGGATGGCGCAGCGCGCCAAGTCGCGTCGCTCCATGCGCCGTGCGGTCTCCTATTGGCAGAAGCGCTGCGAGGAGCTCACGCCCGAAGACGGTGAGGATGCCGAATCGATGCGCGAGCGGATGCACTCGCTCGATCAGCTGCTCGGTGAGCAAACCGCCCGCACGCGCGAGCTGGAGACGCAGCTCGGGGCCGCCAACAGCCGTCTGGAGAAGGCGCGCGGCGATGCGATTCGACTCAACAGCCAGCAGGCCGGCATCCAGGAACGGCTGCAGCGGATGATTCGCGAAAAGGATCAGGAGCTCGGTGAGCTGGCGCAGCGCCAGGCGCGCGACCGAACGTCGGGCGAGGTGGACGGAACACGGGCCCCCGCCGCCAGGTCGGTGGCGCTCGATACCCCGGCGCCGGTGGCGAACGACGAGATCGAGGCCTACATCGATCGGCTGTCCGATCGTGGCGAGCGGGCCAATCGTCCCGTGCAACGCGGCGCGGCAGCCGCCACGGCCCCTGGCGCGAACGATGCGCCGCCCTCGCTGATCACGGCCAGAGCGCCGCCTGCCCCCTCGCCGCCGGCAGACGTGCCGACGGTGGTCGACGAGCCGCCCCTCGCGCTGGAGCCGCTCGCGGCGGCCACCCCACCGTTGGTCGCCGACGCAGCCGCCCAGGCGGCTGACGAGTCCGCGGTGCTGTCGCCGGTAGCGGACGCCGAGGGGTTCGACGAGGACGACATGGACGATCAACTGGACGACACCCTCGATGCCACCGCGGTCATCGACATGGAGATGGAGCACGACGTGACGGCGACGCGGCGCATCGATCCGCTGGATGCGACCAGTCAGGAGCCGCTGCTCTACGACGAGGACACCCTGGCGTTCGACGAGGAGACCATCGCGTTCGACGATGCGACCTTGGCGCAGGTGAGAGAACGCTCCCACGAGGCGTGAGCGCCACGCTCTACCATGTGCACGATCCGATGTGCAGCTGGTGCTGGGCGTTTCGACCTGCCTGGGACGCGTTGTTCGATGCGCTGCAAGGCGGTGCGCTGACCGTCGTGCCGCTGCTCGGCGGATTGGCGCCGGACAGTGACGTACCGATGCCCGAGGCGATGGCGCGGCAGCTGCAGGCCACCTGGCGCCAGATCCAACAGAGCGTGCCCGGCACCCGCTTCGACTTCGCCTTCTGGAGCGACAACGTGCCGCGCCGCTCCACCTGGATCGCCTGCCGCGCGGTGATCGCCGCCGAGCAGCTCGGCGTGCCGGAACGGCGCATGACCGATGCGATCCAGCAGGCCTACTACCTGGAGGCGCGCAATCCGTCCGATGCCGACGTGCTCATCGAACTGGCCACCCGGCTCGGCCTGCCGGAGGCCTCCTTTGCGGCCGCGTTGCAGGCACCAGCCACGCGGGCACGATTCGATGACCACCGGCGTCAGGTGCAGGACCTGGGCGTGCGCGGCTTTCCCTCGTTGGTCCTGCAGCGAACCGACGGGGAGCGACGCCCGATCCCGATCGATTTCAGCGGCCCCGACTCGATGCTGCGGGCCATCGCTGCGCTGGACTAGGCGCCGTTCGACGGCGCCTGGGCACCGAGGGCCCCGATTTCTCGGGAATCACGTCACAGCCGAACCGAAACAGCTCGTACCCGATCACAGCGCACCCGCTTTCGCGCGCTGAATCCGTCCACCCTGCCGCTAGCTGAGTCGCCACCCCTCTCACCTCCCAGGGCATGCGATGACAGGTTATCGGCTACGGGCGTACGTCCTGGTGCTCATGCTGGCGGGATGCGCCCAGGCGCCGTCGGGTTCGGACGGCGTCCGGGAAGTCCCGGCGACGTCGGCCGCAGGGTCGGGCTCGCAGGTGCCAGGCCTGCAAGCGGCCCTGCCGCGCAGCGAGGTGGTCAACGCCGCGATCGACCAGCCGATGGAGACCCGAGACGCCTGGCGGTTGCTCGACCAGGGCACCTTCGGTCCGCGCCTGGACGATGCCCAGGGCATGAGCGGCGAGGACGTCAACGCCTGGATCGATGCGCAGATGGCCCTGCCGGTCACCTGGATGCTGCCCGCACTGCGCGGGCGCAACGGTTCGCGCTGGAACACCCAGGTGAACGTGTGGTGGGAACAGTCGGTCATGGCCGAGGACCAGTTGCGCCAGCGGGTGGCGTTCGCGCTGTCGCAGATCTTCGTGGTCTCGGGCAAGAGCGGACTGGGCGGTGAGCAGGAAGGCATCGCGAACTACTACGACCTGCTGCTGCGACACGCCTTCGGCAACTACCGGCAGCTGATCGAGGCCATCACGCTCAATCCGGTCATGGGCGAGTACCTGAGCATGAAGGGCAACAGCAAGCCCGACCCGGCACGGAACATCCGCCCGGACGAGAACTACGCTCGCGAGCTGCTGCAGCTGTTCAGCATCGGCCTGGAGCAGCTGAACCCGGACGGCACTCCGCGCCTGGATGGCGACGGGGTACCCCTGCCGACCTACGACCAGGACGTGGTGGAGGGCTTCGCGCACGTGTTCACCGGCTGGCACTTCGCCAATGCCGAATCGTTCGTGTGGCCCAAGAACGAAGATTACCTGGCGCCGATGCGCGCCTGGCCCGAGTACCACGACAGCGGCGAGAAGCGTCTGCTGAACGGTGCGATCGTTCCGGCGGGTCAGGCACCGGAGCAGGATCTGGCCATGGCGCTGGACAACGTGGCAGCGCACCCCAACGTGGGACCCTTCCTGGCCCGCCAGCTGATCCAGCGCCTGGTCACCAGCAACCCCACTGCCGAGTACGTACGGGACGTCGCGGCGGTGTTCGATGCCAACGCCGCTGGCGAACGCGGCAACCTGGGCAGCACCATCAAGGCGATCCTTGCGCACCGCGAGGCGCGCGAGGGCCACCTGCTCCAGCCGACCGTGTTCGGCAAGGTGCGCGAGCCGCTGCTGCGAGTGACCCAGCTATGGCGTGCATTCAGACCGGACCGGTTTCCGGCCGAATTCAACTACGCCTGGGCCGAGAACGAGTTGGCGCAGGCGCCTCTGAACGCCCCCAGCGTGTTCAATTTCTTCCGCCCCGACTTCAGCCAGCCGGGCGTGGTCAGCGCCGCCGATCTGGTCTCGCCCGAGTTCGAGATCCTGGACGAGAGCTCGATGGTCACGCTCACCAGCCGCCTGACCGGCTCCAGCCTGTGGAACCACAATTACAAGACCCGCACCAACGGCACGACCGTGACGTTGAACATCGACCGCGAGGTCGCCCTGGCGGGCGACACCGAGGCGTTGCTGGACCACCTGGACATGACGCTGCTCGGCGGGCGCATGTCGGTGTTGCTGCGCGACGAGACCCGGCGGCTCGTGCAGGCGCGCAGCCGCTCCAGCGACCCCGCGCTGCCGGTCAGCGAGGCGATCTTCCTGATCACCACCTCCCCCGAAGCGGCCATCCAGCGATGAGCGAGCGATCATGATCGACCGACGACGACGACAGTGGCTCGGCCTGGGTGCGCGCACCCTGTGCGGAGCCGGACTGGCCCTGGGCAGTCGCCCGATGGCCGCCCTGGCCGCCCTGGCCGCCGCGAACGGCACCCGACCGTTGCACGATGCCTCGGGCGATTACCGGGCGCTGGTGTGCGTGTTCCTGGAAGGCGGCATGGACGGGTTCAGCCTGGCGGTGCCGACCGGCGGCGCCGAGCACGCCGCCTACCGTCGCTCGCGTGGCACCCTGGCGATCGACGCCGCCCGGCTGCTGCCGCTCACCGGCAACGGCACCGCGCCCGGGCCGCTCGGCCTGCATCCGGCCGCCGCACCGCTGCAGTCGCTGTACGACGACGGCCGTCTGGCGATGATCGCCAACGTGGGCAACCTGGTGGAGCCGACCAGCCGCGAACAGTACGCGGACGGCTCCGTGAAGCTGCCGGCCCAGCTGTTCTCGCACGCCGATCAGGCGGTGCAATGGCAGCAACTGCAAGGCAGGAACCGTGCGCGCGACGGCTGGGGCGCACTGGCCGCCGACCATCTGATCAACGCAGCCCACGCCGAACACCTGAGCTCGATCTCGCTGGCAGGCTCCAACGCCTGGCAATCCGGCGTGGGCCGTCGGCCGTTCAGCCTGCGCGAAAGCGGTGTCGTCTCCTACGCCGGCCTGTCGGGGGACAGCGACTGGGAACGCCCGCGTCGCGAAGCCTTCGAGGCGGTGCTCGGCGCTCCTCAACGGCATTTGCTGATGCAGGCCTACGCCGAACTGCAGCACCGGGCGCGCACCAACACCACCGCCCTGGGCGCAGCGCTGGCCGCCCGCTTCGGCGAGGACCCGGGCGCCCAGCCGATCGCCCACGACCCGGAAAGCCAGACGTTGGCCGCGCGGCTCAACATGGTGGCCAAGGTCATGGCCCTGCACACCGAGCTGGGCATGCGCCGCCAGATCTTCTACGTGGGCATGCGCGGCTTCGACGTGCACGACAATCAGAACAGCGAGATGCCGGTGTTGCTCGATGAGCTGTCCAGTGCCCTGGCAGGCTTCCAGCAGGCACTGGGCACGCTCGGCCTGGCCGATGACGTGACCACCTTCACCGCCTCTGATTTCGGGCGTTCGCTGAGCGCCAACGGCGACGGCACCGATCATGGCTGGGGCAACCACCTGTTCGCCATGGGTGGCGCGGTCCGCGGTGGTCAGATCTACGGCACGTTGCCGGAACTGGACGTGAACGGTGCGGACGCGGTCAACAACGGGCGCGTGGTGCCTACCCTGTCGGCGGTGGAATACGCCGCCACGCTGCTGCGCTGGGTCGGGCTGGACGAGAGTGCGGTGCGCGGCGTGCTGCCGACCTGGTCGAACTTCGAGCAGCGTCGGATCGGCTTCCTGGCCTGAGCCCACCCACAAGAAGTTCGTGGGTGCCCACAAGCGATTCGTGGGAATACAGAATTGACAATGATCCGGTGGCGGTGCCACGCTAACGATTGTTGCTTGTCCGGAAACGGTGCAGTGACGACAGGCCGCCGGTAGCGGACCGCTCACTTGCCCGTGCCCGGGCCGTTCGTCCGGGCAAGCGGACGGGATCGGCAGCTCCAGCGACCCTGTTCGCAACGCCACGCTCGCTCGTGGCGCTCTGACGACATCCACTGGAGAGAATCGCATGCGCACGACCACCCCCCGACGCCCGTCCCGCCGGACGGCGCCGCTCGGCACCCTTGCCGCACCCCTTGCCGCACCCCTTGCCGCACCCCTTGCCGCTCGGCTTGCCGCCCCCCTGGCCGCGGCCCTGCTGGCGAGCACCTCGCTGGTCTCGTTCGGCACCCAGGCCGCCACCACCATCGAGATCCAGTCGGCACTTTCCGACAAGTCCGACGAGATCGTGATGGTCAAGGACTTCGCGGCGAACGTGGCCGCCCTGACCGACGGCGAGGTCATCATCGAGGTGATCCCGGGCGGCTCGGTCGTGCCCAACACCGAGATCCTGGACGCGGTCGACAAGGGCCTGCTGGACGGCGGCTTCGCCTGGACGCACTACTGGTCCGGCAAGCACCCCGCGGCCATGCTGTTCGGCTCGCCGGTGGCCGGTGCCGGGGTGGGCATCGACAACATCGCCTTCCTGTCCTGGTACCAGTTCGCCGGTGGCCGCGAGCTGTACGACCGGCTGTGGGACGAGATGGGCGTCAACGTGAAGGGGCTGATGCTGCAGCCGGTCGGTCCCGAGGCGCTGGGCTGGTTCAGCCAGCCGATCGAGTCGATGGACGACTTCCGCAAGCTGCGCTTCCGCGCCCCTCCCGGCATCCCGGGCCAGACCTACAACGACATCGGCGTGGCCGCGGTCGCCATGGGCGGCGCGGACATCCTGCCGGCGCTGGAGAAGGGCACGATCGATGCGGCCGAGTGGTGCTGCCCCAAGCCGGACAGCGTGTTCGGCTTCCAGAAGGTGCTCAAGCACTACTACCTGCAGGGCCTGCACCAGGTGGTGGTCAATGCCGACATGTACATCAACGGTGATGTCTGGGACAGCCTGACGCCGTTGCAGCAGACGGCGATGGAAGTGGCGGCCGATGCGTCGCTGTCGCGCTCGATCAGCTACCGCATCTACGAGAACGGCAAGGCGCTCAAGGACCTGGTCGACAACGAGGGCGTGATCCTGCACGACACCCCGGCCGACTACTTCACCGAGTACATGGCAGCGGCCAACGCCACGCTGGAGAAGAACGCCGCCGAGAACGAGTTCTTCGCCGAGGTCTGGGACTCGATGAAGGAGTTCGCCGACATCGCGGTGCCGTTCTGGGCCGGGTCGCAGACTTCCAACGCCGCGCTGGGCAGCGCCTACGCGAATACCCTGAAGTAGCGTTCCGACCGATCTGCACGCTCGCCGGCGCACCCAGGCCGGCGGGCATGCGGACGGCCTCGTCAGCGCAAGTCATCGATCGGATCCGGCACACCCCGATGCCGGCCACCGATCGTGCGCCCCGCTCGACCCGAGCCGTTCCCTTCCTCATCCAGCGAATCCGGCGGTACCCGACGTCATGGCAGAAGAAGTGGATCCGGCCAAGCTGGAGATCGCCGACGAGCTGATCGCCGAGCGACGCAGCGCCGCCCCCGGCGAACTGCCCGACGACATGCCGCGCAGCCACCGCGCCATCATCGGGGCGATCGACACGCTCAACCTGTGGGTCGGCAAGGCGGTGTCCTGGTTCGTGGTGCCGCTGTGCCTGGCGATGGTCTACGAGGTGCTGGTCAGGAAGCTGGGGGCCGACGTGACGCTGTGGCCGCCGGAGGTGTGGCGCATCCTCACCGACGGCGATGCGCCCAGCCTGGTGCAGCCGGCCCCCACGCTGTGGGCCTACGATGTCAGCCGCATGCTGTACGGGGCGATGTTCATGCTGGGCGCCGCCTACGCGCTGTCGCGCGGGGTGCACATCCGCGCCGATTTCCTGTATCGCAACTGGTCGGCCCGCACCCAGGGCCTGGTCGATCTGGTGCTCTACATCGTGCTGTTCATGACCGGCATGCTGGCGCTGTTCTACTACGGCGCCGAGTACGCCTGGAACGCCTGGTCGCGCGGCGAGCGCGCCATGGACACCGCCTGGATGCCGCTGCTGGGCCCGGTCAGGAGCGCCATCCCGATCGGCGTGGGCCTGCTGATACTGCAAGGGGTGTCCGAAATCCTGAAGAGCTGGTACGCGGTCAGGAACGCGAGGTGGCCGGTATGAGTCCCGAGATCATCGGCGTCTTCATGATCGGCGCCATGCTGTTCTCGATCTTCATCGGCTTCCCGATCAGTTTCACGCTGATCTTCCTGGGCACCGTGTTCGGGGTGTGGGGCCTTTGGCCGCGCTGGGAGCTGACCTTCTACCTGGAGACGCTGCAGTTCTCCGGCGCGATGATGGAGCAGACGCTCTCGGCGGTGCCCTTGTTCATCCTGATGGGCATCCTGATGGAGAAGGCCAACCTGATGGAACGTCTGTTCACCGCGGTGCAGCTGATGCTCTCGCGGGTGCGCGGATCGCTCTACATCGCGGTGCTGTTCGTCTCCACCATCTTCGCCGCCGCCACCGGCATCGTCGGCGCCTCGGTCACCATCCTGGGCATCATGGCCGCCAAGACCATGAACCGCTCCGGCTACGACGTGCGCCTGTCGGCCGGTGCGATCACCGCCGGCGGCACGCTCGGCATCCTGATCCCGCCCAGCATCATGCTGCTGGTCATGGGGCCGATCCTGGAGGTGCCGGTCACCGACCTGTTCGCCGCGGCGATCATCCCCGGCATCATGATGGCGCTGCTGTACGTGGGCTACGCGCTGGTGCGCTGCAACCTGAACCCGAACCTGGGTCCGGCCCTGCCCGAGCAGATGCGCGCCCAGAACATGTGGATCATCGTGCGCGAGTTCAGCCTCGGGCTGTTCCCGCCGGCGGCGCTGGTGGGCTTTGCGCTGGGCAGCATCCTGCTCGGCTTCGCCACCCCGACCGAGGGCGCGGCGATGGGCGCCTTCGGGGCGTTCCTGCTGACGATGGCCTACGGGCGCATGAGCTGGGGCGCGTTCAAGGATGCGCTGCTGAAGACGCTGGAGATCTCGGTGCTGATCCTGTTCCTGGTGGCCGCCTCCAACTTCTTCGGTGCGGTGTTCTCGAAGCTGGGCACGCCGAACATGCTGACCGAGTTCCTGCTGACGCTGGACCTGCCGCCCTACGCCATCCTGCTGATGATCATGGCGCTGATCTTCCTGCTCGGCTGGCCGTTGGAGTGGGTGCCGATCGTGCTGATCATCGTGCCGATCGTGCTGCCGCTGGTGGAGAGCCTACCGTTCACCGGCATCCTGGAGGATCCGCAGACCCGGCTGATCTGGTTCGGGATCCTGGTGGCGGTGAACCTGCAGACCGCCTGGCTATCTCCACCGGTGGCCCTGTCGGCCTACTTCCTCAAGGGCGTGGTGCCGGAGTGGGACCTGAAGGACATCTACTTCGGCATGATGCAGTTCATGGTCATCCAGCTGGTCGGGCTGGCGCTGATCCTGATCTTCCCGCAGATCGCCGTCTGGCTACCGGCCTACCTGGACGGTTCGTGATCCAATTGTGTCGCGATCGGCCCGGGTGAGGAAAGCACCACCCGGGTCGGTACACTGATGGGTCGTGCCGATGCCGTCGAATGCCATGCCACTGTCTCGCACACCTCACCGCATGCCGGCCCGCTTGCCGACCCGCTCGCCCGTGCGCGCCCTACGTTCCCGGACCGCCCGATCCGGTCTGCTGCTCGCGCTGGCCGGCGCGCTGCTGGTCGTGATCGTGCCCGGCACCGCCCGGGCGACGCTGGAATGCGAGCTGCCCAACGATCGGCGTCAGCTGCGCATCGAGCTGCCCGGTGACGACCACCTGTGCGAGGTCAGCGTCACCTACCAGAGCGGCGAGCGACGCGTGCTGTGGTACGCCGACAACGACAGCCTGTTCTGCAGCGAGAAGCTGGACCAGCTGGAGAAGAAGTACACCGAGGACTGGGGCTTCACCTGCGGCCTGTGGCCCAGCAGCGATGGCATCGACGTGCTGCCCCCCAAGCACCGGCGCGCACTCGACCGGGAGCTGCTGGCCCGCCTGCGCAGCGGATCGGCACCCGATGATGTCCGCGTGGCCAGCATCTCGCTGGGCCAGGAAGGCATGCTGATCGCGGTGCAATGGCTGAACGATCGTGCCGACGGCTTGACCGTGTACCGCGACACCACCACCGAGCCGGCCGCGGCCAGCTGGCAGTCGCTGGCCGACATCGATGATCTGACCGCCAGCCTGCCCGATGAGGCCTACCTGGACGATCCCGATCTGGCCATCGAGCGTGCCCTGCTGACCGGCATCGACGAAAGCGGCACGCTGGCGATCACCACCATCGTCGACGGGGCCGATCGCGGCAGCGTGTGCCGCGGACGGCAACGGCTGGCGCTGGATCCGCAGGGCGAGCTGATCGCCCGCACGCCGCATCGCCACGTCTGCGAATCGATCGGCAACTGATCCCCCCGGGCACGTCGGACAAGGCGCGCTCGCTCAGCCCAGCCGGGTGCCGTTCGGAACCGGCTGATCCGGCCCGACCAGCACGATCGCGCCATCGCTGCGCGCCACCCCGGTCACCAGGCACTGCGACAGGAACGGCCCGATCCGCTTGGTCGGGAAGTTCACCACCGCCTGCACCTGCCTGCCGATCAGCGAGGGCCGATCGTAGAGCTCGGTGATCTGCGCGCTGGAGCGCAGCGTGCCGATCTCGTCGCCGAAATCGATCGAAAGCTTCCAGGCAGGCCGTCGCGCCTCGGGAAACGACTCGACCTCGACCACGGTGCCGACCACGATCGCCACCCGCTCGAAGTCGGCCCAGGTGATCGTCCGATCGTCGATCTGCTCGCTCATGCGCCGGGCTCGTCGTTGCCAAGGGATGACAGGCACCTTACCCAACTGCTGCGGCCTGCTCACGGCTGTCCTTGTGCGCTGCGGAGTGTGCAACGCACCGCATCCCGATCGTGCGGACCGTGTCCACGTCGTTGTTCACGTGCCTGCCGCGCCCGATCGCTGCAGCGACCCGTTCCTGCGCCGACACCGATCGTAGACGGCGGCGACACGTGACAGCGTGCCGACCCCGCGGCCATCGAGCGAAGGGAGAGGGCGGCATGATCACCATCAGTCACACCCGAGCAGCCGTGACGCTGCTGGTGCTCGGCCTGCTGGCCGGCTGCGCCACGCAGGACCCGAACCGGCGCGCCAAGACCGGCGCCGCGGTCGGTGCGGTGGCCGGTGCCGTGGTCGGCCATCAGCTGCACGCCAGCAACGGGCGTTTCGTCGGTGCCGCGGTCGGCGCGCTCACCGGTGCGGCGGTCGGCAACTACATGGACCGGCAACAGGCCGAGCTGGAGCGCTCCCTGTCACGTGAATTGGTCAGTAACGCCGTGCGCGTCACCCGAGTGGACGAGCAGACCCTGAAGCTGGACTTGAGTACCGAGGCCACGTTCGACATCAACAGCGCCGGTGTGCGCCGCGAGTTCAGGCAGAGCCTGACAACGCTTGCCCGGGTGGTCGACGAGTACGATCGCACCGTGGTCCACCTGCTCGGTCACACCGACGACACCGGCAGCGAGAGCTACAACCAGCGCCTGTCGGAGTCGCGCGCCGATGCGGTGTCGCGTGAGCTGGCCCGAGGCGGGGTCGACACCGAACGCCTGCGTCCGCGCGGTCATGGCGAGCATCGGCCGATCGACACCAACCGGACCCGCTCGGGGCGCAGCCGCAACCGACGGGTCGAAATCTATCTGAAGAGCGTGGTCGAGGGTCGGGCCGACGAGGCGTTCCAGGCACCCGCCTGAACCGGACACCGCCCCGACCATGAGCATCACGTTGGACCCGTGCGCGCCCGGCCGCCAGTTCGGCGAGCTGAGCGTATCGCTGGACAACGCACCCGGCGCTTGGGCGAGCACGCACGCGAGCCGGCGACACCCTGACGCCGTTCGGCTGGCGATCCCGATCGCGGTCATCGGTCAAGGCGCCGGCCCGGTGGTCACGGTGGTCGCGGACGCGACGGCGCCGCAGGCGTTGCACGCGATCTGGAACCTGATGCGCACGCTGGAGGCGCAGCACATCCGGGGACGGGTGCAACTGGTGCCGACGCTCTGTCCGGGCACGCTCGCCGGATGCGCATCCGGCCAGTCCGGCGCCGTGGACGATGTCGGATCAGCCGCGCTGGCCGGCGCCGGCCTCGACGCCCTGGAGCAACACCTGCTCGTTCACTCGACGCTGGTGCTGCACCTGCGGGGCGAGGCGGGAGCGCGGTGGTGCGACGTGGCGGTGGTGGAAGCTAGCGGCGCGTTCGGCTCGCCCGCACCGGGCGCCGAGCGCGCGCTGATCGCCTTCGGCGCACCGTTCAGCCTGCGCCGACGAAGCGACGCCCCCTCAGGTTCGAGCGATCGATCGGACGGAACCGCCTCGCCCGATCACGGACTGGACATCGATCTGTCAGCGGCCACCGGCGGTGGCAGCGCCCCCCCGGCACCGCCCGCCGGCGATCGATGGCGGCAGACGCTCGGCGCTCGTTGCCGGGCACGCGGGATCGATCTGCTCTCGGTGCACGGGCACCGTTCGGCGGAGGCGGGGCGCGCCACCGATCGGTTGCGGACAGGGGTGCGCAACGTGTTGATCGATGCCGGCGTGCTGGATGCCCCGTTCGAGCTTCGTGCCACGCAGACGTTGCGCCTTCCCCATCCGGCCGGGCCATTGCGTGCGCCATCGGGCGGCTGGCTCGAGCAGCGTGCCCGCCCGGGCGCAAGCGTGCACCGGGGCGAGGTGCTCGCGCTGATCCACGATCCGTCGCGACCGCATCTGGCACCGGTTCCGGTGGCGGTGCCGCAGGACGGTGTGCTGCTGTCGGCCCGCCGTGAAGGTCCGACCTACCGGGGCGATCGGTTGGCGGTGCTCGCCGAACCAATGCCAGTCTGACCCCGACGATCGGTAGACCGGATCGGTCCCCGTGTCGACTCGCTGGGCGACTTGCGGGTCGACCTGCGGGTCCGGCCCGGTGTCGCGAACGGTATACTCGGGAAATGGCCGCTCTCATCTTTCGCCTGCGCAACGTGCCCGACGACGAGGCGGCGGACGTGCGGGCCCTGCTCGACCAGCACGGCATCGCCTGGTTCGAGACCACCGCCGGCAACTGGGGCATCGCCATGCCCGGATTGTGGGTGGAGGACGAGGCCGATCGCGAGCGTGCCCGCGCGCTGATCGACGACTACCAGCAGGCGCGGGGGCAGCGACTGCGTGCCGAGCGTGAGGCACGGCGTGTCGATGGAATCGAGCCGCGCTTCATCGATCGGCTGCGCGAACGCCCGCTCGCCATCGCCGCGGTCCTGTCGTTCTGCGCCTTCATCGTCTATGCCATGCTCTCGCCGTTCGTGCGGATGGCTGGGCTGGCGGGCTGAGGCGCCCCTGCCCGCACCGCTTTCGCCGTTCGTCGGCCCGAGCCCCCGGCTCGGGCCGACGCTGCCCACAGACCCATGCTCATGAGTTCGTTCAAGGCCCTGTACAGCACCCGCAACGCGGACCGATCGATCACCAGCGAGGTGCGTGATGTCGACGAGCAGGATCTGCCGGACGGCGACGTCACGGTCGACGTCGACTGGTCCACGCTGAACTACAAGGACGGACTGGTGCTCGGCGGACTGGGCGGCCTGGTGCGCGAGTGGCCGCACGTGTCGGGCGTGGATTTCGCCGGCACGGTGCGTCACAGCGATCACCCGGAACACGCCGTCGGCGATGCGGTGATCCTGACCGGCTGGCACGTGGGCGAACGACGCTGGGGCGGCCACGCCCAGCGCGCCCGCGTGTCCGGCGATTGGCTGGTTTCGATGCCCGACGGGCTCGATTCGCGGCGCGCGATGAGCGTCGGCACCGCCGGCCTGACCGCCATGCTCGGGCTGATGGCACTGGAGGAGTCCGGGCTCTCGCCATCGTCCGGTCCGGTGCTGGTCACCGGTGCCAGCGGCGGTGTCGGCTCGATCGCCTGCGCCCTGCTGGCCGAGGCCGGCTACGAGGTGGAGGGGGCCACCGGGCGAGAAGGCGCGCAGGACTACCTGAAGGCGCTCGGTGTGCAGCGCGTGCTGTCGCGGCGCGATGTCGCCACTCCGACCGGCAAGCCGCTGGAGAAGGAATACTGGGCCGGCTGCATCGATGCGGTGGGCGGTTCGACGTTGGCGAACGTGCTGACTCGCCTGCGGCACGGCGGCGCGGTGGCTGCCATCGGACTGGCCGGCGGGGCCTCCCTGGACACCACCGTGATCCCGTTCCTGCTGCGCGGCGTCAGCCTGCTGGGCATCGATTCGGTGCTGTGCCCACTGGCCCGACGCCAGAAGGCCTGGCAACGCATCGCCAGCGCGTTGCCGTTCGACCGGCTGGGCGAGGCGGTGGTCGAGGCATCGCTGGCGGACCTGCCCGCCCTGGGCGCGGACATCGTGTCCGGACAGGTCCGTGGACGCGTGATCTGTCGCCCGGGAAGCGCCTGAGGCCGGTACCGAGCGAGGTTCGGCACCTCGATCGTCACCCGAACGACATGACGGTTCGGCCACGATTCTGCGCGCAAGCGTGGATTGACGGGATTCGGGAATTTTACCCTTCCTGTTCATTGACAGATGGTCAGGAAATAGGGCGGCTGATCGCACGACCGTCCCGTCGTTTGTGTCTAGGCTCGGTTTGACGTTCGCAGCGCCGTACGCAGGACGCGGCACTGACAGCACATCGACCGCCGCTCCGGGGTGATCGGCGTGCGTGGAACGCGCCCTCTCGGTGGCTGTGCCCTGCGCCATCGCCGTCCCCTAGCGAACCGATGACCACCGCATTCATGAGAGCCCTGATTCTCGGCTGTGCCGCGCTCGCCCTCGGTAGCACCACCGCCCTGGCCGACTCCCGCGCACCGTCCATCCCCACCAACGTCAGTGCGGTGAGCAGCGGAGACAGCATCCAGGTGCAATGGGACGCCTCGTCGGACGATCGCGGCGTGGTGGGCTACAACGTCTACCGGGACGGCAGCTATCGGGTGACCGTGTTCGACACTCGCTACACCGACTACGGCGTCGACCGCAACCGGACCTACGCCTACCAGATCACGGCGTACGACGAGGCGCGCAACTATACCCGCGGATCCGAGCGGGCCCAGGCGTCGCTGGATGGCGCCGCTGGCGCCGAACGGACGAGCAGCGCCGGCAACGAGCGCCCCGCAACGCCCGATCGCCCGTCGGCAACCGTGCAGGACGATGGTGCCGTGAGCCTGAGCTGGGCGGCGGCGAACGGGGCCGAGGGCTACAACGTCTACCGCGACGGACGCTACGTGATGACGGTGCGCGGCACCCAGTGGGTGGATCGGACGGCCGAGAGCGGGGGCGAGCACCGCTATTACCTGGTCTCCTTCAGTCGCGGGGGGCGCTTCTCGGGCAAATCCGAGGTGGTTGACATCCGCGGTGCTCGGGGTTCGCTAAGCGGGCGGTCGGTTCCCAGCGACGATGGCGCCGGACGCGGTGGCGATGCCCCACGCGGCGGCGCCCCGGATGGCTACACGCTGGTGTTCAGCGAGGAATTCCAGGGCAGCTCGCTCGACCGATCCAAGTGGAACACCCGTTACCGCTGGGGACCGAACTGGGTCATCAACAACGAGAGCCAGTACTACGTCGATACCCAGGGGAATCCGGGATTCGGGCATTCGCCGTTCTCGCTCGATGGCGAGCATCTGACGATCAGCGCCTCGCGCACCCCGGACAGCCTGCGCGGCGCGGCCAATTCGCAAGGCTGGCTGTCCGGCGCACTCACCACCTATCAGCACTTCGCGATGACCTACGGCTACGTGGAAATGCGCGCGAAGATGCCGCGCGGCAAGGGCATGTGGCCGGCGTTCTGGCTGCTGCACGAACGCAACACCGAGCGACGTCCGGAAATCGACGTGGTCGAGCTGCTTGGCGGCGACACCGACACCGTCTACCAGACCTACCACTGGTACGAGAACTATTCGCTGCGCTCCACTCCCTCGTTCCGCGTCCAGCGGGCCGACTATGCCGACGGCTTCCACACCTACGGCGTGCGCTGGGAACCGGGCAAGGTGACCTGGTACGTGGACGGTCTCGAGACCAACCGCTTCTCCAGCGACAAGGTGTCCTCGGAGAGCATGTACCTGCTGCTGAACCTGGCGGTCGGTGGAAACTGGGCCGGTCAGCCCGACGGCAGCACCCCGGACAAGGTGGACTACACGATCGACTACATCCGCGCCTACCGGCGCTGAGGGGTCGGCGGCCCGATTCGCGCGACGGTCCGCTCGCCGGTGTCGCGCGCCGGGTTGTGACGCCACCGGCAGGCGAGTCTCGGCGCGGCGGATAGACTGACCGCCTCGTCACCGGCCAGCCGCACATGTCCAGACCGACGCCGCGAGGCGGCCGATCCCTTCACGGCGCAGTGGCCACGGTGCTGGCCGCCTGCCTCGTCGGGGCCTGTACCGGCCCGCTGCGCGATGCGCCCGGCGCCGAAGCTCACGATTCGCCGGACATCGACCTGGCCATGGGCCCGGGCCACGAACAGGGCCACGAACAGGGCCGCGAACAGGGCCACGAACAGGGCCACGAACAGGGCCGCGAACAGGGCCGCGAACAGGGCCACGAACAGGGCCGCGCCCGCGATGACGGGCGCACCGACACGGGCACCCTTCGCCCACCCTCTCCGGTGGAGGCGTTCGAACGCGCGCGACGGCTGGTTTCCCACCAGCGCGGCATCGATCTGAGCGCGATCACGTTGGCTGTCGTGGATGACGAGCTCATCGATGCGCACGTGCGCCACGAGACGCAGCGCCTGGTCGAGCGCCAGTTCAGCGATGCCCGCTACGCGGCGCACTTCATCGACCGGGTGATGAAAACCCAGTCAGGCACCTACGCGGCGCTGTACGTCTCGATGCATCGGCAGATCCTGGTCAGCCGGCGCGCGCTGGCGGCGTTCCTGGCCGACATCGATGGAGCCGAGCTCGGCGAGGCGGCGTTGCTGGCCTTGATGATCCACGAGGTCGTTCACGCCGCCGACGATGCGGAGCACGACATCGACGCGGTGCGCACGCTCGACTTTCGTGCCGCGTTCACGCAATCGGCGGTGTTCGAAGGGCATGCTCAATGGGCCACGCGGCGCCTGTGCCGCCAGGTCGGCTGCCTGCGGGGACTGGACGCGCTGGATCGGTTCATGTTCGGCGATGCCTCCACCGCCGATCCCTTGGTTCCGGCCAGCGGAACCCTGAGCCGCAACGTGCTCGAGTACGCCTACGTCGAAGGCGAACGATTCGTCGCGTCCCTGGCCGAGCGGGCCCAGGGCGCACGCGACCTGCAGCGGTTGCTCGGTACTCCGCCGCTGGACCCGATCCAGATCCTGGATCCGGATAGCTGGCCGAACACCGAGCGCGAGTCGCGCAATCGCCGGCTGCTGAACGCCGCCGCCGATGCGGAACATCCGTGGGCCCGTGGCGATGACACTCTGCCGGCACGCTCGCTGGTGGCCGCCTCGCCGCTCAAGGGGGTGAACCTGCGCAACGATCCCGATCGGCGACGCGCCGCGATCGACGGCTTCACCCGACTGCTCGACGCGATGATCGCCATCGAGCTGCACGATGAGCGCGACATCGATGCGGTACCGATCGCGATGACGCTGCTGCAGGCGGACTCGGCGTCCACCGCGGCGCTGTTCGCGCGCACCCTGCACGCCAACACGCTCGCGCAGACCGATCGAACGACGGCGTCTAGCGGCGAGCTCGGCACGATCCGGCTGCTGCGTACCACAAGCGCGTCACCCGACGTGGGCACGCTGCGCACCCTGGTCGCCCGACGCGACGACACGGTGCTGCAGCTGACCGCCAGCGACGAACCGGAGGCGCTTCTGGATGCCTACGCCCGGGCGGTGTTCGAGGCGCTGCCCGAGCCTGCTAGTGTCCTGGGGCGGCCTGCTCGTCCCAGCTCCAGCGCGCACTGAACCGGGACTTCAGGAAGTCCATCTGATCGGCGCGCACATCGCGGTTGGCCAGGTAGAAGTACTCGTGGCGGTTCGGGGCGAACGGCACGGCAAGCAGCTGCATGCCGGCCTGTTCGGGTGTCAGGTTGCCCTTGCGGTTGTTGCAGCGGCGACAGGCGCTCACGCAGTTGGTCCACACGTCCTTGCCGCCTCGCGAGGTCGGCACCACGTGATCGCGCGACAGGTCGCGTACCGGATGTTCCTCGCCGCAGTACAGGCACAGGCGCCGATCGCGCGCGAACAGCAGCGTGTTGGTGAGCGCGGGCGTGAAGGCCGATGTGTCGACCCGTCCGTCGCAGGCGATGATGCTGGGCAGCTCCAGCACCGAGCGCTCACCGCGTCGGTTGTAGCCGCCGCGCACCCGGTAGACCGTGTCGCCGATGCTCCAGATGACCTGTCGCCGCGCGATCAGCGTGGCGCTCTCCTGCCAGCTCAGCCAGGCGATGGGCGTGCCCGCCTTGTTGAGCCTCAGTACCTTCGCGTTCATGCGTCCGGTTGCCGTTGCGTGCCTGCTCGTCCTGTCGGTATATCACCTACACGCCGATGAAACCACCCGACTGCCGCGACCATAGACGGGCGTATACCCCGTCCGCATCGAGCAACTGGGCGTGGGTTCCGGTCTCCACCACACGCCCCTGATCCAGCACCACCAGCCGATCCAGCGCCGCGATGGTGGACAGCCGATGCGCCACCGCGATCACCGTCTTGCCATGCATCAGCTCGTCCAGTTGCTGCTGGATGGTGGCCTCGACCTCGGAGTCCAGCGCGCTGGTGGCCTCGTCCAGCACCAGGATCGGCGCGTTCTTCAGGATGACGCGGGCGATCGCGATGCGTTGGCGCTGTCCGCCGGACAGCTTCACGCCGCGCTCGCCGACGTGCGCGTCCAGCCCGCGCCGGCCCGCCCGGTCGGTGAGCGTCTCGATGAAGTCCAGCGCCGAGGCGCGCCGGGCCGCCTCCAGCACCTGCTCGTCACTGGCCTCGGCCTGTCCGTAGCGGATGTTGTCGCGGATCGAGCGGTGCAGCAGCGAGGTGTCCTGGGTGACCACGGCGATGGCCCGGCGCAGGCTGTGCTGGGAAATCTCGCGCACATCCTGACCGTCCACCCGCACGCTGCCCGCCGCCACGTCGTGAAAGCGCAGCAGCAGGTTCACGATGGTGGACTTGCCGGCCCCCGAACGCCCCACCAGACCGATGCGTTCGCCCGGGCGCACAAGCAGGTCGAAGGCGTCCAGCACCGGCAGGGGGGTGCGCGATCGCCCCGCCGGGGCGTCGCCCTGGTAGCCGAACGAGACGCGCTCGAAGCGCACCTCGCCGCGCGGCACGCGCAGCGCTGCCGCCGAAGGTCGATCGGTGACCGCCTGCGGCCGCGAAATCGTCTCGATGCCGTTCTGCACGGTGCCCACGTGCTCGAACAGCGAGGTGATGCTGCGCAGGATCCACCCCGACATCTGGTTCAACCGGATGATCAGACCGTTGGCCGCGGCGATCTCGCCCACGCTGATGCTGCCGCGCATCCACAACAGGATCGACAGCGTGGCGGTGCCGAGCACCAGTGCCGTGTTGAGCACCGTCAGCAACACCGTCATCGTCAGGATCGAGCGCATCATCTGCCGAAAGGCGTCGGTGTGCCGGCGGATGCCCTCGGCGGCGAAGCGCTCCTCCAGGGCATCGTGGGCGAACAGCTTCACCGACTGGATGTTGGTGTAGCTGTCCACGACCCGGCCGGTCAGTCCGGAGTTGGCTTCGGACAGCGCAGCCGATCGGCGCCGCACCGACGGCACCTGGGTGACGATCACCGCCACGTAGGCGCCGCTCCACAGCAGCACCGGCCACAGCAGCGCCGGCGCCAGCGTCGAGAACATCGCCGCGATGCCGATCAGGTAGATCAGCAGCAGCGAAGCGCCGTCCAGCAGGTTGACCACTGCCTCGCGCAACGAGTGACCGGTCGCCAGGACCTTCTGCGAGATGCGCCCGGCGAAGTCGTCCTGGAAGAACCCCAGGCTCTGTCGCAGCACGTAGCGATGGTTCTGCCAGCGGGTGGCGTTGGCCAGCCCCGGACCGATGCTCAGGTTGATCAGGGCGCGCCCGCCGAGCACCGCCAACGGACGCACCACCCCGATCACCACCAGCATGACGACCAGGGCGGCGCCGTGCTCCACCAGGAAATGGTCGCGCGGGGCGTCGCCGGTGGCCGTCATCCAGTCGAGCAACCAGCCCAGGTAGATGTACAGGTAAAGCTCGCAGACGGTCGCGATCGTGCCCAGCAGCAACGCCGCGGCCACCACGCCCCTGACCGGCATCACGTAGCGACGGAAGAAACCCAGGGTGGTCGACGGCGGGCGGTCGGCCTCCGGGTGCACCGTCAACGGGTCGATCAAGCGTTCGAAGAAGGCGTACACGACGGTCGGCGTCCACCGGGCGGCTCAGGGTACGCCGAGGAGGCCGACGACGCTGTCGCGTGGACGAAACCGCTGCACGGTACCGGCCGCAGCGCAACATCCTTTCCATTTCGTCGGCATGCATGAGTCGTACGCTCATGAATCGATATCTTGTGCGATAGTTCTGCGTTGAACACCGCTTATTGGTGCTCCGATGGCGCATAATCGGTCGTTCTGCGCAGGCAATCGTGAACCCAGGGAACTGATCGAATGGACAAGTACACCGAGATGCTGGTGTTCTCCAAGGCCGCCGATCTGGGCAGCTTCTCGGCTGCCGCGCGCGAGCTCGATCTGACCCCTTCCGCGGTCAGCAAGCTGATCACCCGCCTCGAGGATCGGCTCGGTGCCCGGCTGTTCCAGCGCACCACCCGAAAGCTCAGCCTGACCGCCGAGGGCAACGCCTTCAACGAGCGCTGCGGCTCGATCCTGGACGAGATCCGCCAAGCCGAGGATGCGGTCATGGCGCTGCACGACCGGGTCAGCGGCACGCTGCGCATCACCACCATCTCCGCGTTCGCGCGCATCCACATGGTGAAGCTGATGCCGGAGTTCATGGCGCGCCACCCCGAGCTGCGCGTGGAGCTGGAACTGAGCGAGCGGCAGGTCGATCTGGTCGGCGAAGGGGTGGATGCCGCGCTGGTGCTCTCGGACGGGCTGACCGATGAATCGCTGGTGGCGCGCCGGCTGGCGGTCAACAAGCGGGTGATCTGCGCCTCGCCGGAGTACCTGAAGGCGAACGGCACGCCGCAGGTTCCCGACGACCTGCTCAACCACAACTGCCTGACGCACTCCTCGATCAGCCACTTCAATGACTGGGAGTTCAAGACGCCGAACGGCATACGCACCCAACGGGTGAAGGGGAACTTCCACACCAACAGCGCCTCGGCGCTGCACGAGGCGGTCAAGGCCGGTCTGGGCATCGCCCGCCTGGCCACCTACGTGGTGCAGCCCTCGATCGCCACCGGCAAGGCGATCCCGATCCTGAGCGAGCACGGCACCGACAGCTCCAGCATCCAGCTGGTGTACCCGCACCGGCGACACCTGAGCAACAAGGTGCGTGCATTCACCGACTTCATGATCGAGAAGTTCACCCCGAACGCTCCCTGGGAGCGCGAGCAGGACTGATCGGCCCGTGCTCGCTCGCCGCCGATTGCCGGCGTCGAGCGAGCGCGGTGTCAGGGCGCCTGCTGGCCCAGCAGCTGCCGTTCCAGTGCGTGCAGCTCGCCGATGGCGCGGTCGGTCCACCGGTCCACGATGCCGAGCGCCTCGTCCAGTCGGGCATCGACCACGCCGTCGCCGATCAGACCCAGGCAGTCGCCGGTCGCCCCGTGCAACGCACGCAGCGGCGCCTCCAGGGCACGAAAGCCGTCCATGCGTTCCAGCCGCTGCCCGGCGCCGCCCCAGTACCAGCGCCCCACGCGTGAATCCTGCACGGCACCGCTGCGCTCCGGATCGAGCACCGAGGGCAGCACCGTCTCGGGGCCCAGGCGCACGCAGAACGCGGCGTCGAGCACGTTCTTGCGCTGATGCATCAGGTTGAGCACCGCCTGATGCACGCGGCCGATCTGGGAGCCTTCGAAGGTGCGCGAGCCGGCCAGGAAGCCGGTGAAGTCGTGCAGCGACATCGGGCGTGCGATGAAGTACCCCTGTGCCTGCTCGCAGCCGCAGGCGATCAGGAAGTTGTACGCCCCGTCCGATTCCACCCCCTCGGCCACCGAGGTCATGCGCAGCTCGCGCGCCATCGAGATCGCCGCCCGCACCGTGTTCACGTTCTGGCGCGACGTGCCCATGCGGCGCACGATGCCCTGATCGAGCTTCAACGACGAGAACGGTAGCTGGCTGAGCCGATCGATCGAGGAATAGCCCACGCCGAAGTCGTCCATCAGCACGGTGATGCCCAGCGAGACCAGTCGCTGAAGATCGTCGCGCACCCGTTCCACGTTGCTCATCACCGCGCTCTCGGTGATCTCGATCTGCAACTCGTGCGCCGCGATGGTGCCTTCGTCCAGCAGCGCATGGATGCGCTGACTGATGGTCTGCGACTCCAGGTCGTCCGGCGCGACGTTCATCGAGATCGACAGCCCGGGCCGCACACCGCGCAGTGCCACGCAGGCCTGGACGGTCTGATCCAGCAACTTGATGGTGATGTCGTGCAGCAGCCCCCCGCTGACCGCCAGCGGCAGGAAGGCATCCGGTGAGAGCATCGTGCGCTCGCCGCGTTCGCCATGCTCCCAGCGCACCAGGGCCTCGGCCCCGATGACCTCGCCGCTGAGCAGGCAGACCTTGGGCTGGTAGTGCAGGCGCAGCCGATCTTCGGCGAACGCCTGCTCCAACTCCTGGAACGACGGGGCGCTCACGCGCCGCGCATCGATGGCCCATTCATGCCCGGCGGCCGGAGCCGCGGCATGGCCGGCGCCTCCAGCGGCGACATGATCTGCAAGCGAGTCACGCGGGCGCTACCGGCCCATCGCCTTGAGGTAGCGCGACTCGAGGGAGGCGGCCACCGCAGCGGGTGCCGGCGATGCGGACAGCCATCGCTGCTCGAGTGCGGCCAGCGTGGCCCGTCGATCGGACACTCCGCCGGAGGTCATGCCCTCCTGCAGGTTCTGCAGCTGGAAGGCCATGCGTCGGGACCGATCCTCGGACGGGGACTCCAGCTCGGCGGCCACCTCCATGCGGATCAGCAGATCGCGCCGCTGTTCCTCGCCGGCCGCCCAGTCCGGTTGCGTGCCATCGGCCAGATGCGCCAGCGCGGCATCCCGCCGCTGCTCCAGCTGCCGGGCGGTGTCGCGCGGCGCGGACGCCTCGCCCCCGGCGTTGTGCCAGCTGTCCACCACCTCATCGGCCAGCGTGAGCGGGTTCTCGCCCGAATCGCCGCCGTTGGCCGAAGCCTCCACCGATCGCTCGATGCGCTGGCACAGCTCGACCAGTCGCTGCACCTCCTCGCGCGAGGCCTGGGCGCGTCGCTTGGCGCCGGTCTCGCGCTGACGCGACACGCCATCCAACGCCTCCCGGAAGGCCCGCGTCAGCCCCTTCTTGTCGCGCTCGGGGAACTCGGCCAGCGCCTCGAACTCGCTCGCCAGCGTCTGCACCGCCGCCTCGTCCACCGCCGATCCGCGCGACAGCTTCTTCAACTCGTCCACGATCGCGCGACCGCGATGCACGTGCGCAAGCTCTGCCCGGCTCTGCTCGCGCGAGGCCTCGCGGCGCGCCGAGAAGACGGTGCGCGCCTGCTCGTTGAACGCCTCCCACAGCGTCTGGTCCTGACGCCGTCGCGTCGGCCCGACCAGCTTCCAGGCACTCTGCAGGCTCTTGGCGCGATTGGCGGTGTGCTGGTCGATCTCGCCGGCGGCGAGCGCGGTCATGCGCTCCACCAACGACTGCTTCTCGGCCTCGTTGCGCTCGTACTCCTCGACCAGCAACGCCTCGAACGGCTTGAGCGCGGCGCTGAAGCGCGCCTCGAGCGCCTTGTCCGGCTTGCGATCGTTGATGCGGGTGCGCGACCAGCCCTGCCGGGCCCGCGACACGCGAGACTGCAACGCCCGAGGATCCGGTGCCGGCTGCCCTTCCCCGCCCTGCGTCTCGCCAACCGCCGCCTCGAGCTCCTCGACGATCTGCACGCGTTCTCGGCGCTTGTCGTCGCGCTCCTGGGTCCGCGCTTCGAACCAGGCCTTGCACGGCTCGTAGGCCGCATCGGCGGCGGTCTTGAAGCGCGGCCACAGCTCGTTGGAGGCACGGCTGGCACCCAGCGACTTCCAGGTCGACTGCAGCTCGCGAACCCGCTTGGCGCGCTGCGGCGGCTTGATGTCCTCGGCCTGCGCCAGCGCCTCCATCTCGACCACCGTCTCCTCGAGCTTGGGGCGCGAGGCGAAATCCTGCCAATCGGCCATCTCGGCCAGTTGTCCGCGTGCACGCTCCAGCCGGTCGGCGATCTCGCGCCGCTCGGCATCCTCCATCACGCCGATCTTCTTCTCGATGCGGCGGAACAGGCTGCTGGCCGGCGCCCACTTGCCCTCCTTGACCAGACCCGAGAACACGCCGAACTGACGCACCGTGGCGCGCAACCGGTCAGAGGACTCCTGGCGGGCCTGATCCAGCCGCTGCACCAGCGCGCCGTGGTGCTCTGCCAGCGGCCCGATCCACGGCACCGCGTCCGGGTCGATGCCGGGCAGCACCACGTCCATGTCCAACAAGGCCGCCACCCGTCCGATGCGTTGCTGCACCGCCGCCGGACGCGATCCGGCCAGCGCGAACGGCGGATCGAACAGCACTGCCACGGCGTTGCGATGCGCCTCCAGCGAGGCGGCCTGGTCACCGTCGGGCGAGGCTTCCACCGTGCCCAGCTGCTCGAGCGCCACGTCGGCGAAGGCGGCCAGGTAGGCGCGGGCCGGCTCGTCCAACTCGATGCGCGGCAGCGTCGGCGCCACGACCGGGGGCTCGGGCGCCGACTCGGGGGCCGGCACGGGCTCCGCCGGCGCGTCGGTGCCGGCCCCTTCCGCGGCGCCGGTCGCGGCGCCGGTCGCGGCCGGCTCGGCACCGGAACTGTCGGCCGGACCGGTGACCGAGGCCTCGGCCGTCGGGTCGTCGCCGGCCGTGGCGCCCGGTTCGGGCCGTGGCGGCGTCGCCGCGGCCTCCGCATGCTCCTCCAACACCGCCTGGACCCGCGCATCGGCCGCCGAGAAGCGCTCCATGGCCTCGCTGATCAACGACAGCTCCAGCGATTGCCAGCGCTCCAGCAAGGCCTGGCGTCGACCGGCGTGCTGGGGCGACCACACCGCCTCGGCCAGCTGCTCCATGGCCTGCAACGTGGCGTCGCGCACCGCCTCGGCCTCGCGCCGGGCATTGGCGGCACCGGCTGCCTCGTCCAGCCGCTGCTGCAGCGAGCGGGCCACCGCCTTGTCACGCCCGCGGGCACTGTGCAGCGCCTCGCGCATGACCGCCTCGTCGCTCAAGCGGTCCGCCGCCGCCGCCCGCACGTCGTGGAACCCGGAGTCGAGCACCACGCGCAGCAGCGAGGGCTGGTCCTCGATCGTGCTCAGCGCCACGCCGCGCAGCGTCTCGCCACGCGCCCGGGCCGCGATCAGCGGCGCCAGCGACTGTGGGTCCGCGTCCAGGAACCCTCGCGCGGTGGGGTCGTCGACCGCATCGGCCTCGAACCGCTCGGCCAGGCGGGCCCGGATCACATCGCCGAGCACCGGTCGCAGCGTGCCGTTGCGGAACAGGATCAGCAGGCGGGCCGGATCGTCGAGCGCCGCGGTGGCGCCGCGTCGCACCGACAGGTCCTCGTCATCGCGTGCGGCGGCTTCGCGCTGCGCATCGCTGTCGGGATCGTCGGGCGGCAGGCCCTGCAGACGGGCCAGCCGGTCGGCGGGATCGGTGGGAGTGGAATCGGAGGACTTGAAGGGATTTTTCACGCGGAAGACGGCGGCGGTGGGCGTGCCGCGGACGCGGTGCGGCAGTATAGCAACCGCGTCAGGCCAGACCGCCGCCTTGTCGTGTCGCGCAACAACGCGCCGCACGCCGCCTCGAGGTCAGTACCAGCCCCAGCAGGCCCAGCAGCCCGAGTGCCCCGGCGCTGCCGCCGCCGGTGATCACGCGGCCGGCGTCCTGGCCGCCACCCGGTCCTGCGTCCGGGCCGCCGCCCTGCTCGCCGCCCCGCTCGCCACCTTGCTCACCCCCTTGCTCCCCCCCAGGCCCCGGGCCGGATCCGGACCCGCCGGCCTGCAACGATCGGGTGGTCAAGCGATAGTCGGTGCGCCGCGCGCCGTGCACGCTGACGTACCAGCGCTCGGCCTGCCCGGCCTGGCCGACCGTGCAGTGCTGGCGGGTCTGCCCCACCGCCACCGCCCGGCACCGGGCCGCCTGCAACCGCCCCGGCCCGCTGGCCCGTCCGGAGGCCACGTACAGCTCGACCGGCGCATCGGCATCGACCACGACCTCCAGCGGCATCGCCGTGGGCAGCAGGTAGTGGTCCCAGGCGCCCGGCTCCAGCGTGCTGCTCAGCGCCTGCCCAACCTCCAGCAGCGGTTGCCCCAGCTTGACGATGACCCCGGGCGAGGGCACACCATCACGATCGACGCCGATCAGCAGGTAGTGCCCCGGCGGGGCGACATCGCGCATCGCCGGCATGGTCGCGCTCAGTGCGTCCCCTCGCACCTGAATCGTCAGCGGCACCAGGCGCTGGTCCTGGTTCTCCGAGTGGGTGGTGGAGCCGAGCTTGATCAAGTGCGCACGCTCGATGCCGGCACCGCCACTGACCGCCGCCTCCAACGTCTCGCCGTAGTCGGCCTCGGCCGGCAGACCGGCCAACCGCGGGCGCTCGGCCAGCTGACCGTCGGCGCCGAACAGGTACGGGGGACTGAACACCGCTCCGTTGCGCTCCTCGTACCCGACCGCGTAGCAATCGCCGCAGATGCCGCCGCCGGCCGACAGCACCCGTCCGTCCTGCAGCAGCAGGGCGATCGAGTGGTACTGCCGGTCGGCATTCATCGGATTGAGCTCGCGAAACGCGGCGCTGGCCGGATCCCACAGCTCAGGTGTGAACACGCCGCCGGTGACGCTGATGTTGCGCGTGCCGTCGTCGTTGCCACCGGTGACCAGCACCGAGCCGTCCGCCAGGATCGTCAGGTTGTGCTGGCGCCGGCCGGTGTTCAGGGTGCCACCGTCGCTGACCTGGCGGCTGGCGGTGTCGATGATCACCGCGCTGTCGACCGAATCGCCGCCCCCGGCCACCAGGATCTTGCCGACGTCGTACATGGCGTAGCTGCCGTAGTCGCGGTAGTCGACCTGATCGCGCGAGGACAGCTCGGTGAAGCGCCCGGCCCCGGCGGTGTCTATCTCGGCCAACAGGTTCTGCGGACCGAAAGCCAGCACCGACCCTTCGGGGGTGGCCTGGATCCATTGGTAGTCGTCGCGCCAGTCGCGCCCGCCGGTATCCAGTGGCAACGCACGCCAATTGCGATCCAGATCGAATACCTCGGCGATCGGGTCCGGCTGGTAATTTCCTCCGAAGGTCAGCATCTCGCCGTTGGGTAGCGCCGCCACCGAGGAGTACCAGCGCGGCGCGTTCATGTTCTCGGTGCGCCGCCAGGTGTTGGTCGCCGGGTCGTAGAGGTTGGAATTGGCCAGCGGACCGTTGGCACCGGCGCGCGCACCATCGCCGCCGGCGAACAGGATGCGCCCGTCCCACAGGTGAGCCGAGCCTGCGCAGAATAGATCGGTGTCGGTGTCGTTGTCGGTCGCGGTGTGAGTACCGGCGATCGGGTCCCACAGGGTCACCCGGGTGGTGTAGTTGTCGGTGGTGTGCGGATCATCATCGGCATCGTCCGGGGTGGCATCCCAGGCGAGCACCTTGCCGTTGGGCAGCAAGGCGGCGTGAATCGCCACCAGCGGCCAGTCGAGCACCGGCGACCATTGTCCACCCAGCTGGGGCGACATCGTCGACGGCGCCGGCGGGCGCAGCTGGCGCGGGCTGAACGGCTCGCCGACCGGTAACGGGGGAGCCGCTTCGCCGCCATCGTCATTCGCGATGATCGGCGCCCCTTCGTGAGCGTTCGTGTTCGGCGCGCCGAGGGCGCCGACGATGGCGGCAAGCAGCACGGGGCGCACGGGGCGCGCGAACGACAGGGGCGTCAGGCGATCGGTGAACGGCATCGGTGGGCACGGGGTCATGGACGAGCGTCCAGGCAGCGGGCCGACGAGCATCGGACCGCCGCGACGATGCGTCAAGCGTGCGCTGCCCAACGTCTGCAACGCGAAACCTGTCAGTGTGGGAACTGTCGAACCGGTCCGGTTGCCCGACGGCGATGCCCGCCTTCCCTTTCGGGCCTGCGACAGCGCTCGCAGCCTGAGGCCCTGCGCCGCTGCAGCCCCCACGCCCTTGGCCGATACGAGCCATGATGCCACCCGTACCGTTCGCCCCCGCTCACATGACACGACAGGCCACGGTGACGATCGCCGACCCGACGCGCCCCGACGCGCCACCGATCAGCGCGATCGGCGACCCGCGCGCGGTGCTCGCGCAGCTCGAGTCGATCCTGCTGGGCAAGCGCGCGGCGGTGCAGCTGGCCTTCGCCAGCCTGCTGGCGCGCGGCCACGTGCTGATCGAGGACGTGCCGGGTGTGGGCAAGACCACCCTGGCCCACGCGCTCGCCGCCACGCTGGGCCTGGCCTGGAATCGGGTTCAGTTCACCAACGATCTGCTGCCGGCCGATGTGCTCGGCGTGTCGGTGTTCGATCGCGACAGCGGCACGTTCCGCTTCCGCCCCGGGCCGGTGTTCACCTCGGTGCTGCTGGCCGACGAGATCAACCGCGCACCGCCCAAGGCGCAGAGCGCCCTGTTGGAGGCGATGGAGGAGCGTCAGGTGTCGGTGGATGGGCAGACCCATCCGCTGCCCGAGGACTTCTTCGTCATCGCGACCCAGAACCCCAGCGAGCAACTGGGCGCGTTCGCCCTGCCCGAGTCGCAGCTGGACCGGTTCCTGGTCGGGCTGTCGATCGGCCTGCCGGATGCGGCCACCGAACGTCGCCTGCTCGAGGAGGGTGATCGCCGCGCGCTGTCGGCAGCACTGACACCGGTGGCCAACCCTCGGCAGCTGGCGCAGTGGAGCGAGGCGATCACCACCGTGCACATGGACGCCAAGCTGTTCGATTACCTCCAGGCGTTGATCCAGGCCACCCGGGCGCAGCACGCGCCCGGGTTGTCGCCGCGCGCCGGCATCGCGCTGGTGCGCCTGTGCCGTGCCTGGGCCTGGCTGGAGGGGCGCGATCATGTGCTGCCGGACGATGTGCAGGCGGTGTTCCCGGCATTGGCCGGGCACCGGCTGACCGGCCAGGTGGCCTCCGGGCAACAGGCCGCGGCCAGGCTGCTCGAGCAGGTCGACTGCCCGTGAGCCACGCGGTGTCGCGATGACCCTTCCCGGCAGCCATGGCGGGCTTGCCCAACGCGTGTTCCGACTGTCGGCCGACGATGCCTTGCCGCTGCGCATCGAGCACCAGCGCATCTACATCCTGCCCACGCGGCGCGGCTGGGCGTTCCTGGCCGTGCTGCTGCTGATGCTGGTGGCGGCGATCAACTACGCGTTGAGCCTCGGTTTCGCGCTGTGCTTCCTGTTCACCGGCCTGTTCGCCGCTTCGCTGCTGCACACCTACCGCAACCTGGCGGGGTTGCAAGTGCGGGCGATCGGCGCCAGCGCCCCCTTCGCCGGCGAGCCCGCACGGTTTCGGGTGAGCCTGGTGACCGGGTCCGGACAGGCGCGGCACGGCATCGACCTGGCGACCCGTGATCGTTGCGCGCGCACGTGCGTATCGCTGGCCGAGGGCGAGGCGAGCGATGCCACGCTGGCGGTGGCCACCGAGCGCCGCGGGCAGCTCGCACTGGGACGACTGACGCTGAGCAGCGACTGGCCCCTGGGGCTGTGGCGCGCCTGGAGCTACGCACACGCTCCGGTCCACACGCTGGTGTACCCGACACCCGAGACCTCGCCCCCGCCGCTGCCGCGACGCGCCGGCGATGAGGGAAGCAGCGGCGCTCGCCGCGGCCAGGACGGCGATGTGGCAGGACTTCGTCCCTACGTCGAGGGTGACCCGCCGTCGCGCATCGCCTGGAGCAGCCTGGCGCGCGGCAGCGAGCCGCAGGTGCGCCTGCTGGAGCAGCCGAGCGGCCCGGCGCGTACTTCGCTGGACATGGACAGCACGGCGCTGTCATCACTGGAGGCCCGCTTGTCGCGCCTGTGCGCCTGGGCCATCGAGGCGAGTCGGCAGGGCGTGCCGTTCTCGCTGAGCCTGCCCGGCACGCCCACCCTGCCGGATGCCAGCGGCGCGGCGCATCGGCGCGACGTGCTGAGCGTGCTCGCGCTGTACGGCGGCGAGGCCGCGGCATCCGGCTCCGCCGCCACCTCGCGCGCTGGATGATGCGTGCGCGAGCAACCGCCCGCCCACGCCTGAGGTTGAGCGGGTTGCGCCCGTCCACCTCGGGCGTGGACCGGCGAACGCTGGCCGCACTGGCGCTGCTGCTGCTGCTGGTGCAGCTGCCGCACGTGATGCACCTGCCGGCGTGGGTCAGTGCCACCGGCACCGCGCTGGTCGGTCTGAGGTTGCTGGCCACCCATCGACCGAACCTGTCCCTGCTGGACCGGCTGCTGTCCTCGATCGCGCTGACCGTGCTGTCGGTGCTGCTGACGCTGTGCATTCGCTGGCACTACGGCTACCTGGTCGGGCGCGATCCGGCGGTTGCCCTGCTGTTCCTGCTGGTGGCGGCCAAGTTCGCCGAACTGCGCCGTGGCAGCGACGCCACCACGCTGCTGTGCCTGTCCAGCTTCCTGCTGCTGACGCTGTACTTCTATTCGCAGACGCTGATCGCGGCGCTGGTGACGTTGCCGGCGGTGCTGGCGCTCGGCCACGCCCTGGCGGTGCTGCGCGATCCGCCAGGCGCGCAGCCCTTGCGCGACAACGTGCGGCTGGTCGGCACGATGCTGCTGCAGGGGGCCCCCCTGGCCATCCTGCTGTTCCTGGTGTTCCCGCGGCTGTCCGGGCCGCTGTGGTCCCTGCCCGAGGACGGCCTGGCCACCACCGGCCTGTCCGACAGCATGTCACCGGGTTCGATCGGGGCCCTGACGTTGTCGGACGAGGTGGCCTTCCGGGTCGAGTTCGACGGGGCGGTGCCGGCGCGGCGCGAACGCTATTGGCGCGGGCCGGTGCTCGATCATTTCGACGGTGCTCGCTGGAGCCAGCTGGATGGCGGTCGCGAGAATGATCGGGGCCGGCGCTTCGAACCCACCATGCCCGCATCGAATGACCCGTCGACAACCGGCGACACCCTCGACTACCGGGTGCTGCTGGAGCCGCATCGCCAGCGCTGGCTGTTCGCCCTGGAGCGTGCCGCCAGCCTGCCGCGCGGCTCGGACGCCCCGGGTGCCAGCGCGCAACCGCTCGCCACGCTGACCCACGACGGTCAGCTGCTGGCGCCCGAGCCGATCACCCGCGTGCTGGGCTACCACCAGCGCTCCACGCTGAGCGATCGGCGCAGCACCGAGCGTGAACCCGGCGCGGTGTACACCGCCCTGGCCGGGCGCAACCCGCGCACCGAACGGCTCGCCGCCGAGCTGCGCACCGCGCACCCGAGGCCGGCGGACTACGTGCAGGCAGTGCTGGAGCGCTTCGGGGGCGCCCCGTTCGCCTACACGCTCACGCCCCGGACTTTGGGCGATGCCCCGGTCGACGACTTCCTGTTCAAGACCCGCGAGGGCTTCTGCGAGCACTACGCCTCGGCCTTCGTGGTGCTGCTGCGGGCCGCCGGCATTCCGTCCCGGGTGGTCACCGGCTATCAAGGCGGTCGCATGAACGGGGACTACATGATCGTGCGCCAATCGGATGCACACGCCTGGGCCGAGGCCTGGTTCGACGGCGCGTGGCATCGGGTGGATCCCACCGCCGCGATCGCACCATCGCGCGTGAACACCGGACCGGGCGCGGCACTGGGCGACGGGGCGGGCCTGTCCGCCCTGTCGCGCGGCGAGGCCGGCTGGCTGAGCGCGATGGCCCTGCGCTGGGATCGGGTCAACCACGGCTGGCAACGTCTGGTGGTGGATTTCGATGACGATTCGCAGGCCGAACTGTGGGAGCGGCTCGGGCTGGACCCGCCGCTGCTGTGGCAGCTGACGCTGGCGGTGATCCTGGTTGCCGGCGCGTGGAGCGCGTTGCTGCTGGGCTGGCGTCCGCCGATGCCGAGGCGTTGGCGGCGCGATCGACTGCCAGTGCACGAGCGCGCCTGGCGTCGGCTCGAGCGCCGGCTCGGGCGCGGCGAGCTGGCCCGCCGCCCGGGCGAGACCGGCTCGGTCTGGCTGACACGCATCGCGGGGGCCTTCCCCGAGCAGGCCGAGCTCGCGCAGGCGTTGGCAAGACGCTTCGACACCCTGCGCTTCGCCACCGCCCGCCCGTCCCCGAGCTCGTCCCTCAGCTCCTCCATGGCCTCGCCCGACGAACTCGGCCGGCTGGAACGGGACTGCCGGCGGCTCGCCAAGGCGCTCTCGCGATCGTCCGCCGTCACGCGCTAGGCTTCAGCGGATGAGCCGCACCGTCGCCGAGCCGCCCGCACCGATCGAGATCGGGGTGATCCTGGCGGGTCGCCCCGATGCGCACCGGCATCGTCTGATCGATGCCGCCATCGAGCGACTGCATCGGGAGCTGTCCACCCGGTTCGAGCGCTTCCGCTTCGTGGTCAGCCGCCATCGACGGCCGGACATCGCCGAGCGCGGGCGCGAGGAATCCAGCCGGCTGCTGCGCACGGCGGCCGAGCTGCGCACCCGGCAGCGCTGGGACATGGCGCTGATGATCACGCCCGAGGAACTGATCGCCCGACGTCGCTCGTTCGCGTTCGCCGCTCTCAGCCGGCCGCTGGAATCGGCCTTGGTCTCGACCGCTCGGCTGGTCGTCGCCGATCATCCGGATCAGCCGCACCGACCCGGGAACGATCCGTCGAGCGATCCGTCGAGCGATGCCGGTCAAGCGTTGCTGGTCGACCGGCTGGCCACGTTGCTGCTGCACGCCGTGGCGCACCTGGGCGGGCTGCCGGAGGCGCGCGACCACCAGGCGCTGCTGTTTCACCCCAGCGATGCGGAGGAGCTCGATGGCATGAACCGCTTCAGCGCCACGGAAATCGCCGCGCTGGACGCCGCCTTCGAGGCGATCGCGGATCAGCGGCTGGAGGAGGATGGCACTCGCCACGTCAGCCGATGGCGGTTCGGGGTTCGGGCCGCCTGGATCAACCGGGAACGCATCGGCGAGGCGGTCGCCGCTGCCCGGCCCTGGGAGTTTCCCCAGCGCTTGAGCCGACTGACCACCGCGGCCCTGTCGACGCTGGCGGTGCTGCTGATGACCGCCGAGAGCTGGGATCTGGGCCTGTCGCAGGGCTGGGGGGCGCTCGGTGCGATGGCCGGCCTGGTCCTGCTCGCCACCACCGGCTTCGTGGTGACCCGCCAGCAGTTGCTGATGCGACGCCACCGCGAGCTGCGCGAGCAACTGGTGGTCACCCGGATCGCCGCGCTGCTGATCGTGTTGAGCGGCCTGGCCATCACCTGGGTGGGCATCTTCGCACTGGTGCTGCTGGCAGCGCTCACGTTGTTCGACCCGGCGCTGGTGGTCGCCTGGGCGGCCTCGAACGCGCTGCACGCCGAGCAGGTCGGCCTGGCCACGGCCACCAAGATGGCCTGCTTCTGCGCCTCGATCGCCCTGCTGATCGGCTCGTTGGGGGCCAGCTTCGAGGACCAGCAGCACTTCCAGCACGTGATCTTCGTGGACGAGGAGCTGTAGGCAACCGGTCGGCTCAGGCGCAGGCTACCGGGCGCACGGCCCGACGTCGCAGTGCCTCCAACCTAGCGGCGCTGGTCGACCGGTTGGTCAGCACGCCCAACGCGCTCGCCTGCCTGCCTCTGCGCTGCAGGCTCGTGAACGCGGCGACGAGGGTGTCGGCTTTGAGACCGAATGGCCCTTCTTGAAGTGGCGGGCGAGCGATCGCGCCACCGTACGCATCGGACGCATGATTCTGCCGGAAGCGCGATCAGCGCAGCCTCGGCGCGGGCCTGCGCTGGGACCTGGACCTGGTACCGAACATCCCGCTCAAGGCGCAGGTGGAGCACGTCGCCAGCCGCTTCGTGGGCAACAGCCTGCTAGTCCGGATCAGCCTCTTGGTAGACCCGGACATAGTCCACCACATAAGCGGCCGGCAAGCTTCCCGACGGGGGTACCGACCCGTTGTCGAAATTCCCAGCGACGGCGAGGTTCAGCAACACATACATGAGCTGATAGCCGACATCCGGGTTCGTGTAGGTGTGCACCATGACGCCGTCGATGTACCAGGTGATCGTATCGTGCTCCCAATGGACGCCAAAGATGTGAAAGTCGTCCGAGTAGCCCACGCCTTCGCTTCCGTACGTCGTGATCGCCTGTTCCTGTGGTGACCTGCGCTTGGCCAACGTCCATGGGCGTCCAGTCGACGACTGCACCGTCTCCAATCGAAGTCCCGTCGAGCGACCAGTCGAAGTCGGTGATGGTTCCGTCAGGATCCGAACTGTCGGAACCGATGAGCCTGAGCGTCTGCCCGAGAACCCCGTCCATGTCGGGCCCGGCTACAGCGATGGGTGGTTGGTTCTCGCGTCCGTCCGACAGCGCGGGCGCCAGTGAAACGTCATCCAGGCTGACACTGCCACGTACGAGGAAGCCATGGACTGAAACCAAGCGATTGCCGGGTTCGACCGAGGTGACATCCTCCGCAAGATCGCGCTCGATCGTCCGCCAGCTTCCATCTCGAACGTGGCTACCCAATCCGTGGCGAATATTGCGGCCGTCGGTTCTACCGTCATCTTCGGGGATCGGGTTGTACTGAAGAAAGCGAAACCCCGCGTCGGTCTGAACAGCGACGAAAACGATGAAAGGCTCTTCGCTCTTGAGCTTGAAGCTCAGGTGAAAGCGGGCCGTTTCGTCCCAGCCGCCTCTCGATATACCGCCCGTGCGGAAACCGTTGTCAAGGCCGGACCCGGTTGTACGGATGACGTTGCTTGCCAGCTCGCGGTCGAAGGTGACGTCGATGGAAGCACCACCGGGTCTATCATCGAAAACGATCCACCGCTTTGCCGTTCCGTCCTCGGCATTCTCGAAGATGACCTCATCGGCACTAACCGCACTGCCGACGAACACCACCAACGCGAGCGCGACGCCTAGCAGATATCGGATGGGCGCGAGGTATGTCACACGGAGATCCCGGTCTGGAAGGGAAACGCCGACATCCGGGGTGCGCCGCTGCTGCGGCTGGGTGAGAACCTGGCACCACGCACCGCCTGGATGATGCTCGGGAGGAGCAACTTTCCGGCCCACCCAATCTAGCGTCGGGTTGTTGGCGCCGCTGTAACGCCACGGTCGAAGCTGTGACCGACATCCGAGAACGCGTGAAACAACACGTTATTTCCACGGGCGGAACGTTACTTGCGAGCGCTCTCTGCCACGCCTCCATGATGCGTCTGCGTGCCAAGCGCCGGCGCCCGACACGCTCTCCGTGATGCTGCTACCCATGCCTCCAGTGCCGCATATTGCGCTCTCCCTGCCGCTAGCGAACGCATCGTTCCGCGAGGTCGATCCGTCGATATGCGCGCTCCGCGCTCAGTTTCACAGTGACAAGTGCGAGGCCTGCGGATCATGACTCGCACGCGCTTGGTCAATCCGGGCTTCGAGGATCTGTGCAACGGGGATGAGGCACCGCGTCTGTGCGAAGGCTGGTCGGCGGAATTCTCCGGGCCAGCAGAACACACTCGCTACTGCATGACGTCGACCGGCGAAGGGAAGGAGCGTCGCGCGAAACTGCAGATCGGCGAGGTGGAACGCTGGTTCCGGCTTGTCCAACCGATCGAGCCGCTTGCCGCTGCGGCGTCGGTCCGCTGCTCGCTGACGTGCGGGCAGAACGGTGAAATCCAGGAGGCGACGCTAGCGCGCTTGGGCATCATCGTACGAGAGAAGAGCGGTTTCCTTCGCCCTCATGTGGACATCGTGACGCATGTGCCGTTGCCGGGTTTGCCGGAGACGCTCGACTTCGTCCGTCCGATGGACGCCATGGACGAAACCCTGGCGTATGCCTTGGTGATCGAGTTCCACACACCGGTGGATCTGGACGTCTGGGACGTCTCGCTGGACTACTTCTGCGCGAACGGCTTGTTGTTGGAGGGCGCTCCGACGACCCTGGCCGATGAACCGACGGCGGTGGTCGAAGCGGGGGCGGATGGACCGAGCCCGACAGTGGAGCCTGCGACATCAGTCGCTCGAACGTACACGGGTTTCATCGATGACGTCGACGCTGGTGCCGTGTCCGGATGGGCTGTGTCGTGCGATGACAAGGCTCTCGTGTTCGATGTGGTAGTGCACGTCGATGGGCTACCGTTCGGGTCGACCCGCAATGACCTGCCTCGGGACGATCTGGCACACAAGGGGCGCAGTGCGGGGCGCGGAGGATTTCGACTTGCGTTACCGAACGGCTTCGGAGACGGTCTGAGTCACGATATTTCCATTGAACTCCCCGACGGATCCTTCGCAAAGCCCAGGTCGATGTCGCCAGCCGCGCCCGGTCGGATTGCATGTCTTCCCCGGTTGTCGACTACCGGTTCCTGCAGCCCCGACGCGATAGCGGTCATCGTTCCCGTCTACAACGCATTCGAGGATCTACGAGAATGCGTCGACCGACTCCAGGCCAACTCTCCTGCCGATACCAGTTTCATCTTTGTGGACGACTGCAGCACGGACGAGCGTGTAGCCCCTTTTCTTCGCGCGCTCGCGGGCGATGAGCCCAGGGTCGATGTGCTGCGCAATCCCACCAACCGAGGCTTCTCCGGCACGGTCAACCGTGGCGTGGAAGCGGCAGGATCCGCCGACGTCATCCTGCTCAACTCCGACGCCCGCGTGACACCCGGCTGGATCGACGGGCTTCGGGCTGCAGCACGATCGCGGCCGCGGGTTTCCACCGTGACCCCCCTGTCCGACAATGCGGGAGCGTTCTCGGCTCCGGACATGGGACGTCGCAATCGCATGCCAGTCGGCATCGACGAGAGAGACCTCGCCGTGGCGGTACGTCGTCGTTCCGATTGCCTGTACCCCGAAGTCCCTACCGGCAACGGTTTCTGCATGTTCGTGTCGCGCGCTTGCATCGATGACATCGGCGTGTTCGACGCCGACGCCTTCCCGCGAGGGTACGGCGAGGAGAACGACTTTTGCCTGCGAGCGCGCAGAGCCGGCTGGACGCATTTGATGGACGATGCAACCTACGTCTTCCACGAGCGCTCGGCCAGTTTCGGCAATGAGAAGACGGGGCTGATGGCGCAGGGCAGAGAAATCGTCGATGGGCGCTACCCGGAGTATTCGACGCTGACGCCGCTGTTCCGATCGGCAACCATGAACATGGCGCGATACCGCGTCAGACAGGCGATAGAAGATGCTCGCTTGGCGCCCCGCGTGCTGCCGCGAGCCTTGTACGTGTACTCGACCCAGAGCGGGGGAACGCCCCAGACCAACCGTGATCTGATGGCGCAGATGGTCGACCGGCTCGAGACCTGGACGTTGCGTTGCAATCGCCAGACGCTGTTCCTCGAACGCTTCGACGGGCAGCAGTCGGTGGCCGTTGAAACCCACCGGCTCGCGGAGCCGATCAATCCGGTCGATCACCGCTCGGCCGAGTACGACTTGATCGTTCGAGACTGGCTGGTCAGACACGATATCGCCTTGGTGCACGTGCGGCATCTCGGCTGGCATGGATTGGGCTTGCCCGAAACGGCTTCGGAGCTTGACATCCCGGTCGTGTTGTCTTTCCACGATTTCTATTCGGTGTGTCCGTCGGTCAACCTGCTCGACGAGAACAACCAGTATTGCGGCGGCCGATGCAGCAAGACACCCGGTGAATGCGCCAACCCCCTATGGCCGTCCAATAGTCTCCCGCCGTTGAAGCACGGATGGGTACACCGTTGGCGGGAGCTCCAAGCTCAGGTGTTCCCACACTGCTCGGCGTTCATCACCACCTCCGACAGCGCCCGCTCGGTGATCGAGCAGGCCTTCCCGATGCTCGATGGCCGCATTCGGGTCATTCCGCATGGCAGGACCGTGAGCATGGTGGGTGCAGCCTACACGCCGCCCAGCGGCACGGGCCGCATCCGATTGCTGGTGCCCGGCAACATCGGGATTTCCAAGGGCATAGGGGTCATCCATGCCCTGCTAGATCTGGACGGTGGCCGATCTCTGGAATTCCACGTGCTCGGAACGATCCGGGCGGAGGACGTACGACCGGGGATCGTGTGTCACGGCGGCTACCAGCGCGACGAGATCGCCGCGAACATCAATCGCATTGCGCCAACGGCTGCTGCGGTGTTCTCGATCTGGGACGAGACGTGGTGTCACACGCTGACGGAAATGTGGGCCGCCGGTGTGCCGACCATCGTGTTCGAATACGGCACGCTCGCCAGCCGGGTTCGCGAGTGCGGGGGTGGATGGGTCCTCTCCCACGCTGAACCGAGCGCTCTGCGGCGCGGGATCATCGACGCGGTTGAAGACGTCGACGGCTATGCTCGAAAGCGAGAAGCCGTTGCCCGTTGGCAACGAACGACCGGGCATGCCCTGAACAGCTCGAACATGGCTTCACGCTATTTCGACGTCTACAGAAGCCTGCTGGGGGATCCCGTTCGGCCGACCGATCCGACCTTGGTGCCTCGCCTAGAGGCCGGCTTCGATACGCGCGTCGCGGTTGTCTGCCCGGCGAGCGACTGCCTCCAGAAGGCGCCTGCCTCGACGCAGATCCGGATTTGGGCTCGTACCCGAAGCTCGTTAAGCAGCCGTTTCAACTACTTCAGGTGCACTGCTGCGCAATTTGTGGCAGGTGTCAGTCGGGGCGAGATAGAACGGGCGATCGTCCAGCGGAACGTAATACCGTCGCGTCTGATGGCACCGGTACTGGAAGCCATGAAGGAAGGGCGTTTACAGGTGCTCTACGATATCGATGACGATCTGCTCGACGTTCCCGCAGAGAAGGATCCGGACGGCGGGTACAGCGAAAATGCACCTGCATTGCGTCAGTTGATCGAGCAAGCCGATGTGGTGACCGTATCCACCCCCGGCTTGATGAGCAGGATGGCGTCGTTGAGCCAACGGGTGGAGCTGCTGCCCAACTTGCTCGACGAGGTGATCTGGCACACGGCGAATCCGCTGCGCTTTCAGCGCGATCCACGCAAGGTGGTCGCGATGTACATGGGGTCGCGCACCCACGACGAGGATATCGGTTTCATGCTGCCGGCCTTCCTGGCCGCTTGTCGCTCGGTGCCCAACCTCCATCTGCGCATCGTCAGTGGGTTCGCTGAGGTTCCGGAGGATCTGTCGGAGCGCATCGAGATCATCCCCGTGCCGGCGCGCAGCCGATCGTATCCGGATTTCGTCCGCCTGCTCGAGCGCGTTTCGATCGACGTGGATTTCGCGCTGGGGCCGCTGGTGGATACACCCTTCAATGCCTGCAAGTCGGAGTTGAAGATTCTCGAGTATGCGGGCCTGGGTCTGTCCGGCCTGTATTCCAACTGCGATGTCTATCGCAGCATGACAAGGGAGCTCGGTGTCGGGCGCCTGGTTGCCGAGACCGTCGATTCGTGGACCGAAGCCATCGTCACCGCCGCCTTGGAGAAAGAGAAGATGCACGCGGACGGATTGCTCGCCAGGGAGCGGGTCATGACCGAATACACGATCGCCGGTGCGAGCGATCGATTCGAATCACTGGTCGGATCGCTGTCGGGTCCGGAGTCGGTCTTGCCGGCACCGCTCGTGAGCTGCGAGCCCGTCAAAGAGGGGAGTCTGGTCAATGGTGAGTGAGAACACCGGATCGGTGCAGAAACCTGATTTTCTGATCATCGGTGCCCAAAAAGCAGGCTCTACGTGGCTCTACGAAGCGTTGCGACAGCACCAGCAGGTGTTCATGCCCGAGAAGGTGGAGCTACTGCACTTTTCCAAGACCGATTGTGGCAGCGCCACGGCAAGGGCGGCCTATGCTCGCCATTTCGAGGGTGTCGGTCCCACTCACAAGGTGGTCGGCGAGAAGACACCGGGGTACTTCTGGAGCATTGATCCAGCGTGTCGGTTCAGCAAGGCCGGTCCAATGCACAACCGCCATATTCCGCAAGACGTAGTCGATCAACTCGGCTCGCAAGTTCGGATCGTATGCTCGCTCCGTCACCCCGTATGGCGAGCGGTCTCCGCCTTTTTTCACCACGCTCAGCGTGATCGAATCCTGCCGGACACATCGATCTCCGAGGTATTCGAGCGCATGGGCATCATCGATCTCGGTTTCTACGCGCGCCACCACCGGGAATGGCTTTGTCATGTGCCGGCCACTCGGTGGCATACCCTGGTGATGGAACGAGACATCGTGGCCAGCCCGGCTCGCGCTCTTGCCGACCTGTCCATGTTCCTGGGCGTGGATGTGGACCCGGGTATCCAGGGACTGAAACGCGCCTCCAACAAGAACAAGGTTCGCAGGCGTTTTCATGGTGAACGGCTCGATCTGGGAACGTCGGGCTCGCCCTACGTCTCGCGCGCCGATTTCGTCGCCATGTCCGAGCTCTACAAGGATGACATGGATGCCTTGCGGGACCAGCTCGGCGATGGACTGGAGGAGTGGTTGCTGATCGATAGGACAATCGAACGATTCACTCGCAGCGGCTCCTGGGTCCCCGGTACCTTGCCTACTGCGGCCCCGCTGGAACGCTGCCACGCCGCCGGTGTCGACCTGTCGGAGAGATCGCTCAAGATGTCCGCCCCGGAGGTACGGGTCGAGGGTCCTGTTCGTCTTTCTCAGGCGATCTTGCTCGGCAAATGCCGCTTCGGCGCTTTCTCGTACGCGACGGAAGGAACGTTTCACACCACGGAGGTCGGTCGCTACTGCTCGATCGCCAAGGCGGTCAACATCGGACAGGGAGATCACCCGACCGGCTGGCTAGGCACCAGCCCGTTTCAATACGATGATGGGCTGCGGTTCAAGTGCGGTTCGGACTTCCCGTTCGAGGCCGACTACCTTGCTCCTTCGGTCGATCCACGCGTGCGAGCCAGAGCCCTCGATGAGGTCCGCACGCCACCGACCCGGATCGGCAATGATGTCTGGATCGGCCACGGAGTGTGCGTGGTCGCCGGTGTGCAGATCGGGAACGGTGCCATCGTCGGGGCCGGCGCCGTCGTCACGCGTGACGTGCCCCCGTACGCGATTGTCGGTGGTGTTCCGGCCCGAGTCATTGGGTACAGATTCGACGACGATACGATCGCACGTCTGCTTGCCTGCGCGTGGTGGCAGTACGCGCAGTGGGACCTTGCCGGTATCGAGTTCGACAACGTCGACAAGTCGATCGATCAGATATCCGAGCGCAAGCGCAAGGGCTTGCTGATGCCGTACCAAGTTGGCGAAACGATGCTGGGCGCACTGCGCGGTCGCTCGGGATCGACGCTGCACGAGGCGGCTGGCCGGTCGAGAGATCCAAACGGTTCCAAGGTAGCGGCGCCAGCGTAAGGCCAGGTGCGAGGGAGCCTCGCATCATGAAGACAAGCGGGGCATGGGAAATCGGCTCGATGACGGTTTGTTGACAGAGTGGTTCTCCCGCCATCGACGATATGCCCCTCACCGGACCGGTCACCGACTGGGTGGCCGACCAGGCCGTCGATCGCTGCGAGCACTGCAACGACCTCGTACAAGCGGGCATCGTCGGCGGCCTGGCATCGTTCAGTACCGATCGTATCGGCGGCACTCGACGACAGCGGAAAGGCGGTCGACATCGCGTTGTCGACCGGCCCGAGCGACGCTCCGCACGTGCTCATCGGCGAGCATGCCGACGGACACCGGGTGCATCTGAGCTGCCCGCTGGCGCCGACAGTCTTTTTGGCCGCGTCGGGCATGGCCGACTCGAGCATCGCCAGCTTGAGCATGGCCAACTCGCAACCGTGCGACTCAGGCGCGCCGCGAACGGGCCTGCCGAGGAAACGCCACGTCCACATCGACCGGCCGACCGATGTGCCAACCTTGCGCCAGATCGACCTTCAGGTCCGCCAGCTCGTTCATGATGGCCGCATCCTCGACGAACTCGGCGACGGTCTGAAGGGACATCGACCGGCCGATCTGGACCATGGCGCGCACCATTTCCCGCGCAACCGGATCGGTGGCGATGTCCTTGACGATCTGGCCATCGATCTTGAGCACGTCCACCGGCAGGTCGCGCAGGTAGACGAACGAGCTCAACCCGGCGCCGAAGTCGTCCAGCGCCACGCGGGCACCCAGTTCATGGATGCCGTCGATCAGCGCCACCGCGGTCGAGAAGTGCGAGATCGCCGCCGTCTCGGTAATCTCGAACCAGAAGCGCGACGGTTCCAGACCGAGCTCCTCCATCAGCCCGGCGATGAACGGCAGCACGCTCGGGTCGGCAGCCGACTGGCCCGACAGGTTGATCGAGAAGGTGATCGACGGATCGAAGCGTCCGGGGTCGGCGGCGACCAGGCGCATCGCATGATCGATCACCCAGCGATCGATCGCGCGCATCAAGTCGTAGCGCTCGGCCGCCCGGATGAAGCGCCCCGGCGTCAGCTCGGTGCCATCGTCGTCGATCAGGCGCAGCAGCAGTTCGTGATGGCGAACCGCCGGGTGCGGCTCGCCATCGTCGTCGTGCCCGCTCACCGAGGCGATCGGCTGCATCAGCAGACGGAAGCGATCTTCGGCCAGTGCGCGCTCCAGCACCGGTAGCCAGTTCATCTCCTCCTGACGCTGGTTCATCGACACATCGTCTTCGGAGTAGATGACCAGGGCATTGCGCCCGCCGTCCTTGGCGGTGTAGCAGGCGATGTCGGCCGCCTTCATGATCTGCTTCATGTCACGGTTGCGCTCGCCGATCTCGACCAGTCCCATGCTGGCGCGGGTCGGGAACACGTTGCCCTCGTGCTCGAACATCGCGGTCTGGAAATAGGCGTACAACTTCTCGGCGACCACCACCGCCTGCTCGGCGTTCACATCGCAGATGATCACGCCGAACTCGTCACCACCGAGCCGGGCCAGCACGTCGGTGCCGCGCAAGCGCAGGGCCAGGGCCTCGGTCAGCTCGCACAGCAGCCGATCGCCAGCGGCGTGGCCGCAGGTGTCGTTGACGATCTTGAACTGGTCCAGGTCGATGTAGCACAGCGCATGTCGTCGCTCGGTCTCGGCCAGCTCATCGACCAGTGCCTCGAGGTGGCGTTCGAAGTAGAAGCGGTTGAAGCAGCCGGTCATGGCGTCGTGGTGGGCGCGGTGCTCCAGCTCGGCGGTCAGCTCGCGCTCCTTGCTCACGTCCTGCAGCACCAGCAGGTAGCCGATCGAGGGGGCCAGCAGCCGCGACAGGGCGAGCGCCAGACGTTGATCGTTCGCCTGCACGCCGGTGCGCACGTCCAGCTCGAGCAGCGGCGAGCTCGTCGCCGGCGCCGAGCGTCGCCTGTCCGACGGCCCTCCGGCGGCCTGCTCGAGGCGTTCTACCAGGGCGTGAAACGACACCGGCGCGCAGCGGCTGCCGGTCAGTTCGCACAGATCGAGCACGGTATCGACGCCGCGGCCCACCGGGGTGCCGTCCTGCGCCACGATGCGCGCCGCACTCGGATTCAGGTAGAGGATCACGCCTGCGGTGTCCACCATCAGCACCGCATCGCTGATCGCCTCCAGCGTGCGGGCCGCCTTGTCGCGCTCGGCGGCCAGCTCCGCCTCGCCGCGGGCACGCTGGCGCCGCATCACCCGCCGTTGATGCACGTAGGCGATGCTGACGAAGGCGAGCAGCAGTGCCAGACCTGGCATCCAGACGATGCGCAGCCCGTGCTCGGCCGAGATGCGCACCGGCTGCTCGACACGCATCGATAGCACGGTGTCGCCGACCGACCAGGAACGCGAGTCGCCGGCCGGCTCCCGACCCGTGGCCATCCCGCCGGGTCGGGCCAATGCGCCGCGCGCCAGCATCGTCAGCGGCTCACCCTCGGCAGGGCTCAACGTGAGCACCACCTCGGCGTGCGGCATGTTGGTCAGCTCATGGCCGAGCAATGACGCCAGGTCCAGCGTGAACCACACGCCGCCGACCCACGATTCCACGCGCTCCTCGCGCGTGACCGGTGGCTGCGCGGTGGCATAGACCGGCTGCAGCATCGCCAGGTCCGTCTGGTACGGCCAACCGAGCGGGATCGTCGCCAGGAAGGGCTCGCCGCTGGCCACGGCATCCTGTATCCGTCGCTGCAGGGCGGGGTCGCCCGCCAGGTCGGTGCCCAGCAAGCCGGTGCCGATGTCATCGAGGGGATCGACGCGGGTGATCGGCAGGTGCAGCGCTCGCTCGCCGGCCGCGAATCGACGACCGCCCGGCGACCAGTCCACGATGGTGAACTTCTGGTCGAGCTTGGCACGCATGAAGTTCGAGAACGGCACCCGTAGCTGCCCATCGAGCAGCGTGAACATGCCCATCGCCTCGACGAAGTCCGAGTAGTTGCGCAGTTGTTCGGCAAAGGCGGCGATGTCGCTGCCGGCAAACTCGTCCGAGGCGTAGTGCACGCCCAGCATCGCGTTCATGACACCGCGCACCTCGACCACGCGCTGGCCGGCGGCCTGCAGCATCGCGGTGGCGGCCTCGTCGATGCGCTCGCGCTCGGACACGGCCAACGAGCGCACGCCCAGCGCCGCCACCATCAGCAGGAACACTGAGGTGAGCAAGCCGATGCCGGCCCATTCACCGCGCGAGAAGGCGCTGCGGGTTTCCGGCGGCGGGACGATCGCGGGATCGGATGCTCTCATGCTCACGCCCTACTGGCGGCAACGAATCGGCGTTGCCCAGTTCGGCAGGCGCGCTATGCGACCGCGTCCACAGCCGGTATCGTGCCCGCATGAGCGATGCCGTACCGATGTGCTGGACCCGACTGGCCTGCCCGATCGGCCAGCTGCTGCTGGTCGGCGACGGGGCGGGGTTGTCGCGCGTGGCGTTCGTGCACGGCACGAAACGCTGCGAGCCGGATCCGGCGTGGCGTCAGGATGCGAGCCGGTTCACGCAGCCGATCGAGCAACTGCGAGCCTGGTTCGCCGGTGAGCTGCGGCACTTCCGGCTGCCATTGGCGGTGGCCGGAACCGATTTTCAGCGCACGGTCTGGCAAGCGCTGTCGCTGGTGCCGTTCGGCGAGACGATCACCTATCGCGAACTGGCGCAACGCATCGGTCGCCCGGGCGCCAGCCGCGCGGTCGGGGCCGCCAATGGGGCCAACCCGCTGCCGATCATCGTGCCCTGCCACCGCGTGATCGGCACCGACGGCACATTGACCGGCTTCGCGGGCGGTGTGCCGACCAAGCGCTGGCTGCTCGAGCACGAAGCGCGGCACGCCGGCCCCACCGGCCGCAGGAGCAGTCTGCCCAGCGATCAGCTGCCGCTGCTGTGACGCGGCACGATGGCGCCGGCATGGCCGACCACCCGGGCCGCACAGCGGTGCCCGGCTTGCAGTGCGGCGCCCGTGGCTTCACCGGCGACCAGTGCCGCCAGGTAGGCGCCGTTGAAGCTGTCGCCCGCAGCGGTACTGTCGACCACCCGCTCGGCGGCCGCGAACGCCTGCCCCGCCTCGCTGCCCTGGAAGCAGCGCGGCCCCGCCTCGCCGCGCTTCAACGCTCCCGCCCCGACGCCGTCGGTGCGCAGACGCCGCATCACCGCCGCCTCGTCCGCATCCCCGAACAGCGCCTGCTCGTCGTCCAGCGACGGCAGGGCGATGTCGCACAGCTGCCAGGCGGTGCGCGTCGCCTGAACCGCCGCTTCACGTGACGGCCACAGCCGGGGGCGATAGTTGGAATCGAACGCGAAGCGGTGCCCGGGGGGCCTGCGCCAATCGGCGATCCAGTCGAACAGGCGATCGCGCACCGCCTCGGGCAGGATCGCCAGCGTGATCGCGGACAGGTACAGCACGTCGGCCGAGGCCAGCTCGGCCAGTGCAGGTCGGGTGTCCGATGCGAACAGGCGACGGGCGGCCGAGTTCTCGCGCCAGTAGCTGAAGCTGCGTTCGCCCCGTTCATCGGTGCTGATCGCGTACAGGCCGGGCAACCGATCGGGCAGGCGTCCGACCAGCGAGGTATCGATGCCTTCCTTGTCCAGCAGCGCCAGCAGGCGATCCGAAAAGGCATCGGTACCCACGCAGGTGGCGTAGGCCACGTCGGCTTCGACATGAGCCTCGTCCAGCGCCCGCTTGAGGTAGATGGCGGTGTTGAGCGTATCGCCGGCCGTGCCGATCGTCGCCCGCGTCGGGTCGGCACGATTGATGGCCAGCTCGATCATCGCCTCACCGGCGCAGACGATGCGCATCAGCGCAGCTCCGCCATGTCGACCATGTCCATGTCCATGCCCATGTCGGTGTCGTCGATGTCGTCCCCGGCCATGCGCCAGACGAAGGCGTACGAGGCGGTGGCCGCTCCGCTGTTGATCGACCAGGGCGGCGACAGCACCGCCTGTTCATCGGCCATCACCAGGTGACGACTCTGCGTGGGTTCGCCCATGAAGTGCATGACCCGGTGATCGTCGGGCAGGTCCAGGTACAGGTAGGCCTCCGAACGACGATCGTGCGTGTGGCACGGCATGGTGTTCCAGACCGAACCGGTGGCCAGGCGCGTCATGCCGACGACGATCTGGCAGCCGGGCATCACCAACGGGGGCACGTACTGGTTGATGACCCGCTCGTTGGCGGTGCCCTGGCTGCCGAGCTCGACCTTGGCCGCCTGATCCAGCGTGACCGTGCGGGTGTCGAACGTGCGGTGTGCCGGTGCCGACAACAGGTAGTAGCGCGCCCCCTGCCCGGCCAGCGTGACCGACCCGGCTCCCATGCCCACGTACAGCATGTCCAGCCGACCGAGCGCGTGGGATTCGCCCCCGACCTGGACCTGGCCGGGTTCACCGATGTTGACCACCACCGCTTCGCGTCGGTCGAGCCAGCTCGGCGTGCCGGTCTGGGCGACGTGATCGATGACCAGCGGCGCGCCATCGGGCACCGCTGCGCCCACGATCAAGCGGTCGTGATGGCTGTAGCACAGCTGCACCGTGCCGGGCTGGAACAACCCGTCGAGCAGGAAGGGATCGCGCAGCTGGTCGGTATCCATGCCATTGGCATGGGCGGGGGCGATGGCGTGACGGGTGTGGGTATGCAGCAAGGAAGATGCTCCGGAGCGCGTCGATTGGCTCGGGCTCGAGGTGGCCCGAGTTGGCCCTGATCGGCCCGAGTGAAGTGCGGGGTCGGCGCCAGGCGGGCGCGGGCTGGATCTACAGGAAATCGTCACGGCGCGGCGCGAAGCCGTCGATCAGGCTACCGGCCTCCAACGCGCGGCAGCCGTGCTCGACATCGGACGGAATCATCAACGAATCCCCCGCCCGCAATCGATGCGTGCGCCCGCCGACGGTGAACTCGAACTCGCCGGAGCGCACGAAGGTCGATTGCACGTGGGGATGTTGGTGCAGCGCACCGACCGCGCCGGACGCGAACGTGAACTCGACCAGCATCAGCGCCGGATCATCGGCCAGCACCTGGCGGGTGACCCCGTCGCCGGCGGGCACGCGGGGGTAGTCTTCGGCTGCGGGATTCGTCATGGTTCGAGCGCGGGTTCATGAGGGGGACGATTGCTATACTAGTATGGCATTTCGACCTCGCACGACGACGCCACAGGCCATTCATCGTTCCAAGATAGCGCATCGGTCCTTCGCTCCTGCCCGGTTCAATCTATCACGCACACCCACCCTGCCCCGGCACGAGGCTCTGTTCCAGAGATGCTAGTGGCCCGTTCGGGAAATAAGGTGACGCTCAGCGAGACTGTCCGCCGGGCTGGCAAGGCGTTCGGGCGAAGGCGTACCGCGGTAGGCTGGGCGCCCCCCTCCGAGCACGAACAACGCAGTCAGCGTGGCGGACAGGCTCGCCTTTATACCCTTCAGGGTGCTTCGGGAGCCCGAGTGCGCCCACACGCCTGCGTTGCCCCTCCTCGACGCACCCCGGTGCGCCTTCGTCACGGCGCCTTGCCGTGCGGGCGCACTCGGGCTCTGAGCGTCACCTTATTTCCCGAACGGGCCACTAGCCGCGAAGATCGACCACGATGGGCCGTCGGGCCAGCCAGGCAGCCGGCAGCGCCGACAGCATCACCGACAGGCCGGCCAGCATGGCCGGCACCGACAGGTCGACAACACTCAGCGAGACCGGCACGTGAACGCCGCTGGTCGCGGCGATCCGCTCGGCCAGCACGAAGGCCGCCAGCACGCCGACGCCGATACCGAGCAGCGCCCCGCTCAACAGCAGGATCGTGGCGTGGCACCACACCAGCGCGAACACGAACCGGCGCGGCGCGCCCAACGCGCGCAGCATCGCGAAGCGCCGCGACAGACCGCGCAGCAGGATCGACAGCGCCACGCCGATCGCGATCACCACCAGCACCTGCGTGACCGAGCTCAGCAGCGTCATCAGACGGCGCACATCGCCGAGCACCCGGTACAGTCGCGTGAGCACCTCGGCCGGAAAGAACGCCATCGTGCGGGCATCGGTGTAGCGCTCGCGTAGCGCGTAGTAGGCGCCCAGCGAGTCGGCACGCACCACCACCGCCGGCACGCCCGGCATGCGGACCGGGTCGAACGGGGGTCCGATGGCACCGCCGGCGTCGCCGGCATGGCCATCGCCCAGGCCGTGGGCCAGCCACACCGTCTCCACCGGCACGATCACCGCGTTGTCCCACGGCGTGCCGGTGCGTGGCAGTCGGCCGACCAGCTCGATCTGCACATGATCGTGCGTGGCGGTGACGGCGGAGCCGATACCGTGCGAGGGCGACACGCGCTGGCCGACCGACAGGGCGACCGTCGCGCCGACGACCGCCTCGCCCGCGTCCTTGAACAACCGCCCCTCGTCCAGCACGGAGACGCCGGGCCCGATGCCGATCAGATGCCGCACGAAGCCGGTCGTGGTGCCGACCATCGGCGCACGCCCGATGCTGTCGCCGAGCGCCAGCGGGGCGGCCATCGCCACCGCCGGATCGTCGGCGATGCGCTGCAGTGTCCGGCCGGACAGCAAAGGAAGCTGCGCCGGTTGCAGGTACACCGCCGCCAACAGGGCGGAGGTGTCGTTGCCCGGGGCGGTGATCAACAGATCGAAGCGGTCGGCCGCACCGGCGGTTCCGGCACGGATGCCCCGTTCCTGAACATCGATCGCCAGGCCGAGTCCGCTGGCCAGCGCGATCAGCATCACGAAGATCAGCGTCACCCCGAGATGGCGGCGCAGCAGGGCGTGCACCAGGTCGCCGGTGCGATAGCGCATCAGACCGAGTGCCAGCGCCAGCAACGACGGCAGCAACCAACCGCCCAGCACCAGCAGGTCCTGGGTGCCGGCCGGCAGCGACCGCCAGGCGGACGACAGGAACTCGCTCAAGGCGCGGCGGCGCAGAGCCGACCATCGACCAGCCGCACGATGCGATCGGCGGCCGCGATCAAGCTCGGATCGTGACTGACCACCACCACCGTGCGGCGACGCTCATCGACCAGCCGTGCCAGCGTCTCCACCAGGCGGTCGGCCGCCTGGCGATCCAGGCTTGCGGTCGGCTCGTCGGCCAGCACGATGTCCGGGCTTGCGGCCAAGGCCCGCGCCACCGCCACACGCTGGCGCTCCCCGCCGGACAAGCTCGAGACCGGGCGCGGATCGTCAGGATCCAGGCCCAGCCAGTCCAGACGCTGCCAGGCTCGGGCGCGCAGCGACGACAAGGCGCCACGCACGCTCCAAGCACCGCTCAGCGCCACGTTGTCCAGGGCCGACAGCTCGTCGAACAACAGGAAATCCTGGAACACCAGACCGACCCGTTCGCCCCGCCAGCGCGCCCGCGCCGCCTCGCTCAGGGTGGTGATGTCGGTGTCGCCCCAGCGCACGCTGCCGGTGCGCGGCACCTGCAGGCCGGCCAGCGTGAACAGCAGCGTGGACTTTCCGGCGCCCGAGGCCCCGGCCAGCACCACGAACTCGCCGTGCGCGATGTCCAGCACGTCCACATCGAGCAGGACGCGCCCGGATGGCGCCTCGACCCGCAACCCCCTGGCGCCGAGCGTGCCGGCCGCCGGCGCACCGTCGGAGGCGACGGCCTGCGTCCAGGGCTGCACCGTCGCTCTCAGAGGCGCTCGACGACCGCATCGGCAAGCCGCACCCGACTCACGAAGCCGGTGTCCGGGTCGGTCTCGGTGCCCAGCTCCAGCACCCCGTCCACCACGATGCCGATGTTGAACGCCAGCACGTCGAAGCGCCGCTTGGTGTGCACCACCAGGATGTCGCGCGGCCATTCCGCGGCGCTTTCGCAGAACGGGCAGGTGGACATCGGCTGCTTGGTCAGCACGAAGAAGGCGGCATCCGCCTTGAGCGGCGGCGCCATGAACCCCCGCACCGGTACTCGCTTCCCGACCAGGCTGTCGGCCAGCGCCGAGAAGGAGCCGTCCTTCTCGTACAGCTCGCGCACGCGGATCGGGGCTGGCGCCGACGCGCCCAGGGCCGGTGCAACGCGGGTCAATGCCAGCGTGCCGGACAGCGCCAGACCCTGACGCAACCAGCGCCGACGCGAAGGCTTGCCGTTCATGCGCTGATCTCCTTGGCCGGACGTCGCACGGGGCGGGCCGCGACGAGGAACGACACCGTCGCCGCGGCCCTCACGCGATCACTCGGCGCGCAGGGCGGCGTGATGCATCACGTGGAAGATGAAGTTCTGCTCGATGGTGCCATCGAACAGATGCGCGAACGGGCCCGAGGCATAGACCGCGACATCCTCGCCGGAGTGGGTCTCCGAGCTCTTCGGCAACATCGCCTGCTGCAGGAAGTCCGGATCCAGCGCCTCCTCCTGGGTCAGCGGTCCCCGCGATCCGATCCAGCGGTAGGAGGTGCTGTTGCCGTCCTCGTCGGTCTCGGTGGTGACGTCCAGCCGGTCCAGCAGCTGTTGCGCCACGGCATCGCCCCCGCTACCGATCGGTGCCGGTTCATCCGACTCGGCCATGGCCACCTCCGTGCTGGCCTCTGCGTCCTGACCCGCTTCGTGATCGGACTCCATGCTCACCGCGTTCGGCAGCGCCTCCTTGCGCAGCACGCTGCCCGGCCCGTTCAGGAAACCCACCACCGAATAGGGCTGTCCGTCGTCGGCCAGCTCAGGCACACCGGTGTGCTCGATGCCCATGGGGTTGATGCCCAGGCACAATCCGGTGATCGGCGTGCCCCGTCCGCAGTAACCGCTGAAGGCGATGGCGTGCTCGTGGTCGGCGGTGACGATCAGCAGCGTGTCGGACGCATCGGTGAGCTCCTTGGCCACGGCCACCGCCTCGGCGAAGGCCACCCCATCGGTCACCACGCGGTGCAGGTTGCCGGCATGGTTGGCATGATCGACCCGCCCGGCCTCGACCTCGAGGAAGAACCCGGCCTCGTTGCCCTGCAGCGCCTTGATCGAGGCCTCGACCATCTCGGCAAGGCTCGGCTCGTTGGTGCGATCGTATTCGTACTGCATGTGCGATGACTCGAACAGCCCGAGGATCGGGCCGTCATCGAGCGAGCCCACCGCGGCGAACGAGGCATCGTCGAACACGTACTGGGCACCGGCCGCCTGCGCCTGCTCGATCAGGTTCACCCCATCGGTGCGACGGCCGTTCTGCTCCTCCTGGTCGGTGACATCGCTGGGCAGGAAGTGGCGGCGCCCGCCACCCATGGCGATGTCCACCCAGCCTTCGCTCATGGCGGTGATCAACTGGCTGGCGATGTCCGGAACCTGGCAGCCTTCGGGCAGCCCGGAGTCGTCCTCGAAGTTGCGGTCCGCCGAGTTGGCGTAGCCGGAGGCCGGCGTGGCGTGCGTCAGGCGTGCGGTGGACAGGATGCCCACGCGCTTGCCGGCATCCGACATCATCTTGGTGATCGGGGTGACGGAGTTTTCCGCAACGGTGGTGCAATCGCCGCGATCGACGTTCTCGTTGACATTGGTCACACCGGCGCGCGTCTTCACACCGGTCAGCATGGCCGTGGCGGTGCCGGCCGAATCGGGGGTCTGGGCGTTGACGTTGTAGGTCTTCACCAGCGCCAGGTGCGGCAGGGTTTCCTGCGGCAGCACGTTCTCGTCACCGTAGTTGCCGTTCTGCTGTCCGTGCCACAGCCGCGTGGCGTAGTTGCTGCCCACCCCGTTGCCGTCCGAGACCATCAGGATGACGTTCTTTGCGCGGTTGGTGTTCAGTTGCCGGCTCAACCGCTCCTGCAACACGTCCTGGCCCTGGGTGAACCAGTCGTTGCCGCTCTGGGGAAGCGCTTCCTGCGCAAGGGTTGCGCTGCTGAACAGCAGCGTGGCGACGGCGATGGCGAGCGGTGTCTGTCGAATCATTGTCGGATGGCGGCCCATGTTTGAAGACAAGGTATCGAGCGGCAGGGTGTCATCGCGAGGGTGACCGTGCGATGACCGGCACACCGTACCGGCACACCTGTGCACGCTGCAAGCGCGCTACCGTGCGTCCCATGAACATGCTTCGCGGATTCACCGCCCTGCTGGGCCTGCAGCTGGCCGGCGAGATCCTGTCCCGGCTGCTCTCGTTGCCGATACCCGGACCGGTCATCGGCCTGATGCTGCTGCTGGCGTTGCTGACGCTACGGCCGATGCTGGTGCCGCTGGTCAGCCGGGCCGGCGATGCCTTGCTGGCCCACCTGTCGCTGCTGTTCATTCCGGCAGGCGTCGGTGTGCTGGTGCACATCGATCGGCTGGACGGGGCCCTTTTCGGCGTGGCGATGACGCTGGCGTCGAGCACGCTGCTCGGCCTGGCGGTGACCGCGCTGACGCTGCAGCGCCTGATGCGCGGACGGCCGACGCGCCACACGCGGGCAACGGATCGAACGGAGGCCTGAGCGATGGAGGCGATCGCGCTCGATGCGCTGTGGGTCTACCTGTCCGGCTCGCCGCTGGTGGCGCTGTCGGCCACTCTGGTGTGCTACCTGGCCGCCAGCGCCCTGTTCGAACGCTCCGGACGCTTCGCGCTGCTGAATCCGGTGCTGGTGTCGGTGACCCTGCTGGTGCTGCTGTTGCGCGCCGCCGAGATTCCCTACCGGGAGTACTTCGATGGCGCGCAGTTCGTTCACTTCCTGCTGGGCCCCGCCACCGTGGCGTTGGCGCTGCCGCTGTACCGAGAACTGCCGGTGCTCAGGCGGCACCTGATGCCGATCGCGCTCTCGCTGCTGGCCGGGCTGGTGGTGACCGTCGCCTCCACGCTGCTGATCGCGCAACTGGCAGGACTGGACGAGGTGGTGCAACGCTCGATCGCGGCCAAGTCGGTGACGGCGCCGGTGGCGATGGGCATCGCCGAGCGCATCGGCGGGGTGCCCAGCCTGACCGCGGTATTCGCGATCCTGACCGGGGTGTTCGGCGCGGTGGTGGCGCTGCCGCTGCTGTCGCTGCTCAAGGTGCGCGACGATGCGGCCAAGGGGTTGGCGATCGGACTGGTGGCGCACGGCATCGGCACCGCTCGTGCGCTGGGCATCAGCGAGCGCGCCGGTGCCTATTCGGGGCTGGCGATGGCGTTGAGCGCCACGCTGTCGGCGGTGGCGCTGCCGTTCGTGGTGAGCGCCTGGCTAGGGCCGGGCTGATGCCCGACAGGCTTGGCGGCCACGGCGCGCCGGGAGCGTCGAATCACTCCACATCGACGATGCTGACGGTGTCCTCGCTCTGCGCCAGCGTCCAGGCGAAGCCGATCGCGAAGCCGGTCGCCTCGGTGGTCTCGAACAACGGGCTGTCCCGGTTGGCCGCACCACCGTTGAACGCCTGCCCGATGCCGGCGAACAGCCGCACGCGCGGCGTGGGCCGATAGGCCGCACCCACGAACAGCTCGCTGCCCAGGTAGCCGCTGCCTGCGCGATAGGCGGGACGGGTGGCGCTCGCAAAGGTCGGATCGACCTCGTAGTAGTACTCGTGCAACCGGTCTTCGGCAACGACCGTGTTGAAGCGGGCGATCAGGTCGAAGCGCGTGCCCGCCACGCGGCGGCGCACCGCGCTCAGGCCCAATTCACCGAGCACGCCCAGCCCGTCCAGCGAGGAGAAATCGGTGGCCACCACGTAGCGCAGCGCGGCACTGCTGCTCAGCTGCCACCGACCACCACCGGGCATGGCGCGGTTGGCGAACACCAGCTGCGCGCGAGGGCCCACCTCGAACAGGAAATCCAGGTCGGGCAGCCCGTCGCGCACCCCGCCCGACTCGGCGCTGGAGGAGATGCCGCCGCCGAACGAGACATCGATCTTGAAACGCGCGCGCTCCAACGCCACCGCCCGCAACCCGCCGTCGCCCACCCGCACCACCGGACTGCGGTAGATGAAGAACGGCAACGCGATGCCGCGCCGATTCGGGTCGCGCGAACCCGGGTAGTCGAAGCCGTTCAGGTAGCCGCCGCCAATGCCGAACTCCCAGCGCGGCTTGCGCGTGAAGCCCGGCGCCACCGGCAGCTCGGTAACGGGGTCGGCGACGGGTGCGGTGATGGGCGCCGTGGCGGGCGCGACCGTCGGGCCTTGTGCCTGCACCGCCAGTGGTGAGCAGCACACCAGCAACAGGGTGACGGGCAGCGGTCGACATGTCATGGTGGCGCACTCTACACGTTGCCTACTGGCTGCAAACGGTCAGCCATTCACGCACCCGCGCCACCGGATCCGGATGACGCAGCACGTCGGTGACCACGCAGACGCTATCGGCGCCCTGGGCGAACGCATCGCGCGCACGCTCGGGAGTGAAGCCGCCGATCGCCACCAGCGGGATCGACCCGATGCGCAACTTCCAGCGCGCAAGCTTGGACACGCCCTGCGGCCGCCACGGCATCACCTTCAGCTGCGTGGCGTGGATCGGACCGAGCGCCACGTAGTCGGGTGCCAGCGCCAACGCACGATCCAGTTCGGCCCGATCGTGGGTGCTGATGCCCAGCCGAATCCCGGCAGCGCGCAGCGCAGCGATGTCGGCACCGTCCAGATCCGATTGCCCCAGGTGCACCGCAGCGATGCCCACCTGCAACGCCTCGCACGCGTGCGACGGTTGGCCCAGTGCGGCATCGACGATCATCGCGAAGGAGGCGTCAGCGCCCCCCGAACGATGGCGGGTGAACGCTGGCTTGATCCCTACATCGGCATTACCCGCATCAGGTTCGTCGGGATCAGAAGCGCCGCTCGGGCCCTTCTCGTCTCAGCAGTCGGCCATCGTGGCCGGTCGCACCCCGTCAAGCGAGTTCGACCGTAGCACGGGTCCGGGCGTGGGCCGACAGGTAGACTGCCGCGATGTTCTACACCCATGCCGCGCTCGATCGCGCCGACGCCCTGCGCTCCCGACCCGACCGACTGCAAGCGCTGCGCTCGGATCCCGGTGCCCGGCTGGTACCGATTCGCAGCGGCTGCGCCCTGATCGGCGAAACCGACACGGGCGTGCCGCAGTTGGCTTGTCTTCCCGGCAGTGCCGCCCTGCCCGACGGCTGCGGCGACGAGGTGTTCCTGGGCCTGGCAGGCGGTCGCCCCTGGTTCGCGATCCCGGCCGGTGCCCTCGACGAGGCACGGGCCCAGACCCTGATGGCCAGCGCCATCGATGCGCACGGGCAACCCCTGAGCGTGCGCTTCGAGGAGTTGCGGCGCATCGGACCCCTGCTGCCGGCCGATGACGGCGCCCTGCTGGCCTATGCGAGCGGGCTGGTGTGGTGGCAGGAGACCACCGGTTTCTGTTCGCGCTGCGGCCGGCCGCTGACGACCGGCAACGGCGGGCACGTGCGCCGCTGCGATCATCCGGACGGGGCGCACGCGCACTTTCCGCGCACCGATCCGGCGGTGATCATGCTGGTGACGCGCGCCGCCGAGGGCGATCAGCCGGAGCGCTGCCTGCTGGGCCGCAACGCCGGCTGGCCGCCCGGGGTCTTCTCCACGTTGGCAGGCTTCGTGGAGCCGGGCGAGAGCCTGGAGCAGGCGGTTGCCCGCGAGGTGCTGGAAGAGTCCTCGGTGCAGGTGGACCGGGTGCGCTACATCGCCTCGCAGCCGTGGCCGTTCCCGCGCTCGATCATGCTCGGCTTCGAGGCGCGCGCCACGAGCACGCGCATCGAGTGCGATCCGAACGAGCTGGCCGATGCACGCTGGTTCAGCCGCGAGGAGATGGTCACCTTCGGCAACTGGGGCGATGCGGGCGAGGGCTTCAAGCTGCCTCGGCCCGACTCGATCGCCCGCTTCCTGATCGAGCGCTGGCTTCAGCGGGATGACGCACCTGCCCCGCACGGAGGGACCGCTGACGGATCGTGAAGGCGAACGGGTGGTGGACCGGCGAGTGGGCGCGGGCGGGCGCGACGCTCAGTCCGGTTCGGCGGCTGGCGCAGCGGCGCGCAGCGCGGCGACCACCTCGGCCGGCAACGGCGTTGCCGGTCCGTCCAGCGGCACGCCCAGCTCCTGCGCATGCGCCTCGATCGCCCGGATCCGATCCGCATCCAGCGGATGCGTGGCGGTGAACCGCTCCAGCCAGACCGGACGGCGTGACGGCAGGCGCTGGGCCTGGATGACCTCGAACAGCGTCGCGGCTCCGTGCAGGTGCCCGTAGCGCTCGGCCAGCGCCGCGCTGGCGACCCGATCCGCCTGTCGCTCCATGCGCCGGGTGAACTGCACGCTGGTGAGCAAGCCGGTGCGCGACAGCCCATCGGTGGCCGCGCCGGTTCCGACGCTGCCGGTCACCGCGGCCAGCACCAGTGCGCTGGCGACCCCACCCCCCAGCCCCGCTGCCGGGTCGCGGTGCAGCACGTGCGCGATTTCGTGCGCCATGACCATCGCCAGCGCGTTCTCATCGGGCATGCGTTCCAGCAGCCCGCGGTAGAACAACAGGTTGCCGCCCAGCGTGGCGAAGGCGTTGAACGTGTCGGCGCTGTCGTAGTGCACGATCACCGACATGTCCGCCGGCAGGCCCAGGCTGGGTACCAGTCGCTGCGCCAGCTCGTCGAGATAGACGCGCACGGGATCATCGAGCGGGGCATCGCCGAACGGGATGTCCAGCGAACGCATCACCCGTTGCTCGACCGAGAACGGCACCAGCCGGGCGGCGGCACCGCCGGCGAACCGCGTGATCACCACCAGCACCACCACCAGCAGTGCCGCCGCGCCGACCAGCACCGCGAAGCGGCGCAGCGGGTGCCCGGCGGTGACGTTGATCCCCTCGGCGGGCTGGCGGTTCTCGTAGTCCACCGTGCGATCGCCTTGCTCAGCCGCTGACCGGTACGGCGGCATCGGCATCGGCAGACGCGTGGACCGCCTCGCCGGGCAGATCACGGCCGGCGGTGCCGGGCACCAACGCGGTGCCGTACGCCAGCACCTCCATCGCCGGGACCCGCCCGGCACCGATGCGCGAGGTCTCGTACTTGACGTTGAACACGTAACCCGCGCCACGTCGCTGCGCATCCGCCTTCATGCGCAGCAAGGCCTCGCGACGCGCCCGGTCGATCAGCGATTCGAACGGGGTGACCCGTCCGCCGAACAGGTTGATCAGCCCGGACACGAAGGTCTTGAAGTAGTCGGAGGCGATCACGACGCTGCCGCTGACCAGCTGCTGATCGTAGGCGCGGTCGGTGGCCGGGAACCGGCTGGCGATCGCCGGCAGCGCGTTGGCCACCTTCTCGCGCTCGATCAGGCTCTTCAAGTGACGCCGCTCGGCCAGCTGGCCGAAGCCGTAGCCGACCACCAGCAGCGCCACGAACAGGTAGATCTGGTACATCAGCGCGGCGCCAGGGTCACCGCGGTGCCGTACACGAAGATCTCGGCAGCCCCCGAGGCGATGCTGGAGGTGCTGTAGCGCACGTTCAGCACCGCATCCGCCCCCAGGCTGCTGGCCTGGGCGATCAGCCGTTCGGTGGCTTCCTCGCGCGAATCCTGAAGCAGCTCGGTATAGCCCTTGAGCTCGCCGCCCACCAGGTTCTTGAACATCGCCCCCAGGTCACGCCCCACGTGCTTGGAGCGCACCGAACTACCTTGCACCAGACCCAGGTGACGCACGATGGTCTGCTCGGGCAGCACTTCCAGGTTGGACAACAGCATCGACACGGCACCGAAGCGAGGTGGGGGAAGGCAGTGTAAGCCCACCCCGCTCATCGGCCGATCACACGGTGACGCCGGCGGTTGATGGGCCGGTGGTCCGACGGGGCGTGCGCTGCGCCCCAGTGCGGCCGGACAGGGTGTGACAGAACGATGAAAATTCGTCAATGAACAGTCGAATTTCCGAAATTTCATTGAACGGGATGAAGTTTTGACGCACGGTTGTCATCTGGACGTGGTCGTGAGTGCGCCACCGCGCCCCCCTCCGAAAAACTGGACACCGGCGCAGCGCCTTGCAGACCATCGACCGCGCATCCTGGATCCTGCTGGCCCTGGCGGCAACGCTGCTGATCGCCCTGTGGGCCCTGTTCAATCGACCCGATCACGCGCCACCCTGGCCGCAGTCCATCGAAGGCGTATCGTTCTCGCCGTTTCGTGCCGGGCAAACGCCCAGGTCGGTCGATTTCTACCCCAGCGAGGATCAGATCTCGCGCGATCTGGCGTTGCTCGCGGGGAGTGTCGAGTCGGTACGCACCTACTCGGTCGAGGGCACGCTCGGCTCGGTGCCCAGCCTGGCCCGGGAATACGGCCTGCGCACCACGGTCGGGTTGTGGATATCGGATGATCGGGAGCGCAACCGCCGCGAGATCGACGAGCTGGCCCGCCGGCTGCCCGAGTTCCGCGGCGCGGTCGAAGCGGTGGTGGTCGGCAACGAGACCCTGCTGCGCGGCGAATTAAGCGTTCGCGAGCTGTCCGCCTACGTCGACGAGGTGCGCGCACGCGTGGCCCCGATTCCGGTGACCGTGGCGGAGACCTGGTACAACTGGAGTCGCTACCCGAAATTGGCCGAGCATGTCGATTTCATCACCGTGCACGTGCTGCCCTACTGGGAGGGCGTGCCGGCCAAGCGTGCTCACGAGTACGTGTTCGAGCGCTACGACGAGGTGCGCGAGCAGTACGCCGGGCGCACCGTCACGCTGGGTGAGGTCGGCTGGCCCAGCGAGGGTCGGCGCCGCGGCGGCGCCGAGCCATCGCTCAGCAACCAGGCCAGCTTCCTGCGACGTTTCCTGGCCGAGGCCGAACGGCGCGGCAGCGACTACTTCGTGCTCGAGGCCTTCGACCAGATCTGGAAGACCGACGAAGGGGCGGTGGGGCGCTACTGGGGCATCTACGATGCCGCTCGGCAACCGAAGTTTCCGTTCGCCGCCCCGGTCACGCCGGTACCCGAATGGCCGGTGCTAGCCGGCTTCTCGATCGCCTTCACGATCCTGATGCTCACGCTGCTGCTGCGCGACAGCCGCGGCCTGGTGCATGGTGGGCGCGGCTTCCTGGTGGCCATCTGCTGCCTGGTGTCGTCTTGCGTGGTGTGGATGGTCTACGACTATTCGCAGAAGTACCTCACCTGGCAGCAGGTGGTGGTGGGCATCGGCATCCTGTGCGCGGCGTTCTGCATCACGCTGGTGCTGCTGGCCGAGGCGCACGAGCTGGCCGAGTCGCTGTGGAGCAGCCGCAGCGTGCGCCCGCGCGTGCTGCGCCCGGGTACCGGATCGGCGACGCCGAAGGTCTCGATCCATGTGCCGATCCACAACGAGCCGCCCGAGATGGTCATCGAGACGCTGGCCTCGCTGCGCGCGTTGGACTATCCCGACTACGAGGTCATCGTGGTCGACAACAACACCCGCGACGAGGCCATCTGGAAGCCGGTCCAGGCCTGGTGCGAACGTCAGCACGATCAGCGCTTCCGCTTCTTCCATGTCGATCCGCTGGCAGGCTTCAAGGCCGGTGCGCTGAACTACGCGCTGGAACGCACCAGCCGCGATGCGGTGCACGTGGCGGTGATCGACAGCGACTACATCGTCGAGCCGGACTGGTTGCGCGCCTGCGCGCCGTTGTTCGACGATCCGCGCGTGGCCATCGTGCAGGCGCCGCAGGATTATCGCGATGCGCGTGGCAGCCTGTTCAAGTCGATGATCTACTGCGAGTACGCCGGTTTCTTCGGCATCGGCATGGTCAATCGCGATGCGCGCAACGCGATCATCCAGCACGGCACCATGACGATCGTGCGGCGCAGCGTGCTAGACACCGCCGATGGCTGGTCCAGCTGGTGCATCACGGAGGACGCCGAACTGGGGCTGCGCATCCTGGCGGCCGGACATCAGGCCACCTACGTGCCCCGTTCGTTCGGGCGCGGCCTGATGCCCGACAACTTCATGGACTACAAGAAGCAGCGCTTTCGCTGGGCGTACGGCTCGGTGCTGATCCTGCGCCATCACATGCGCTACTTCCTGAAGCTGTCACCGTCGGGGCTGACCTCGCGCCAGCGTTACCACTTCCTGGCCGGTTGGCTGCCGTGGATGGCCGACGGGTTGAGCCTGGGGTTCAACTGCATCGCGCTGGCGTTCTCGGTGCTGCTGATCTGCTACCCGCACGGCTTCACCCCGCCCGAGGTCATGCTCAGCCTGCTGCCCATCGCGCTGTTCGGCTTCAAGCTGGTGAAGATGCTGCTGCTGTACCGCATCCGCATGGCGGCAAGCCTGGGCCAGAGCCTGGCCGCGGCACTGGCCGGCCTGGCGATGTCGCACACCATCGCCCGCGCCATGCTGGCCGGCCTGCGCACCACCTCGATCGGCTTCTTCCGAACGCCCAAGCAGGCCGATCGACACGGCGTGCTGCGCGCGCTCGGCGATGCGCGCGAAGAGGCGCTGCTGGGCTTCGCCCTGCTGCTGGCGGCAGGCGTCATCAGTCAGCGCGACGATGCCTATCTGAACGACACACGCATGTGGGTGGTGCTGCTGATGGTCCAGAGCATCCCCTACGTGGCCGCGGTGACGGTGTCGCTGATTTCCAGCTTCGATCGCGGCCGCGAGGCGACTCCGTCCGACGATGCCGCCCTGCTGTCCGGCCTGCCGGACGCGATCGAACGCGCCGCGCGTCGCTGAGTCCGGCGGGTGGATCGGACACCCCCGAGCGTTGCCGGGCCGCAGGGGCGAAGCACGCTGCGCCGTCGAGCGAGCAACGTGCTGCGCGAGGCATCGATCGTGGTGCTCGCCACGCTGATCGTCACGTTGGTGCTGCGCCTGATCCTGGAGCACCTGATGGCGGTGCCGATGGACTGGCGCTGGTTCTGGCGCGATGCGCTCGGCAACCTGGCCTTGGTGCTGGTGATCTGGGCGCTGGTTCGCCGGATGGTGCCAGCCTTGGTTTTCAGCCTGATGCTGATAGCCGGCTTCCAGATCTGCAACGGCATCAAGCTGCTGGTGCTGGGGGTGCCCGCCAGTCCGGACGATTTCATGAACATCGGCAACCTGGTCTTCCTGACCGACGGTCTGGCACGCCTGGGCGTGATCGCGGTGCTGGTGCTGCCGATGCTGCTGCTGTGGTGGCTGGTGCGCTGGCGCACCTCGGTGACCTGGCTGGTGATCGCATCGATCGCGCTGACCGTGGTCGGTACGTTGCAGTTCGCGGTCCCGCTTCGCGCCGCGCTGGATCAACGGTTCGGCAACTCGGTGTGGGATCAGCCGGGCAACTACCGCACGCGCGGTCTGGCCCTGCACCTGGTGCAGGAGTCGGTGCGCACCGCCGCCAAGGTAGGGCGCGCACCGGACCGTGCCGCGGTCGATGCCGCGCTGGCTGGGCAAGAGCGCCTGACGGCAGCCGCATCGATGCCGGCAGGCGGATCGCGACGCAACGTCCACATGATCGTGCTCGAATCGTTCTTCGACCCGACCCAGCTGGGGCCCGAACTGGTCCCCGAGGACCCATTTTCCGCGGAGTTCCGTGCGCTGTGGGATCGGACCGGGCAGTCGATGGCGCTCTCGCCGGTGTTCGGCGGCTACACCGCCAATGCCGAATTCGAATCGCTGTGCGGCTTTCCGGTGACCGAGAACGCGGTGTTCTTCGAGGGTTGGCTGCGACGCTCGGTGCCCTGCCTGCCAGCGGTGCTGCGCAAGGCTGGCTACCGAACCGTGGCCTCCCACCCGAACGTGCCGGGGTTCTGGAACCGGACCCATGCCTATCAGCTCACCGGCTTCGAGGAATACCTGAGCAAGGCGGATTTCGACCTGGAAGACTCGATCGACGGATTGCTGCTGGATCACAGCTACTACGAGCAGCTGTACGCGCAGCTGGGACCGCTCGACGCCGGCCCGGTGTTCAACTACGCGTTGACCTACTACGGTCATCTGCCCTACCCGGTCGATGAGCGCTTCGGCAACCGGATCGCGGCCGGTCCGGACGCCCCGGAACTGCTGCAGGGCTACCTGAATCACGTCTGGTACAAGACCCGCGACCTGATGGCCCGGCTTGCGGTGCTGCGCTCGGAGGATCCGGATGCGGTGATCGTGGTGTTCGGCGACCACCTGCCCTACCTGGGGCCCAACTACGGGGTGTACGCCGAACAGCTGGACCTGCCCGAACGACGCGATGCGTTCGATGGCGATCAGCTGGAGTTCCTGGTGAGCACGCCGCTGATCGTGATCGATGGCGCACGCGGTCCGATCGATGTCGGCAAGCTGCCGCTGTATCGGTTGCCCTCGCTGGTGATGGAATTGCTCGGCCAGCCGGACGAAGGCATGTTTGCCTGGAGCGCGCCGCGGGAGGGTGACTCCGACGGACGGCTGATGCGGCCGGTCTACGGCCTGCACATCGAGGTCGATGCCACGCAGCGCGGCGCCGGCGCCATCGTCTGCCAACCCGAGGCGGCTCGCCCGAGCTGCGAAGATGGCGTGAACTGGCTCGCACGCACCCGTATCCTGATCGGGGATCTGTTCAGCGGCAGGCAGTTCGCGCTGGAACGACCGGTCGACGGCTGAGCGGATCTGACGAACGGGCCGTCAGAACGGGCCGGCAGAACGGGCCGGCAGAACGGGCCACTAGAGAATGTCCAGTTCCAGCTTCAGGCTGCCGCGATCGTCGACGCCGCCATCGGTGCGCCCGGTCCGCGACCCGATGCCGTCGGTCACCCGCGCCTCGTAGGCAAGCTTGAGCGACACCGTGTCCGAGAGCGCGTAGCCGAACGAGAGCGCCACCTCGGTAAAGTCGGAGTCCCCACCGAAGTCGCTATCCAGGCCGGCATCCATGCGGGCGCGTGCCGACAGCTGCAGCACCAGTCGCATGCCCAGGTAGCCGACGCCGTTGTCGCTTCCTTCCCCTTGACTGGCTTCCAGTCGCTTGTGCCCGACGCCCAGCCCAGCCGCCAGGTAGTGCTTCTTGCTGTCCCACAGGCGATAGCCCAGTCCGGCCACCTGGCGCACGGACAGCTCGACACCGTTCGGCGGATTGCTCTCGTGGTCGATCAGCGCGAAGGTGTACAGATGCTTGCCGGTGAAGAACCAGCGCGGCTCGACGGACAGGCTGCGCCGATCGTGGGTACGCCGGGTGATGGTGTCGGTCAGCGGCTCGCCGGCCGCATCCAGGACCGGCTCGCCATCCTGCTGCCGCGCCACCTCGATGCTGGCCGAACTGCGCAGCAGCCGAGCACGTGCGCTGGTCTCGAACCGCCCGACCCGTCCGGTGACCATCGACTCGAACGAGACGCTGTAGGTGCGCGACGAGCCGCTGGTCCCTTCGGCTCCGAACACGAGCGTGCCGTCCCAGCCATCCTTGATGGTACGAGGCGGATCGAAGGCGGTAGCCGGTGCCCACGCACAGGCCAGCATCACCGCGCAGACCAGGCGGATCGACCCGATCAGGCCGATCGCACCGACACGAAAGGCGCGAGGGCTCGTGCCACGCGACGGGTGGCGAAACGGGTGGCGAGATGGACGACGAGGCAGGCGACCGGGCATGACGCGAACGCGGCGGGAGGACGGTGTGCCCTGATGGCGAACAAGCTTCGTGCCACCCTCCGGCGCCGACCGACCCGGGTCACTTGCCGGAGGCTGGCTCGTGATGCTCGTCGGGCAACCGGGTTGCCCGCGAGCTTTGCTCCATCGCGCCGATGCTGTCGCTAGCCTCGGCCACCTCCACCACCTCGCCCACCTCGACTGCCTCGGCCAGCGCTCGACGGGCGCGCCGGCTCACCTCGCGCACCGTGAGCAGCGTGGCGACGATGCCCAGCGCCAGCAGCACCCAGCGCACCGCGCCGGTATCGCCGAGCGAGGCATCCTGGCCTACCGTGTGGCCGAGCCGCCCCAGATAGACGTACAGCGCGCTGCTGGGCAGGATGGCCGCTGCGGTGGCCAGCGCATAGGGCACCGGCCGGATGTCGGTGACGGCCAGCAGGTAGTTCTGCACCCCGAACGGCAGGATCGGACTCAGCCGGATCAGTGCCACGATGCGCCAGTCCCGCTCGGACACCGCCCCCACCAGCGCCACCAGGCGCCGGTCCCGCGCGACGTAGCGCCGCACCCGCTCGCGCGCCAGGTAGCGACCGACGAACAGCGCAAGCGTTGCCGCGACGGTGGCCGCGACCACCACGATCGGCAAGCCGATGAACCCCCACACCAGCCCGGCACTGATCGACAGCAGACCGGCCGGACCGAACACCAGCGTCGCCACGCAGTACGCGGCGATGAAGGCGAACACGCCGAGCACACCGCCCGAGGCCATCCAGTCGCGAAAGGCGGTCAGCCAGTCCAGCACCGGCAGCTCACGCGCGGCCACCGCCACCAGCACCAGCGCACCGATCGAGAGCAACGCAAGCGTGAGGCGTCGCCGGGTCATCGTCATCTCGGTCTATCGATCGACAGCACCTCGCCGGCGCTCAGATATTCGCCGCCGCCCAGTCGACCGATCGGATCGAGCGCCGGCGCATCGACCTTCAGACGACCCTTGTCATCCTCGCCGACGATCGAAGGATCCAGCCAGACATCGCTGACGCGGGCGAAGATCACGGCCATGCGCCCGATCGGCGTGGACTGCTCGAATCGGCAGGCGTAGGCCACGCGGCAATCGCTCAACCGCGGCACGGAACTGCCGGGCATCTCGGTGGTCGCAAGCCCCGTGCGATCGATCTCGGACACGCCCGGCGCAAGGCTTGCGCTGCTGGCCGTCATGGCCGCCGCCATCTCGCGATGCGCGATGTTCACCACGAACTCGTGGCGGGCCTCGATGTTGCGGCGGGTATCCTTGGGTCGACCGTCCTCGTGCCGCCCGATCGACAGCATGATCGTCGGCGGATCGCTCGACACGACATTGAAGAAGGAAAACGGCGCCAGGTTCAGCGTCTGGTCCTCGTCGCGACTGATGACCCAGGCCACCGGCCGGGGCACCACGGTCTGCGTCATCAACGCGTACACGAACGGAGACGACAGGCTGGACAGATCGATGTGCATGGTGGCGAAAGACGACTCGACGGGGCGGATGATCTCGAAGCTAACGATACTCGACCAGGACGAGGAGCTACCGGCGGCCGACGAGGTGCTGTACCGCGCCTCGGACGTGCCCGAGACGCACGGTCTGCCGGTTCGTCGCCGCGCGGCGGTGCTGATGCCCCTGCTGCGACGACCCGATGGCTGGCACCTGCTGTTCATCCGCCGGGCCACCAGCGATCGGGATCGCCACAGCGGTCAGGTGGCCTTTCCGGGTGGCGGCCACGAGTCGCAGGATCGTGACGATGTGGACACCGCGCTGCGCGAGGCGCACGAGGAGATCGGGCTGGCGCAGGATCGCGTGCAGGTCCTGACGGCGCTGGAGCCCTACGTGACGGTGACGCGCTATCGGGTGGTGCCGGTGGTCGGCGTGATCGACGGCCTGCATTCCCTGCGACTCCAGGCCAATGAGGTGGCCCGTGCGTTCACGATTCCGCTGAGCTGGCTTCGCCGGCGCGAGCACCTGAGCTTCCGGGCGCGCGATGGCGCCGACCCGGCGATTGCCCGTCGTCATCCGGTCATCGTCTACGAGCCCTATGACGGCGAGACGTTGTGGGGGGCCAGCGCGCGCATGACGCTCAACCTGCTCAAGGAGATCGACCGGGGCGGCATCGTGCTGCCGGAGCGGCCGCCGACCGATCCGGCAAACGCCTGACGCCTGACACTTGAGTCGACGATCGGCCAGCGGCGGGAAAAAACGCGTCCCGGCACGGCAATTCCTGCACGATGCGAACGACGGCGTGGCGTGAGGACGGGCAAACGTGACAGCCTTGCAGTTCATTCACGCAGGGAACACCCTCATGGGCCGCAACATCTTCTACATCATCGGCGTCGTTGTCGTCATCGCGATCGTGCTGAGCTTCCTGGGTCTGGTCTGAATCCGGCCCGACCTGACCTGACACGCGGCGTCCGATCACCCGAGTGACCGGACGCCGACCGTCGGTCCTCCCCCCCCGATCCGACATCCTGTCGAGAGACCGGTTCGGGCGCAGGTCCGGCGTCAATCGTTCCGGGTCATCTGCTCACCGCAACAAGCGAAGAACGGCCCGTCCTCTTCACAGGCGCAATCCTTGGTGACCAGTATGGCCATCTCGCAGGTGTCGCAGACGTAGGTATCCCCTTCGGTCGGGGTCTCGTTGTCGCTCATGGTGAGTCATCTCCAGTCGGCAATGGGGCAGCGTCACGTTACCGACCTGCACGCGCTCAGGTGCCAGGCTGCAATTTCGAAACACCCTCCACCAGTCGATCCAGACCTTCCTGCAGGATCGATCGCGGGCAGGCGAAGTTGAGCCTCAGAAACCCGGGCTGGCCGAACTGCTCGCCACTGGACAGCCCGATGCCATGCCCCTCCAGCGCCTGCTGGGTGTCGTCCAAGCGCAAGGCACGCGCATCGATCCAGGCCAGGTAGGTGGCCTGCAGCGGTTCCAGGTGCAGGGCCTCGATCGGCGCCAGCGTGCGCCGGATCAGCGCGTAGTTCTCGGCCAGGTAGTCGATCAGCGCCTCTCGCCAGGGTCCACCGTCACGGTAGGCCGCCTCGGTGGCCACATAGGCCAACGGCGTCACCATCGACATCACCGAATCGCAGGCACGCGCGAAGCGTTCACGCAGCGCAGGGTTCGGCACGATGGCGAACGAGCAGTTCAGCCCGGCGATGTTCCAGGTCTTGCTGCCGCTCATCAGCGTCACGCAGCGGTCCGCGATCGATGGACAGGCGGCCGCCGTCGGCAGATGACGTGCCTGTCGGTCGATGACCAGGTCGCAGTGGATCTCGTCGCTGACCACGATCAGATCCTTCTCGATCACCAACGCCGCCAGCGCATCCAACTCGGCCTGCGTGAACACGGTGCCGGTGGGGTTGTGCGGCGAGCACAGCATCAGCAGGCGGGTGCGCTCGGTGCAGGCGGCGCGCATCGCCTCGATGTCCCAGCTCCAGCGCCCGCCATCGTCTCGCTGCAACGGCACGCGCAACAAGGTGTGCCGGCGCTGCTCGTGGCTGTCGAGGAAGTGGTGGTAGATCGGCGGATTGACCATCACCTCGTCGCCATCGTCGCAGAAGGCGCGGCAGCTGGCCGACAGCCCCGGTACCACACCGGGCAGCCAGACCAGCCAGTCCGGCTGGATCGACCAGTCGAACTCGCGCTCCAGGTGCGACCGGATCGCCGGCGTCAGCCCGTCCGGTGCCAGCGTGTAGCCGAATACCGGATGCGCGATGCGCCGTGCGAGCGCTTCCTGGATCGGTGCCGCGGCGGCAAAGTCCATGTCGGCCACCCAGAACGGCAGCACGTCCCGGTCGCGGTAGCGATCCCATTTCATGCTGGCCGTGCCATCGCGCGGCAGTACCCGATCGAAGTCGGCGGTGTCGGGATGGAGGGTCATCTTGGCGGTGTCTCGGGAAGAAGGGTTGAGGCGGTACCGGTCGGGGGCGCAGCGCCAGGCACGCGAACCGATAGTCGGCGTGACACCAGCACGCAACCGATGATGGCGAGCGTGAACCCGACGGTCGAGGCATCGATGCGCTCGCCCACCAGGTACCAGGCACCGGCCAGCGTGAAGAACGGTTGCAGCAACTGTAGCTGGCTGGTGCGCGCCACCCCATCGATGGCGATGGCGCGATACCAGAGCAGGAATCCACCGTACTGGCTGATCAGACCCAGATACAGCAACGACAGGGTGGCCGAGAGCGGCACCTCGCGCGCGCTCAGCAGGCCGATCACCCGCCCGGGCCCGATGCCGGCCAGGGCACAGGCAACCAGGATCAGCGGCGTGGCCAGCGCCAGCGCCAACGAGATCACCTGCCACGCCGGACGGCGGCGGCTGAGGCGTCCGCCCAGCGTGTAGCCCACGGCGGCACTGACGATGGCCGCCAGCAGCCAGCCGTCGCCGGCCGACAACCCGGCCGCCGCTCCCGGCGTCGACGACAACACCGCGAACACAAGCACCAGCGCGGTACCCGCCAACGCCCCGAGCCAAAAGCCTGGCGACGGGCGCTCGCCGTTGAGCAGCGTGCCGGCCACCGCGGTGGCCAGCGGCAGGATGCCGAGGATCACACCGCCGTGCGCGGCGGCATCGGTTCTCATCGCCAACGAGGTGAACAGCGGAAAGCCGATCACCACCCCGGCCACGACCCCGAACAGGTCCAGCAGATCCCGCCCGCGCGGCAAGCGGCTACGGGTGAGCAGGCACACCGGCAGCGCCAGGCAACCGGCGATCAGCAGCCGCACCAGCACCGTCTCGGTGGCCGAGCTGGCCTGCACCGCGATGCGGGTGAACGGCAGCGTCAGCCCGAACGCGGCCACGCCCAGGGTGCCGAGCAGGATGCCGGATCGGGACATGGAGACGCGGGTTCCTGCCAGGGGGGGAAGATGACAGTGTCGCCCGAGTCGGATGCTGGCGGGTAGCCCGGCCGTCCGGGCGGCTCGAGAAGGCCGGGTCACGCAAGGCGCCGGCACGATTGTCGACACGGCGCGGCACGCCCGGGCCGCGGCCCGCTGGTTACACTGAACGGCTTGGTGTCACCGGCGAGCGACCCCACGTTCGGCACTGACACGCCGGACCGGCAGCGCGCGGCGCACCGGTACGCACCGCCGACAGGCCGCAGCCCGAGCGCCGCCTGTCCCTTCCCGCACCACAACCGCTCCGGGTGACCCTGCCTTGATCTCGACCGCCAACCTCACCATCCAGTTCGGCGCCAAGCCGCTGTTCGAGAACGTCTCGATCAAGTTCGGCGGCGGCAACCGTTACGGCCTGATCGGTGCCAACGGCAGCGGCAAGTCCACGTTCATGAAGATCCTGGGGGGCGAGCTGGAGCCGACCTCCGGCAACGTGCAGCTGGATCCGGGGCTGCGCATGGCCATGCTGTCGCAGAACCAGTTCGGCTACGAGCGGTTCAGCGTGCTGGACACCGTGATCATGGGCCACAAGGAGCTGTGGGAGATCAAGCAAGAGCGCGATCGCATCTACGGGCTGCCCGAGATGACCGAAGAGGACGGCATGCAGGTGGCCGAGCTGGAGGTGCAGTTCGCCGAGATGGACGGCTACTCGGCCGAGGCGCGCGCCGGTGACATCCTGCTCGGTGCGCAGATTCCCGAGTCGCTGCACACCGGTCCGATGAGCGAGGTGGCACCGGGCGACAAGCTGCGCGTGCTGCTGGCGCAGGCGCTGTTCGCCGATCCGGATGTGCTGCTGCTCGACGAGCCGACCAACAACCTGGACATCGACACCATCCGCTGGCTGGAGGGCGTGCTGGACCAGCGCAACAGCACCATGGTGATCATCAGTCACGACCGTCACTTCCTGAACAGCATCTGCACGCACATGGCGGACCTGGACTACCGCGAGATCAAGCTGTATCCGGGCAACTACGACGACTTCATGGAAGCGGCCACCGGTGCGCGCGAGCGCCTGTACGCCGACAACGCCAAGAAGAAGGCCCAGGTGGCCGAGCTGCAGGCCTTCGTGCAACGCTTCAAGGCGAACAAGTCCAAGGCGCGCCAGGCCACCAGCCGCCAGAAGCAGATCGACAAGCTTCAGGTGGTCAAGATGAAGCCCTCCAGCCGGCAGAACCCCTACATCCGCTTCGAGCTGGAGAAGAAGCTGTTCAGGAACGCCGCCGAGCTCGAAGACGTGGGCGCAGGCTACGACGGCGACAAGGTGCTGGACGATGTGGACCTGATGATCGAGGCCGGCGAGAAGATCGCGGTGATCGGCCCGAACGGCATCGGCAAGAGCACCTTCGTGAAGGTGCTCGCCGGCGCGATGCAGCCCAGCGAAGGGGCGCTGAAGTGGTCCGAGAACGCCAAGATCGGCTACTTCGCCCAGGACCACGAGGAGGACTTCGAGTCCGACACCAGCATCCTGGACTGGATGAGCCAATGGGGCAGCGAGGAGCACGACGAGCAGGAGATCCGCGGCATCCTGGGCCGCCTGCTGTTCGGCAAGGACGACATCGGCAAGCCGGTGCGCGTGTGCTCGGGCGGCGAGAAGGGTCGGCTACTGTTCGGCAAGCTGATGCTGCAGTCCCCGAACGTGATGATCCTGGACGAGCCCACCAACCACCTGGACATGGAGTCGATCGAGTCGCTGAACCTGGCGGTGGGCATGTACCCCGGCACCGTGATCTTCGTCAGCCACGATCGCGAGTTCGTCAGCTCGCTGGCCGACCGGGTGATCGAGCTCAAGCCGAAGGGCTACGTGGACTACAAGGGCAACTACGAGGACTACCTGGAGAGTCAGGGGGTGGCGTGAGGATGTGCCGGGCAACGGTGGCGGAGTGCTGGGTCGGCAGCTAGTGGCCCGTTCGGGAAATAAGGTGACGCTCAGAGCCCGAGTGCGCCCGCACGGCAAGGCGCCGTGACGAAGGCGCACCGGGGTGCGTCGAGGAGGGGCAACGCAGGCGTGTGGGCGCACTC
>Ga0209303_1000072_pt1 | contig 127575 bp, 101 predicted proteins | sample SidtaG_3_FD_187449 | JGI IMG/M metagenome (GOLD analysis project Ga0209303, IMG submission 187449) | Marine algal microbial communities from Sidmouth, United Kingdom - Sidmouth_Asex1 metaG (SPAdes) (version 2) | ecosystem: Host-associated > Algae > Red algae > Unclassified | place: Sidmouth...
GAGGTGCCGCACGCGAACGCGGTCCGCCAGGCGCTGGAGCGTCGTCGCGAGGCGCGTGGGCTCTCCCCGCCGATCGCCGTGCGGCTGCCGCCGAACGCCCGGGTGCGCGGACTGGTCGTGCGCCCCGTGCGTGGTGTCGATCGTGGATCGGCTGGTGCATCACTCGGAGATCGTCCCGATCGCAGGCGACTCCTACCGGATGCACGAGGCGAGCACGCGGGCAGGGCTTCGACACGATGCCGCGCTGGCTGTTCGTCGGCGACGTGCCGTCGCTCGGCGGTGAAAGCGCGCTCGCGCTGATCCGCCTGCTCGACGGCCTCGCCAGGTCGATCGGGAGCGAGTACGTGGCCGAGATCGAGGCCTGCCGACGCGCTCGCCGTTCGACCTCGCCGGCCCGATCGGAGGACAAGCCCCGGCGGCCGTACGAAGACCCGCAACTGAGGCTCGACCTCGGCGACGACGACTGGCGAAACGAAGGCTCGAACCTGGCAAACGAGACCGCCGGACACGGGCGCCATGCTCGACACGTGGAGCACGAGCGGATCGCCTTCGCGTGCGGCGGCGACACGGATTGCAAGGAGGGCGGTTGCCGTCAAGGCCAACGGCCAACCGACAGCGGCGAGTACCGAGCCGATAGTCTGGGCTCTCGAGGTGGCGGCGAGCCCCGACCCTCGGCGTCCGACGACGCAGACTGCACGCAACGCGACGCTGCTACACTTGACTCACGTTGGCGGGCTCTTCCGTTTCCGGCACTCGAGATGTTCATGCACAGGCTTGGCGCCAACTGCTGAAACGTCGTCGCTTCTGACGAGGAGCGACCCGTACGGCGGCCGTCCTCGCATCACCTGATGCGGGCTCACGCCATGCCTGTGCCTGAAGAAAATCGGGAGACCGAAGACAATGAACGATTCGAAGATTCGACTCTGCGTGACGTCCGACCTGCCTGCGGTGAGAGCGGTGATCGACGCCACCGGGCTCTTTCCCTCCGAGGCGCTGGACGACATGATCTCGTTCGAGATCTCGTCGGACCATACCGACGAACCGCGCGAGTTCTGGCTCGTCTACGACGACGGAGACGGCGCTGTGGCTGTTGCGTACAGCGCGCCTGAGCGCATGACGGTAGGCACCTGGAACGCGCTGCTGCTTGCAGTCCATCCTGAACATCAGGGCCAGGGCATTGGTGCGTTGTTGATGGCGTACATCGAAACCCTGCTCGCCGCGCGGGGCGGGCGCGTGCTGCTCGTGGAAACCTCCGGCACTGCCGACTTCGAGCGCACGCGCAGTTTCTACGCTCACATCGGCTACGAACGCGAGGCGCTCATCCGCGATTACTATGATGCCGGCGATGACAAGATCGTTTTCAGGAAGGCACTGTAGGGAGGCACTGTAGGAAGCGACTCGGCTCGCCTCTGGATGGGGCGGATCGAGTCCGTTGCGCGACGTCGAAGGCAGTGGAACGGACCGTTTCGTCCCGCGGAAACGAACGGCGCCGCGACGAGCGTCAGCGCGAAGGCGCGGCTGAGGGCAGGTCGGGAAAAGTGGATGTCGGGGCGGGTGGTCACGACGCCGGTCCGGGTGCCGTCCGATCTCCATCATGCCGAATTGCGGCAGTGGCGTTGATTCTCGATAATCGCGTCGTGGAACTCGCGGTTACACTCGTTGCAAGGGGTCGAGCGCTCCGAGCGCTGTCAGCGAACCACCCACGCGGCGACGCCCGCCGGCGCCAGCGTCCGCTCGCCGAACAGCAGCGGCGCTTCGGCGCCGAGTCCGGCGGCAGCGGGCAAGCGTGTCGAGAGGTCGGCGACGTCCGGGCCGACGTTGAACGCGAAGCACAGGTCACCGAGGCGGCGGAGACGGAGGCCGCGGCCGAGCTCGTGCGGGACGAGTCCGGCCTCGTCGAGAATGCCCGCGAGCAGCGCGCGCAGGCTGTCGCGTTCGGGCACGGCATTGAGGTAGTGGACCGCGCCGTCCTGGTAGTGGAAGCCCCAGCCGTCGGCGAAGCGGGCGAGAGGCTCGAGCGGGGAATCGACGTGCTCGCGCCACGCGCGCGTGACGAACGTCGCCGCGTCGCATGCCGTCGCGATCGGTCGCTCGGCGTCGGGCAGGGACTCGGTGCGGGTCACGCGCATGTCGATCAGGTGCCGGAAGGCGCCGGGCGGGAGCGTGTCGGGGATCCGGAACTCGCGGCTCTTGGAGCCCGTGCGCGGGAACAGGACGATGCTCGCGCCGCCTTCCCGTGCAGCGGCCAGTCGCTCGACCAGCGGCGCGTCGTCGATCGCGGCGTTCGGCACGAGCACGACGCGGTAGCCGGCGAGCGGCGCGTCGGGCGCCAGCACGTCGACATCGAGCGCAAGCCGGCGGCAGGCGGCGTGCACGTCCTGGACGAAGCTCAGCGGGTCATGATGCCGATCCCCGGGCTGTACGATGCGCTGGACGCGGTCGCCCACGTAGTCGAACAGCAGCGCGATCGGTGCGCGACGCGTCCTCGTGTCGAGGCCGGGCATGGCGTCGAGCTGGGCGAGCTCCTCGCCCACTTGCGCGACTTCCGCCGCCCCGACGTCCTCGTTGCCGTCCGGCAGCAGCAGCCCGGTGTGCATCTGCTCCTGGGCGAAGGGCGCCTGACGCCAGCGGAACACGCTCATCACCTCGGCGCCGTGGGCGAACGCTTCCCAGCCCCAGTAGCGAACCATGCCGGGGAGAGGGGAGGGATTGTAGGGCGCCCAGTTGACCGGGCCGGGTTGCTGTTCCATGACCCACCAGCGACCGGCATGAGCCTCGCCGCCGGCACCCTCTCGGCGGTCCGGGCAGCAGCCCCGGTAGAGGTCGTGATGAAAGGCGGCGTTGTCCGGCGTGCCGGTGCGCAGGTAGTCCACCCGGTCGGCAGGGTCGGCGTCGTCGCGGGCGAGAAACCCGAGCGGGTAGCTGTCCCAGGTCACGACATCGAGATCGCGGGCGACGTCGTGATGATCGAACTCGACGAAGTTGCCCATGTAGTTGTGGGTCACGTCGCGCCCCGGCGAGTGTGCCCGGATGATGTCGACCTGTACGCGATCGAAGGCGCGCACCTCGTCCGAGGCGAAGCGCCACCAGGCGAGCCGGTGCGCGGGGTTCGTCTCGGTGACGGCGCCGACCGGCACGCCGATCTCGGCGAAGCGCGTGTACTCCATGCTCCAGAAGACGTTGCCCCAGGCCTCGTTCAGGGCATCGACGGTCCCGTAGCGCGCCTCGCACCAGTCGCGGAACGCGGCGAGCGCGCCGTCCGAATAGGAGAGCACGGTGTCGTGGCAGCCGAACTCGTTGTCGGTCTGCCAGGCCGTGACGCCGGGGTGCGTGCCGAAGCGCTCGGCCAGCACGGTGACGATGCGCGCGCACTCCTCCCGATACGGCCGCGAGGAAAAGCAGTAGTGTCGGCGCGAGCCGAAGCCGCGCTCGCGGCCGTGCTCGTCGACGGCGAGCATGCCCGGGTGGCGAGCCACCAGCCACGCAGGGGGCGTCGCGGTCGGCGTGCCGAGCACGACCTCGAGACCGGCGGCGTGCAGGGTGTCGATCGCCCGTTCCAGCCAGTCGAGGTGGAGGCGGCCGTCGGCGCTCTCGAGGTGGCTCCACGCGAATTCCCCGATGCGGACCACGCTCAGGCCGAGGCGACGCATGTGCGCCGCGTCCTCCGCCCAGCGCGACTCGGGCCAGTGCTCGGGGTAGTAGCAGACGCCGGTCTTCATGCTGGTTCCAGTGGGGTCGCGATTGTATTTCGGTCAGGCGGCTGTCGAGCGATCTCGGTGTCGGAGAGCGCGTCCGCGTCGCGCGCCGGTCGGCGGAGCGTTCGCGCGTCCGGACATCACGCGGATGACGGCTGTGGCGGCCAGGTGGCGAGGTCGATGTCGCGCAGCTGCGCCGCGGCCTGTTCCGGCTGGACCGGGTTGACGATGTTGTTCGAGCCGGATTCGAAGCCTGCGAGAAACTTCATCTTTTCGGGATCGCGCAGCGGCGGATGGAAGGCGAGGTGGAAACACCAGTCGGCGTTGTCCGGATGGTCGTCGCAGGGAGCGTTGTGCAGCAGCGTCACGTTCGGCGCGGAGCGGCGGAACAACACGTCGTAGCGGCGAACCTGGCGCTGGTAGAGCGCGACGAGGTCGGCGAGTTCGTCGTCGCTCATGTCGCCGACCGAGCCGACCGGGCGGTGCGGCACGATCCAGCACTCATAGGCGAAGCGCGCCGCCCAGGGCACGAGGGTGGAGAAGTGCGCGCCGCGTTCCACGATCAGCGACCCCGGCGCATCGACGCGGGCGGTGTCCGCGCCCTCGCCGTGCGCCCGTTGCCGCAGATCCTGGAGCAGGGAGGCGCCGCCGTGCTCGCGGGCGTACGCGCCCTGCGCCGCGCGCATGCGGGTGGCCGTGTCGGTGACGAAGTCGGTCGCGTAGATCTGCCCGTGCGGGTGCAGGTTGGAGACGCCGATCTCGGTGCCCTTGTTCTCGAAGATCAGCACGTTCCGGATGCGCGCGTCGGCGGCGAGCGTGCGGTACTCGTCGCGCCACAGCTGGCCGACCGCCCGCAGCGCGTCATCGCTCAGACCGGCCAGCGTCGCATCGTGGCGTTCCGACCAGCACAGCACCCGGCAGCGCCCGTGTGAGGGCGCCGTGCGAGCCAGCGTGTCGTCCGCTGCCGTGTTGGCGGGTGACGGCGCCTCGAAGGAGAGCGAAGGGAAGTCGTTGTCGAACGCGAAGGCGCCCGTGTAGTCCGGGTTGTTCGTGCCGTTCGCGCGGACGACACGCGGGCAAAGGTAGCAGCCCGGGTCGTGGGCGGGCTTGTCCGCGGTCGTCACCGTGGCCATCGCACCCGACCAGGGGCGCGCGGCGGAACTGGCCGAGATCAGCACCCACTGCTCGAGCAGCGGCTGCCAGCGGCGTTGCCAGTGGCCGCCGGTCCGTGCCGTCGCGGCGTCGTCGGACGGCGTGGTCTCGTCGGTGCGGCTCACGAGGATCGCGCGCCGTTGGAGTCCGCGTTCCGGGACGGCGCCGCCCCGATGCGCCCGACGCCCGAGCCGGGGCTGATCACGTAGAAGTCCGCGGTCAGGCCCGTGGCGTCGCGGTAGGCCTTGCCGACCGCGCGCTCGAAGGCCGGAATGCCCGCGCTCGGGAGCAGGGTCACGGTACAGCCGCCGAAGCCCGCGCCGGTGAGCCGACTGCCGAGCACGCCCGGTTGTTCGCGGGCGAGGCGCACCAGATGATCGAGTGGGTCGCTCGACACCTCGAACAGCTCGCGGAGCGATTCGTGGGAGGCATTCATGAGTTGCCCGAAGGCGGCGAGATCGCCGCTCTCGAGGGCCGGCACGGCAGCCCGGACGCGGGCGTTCTCGTCGGCGATGTGGCGCGCGCGCCGGGCGGCGACGGGGTCGTCCTCGAGCGCGTCGGCATGGTCTGCGAAGTGTTCGGGCGTCAGTTGCCCGAGCGTGCTGATCGGCAGGCGTTCACGCAGGGCGGCGAGCGCGCGCGCGCACTCGGCCACCCGGTCGTTGTAGGCCGATTCGTTCAGCTCGCGACGCTGGTTGGTATTGCTGACGAGGATCGCGTGATCGCCGAGGGCGAGCGGCACCTGTCGGTGGTCGAGCGAGCCGCAGTCGAGCTGCATCGCGTGGTCCTCGCGGGCGAAGGCGACGGCGAACTGGTCCATGATGCCGCACTGCATGCCCACGAACTCGTTCTCCGCCGCCTGGGCGAGCTGCACGAGCTCGAGCAGGGAGCGGCCCGCCCCGAACAGCTCGTTGACGGCGAAGGCGGTGACGATCTCGATGGAGGCGGAGGAGGAGAGGCCGGCGCCGTTCGGGATATTGCCCGCGAACAGACAGTCGACGCCGTCGAGCTCGACGCCGCCGCGGCGGAACCGGTCGAACACGCCGAGGGGGTAGTTGATCCAGTTGTCGCCATAGGTCCGGTCGATCTCGTCCTGAGCGAGTTCCGCCGTCAGATCGAAGTTGGTCGAGGTGAGGCGGTAGCGCGAGTCGTGGCTGCGGCGCGCGATCAGCATCGTTCCCCGATCGACGCCACAGGGGAAGACCAGCCCACCGGTGAAGTCGGTGTACTCACCGATCAGGTTGACCCGGCCCGGCGCGAAGAACACCTCGGGCTCGACATCCGTCCGCCCGAAGCGTTCGAGGAAGCGTTCGCGCAGTCGCGCGACGTCGAGCCGCTCTTCGTTTCTCATCGCTCGCCCTCGTCTCGCGGAAGATCGGTGTCGGCGACTGAATCGGCACCCGCCCTCATGCCGGCCCCGGCGCCCTCGCCCTTCGCCTCGACGATACTCGCGCGGGCGGCATCGGGTGTCGGCGCCATCGACTCGGTGTCGGCGATCGACGCGTCGAAGCAGCCGATCAGGAGCGCGGTCTGCGGCGGCATGACCGGCAGCGGCACGCCGACCCGCGTCAGCAGCTCGCCGCTGGTGGTCGCGGGACGCTCGCACCAGGTGGGAATGCGCTTGTTGAACGGCGCGAGATCACCGACGTTGATGCTCTCGAGCGAGAGCCGATAGCGGCGCGCGGGGTCGAGACCGCGAAGCGGCAGATGGCCCGGGCGGTTGGGCTGCATGTTGCCGATCGCGACGACGAAGTAGAGCGCCCGCTGTTGCGAGGCGTCGACCAGGCCATTCGCGATCATCGCGAGCGTGAGGCTCGTGAGCTTCCACCAGGTCGCCTCGGCCAGCCAGTGGCGATGGCGCTTGTACAGGTCCGTGTAGTGCCGGAGCGTGATCCGGTCGCCCGGATCGAGCACGCGAGCGTCGAGCTCGAAGCCGAACTGGCCCTGCAGCGCGACGACGGCACGGGTATGCAGGTTGGTGACCCGACCGGTGAGGTGCGCGGTCTTGTGCCCGACGTGCGCGCCCATGATCTCTGGCGGCAGGAAGCGGAGGAAGCCCTCCTGGATCAGCGCCCGCTCGATAGGGTCGATGTTGTCGCTCGCCCAGACCCGGCCGGTGTGCGCGAGCACACCCAGATCGGCACGCGCGCCACCGGAGGCACAGGTCTCGATCTCGAGGTCGGGACAGGCCTGGTTTATGCGATCGAGCAAGGCATAGAGCGCGCGGGGTTGCGCGGCGGCACGCGCCCGGCTGCCGTCGCCCGCGAGCACCAGGTCGCGGTTCATGTCCCACTTGATGTAGTCGATCCGGTATTCCTGCACGAGACTGGTGATGCGTTCGAACAGGTACTCCTCCACGTCGTCGCGCGCGATGTCGAGCGCGAGCTGGGCGCGCGCGAGCGGCGTGACCAGTCCGTCGACGTGCAAGGCCCACTCGGGGTGCTCGCGGTAGAGGTCGCTGTCGGGGTTGACCATCTCGGGCTCGAACCACAGGCCGAACTCCATGCCGTGCGCACGGACGCGCTCGGCGATCGGGTGCAGACCATCCGGGTAGATGCCCTCGTCGACGTACCAGTCGCCTAGCCCGGCCATGTCGTGGCGGCGATGACGGAACCAGCCGTCGTCGAGCACGAAGCGCTCGGCCCCGACGCTGGCCGCGGCATCGATCAGGGAGAGCAGGGTATCGACGTCGTGATCGAAGTAAAGCGCCTCCCAGCTGTTGGCGTGAATGGGGCGTGGACGACGGGTGTACTCGGGCAGCACGCGGCGGCGCGCATACCGGTGGAAGCGCTGCGTGCAGAGATTGGTGCCGTCGCCCCGCGTGAACAGCACCGGCGGCGTGTCTAGCGTCTCGCCCGGGGCGAGAATGCACTCGCCGGGCAGCGACAGAATGCCCGCCTGCAGGGAAATCTCACCGTCGGACATCCGCTCGACCCGCAGGCTGAAGTTGCCGCTCCAGGCCAGGTGGGCGAACAGCACGTCACCGCGCTGCGCGCCGAAGCCCTCGGTGCCGCAGACGAGGCCGGGCGCGTGCTCGTGCGAGGTGCGCCCGTGCAGGTTGGAGATATCGATGCGCCCCGGCGAGATGCGTCGGCGGTGCGACTGGTTCTCGAGACCCCAGCGACCGTGCTGTGTCAGGCACTCCCGATAAGGGGTCGGCAGCGGCAAGGTCGCGCTCGCCAGCCAGTCCACGGTGTAGGGCGAGTCGCCGGTATTCGTCAGTCGCGTGGACAGGCTCGCGACATCGCTGGGCTTGTCGAGGGTCAGGACCATCTCCAGCGCGAGACCCGCGCGCTCGTCGGCGAGCGAGATCGTCACGGTGTCGCCTGCCGACCGGATGTCGAGCAGTTCGAAGCGATGCGCGAAGTCGCGCCCGTCCCGATGTCCGGCAAGGGCGGGGGAGCCGCTCCAGCCCGTGCTCGCTTCCGGGAACATGGTCAGCGGCGTGCCCTCGTCGAGACCGGCGAAGGCGAGCGCCGTGTCGTCGTGGACGAGCAGGGAAGACAAGTCGACGTCGTCCGCCAGACGGACCCCGTTCCAGTACAGGCGCGGCACCCCGTCGCGTTCGAGGACAAGCAGGGTGGTCTCGGTGCCGTCGAGGCGCCGAACGGCGGAAGCTGGGGACATCGGCGTGTACCGTTGGCCCGGGCGGGGCCGATCAGCGGCACGGGTTCGCGCCGCGGGAAATGTTAGTGGAACGCGGTTTGCGCCGTGGCGGCATTGATGGAACAATGTTCCAAAATTATATGAGGCGGCGTCAAAGGCTGTCAAACCCGCAACCGCCTTCGGGTGGGTGTGAGGGGTGGCGCGGCAGGGCGTCTCATCCACCGACTCTCCACGGATCATGGTCGATAACGACAAGGCGCGCCACGACGGCGAGCGCAGGCAGACGAGACCCGACAGCGACGCGTCCGCGGGCGAGGCACGTCCGGCCGGTGCGGTCGTCCGGGCCATACGCCTGCTCGACCTGATCGTCGCCGAAGGCCCGCTGCGCTTCGCCCAACTCGAGGAGCGCAGCGCGCTGCCGAAGGCCACGTTGCACCGTCTGCTCAACGACCTCTCGGACGAGCGACTGGTCAATTTCGACGAGCGCGCCTCGAGCTGGTCGGCCGGCTACCGCATTCTCGAGATGGCCAATCGCATCTGGACACGGTCGGACATCCGCGTGCTCGCCCGCGATCAGCTGCTCGCGCTCAACGCGCTCTCCGGCGAGACGGTGCAGGTGTCGGTCCTCGCCGATACGCACACCGTCGTCATCGATCACGTGGAAAGCGGACGCAGCGTACGCCACTCGAGTGGCATCGGCAGCCGCGCGCCGCTCTACTGCACGGGTTCGGGCAAGGTGCTACTGGCCTGGTGCGACACCCGTCAGCGCGACGAGATCCTCGGGCGCACCTCGTTCGCCCGTCGCACCCCGAACACGATCACCGCCCGCGCCGCGCTGGAGCGAGAGCTGGCCGACGTCAGCAAGCGGGGCTACGCGATCGACGCCGAGGAGCATTTCATCGGCACCTGCTGCATCGCCGCCCCGGTGGTCGACGCCTCCGGGCAGGCGATCGCCGGACTCTCGATAACCGCACCGACCTTTCGCACCAGCGCCGACGAGCTTGCCTCGTGGAGCGCTCCGCTGACCTCCGCCGCCGCCGAGGTCAGCCGACGACTTGCCCCGCACACGGGCCGACCGCACGACGCTTCACACTGACACCCCGGAGAACCAGCATGGCCGAAGTCGAACTCAAGACCGCGTGGAAGCGCTACGGAGACGTGGCTGTCATCCACGGCGTGGACCTGAAACTCAACAGCGGTGAATTCATCGTCTTCGTCGGGCCTTCGGGCTGCGGCAAGTCGACGATGCTACGGATGATCGCGGGGCTCGAGGAGATCTCCGAAGGGCAGATCTGGATCGGCGGTCGCGATGTCAGCCACGTCGAGGCGGTCGATCGCGGTATCGCCATGGTGTTCCAGTCATACGCCCTCTACCCGCACATGACGGTCGAGGAGAACATGAGCTTCGGGCTCCGGATGAACAAGACACCCAAGGACGAGATCCAGAAGAAGGTCGACTTCGCCGCGAAGACGCTGCAGCTCGACCAGCTGCTCGATCGCACGCCGAAGAACCTCTCCGGCGGCCAGCGTCAGCGGGTGGCGATCGGCCGGGCCATCGTCCGCGATCCCGATGTCTTCCTGTTCGACGAGCCGCTGTCGAATCTCGACGCCGAACTTCGGGTGGAGATGCGGCTGCAGATCGCCAAGCTCCACAACCAGCTCAACGCCACGATGATCTACGTCACCCACGACCAGGTCGAGGCGATGACGATGGCCGATCGGATCGTCGTGCTGCGTGCCGGTCACATCGTCCAGGTCGGTACCCCGCTCGAGCTCTACCACCACCCGGACAACCTGTTCGTCGCGGGCTTCATCGGGTCGCCGCGCATGAACTTCCTCGAGGTCAAGGTGCGCGAGGGCAGCGCGACCCATGCGGTCGTCGAGCTGCCCGGTGGCGGGACGGCGACGCTCGCGGTCGATGCATCGCGAGCCACGGCCGGCAGCAAGGCCACCCTTGGTGTGCGACCCGAGGACCTGGCGCGCAGTGCCGGCGACTTCACCTTGCCCATGCACGTCGATGTCGCCGAGCGTCTCGGTGGCTCGACGTTCCTCTATGGGCAGTGCGGAGGCATGGACAACTTCGTCGCCCAGCGCGAGGGTCTCGATCAGACCAGCGACGGGGAGGACGTGCAGATCCTCGTCGCGGCCGAGACCTGCTACCTGTTCGACGAGGAAGGGCTCGCCTATCACCGCCTCACGCAGTCGGGTCGGCAGGTGGCCTGACGGCGGGGCCTGGCCGTCGAACGGCCGGCGGGGCCTCGGCGCCGATCGGGCGGCGTGGCCTCGCCGCCGTTCGAACGGCGGGGCCTACTTCGAGTCCAGGCCCTCGAGCCGCCGGAGCTCGTCCATCGGAATCGCGTCTTCCTCGCTGCCGTCGACGACGGGAAAGCGCGCGGCCAGGCTGTTCAGGAGGTCCAGTTGCTGCTCGTTCAGCCCGGAGAAGCGCAGCACCATACCGGACAGCTTGTCACCGTGGGCGATCTTCAGGAACCGCGCGCCGATGTCGCCGATGGGGATGACCGGCTCGTCGGCGGGGTGCAGCGTGAAGCGCTTGATCATCGACGCCTGGCCGCTCGGAAACGTCTTGCGGGCCGTTTCCTCGCTCATCGGCTGGAACATGTAGAAGCTCCCGCCGCGCACGTTCATGATCATGTACCCGTGCCGCTTGACGCGATAGGACGAGAACGGATTTTCGTTCGGCAACTCGAACGAGCACCGGCACAGCATGCGTTCTCCGCTGATCAGCCGCCGGTCGAGTGGACTGGCCAGGAGCTGCGGCATCACGGTCGCGTCGTCGCCATCAGGCTTCGCGGACCGCGACGGCATCGACATCTTGAATGAAAAGCCCATCTGCCGGTAGCGGCGGACCGAGGCCGTACTTGACGGCCCCGTGACGGAGATGCCGAGCCGTTCCCTCAACGCGGGGGTCGTTCCTCGACCGGCCCGCCCGCATCGGTCCAGGCGGAGAACCCGCCGCCGAGATGCGCCGCCTCGAACCCCATGTCCTGCAGGGTCGCCACCGTGAGTGCCGAGCGCCAGCCGGAGGCGCAATAGAAGATGTAGCGCTTGTCTTCGGCGAAGGCCGCCTTGTGGTACGGGCTGTCCGGGTCGACCCAGAACTCGACCATGCCGCGCGGGGCGTGGAGACTGCCGGGCACGAAGCCCGCGCGCTGTCGCTCGCGCACGTCCCGGATGTCGACCATGACGACGTCCGGGTCGTCCGCGAGACGCAGGGCCTCTGCCGCGTCGATCTCCTCGATGCGTGCACGCGCGGCGGCGACCAGATCGGCGGCACTGCGTTTCAGGGTCTTCACGATACTTTCTCCTTCGGCAGGGTCGACAGGTCGGCGGGTCGTGGGTCGGAACGAGCCGTCAGGTTCGCCCGGCGTGCCGCTGGACATCGTTCAAGGCATCGCCGACCGCGTCGAACATGGCGTCGATCTCGTCGGGCTCGATGATCAGCGGGGGGCAGAAGGCCACGGTGTCGCCGGGCACCGGGCGCACGATCAGCCCGTGCGCGCGGGCGGCGGCGGCCACCTGCACCGCGATCCTCTCGCCGGCCGCGAAGCTCTCCTTCGTGCCCTTGTCCGCGACCAGCTCGATCGCACCGATGAGGCCGACGCTGCGCGCGTTGCCGACCAGCGGATGGTTGCCGAGTGCCTGCACCCGATCGGCGAAGTGGCCGGCGAGGTGCTTCACCCGCCCGACGATGTCGCGTTCCTCGTAGATCTTCAAGGTCTCGAGGGCGACGGCCGCCGCCACCGGATGACCGCCGTAGGTGTTGCCGGTGCCGAAGGTGCCGAGCGAACACGCGTGTGCCTCGATCAGGTCGTAGACGGTGTCGCGGACCAGCACTGCGCCGATAGGCAGGTAGGCGGCCGAGAGCTGCTTGGCGCAGGTCATCAGATCCGGGCGGATGCCGCAGGTGTCCGAACCGAACCACTCGCCGGTGCGCCCGAAGCCGCAGATGACCTCGTCGGCGATGAACAGGATGTCGTGCTTCTCCAGCACCGCCTGCACCTTCTCGAAATAGCCCGCGGGCGGAATCAGCACACCGCCCGCGCCCATCACCGGTTCGGCGACGAAGGCGGCGATGGTGTCGGCGCCGGCCTCGACGATGGCCGCGTCGAGTTCGGCGGCGAGGCGCGAGGCGTAGGCCTCGTCCGACTCGCCGTCCCGGGCGCCGCGGTAGGCGTGAGGCGCGTCGACATGAATGACCGGAATGGCCGGCAGATCGAAGCCGTCCTGCGCGTAGGGCAGTCCGGTCAGGCTGCCGGCCGCGACCGTGACCCCGTGGTAGGCCCGCTTGCGCGCGATGATCGTCTTCTTCCGCGGCAGGCCGCGCGCATTGCTGACGTACCAGGCCATCTTCACGGCGACATCGATCGCCTCGGAGCCGGAGTTGACCAGGAACACCCGATCGATGCCCGCCGGAGCGAGTTCGGCGAGCTTCGCCGACAGCTCGATCGCCGGTACCGTCGAGCGGTGACTGAACATGTGCGAGTAGGGAAGCGCCGCGAATTGTTTGGCGGCGGCAGCGGGCAATCGGGTTTCGCTGAACCCGAGGGATGCGCACCAGAGCCCGGACATGCCCTCGAGGTAGCGTCGCCCCTCGGTGTCGACGATATGCACGCCCTCGCCGCGTTCGATGATGAACGGCGGCTCGCTCTCGCGGTGTGCGCGCAGCGGCGTGAACGGGTGCAGCGTGTGGCGGCGGTCTAGCTCGGCGAGGTCGGCGGACATGGTCGCTCCGGTCGGATGAGGACGGTGGTTCACGAAGGCACCGGAGTGCCGATGGCGTGGTTCAGATGAGCGTGACGAGTGCCGGATCGCGCTGCTCGAGCAGATGCGGCACGGTGTTGAACTCGACCAGTCGCGCGTGCTCGCCGTCGAAGTGCAAGGTCGTGATCGAGGCGTTCCGAATGCGCCAGATCGCGTCGATGGTGTGCTCGAAATCGAGTCCGAGTACCGTCGAGACCATCGTCGAGATGACGCCGCCGGAGGTGAAGAAGGCGAGCCGCTCCGCACCGGCGTGATCGGCGTGCGTCGCGCGTACCGCCGCCCAGCCGCGTGCCGCGAAGTCCGTCCAACGCTCGAGCCCTTGGCGTCCGGGCCGCTCGCGCCCGGCGGCGACGGCCGCGTCGTCCGCGTCCCGCCAGCGTTCCATGACGCGCACGTAGTCGACGAAGGTGAACGACTGCCACTCGGCCGGGTCGCGCACGCCGTCCCCGAACACGTCGCCGACCGAGTCGTCGTCGTACTCGTTCAGCGCGGCGAGTTCGCTGCGGGTGCCGGCGAGGCCGGCCGCGTCGAGGGCGAGGCGCGCCGTGTCGCGTTGGCGAAGCAGGGTGCCGGACCAGGCCGCGTCGAGTGACGTTCCGTGACTCTTCCACCACGCGCCGAGCGTGCGGGCCTGGGCCCGGCCGGTGTCGGACAGGCGGTCGTAGTCGTCGGTGCCGGCCGAGGCCTGGCCGTGGCGAATGAGGTGCAGGGTCGTCAAGCGCGTGTCGTGTCGGGCGGGGGAGCGTCGAGAATAGCCCGAGTGGCCTTCTGTGACGACCATCGACTCCTGCCCCGAATCGCGTCGCGGCAGAGTACTGCCCCACTCAAGACATTCGTCGCACGGTCGACAGAGAACCATGTTTCATCGACACCCACACTGGAGTCCGTCCCCGTGAGTGCACAGTCCGCGGTGCTCCCGCAGTGGGCACCGACCTGGGACGACTCTCGCCTGCCGTCCGATGGACTCAAGCGCATCCTGCTCGTGGACGACGAGGCCCATGTGCTGCGCGTGATGCGGCTGAGCCTCGACCGCAACGGCTACGAGGTGGACACCGCGCTCGATGACGAAGTCGCGCTCCGCATGCTGCTCGAGCATCGCTACGCGGCCCTCATCGTCGCGGCGGAATTCGCGCCGGGCGGGCGAGGCCTTTGCGCGAGCGTGAGCGAGCGACTCGGCGAGGCGGCGCCGCTGATGCTGGTGATGGACGAGTGGACCGACACGCCGGAACCGGATTTTCCGCCGGGCGTGGAGCGATTGGAGAGACCGGTGAGCCTGCGCTGGATCGTCGCCCGACTGAACGAGTACTTCGGCGACTACGCCCGCGCCTGAGGCGGCCCCCCAGCGGCCGGACTCGAGGCGCCGTCACGCGCTCAGTCCCTGGGCCGCTTTCCGCCGAGCAGCGCCACGACATTGACCACGAGCGCGGCGAGCAGCGCGCCGCTCGCCACGGCGACCATCGCGCCGGTCAGCGCGCCGCCGAGCTCGACGTCGAGCAGATCCCGCAGGAACAGGCCCGCGAACCCGCCGAGCAGGCCGGCGATGGCGCCGACTCGCGCACCCGTGCCGCGCCTTCCGAACAATCCGGACAGGAGTGCACCCGCGGCGGCGCCTATGATGCAGAACAAGAGGGGGGCGATCAGTCGCATCGTCTTTCCGGTTCTCCGCCTGTCACGAGTCCATCCATGATTTCCGATACCGCCACCCCGTCTCCGCTCAAGGGCGCCGGACTTGCACTGCTGGGCTACGCGGTGTTCTCCCTGCACGATGCGGTCACCAAGAGCCTCGACGGCGTGCCGGTGTTCCAGATCGTGTTCTTCGTCGTCCTGTTCAGCTTCGTGCCGTTCACCGTCAGTCTCGCCTTCGACTCGACCGAGCGCTCACTGCGACCTCGCCTGCCGGGCCTGGTCGCACTGCGCTGCCTGTTCAGCGTGCTCGGGCTGCTGTGCGTTTTCAGTGCCTTCGAGCGGCTGCCGCTGGCCGAAGTCTACTCCCTGATCTTCGCCTCGCCGATCCTGATCACCTTGCTGGCGATCCCGATCCTCGGCGAGAAGGTGCGGCTGGTCCGCTGGTTCGCCATCCTGCTCGGGCTCGGTGGCGTGCTGATCGTCCTGCGGCCGGGCAGCGCGCCGCTGACGCCCGCGCATATGCTCGCGCTGGGTGGGGCCGTCTGCATCGCTGCCGGGGCCGTGGTCACCCGGCGCATCGGCGCGCGCGAGCATACCGTCACCCTGCTCCTCTACCCGATGCTCGCCAACATGCTCGTCTGCGGTGTGGCGCTGTTCTTCGTGTACGAGCCCATGAGCGGCGAGGTGCTGCTCAAGTGCGCGCTCATCGGTCTCATGAGCGTCATCGGGCAGGCGCTCGTAATCGGCGCCTACCGGGCGAGCGAGGCGCAGTTCGTCGCACCCATGCAGTACAGCCAGATGCTGTGGGCACTGATCTACGGGGCGCTGGTGTTCGACGAGCAGGTGGACGGGACGGTGCTCCTCGGGGCGGCAGTGATCGTGCTCTCGGGTCTTCTCTTCATCTGGCGGGAACTGACCGCGTCGATCTCGCAGCCGGTGCTGCGAACGCGCAACCTGCGCGTCACGGGCGGTCCGCAGGTGGCCTCGTCGGAAAGCGATCGGCGGGGGCAGGAAGCGCGTCTCTTGCGCGATCGGGTCGATCCGGCCGCGGCCTCGCGGCGTCGTACCGTCGACAATCTCTCGCCGTGAACGGCGGGACGCGGCGTGCATCGAACGGGGCGCATGCGGCTCGCTTGACCGTGCGCGGACGGCCGTCTAGTCTCGGCGCATGACCGCTCGCGCGACAGGACTGCACCTTATTCGCCCGGCCTCCTTCGGGAGTGCCGGGGCCGCCGATCTCCGCCGCTGACGCGGCGGTGCAGTCCGCCCGTCCGGGCCATTCTCGCCCGGACCCCTTCTCCCCGATCGATCGTCCGATCGATCCCGCACCGGGAACGACCGTTTCCCGTGCGGACCCCGCGAGGTCATTGCCGCCATGAACATCGATCCTGCCATCAAGTACCCGGCCTATCCGCCGGTCGCGCTGCGCGACCGACAGTGGCCGGGCCGCACGCTCGATCGCGCGCCCGCCTGGTGCAGCGTGGACCTTCGCGACGGTAACCAGGCGCTGATCGAACCGATGGGCGCCGAGCGCAAGATGCGCATGTTCGAGCTGCTCGTCGCGGTCGGCTTCAAGGAGATCGAGATCGGTTTTCCGGCCGCCTCGCAGACCGACTTCGACTTCGTGCGCCTCCTCGTCGACGGCGGTCACGTGCCCGAGGACGTGACCCTGCAGGTGCTCACCCAGGCGCGTCGGCCGCTGATCGAGCGCACCTTCGAGGCGCTGGTCGGCGCGCCGCGTGCGATCGTGCATCTCTACAACTCCACCTCGACGCTGCAACGCCGGGTCGTGTTCGATCTCGACCGGGACGGGGTGCGCACGATCGCGACCGACGGCGCCGAGATCGTCGCCGAGTGCGCCGCCGCCCGGTCCGACACCGACTGGCGGTTCGAGTACTCGCCGGAGAGCTTCACCGGCACCGAGCTCGACTACGCCGTCGAGGTCTGCGACGCGGTGAACGCCATCTGGCAGCCGACACCTGCGCGACGGACGATCCTGAACCTGCCGGCCACGGTCGAGATGTCGATGCCCAACGTGCACGCCGATCAGATCGAGTGGTTCCTCGGCAACGTGAAGAACCGCGACTGCATCGAACTGAGCCTGCATCCGCACAACGACCGCGGCTCGGCGGTGGCTGCCGCCGAACTCGGATTGCTGGCGGGTGCGGACCGGGTCGAGGGCACGCTGTTCGGCAACGGCGAGCGCACCGGCAACGTCGATCTCGTGACCCTCGCGCTGAACCTGTTCACCCAGGGCGTCGATCCCGGCCTGGATTTCTCGGACATCTTCGAGGTCATGCGCACGGTCGAGCATTGCAACCAGCTGCCCGTGCACCCGCGACATCCCTACGCCGGAGAACTCGTCTTCACGGCGTTTTCCGGCTCGCACCAGGACGCGATCAAGAAGGGCTTCGCCGCGATGCGCAAGAGCAACGAGCCGCGCTGGGAAGTGCCCTACCTGCCGATCGACCCTGCCGACCTCGGGCGCAGCTACGAGGCGGTGATCCGCGTCAACAGCCAGTCCGGGAAGGGCGGCGTCGCCTTCATCATGGAGCGCGACCATGGCCTGGAACTCCCACGGCGGCTGCAGATGGAGTTCAGCCGCGTGGTGCAGGAGATCAGCGAGGCGACGGGTAGCGAAGTGGATTCGGCCGCCATTCGCGCCGCCTTCGAGAAGGCCTTCATCAAGGCGGACGAGCCGCTCGTGTTCGTGCGCCACATGAGCGAGGAGGAGCCGGACGACCCGACGCGCCGCCGACTCGTCGCCACCGTGAACGTGAACGGGGTCGAGCGCACGATCGAGGGGCACGGCAACGGCCCGATCGATGCATTCGTGGACGCGATCCGCAAGGCCTTCGGCGTCGACTTCCGTATCGTGGACTACCACCAGCACGCCACCGGCGCCGGTGCTGACGCGCAGTCGGCCTGCTACTTCGAGGTACAGGCCGGGCAGAGCGAGGCGGGCAAGGGGGCGACACGCTACGGCGCGGCGCTGGATGCGAACATCGTGGTCGCCTCGCTGAAGGCGGTGTGCAGTGCCTTCAACCGCTCGGTCGAGGACGAGCTGCTCGCGCCCTCGCTCGCGCGCTGATCCGCGGCTGCGGCCGCGAGAGCGGCTGCCCGGGGGGGAGCGACGCGGCGTCAGCGCCGAGGGTCGGACGACATCCCGCCGACCCTCGGCATCAGCGCGGTCACGGCGAACGCACCGGCGGCCGCCGCGAGCAGGTGCCAGAGGGGGTGGGTGCCGGTCGGCGGCAGGGGGCAGAGCGGCTGGTCGGCGGTGCGTGCGACGAGGGCGAGGGCGAAAGTGGCGGCGGTCGCGACGAGCAGCGGGGCGGCGTCTGCGCGGGCGCCGGGCAGCCGGGCGGCGAGCGGGCCGAGCGCCGCCATCACGACGAGGGTCGGCAGGTAGAGCAGGGAGCCGCCCAGGGTGTCCGGATGGCGTGCGCACAGGAGCGTCGCGATCGTCCAGCCGAGCAGGATGCCGAAGCGGGGCCTTCGAGCGAGCTTCAGCACGCGATCGAGCGCGAGCGCGACGGCGAGGGCGACGAACAGGGCGATAGGCAGTAGATCGGCGAGCTGCGTCGCGCGCGAAGGGTAGGCGTGATAGAGCGCGCTGCCAGCGCCGATGGCGAAGGGCAGGGCCGCCAGCGTCGTCGACGAGGCGGAACCGGTGAGCCGGCGCGACAGGGCGGGCGAGGTGTCCCGTTCCGACGATCCCGACGGCGGACCGTCCCCGCCACCGTGCGAGCGACGTAGCCGCCGGACCGCGTACAGCCCGAGCAGCACGAAGACGAGATTCGAGGAGACGTTCCACGGCTCGGCGCCGCTCACGAGTCGTTCGCAGTACGGTTGCAACGCGCCGTAGGTGACGGTGGTTTCCATCAGTGGCGGGACGAGGGCATGGAGGCGCTCCGGTTCGTGACGGCGGATGACGTCACTGCGGCGCGCAGATGGTGCCTCACGGCGTGCCGTCGTGCAGCTGCTACCATCCGCGCAGCGCGGCAACCCGGTCCTTCGATGGAACTCGAACTTTTCCTCAATCGGCTGGAGATGCGTCCGGAATCGATCGAATTTCCGGATGTCATCCGTCTGATCAACGAGCGCTACGACTTCGTTCCGACCGCCTTCCGCAACGGCGAACTGCACAACGAGGCCGGGCAGAACTCGGGCGCCTGCCGCGTGTTCGCTTTCGCGCGGCTGCACGATCTGGATCCGGCGCAGACGCTCGCGCTGTTCGGCGCCTACTACCGAAGCGACGTGCTGCGCACGCCGGAGGGCGACAGCCACCCGAACATTCGCCAGTTCATGAAGGGCGGGTGGGCAGGCATCGAGTTCGACGACATGCCGCTTCGCGCAAAGCCCCCGGCGGGGCGCGCGTAGTCGGCGCCTCGCGCCTTCAGGCGAGGGAGAGTCCGACCAGCCCCGCCACGAGTCCGATCAGACCGCCGAAGACGCCACCCCAGACCACCAGCCAGCCGAGATGCCGACGGATCATGCGCTGCATGATGTCGCGCACCGCGCCGGGCGTCAGCTCGTCGAGCCGCGCCGCGAGCAGGGTGTCGAGCTTGCTCGCGAACCGCTCGCTCGCCCCGGCGCTGGTGATCTGTGCGGCGACCGCCGCCTGCACGCGCGGCGAGCCCGCCGCGTCGACGATGAACTTCTTCATGCGTTTCTTGAAGGGCTCGCGGAGCGGTTGCAGGGCGGCCTCGCCGCCGACCATCTGCAGCATGTTGCCGAAGGCCGATTCGGTGATGGTCGCCACGAGCTGATCGTAGGCGGCATCGAGGTCGATGTTCTCGATCATCGGCACGAGATCGATCACCGGTTCGGCTACCGCCGCGCCGGGCGCCGCCGTGTCGGTGGTGGCGTCTGCGGCGGGCGCCGTCTTCTGCCGGGCGAGCAGCGCGGCGACGCGCTCGGGGTCGAGCAGTTCCTCACGCACCATGCGACGGATACTGGACTTGAACGCCTCGAAGTTCAGCTCGATGACGCCCGAGCCGTACAGGCCAGGCACCCGCTGGAAGAGCATGTGTACCGCAAGCCAGTTGGTCAGCGCGCCGGACAGCGCGAACAGACCGGTACTCAGGAGCACCGTGCGAACGGCGCCGTCGAACGCGAGGCTCGCGAGCACGATCGCGAGGGCGACGAGGTTGGGTAGCAGATGCTTGTCGAGCATGGTCGGCCAGTCTGGGTCAGAGTCGGGTTTTCGCCGCCTGGCCGGCACGTTCGCGCACGGGAGTGGGCACGAGGTAGCCGGGCAGGCGGTCGATCAGTGCGTCGACCAGGTCGCGCGCGCGCGCATCGTCGACCGAGAAATGAGCGGTACCGGTCACCGGATCGAGCACATGGAGGTAGTAGGGCAGCACACCCGCCACGTGTAGCCGCCGGGACAGGGACTCGAGCGCGTCTGCCGAGTCGTTGATGCCGGCGAGCAACACGCTCTGATTGAGCAACGTGACGGGACTCGAGACCAGCGGAGCGAGGGCGCGCACGACGCTGTCGTCGATCTCGGCAGCATGGTTGGCGTGCAGCACCAACGTCACGCGGCAGCGACTCGCCGCCAGCCGCTCGACCAGCGCGGGCGAGATCCGCTCGGGTACCACGACGGGGAATCGACTGTGGATGCGAAGCATGTCGACGTGTTCGATCGCCTCCAGCGCATCGAGCAGCCGCGACAGTGGCGCGTCCTTCAGCATCAGCGGCTCACCACCGCTGAGTATCACCTCGCGGATACTCGGATCGGCCGCGATGTACTCCAGCGCCTCGGCGCGGTTGCCGGCGGAGAGTCGATGCGCCTCGTAGGGGAAGTGTCGGCGGAAGCAGTAGCGGCAATGTATCGGACAGACGGTGGTCGCGGTCAGCAGCACCCGCCCGGCGTACTTGTGGATGACGCCGGGGCAGGGCGAAGCGGCCGTCTCGTCCAGCGGGTCGGTGACGTAGCCCGCGACCACCTCGCCCTCCTCGCGCCGATTGAGCACCTGAAGGAGCAAGGGATCGTCGAGGTTCCCCTTCGTCATCCGGCGCAGGAACGGACGCGGCACGCGGAGCGGGAAGGGATCGGGCGCGCAGCGAGCCCGCAGCGACGCCCGATCGAGCGCCAGCAGATCAGCGAGCACATCGAGATCGTCGACGGCGTCGGCGATGATCGACGGCCAGGTATCAACCCCCGCCGTCGGGGCGGCGAACGTCAGCGGGGACGCGAGCACCCTCAAGGTCGTGCGCGGCGTCCGCCACCGCCGCGGCGTGACACGCGACCGCCCCTTCCGCTGGCCGATCCCCCGGCGACGCTGAGGTCCCCCGCGAGCTGCGCGCGCGCGCCCTGACTGATCTCGCCCAGGCGATCGACGATCGTCTCGGCCTCGGGCGTGGGACCGGGCTCGTGGTCGTCCAGTGCGGCTCGCATGTGGGCGACGTGCTCGGGCGTCGTGCCGCAGCAGCCACCGATGATGCGCGCGCCCGCGTTCGCGACGAGGTCGGCGTAGTCGGCCATGAGTTCCGGTGTGCCGTCGTAGACGATGCGTCCGTCCTGCCAGGTCGGGATGCCGCAGTTGGCCTTGGCAACGAGCACGGTGGCCGTGCCGGCCGCCGTGGCGGCACTCGCGAGGTTGGCGATGCCCGCGACCACCTCGGCCGCGCCCACGCCGCAGTTGGTGCCGACGGCCACGACCTCGACGCCGAAGCCGGTGGCGACGCGCACCGTGTCGGCCGCGGTCAGGCCCATCATCGTGCGTCCGTTCGTGTCGATGCTGACGGTGCAGACGATCGGCAGACCGATGTCGGCCGCACCGCCGATCGCCGCCTCGATCTCCTCGGCCGACGACAGGGTCTCGGCCCAGAGGATATCGACGCCACCCGCGGCGAGCGCGCGGGCCTGCTCGGCGAAGGCGTTGCGCGCCTCTGCGATGCTGACCCTACCGTTCGGCTCGAGGATCTCGCCGGTCGGGCCCATCGAGCCCGCCACCAGCACCTCGCGCGGCCGGCCGTCGGCATCGGTCGCGGCGTCGGCGATGCGCCGCGCGATGCGCGCTGCCGCCTCGTTGAGCTCGGCCACGCGATGGCCCGCCTTGTGCAGCGCCAGCCGATAATGCGTGCCCCCGAACGAATTCGTCAGGACGATATCGGACCCCGCTTCCACGAAGGAGCGGTGCAGGGTCTCGATCCTGTCCGGGTGATCGACGTTCCAGAGTTCGGGTGCATCCCCGGTCTGCAGGCCGGCGGCGAACAGGTTGGTGCCGATGGCGCCGTCGGCCAGCAGGACGCCCCGCGCGTCGAGCATCGTTTCGAGTCGGTTTTTCATCGGCGCGAGACTAGCATGCAGGTCGGCGCGTGAAGCGCGGACAAGGCGCGCTGAGCGTAGCGCTCGACGAGCCGGTCGCGGAGGCGTCGCTGCGGCTGCAGGTCATCGACGATCCGGTCGACCTCGAGTCCCTCGTCGACGAGTGGCGCACCTTGCTCGACCTTGCCGGCAACGCGTCGATCTTCCTCTCGCCGGATTGGCATCTGACCTGGTGGCAGGTATTCGCGCGCCCGGGTGACCGCCTGCACGTCGTGACGGTGCGTGACGATGAGCGGTTGATCGGCATTCTGCCGCTGTACCGCGACTGGCGATTGGGACGGGGGGCGACCTTGCGGCTGATCGGGACCGGCGAGTCGGAGGACGATGAAGTGGCGAGCGAGTACGGCGACGTGCTTGTTCTCGCTGACCAGGCCACGGCCGTCGGAGATGCGATGATCGTTCATCTGGCGACCTTCGATGACTGGCGACGCGTCGTGCTGCCTTGCCTGCTCGAGAGTGCGGTGATCGTCGCTGCGGCGCGCCGTCACGCGACGCTGGACTGGCTGGAACGGGAGGCCGGCCTGCGCTACCGCGTGGACCTCGAACAGGGCGAGGAGGGGCACCTCGCGCTGATCGGCAAGAGCCGCGCTCGTCGCATCGCGCGCAGTCGCCGGGCGGTCGAGCGGGACGGCGGGCTGGTCGCCGTTTCCGCGAACGACGGCACCTCGCTCGACGCCGCCTTTCGGGACCTCGCGGAGCTCAACCACGAACGTCAGTCGGCGCTCGGCCGCAAGAGCGTGTTCGCCTCTGCGCGGTTTCGCCGCTTTCACCACGCGCTCGGCCAGCGCCTGTACGCGCAGGGCGCGCTCGACATCGTCCGCTACCGGCTCGGGACGCGGTTGATCGCCGCCCTCTACTGCTTCGACGACGCGAGCGGTCGTCACTACTACCAGAGCGGCTTCGCCGCACGCGATGCCAATCGCTACATGCCCCTCACCGTCGCGCACTTCAGCGAGATGGAACGCGCGCGGGCGGCCGGACACCGCTGGTACGACCTGATGCGCGGACGCCCGCCCTGCTACAAGGACGACTTCGGCTGCGAGACCTCGCCGATGCTCGAGCTGGTGCTCTATCGGACGCCGCTCGATCGCGTTCTGGCCAGCCGCGGCCGTCGCGCCCGCCAGTTCGCGAAACTCCGGCTCGTGAACCTGCGCCGCTGACAGCGAGGCGGCTCGCCCTCGACGCCCGCCCGCCGGGTCAGGCCCGAAGCTTCTCGTTGGTCGGATCGTAGGGGGATTCCTCGATCACGGTCGCGTCAAAGCGCTCGCCGAGGATCCGGATCGAGAGCGCCGTGCCCGGCGCGGCGAGATCAGGGCGCACCATGGCGAGCGCGAGCGACTTTCCGGTGCGCGCTCCGAAGCCGCCGGACGTCGCCCGCCCGATCAGCTCGTCGCCCTGATAGATCGCCTCCGAGCCGCGCGCGTCGAAGTCGGGATTGCCGTTGACCTCCAGCGTCACGAAGGCGTTCGCGAAGCCTCTCTCTCGCCAGTCGATCACCGCCTGCTTGCCGATGAAGTCGCGCTCGCCGTCGAGTTTCACGAAGCGATCGAGCGCTGACTCGAGCGCGCAGTACTCGATCGAGAGTTCGCGCGGGATGAGCCGGTAGGACTTCTCGAGCCGCATCGAGTCCATAGCCCGGATGCCGAACGGGCGGATACCGTGGACCTCGCCGGCCTCCATCAGCGCGTCGAAGATCGCGTTCTGCATGTGGATGGGGTGGTGCAGCTCCCAACCGAGCTCGCCGACGAAGTTGACGCGGAGCGCGTTCGCCTCTGCACGACCCACGTTGATGCGTCGACCGGACAGCCAGGGGAAGTCCGCGTTGGCGAGGCTCGTGTCGGTGATCGACTGCAGCACGTCGCGCGACTTCGGACCGGCCAGGACCAGTACGCCGTGTTCGGCGGTGATCGTGCGGAGGCTGACCGAGCCGTCCTTGGGCAACAGCTTCTGCAGCACGTCTCCGTCGTGACGCTCGAAGGCGCCGGCGGAGACGAGGTAGTAGTCGTTCTCCTTCACGCGGAACACCGTGAACTCGCAGCGCACGCCGCCCCGGGAGGTCAGGAGGTAGGCGAGTGCCATTCGCCCGTTCCGGGTCGGCACGTTGTTCGAGAGGATCGAGCCAAGCCAGTCGGCCGCGCCCGGGCCCTGCACCGAGAACTTGGAAAAGGCGGTCATGTCCAGCAGGCCGACATGTTCGGATACGTGCTTCGCCTCCGCCTGCGCATGCTCGAAGCCGCTCGAACGACGGAAGCTCAGCCGCTCCTCGGTCATGCCAGCGTCGGCGTGGCCGGCGGGGACGAAGAAGTTCGGACGCTCCCAACCGTAGACCTGGCCGAACACGGCGCCGCGATCGGCCATGCGCGCGTAGCAGGGCGAGGTCTTCAGCGGACGGCCCGCCGGGCGCTCCTCCTCGGGGTAGTGGATCGTGAAGACGTTGGCGTAGGCCTCCTCGTTCTTCTCCTTGAGGTAGCCGCGTGCGGCATAAGGTCCGAACCGTCGCGGGTCGACGCCGGTCATGTCGATGGTGGGCTCGCCGTCGATGATCCACTCCGCGAGCTGCCAGCCCGCGCCGCCGGCTGCCGTGATGCCGAAGCTGTGGCCCTCGTTCAGCCAGAGGTTCTCGTGCCCCCAGGCCGGACCGATGATCGGCGAGCCGTCCGGCGTGTAGCAGATCGCCCCGTTGTAGACCTTCTTGACGCCCACCTCGCCGAAGATCGGCACCCGCGACATCGCCGCCTCGATGTGCGGCTCGATGCGATCGAGGTCGGGTTCGAACAGCTCGTACTCGCTCTCCTTGTCCGGGCCGTCGAGGTAGCAGCAGGGCGCGCCGGGTTCGTAGGGCCCGAGGATCAGGCCGCCGGCCTCCTCGCGCATGTACCAGGAGGCGTCCGAGTCCCGGAGGACGCCCAATTCGGGTGCGCCCGCCGCCTGCCGCTCACGGATCGCCGGGTGCGCCTCGGTGACGATGTACTGGTGCTCGACCGGGATGACCGGGATGTCGAGCCCGACCATCGCGCCGGTCTGGCGCGCGAAGTTGCCGCTGGCGAACACCAGGTGTTCGCAGCTGATCTCGCCCTTGTCGGTCTCGACCACCCAGCGCCCGTCGGCGTTCTTCGAGACGCCCGTGACGGTGGTGTTCCTGTTGATCTCGGCGCCGGCCGCGCGCGCGCCGGCGGCCAGCGCCTGGGTCAGGTCCGCCGGCTGGATGTAGCCGTCCTCGAGGTGCTGGATCGCGCCGACCAGGCCCTCGGTGTCACAGAGGGGCCAGACTTCCTTGACCTCGTCCGGGGTCAGGAACTTCACGTCCACCCCGATGGTGTCGGCCACGCCCGCGTAGTAGCGGTACTCGTCCATGCGCTCCTCGGTGGTCGCGAGGCGGATGTTGGTGACGCCGGACAGACCGACGTTCATGCCGGTCTCGGCCTCGAGCGCCTTGTAGAGCTCGATCGAGTACTTGTGGATCTGGCCGACCGAGTAGCTCATGTTGAACAACGGCATGAGGCCCGCGGCGTGCCAGGTGGAACCCGACGTCAGCTCCTTGCGCTCGATCAGCACCACGTCCGACCAGCCCTTTTTCGCGAGGTGGTAGAGCGTACCGACCCCCACGACGCCGCCACCGACCACGACGACCCTTGCCTGCGATTTCACGAGACGCTATCTCCCACACCGACGAGCTTCAGACTGCCCGGCAGTGTAGACGAGCGCCTTGTCGGAACCGGCTGCCCGGGGGCGGTGCAAGCGACCGCGAGTTGCATCAGCGCGTCACCGACGTGTCGCAGCGCGCGTTCCCGGGGCGTGACGGCGTTCGCGGAACGTCTGGTGGCCGGCCGGGAGCGCGAACGTTTCCCGGAGGCGAGCCGCTAACGGAAGTACAGGGGACGGCGCGTCGCGGAGGCGCGCCGACACGTACCATGTACCCGACGACGTATCCGACGACGTATTCCGACGACGTATCCGACGACGTAATCCCGATGTCGTCGCCAACGCGCCCGCCGCCCGGGCGCCCGCCGAGACGCGAGAGAGCAATGCTGTTCGGACTGGGACGCGCCCCAACACCCAACCCGATCGATACCGTCCAGGTGCCCGGCTCCGTCGGCTGCATGGGACTCGTCGGCTGTCCGGGCACCCGCATCGATCAACCGCCTTCCGGCAGTCGCCGCCTGATCCAGTCCGATCTCCAGGAGATCGTCGACTGGGGCGCGACCGGTGTGGTGTGCCTGGTCGAGCCGCACGAATTGAAGATGAACAAGGTCGAGGCGCTCCCCGGCATGGTCAAGGGCGCGGGTCTGTGGTGGAAGCACCTGCCGATCATCGACATGGACATTCCCAATCAGGCGTTCGAGGATGCCTGGGCGGTCGAGGGCGAGCGCATTCGCCACGCCCTGCGCATCGGCGAACGGGTCGCCTTTCACTGCTACGCGGGGCTCGGGCGCACCGGCATGATCGCGGCACGCATCCTGGTCGAGTTCGGCGTGGAGCACGAAGAGGCGATCCGTCGGGTGCGGGCCGCCAACCGACGGCGCATCCAGACCAAGCATCAGGCGAACTTCGTCCGGAACTGCTTTTCCCTGATCGACGGGACCTGATCGACGGGGCCAGACCGGCGGGGCCTGAGCGGCGGGGCCTGAGCGGCGGGGCCAGACCGGCGGGGCCAGACCGGCGGGGCCAGGCCGGCGGGGCCTGAGCGGTGGGCCTGAGCCATGAGGCCTGACCGACGACGCCGTATTGCCGGGGCTCGCAGGGCCGAGTCCGGCGCGTCGCTCCGAGTCATCCCGGAGTCGCGCTCCGCCATCCGCGCGGACCGGCTTCGCGGCATGCTCTGGCCTTACCGGCGCGGTCTTCCGCCGTGCGGCACGAGCAGGAGCCATCCTCGATGGACATCGACACCCCGGCAGCATCGGACAAGCCTGCCCCCCGACGGGGACGCCGCGGTGGCAGCGGCCGCGATGCCAAGCGCGCCCGCGCGGCGGCGGGCTCGGCACGCGAGCCCTTCATCACGCGCAACCTGCCGTACTTCGAGGTCCTGAACGAGGAAGGGCTCTCGCTCATCGAGGAGAACGCCGAGACCATCCTCTCCGAAGTCGGCATCGACTTCCGCGAAGACGAGGAAGCGCTCGCGCTCTGGCGCGAGGCCGGTGCCGACGTGCAGGGCGAGCGGGTGCGCTTTCCGCGCGGCCTGTGCCGGAAGCTCGTCCAGGACAACGCACCCCGCGAGTTCACGCAGCACGCGAGGAACCCCGACAACAGCGTGATCATCGGTGGGGACCGGACGGTGATGGTGCCTGCCTACGGCCCTCCCTTCGTCCGCGATCTCGACAAGGGGCGTCGCTACGCGACGCTCGAGGACTTCGAGAACTTCGTGAAGCTCGCCTATCTCGCCAAGTCCCTGCACCACTCGGGCGGCACGCTGTGCGAGCCCACCGACGTGCCGGTCAACAAGCGCCACCTCGACATGGTCTACGCCCACATGCGCTACAGCGACAAGGCGTTCATGGGATCGGTGACCGCGCCGGAGCGCGCCGCCGACACGGTCGAGATGTGCAGGATCCTGTTCGGCGACGACTTCGTCGATCCGGCGACCGGCATCGAGCGCACCGTCGTCGTCAACCTGATCAACGCGAATTCGCCGATGGTCTTCGACGGCACGATGCTCGGAGCGGCGAAGGTCTACGCGCGGGCCAACCAGGCTTGCATCATCTCCCCCTTCATCCTGGCGGGCGCCATGTCGCCGGTCACGGTCGCCGGCACGGCGGCGCAGATCCTCGCCGAGGCGCTGGCCGGCATGGCGTTCTGCCAGCTGGTGCGCCCCGGCGCCCCGGTCGTGTTCGGCACCTTCGCGAGTTCCGTTTCCATGCAGTCGGGCGCGCCGACCTTCGGCTCGCCGGAACCCGCGCTGGTGATGTACATCGCCGCGAGTCTCGCGCGTCGCCTCGGCGTGCCGTTCCGCAGCGGGGGCGGGCTGTGCGCATCGAAGGTCCCGGACGCGCAGGCCGCCTACGAAGCGGCCAACACGCTGCAGGCAGCGGCGCTCGCCGGGGTCAACTTCATGCTGCACACCGCAGGCTGGCTGGAGGGCGGGCTCTCGATGGGATACGAGAAGTTCATGCTCGACGCCGATCAGGCGAGCATGGTCGGCACACTGCTGAAGGGCGTGGACCTGTCCGAGAACGGCCAGGGGCTCGACGCGATCCGCGAGGTCGGTCCGGGCAATCACTTTCTCGGCTGCGCCCACACCCAGGCAAACTTCGAGAGCGCGTTCTGGCGCTCCTCGCTGGCCGACAACAACAGCTTCGAGCAGTGGCTGGCCGAGGGGGAGATGGATGCGGCGACCCGCGCCAACCATGCCTGGAAGGCCGCGCTGGCGGGCTACGAGGCGCCGCCGATCGATGCCGCTATTGACGAGGCCCTCGTCTCTTATATACAAGGGCGGAAGGCGTCCATGCCGGACGCACAGTACTAGCCGCAGGCGGGCCGCGAGTTCGGCCGCGTGGCCGGACCCGCCACCGTCGCCCGACGCCGGGGCATCACGACGGATCGACACCCCATGACCTGTTCTCGAACCCTGCCGTTCCTCGACGCGGCCCCGCCCCCGGGCGACTCTTGATCGGCCCTCTCGGGGAGACGGCGCGAGTCGCCTTCTACCTCGTTCCGCGTTTCTCGATGATGGCGTTTTCGAGCGCCCTTGAGACGCTGCGAATGGCCAATCAGCTCGCCGGCCAGTCGTTGTACACCTGGACGCTCGTCTCGAGCGACGGCGAACCGGTGCGCGCCAGCAACGGCCTCGAGCTCGCTGTCGAGCGATCGGCGGGAGACGCTTCCGGTCGGCCGGGGCGGGTGGTAGGTGCGTCGCCGGTGGCAGCCACCCACGAACACGATGCGGCGATCGTCTGCAGCGGTCTCGACGTGCACCGGGTCGAGGACGAGGCGGGCCTTGCCTGGCTGCGGCGGCACGAGCACGCGGGCACGGTGCTCGGGGCGGTGTGCACGGGCACCTGGCTGCTTGCCCGCGCCGGTCTGCTCGAAGGCTATCGCTGCACGATTCACTACGAGAACCTCGCCGCCGCGCGCGAGGAGTTTCCCTCGCTGGTGATCTCGTCGGAGTTGTTCGAGATCGATCGCGAGCGCTACACCTGCGCCGGCGGCACGGCGCCGCTCGACATGATGCTGTCCGAGGTCGGGCGACGCCACGGAGCCGCCCTCGCGAACGCGGTTGCCGAGCAGTTCATGTGCGAGCGCATCCGCGAGCACCATGATCGGCAGCGTGTGCCGTTGACCCAGCGCATCGGCGCGAGTCAGCCGCGCCTGGCCGAGGCGGTGTCGTTGATGGAGGCGAACATCGAGGAACCGATGACGCTCGACGAGGTGTCGAGTCATGTCGGGCTGTCGCGTCGTCAGCTGGAACGCCTGTTCCAGCGCTACCTGCACGCGGTGCCGACCCGCTACTACCTGGAGCTCCGACTGGAACGTGCGCGTCAGCTGTTGCTGCAGACCAGCATGCCGATCGTCGACATCGCGCTGGCGTGCGGCTTCATCTCCGCACCGCACTTCTCCAAGTGCTACCGCGATGCGTTCTCGCTGCCGCCGCGGGACGAGCGACGTCGGGCGGCGGGGTTGCTCGAGTTGCGACCGGCGCCCGGGTCGGGTCCCGAGCCGGCGCTCGAGTCGGCGGCGGCCGCCGCTTCGGAATTCGTTCAGACGAGCGAGAGCAAGCCGAGCTCGTAGACGATCAGGCCGGCGTAGAGGCCGACCATGATCGCCAGCAGCGATCGTGCGCGAAAGCCGCGCCGGCCTTGCTTGCCGGTGCCGAACAGCGGCAGGTTGCCGGTCGCCACGAGCAGGACCGCCGGCACCGCGGTCATCGTCATCTTGACGATCAGGAACGCCCAGACGCTGTGCTGCATGACCGCGTCCATGAACGGGTTCACTTCGCTGCCACCGGCGGCGATCAGCATCAGCGTGAACGTCGAGTCGAGGATCGAGAAGCCGACGAGCAGCACGGCGAGGGCGAGCATGCCCGCGTCGAAACGATCCAGCATCGGATACCAGCGGTCCTCGCGTCGACGAGCGGTATTGCGACGCGGCGCGATCACGTTCCGGCGCAGGGTCTCCAGCGTGTAGTGGCGGCGATCGCTGCTCGGGGCGTGACGAAGGTCCGTGGGCACTGCAGTGTCAGGCGTCATCGTCATGCTCATCGGGTTCGAGTCCGTGTCGGGGTGGCGAGTGTATCCAGCCGGTCTGCCGCGGAACGTGATCGGCTTCGTCTCTCCGGCCGCAGCAGGCGGGCCGTGGTACCGTTCGGCGGGATTCGCGTGAAAAACGGGAAGCGATCGATGAGCACCACGAGCAACCGTTCCGGTCCGGTGACCGACGCACCCGGTCACTGGAACCACGCCGGGCCGGTCGAGTTCTCGCCGCTGTTCGACTGGCCCCCGGCGCCGCGCACGGTGCTCAGGGTGCTCACCCGACGCTGGATCACGTTGACGAGAAGTTTCCTGTTCCTGCTGCTGGCCATCGGGATTTACCACGTCCTGCTGCCGGAACTCTCGGCCTTCTCGCAGCTGTCGCTGGCCTGGATCGGGCCGCTGTACCTTCGAAACGTCATCCTGTTGACGGTGGTTGCCGGCAGCCTGCACCTGTACCTCTTCACGTTTGGGCGCCAGGGCAGGCAGCTCAAGTTCGACGCCCGAGCTTCACCGGGCACCGGGCCGCGCTTCGCCTTTCGCGATCAGGTTCACGACAACATGTTCTGGTCGCTCGCCAGCGGGGTAACCGTCTGGAGCGCCTACGAGGTGCTGTACCTGTGGGGTGCGGCCAACGGGGTGCTGCCAATGCTCGGGTTCACCGAGCATCCGATCGCCTTCGTCGTCTGGTTAGCCTTGCTGCCGCTGCTCTTCTCGTCGCACTTCTATCTCATCCACCGCCTGCTGCATTGGCCTCCGATGTTCCGGTACGTGCACCGGCTGCATCACCGGAACGTGCACGTCGGTCCCTGGTCGGGCATGTCGATGCACCCGGTCGAGCACGTGCTGTATCTCTCGTCGGTGCTGGTGCATTTCGTCATCCCGTCGCATCCGGTCATCGTGCTGTTGCACCTGTACTCGCGCGCCCTGGGTCCCGCCTTCTCCCACGCAGGCTTCGAGAAGCTGCTGGCCGGAGACCGGGAAGTGATGGACGCTGCGGACTTCCACCACCAGTTGCATCACCGGTACTTCGAATGCAACTACGGCAATGTCGATGTGCCCTGGGACCGCTGGTTCGGCTCGCACCACGATGGCTCGGACGAGGCGACCGCCCGGATGCGCGAGCGCCAGCGACGCCTGCAGCGGCAGCGCCGTGGGCAGCCGGCGGCGTAGGGCAAGACCGTCCGCCGCTGCGGCGTTACCATTCCTTCGCGGGAACACCGCGACTCGCACGGGAATTCGCTCGCCGTCAGTGGAAGATCGCGCGACAGGTCGGCACGGCCTTCGAACGCGTGCGGGCGACGCGTTCGCTAGCCTTCACTCACTATCAGGCAGGCCACCGCGCGATCGCGCACCGCGCGCTGTCGAGCGTGTCCGCCGACCTGGCGACCTTCTCAGGGTCGGACGATCCCGGAGAGCGCTGGCTGGGACTGATGTGCCGGGCGACGATGGCGAACTACCTTGCGGTACGCGGTCGGGCGAATGCCGCTCGAACCGCCTTTGACGGCTGCTGCTCCAGCGCGACCTTCGATGCGATCGAACCGTCGTCGCGCCTGTATCCGATGATCGGTCTCGCCTTCGCGATCCTGGCGCTGGACGACGACGAGCGGCCCGCCCGCGTCGCGACGATGGCGGCCCGATTCGTCCGAGCATGTCCCGTCGGCCGGATCGAGCTCTTCGCCGACTTGATCGAAGGCTACCGACAGGCGCGTGCCGGAGAGACGGCGGTGGTCATCGCGCGCGTACTGAATCGAACCGGTCCCGACCGGTCTCCAGCAACCGATACCACCCCATCCCGATCGCCATGGCGAGGTTCCCTGCCGGCACCCGCCAGTGGCGGAACCCTTCGAAGGTCTCGAGCCGCGACGGCTCCCCGCACAGGGCCTCGACCATCACCTCGCTCGCCACATGCGAGGTCGCGATGCCGTGGCCGGAGTAGCCCTGCATGACATGCAGACCGCCGCCGAGACGCCGGAGCACCGGAATGCGGTTCGCGACGATGGCCGCGGTTCCGGTCCAGGCGCGTGCGATGCCGACGCCCTTCAAACGAGGAAAGGTGCGTTCGAGGGCAGGACGGAGCGCGCCGGCGACGTCCCCGATGTCGCGACCCGAGTAGTTGGTGCCGCCACCGAAGAGCAGGCGTCCGTCGTCGGTCGGGCGGTAGTAGTCGAGCACGACGCGACTGTCGTAGACCGCGAGTCCTTCGGGGTTGATCGTGGTCAGTGTCGCGGCATCCAGCGGCTCAGTGACGAGGTTGCCGAGGATCGCGGGGATCACGAGCCCGCCGAGTCGTCGCTTCTCGAGAGCGTGATAGGCGTTTCCCGCCAGCACGACGGCGTCCGCCCGTACGCTGCCTTGGGCGGTGACGACGCGCGGTGCGTCACCGCTCTCGATATCGAGCACCTCGGAGTCCTCGAACACGAGCGCCCCCAGGCCGGCGGCCGCGCGAGCTTCGCCTGCGCAGAGCTTCAAGGGGTGGAGGTGCAGGTTGCGACGGTTCAGCACCCCACCGTGATAGAGCGGGGTTTCCAGTCGTGCGTGAACCTCCTCGCGCGAGAGCCACCGCGCCTCGTGCTCGTCCAGGCCCGCCAGACGCGCGTCGGCGAGGGCCGACCGCAGACCCTTTTCGTGCCCCGGTGTCCAGGCGGTGTGCAGGTGGCCATCGCGAATTTCGCAGTCGATCCCGTGTCGCTCGACGCGTTCGCGGATGATGGCGTGACCGCGCCAGCGAAGATGCCGCACGAAGGCCTCGGCCTCCTCCTGTCCGACGCGCCGGCGCAGCTGGCGCACCATCGCGACATCGCCCGACAGGCTGCCGGTCACCTGTCCGCCGTTGCGGCCGGTCGCCCCCCAGCCGATGCGCCGCCCTTCGAGCAGGGCGACCGAGACGCCGCGTTCGGCCAGCCCGAGCGCGGTCGAGGCGCCGCTCAGCCCGCCGCCGACGATCGCCACGTCGACCCGTCGCTCCCCCTCGAGTCGGGGGTAGCGCGGCACGTCGCCGAGCGTCGCCGCGTGGTGACTGTCGATATGATCGTTCATGCGTCGCCTGTCTTTGCGTCGCCTGTCTCTGCGTCGCCTGTCCCTGCGTCGCCTGTCCCCGAGTCTCCTGTCCAAGCGTCAATCCGGAACCACGGCCCGAACCCTGGTCGGAGCCTTGCCTGGACCGACCGCTGGTGCGACGTTCCACACGGCATGCAACGGATGTCAGACACGCGTCAGGCACGCGCGCCAGTCCGCCTCGGTCACCCGGCGGTTGAAGTCCCAGGCCTCGTGCCGCTTGATCGCGACGTAGGCGTCGAGGAACGGCTCGCCGAGCAGCTGGCGCATGAACGTCGAGCTCGCTGCGGCGTCGATCGCGGCGATCCAGTCGTGGGTCAGGTGGCGAGCCGACGGTCGCCTGCCGGGCGCGAGCATCGGAAGTGCCGGTTCGCACGCGCGCTCGAGTCCGTCGAACACGCCCGCGAGTATCGCCGCGAGCACGAGGTGTCCGTTGGCGTCCGCCCCGGCCACCCGATGCTCCAGCCGGGCCTCGGGCCCGCGGGTCGTCGGCAGGCGAATCGCCACGCCGCGGTGATCGAGACTCCAGTCCGCCCGGCACGGCGCGAAGCCGCCCGGCTGCAGTCGGCGATAGGAGTTGCCGTGCGGCGCGAGCAGAAGCTGGACATCGTCGAGCGAATCGAGCAGTCCGGCGACGGCGTGGCGCAGCCGGACCGGTTCTCCGTCACCCGCGTCGAGCACGTTCCGCCCGCCCTCGTCGAGCACGCTGACATGAACGTGCTGACCGCTCCCGCCGTGCTCGGTGTAGGGCTTGGCCATGAACGTCGCGAGCAGATCTTCCTCGAACGCCGCGCGGTCCACGACGCGGCGCAGCAGCAGCGCCTCGTCGGCTGCGCGCAGCGGATCGTCGCGGTGCCCGAGGTTGACCTCGAACTGACCGGGTCCGATCTCGGCGAGCATGGTCTCGACCGGCAGGCCGAGCCCGCTCGCATGCGAGTGGATGCGCTCGAGCACGCTCTCGATCCGGTCGACGGCGCGCGGTTCGCACAGCTGGCTGTCGTCGTGTTCGCCGGCGACGCGGAGTCGCTCGGGCACGACCGGCCGGCCGCACTCGCGTGTGCGGGCGTCGAGCAGGTAGAACTCGAGCTCCATCGCGACGACCGGGCGCCAGCCTCGCGCCGCGAACCGCTCCACCTGCCGGGTGAGTACCGCGCGCGAGTCGAACGAGCTCGACTCGCCATCCACGCCATGCAGGGACGCGAGCGCCTGGGCAAGTCGCGGGTTCCACGGCGTACGTCGGAAGGAGTGCTGCTCGATCACGCAGAGTCCGTCCGGATCGCCGATCGAAAGCGACAGACCGGTCAGTTCGTCGCGATCGTCGCCGCCGATGTCCTGCGCCTGTGTGGAGAGCGGCAGCCGCGTCTCGCCCGCCTCCATCTTCGCGCGCTGCGTCATCGGCAGGCGCTTGCCGCGCAGGCGCCCGTGCCAGTCGACCACCATCAGATCGACGTGATCGACGCCATCCAGCGAATCGGTGTCCGGCGAGTCGTCGGTCACGATCGGTCCCTCACGGGTACTTGCCTCGCGAGGCGCTGGCGTCACGCGGGAGAAGATTCATGTCCGCGATCGACCAGTGCGCGGTGACCGGTGTGCCGGCCCCGACCTTCTGCAACGCATCGGTCGTGTGCTCGTCGACGACAGCCGACAAGGCGCTGCCATCGCCGAGCGCGATCTCGACCACCGAGTGATCGCCCTGGAAGGCGATGTCGCCGAGTTGCCCAGACAGGCGCACGTGATCGGCGGGGACGTCTCCCGTCGCGACGCCGATGTGTTCGGGCCTGACGACCAGCACCGCGCCATCGTCCCCCTGTTCCCCGGGCAGGCAGCCGCTCGGGAGTGTCGCGGGCAGGGACAGCGTGCCGAGCCGCTCGACCTCGAGATCGAGCGAGTCCGATTCGACCGCGATGCGCCTGACCGGAAACGCGTGCACCGTGCCGATGAAGTCCGCGACGAACGCGTCCGCCGGCCGTCGGTACAAAGTCTCCGGGCGCGCCACCTGCCGGAGTCGTCCGCCTTCGAGGACGGCGACGCGGTCGGCCATCGCCAGCGCTTCGGACTGATCGTGCGTGACGATGACGAAGGTGATGCCGACCGATTCCTGCAGCTTGACGAGTTCGAGCCGCATCGCGTCGCGAAGTTTCGCGTCCAGCGCGGACAGCGGTTCGTCGAGCAGGAGCAGACGCGGTCGCTTGATCAGCGCACGGGCCAGGGCGACGCGTTGACGCTGGCCGCCCGAGAGCTGCTCGGGGCGGCGGGCGGCGAAGCCGTCGAGCTGGACCTGTTCGAGAGCCTCCTCCACGCGCCGATCGATCTCGTCCCGCGCGATGCGGTCGACCGTCAGTCCGTAGCCGACGTTCTCGGCGACCGTCATGTGCGGGAACACCGCGTAGGACTGGAAAACCATGTTGACCGGGCGCCGGTTCGGCGCTACCCGCGTGACGTCGGCCCCGTCGAGCAGGATCCGACCCTCGCTCGGTGTCTCGAAGCCGGCCACCAGACGGAGCAGCGTGGATTTCCCGCAGCCTGAGGGGCCGAGCAGGGCGAAGATCTCGCCGGGGGCCACCGTGAGCGACAGATCCACGAGCACCTCGACGGCACCGAAGCGCTTGCTCACCCCCTCGATCGAGAGCAGCGGCTCGACCGCTGCGGGCGTGCGCGGCGCGTCCGTCGAGGCTGCCTGACGGAAGGCGTCGCGGGACGCGATCAAGAGGGGGTTCTCATGGGGCGATCCTCATGGGGCAATCCTCACGGGGCGATCCTCTGGTAGCGCAGGGCGAGGAAGGTGAGCACGAGCGTCATCAGGATCAGCACCGTTGAGGCGGCGTTGATCTCGGGAGTGACCGAGAAGCGCACCATCGAGTAGATCTTGACCGGGAACGTCACCGTACCCGGACCCGAGGTGAAGAAGGTCACGACGAAGTCGTCGAGCGAGAGCGTGAACGAGAGCAGGGCCGCGGCCACGATACCGGGTCGCAGGTGCGGGATCAGCACGTCCCGGAAGGCCCGCCATTCGCTCGCGCCGAGGTCGCGGGCGGCCTCGGCGGTCTCCGGATTGAACGAGGCGAGGCGCGTGCGGATGACCATCGCGGCAAAGGGAAACGAGAACGTGATGTGGGCGATGACGATGTTGGTCAGGTTGAACGGCCATATCGCATCCCCGACCCCCTGCCAGCCGAAGCGCGAGAAGAACATCGCGAGCGCGACGCCCATGCAGATCTCGGGGATGACGATGGGCAGGGTGACGAGTCCTTCGACCGCGCTCTTCAACGGAAAGCGGAAGCGCCACAGGAAGACGGCGGCGAGCGTCCCGAGCACGACGCTCGCGACGGTGGAGAGGACCGCGATGGTCAGCGAGTTGCCGAAGGCGATCATCAGCTCCTCGTTGCCGAAGGCCTTGCCGTAGTACTTCGTCGTGAAGCCCTTCCAGATGACGTTTCCGCCGCGCCGCGAGTCGTTGAACGAGAACACGATCAGCACGACGATCGGCACGTAGAGAAACACGGTGCCGAGCAGGAAGACGAGTCGAAGCGACCACTTGCGGCTGTAGTCGAAGGGGCCGGCCGGGTTGTCGCCGCGGCTCACGACGTCCACCGTCGCGAGCGTCGGCTCGCCGCCCAGCACGCCGACTCGCATGCCGTCGTCGTCATGCCGGCAGCCCTCGCGCGCGGTCCGGCCGATTCGCCCGGGCAGCGTCACCGAAGGCCCGGAGGGCTAGCAGGATGAATGTCACGTACAGCAGGAGCAGCGACAGCGCCGAGCCGAACGGCCAGTCGTTGGCCTTCTTGAACTGCCGTTCGATGACGTTGGCGATCATGTCCACCTGGCCTCGCCCCAGTAGATCCGGCGTCAGGAACTGGCCGAGTGCCGGAATGAAGGTGATCAGCGCGGCGGTCAGGATGCCGGGCAGCGCCAGCGGCACGAGCACGCGACGCACCGTCGTCCATTGCCCGGCGCCGAGATCGAGGCTGGCCTCGAGCAGGGACTTGTCCATGCGTTCGAGCGATGAGTAGATCGGCAGGATCGCGAACGGCAGGGAGACATAGACGATGCCGTAGATCACGCCCGACGGCGTGCCGAGCATCGTCAGCGGCACGAAGCGCTCGGCGAGCAGGCCGAGCCCGTCGAGGCCGAACATCTCGAGCAGCGCACGGGCCCTTGCATGCAGCCAGCCGAGCGCGTCGTTCAGTCGCCCGCGCGTGCCGAGGATGTTGAGCAGCGCGTAGGTGCGGATCAGCAGGTTCGTCCAGAACGGCAACATGATCGCGAGCAGCAGCCAGGGCTTGGCGCCGGGTGAAGACGTGGCGATCACCAACGCCATCGGCAGGCCGACGACGAGGCAGATCAGCGTGGCGACGCCCGCCAGCCACAACGAACGCCACAACAGCCCGAGGATGACCGGGTCGGTGATGCGCGCGTAGTTGTCCAGCGTCCAGGTCGTCTCGATGCGGGTGATCGAGACGTTCTCGCCGACGCTGTAGAGAAAGACGATGCCGAGTGGCACGACGAAGAACAGACCGAGCCACAGCAGGACGGGCAGCCCGAAGGCGGCGAAGGCGAGCGGTCGTCGTCGCGCGTCATCCATCGGGACGTATCCGCGCCGACCGCTCGCCGGGCATCGGGGCGTGTCGCGCCTGGCTGGCCGCCTGGCCGGCCGCCTAGCCGGCCGCCTTGACGCGCGTCCAGGCCTCGTCGATGGCGCGCATGCGTTCCTGACCCGGGAAGACCGACGTCTCGCTCGCCTCCATTGCCGCCTCGGAGGGATAGATCGCCGGGTTGGTCCGGTACTCCTCGCTCATCAGCGCCTTCGCGGCAGCGTTCGGTGTCGCGTACTGGACGTAGTCCGCGATGCCCGCACCGACCTCGGCGCCGAGCAGGAAGTCGATCAGCGCGTGCGCGTTCTCGACGTTCTTCGCCCCCACGGGGATGGCGAGCGTATCTTCCCAGACGATGCTGCCTTCCTTCGGGAGCACGTAGCCGATGTCGTCGTCCTCCTCCATGACCTGCAGGATGTCGCCGTTCCACTCCATCGCGAGGTCGACTTCGCCCGCCAGCAGAAGGTCCTGTCCGTTGTCCGGGGCAAAGGCGGTGATGCGCGGCTTTTGCGCGATCAGCAGCGCCTCGGCCTCGGCGAGGTTCTCGTCGGTCCAGTCGTTGAGCGAATGCCCGCGCGTCTTCATCGCGAGCTGCAGGACCGTCGTCGGTTCGCTCATCAGCGCGATGCGCCCGGCGTATCGATCGGATGCGAGCAGGTCCGACCAGGAGTCGGGCGCGGCATCCACGGCGGACTTCCGGTAGCCGATGCCGATCGTGCCCCACATGTAGGGCAGGGAGAACGTGCGACCCGGATCGAAGGCCGGGTCCATGAACAGCGGGTCGACGTTCTCGATGTTCGGGATCTTCGCGTGATCGAGCGGCAGTAGCAGATCGGCCATGCGCATCTGCTCGACGTAGTCGTTGCTCGGCACGATCACGTCGTAGCCCGGGTTGCCACCGCGGAGCTTGGCGAACAGTTCGGCGTTGTCCGCGAACAGGTCGTACTGCACCTCGATGCCGGTCGCCGCCTCGAACTCCTCGAGCGTGGTCTCGCCGATGTAGGTGTCCCAGTTGTAGAAGTTCACCTCGCCGTCGGCGGCGAAGGCGCCCGCGGGCAGCTTGAGACTGATGCCGGCGGCCGCCGCGCCCATCAGGAAGCGTCGGCGGCCGTGCGCGGGGTGGCGTTGTCGGTTCATGCGGGCATTCTCCAGTAGGCGGGCGCGACGCGGCAGTGCCGCCGATGTTATCTCACCCGGCGCGGCGCCGCCGGCCGACGCGATCGATCACGCCGAGCCCGCCTGCGCTCGCCAGCGAGTGACAGCCGAGCCATCGAGACGCCGGTCCGGGCAGCAGCCGGTGCACGGGCGTCTCGCGATACAGCGCAGGAGTCAGCTCGTCGATGCGGGCGAGGTTGATTCCGTGACCGTAGCGCACCGCACCGTACTGGTTCGGGCGGTAGCGATGGCCGCCGTCCTCGAACAGCGGGCCCGCCATGCGGGCGCGGTCGACACCGGTGACGACCGGGTTCAGCGCGTGCGGGGTCCACGGTCCTTCCAGCGCGTCGGCGAAGTAGATCAGGAGTTCGTCTCGCTCGTCGACGACGCGATGGGTGAAGCGGTTCGTGAAGAGCCACCAGCGTCCGTCATGGCGATGCAGGGTGCTGTCCGCGAGATCGACGTCCGTGAGGATGTCGAGCGCGAGTTCCCAGCGGTCCGGGAAGCGCGTCGCGCGGTACAGGCTCACCGCACGGCGCGCGGCGGTCTCGGGCAGCATCCAGTGCTCCCCCGCGTGCTCGAACACACAAGGGTAGGAGAGATGGAAGGGCTCCTTCAGCGCCAGGCGCGGCGTCTCGATCAGCGCGCCGTGGTCGTCGATCCGGGCGGTGCAGACATGGGCATGCGGCTCGCCGTGCATCAGTTCCTCGAAGAACAGGTGAGTCTCGCCATCGCGACGGCACAGGTGCGGGTCGGCCCAGATACGATCCGTCGGGGGTTCGATCGCGCGCCAGTCGTCGAGGGGCGTGCTCTCGACTTGCGCGAGAAGCCCGGGCGCGGAGGGTGCGACCGCCGTGTCGGTCGGCGAACGTTGTCCGGTCGCGGCCAGCTGCCAGGCCTCGTCGTGGAAGCGTCCGCGGACGCGCGACACGCTCTGGCGTGCGACCAGACGGAGCGCGGCACGCAGCTCGCCGCTGCGCGCTTCGCCCTCCGCCGCGTCGAGCCGAGCGTCGCGAGCCTCCGTATCGTCGGAGGCCAGGCTCGCCGTCTCCACGGCCTGCGGGTCGTGGCCGGCGGCCAGCCAGTTCAGTCGCGAGACCAGCACGGCGGGCAGTGCGCGAAAGGCAGCTCCCGAGAGGTCGGTGATCGAATAGCTCTGCCGCGGCAGGGCGTGCGCGGCGAAGCGGCGCCATGGATCCGTCGGGCGCGTCGCGTCCCGACGCCACAGGCACAGCTGGAACAGCGACGCCCGGTCGAGCAGCGCCCGCTCGACGCGCTGCTCCAGGGTCGCCACGCGAGCCGACCACAGCGGCGTGCCCGGGGCGAGCCGCCGCTCTAAAGCCGGATCGCGCGCGCCGACATCGAGCAGGACGTCGACCGTGTCGGGTTCGAGCGCCTCGACCCGGACGACCGGGACGGCGTCGAGCGACGCGGGCAGTGGCGTGGGCCGGCGGGCGTGCGGATCGAAGCGCGGACGGTCCACCAGCGACGAACGCAGCAGTGCGCGGGCGCGACGATCGGTCGACGGTCCTGTTACCGCGATTGAATCACCGCCACCGACAGCCGCTATCATCCCCAGCTGCAGCGCCAGATGCGGATGTCCCGCGAGGCGCTCGATCAGATCGACGACCCAAGCCTCGGGCGCCGGGCCGGACAGCAGAACAGCGACGCGCAGGCTCGGCCGCGCGGACCCGTCTTCGGAACCGTGAACGATCCGGGATGTCGCAGACGCGCTTTCGGACGCCGGACTTCTCGCGGGCATGGAATTCGCTGTGCCTCCGGCCGATTTATACTGCCGTGGGAATTGATGAGAAGGGGAGAACGCGGATGTCCGTTCAAACGGCGCCAATGGACTGGGACGACAACGAGTATGCCTCGTTCGGGCTCGTACCGCAGGTGGGACGCCACGGCTACCACGAGCGCGAGATGTTCGATCCCGAGCGCATCGTAGCGCTGCTCGATCGTTATCCGCGCCGACGCCTGCAGGCGTTCACGATGGGCGAGGACCCGACGCGTCGCGAGGACTGGAGCGCGGTCGACATCGACCCGGCGACCAGCGGCGAGGCGCTGTGGCGTGCCGTCGAGAACGGGCGACTGTGGCTGAACGTGACGCAGATCGAGCTGCACGACGAGGAATACGCCGCGCTCATCGCGGGCATGTACGCCCATCTCGACGAGCACTGCCCGCACCTCGGCGGGCCGCGTCCGAACTTCAGCACGTTGCTGATCAGTTCGCCCGGCGCCCAGGTCTACTACCACCTCGATGCGGAGCCGAACATGCTGTGGCACCTCCGAGGCCGCAAGCGCGTCTGGATCTACCCCGCGATGGACACGAGGTTCGTGCCGCAGTCCTACCTCGAGGACATCTACGCCGGCGAGGTCGACGAGAACCTGCCCTACGATCCGGCCTTCGATCAGGAAGCCGAGGAGTTCCTGCTCAGTCCCGGTGACATCGCGTCGTGGCCGCACAACGGTCCGCACCGCATCGTCAACGAGGACATGAACGTCTCGCTGGCGACGAGCTACTACACACCGAACATCTATCGTCGTCAGTACGTGCAGCTCGCCAACCGCTTTCTTCTGCGCGGGCTGGGGGTGAAGTCTCGCAGCATGGACGAGAAGGGCGTGGTGCCGTCGCTGAAGCGCTTCACGTTCCGCGTGATCAACAAGGTGCGCCCGTTCCCCCGGCGCAATCGATCGGCGGACTACGTGACCGACCTGCAGATCGATCCCGATGCACCGCTCGGCCTGCGGCGTCTGGACACGCCGCGTCACGCCTCCTTCTCGGCGCAGGCGCCATCGGTCGCGCCGCCTGCCGTAGCGGCACAGGCGACGACGGCCTCGGTCGCGGGCTGACCGACGACCGGCGCGAACCGCCGTTCGGGGCGCGTTCGCTCGTGCGACGATCAGCCGGGACGCCGGTCCGCAAGCGTCGCGAGCGACTCTCGCCAGGCGTGTGTCGTGCGGCTGAACGCCGAGAGCCAGGGCAGCCAGCCGGCCACGCCGGCGGCCGGTGCGGCGATCGATCCGACGCCGGTACCGCAGACGACATAGCCGGCGCGTTCGAACACGGCGCTCGCCCGCGCGAGATGCAGCTGCGACGTGACGAGACGAATGCGCGGGTGATCGGCCGGCGGCAGCAGCCTCGTCAGTTCGCGCGCGTTCTCGCGGGTCGATCGACTGCGCGATTCGACGAGGACGTGCTCGTCGTCGATGCCCCGGTCGAGCAGCACCTGTCTCATCAGATCCGCCACGGTGCGCCCGTTGTCCCCGCCGCCGAGCAGGAGGAAGCGGGTCGCGGGGGCGGCAAGGTCGGCGGCGCGCTCCACGCGCTGCAGCGAGTCGCGGTGAAGGAGCTCGTAGGCGCTGTCGCTCTGTCGCCAGGCGTCCATGCCACCACCGGGAATCACCATCGGCAACGGCGAGGCGGCTTCCGCGAGCCTCGCATCGCTCTCCGCTCGGGGAAGATCGACGTCGTCCGGGCAGTCGCTCGGGCCGCTACGCACGACTTCCAGCCGCCCGACCAACGCGTTGGCCGGCACCGGTGAGCCCGCGATCCAGAGCGCGAGAACGGTCGCGAGCGCCGCGAGTCGTGGCACGGCGCCTGCAGTGTCCGGCCGCATGAGCGACAGCAGGGTCAGCAAGGAGAGCAGTGCGAGCGCGCCGAGCGGTTGCAGTACCCAGTCGAACAGCAGCGCGAACATCTCAGCGCCCGCGCTCGAGATACGGCTCGTCGACGACGAGCGTGCGCTCGACGCGCTCGCCGAGGACTGGGCGCGCCTCGCGGACGGCACCCTCGGTCCGCACGCGGGCCTGTTCGGTGGCTGGGACTGGAACCGCCTGTGGTGGACGCATTATGGACACCTCGGCACCTTGCACGTGCTGGTCTTGTCGGCGGGCGGGGTCGTCCGCGGGATCGCGCCGTTCTACCACACCCGCTCGCGCCTGCTCGGCGTCCTGCCGCTTTCCACCTTGCGGTTCGTGGGCATCGGGGGTGACACGTCGCCGGACGATCTCGACCTGCTGGCCGAACCCGCGTGGCGGGAACGGGTCGCGGAGACCGTCGCCACCTATCTCCTGGACGGACGGCTCGTCGAGCGCGTCGAGCTTCGTGATCTCCCGGACGACTCGGTCTTCGCCGCGCGGCTCGTGGCACTGGCGAACGCGCGAGGCATCGCCGAGCACCGTCGCGTGGCGTCGCGTCGAGTGGGCGCCTTGCCCGATAGCGTCGAGGGCTGGCGGGCGGCGAGCGGACGCAATGCGCGCAAGCAGCGAAAGCGTCGGCTGAACCGCCTGGCCGAGCTGGGCGAGTCACGCTTCCGGGTTTGCGAGACGCCCGAGGCGCTCGCGACGGGTCACGCTGCGCTCGTTCGCTTGCATCGCGCGCGACGCGAGAGCCTGGGGCAGTCGGGCGGATTCGACTCGCCCGACTACGTCGCGTTCCATCTGGACGTGATGCGCGCACTGCTCGCCCGTGACGAGCTGCGGCTCGGCATGCTGATGCTCGACGGCGAGGCCATCGCGGTCGAATACGCCTTCCTCGTCGACGGCACGCTCATGTTCTTCCAGACCGGCTTCGATCCCGCCCACGACAAGATCGGCCCCGGCCATTTACTGATGAACTGGCTGATCGAGCGCGAGATCGACGCGGGCACCCGGCGCCTCGATCTGCTCAAGGGCGACTACGCCTACAAGGACGGCTACGCGAAGGATAGCCGCCGCTCGCAGACTCTCGACCTGTGCCTGCGGCCGTGGCTGTCTCGACTGGTTCGCCGCATTCGGCGCGGCCTGCCGGGGCGAACGTCCTAGGGGGTCTCGCGACGCTCCGTCCGGCCCCGATCGCCGAGCACCCGGGCCAGCCTGCGCGCGATGAACGCCCGGCTCGTCAGCCGCGGGGCCAGGGTCATCAACCGGTTCGCGAGACCGGGCACGTGCACGGGACGTCGACCGAGACGATCGAGCGCCTCCCGGGCGACACGCGTGGGCGTCATCGAGCCACGGCCCGCGCCGGGCCGCCCGCTCGCGTCGAAGAAGCCGGTGTCGGTGCGGCCGGGGGCGAGGGCGAGGACCTCGACGCCGCTGCCGCGTACTTCCGCCGCGATCGCCTCGGCGAGCAGCAACTCGAAGGCCTTGGTCGCGCCGTAGACCGCGTAGTTCGGCGTGGGCATGAAGCCCGCGATGCTGGCCGTGAAGACGACGCCGCCCGTGCCGCGCGAAAGCATCGCCGCCAGCAACCGGTGCGTCAGTTCGAGCGTGGCCCGGCAGTGCAGGTCGACCATGCGGAGCATGAGCTCGAGCGGCGTGTCGACGAAGCCCTGTCCATCGCTGCCGATCCCCGCGTTGTTGACCAGCAGATCGACCTGGACGGCATCGGCGGCCAGCCGCGCGACCAGGCCGGCGGCGGCGTTCGGCGCCGAGAGATCGCAGGCGTGAGTGTGGACCGGGATGCCGTGGTCGGATCGCAACGACGTCGCCAGCGCCTCCAGCGCTTGCGTCCGCCGCGCGACGAGCACCAGATCGTGTCCGCGTTCCGCCAGTTCGCGCGCGAAGGCTTCGCCGATGCCGCTCGACGCCCCGGTGACGAGGGCGGTCACGCCTGGCGCGCGCGGCGCCGTCCGCGGCGGGCCCGGCGAGCATCACCCTCGGCACCGCCCTCGCCGTCGGTGGGGCGAGCCGGCAGCGCGACCGCTCGAGCGAGTTCGGGGAAGTCGTCGACCTTGTGCGGGAAGGCCATCGCGTTCACGAAATGTCGCTGGAACTCGGGCTCGACCGCGGTCTCCACCTTCTCGACGCCGCGCACCACACGCTCGATGGTCCGGCGCGCCTCCCGATCGAGCAGGGCCGTGCGGGCGCCGGTGCCGGCGGCGTTCCCCGCCGAGCTCACCGCTTCCAGCGCGCAGTCCGGAATCAGGCCGAGCACCATGGCGTACTTGACGTCGATGTGACTCCCGAAGGCCCCGGCGAGCCGGATGCGCTCGACCCGCTCGATGCCGAGCCGGTCCATCAGCAGCCGCACTCCGGCGTACAGCGCGGCCTTGGCTAGCTGGATCTGGCGGACGTCGTTCTGGGTGACGCGCACGGTCACGCCGCCGCTCGCGGCCGCGTCGTGCAGTACGTAGGAGAAGGTGCGACCGTCGGCGACGACTCGCGGCGAGCGTGCGGCGAGCTCGCCGCGAACCACGCCGTCGGCGTCGATGATGCCGGCGAGGAACATCTCGGCCACCACTTCGATGATGCCCGAGCCGCAGATGCCGGTGATGCCGACGCCGTCGACGTCGGCCGCGTAGCTGTCGGAGTCGGACCAACCCTCACGGCCGATCACCGAGACGCGCGGCTCGAGCGTGTCCGGGTCGATCCGCACGCGCTCGATCGCCCCCGGCGCAGCGCGCTGGCCCGCGGCGATCTGGGCGCCCTCGAAGGCGGGGCCGGTCGGGCTCGAACAGGCGAGCAGCCGGTCGCGGTTGCCCAGCACGATCTCCGCGTTGGTGCCGACGTCGACGATCAGCGTGAGCGGCTCCGCCTCGTCCGGGCGTTCGGCCAGCATGACGCCCGCCGTGTCCGCGCCGACGTGTCCCGCCACGCAGGGCAGGAGGTAGGCGCGGGCCTCGGGATGAGCCGCCACGCCGAGTTCGGCCGCGCCCGTGACCAGGGCCTCGTCGGTCGCGAGCGCGAACGGCGCGCCGCCGAGTTCGACGGGGTCGATGCCGAGCAGCAGATGGTGCATGACCGGATTGGCGACGAGCACGAGCTCGAGCACGTCCTCGCGCGGCACCTCGGCCTCGGCGCAGACCTCGCCGAGCAGACCGTCGATCGCGCCGCGCACCGCGGCGGTGAGCTCGACGTCGCCGCCGGGATTCATCATGACGTGGGACACGCGGCTCATCAGATCCTCGCCGAAACGGATCTGCGGGTTCATCGCGCCCCCGCTCGCGAGCACACCGCCCTTCGACAGGTCGCAGAGGTGCGCGGCGATCGTGGTCGAGCCGACATCGACCGCGAGGCCCAACGCGCGCTCGTGGAAACCGGGGTGGACGGCGAGGATCTCCTGCCCTTCGCGCACCGCCACGGTCACGCGCCAGTCGCCCTTCCGAAGCGTCTTCTGCAGCCCCCTCAGCACGCCCAGTCCGCAGTCGAGATCGTGCAGGTCGTGATCGCGCGCGAGCGCTTCCCGAAGCCGTCGGAGATCGCCGGACGGCTCGTGCATGTCGGGCTCCCGCACGTCGACGACGTGCAGGCGCACCGAGGGGTTCAGCGTCAGTACCTCGTCGCCGACTTCCTTGCGGATGACCTGTCGGTGTACCTGACTCTCGGGTGGCACGTCGACGACCAGGTCGCCGAGGATGGTCGTCTGGCAGCCTAGACGGCGCACATCGACGAAGGCCCCGTGAATGCGCTCGTAGCGGGCTTCCACGCGTGTGCCTTCGCCCGCGTGTTCCGCCCGGGCGAGCAGACCGAGCTTCGGGAACTCGCCGGCCGGCAGGCGCACCTGACAGCGGCCGCAGAGCCCGCGACCGCCGCACACGGAGTCGAGATCGACGCCAAGCTCGCGCGCGGCCTGCAGCACCGGCGTGCCGACATCGAAGGTGCCACGCTTGCCACTCGGCATGAACGCGACGCGCGCACGCCGCGTCGGCGCCTCGGCGGTGTCATCCGTGTCGTGCTTCTCGCTCATGCGGTCGTGATCGGCTCCGATGCGACGCCGTCAGGCCGCCGGTCGTCGACGCTTGCTCTGGCGCCGTCCGCGGCCGGCGCCGTCCGGGTCGGCGCCTTCGGCCACCGGCGCACGGTACTTCCGGATCCAGGCGAGGCAATCCGCATCGTTGCCCATGAGAACGTCGGCGGCCATCACCGCCCGCATGACCTCGTCGTGACAGGGGTTGGTGATCGCCGAGGTCATGCCGGCGCTGGCTGCCATGGCGAGGAAGGCACCGTTTATGCCGTTTCGCTCGGGCAGGCCGAAGCTCACGTTGGACGCGCCACAGGTCGTGTTGCAGCCGAGATCGCGACGGATGCGACCGAGGATGTCGAATACCTGTCGCCCGGCCGTGCGCATCGCGCCGATGGGCATGACCAGGGGGTCGATGACCACATCGGCGGCGGGAATGCCGTGGTCGGATGCCCGCTCGACGATCTTCTTCGCCACCTTGAAGCGCTCGTTCGGGTCCTCCGAGATGCCGGTCTCGTCGTTCGAGATCGCGACGACCGCGGCACCGTACTTGGCGACGAGGGGCAGCACCCGTTCGAGGACCTCGTCCTCGCCCGTCACCGAGTTGACCAGCGGCTTCCCCTGGTAGACGGCGAGGCCGGCTTCGAGCGCCTCGATGATCGAGGAGTCGATCGAGATCGGGATGTCGCTGATCGACTGCACGAGCTGGATCGCCTTGGCAAGCAGGGCCGGTTCGTCGGCCAGCGGGATGCCGGCGTTGACGTCGAGGAGGTGGGCGCCCGCCGCGATCTGGTCGCGGGCGTCGCTCTCGACGCGAGAGAAGTCACCGGCCTTCATCTCCTCCGCGAGGATCTTCCGACCCGTCGGGTTGATGCGTTCGCCGATGATGGTGAACGGGCGGTCGGGGCCGATCACGTGCTCGCGTGTGGCCGAGCTGATGATGGTGTCGGTCATGGGGTGTTCTCGCGGACAGGGATTGCGGGACGAGGGGGTCTGAAAGGGGGGCGGGCGGCGGCCGACGTCAGGAGTCGGCCAGGTTGGCGGCCAGCTCTTCGGCGGAGTCTTCGGCCAGCTCTTCAGCCTGGCGTTCTCGCTGGCGTTCGACATCGACGTTGCCGTCGTACTGGCCGGGGTGCCAGGGCACGCGGCCGCCGAGCACGCCCGAGCGCTCGACCAGCTCGGGCACCCGCGCCTCCTGGCGGTAGGCCATGACGTGCAGGCCGTGCACACCGGGCAACTCGCGAATTTCCTGCATCAGCTCGATGCACAGACGGATGCCTTCCTCCTTCGGATTCTCCGCGCCGGCGAGCCGCGCGATCACCGCGTCGGGGATGTGCACGCCGGGCACGTTGGCGCGGATCCAGCTCGCCGTGCGGGCCGAGGCGAGCGGCCCGACGCCGACGAGCATGAACACCTTGTCCTCGAGGCCGAGTTCGCGAACCGCGGTCAGATACGCCTTCAGGCGCGGCACGTCGTAGCAGTACTGGGTCTGCACGAACTGCGCACCGGCGGCGACCTTCTTCGCGAGGCGTCCGGGTCGCCAGTCGTACGGTTCGACGAAGGGGTTCGCCGCGGCGCCGAGAAACACGCGCGGCGGCGACTCGAGCTTTCGCCCGCTCTGGAAGGTGGCCTCGTCACGCATGGTGCGCGCGATCTCGAGCAGCGACATGCAGTCGAGATCGAACACGGGCTTGGCCTCGGGATGGTCCCCGGTCTGTACGCCGTCTCCCGACAGGCAGAGCATGTTGGCCACCCCCATGGCCGAGCCACCGAGGATGTCGCCCTGGATGGCGATGCGGTTCTTGTCCCGGCAGGAGATCTGCTGGATCAGCGCGTAGCCGAGGCGCGTGAGCAACGCACAGACGGAGAGGCTGCCCATGTGGCAGTGGGCACCGCTGCCGTCGGTCGCGTTGATGGCGTCCACCGCCCCGTCGAACAGCGCGGCGCGTTCGTAGACCGCGTTCGGGTCGGCGCTGTCGGGCGGCGCCAGCTCGCTGGTGACGACGAACTTGCCGGCGCGAAGCAGCCTTTCCAGCCGCCCGGGCGAACTGTGCCCGGGCAGGATCGGCAGCGGATAGCCCGGGACCGGTTCGTCGTCGAACCGGTGAGCGTCGGCGCTCATGTTCTCCGTCCGTCGGTGCCCGTCGGAGCCAGCACGCGGTCGGTATCGGCGGACGGGGCGTCGTCGGCGGCCGTGGCCCCGGCGCGGTCCGTCGTCGTGCCGGTCGGGCGGTCCGCCCGGCCGCGCATCCTGCCCGCCGGGCTCGCGTTCAGTGGACGAACCGGCACGACGTTGCCGATCTCCATCTCGGAGGTCTTGCTCGCGGTCTTCTCGCGCACCACGCGCAGCCAGGACGAACTGCCCCGCAGGCGATGATCGACCGCGAACTGCACCGTGTGGATCGCCTCGCCGTCGCGCATGCGCCTCGCGCCCTCCCAGCCCTCGACCCAGACGCAGCGCATGTCCGGCTCGACCTCGCAGAAACCGTCCGGGCGGACGCCGCCACAGGGACCGTTCCGGATCGTCTTCGGGCAATTCATCGGGCAGGACATGCCGGTGCTCGACAGCGCGCACTGGCCGCACATGCGGCAGTCGAACAGCGCGCCCTTGACCGCTCGCTCGACGGCGGCGACCGGTTTCTCCAGACGCTCGTGCCCGACGCGTTCGAGCAACGGCGCGGCTTTCAGCAAGGTGCGTTCGACGAGTGCGTAGGTGCGCTCCATCAGGCGGGCATGACGAACGGACCAGCGGCGGATGATGTACATGGCGCTTCCTATTCCGGCACGTGGCCCTTGGCCTTGACCGTGCGCTCGAGCCGCTCGTGGTCGAAGGCCGCCTCGAGCTCGGCGGCGGCCGCGTCGGCCTCGCGCTTCAGATCCGCGCTGCAGGGGCTGCGCTCGCGCCGCCAGTCTTCCATGTAGGCGTCGCTGCCGCCCTTGCCGGCGCGCATCGCCGCCCGGTCGATCGCGTGCTGGAAGCGCTCGGCCAGCATGACCTTCTCGGCCTTTCGTCCGGCCTTCGCCATCACCTGAGAAGGGATGTCGCGCCAGTAGATGCGGATGAGTTCGGGCATGCCGGGAGGTATCGGTCGGGTCGGTGGAAGGGAAGGGGCGAGCAGGTTCGTTTCGCTCAGGCGGCGACGACGTCGATGGCGCGCAGGGCGTCGGCGAACGGCGCGAGGCCAGTGGGCTGAACCACGAGCGGCAGCTCGAGCGCGCGAGCGGCGGCCTCGGCCTCCGGCAGCGCGCGCTCGCCGTCCTGAGAGAGATACACGAGACGGGTGTAGTGCGCGAAATAGATCTCGCGAAGTTCCGGATGCCGACGGATGCCGAGTTCCTCCATCACCAGCCGTTCGAAGTTCGCGGCGAGGTAGTCGGTCAGGTAGAAGGTGCCCGGCTCGGGCTCGGCCAGCGCCGCGAAGGTCTCGACGCCCGCGAAGAAGGCGTAGCAGTGCGCGCCGGGCAGACGCCCGACGCCGTGGCGCTCGAGCATCGCGTCGAGTTGCCCGCCGGTTCCGCAGTCGCCGTAGGCGACGAGCACGCGCGCATGCGTCGTGCGCGCGGCGAGGATCTTCTCCTCCACGCCGGGCACGATGCGCTCGGGTGTGTTGTGCCAGTGCGCCGGCAGGCAGGCGATGTCCGCGTGGTGCCAGTCGTTCGCGCCGAGCACCGCGACGAGCTCGCGCGCGAGCGCGCCGCAGGCGACGATCAGCGTGCGGGATCGGGCGGTGGTCATGCGGGGAGCCTGCTCGGGCCGGCGCCGGGCGTCAGCCCGCGGCAACGCGTTGCTGGCGCCGCTCGGCCACGAGCGACTTCGCGGTCTCGACGGCGACGGCGGCATCCCGGCAATAGGCATCCGCGCCGACCGCATCACCGAACTCCTCGTTCAGCGGCGCACCGCCCACGAGCACGATGAAGTCGTCCCGGAGGCCCTGCTCCTGAAGCGTATCGATGACGACCTTCATGTAGGGCATGGTCGTCGTGAGCAGGGCGGACATGCCGAGGATGTCGGGCTTGTGTTCCTCGAGCGCGGCCAGGTAGTTCTCGACCGGGTTGTTGATGCCGATGTCGATGACCTCGAAGCCTGCCCCCTCGAGCATCATCCCGACGAGGTTCTTGCCGATGTCGTGGATGTCGCCCTTGACGGTGCCGATCACCACCTTGCCGATGGACTCGGCACCGGTCTCGGCGAGGAGGGGGCGCAGGATGGTCATCCCGCCCTTCATGGCGTTCGCCGCCATCAGCACCTCGGGCACGAACAGGATGCCGTCGCGGAAATCGATGCCGACGATGCGCATGCCTTCCACCAGCGCCTCGTCCAGTACCCGGCTGGGGGTCCAGCCACGACCGAGCAGGATGTCGGTGCCCTCCTCGATCTCCTCCTTCAGGCCGTTGTAGAGGTCGTCGTGCATCTGCTCGACCAACTCACCGTCGTCGAGTTCGGCGAGGACGATGTCCTCTTCGTCGTCCATGTTTTCCGGGTCGGCCATGCTGATGTTCCTTCTGATCCTGCGCCCCCGCATGGTAGCGACGCGGACAGGCGCGCCGTTAGCGCGCGATGGCGCGGTCGCGACCCATAACCGTTCCACTTGCGACACGTCGATGCGTCCGGCGTCACGAAGTCGGTGGATCCGGGCAGTCGATCACGGTACGGCACGCCATCGCGTCAGGTTCTAGCGGCCCCGGAACCCGGGCGTCCGGCGGGTCCGGAAGGCGTCGAGCCCCTCGGCGAAGTCGGCCGTCGCCCCGCTGGCCCGCTGGTAGTCACGTTCCAGATCGAGCTGCTCGTCCAGGGTCCGGGACTGCCCGAGCAGCAACAGCTGCTTGGTGAAGGCCAGGCCGGCCGTCGCACGAGTGGCGAGGCGGCCGGCGAGCGCGCGGCTTTCCTCCGCCAGCCGCTCGTCGTCGACCGTGCGCCAGATCATGCCCATCGCCTCGGCGCGCTCGGCCGATACGGGCTCCCCCGTCAAGGCCAGTGCACGCGCGCGCGCAAGACCGATGAGCCGGGGCAAGACCCAGGTGCCGCCCGCGTCCGGCACGAGACCGAGCTGCTCGAACGACTGGATGAAGGACGCCGAGCGGGCCGCGATCACGATGTCACAGGCGAGCGCGATATTCGCCCCTGCGCCTGCCGCGACGCCGTTGACGGCCGCGATCACCGGCAGATCGAGCGTCGCGATCGCGCGGACCAGCGCGTTGTAGTCCCGCTCGACGACCTCGCCGAGGGCGCCGCGCGCGCAGGCTGCGGCATCGACCTCGGCGAGGTCCTGGCCGGCCGAGAACGCCCGACCCGTTCCGGTGAGGAGCACGCAGCGGACGGCACCGTCGGCTGTCCGCACGGCCGAGAGGGTCTCGCGCAGCTCTGCGTGCACCGCAGCCGTCAGGCTGTTCAGGCGCGCGGGGCGCGCGAGCGTGATCGTCAGGACGCCGGCTTCGTGCGCGAGCGTCAGTTCATCCGTCTCGGGAAGCCGCACGCGGCGGGCCCTCAGTTGACCCCGCGTGGTTTGGCCGAGCGGAACAGGCTGGCGAGCAGCACCAGCAGGAAGGCGCCGAGCAGCGCACGCAGCAGGTAGTCCGGGGAACTCGTCTCGACGATGGACGCGCGCCCGAGCAGCACCGGAAAGAAGGCGCCGAGCGACGCGCCGACCACCCCGAGCAGGATGTTCACGACGAACACTCCGCGGCGGCCGCGCAGCACCACGGCGGCGACGCCACCGAAGACGATGCCGATGAGGAGCATGAGGATCAGGTTCGCGACGGGCAAGGGCATCTCCTTGGGCGAGGCACGGGACGGGCCCTGTACTTTACCTGTCCGGGAGCTGTAAATGATGCAGTCTCGGGCGCCGATGAGTGCCGCGGTGTCTACGGTGGGCGCCCGAGCGCCTGGACGAGAACGCCCTTCATGAATGCACCGCGAATCACTGTCTTCCTGTTGTGTACCGTCTTCGGTCTCGTCGGCAGCGTGCTGGCTGAGGAGGCGGCGAAGGAGGCGAAGCCCGCCGATGCCGACGTCGGCGAGGCCTCCTACAATGTCGCCGACTGCGAGTCCGCCGAGGCGGAGGGCGCGGAGAACGAAAAGGACGACGATTCGGACGGCGAGGGCGACATAAACGACTGCGAGGACGTGGTCAAGTAGGGAGTCGACGACGCCGACCCCGGGCTGTCCGATCAGCGAGATCGTCAGCCCGCGGTCGCGGCCAGCGGTCGGTCGGACCCGAGAAGCTTGTGCACCTCGTTGACCGCGAGGGAGAGCATCGCGAAGTCGACGTCCCCGCTCGCCTTCATGTCGCTGATCAATGCCCGGTACTTCACGACCGAGCCGGACCGTTCGCCCGCCCAGGCACCGACGCGTGCCCGCGCTTCGTGCTCCGCGGACGTCGACCCGACCACCTCGGCCGCCAGGTGGCGCTGCTGGTAGTGCAGGTCCGAGCGAAGCTCGCTCGTCGCGAGTGCGTGCCAGTGCGATCCCGCGCGAAGCTCTCCGATGCGGTCGCGCAGCCAGGCCAGGTCGAGGTGATGGCCCAGCTCGAAATAGATGGACGCGGTGTCGGCCACCGGACAGTCGAGCGAGCGGGCGATCTCCACCACATCGAGCGAAGAGGACATCGGCACGACGCGCGCCACGTCGAGCGCGAGTGACGCGGGCACCCCTGCCGCGGTAAAGAAGGCGAGCCGTTGCTCGAGCGTTTCCCGCTGCGGCTCGGCGAGGCATTCCGGCATCGCCTCGACCAGTTCGTCCAGACCGACGCGGAAGCGTTCGATCGTCGCCTCGATGCCCTCGGTCGGTCGACGCGAGCGAAGCAGCCAGTGCGTCGCCCGCTCGACGAGGCCCTGTACGAGGATCTGCATGCGGTACTGGATGTCGGCGGACACCTGGTTGTCCAGCGACTCTATCGCGCCCCAGAGCGCCGGCATCCGGAACGCGTCGCGCACGATGGTGAAGGCGCGCGCCACATCGCCCGGGCTGGCGGCGAGTTCCTGCCCCATTCGATAGGCGAAGGTCGGACCGAGCCGGTTGACGAACTCGTTGGTCAGCACCGTCGCGACGATCTCCCGTCGGAGGCGGTGGCGCCGGATGCCGTCCGCGAACGACTCACGCAGCGCGGACGGGAAGTAGTCGATCAACACTTCTTCCAGGGCCGGGTCGTCGGCCAGCGAGCTCGCGAGCAGTTCGTCGTACATCGTCATCTTGCTGTAGGAGACGAGCACCGCGGTCTCCGGGCGCGTCAGGCCACGCTCGTCGGCGAGCCGTTCGGCGATCTCCTCGGCATTGGGCAGGTATTCGATGGCGCGGTCGAGGCGAGCGCTCCCCTCGAGAAACAGCATGAACCGTGATTGCTCCGACAAGGCGCCCGGCCCGTTCGTCTGACACAGATCGATGCACTGGGTCTGGAGGTAGTTGTCGCGCAGCACGAGTTCACCGACCTCGTCGGTCATCGATGCCAGCAGGCGGTCCCGTCCGCTGTTCGTCATGTCGTCGGCGGCGACCGCGGCGTTCACCAGGATCTTGATGTTGACCTCGTGGTCCGAGCAGTCGACGCCCGCCGAGTTGTCGATCGCGTCGGTGTAGATCAGGCCCCCGTTCGCGGCGAACTCGATGCGCCCGCGCTGGGTGAAGCCGAGGTTGCCGCCCTCGCCGACGACCCGGCAGCGAAGCTCGCCCCCGTCGATGCGAAGCACGTCGTTCGCCCGGTCCGCCGCCTCCGCGTGCGTCTCGGTGACAGCCTTGACGTAAGTGCCGATTCCGCCGTTCCACAGGAGATCGACAGGCGCCTTCAGGATCGCCGAGATCAACGCGTTCGGCGTCATCGCCTCCTCCTCGATGCCGAGCACCTCGCGCGCCTCGGCGGAGAGCGCGATGCGCTTGTCGCTTCGGGAGTAGATGCCACCACCCGCCGAGATCAGCGAGGCGTCGTAGTCGGACCAGCTCGACCGGGGCAGGGCGAACAGTCGCGCGCGCTCGTCGAAGGAGGCCGCGGCATCCGGTGTCGGGTCGATGAAGACATGCTGGTGGTTGAACGCCGCGACGAGGCGGATCTCGCGCGAGAGCAGCATGCCGTTGCCGAACACGTCGCCGGCCATGTCGCCGATCCCGACGGCCGAGAACGCCTCGCTCTGCGTGTCCAGGCCGAGATCGCGGAAGTGACGTTTCACCGACTCCCAGGCGCCACGCGCGGTAATCCCCATCTTCTTGTGGTCGTAGCCGACCGAGCCGCCGGAGGCGAAGGCGTCCCCGAGCCAGAACCCGTATTCGGCGGAGACCGCATTGGCGTGATCGGAGAAGGTGGCGGTGCCCTTGTCGGCGGCGACGACGAGGTAGGGATCGTCGTTGTCGTGGCGCACCACGTCTGCCGGCGGCACGACGGCACCGTCGACGAGGTTGTCGGTCACGTCGAGAAGGCCCCGCAGGAAGGTGCGGTAGCACTCGACCACGATGTTCTGTGCGACCTCCCGCTCCTCGGGCAGGGCGCGCTTCACGTAGAAGCCGCCCTTCGAGCCGACCGGCACGATGACGGCGTTCTTGACCATCTGCGCCTTCATCAGTCCGAGCACCTCGGTGCGGAAGTCCTCTCGGCGGTCGGACCAGCGAAGCCCGCCGCGCGCGACCGGTCCGCCGCGCAGGTGCACCCCTTCGACGTCCGCCGAATACACGAAGATCTCGACCCAGGGGCGGGGGAGGGGCAGATCGGGCACGGCGCGCGAGTCGAACTTGAACGACAGCCTGGCGAGCGGGGCCCCGTCCTCGTCGCGGCACCAGGCGTTGGTGCGGAGGGTGGCGAGGATCAGCGCACGGAAGGCCCGCAGGATCCGGTCCTCGTCCAGGCTCGCGACCTCGTCGAGGGCGGCATCGATGCGCGCCTCGATCGCGTGGGTGTCGTCGGCGCCGTCGCCCGCGGGATCGAAGCGACGCTCGAACAGTTCCACCAGCAGGCGAGCGATGGGCGCGTTGGCGACGAGGCTGTCGATCATGTAGGCCTGGGAGAACGGCACGCGGGTCTGCAACAGGTACTTGCAGAGCGCGCGCAGCAGCACGACCTGTCGCCACTCGAGCGAGGCGACGAGGATCAGGCGGTTGAAGCCGTCATCCTCGACCGCGCCGGACCAGATCTCCCCGAAGGCCTCGCTGATGCGCCGCGCCGAGGCGTCGGTCTCGCCCGCCCCGTCGGTGCCGGCAGGGACGGTGGTCGCCCCCGTGGCACCCGCGGCGGTCGCGGTGGCCGGGGCGCTCGGGCCGATGCCGGCGACGTGTTCCACCGTGAACTCGTGGATCCAGATGCGTTCCGCCCCCTGGCGGCGGATCTCGAAGGGGTGCTCCGCGACCACCCGCAGACCCATGTTCTCGATCACCGGGATGACGTCCGACAGGGAGGCGGGTTCGCGGCGCACGAACAGCTTGAAGTTGATCGTGCCGGTGTCGCTGATGATGTGCCGGTAGAAGCTCATGACCGGCGCATCGTCCGTCACGTGCGACTCGATGAAGGCGACGTCGGCGGCGGCTGCGCGCGCCGAATAGTCCTCGCGGTAGGCGGGCGGGAAGGCCTCGCCGTAGCGCGCGGCGAGCTCGATCGCGCTGGCTTCGTCGTGGCGTTCGCGCAGGCTACGCTCGAGCCGGTCACTCCAGGTGACCGATGCGCGGCGCACGCGACGTTCGATGTCGGGCCAGTCGATCTCGCGAGCGAGCGGCGGGTTCTTGCGAATCACGAAATGCAGGCGCGCGAGTTCCGATGCCGACGAGAAGCGCACGTCGAAGCTCGCGCTCTCGCCGTCGACGTGGTTGGTGAGGATGCGCTCGATGTCCAGCCGCAGCTGACGGCTGTAGCCGTCACGCGGGATGAAGACCAGGCAGTTGCAGAAGCGACCGAGCGGATCGACCGAGCTGAACAGGCGCACCTGACGGCGCTCGTGCAGATCGACGATACCGCGGGTCATCTCGAGCAGACGCGGGCTGCGCGTCTGCAGCAGCATCTCGCGGGGCAGCGCGCGAAGGGTGGCCGCGAGCGCCTTGCCGTCATGGGAATCGGGATCGGTGCCGGAACGGCCGATGACCCGCTCGATACGTCCGCGGAGCCACGGAATCTGACTCACCGCCTCGTTCTGCAGTCCCGAGACGAACAATCCGAGTATGCACTCCACCGACGTGACCACGCCGTCCGGATCGCGCTCGGCGACGAGCACCAGATCGGCCGGCTCGTCGCGCAGGAGCGGCGAGGTGCGTGCCGCCTTGCACACGATGACGCCCTCGTGCTCGTCCGTGAACATCGCCGACACGTCTGCGGCCAGGAGATCCTCGATCGACCAGGCGGTCTCGCCGATGGCCGGATCGAGCACGCCGAGCGGCGTATCGATCGTCGCGCCCGCCGTCGTGATGCCGTCGGCACCGGCACCCGTCCCGGCCGACAGACGTATCCGACCCGCACCGAGGCAGAGGAACTGGCGCTCGTCCAGCCAGCGCACGAAGTCCGCCTGATCGGCGTTCTGCAGGGTCTCCGCCAGTGCCGCCAGTCGCTCGAGCATGGCCGGCCCGTCGCGCTCGACGACACCGAGCATCTCGAACACGCGCTCGATCAGCGCCTCCAGCGCCGCATGGACCGAGCGCTCCACGCAGTCGATCTCGATGTGGATGAACGACTCCGCCTCGCCGTCGCCGTCGCCGACGGGCTCGACGCTCTGTATGCGGCCGCCCGTGTCGCGACGCAGGGCGAGAATCGGGTGGATGATCGTATGCACCCCGTGCCCGTCGGCGACGAGTGCGCCGCGCAGCGAGGACACCAGCCAGGCGCGATCCGGACAGGCGAGTTGCAGCACCGTGTGCGAGGAATGCCAGCCATCGAGTTCGAAGGCGGGGTTGCGGACGCTGCGCGCGAAGGGGGCCCCGCCGCGCTCGTCGGCGAGGCGCCAGTGGGCGAGCGCGGCGCCGGCCAGATCGTCGTCGGCGGTGGATCCGACACCGCCGTCATCGTACGAAAGATGCTCGAGCCAGAGCGCGATGAACCGCTCCAGAAGCGGGCGGCGGTCGCCTCCGGTACCACGAGGCAGCGCGGCCAGAACGGCTCCGAGCCGCTCCTCCCGACTGCGGGCGGTGGCGGGTTCGGAGTGCTCGGAGGGGGGCATCGGCGCGCTCTTGTTCGTCGGTGGCCGGGAGGGTAACACCCGAAGGTTTGCCGCTGTCGCGTGACCACCCTCCGGCTCGGCAACCGCCGCCCGTCGAGCGAAATCGTGCACCGCGGTCGTTGCGATCCCTGCCGCCGCTCCGGCAGAATCGTTCGCGTCGTCGCCTGCGGGCGTCCCCGAACCACTTGCCCATGACGCCACGTTTCTCGCGCCCGTCTTCGCTCCGGCCGACGTCGCTCCGTCTGCCGTCGCTCGGCCGCGGCGTCGCCGTCGCGCTCGTGTCTCTGGCCGTCGCCTGCACCACCGTGCAGACCACCAGACCCGGACTGATCGGCGTCGAGCGCAAGCAACGCATGTCGACGCTCGTCTCTGCCGCCGAACTCGAGCAGGGGGCGGCCACCGCCTACGCGCAGGTCATCGCGACGGCCCATCAGAAGGGTGCGCTCAACCGCGACAAGGCGCAGCTCGCCATGCTCAGAGGCATCGCCCTGCGCATCATCCCCGAGGTCACCGCCTTTCGCCCGGACGCGGTCGGCTGGGACTGGAAGGTCAACCTGATCGAGTCGGACGAGTTGAACGCCTGGGCGATGCCGGGCGGCAAGATCGCGTTCTACAGCGGCATCATCGACGGGCTGGCGTTGAACGAGGACGAGATCGCCGCGATCATGGGTCACGAGATCGCCCATGCGCTGCGTGAGCACTCGCGCGAGCGTGCCTCCGAGCAGGCGACCGCAAGCCTGTTCATCGGGCTCGGCGGGGCACTCCTCGGCGTCGGCGGTAACGCCTCGCAGGCCGCTCAGCTCGCCTACAACACGACCTTCGGGCTCAAGCACAGCCGCTCTCACGAGACGGAGGCCGATCGCATCGGCGTCGAACTCGCCGCGCGGGCGGGCTACGACCCGACGGCCGCCATCTCGGTGTGGGAGAAGATGGCGAGGGCGACCGGTGGCAAGAGCGGCCCCGAGTTCCTCTCCACCCACCCTTCCAACGAGACCCGCATCGAGGACCTTCGGGTGTACTCGGCGAAGGTCATGCCGCTGTACCGCGATCGTTCCTGAGCCTGCGATCAGTCGTCGGTCCGGCGACGCTCGGCGACCGTGAAAGCGTCGAGCGCCGCGTCGAAGTCGTGACGCTCGATCGCGAGCACCGGCACGGCCGATTCGCCTGAGTCGACGACATCGATGACGTTGAACGAGTTCGGCCGCGCGTGCCGGAGGCGGCGCGACAAGGCGGTGCCCGCGTTCAGGACCCAGAGTTCGCCACCGTTCGAGACGCTGTCGGGCTCGTCGACGCGCCGGCCGCCGCCCTGTCGCCCGACGGGCGGTCCCTCGCCCGCCCGGCGCAGGAAGGCGCGATGCTCGTGGCCACTCATGACCAGCCGCACGCCCGCGCGTCGCCAGTGCCCGAGGGTCGCGCGATCCTCGATCGGGCTGCCGTCGGCTCGCGTCGTACCGAGCGGGTGGTGGGCCACCACGATGGTGACGTTGGCCGGCGGCGCGGCCCGCGCGATCGCGGCGACCCGCAGCCTCAGCGCGCGGGTCACGCGCCCGTCGGCGTGGCGTTCGCGACGTACCGAGTTGACCGTCACCAGGCGCAGGTCCCCGTGCTCGAGCAGCGCCGTGCCGGTCGATCCGAACGCCGCCCGGTAGCGACGGAACGGCCACAGCGCCCGGGCCACGGGGTTGAGCAGCGGGATGTCGTGATTGCCGGGCACCACCACGTGGCGTCCCGGCAGCGAGGTGACGAATCGGCGTGCCGCGGCGAATTCGTGTCGCCGAGCGCGTTGGGTGAGGTCGCCGCTGACCACGACGATGTCCGGCGCGAGCGCGCGGACCGCCCGCTCCAGCGCGGCGAGCACGGCGGGCGACTCGGTCCCGAAATGCAGGTCCGACAGGTGCACGATCCGGCTCACGCCGCCTGCCCTCGGGCGGCCCGCCGGTCGGTAACGGCGAGCTCGTCACCCGCTTCGTCCGGCCGCGGAGGACGCAGCAGGTTCAAGGGGCGCGACTCGATCGACAGACACAGGGGAAGCTGCTCGCGTACCAGCTCGCCGTCGAGGGCGACCGTGATGCGACGGGCGCGACGGCGCGGCACGTCGATGTCCATGGATTCGAACAGGAAGCTCTCCAGCTCGCGCGTCTCGTGCAGCTCGCCCCGTCCGCCGCGCAGGATCATGGCGAGCAGGGTGAGTCGCCCGACCGGGTGCAGGAGCAGGGCGGCCAGCTCGTCGGCACTTTCGCCCGGCACGTCGCGCACGCCGACCAGGTCCAGCTGCAACGCGTTGTTGGCGATGATGAAGGTCGTGGCGCTCGTGCGCCGCTCGACGCCCAGGTGCCGGATCAGGAGCTCGAGCGGGCGATGGACGCGCAGCGCGCTCGCGGCGGCGGCGATGGCCGTCACGCCGCGACGCCGACCGAAGCGGCGCGCGTAGCTCTCGCGCTCCGACAGCAGCCGCGCGTACAGCCCGATGCTCGCGTTCACCAGGAAGCGTCGCTGGTTCAGCCGGGCGATACGGATCGGCCGCGGCGTACCGTGTACCAGCAGCTCGAGTGCCGCGTCCAGCGTGTCCGGTATGCGGTGTGCCCGAGCGACGAAGTTGTAGGTGCCCGCCGGAATCACGCCGAGCGGCAGGTCGTGCTCCAGCGCGGCGCGCGCGACGAGGTTGACCGTGCCGTCTCCGCCGATCGCCACGAGCGGGCAGCCGCGACGCCCTGCGGCCGCGGCGGCCGCCGTGATCGCGCCGCGCAGCGACTCGCCGTCACGGGAGCCGATGATCTCGTGTTCGACGTCGCGACGGTCCAGCCCCGCGACGACCTCTTCCTGCAGGCGTGCCGCGTCCGCGCTGCCTGAGCTGATGTTGTGGAACAGCACGAGAGAGGAGCGAGGCACGATCCTCGGAGTGTACCGCCGCCGCCGCCGCCGCCCCTCCGCTTCCCTTGGATTCCCCGGGGTTCCCTGGGCTGCCTTGGGCTGCCCTGGGCTGCCCGTTCGCGGCACACGCGGTTCGGGCTCGTTCGACACCGTCAGGGGCGGCGAGAGCGCAGCGGCAACCACACGACGAACCAGGCCACGATCGCACCGCCGACTGCTCCACCGAGATGCCCCCAGAACGAGATGCCGGGGAAGAACAGCGGGATGGCGAGGTTCATGATGACCAGGCCGAAGGTCGGGTGACGGCGCACGTCGCCCCCTTGCGCCGCGATCGACACGGCGAAGGCGGCGGCGACGCCCATCACGATGCCCGAGGCCCCCAGCGTCGGCTGCGCGTAGTCGAAGGCGAGCACCGCCAGAGCGCCGCCCAGCAGGGAGCCCGCGGCGACCATGAGAAATCGCGGCGTGCCGATGCCTCGCTCGAGCGGCCCGCCGAGCGCGTAGAGCATGAAGCCGTTGAGGCCGATGTGCAGCAGGTCCCCGTGCAGGAAGCCCGAGGTGGCGAGTCGCCACCATTCGCCACTCGCCACCGCCGGCCCGAAGAGCAGGAAGCTCCGCGTCAGCGCGCCCCCGGTCGCCTGCTGACCGACGAAGCCGATCACGGCGAGGGCGATCAGCGCGTACATGGCCGGGGTTCCGGCGGCGAGGGCGGGAAGGCGCATCAGCCGTCCACGCCGAACCGCTTGCCGATCGAGCGCAGTTCATCGCCTTCGAGGCGAGCGCCGGTCCGCGTCACGAGTCGAGTGGCCGCCGCGCCAGCGAGCTCACCACAGCGAACGAAGTCCATGCCGTGTGTCAGCCCGTGCAGGAAGCTGCCCGCGTAGACGTCCCCGGCACCGTTGGCGTTTACCGGCGTGACCTGCTCGGCGGCGATCTCGACCGCGCGTTCCCCGTCGAACAGCACCGCGCCCTTCGCACCGCGGGTGATCGCGAACCGACGCGCCAGTCCCTTCAAGGCCTCGACGCTCTGCTCGATGCCGTCGGTGTCGAACATCACCCGCGCCTCCTCCTCGTTGGCGAAGACCATGTCGAGACCGCCCTCCGCGATCTCGCGAAGCGCATCCCCGAAGAATTTCACCATGTTGACGTCGGAGAGCGTGAGGGCGATCGGCACGCCGGTCGCGCGAGCGAGCTTCGCCGCACGGACGCCGGCGGCGCGGGCCTCTATCTCGGGCGCGAGATAGCCCTCGATGTAGACGTGGGCCGAGTCCGCGATGGCCTGCTCGTCGAGCGCGGCAGGCGTGATCTCGCGGGTCACGCCGAGAAAGGTGTTCATGCTGCGCTCGGCGTCGGGCGTGATCAGGATGATGCACTTGCCGGTCACGCCATCGCCGAGCGGACCGGCGTCGAGGTTGGTCGCCACACCGTTCGCGTGCAGGTCGTCGAGGAAGTAGCGGCCGGTCTCGTCCCCGGACACGCGGCAGGAGTAGAACGCGTCGCTGCCGAGCTGGGCCGCGGCGACGACGGTGTTCGCCGCCGAGCCGCCACCGCAGCGCGCCACCGGAAGGTCCGCAAGCTTCTCGAGCAGCTCGTGGTGACGCGCCTCCTCGATCAGCGTCATCAGGCTCTTGTCGACACCGAGCTCGGCGAGCATCGACTCGGGGATCTCGTACTCGAGATCGACGAGGGCGTTGCCGACGCCGTACACGTGATAACGGGACATGGAAGGTCTCGGTTCGGCCTGGCGGACGCCGGGCAGGGGGGGCGGGCGCACATTATGTACGCTGGATCGCCGGTCAACCCTCTACAATGCCGGGTTTTCCGTTCGGGCGGAGCCCCATACCCATGCGTACTCACCCCTGCGGGGCTGTCACGACCGCCGAGCTCGGCGACGAAGTCACCTTCTGCGGCTGGGCCCATCGCCGCCGGGACCACGGGGGAGTGATCTTCATCGACCTCCGTGACCACACCGGTCTCGTGCAGGTGGTCTTCGACCCGGACCGTGCCGAGACCTTCGCGCGTGCCGAGGACGTCCGGAACGAGTTCGTCCTCCGCATCACCGGACGGGTGCGCGCCAGGCCTGCGGGCACGGTGAACCCGGACATGCGTACCGGCGAGATCGAGGTGCTCGGGCACGAACTCGAGATCCTGAACCGGGCGGCCACCCCGCCGTTCCAGCTCGACGATGCCAACGTCTCGGAGGAGAACCGTCTTCGCTTCCGCTACATCGACCTGCGCCGTCCCGAGATGCAGGAGAGGCTTCGCCTGCGAGCGCGCGTCGTCGGTGCGCTGAGGCGCCGCCTCGACGCCGACGGCTTCATCGAGGTCGACACCCCGATGCTCACCCGCGCGACCCCCGAGGGCGCGCGCGACTACCTCGTCCCCAGCCGAACCCACCCGGGCGAGTTCTTCGCGCTGCCGCAATCCCCCCAGTTGTTCAAGCAGCTCCTGATGATGGGGGGCATCGACCGCTACTATCAGGTCGCTCGCTGCTTTCGCGACGAGGACCTGCGCGCCGATCGGCAGCCGGAGTTCACGCAGCTCGACATCGAGATGAGCTTCGTCGACGAGGACACGATCACGACCACCATGGAAGCGATGATGCGCGACCTCTTCAAGGAGGTGCTGGACGTCTCGCTGACCGACACCTTCCCGCGCATGAGCTACGCCGACGCCATGCAGCGCTACGGCTCGGACAAGCCGGACCTGCGCATTCCTCTCGAGCTGGTGGAACTCTCCGATGTGGTCGCGGGCGTGGACTTCAAGGTGTTTGCCGAGCCCGCCAGGAGCGCGAAGGGGCGCGTTGCCGCCTTGCGCGTGCCGGGCGGCAACGCGCTGTCCAGAAAGGAGATCGACGTCTACACCGAATTCGTCGGTCGCTACGGTGCGAAGGGCCTGGCCTACATCAAGTGCAACGATGTCGCGGCGGGCCCCGAAGGCCTGCAGTCGCCGATCGTCAAGTTCTTCCCGGCCGAGGTGCTCGCGACGATCATCGAACGCACCGGTGCCGTCGACGGCGACCTGATCTTCTTCGGCGCCGACAGGGCATCCGTGGTCGAGGCCGCCCTCGGCGCGCTGCGCGTGCAGATCGGGCAGGACCGCGGCATGGTCGAGGACGGCTGGCGCCCCCTGTGGGTCGTCGACTTCCCGATGTTCGAGCACGACGAGCGCGAGGACCGCTGGCAGGCGTTGCACCACCCCTTCACCGCGCCGAGCGCCACGAGCATCGAGGCGTGGCAGGCCGAACTCGACGAGGATCCCGGCCAGTGCCTCTCGCGCGCCTACGACATGGTGCTCAACGGCAGCGAGGTGGGCGGCGGTTCGATCCGCATCCATTCGAGCGAGATGCAGCAACGCGCGCTCGACGTGCTCGGCATCGACGAAGCCGAGGCGACCGAGAAGTTCGGCTTCCTGCTCGACGCGCTGAAGTTCGGCGCGCCCCCGCACGGCGGCATCGCCTTCGGTCTCGACCGGCTCGTCATGCTGATGACCGGTGCCGAGAGCATTCGAGACGTCATGGCCTTCCCCAAGACGCAGAGCGCAAGCTGTCTGCTGACGAGGGCGCCGTCGGCGGTGTCCGAGACGCAGCTGAAGGATCTGCACCTGCGGGTACGCACGCGCGCGAAGCCCGCCGCAGCGGACGGGAACGCGGGCGCGCCGAACGCCTGAGAGCGACGATGAACACGGACTCGACGGAACGCTGGAAGCGCCCCGAGTCCGTACTCGTGCTCGTCTATGCGGCGAGCGGCGAGGTGCTGCTCCTGCAGCGCGCGGACGACCCGGCCTTCTGGCAGTCGATCACCGGCAGTCTCGAGACGGGAGAGACGCCGCTCGATACCGCTCGCCGCGAGCTTCTCGAGGAGACCGGTCTCGCGTGCGAGCCGCACGACCGCGGTGAGTCGTCGCGCTTCGAGATCCGTGGCCTCTGGCGACCGCGTTACGCGCCCGGGGTGACGCACAACCTCGAGCACGTGTTCACCGTACGGCTCGAGGCGCCGTGCGACGTGACGCTCGCGCCCGACGAGCACCTTGCCTGGCGATGGATGGCGGCGCCCGAGGCGCTGGCACTGACCGCTTCGGCCAGCAATGCCCGTGCGATCCGGAATGTCGTGATCGAGGGGGATGTCTCGACCGCAGGCGCGACGGTCGCCGCCGACGACAGTCAGGCGCTCGCCACCGACGAGCGTCGGCGCTCGTGAGCGGCAGCCTCGAGTCGGTGCGGCGCGGGCGTGGCGGCAGCGGCCTCGTGGTTCTGGTGCACGGGATCTGGATGCACGGCTTCGCGATGCAGGTGCTATCGCGATTGCTGGAGCGGCGCGGCTACCGCACGCACCGCGTCAGCTACGACTTTCTCGGCGCCTCTCCCGCGGAGAACGCCGCCGGGTTGCGGGAGGAGATCCGAGGCCTGGGCGAGCAGCGCGTGCATCTCGTCGCACACAGCCTCGGCGGCATCGTCGTGCTGCACCTTCTCCATGCCCATCCCGACCTCGAGGTCGGGCGCGTGGTGCTGCTCGGCTCGCCGGTGCGTGGCAGCGATGTCGCCCGCCGCATTCACGAGCACACCCTCCTGCGACCGTTGCTCGGCCGCAGCATCGAGCGGGGCCTGCTCGGCGGGGCGCCCGGCCACGACGGGCGCGTGGAAATCGGCGTCATCACCGGAAACGGCAAGTTCGGACTCTCGGCGATCCTGTTCCCGGCCGAGGGGGTCAGCGATGGCGTCGTCGCCGAGAGCGAGACCCTTCTCGAGAACGTCACCGAGCGGATCAGCGTGCCGCGCAGTCACTCCTCGATGATCTTCTCCCGACTCTGCGCGGGGCATGTCGCGCGCTTCATCGACACGGGCACGTTCCGGGAGCGCCCGGGTTCATGATGCGCCCTCCGACACCACGGCCAGGAAGCCCTCATGTCCAAGCGAGACGTCGCCGAATTTCTCGCCCTCGCGGCGATATGGGGCGCCTCGTTCCTGTTCATGCGCGTCGCCGCTCCCGCATTCGGCCCGATGCCGCTCATGCTGGTGCGCTGCGCAATCGGCGCGCTGACCTTGCTGATCGTGCTGGTCCATCAGGGCAAGGTCCGGACGCTCACCGCCCGTGCCGGTCCGCTGCTCGCGATCGGCGTGATCAACTCCGCCATTCCCTTCGTGCTGCTCGGCTACGCGACGCTCTCGCTCACCGCCGGGGTGACGTCGATCCTGAATTCGTTGGCGCCGCTCTTCTCGGCACTGATCGCGTTCGCCTGGCTCGGCGATCGCTTGACCCGGGCGCAGATGCTCGGGCTCGCCCTCGGCGTGATCGGCGTGGTGGTTCTCATGGGCGGTGGGACGGACCTCGCATCGGGTGGCCTGCCCGGTGGCGTGACGCCCGACGGCAGTCGGGTCGCGACGGGGCTCGCGGAGCGGCTCTTCCCCTTCGCCGTCGGTATCCTCGCGACGCTCTTCTACGGGCTCTCGGCCAACATCGCCCGCCGTCACTTCATGGGCGTGGACCCGCTGGCGACGGCAACCGGCAGTCAGATCGGTGCGACCGCGGCGTTGCTGGTCCCGGGCGTCCTTCTCTGGCCAGAGGCGACCGCGGCCAGTCCGGCCCCCGATACCGGCATCTGGGTCGCGGCGCTCGCGCTCGGTGTCGTGTGCACCGGTGTCGCCTACCTGCTGTTCTTCCGCCTGATCGCGAGCGTCGGTGCGACCCGCACGATCGCGGTCACCTTCGTCATTCCGCTGTTCGGGGTCGGCTGGGGTGCGCTGTTCCTCGGCGAGCGCATCGATGCGATGACCCTCGCGGGCGGCGCGATCATCATGCTCGGCACGGCCCTTGTGACGGGCGTGCTTCGTGGCCGTCGGGCGGTCGCGGTCAAGGCGTGAGGGACGGTCGCGTTCGTGACCGGCCGCTCGATCATCACCACCCGCTGGATGCAGGCCTGCACGAGCGAGACGTCGGCGTCACGATGCCGGTCCTGCCGGAAACAGGACCAACGTCTGCAATGCCGTCCCCACGCGCCCGTTGCCGTCGAACAACGCCGCCTCTGCCATGCCGATGCCGTCGGGTTCCCAGAAGCCGAGTGAACGGGTGCCCAGCCACTCGCCGACCGGGTCCCGGTACAGGAGCACCGTCAGGTCGGCGTTGGCGAAGGTCGTGACATCGGGCTCCGTGTTCCGCCCGAACGCGTTGCCGCAGTCGGCGAGGGGGCAGATCCGTTGGAACGGCGACGGCGCCTCGTCCGGAAGCAACCGAACCGTGCGCAGCCAGGCCGTGGTCGGTCCGGGGTCGGGTGTCTGCCCCTCCGGGTAGCGCGTCTCGACGCCCGTGCCGTTGAATGCCGGCAGGTCGTGCAGTGTCTGCCGGATGGGAAACGACCCGTCGGTTGCCATGTCGGGCGAGCCGATCGACTCCGTGTGCGTCGCGCACGGCGCATCCGACGGTCGACGTTGTACGTGCAAGCCTTCTGCGCTCGCGACGACACGACCCTCGTCGTCGACGATTCGAGCGACGCTCGTCGCGACCAGCCGCCCCTCCCGAACGAGATCCGCCTCGATCTGAAACCCGGCGTGTGGAATCGGCCGCGTCAAATTGACCGTCAGGCGCGTCAGGCGCTTCCCCGGCACCAGACGCTCGAGCGCCCGCGCCACCAGCCCGGTCGGCGGACCGGCATGACAGTGTTCCGCCTGCCACGGCCCACGCGCATGATCCGTCGGCCGAAAGTGGTCGCCGTCCGATAGGAAGAAGCTGTCGGGCATGGGTGACCGCCATGACGAGGGGGAACGGCGAGTCTAGCGGCGTTCGGGCCATGCCGCGTTTCTCGATCGGTGGGTCCGGTCGTCGACCGCGTCGATCACGGTCGCGTCGAACGACGGCCGTCAGGCGGCCTTCTGCAGCAGCGGCGCGAGATCGATCTCGCTGAGGGCGATGGCTCGCTTGCGCCGCGCCACTCGCAGGGCCGCGCTCTGGATGATCGCCTCGTTCTGGTCGGTGAGAATGCCGAAGCTCGCGAACAGGTCGCGGAACTCGTCGGCGGCCTCCTGCACGTCGCCGTGATGATCGGCGCCGCGGCCGAGGAAGACTTCGACCAGAAGCTCACCCAGCGTGCCGGCGCAGCCCGAACCGGTCGCGGTCGCCGCGGCGTCCCTCTCGTTCGAGTCCGTATCGACGGGATCGAGCGTTGCCATGCCTGTCCTCCGAGCGCGGTGCGCGTCGCGACCTCGTCGCAGGATGCGTGCCGGTGTCGTGCACCGAGACGCGACCGTGTCGTGCCGCCGTCGCGCAGGGCCTCGATCTGCTATACACCTTCGGCTTCGGTAGCCTCGTGCGATCCGACGGTACAGCGCGACCGCCTGTGTCCTTCGGCGGCTGGAAGCCGTTCGGGCTTCAGCGGTCCGAACCGGCACGGCGGGAATGCGTTCCGCTTCTACACTCGAACCAGTACCGTCACGCAACGCTGGCCGTCAGGGCTCGAGCCGGGTGCGGACTTCTCCATTCCCACGATGGGCTGAACCGAATGTACAGTGCACTGACCGAAGAGCAGCTCGCCATACAGGACATGGCGCGCACGTTCGCCGAGAACGAGATCGCGCCGCACGCGAGGCGCTGGGAAGCGGAGGGCACCCTACCTCGGGACCTGCTCCTCCGCGCCGGCGAGCTGGGCCTGGCGGGCATCTACGTCTCCGAGGAACACGGTGGATCCGACCTGTCGCGCCTGGATGCAACGCTGATCTTCGAAGCCCTCTCGCACGCCTGCCCGTCGGTGGCGGCATTCATCTCGATCCACAACATGTGCGCCTGGATGATCGACTGTCATGGATCGGACGAGCTGCGCGCTCGCTGGTTGCCGACGATGTGCACCTACGAGACCGTCGCGGCGTACTGCCTCACCGAACCGGGGTCCGGCTCGGACGCCGCCGCGCTGAGAACCCGCGCGCGGGCGCATGACGGGGGCTGGCGCCTGCAGGGCACCAAGGCCTTCATCTCCGGTGGCGGCTACGCCGACCTGTACCTGACCATGTGCCGAACGGGCGGCGCGGGTGCGGACGGCATATCGGCACTGCTGGTGGAGGCAGGCAGCGAGGGCCTGAGCTTCGGTGCGCCCGAGAAGAAGATGGGTTGGCGCTCGCAGCCCACCGCCCAGGTCCAGCTGGACGACTGCGCGGTGCCCGGGAGCCAGCTGCTCGGCACGGAGGGTCATGGCTTTCGCTATGCCATGGCCGGGCTCGATGGCGGTCGGCTCAACATCGCCGCCTGCTCGCTGGGCGCGGCGCAGAGCGCGCTGGCCCGCAGCATCGCCCATGTCAAGGATCGAGAGGCGTTCGGCGATCCGTTGGCACGTTTGCAGTCGGTACAGTTCAAGCTGGCCGACATGGAGACCTCGCAGCAGGCCGCCCGCACGTTCCTGCGCACCGCTGCAAGGATGCTCGACGAGCGCGCGCCCGACGCCGGCCGATTCTGCGCGATGGCCAAGCGCTTCGTCACCGATGCCTGCTTCGAGGTCGCCAACGAGGCGTTGCAGTTGCACGGCGGCTACGGCTACCTGGAGGACTACGGCATCGAGAAGATCGTGCGGGACATTCGCGTCCATCAGATCCTGGAAGGAACCAACGAGATCATGCGGCTGATCGTCGCGCGCGGCCTGTTGAGCGAGGCGCGGGCTTGAGTCGCACGGACGCACCCGATCGCTCGGCGGCCGCGGACCATCTGGACGTTCGCCGCGAGGGCCGTGCGGGCCGCATCACGCTGCGGCGCGAGAAGGCGCTCAACGCCCTGACTCACGACATGGTGCGGACTCTGGACGCCACCTTGCAGCGTTGGGAAGGCGACGACGCGATCGCGCTGGTAGTCCTCGACGGCGCGGGCGATCGCGCCTTCTGTGCCGGCGGAGACGTCACGTCGCTGTACCGTCTGATCGCTGCGGGCGATCTGCAAGAGGCGCGTCGCTTCTTTCGAGACGAGTACCGGCTCAACGCTCGCATAGCCGATTATCCCAAGCCGGTGGTGGCGCTGATGGACCGCATCACGATGGGCGGCGGGATCGGCCTGGCCGGGCACGCATCGCACCGCGTCGTGACGGAGCGCAGTCAGCTGGCCTTGCCCGAATGCGCCATCGGCCTGGTGCCCGACGTGGGCGCCACGCACCTGCTGGCGCACGCCCCCGGACACGTGGGCGAATATCTGGGCGTCTCGGGGCAGCGCCTCGATGCCGACGCCGCCGTCTACGCGGGTTTCGCCGACCACGTCGTCGCGAGCGATAGCCTGTCGGCGCTGTCGGACGAGCTGATCGGGAGCGGGGATGGCGACTGCGTGGCGACGTTCGCGAGCGCCGCGGAACCGTCGACGCTGGCCGGACGGCGAGCGCAGATCGACGCCTGCTTCGGTGCGGCCTCGTTGTCGGAGGCGGTGGCAGGCTTGCGCGACGGCGAGGCCGACACGGGGACGTGGTCGGCAGACACCTTGCGACAGATCGACGCCGCCTCGCCCCTGTCGGGGCGTGCCGCCTTTCAGCTGATCCGACAGGCACGCGGTGCACCCGGCGTCGACGCGGCTTTGACGCGCGAGTTCAGGGTGGTGTCACGACTCGTCGAGTCGGGTGATTTCGTGGAGGGTATCCGTGCAGCGCTGATCGACCGCGATCGCCGACCGGTCTGGAAGCATGCGTCGATCGACGAGGTCCCGGGCGAGGTCCTGCAGCGATTGAGCGAGGCTGCACCCGGGGGCGACCTCCAACTTTGACGCAGCATCGGCACAGAGCGAACCAGGGGAAGGGCATGCAGATCGGATTCATCGGATTGGGCAACATGGGCGCGCCCATGGCGGCTAACCTGGCTGCTGCCGGGCACACCGTTCACGGTTTCGACCCCGCGGGGACGACGGCCGCCGGGGTCCATCCGGTGACGTCAGCGGAAGCGGCGGTGGGCGGCAGCGAGGCGGTGGTCACGATGCTCCCCGATGGTGGCGTGCTGGAGCGGGTGTACGCCGAGATCGTGCCGATGGCGACGCCCGGCACCCTGTTGCTCGATTGTTCCACCGTCGATGTCGCCGCTGCCGTCGCGGCGCATGAGCGCGGTGAAGCAGCGGGTCATCGGTGCGCGGATGCTCCGGTGTCCGGTGGCGTCGGTGGCGCGACGGCCGGTACGCTGACGTTCATGGTCGGTGGGTCGGAGGCGGCTTACCGGGGCGCGGCTCCGCTCCTGGACCTCATGGGTCAGCGGCGCGTTCATTGCGGCGCTGGCGGTACCGGCCAGGCCGCCAAGATCTGCAACAACATGCTGCTGGGCATCTCGATGATCGGGACGTGCGAAGCCTTCGCGCTGGCCGCGAAGCTGGGTCTCGACGCCAGTCGTCTGTTCGACGTCATCTCCGCCTCATCGGGTTCATGCTGGTCGGTCAACACCTACTGCCCGGTGCCCGGGGTCGGTCCGACCAGTCCGGCCGATGCCGACTACCAGCCCGGCTTCGCCGCCGAGTTGATGCTCAAGGATCTCGGACTCAGTCAGGATGCCGCGGTGCAGGTGGACGCCGCCACGCCGTTGGGCGCCCACGCGCGCCAGCTCTACCAGTGTTTCGTCGACGCGCAAGGGACTGGCCGGGACTTCTCGGCGATGTTCGAGGCGCTCAGTGCAGGCAAGCGGAGCGATTTCGATGCATGAGGAAGGCAGCGGCGACTGGGTTCGCCTGCAACGGGATGGCCGCGTGGCCGTGGTCACGATGGATCGGCCGGCCGCACTGAACGCGCTCAACACCCGAATGCTCGAACGGCTGAGCGAGACGATGCTGCCGCTCGATGCGGACCCGGGCGTGGGCTGTATCGTGCTGACCGGCTCGAGTCGGGCCTTCGCCGCCGGTGCCGATATCGCCGAGATGCAGGACCGCTCCCACCCCGATACCTTCACCCACGACTTGCTGGCGGGGTGGGAGCGTCTGGCACAGATTCGCACGCCGACCATCGCCGCCGTCGGCGGCTACGCGCTCGGTGGTGGCTGTGAGCTGGCGATGATGTGCGACACCATCTACTGCGCCCGATCGGCGCGCTTCGGGCAACCCGAGATCAAGCTGGGCGTGATTCCCGGCATGGGGGGGTCGCAGCGCCTGACCCGCCTGGTCGGCAAGAGCTGCGCGATGGACATGATTCTCACCGGACGCCTCATCGATGCGGACGAGGCGAAGCAGATCGGTCTCGTCGCGCGCCTCTATGCGGACGACGAGCTGCTCGCCGAAAGCGTGGCGGCGGCGCACGAGATCGCCTCCTACTCCAAGAACGTGGCGATGCTCGCGCGCGAGGCGGTCGATCGCGCGTTGCAGACCTCGCTGCAGGAAGGCTTGCTGTTCGAGCGGCGCGTCTTCCAGGGCTTGTTCGGCACGGCCGACCAGCGCGAGGGCATGGCGGCCTTCGTCGAGAAGCGCGACCCGCGCTTCAACGGAAACGGGACGACGCCTGAATGACGCCCCGTGTGCGCTCAGTCTCGTTCGACCGTCGCGGCGAACCGGTAACCGGCGCTGCCGCATGCACGACGGCCGCTCGCAGGGTCAGCTTTCGCGTCCAGGCAGTCGTCCAGTGTCGACCGAACGCGGCGCACCGATCAACCGTTCGCTTCACCCGAGACATTGACGATGTTCGATACCGGTATGACGTTCGGTCTGGCCGAAGAGCTGGATGCCCTGCGCGATAGCGTCCAGCGATTCGCGCGCACCGAGATCGCGCCACTCGCTCGGGCGATCGATCGCGACAACAGCTTTCCCGCGCCGTTGTGGGAAATGATGGGCGAGCTCGGCCTGCTCGGTATCACCGTGCCGGAAGACTGCGGAGGCGCGGGTCTGGGATACCTTGCGCACTGCATCGCCATCGAGGAGATCAGTCGCGCGTCCGCCTCGGTCGGCCTGTCCTACGGCGCGCACTCGAACCTGTGCGTCAACCAGATCGCGCGCAACGGCAACGACGAGCAGCGCGCCCGGTTGCTGCCGGGTCTGATCGCCGGTACCCACATCGGTGCGCTGGCGATGTCCGAATCCGGTGCCGGCTCCGATGTGGTCGGCATGCGCACGCGTGCCGAACCCGACGGTGACGACTGGGTGCTCAACGGCGGCAAGATGTGGATCACCAACGGGCCGGATGCCCATGTCCTGGTCGTGTACGCCAGGAGTGACCCCGACGCCGGGCCACGCGGCATCACCGCCTTCGTGGTCGAGCGTGGCATGTCCGGCTTCAGCAGCGGAGTGAAGCTGGACAAGCTGGGCATGCGGGGATCCAACACCGCCGAGCTGGTGTTCGACGACTGTCGCGTGCCGGCGGCCAACGTGCTGGGCGAGGTCGGCCGCGGGGTGAACGTGCTGATGTCGGGGCTCGACTACGAGCGCGTCGTGCTCGCAGCGGGGCCGCTGGGCATCATGGCCGCCTGCCTGGACGTCGTCATGCCGTACGTGCACGAGCGCCGTCAGTTCGACACGCCGATCGGCGAGTTCCAGTTGATGCAGGGCAAGCTGGCCGACATGTACACCACCACCAGCGCCTGCCGAGCCTACGTCTACGCCGCGGCCGCGGCCTGCGATCGTGGCGAGACCACCCGCAAGGATGCCGCCGGTTGCATCCTCTACGCCGCCGAGAAGGCGACCTGGTGCGCACTGGAGGCGATTCAGGCCCTCGGCGGCAACGGCTACGTGAACGACTACCCGACCGGTCGGCTGCTGCGGGATGCCAAGCTCTACGAGATCGGTGCGGGTACCAGCGAGATTCGCCGCATGCTGATCGGTCGCGAGCTGTTCCGGGAGACCGCGTGAGCGCTCCCGGCGTTGCGCTGCAGACCGACAACCGTGCGGCCATGCTGCGTCAGGTGGAGCGAGTCCGCACGGCGGCCGAGGCCAGCGCGCAGGGGGGCGGCGCGCGCGCGCGCGAGCGCCACCTCGAGCGTGGCAAGTTGTTGCCTCGCCAGCGTGTCGAGCAGCTTCTCGACCCCGGGTCCGCCTTTCTGGAGATCGGTCGGCTTGCCGCGCATGACCACTACGATGGCGGGGTGCCCGGTGCCGGCATCATCGCGGGCGTCGGCAGGATCGAGGGTGTCGACTGTGTGATCGTGTGCAACGACGCCACGGTCAAGGGGGGCACCTACTACCCGTTGAGCGTCAAGAAGCATCTGCGCGCACAGGCCATCGCCGAGCAGAATGGCCTCCCGTGCGTCTATCTGGTCGATTCCGGCGGGGCCAACCTGCCGAACCAGGACGAGGTCTTCCCCGACCGCGAACACTTCGGCCGCATCTTCTTCAATCAGGCGAGCATGTCCGCCAAGGGCATCGCGCAGATCGCGGTGGTGATGGGCTCCTGCACGGCCGGCGGTGCGTACGTTCCCGCGATGAGCGATCAGACCATCATCGTGCGGGAGCAGGGCACGATCTTTCTGGCGGGGCCGCCTCTGGTCAGGGCCGCGACCGGCGAGGAGGTCGATGCCGAGACGCTCGGGGGTGGCGATACCCACACCCGTCTGTCCGGCGTGGCCGATCAACTGGCGGTGGACGACGCGCACGCGCTGGCACTGGCGCGCCGGGCGGTGGCCGGCCTGAATCGGCGACGTCCCGATGTCGTGGTGCGCACCGAGCCTCGCGAGCCGCATTTCGACCGCGAGGAGCTCCTTGGCTTGGTGCCTGCGGATGCGCGCACGCCCTGGGATATCCACGAGTTGATCGTGCGCATCGTGGACGCATCGGCGTTCGAGCCGTTCAAGGGCCGTTTCGGCGCCACGCTGGTGACCGGCTTCGCCCATGTTCAGGGAATACCGGTGGGCATCGTGGCCAACAACGGCGTGTTGTTCAGCGAAAGTGCGCAGAAGGGCGCGCACTTCATCGAACTGTGCTGCCAACGCAAGATTCCGCTGATCTTCCTGCAGAACATCACCGGCTTCATGGTGGGTCGCGAGGCCGAGGCGAGCGGCATCGCCAAGCACGGCGCCAAGCTGGTCATGGCGGTCAGCAATGCGGCGGTGCCCAAGATCACCATGATCGTGGGCGGCTCCTATGGCGCCGGCAACTACGGCATGTGCGGACGGGCCTTTGATCCGCGCTTCCTGTGGAGCTGGCCGAACGCACGGATTTCGGTGATGGGCGGCGAGCAGGCGGCCGACGTGCTGGCCACTGTCAGACGCGCCGGCGTGGCGCGGCGGGGCGAACCATGGAGTGCGGATGACGAACAGGCGTTTCGCACGCACTGGATCGAGCGCTTCGCGGAACAGGCCGATGTGCTCTACGCCTCCAGCCGGCTCTGGGACGACGGCATCATCGATCCGCGCGACACGCGTGCGGTACTGGCGTTGTCGCTCGAGGCGGCCCTGAACACGCCGATACCGGACACGCGCTTCGGCGTGTTCCGAATGTGAGGGCGCCGGAATGATCGCACGCTTGCTGATCGCCAATCGCGGCGAGATCGCCTGCCGGGTGATGCGCACCGCGCAGCGACTGGGCATCCGCTGCATCGCCGTGCACTCGGATGCCGACGCGCAGGCGATGCATGTCGCGATGGCCGACGAGGCCGTTCGCATCGGTCCGGCCTCGGCGGCGGACAGCTACCTGAACATCAGCGCGCTCGTCGCCGCGGTGCGCGCCACCGGCGCCGACGCGGTCCATCCCGGCTACGGCTTCCTGTCGGAGAACCCGGCATTCGTGGACGCCGTGACCGAAGCCGGGTCGGTGTTCGTCGGGCCTTCCGCGCAGGCGATGCGCGCCATGGGGCTCAAGGATGCCGCAAAGCGGCTGATGGAGGAATCGGGCGTGCCGGTCGTGCCGGGCTATCACGCCGAGGCGCAGGACGAGGCGACGTTGCAGGCTGCAGCCACTGCCATCGGCTATCCGGTCCTTATCAAGGCGCGTGCGGGCGGCGGGGGGCGAGGCATGCGTCGCGTGGACGAGCCGAACCAGTTTCCGGCGGCCCTGGAATCGGCCCGCCGCGAAGCGCTGGGGGCATTCGGTGACGAGGCGGTGCTGATCGAGAAGTACATCGTGCGCCCTCGCCACATCGAGGTTCAGGTCTTCGGTGACGATCACGGCAATGCGGTGCATCTGTTCGAGCGCGACTGCTCGTTGCAGCGCCGTCACCAGAAGGTGCTCGAGGAGGCGCCGGCGCCCGGACTGACCGAGCCGGTGCGCGATGCCATGACGTCTGCCGCGATACGCGCGGCGCAGGCGATCGACTACACCGGCGCGGGCACTGTCGAGTTCATCGTGGACGGGCAAGGCGTGCCGCGTGTCGACGGCTTCTGGTTCATGGAGATGAATACACGGCTTCAGGTCGAGCACCCGGTAACGGAAGCGATAACCGGCATCGATCTCGTCGAATGGCAGTTGCGCGTGGCGGCTGGCGAGCCACTGCCGCTCGCGCAGCGGGACATTCGGCGGAGCGGTCACGCGGTGGAAGCCAGGCTGTACGCGGAGGACGCTCAGAACGCGTTCCTGCCGCAAACCGGCACGCTGAAACGCTTCGAGCCGCGGGGCGGGCAGGGCCGTTTCGACGATCACGGCTTGCGTGTGGATGCCGGTGTTCGTCAAGGGGACACGATCTCTCCGCACTACGATCCCCTGCTGGCCAAGTTCATCGCGATGGCGCCGCGGCGCGAACTCGCGTTCGCTCGCCTGACGCGTCAGTTGCACGGATCGGTGGTGCTCGGCAGCGTGACCAACCGTACGCTGCTGGCACGCCTGGCGAGCGATGCCGACGTGCTCCGTGCGCGTCTCGATACCGGACTGATCGAGCGTGAGCTGAGCGCCTTGAACGATGGCGGCAAGGACGGTTCGGCCGCGCGCGCGGCCGATCTGCAGTGCGATGCCATGGCGGCGTGGCTGCTGGGCAGCGGTCTGGCGGTGGCGCCCGGCTCGCCGGCGCCGCGCGACGATGGCCTGGCGGGGTTTCGGCTGTGGGGCGATCCGAGCCGTCAGGTCCGCCTCGCGGAGCCACCGGTGACATTCGTCGTTCACGGGCGCGGGGCGAACTGTCGCGTCGAACGCGAGGACGCACCCGATTCCTCGCACGCCATTCAGTCGATTTCAAGCGATGTGTCGACCGCGACCGCCTCGCTCATGGTCGATGGTGCGATGCAGCGCATCGCCTGGTGGCGAGATGCCGATGTGCTGGAACTGCACGCGGGTGATCGCACGCGGCGCTATCGGTTTCCCGACAACAGCGAGGAGGCTGGCAGCGCCGCGGATGGCAGCGCCCTGTTGGCACCCATGCACGGTCGCGTGCTGTCGATCAGCCGGAGTGCAGGCGATCTGGTCGAGCAAGGTGACGACCTGGTGGTGCTGGAAGCGATGAAGATGGAACATCGGCTGCCGGCCCCGGCCGCCGGACGAATCGAGAGCATCGCGGTGCAGGAGGGGGCACAGGTCGCGCGTGACGAGGTGCTGCTGACCTTCGTCAGCGAAGCGGGCCAGGCGTCCGCGCGGTAGAAGCCGCGGAGCCGGTCGTGCGTCCGGGCTGGCCGGAACGGCAAGCGCGTCGCGACCGTTACAGTCCACAATGTGTCCGACAGACTCCCTCCAACCATAGCCAGAGAGGTATCGACGACGTCATGGCCGGACACAGCAAATGGGCCAACATCCAGCACCGGAAGAACGCGCAGGACGCCAAGCGCGGCAAGCTCTTCACCAAGCTCATCCGCGAGATCACGGTCGCGGCGAAGATGGGTGGCTCGGACCTGAACAGCAACCCGCGCCTTCGACTGGCCGTCGACAAGGCGCTGGGCGGCAACATGACCAAGGACACCATCGAGCGGGCGGTCAAGAAGGGCGCCGGCGAGCTCGACGACGTGTCCTACGAGGAGAATCGCTACGAGGGCTACGGCGTGAACGGTGTGGCGATCATGGTCGACACCATGACCGACAACCGCAATCGCACGGTCTCCGAGGTCAAGCACGCCTTTTCGAAATACGGCGGGAACATGGGCACCCAGGGCTCGGTCGCCTATCAGTTCGACAAGCTCGGCGTGCTAGCCTTCGCGGACGAGGCCGACGAGGACACGATCATGGAGGCGGCGCTGGAGGCCGGTGCCGATGATGTGGTCGTCGCCGATGACGGTTCGATCGAGGTGATGACCACCGAGGAGAACTTCGTCGACGTGAAGGAGTCGATGGTCGCCGCCGGGCACGAGCCGGAGGCGAGCGAAGTGACGATGCGCGCCCAGGTCGAGGTCGAGCTGGATGTGGAACAGGGGCAGAAGCTCTTGAGGCTCGTCGATGCACTCGAGGACATCGACGACGTGCAGAACGTCTACACCAACGCCGACATCCCGCCCGAATCCTACGGCTGATGCGAGCCGGTGGCGGACGAAGCGTGGCGACGTCGCCGATGATCCGGGTCATGGGCATCGACCCGGGCTCGGTCGTCACCGGTTACGGCATCATCGAGTCGGACGGCACGCGCAGCTTTCATGTCGCCCACGGGCACATCCGGGTCAAGGGTGTGAGCTTCATAGACCGCCTCGGGCACATCCATCGGGCGCTGAGCGAGGTGATCGCCGAGTGGCAGCCGGTCGAGGTGGCGGTCGAGCAGGTATTTCTCGGCAAGAACGTCATGTCCGCGCTGAAGCTCGGTCAGGCCCGCGGAGCCGCCATCACGGCGGTCGTCTCTCGTTCGATTCCGGTGGCCGAGTACGCGCCGCGTTCGATCAAGCAGGTGGTGACCGGCGCGGGCGGTGCCGGCAAGGAGCAGGTGCAGACGATGGTGCGGGCGCTGCTGCAGATCGAGGATGCCTTGCAGGCCGACGCCGCCGATGGTCTGGCGATCGCCGTCTGCCACGCGCACTCCCGGGTCGGCCGAAACGCGGGTCCGGTGCCCGCGCTGTCCCCACGACGCCGATCCCGGGGGCGGGGTCTCAGGCTCTGAGCGGAGACGCCCGTCAATACAGGTTGAAGTACTCCGCCTGCTCCCATGCCGATATCTCGAGGTGATAGCGGTCCCATTCCGAGCGGCGGATGCGGGCGAGGTAGTTCACGAACTCGTCGCCGAGTTCGCGACGCAGGAACGCGGAGCCCTCGAAGACCTGGATCGCGCCGAGCAGGCTGGTGGGCAAGGCGCGCCCGGCATTCCCGTCGTAGGGATGCTCGACCGGTGCCGGCGCGCGCAGACCGCGTGTCAGACCGTCGAGCCCCGACAGGATCTGACTGGCAAAGAAGTAGTACGGGTTGGCGGTGGTCTCGGCGACGCGGTTCTCGATCCGTGACGCCGGGTCGCCCGGCGTCATGAGCGCACGGATCATCGCGCCGCGGTTGTCGCGTCCCCACTGGATCGCGTTCGGCGCGAGGCGGTTGGGGCGGTAGCGCTTGTAGCCGTTGACGGTCGGCGTGGTCAGCAGGCAGCAGGCCTCGGCGTGCTCGAGCAGTCCGGCGATCCAGCCGTGCGCCGCCTCGCTCGGCTCGTTCGCCCGCGGGGGCATCATCAGGTTTTCCCCGGTCGCGGTGTCGATCAGGGATTGGTGCAGGTGCCAGCCGTTGGCGGCGGCGTTCTCGAGATTCGGCCGGCACATGAAGGTCGCGTGCAGGTCGCGGCGTGCGCACACTTCCTTGGCCATGGTGCGGAACATCATCATGTTGTCGGCATGCGTCAACGGGTCGGCCGGGTCGAACGTGAACTCGAACTGGCTCGGTCCCATCTCCACTTCCATCGAGCGCACCGGCAGACCCAGCGCCTGGCAGTGACGGCGCAGCTCGTCCATCACCGGCTCGAGCCGGTCGTAGCGTGTCTCCGTCAGGAACTGGTAGCCCTGATCGAGGTTGCGCGTGCCGACAGCCTGACCGGGCATGGACGATTCACCGTGCGCGAGCTTCGGATCGAGGCGCTCGTAGACCTGGAACTCGACCTCGAGGCCGACCACCAGGGCGCGGCCGGTATCGGCGAGTCGCTCCACGGCGGTCCGCAGCAGGGGGCGCGCGGCGAACGGTATCGTGCGCCCGGACTTGTAGTGCGGCTCGCAGAAGAGCCAGGCCGAGTGCGGCGCCCACGGCAGCGCCCGAAATGTCGACGGATCGGGCACCAGCAGGAGATCGCCCGCACCGCCCATGTCCGCGTCGAGTCCGGTGTCGCCGGACCACACCGGAAACACCGTGCAGTGAGCGGTGTCCTTCAGCAGCAGCGTGGACGGCGCCGCCAGTCCGGCCATGAACACCGACGCCAGGGCATCGAACACGAGCGTCTTGCCGCGCAGGATGCCGTGCTGATCGGCGAATACCACGCGCACGGTCTGGATCGAGCCGTCGGCGTGTCGCGCCAGCAGTTCGTCGGCCGCCTCGAGTGCCCTCGCGTCGAGCAGACCGGCCCGTGCCAGCGCGCCGTCCGCGAGGCCGCTCATGCCGATTCCGGTACCGCATCGCGTGCGACGGTCGCGTCCCAGTCGCTGCAGGCGGCCCGGCGTTCGGTATCGCTCGCGACGAAGGCCGTCTGCCAGTCGTCGGTGTCACCGATGGTATCGTTCGAGATCGGACCGTACACGTCGGCCGGGTTCACGTCACCGTGCATCGGCAGACCGGCGGTGTCTCCCCGGCGGACGCTGTCGATGGCGTCACGCAGCAGTTTTCGGTACCTGACGATCGCGACGTCGGTCTTGCCCAGATGCTCCTTCCTGCGATCGAAGATCGGTCCGGGGCTCTCGACCGCCCACTGATCGTGCACGTTGATGTCGAGCCCCATGCCGGTGTAGGTCTCGTTCCGCTGCTCCGTCGGGTCGAAGCCGTAGCCGTTGTGGCGATTCTTGATCGGCGCGTAGTCAGGCAGGCGATGTTCCTTCAGGCGCTGCTCGCGCATCATGGGCTTGTTCACCGGCTTGTCGAAGCTCGTGAACATCGAGTACCAGTAGCAGTGCGTGTCGTCGATCGGCACGTGCCACTGCGTGATGATCATCTCGCGCGACATCGGGATGCTGATGGCGCCGGGGAAGATCTGGTTGGTGATCCGCACGTGAGTCTTGCCGTCCTCGAGGTGGCGGAGGGCGATCAGTCGCAGGCCGTACGCAGTCTGCTCGACCGAGATGTCGGGGCGCGGGTACTCGCGCAGCAGGCGAGTCATCGGGATGTCGGTATCGGCCGCCCTGTCCCGAAACTGCTTGCCGTAAGCGTCGGCCGGGTCCTCGTCCCGCAGGAAGCGGTGCAGGAAGGAGGCGTGCGCCGGATCGATGCCGACCTCCATCGCCTGCAGCCAGTTGCATTCCCACAGTCCCTTGAATGCGAACACGTGACTGTCCGGCGCGCGGAAGCAGTCCAGGTTCGGGAACGCCGGCGGTTCGTCCGGGCCGAGGTAGGCGAAGACGATGCCGTTCTTCGCCACTACCGGATAGCTCGGGGTTCGGATGCGCTCGTGCATCGTGGAGCCGAGCGGCTCGCCGGGTTGCTCGACGCACCGCCCCTCCCGATCGAAGTGCCAGCCGTGAAAGGGGCAGCGCAGGCCGTTGTCCTCCACGCGCCCGTAACACAGGTCCGCCCCCCGATGCGGGCACGCCCGCGCGATCAGGCCGAGTTTCCCGTCGCTGCCGCGAAACAGCACCAGGCGCTCGCCGAGCAGCGTGACCGGGACCACCGGTCGGGGTCCCGTCAGTTCGTCGACGAGGGCCGCCGGCTGCCAATAACGACGCATGACCTCACCGGCCTCCGTGCCGGGGCCGGTCAGCGTGAGCGTGTCGTTGAGCTTCTGACTGATCATCGCTTCATTGCTCGTCGGGGATCGCGAAGGAGGCGCCGTCGAGCTCGGCGCTGACATCGATCTGGCAGGAGAGACGACTGGTCGCCGTGCGCGGCGTCGCGGTATCGTCGAGCAAGGCGTCCTCCTGCTCGTTCGGTTCCTCGAAGGCGTCGAGGGCGAACACGTGGCAGGTGGCGCAGTTGCAGCAGCCGCCGCATTCGGCTTCGATGCCGGGCACGTCCGCCATGACGGCGGCTTCCATCAAAGACTGGCCGATCGTGCCGACCACGTCGACGATCTCGCCGTTCGCCGTCTTGAAGTGCAAGGTCACTGTATCGTTCATCGAACTTTCCGGCGCCGGGGCGCATGGTGAAGGAAGGCGAACCGCCGACGGGCAGGGAGAAGGACGGAATCGTGAACGCAGGCTCGGACAGACCGCAACGCGCCGGCCCGGAGCGGTCGTCCACGCTGGTGAAGGGGATGGCCGTGTTCAGGGCTTTCGACGATGCGCGCACACACATGACGCTGGCCGAGATCGCGGGCGTCACCGATCTGGACCGGGCGACCGTGCGCCGCCTCGTGCTGACGCTGGTTCAGCTCGGCTACCTGCGACGCGACGAGCGTCGCTTCTCGCTCTCTCCGCGGGTGCTGACGCTGGCCGGCAACTTCCTGCGCGGCAACCGCTTCGGTACGCTCGTCCAGCCCTTGCTCGACCGCTGCGCCGTGCGCATCGGCACGACCGTCTCGCTGGCCGTCGTCGACGAGCAGGCTGCGGTGTACGTGGCCCAGTCCACCACCACCGACAGCGACGTCACCTTCGGCTTCACGGTGGGCAGCCGGCTGCCGCTGTTGCATACCGCCATCGGGCGTGCGGCGCTCGCCTTCGGCGATCCGGTCTGGTCGGCCGATGTGGTTCGGGACGCCGCATTCGAGCGCTACACCGCCGACACCACGATGGCGCGCGACCAGATCGCCCGGCGAGTCGCCGACTGCAAGGTCGCCGGCTACAGCGTCGTGGACGGCGAGTTCGAGGCGGGCGTCACCGGGTTCGCGGTGCCGGTGGGATGGCCGGGCGAGCTTTGCGCGGTGATCGGCACGTCGCGCAGCACCGCGGCCGTGCGCGACGAGTCGGTGCGCGTGATCACCATCGATCACCTGCGACATGCCGCCGGCGAGCTCGACAGGTCGGGCGTGTTCTCCATCGGTGGGGCGCGGTAGGCGCTGGCTGCGCATCAGATCCCGGGCACTGCCATCGTCGACCGGCCGAACGCGCATGCGATGTGCCTCGGAGACTGTGACGTGCGGAGCGCCGTCACTTTCAAGGTAACAGAATACGCACGGAATGTTCAACATGCGCACAAATGTTCGTCGGGTGGAATGTGGTGCGCGACCGCGCCGCGCGCACTCGCCGCGCGCCCTGTATCGTCGGCGGCCCACCGCGGACCAGTTGACGCGAGAACGCATGATCGGTCGTATCGCCGGCACCCTGCTCGAGAAGCACCCTCCGGCGCTGGTCGTCGATGTCGCGGGCGTCGGCTACGAGCTCGAGGTGCCGATGTCCACGTACTACACGCTGCCGAAGGTGGGTGAGGGCGTCGCGTTGCTCGTGCACATGGTCGTGCGCGAGGACGCCATGCTGCTGTTCGGCTTCGGCAGCGCGCTCGAGCGTTCCCTGTTTCGCGCGCTGCTGCGCGTCAACGGTGTCGGGGCGAAGATGGCGCTGTCGATCCTGTCCGGTCTCAGTCCGGACGAGTTCCTGTCCTGCGTCGCGCGCAAGGACGTCCCGACCCTGGTGCGGGTGCCGGGTGTGGGCAAGAAGACGGCGGAGCGGTTGCTGGTCGAGTTGCAGGACAAGGTGGACGGTATCGGCGGCGCGGCGCTGGCCGGTGGCCAGTCGTCGGGCGGACTGCTCGGCGCCGAGCCCACGATGCGCGAACAGGCCGAGGAGGCACTGGCAGCGCTCGGGTATCGACCCATCGAGATCAAGCGCCTGCTCGACAAGCATGCCGGTGACGCTGAAAGCGTCGAGGCGATGATCCGGGACGCTCTCCGCGGCGCAAGGGTCTGATCGCCGATCGACCGTCCGGATCGGCATGCCGCGTTGCCGCCAAGCCGCGCTGTCGCGCTATTGCTTTGGCGCGCTGTCGCGCTGTCGCGCTGTCGCACGATGCAGTTTCGATTTACAGTGGCGTGGTGAGCGAGCTGGACATCGCTCATGCGGGTGGGGTCAGGGCACGTGCCGATCGATGATGCGATGAACATGAGCAGCGATGCCGACCGTCTGATCGCCGCGGCGCCCCGCACGGAGGATGCGCAGGAACGCGCGATGCGTCCGAAGCTCCTGGCCGACTACCGGGGTCAAGATGCCGTGGCCGAGCAGATGGACCTGTTCATCCGCGCCGCCCGCGGTCGTGGCGAGGCGCTCGATCACGTGCTGATCTTCGGCCCGCCCGGACTCGGCAAGACGACGCTCGCGAACATCGTCGCCAACGAACTCGACGTGCGAATCCTCCACACCTCCGGTCCGGTTCTCGAGCGGCCGGGCGATCTCGCCGCCATCCTCACCGGCCTCGAGGAGAACGACGTGCTCTTCATCGACGAGATCCATCGCATGAGCGCTCTGGTGGAGGAGGTGCTCTACCCGGCGATGGAGGACTATCAGATCGATATCATGACCGGGGAGGGCGTCAGTGCCCGCTCGTTCAAGATCGACCTGCCCCCGTTCACCCTGGTCGGCGCGACGACACGGGCGGGGCTGCTGACCGCGCCACTCCGCGATCGCTTCGGCATCGTGCAGCGGCTCGAGTTCTACGGTGTGCCGGACCTGGCGGGCATCGTGGCGCGCTCGGCGCAGCTGCTCGCGGTGCCGATCGACGACGGCGGTTGCACGGAGATCGCGCGTCGCGCCCGCGGCACCCCGCGGATCGCCAATCGCCTGCTTCGTCGGGTCCGTGACTACGCCGATGTCCGCGCCGACGGGCATGTCACTCGCGAGATCGCGGATGCGGCGCTGAACCTCCTCGATGTGGATCGGCTCGGACTCGACAACATGGACCGAAGACTCCTGCTCGCGATCGTCGAGAAGTTCGGCGGCGGGCCGGTAGGGATCGACAACCTCGGGGCGGCCTTGTCGGAGGAGAGCGGCACGCTCGAGGAGGTGATCGAGCCCTATCTCATCCAGCAGGGACTGATGATGCGAACGCCGCGTGGTCGCGTGGTCACCGATCACACCTACCGGCACTTCGGCCTGAAGGTCCCCGATTCCGTGCCGCTCGCCGCCGAGGCGGTGCAGGCCGCCGGCGGTGAGCCACTGCCCGGCGCGCTCTAAGCGCCCTCCGAGCGCCCTCGCAGCGACCTCTCGGCGACCTCTCGGCGACCTCTCAGCGACCTCCGAGCGACCTCCGAGCGATCTCCGAGCGATCTCTGCGCGACCTTCCAGCGACCTCTCAGCGCCCCTTTAGCGACCTCCCAGCGACGCCTGAGCGTCCCCGGCGCGCAGCGTCGTGCCGAGTGATCGAGGAATCGGCTCTTTTACCGGTCGTCCGGGACCAAGCCCGCGCTGTCGTCCGTTAGGGTCGTCGCGTCACATCGGCGAACGCCGACCGGTGAAGACGGACGTTCTCCTTCGGCATCAGGAATCACGGACACCATGATCATCAGAAGCGGAGTTCTCCTCCTCGTCACCCTCGGGCTGGGCGCCTGCTCGAGCGGTGGGTCGAGCTCGTCGGGCACGGGCAGTCTGCCGGTCTCCGACGACCCGGTATTCGGCGGTGAAGGTACCGTCTCGACCCCCGATGCCGAATCCGACGCGCCGAGTGGCGGCACCGCGGGCGCAGGCGCCCCGACCGATGCGGAACTGCAGGCCACCGACGGGGTCGTCACCATCGAGCAGGCCGCCGCGCTGGTTCCCGGGCGCTGGGCGCACACCCGACCCGGTTCCCAGTGTCTGCAGACGGTGTCCTTCTCGGTGGACGGCATTTTCGAGGAGCGCGAACTCGACAAGGTCGCGGGCGGTTTCTATGACTTCACCGACGACGACGGCGGCACCGAAATCAATTACGCGTATACCGCCGACAACGGTCGGGTGGATTGCTTCGGCGACAACGAGCCGCTGGTCGAGGAGGGCGTCACCTTCGGCAACCACATTTCCTTTCCGGACCGAGACACGATGACGCTGTCGCTTCGTCCGAACGGCAGGGGCTTCGCGCGAGACTTCACCCGGCAGTGAAGCTCGGGCGGGCCGGCCGTTCACGATCGTTGACGCGCGTCGTTCGGAAGGTCGGTCCGCCCTCCTGTATTTCCGAGTATCAGTCTGCAATACTCTGGCATGGCGCAATTTTCCATGTCGGTCAGGGTCTATCTCGAGGACACCGACGCCGGCGGCATCGCGTACCACGCCAGTTACCTGCGTTTCATGGAACGGGCCCGTTCCGACTGGTTGCGTGAAGCCGGCATCGGGCTCGACGAGTGGCAGGCGCGCCACCGACGGCTGTTCGTCGTCCGCACGATGACGATCGACTGGCAGACGCCCGCCCGACTCGACGATCGACTGACGGTTTGCGTGAACATGCTGACTTTGAAGCGCGCGAGCGTGATCGTGGAACAGCCGGTGTTGCGGGGCGACGAGGTGTTGACGCGCGCGACCGTGCAGCTCGCCTGTCTCGACGCGGACCGACTCGCGGCCGGGCGATCCGCCCCGGTCGCCATCCCCCCAGCCATCCGCGAGGCGATGAGCGCGTGAACGCCGACCTCTCCCTTGTCCAGCTCGTCCTCCATGCCAGTCCCGTCGTCCAGGGGGTGATGATCATCCTCGTCATCGCCTCGGTCCTGTCCTGGGCGCTGATCTTCGGCAAGGCGCGCCAGCTCCGGCAGGCCAAGCGCTCCGCGGAGAGTTTCGAGCAGGACTTCTGGGGCTCCTCGGACATCTCCGGCACCTACTCGAAGCTCACCATGCGCCGCGGCACGCTGGGCGGGCTGGAACGCATCTTCGAGGCGGGCTTCTCCGAGTTCGGCCGGTTGCGACGAAAGACCAGCAACGACGAGATCATCATGGACGGGTCGGGACGCGCGATGCGCATCGCGGTCTCGCGCGAGGCGGATCTCGTGGAACAGCACCTGCCGTTCCTCGCGACAGTCGGCTCGATCAGTCCCTACATCGGGCTGTTCGGCACCGTCTGGGGAATCATGAATTCGTTCACGGCGCTCGGCAACGTGCAGCAGGCGACGCTCGCCATGGTCGCGCCCGGCATCGCCGAAGCGCTCATCGCGACGGCGATCGGGCTCTTCGCGGCCATCCCCGCCGTCATCTTCTACAACCGCTTCGCGACCGATGTCGACCGCCTGCTGAATCGCTACGAGAACTTCTCCGAAGAGTTCTCGACGGTCTTGCAACGTCAGGCGATCCGTCGGGGCGGATCGGAAGCGGAAGCATGAATCCGGCGCGCGGGACGGGCCGCTAGGCGGTGGCGAGGCTGGGTCACCGAGGCGGTTCGGGCGTTCGCGTCCGGCGCGTGCGGCGGCAGGTCGCCGAGATCAACGTCGTGCCCTACATCGACGTCATGCTCGTGCTGTTGGTGATCTTCATGATCACCGCGCCGCTGCTGCAGACCGGCGTCGAGATCGATCTCCCCGACGCCGACGCGACGCCGATCGCCGACGCCGGCAACGCTTCCGAACCGCTCATCCTGTCGGTCGACGCGAGCGGCGACTGGTACCTGAATGTCGGCGACGATCCGGAATCGCCGCTCGCGCGCGATGAAGTGCAGCGACTCGCGAGTGCCGTGCTGCGCCTCGAACCCGACCGGCGCGTGCTGGTCGCGGGCGACAGCGGCGTCGAGTACGGGCAGATCATGCAGGCCATGGTGGCATTGCAGGTGTCCGGTGCCCCTGAAATCGGACTGATGTCCGAACCGGCGCGCTGAGCCGCCGATGCTTGCCCTGTTCCAGCGCTACCCGATCGCGGTCATCGTGTCGGTGCTGCTGCATGGCGGGCTCGTGGTCTTGCTCGTCGCCCGCTTGCAGGGCGCGTCGGACGAGGGTCCGGGTGACGCCGGCGAGCCTGCGCCGATCCAGGCGGTTGCAGTGAGCGAGGCGGACATCCAGGCCGAGATAGAACGCCTCAAGCAGCGCGAGGCGGACGAGGCGAACCTCGCGGCCGAGGAGCAGGCCGCGCTCGAGTCCACGCTCGCCGCGCTCGAGGAGGCGCGCTCGGAAGCGGAGACCCGGCTGCGGGAAGCCGAGGAACTGACACAGCAGCAGCGCGATGCGTCGGAGCAGGAGCGCGAGCGCATCGCCGCCTTGCAGGACGAGGCCGCCGAGCTGGAACGCCAGCGCGAGGCACAGCGAACCCAGGCCGAAGCCGAGCAGGCGCAACGCGAGGCCTTGAGCGAGCAGCAGGCCGATCTGAGCGCTCGACAATTCGCCGAGCGGGAGGCCGAGCTCGCCCGACTCGCGGCGGCGCGCGAGCGGGAGGAGGCGCGGATTCGCGACGCGCAGGCGCGTGTGGCCGAGGAAACCGCACGCATCGAAGAGGCGCGGCTCGAGACCGAGGCCGAACGCGAGCGAGCGCGTGTGGCCGCCGAGGAGCGGGCGACGGCCGCCGAGGAGAAGGCGCGTCTGGAAGAGCAGTCTCGGGCGGCGGAACTGGAGCGCGAGCGGATCGACGAGGAACGCGTCGCGGCCGAAGCGGCCCGGGAGCGTGCGCTCGAAGAGAAGGCGGCGGCGGAGGCCGAGCGTGAGCGCATCGAGGAGGAGCGTCGAGCGGCAGAAGCCGCCGAACGCGCGGCGGCCGATCAAGCGGAACGGGAAGCGGCTGCCGCGGAACGCGCGCGACTGGAGGACGAGGCGCGTGTCGCGCGCGAGGAAGCCGAGAATGCCCGGCGCGAGGCGGAGCGTCTCGCAGAGGCGGCGCGACTCGCCGAGAAAGAACGCAAGGCCGACGTGCTGCGTCTGGCCGAGGAAGCGGCGGCCAGGGAAGCCGCCGAGCTGGAAGCTGCGGAACGTGAGGCCGCGGCGCAAGAGGAAGCGGCGCGCGTGGCCGAGGAAGAGCGCTTGGCCGAGGAAGAACGCGTGGCCGAGGAAGAGCGAGTGGCCGAGGCGCGTCGCGTCGCCGAGGAAGAAGCCGCCGCTCAGGAAGCCGCGGAAGTGGCAGAAAGGGCCAGGCTTGCGGAAGAGGCTGCGGCGGAGGAAGCCGCCGCTGAAGCTGCCGCCGAGCAGGCGCGCGTCGAGGAAGCGGCGCGTGTGGCAGAGGAATCGGCCGCACAGACCCGGCTGGCGGAAGCCGCGGCGGAAGAGGAACGCGCTGCCGCCGAGGCGGCGCGTCTCGCCGAGGAGGAGGCAGCCAAGGAGGAGGCAGCCAGGGAGGAGGCCGCTCGTGTCGAGGCGGAAAGGGCGGCGGCCGAAGCCGCCCGGGTCGCGGAAGCGCAGCGCGTTGCCGAGGCGGAGGCGGCCAAAGCGCGTGCCGCGGAAGCACGTCGTCAGGAGGCGGCGGCAGCCGCGGCGGAAGCCGAGAGAGTCGCGCTCGCGGCGCAGCAGAGCGCCGAGCAGCAGCGTCTCGAGCGTCAGCGAGACGCCCGTCTCAGTCAGCAGAGGGCGGAGTACGAAAGGTCCATCCAGCAGGTCGTTCAGCGCAAATGGCGCGAACCACCGTCCACGGGGCAGGTAGATTGCACGGTGGACGTGACCCAGAACCCCTCGGGAACCGTTCTGCGGGTGTCGGTCAGAAGCTGCCAGGGCGGTGGCACTGCGCTGGAGGAGTCTGTCGAGCGCGCGGTGCTGGCCGCCTCGCCGCTGCCGCAGGCGCCGGATCCGGCCCTGTTCGACCGGAAGCTGCAGATCAGATTCCGCCCGAACTGATCGGGGGAACTATCCTAGGGGTGGCGACGTGCCCGTCGATCGCGCCACCGACGGCGAGTCACCCTGCCCGCGCGACGATTCGAACCCTTCTCCAGCCACCGAAGACATAGCATTGAATACACGACACGGCTTCTTCGCGGCGAGCTTCCTCCTGATGATGGCGCTCGCCACGGCGAGCGCGCCGGCCCGCGCGGTCATCGAGATCGAGATCACGCAGGGCGGCGACAACGCGATCCCCATCGCGATCGTGCCGTTCGGTGGCAACGATCCGGCGAGCACGCCCGAGGACGTGGCGGCCATCATCGGCTCGGACCTACAGCGAAGCGGCAACTTCTCGCCGCTCAACCGCGAGGACCTCGTCGCCAATCCCGTCAGCGGCGAGCGTCCGCGCTTCGCCAACTGGCGTCTGACCGGCGCGGACTTCTTGCTTGTCGGAGCCGTGCGACCGGACGGTGACGGGTTCGCGGTGGAGTTTCAGCTTTTCGACGTCCTGCAGCAGAGCCTGATGATCGGCTACCGCTTTCCGGTGACCGATCAGACCTTCCGAAGCGTGGCGCACCGCATCGCGGACGAAGTCTACGAGGAGATCCTCGGCGTCCCCGGCGCCTTCAACACGCAGATCGCCTTCGTCTCGGTCGAGGGCCGGGTCGGCGATCGCACCTATCGGCTCGAGCTCGCCGATGCCGACGGCGAGGGTGCGCGCGAGATGCTCAAGTCCCCGCACCCCATCCTGTCGCCGTCCTGGGCCCCGGACGGCGTACGCATCGCCTACGTCTCCTTCGAGGACCGCACACGCTCGGCGATCTACATTCAGGACCGCGAGCGAGGCGTGCGCGACAAGGTGCTCTCGAAGGAGGGCATCAACGGCGCGCCGAGCTTTTCTCCGGACGGCGAGCGGCTCGCGGTGACGCTGTCGGACGGGACGAGCCCGGACATCTTCGTGCTCGACATCGAGAGCGGGCGGCTGACCCGCGTCACCGAAGGCGGTGCGATCGACACCGAGGCGGTCTGGATAGACGACGACACGCTGGTGTTCACGTCCGACCGAAGCGGCGGACCGCAGCTCTACGAGGTCTCGTCACGGGGCGGGCGAGCAGAGCGCATCACGTTCGAGGGGAAGTACAACGCGAGCCCCACCGTCTCGCCCGACGGCGAGACGGTGGCCTTCGTGCACGGCGTCGATGGCCGCTTCCAGATCGCCGCGCTCGACCGGAGCTCCGGCTTCTTCCAGACGCTGACGCAGGGCACCCTCGACGAGTCGCCGACGTTCTCGCCGAACGGGCAGATGATTCTCTACGCGACCGAGAAGAACGGACGCGGCACGCTGGGCGCGGTCTCGCTCGACGGCAGCGTCGTGCAGAGCCTCACGCTCGACGACGGCTCGTTCCGTGAACCCGCATGGTCCCCGTACAGCCGCTGACGCCGCTGCCCGACATTCCCTTCGACACACCTCGACCGGACATCATCATGATCGACCCCGTACCGACCTTCTCCTTCTCGCCCGAGCGATCGACGCGCCATCTTCCCGCCGCGCTGGTGTTGCTCGTCTCGGCGTTTCTCGTCGGCTGCGGGTCCAACGAGATTCGCGAGGACATCGGTCCGCCGCTCGACGCCAACGGCCAGCCCATCGTCCAGCCGGTGACGATCGATGGTCCGCAGACCGGCCTCGAGATCGACCCCAACTCACTGGCCGGCCGCGCCCCGCAGGAGCGCGTGATCTACTTCGACTACGACCAGTCGGAGCTTCGGACCGAGTTTCTCGACATCGTCGCGCAGCACGGTCGCTATCTAGCGCAGAACCCCGAAGGGCGCGTCCGGCTCGAGGGACACACCGACGAGCGCGGTGCGCGCGAGTACAACATCGGCCTCGGCGAGTCGCGTGCGAATACCGTGTCGCGCATGCTGCAGCTGCAGGGGGTGTCCTCGGCACAGATCCGGACGATCAGCTACGGCGAGGAGTTGCCGGTCGACGAGGGACACAACAGCGAAGCCTGGGCGGAGAATCGCCGGGTCAACGTCATCTACGAGACGGGTGTCGCGAACTGATGGCGGGGGCCAGGCCAGCACTTGCCTTCCTCCTCGCGATCGGCCTGTCGGCGCCGCTGCTCGCGCAGGAGCGAATGACGATCGAGACCCTCGACGCGCGCCTGCAGCGCGTGGAACGGGTGCTCGATCAGTCCCTGCTCGATCAGTTGCAGCGCATCGACGCGTTGCAGCAGGAGCTTCGCGTGCTGCGCGGCGAGATCGAGAGCCTGAACTACGAGCTCGGCAACCAGAAGAAGCGTGGCACCGATCTGTACAGCGACACCGATCAGCGCCTGACCGATCTCGAGGAGGCGCGCGATGTCGGCACGCTGTTCGGCGTCGACGATACGGGCCTGGATGGGCTGGACGGTCCACCGCTCGACGGCGCTGACGGGGGCGCTGACGGGGGCGCTGACGGCGGCGCGGCAGACGGGCAGGCGAGGGGAGCGGTCATCGTCTCCGAGGGCGGATCCATTCCGGCGGCCGCATCCTTCGGCGACGGCCCGCAGCCGCCGACGGGCACCCTGCGCGACACGGCCACCCAGGCCGAGAAGGCGAGCTACACCTCGGCCTACGACCTTCTGGCCCGGGGGGAGTACGAGGCAGCGGTCGACGCCTTCGACGGCTTCCTCCGGAGCTTTCCGGACGGCCCGTATTCCGACAACGCCTGGTACTGGCAGGGTGAGGCCATGTACGCGCAGCGCCGGTTCGAGGAGGCGCGGCGCAATTTCGGGGCTGTGGTCAATTCCTTCCCCGAGAGCACCAAGGTGCCGGATGCACGGTTGAAGATCGGCTTCGCGCTTTTCGAGCAGGAAGCCTACGCCGAGGCGCGGCGGGTGCTGACCGGCGTGCAGGACGACTACCCGGGCCGATCGGCCGCAGTGCTCGCGCGCAAGCGCCTGCAGCAGATGGACCGGGAGCGTCTCTAGGCCCGTTCCGGCGCGCGCGTCGACGATCGCGTTCCGGGTGTTCACCCGCGGCGTCGGTTGCGCTATCATCCGCCCTCGCTGACGCAGGTCGTCGGCGAGCGTGGAGAGCTTCCCGAGTGCATCGGGGCGTTAGCTCAGTTGGTAGAGCATTTGACTTTTAATCAAGCGGTCCCCGGTTCGAGTCCGGGGCGCCCCACCATCTCTCCGCGCTCGAACGGGTCCCGACAGGGTCGTCGGCGGCGGTTCCCCTCGTGTCCGGGTGCAGGCCACGTTCGGGCGACGCCGGCCATCACGATGGCACCGCCGAGGTAGCACTCGGCATTCCGTCGTCCGCGCTGTCCCGGACACCCGACCGGCCCAACTCGCCGGCTCTACCCGCTGGCCCAACCCGCCGGCCCGACTTGCGGCTCGACCCGCCGATTCGACACGGCCATCCCCTGTTTCGGCACGACGTCACGCTTCTTCCCGACTTGCGCGCATTTCAATCGTGCAAAGCGGTACTGGTGGCCTTTCTCGGGCGCTCCGCGGTTCTATTCTTCAGTGACTCCCGGGCCGCTGGCGGCACCCTCCCATGATCGACGACTTTCTCACCTCTCCCCGTGATCTGCCCTCGCTGCGCTTCTGTCGCACGGAGACTCGCTCGGACACCTCATCGCACGCGACGGAGGCATCCGAGTCGGCCGGTGCGTTCGCCAAGGGTCTGCTACTGGCCGCTGCCATGATCGGCTTGCCGTCGGAGGCATCGGACGACGGGAGCGGAGCCCCGTTGTCGAAACAGGCGGACGGCGCGTCGAGCACGCGCTGACGCGAAGTCGCATGTCAGACTCGACGGTCGTTCACCGACGGCCGCGAGCGGCTGTCCCGCCCGGGAGCCCGACATGCAGATCACCGTCAACGGGGAGCCGCGCGAGCTGTCTAGCGAGCCGGATACGCCGCTACTGTGGGTTCTCAGGGACGAACTCGGTCTGACGGGCACCAAGTTCGGCTGTGGGATCGCCGTCTGTGGAGCCTGCACGGTTCACATCGACGGCGAGGCGGTGCGTGCCTGCGTGCTGCCCGTCGAGCGCGTGACCGGCGAGGTCACGACCATCGAGGGGTTGGCGGGCGCAGGAGCCCTGCACGTCGTCCAGCGAGCCTGGATCGATCATCAAGTCGCGCAGTGCGGCTATTGCCAGTCCGGTCAGATCATGACAGCCGCCGCGCTGCTGCGCGTCGATGCCGCGCCGTCCGACGAGACGATCGACCAGGCCTTCGCCGGCAACCTGTGCCGATGCGGCACTTACCCCCGTATCCGGGCGGCCGTTCACGCCGCGGCCGACGCACTGGCAACGGATGCGATGCCTGCCGGCGACGGTCGGGGCTGAATCGGTGAGTCTCCTCCCGGGCATCACCCGCCGCCGGTTCCTGATCGGTTCGGCGGCGGTCGCCGGTGGCGTCGCCTTCGGCATCCACGCACGGCTGGACGACGCCGATCTTCCAGACGTGCTCGGCGCGGCGCCGAACGACATCGTGCTCAACCCCTGGGTCGTTATCAGCGACTCGGGGATCACCGTCATCACGCCGCGCGCCGAGATGGGGCAGGGCATTCACACGACGCTGGCCGCGCTCGTGGCCGAGGAACTCGACGTGCCGATGTCGCAGGTCCGCGCCGAACACGGGCCGGCGAGCATCGCCTACGCCAACCCGGCGGCGGTCACGCTCGGCCTGCCCTTTCCCGAGTACACGTCGACGCCGCTGCAGACGGCGACGAAGCGCGCGGCCGGTGCGGTCGCGAAACTCGTGGGTGTACAGATGACCGGGGCCTCGAGCTCGACGCGCGGCGCGTTCGAGACCATGCGTTCGGCCGGTGCGGCGGCGCGGGAGACGCTGATCGCCGTTGCGGCCGAGCGGCTGGACGTGGCGGAGGACGCCCTGTCGACCGATGGCGACGGTGCCGTGCTCGCGCCGGATGGCCGCCGGATCGCCTACGGCGCGCTCGCTGCCGATGCGGCGACTCGCCGGCCGCCCCGGAACCCGGCACTGAAATCGCGCGCCGACTGGCGCCACCTCGGTACCTCGCTGCCGCGACTCGACATGCGACCCAAGGTCACGGGCGAGGCACTGTTCGGCATCGATACTCGTATCGACGGCATGTCGTACGGGGCCGTCCGCATGTCGCCGAGGCTCGGCGGCGAGATGATCGGCTTTGACGCGAGGCGTGCAGAGCGCCTGCCGGGCGTCGAGCACATCGTCGATCTCGGGAATGGGGTCGGGGTGATCGCGACCAGCACATGGCGCGCGTTCAGGGCCGTCTCCGCCATCGATGTCGAGTGGGGCGACGCGCCGTATCCGCCGGAGACCGAGGGCCTGATGGCGGCCATCGCCCGCGCCTTCGACGACGAACCGGACTCGAGTCTGCGCGACGACGGCGATGCAGGGAAGGCGCTCCGGGACGCGCGTGCGCAGGGCGTGGACATCATCGAGGCGGAGTATCGCGTGCCCTATCTCGCGCACGCCACGATGGAGCCGATGAACGCGACGGCACGGGTGATTGCCGGCGACGGCGACACGCGCGTCGATGTCTGGGCGGGCAATCAGGTGCCGACGGTGGTGCGAGACAACGCGGCGAGGATCGCCGGGGTGGAGGCGCGCGACGTGCACGTCCACACGCCGTACCTCGGCGGTGGCTTCGGGCGCCGGGCGGAGTACGACTTCACTGATCTCGCCGTCCGGCTGGCCCTGCGCGTGCCGGGCCGCGCGGTGAAGCTGACGTGGACCCGGGAGGAGGACATGCGGCACGACTTCTACCGCCCGGCCGCGATCGCTCGGTTGCGCGGTGCGCTCGACGGTGGCCGACCGCACGTGCTCGAGGCGCGCATTGCCTCGCCGTCGGTCTACGCCGCGCAGAGCGTGCGGGCGGCCGGGTTCGCCGCCCCGGGTCAAGACAAGCTGCTGGTCGAAGGGGCATTCGATCAGCCCTATGCCGTCCCGCACTACGCGGTGCACGGGCACGTGGCCGACGTGGCGGTTCCGATCGGCTCCTGGCGCGCGGTCGGCAACTCGTACAACGGCTTCTTTCACGAGTGCTTCCTCGACGAACTGGCAGCCTCGCGAGCCATCGATCCGCTGGCCATGCGGCTGGCGATGATGGTGGGGGTACACGCCCCGTCACGGCTCGCGCTCGAAGCGGTCGCCGAGATGTGCGGCTGGGGGAAGACCCCGCCCGAGGGGCATGCGCGAGGGCTCGCCTTCACGCACTCCTTCGGTGCGCCGACCGCGCAGGTGGTCGAGGTGTCCGCGAGCGCGCGGGGCATCCGGCTGGAGAAGGTGTGGTGCGCGATCGATGTCGGGACGGCTCTCGATCCGCGCAACATCGAAGCGCAGGTGCAGGGTGCGATCGTGTTCGGACTGTCGGCCGCGATCAGCGGCGAGATCACGTTCGAGAACGGCGAGGTCATGCAAGGCAACTTCGACGACTACGAGGCACTCCGGCTCGGGCAGAGTCCCGTGATCGAGGTGCGCGTGCTGGAGAACGCCGATCACATCGCCGGGGTGGGAGAGCCGGGTGTGCCCCCGGCGGCGCCGGCACTCGCGAACGCACTGTTCGCGTTGACCGGCGAACGCATCCGCGATCTACCTCTCGGGCGTCGAGTCGGCTTCGCGTGAGCGTGTCCTGCACCTGCGAGAGGAGCGCCCGGTAGTCGTCGACGCCCGGCGCGTCATGACCCGTGTGCCCTGCAACCTCCGGGTCCAGCCGCTACACTTCCGCGCATGAGCGAACGAGGAGTGCCCGAGCCGACTCGAAGGGAAGCCGTGGCGGCGCCCGTTCGCGAGCCGGACGCCGGGTCGCTCGGCCCATCGTCAGCGCCGCCGCTCGGTCCGACGACCTGGCCCAGCTGGCTGGGCATCGGCGTTCTCGCGCTGCTCGGCAGTCTGCCGAACGCAGCGCGCCACCTCGTCGCGAAGGCCGGCGCCGCCGTCGCCATGCGGACCAACGGCAAGGAGCGGCGTCGCATCGATGTCAACTTCCGGGCGTGCTTCCCGGAGCTCGACGCCGACGGTCGTCTGGATCTCGAGCGCCGCTACCGGGTCGCCCTGTTCGACGCCGTGCTGCGCATGCCGCTGTCGTGGTGGGGATCGGCCGAGCGTCTCGAGCGGCATCTGATCACGCGAGGCCGCGAGTCGCTGGATGCGGCGCTGGCGAGCGGCACGCCGGTGGTCCTGCTGGTGAGTCACACCGTCGCGCTCGACGGCGGCATGATGGCCCAGGCGCCTCGCTATCCCTTTCAGGGGTTCTACAAGCCGTTTCCCAACCCCGCCCTCGACTGGTTGATCCAGCGCGCGCGCACCCGATTCGGTGCACGGCCGTTCGCCCGAGGCAACGGCTTCCGGTCGATCATCCGGGGGCTGCGCGACGGCGACATACTCTGCTACCTCAGCGACGAGGATCTCGGAGCGAAGGGCTCGGTGTTCGCCCCGTTCTTCGGGCACCGCAAGGCGACGCTCGCGATGTTGCCGCGCATCGTTCGAGCGACCGGCGCGACGGTCATTCCCATGGCCACCTACCTCGATCACCGCAGCGGGGCGTGGGAAGTGTGTTTCGACGCGCCGCTCGCGAACTACCCGAGCGGCGACGCGATCGACGATGCCGCCGTGCTCAATGCAGCGATCGAGCGAAGCGTGCGGGCGCGACCCGAGCAGTACCTGTGGAAGCTCGCGCTGTTTCGCACGGATCCGGCCGGCGGAACGTCCCGCTATCGACAGATCGAGAACGGCGACCTGACGGTCGAGGAACTTTAAGCACGGCTCGGACGGCCTCGAGTACCGACATCGCCGATAGCGTATCTACACCGCGCTCGAACGTTCGGTGGCGTTCGCGGGACACTGTGGCGACCGACGTTTCGACCTTCGCGAGAAACCCATGATAATCGCCCGTCAGTTCCGCCTCGAGCAACGCCCCGATGGACGTCCCGACGCCGACTGCTGGTCGTTCGACACGGCGACGCTTCCCGATCTCGCGCATGGCGAGGTGCTCGTGCGCGTCGACTACCTTTCGCTCGATCCCGCCATGCGAGGCTGGATGGACGATCGCGCGTCCTACGCGCCGCCGGTCGAGATCGGTGCGGTCATGCGTGCGCTCGGCGTCGGTGAGGTCGTCGAGTCGCGAGCGGACGGTTTCTCGGCGGGCGACGCGGTCTCGGGCGTGCTCGGTGTGCAGGATCACGCGGTCGTCCACGCGAACGCGCTCCACAGGATCGAGCTGTCGCTGGCGCCGCCCGAACGCTGGCTTGGCGCGCTCGGCATGACCGGAATGACCGCCTGGTTCGGCCTGCTCGATGTGGGCAAGCCGACGACGGGCGACACGGTGCTGGTGTCGGCGGCGTCCGGGGCGGTCGGCAGCGTGGTCGCGCAGATCGCCGCGCGTCACGGTTGCCGGGTCGTCGGCATCGCCGGCGGCGAGAAGAAGTGCGCCTATCTCGTCGATGAACTCGGGCTCGACGCGGCGATCGACTACAAGAGCGAGAAGGAGTCGCTCCGCGCGGCGGTGCGCCGGACCTGCCCGGACGGTGTGGACGTCTACTTCGACAACGTCGGTGGGGAGACGCTCGATGCGGCGCTGGCCAATCTCGCGATGCGCGCGCGCATCGTGATCTGCGGGGCCATCTCGCAGTACAACACTCGTGGCGGCGCACCCGGTCCGTCCAACTACCTGGCCTTGCTGGTCAAGCGGTCGCGCATGGAAGGCATGCTCGTGTCCGACTACGCCGACCGTTTCGGGGAGGCCGTGCCGACACTCGCAGCCTGGCTCGCCGACGGCACCGTGAAGACGCGCGAGCACGTCGTCGACGGGTTCGAGACCTTCCCGGACACCTTCCTGATGCTGTTCGACGGCGCCAACCACGGGAAGCTGGTGTTGAAGGTCGGTCACTGACGACATGACGCCGGGCGCGTCACGCAAGCGCGGTCGCGGTGCGCTGATCTCGCTGCTGCTGCTCGCGGTCATCGTCGTCGGTGGCGTGCTGATCGGCCGCGAGGTGCCGTTCGAGCGCATCGGTGCGGGGCTCGAGGGCAGCGGACTCGCCGGGCCGTCGCTGTTCCTGATCGGCGGTGTGCTCGGCACGGCCGTCGGGCTGCCGCGTCAGGGACTGGCGTTCGTCGGCGGTCTCGCCTGGGGGGTCGTGCCGGGGCTCCTGCTGTCGCTCCTGGCGGCCGTCGGCGGCTGCGCCCTGACGCTGGAGGCGTCGCGTCGCTGGCTGCACGGCCGGGTGCGGGAGCGGTATCCGAGCGTGGTCCTCGCACTCGCCCGCCTCGTCCGGCGGGATGGTTTCGCGAAGATCGTGGCGCTGCGCCTGCAACCGCTCGGCACGAACCTGCTGACCAATCTCTGCGCCGGTCTGACCCCCATGCCGCGCAGTACCTTTCTCGGGGCCTCCGCGATCGGCTACGTCCCGCAGATGCTCGTCTTCGCGCTCCTCGGCTCCGGCGTGCGGATCGGTTCCACGCAGCGACTGCTCGCGAGCGGGGCGCTGCTTATGATCTCGTTGGTGATGGGGGTCGTCCTGTACCGCCGGCACGTTCGTGACGAGGCTGTCGAGCGTCCCTAGCGTCCTGCGGCCCGAGGCGGCCTCGTTCCGCCTCACGCCGCCTCGCGCGATCTGACGCCGCACGTCTGCCGGCCAGCCCCGTGGCACGAATCTCGCGGAGCATCGGCCCGGGAGGTCCATACGGTCCTCGCCCGCTCGAGCCCAGCATGCGCCGTGTCAACCGCTTCCTCGTTCCGCCGGCCCTCGCGGTCGCGAGCCTGTGCTCGGGCGTCGCCGTGGGCGCGGGATCGACCGAAGCGCCTGCCGCGACAGCGGCAACCCACGCCGAGATCGTGGTGCTCGGCGCGCGCGCCCTGTTCGCCCGGAATTCGTCCACGCTGCGTGCCGAAGGTGTCGCGGCGCTGCGAACACTCGCGGCCGATCGCGTCCGTCGACATGTCGATCGCGACCTGATCGTCGCGATCAGGGTCATCGGTCACAGCGACAGCATCGGTCCGGCCGCCTACAACCATAAGCTTTCAGAACGGCGGGCCCGCACCGTGGCCGAGCGTCTCGCCGAGATCTACCCGGACCTGCCGCTTCTGGTCGAGGGGCGTGGCGAGTCCGTCCCGGTCGCCGACAACGGAACGGTCGCCGGGCGCGCGCGCAACCGTCGCGTCGAGATCCACATGATCTCCATCGACGAGCGTCGCTGAGCGCCGACCGTGAAACGCACGTACCCGACGCTGGCCGACTTACCTCGCCGCCGAACCTCCCGGGCCGTCCTGCGCCGGCTGGCGCTGACCGGTGTGGCCGTGCTGACCGTGTCAGTGACCGCCCGGGCGATCGGCGCGGATTCGGGAAGTGCAGGGGAGGCGGCATCGCCCGCCGACGCGCTGGACGGTCGCTCCTACTGGCGCAAGCCGGCGCGGAAGATCGTCTTCGAGGGTGGGGAGAAGCAGGAGGGCGTCGAGTGGGTCGACGTGGTGGTCGACGGCGCCCTCGAACGCGTGCCGAGGATGCGCCCCGCCACCGAGCGTGCCAGCCCGCTCGACGGACGCACGCGGTACGTCGCGCCGCTCACCGTACTGCCTACCCCACGCGCGTTGCCGGCGCCGGAGACCGGCCGACCGCAGCCGCAGCCGGCCGATCGTTCGCCACCCGTTCCGGCGGTCGCCGCCGAGTCGAACGCACCGTCCGGTGCCGCGAGCGAGACCGTGAAGCTGATCTACTGGCTGGAAGGACGGGGCGCTTTTGGCGACGACCTCGGCCGCCCCTGCTCCGTTGCGGACGATGCGCTGGCGAATCGGCTCGACGCGCTCGGCGGGGCGATCGTCGAGGTTCCGCTCGACGGTGGCGTGAGTCGCGTCTGGTCAGCGCTGCGCCTGCGGTGCGAGGACGCGGTCGAACCGATGCCGACGCCTCCGGAAGGATCGGCACCGCTGTTCGTCATCGGCGACGACGTGCCCCCGGGCTTCGAGATGCTCGCGGCGCCTCGTTCGGCCTGGGTCGATATCCGCTTCAACGGGCGTCTGGTCGGGTCGACCTTCGTGACCACCACGGCCGACCGGGTCATCTTCGATCTCCCCGCGGAGGTCGTCGCCATGCTGCCCGGCATCGAGGACCCGGAAGGACTGCTGCAGCTGCTCTCCCGGCCGTTCCCGCCCAATGCCGATCGCGTCTGCTTCCGCCCCCGCGACCCGATCGGTTGCGGGGTCGTCGAACCGTCGCCGGTGGCGGTCATCTACGACGAGAACTCGCTGACGCTCGATCTGTTCATCGCGGGCGCTCTGCAGCGCCTGCCACCGCAGACGGCGCGGTACCTGCCGGCGCCGGAGCGTCGCCCGACTTCCATACTGTCGCTGTTCACGACGACGGCCAGGACACCCGGTAGCGACGCCGACGTCGACCTGTCCGCGCGGCTGCTGACGAGCTACGGCAGCGGACACGTGTCGGCTGCAGCGGACTATGGATCGGACGCCGAGGAGGCTCGATTGAACGAGCTCAAGCTGACCCACTACGCGAACGGTCACGAGCTCACCGCCGGTACCTACCGGTGGGGGGTCGGCGGGGCGTTGAACGACGTCTCGCTGGCGGGTGTCGGATTCTCCACGTCATTTCGCACGCGCCTCGGTCTCGAGCAGGCCCTGGGAACGGAGCTGATCGTGGATCTGCCGCGACGGGCGATCGTGCAGATCGTCGTCGACGGGCGGGTCCAGAGCGGCGACAGCTATGAGGCGGGCGTGCGCGCCCTCGATACCCGGACGCTGCAGGACGGCACCTATCCGGTGGAGATACGGATCATCGAAAGCGACGGCGCGACGCGCAGCGAGTTCCGGACCTTCACGAAGAGCACGTCCATGCCACCCCGGGGAGAGCCGGTGTTCAGCGCCACCGCGGGCGTTGCGCGACCGTCGGGTATCCTGTTTCCGGAAGACCCCGAGCCGCTGGTCGCCGGGTTCGACATCGCGCAGCGGGTCGGGGAACGAACCGCCGTGACGCTGGGCGCGGCACAGCTCGGGGAGGACGGGTTCGGGCAGTCGGAGTTCGTCTATCTCGGCGAAGCGCTGTCGTTGCAGGCCGCCTTCACGTTGGGGCGGCGTCGTACCGTCGGAACGGTCGTGAATGCGGCCACGACCGTCGGCAACACACGGGCTGGCCTGTCGTACCGGAACTTCAGCTCGGAGGTCGAGTCGCTCGGTGATCCCGTCCGCGAACTCTTCTATCCCGCCCGCGTCGAGCAATGGAACGCGACGCTGAGCCGCCCCTTCGGGCGGGTGTCGGTGGGCCTCTCCGCCGGCAGGGTCGTCGAGCGAGCCGACGGGGCCGAACCCGTCGCTCGCACGCGGTACTCGGTCCGGGCACGTCGCTCGCTGTACCGCAGTCGTGACCTGCGAAGTTCGGTGTCAGCCGGTTTTCGGGACGCGAACGGCGTCCGATCCGGCGACGTCCGACTCGACGTGTCCTTCGGGCGGGGCGGGTGGAGTTCCGGGCTCGCGCTCGAGACGGAGATCTCTCGGGACGGCGACCTCGACGTCGGGCAGATCGCCCAGCTGGGCTACGCCGGTCGCACGGACGTGTTCGACTGGCGCGCGGGTGCGCGCGCGCGCCGGGGGGGGAGCAGCGATTCTGCCGGGGCGTCGGTACGCGTCCGCCACCCGCTGTTCCGCGCTGGCGCGTCGCACGACGTGCTCGTCGCGTCTTCGGGCCGGCAGAACTCCAGCAGTGTGGCGACGGCGTCGACCACGATCGGCTTCGACCGGCGAGGGCTGGCGGTCGGCGGCGACGAAGGCTCGCGTTCGGGCGTCATCGTCGACGTGACGGGGACGCCGGACGGCGCCCTGTTCGACATCGTCGTCAACAACGCTCGCACGGCGGTCGGAGAGGTCGGCGCAAGCCGCTTCGTCGGGCTGCAACCGTTCGAGTCCTACGCGGTCAAGCTCGTGCCGCGTGGCGTGCTGTCCAACGGTATCGGCAGCCGCGTGTACGAGTTCACGCTCTTTCCCGGCAACGTCCAGCGCATCGTCGTGCGCGCGGAATCGCGCGTGCTCTTGATCGCCGCGCTCGTCGACGCCGAGGGCGAGCCGTTGGGGAGCGCCGTCGTCGAGGATGGTGACGATCTGTTCGTCACGGCCGCCGATGGCCTCCTGCAGGCCGAGTTGCCGGTCGGGCGATCGTTCACGGTCAAGCCCCTGCGCGGCGGCGACTGCGTGATCACCGTCCCGGCGGTTGATCCCGGCGTCGAGGTGCATGTCGTGGAAGATCCGCTGCTCTGCCGTGACGATCCGGTTCCCGATGCCCCCGACACCCTCGGGATCGAGCCGGCCCTTCGGTCCGGCGAGCGGTAGGACGTCTGGCCGGCGGCGCGTGTGGGTGACCTTGCCGTATTGCCCGGCGTTTCATCTTGCCGAGACGGGCAGGGAAGGCGAGTCGCTGCCGCTCTCGCGAGTCCGTCAGAAGACCGCGCTGGAATTCTCGAGACCGAAGGCCTGCCAGACCTTGACCGGCAGCTGTTCGCCATCTCGCTGACGCGGCAGGTTCAGGCGATAGGTCTCCCCGGCGTAGAGGCGATTCGGGGCAAGCTCCGAGCAGGCCTCGTTCGCTTCGGAAAGCGAAGGGTCGACCCCGGCGTCGCATTGCACGATGCGCCGCAGCAGCACGTTCGAGTTGCCCGCGTTCAGGAACTCGATGGAGCGCGCGTCGCGGGTGACCTGCACATCCGGTTCGGCATCGGCCGGACGGGCGAGAAGCAGCAGGTCGTAGCCGATCAGCACTCGAATCGCGGACTTCTTGTCGGCGCCCTCGGTCTCGGGCAGCCGGGCCTTGCCGCTGTACGGCTCCACGCGCAATCGGTAGACCCGATCGACGTCCTCGCTACTCTCGCGAAGGATCACCCGAACCCGCTTGCGCGAGCCGGGGGCGACGAGCAGTTGCCGAGGGCTGACCAGGACCGGCGCGGTGCGCGGATCGTCCAGCTCGACGCGGCGTTCGGCGGCCGAGCCCGGTCGGATGATCTCCGCGATCGAGAGATCCAGGTACGCCTTGCTGCTGCCGCCGTTGTAGATCTCGATGTCCTGCACGGGTGAGCGAGCGGCGAGCTCGATCACCGAGCGGTTGACCGAGATCTGCGCGTGAGCGGCGCCACTCGCGATCAACGCGGTCAGCAGAACCGGTAGAAGACGTCTGACGGTCATGGGCAGGGCTCGAATCAGGGGCCGGGCACGATTTCGTTAACGGTCAAGGGCGCGAACGGTTGAGTCGAAGGCGTCCTCGGCACAGCCGATCCGCCGGTTCGATCGCTCGAAAAACGTGGGCTGCTCGATGACGGCAGCGACGGAGCGTACTCGCCTGTGACGGTCATCGGGTTCTGCACACGAGCCGTTGAAAACGGCCCGGGGTGTCGTCGATACCGCACCTGACACCGTATCAGGCGCTACTGCCACGACATTCGGACGTGCAAGCACATGGCCATGTTCGACCACGATCGGCGATCGATCGGGACTCGACGATGACCGGTCGCACGCAGCGCGCCACCATCCGCAGATCTGACGACGATCTGCGGAGGGCAACCTTCTACCGTCTTGTATCGAGAGCTGAATCACATGAAGAAGACTTTCACCTTCGCCGCCGTCACCTTCGCCGTCTCTGCCACCCTTGCCGGCGCGGCCCATGCAGCCGAGGACGGGGTGTTCAACGATTCCGACGCGGGGACGACCGGCTCCACGGGCCAGTCGGACATCACCCTGATCAAGAACAATGCGGTGCAGATCACCAATGTCGACGACCTGGACCTCGGCACGGCCACCAGCCTTGCAGCCGGCGAGACGCTGACGCAATCCGATGACGTCTGTGTGCACTCCACGACGGGCGGTTACACGGTCACGCTGGATTCCGTCGACAATCCCGGCACCTTCGTGCTGACCAACGACGACGTTGCTGTCGCCGACACGATCGCCTACACGGTGGTGTGGACCGAGGAGCTGGCCACCGGTGGCGGTCTGCTCGGCCTGGATCCTCAGAGCAACCCGTTCCCGGCCCAGCCGGGCGTGGAGATCGGGTCCGCCGGTGCCGCGCTGGCGGCAGATGACACCGACCCGGCTTGCGGTGGTGCGACCAACGCGACCTTCAGCGTCACGGTCGACGACACGGCCTTCAACGGCGCACCGTCCGGCACCTACACAGACACCCTGTCGATGGTCGTTCGCTCCCTCTGACGTCTGCCATCGCCACACGCCCGGACGCACGACGGATTCCGGGTGCGTCGTCGCCATGGTCAAGTCACTCGATCGCGGTCCGTCGTGGCACCTCGGTCGGGCCCGGATCCTGCTGCGGCGGGTCATGCCATCGAATTCGACCCGAGCGCCTGTCGCCGCGAACCGCCCTGTCGGCGAGTCGTGGCGCGGGCGCTTTCGCGTGGGCTCGGCCCTGCTGTGCCTGTCGTTCATGTCGCGAGGGTTCGGCGCCGAAATCATGATCCGCGATGATCTGGACGTCGGCGTCTGGTCGCCGTTCGGCACGCGCTGGGAGGCCGAGTCGACGGTCTGCATCTCCGGCGTCGGCGTGTACGGCGTCACGGCCTCGAGCCTCGATCGAGGGGATCGCTTCGTCCTGGGCGACGATGCGGGCAACGAGGTGGCCTACAACGTGTTCTGGCGCCAGCAGAACATCCCGGGCACCGGGATTCCGCTGCTGCCCGGCATCGCGTCCGGCACGGCCACGATCGGCGATATCCGCCCCGATTGCGGTGGAGAGGCCAATGCGGGGGTCAGGATCCGCGTCGACGACGTCGGCATCGACCAGGCACCGGCCGGGCTCTATAGCGATTCGCTCGTGCTGACCCTCGTCCCGCTGTAGTCGCTGCGCGCTCGCCCGGTCACGCCGCCGTTCGGCAGAGACCTTGCACGCAGGGGTTCGGCCGCACCCCTCGGTCACGACCGGTCGTGTTCGGCCGGCGGTCCGGAGGGCGTTGCGGTCAGACCTCTCTTCTGCCGACAGGCGCCGCCACCCGTGCTCTTCGTGTCCCTTCCGACCTTCCGACGTGCCCGGCCTTCCGGGGTTCCGGCCTGGCTGTGCGCGTCGTTCGGACTCGTCCTCGCGAGCGTGGCCAGCCTCGTGTCGTCGGCCGACGAGACCTTCGTCTACTCGTCGCAGGGCGACATCCGGGGGATCAACCTGACGATCGGCTCGGACAACCTGCTGAGTACCGCCCCCGGCGTGGGTTCGGCGAACGGACTGGCGATCAATTCCTCGGCCGGACTGGTGTACTACGGCGACGCGACCCGCGTGTACCGGTGGAATCAGGCGCTCGGCGCCGGCCCCCTGGCCCATTCCCTGATGAACGATTTCGCGATCGGGCCCGTGCAGGCACCCATCACCAACATCGACAGCGCATCGGGTTCGTTCCTGGACGGGGTGTACTACGTCGGCTCGGAGACGGACGCGGGCTATATCGACGACGTGTACGCGCTGACGATGTCGGTCGACGGCACCCAGATCGTGTCGGTGGACGCACTCGATCTGCAGGGCGCCTGCAACTGCAGCGGCGTACAGCTCGGTGGCTTCGGCGACACGGCCGCCGTCCTCGAGGGGGGGCAACCGGTCCTCTACGGTGCCTCCACCGACATCTCGGGCAACGGCTCCGGCACGTCCGCGGGACGCTGGCGCTTCGTGCCGGCCACCGGCGCGTTCACGCTGCTCTCCACCGCACCGGGCGGACAGATGAGCGGCAGCCCCAGCGGTGCGGTCTACACCAACGTCGGCAACAGCGTGCGCACGTTCGACACGACCACGGGCGCCGTCGGCACGGCCTCCCTGTTCACGCTCGCGGCAGCCCCCTTCGACTTCACCGAAGGCTTCAACTTCGACTTCGGCGATGCACCGGACAGCTATGGCGGCGCGTTCCACCGGCTCGGCTCCCAGGGCGCGATTCCGGTCTTCATCGGTTCCGTCGAGCCGGACAACGACCCCGGCACGCTGAACGCACAGTCGGGCTCGATAGACGGTCTGGGCGACGACCTGGCGGGTGTCGACGACGAGGATGCGCTCGGCACGCCTCCCCCGCTCGACACCGGCGACGCGAGCTACACCCTGACCGTCGCCTGTTCGGTAGGCGCGCGCGTCGCTGCCTGGGTCGACTTCGACGGCGACGGGGGGTTCGACGCGCTGGAGCGGAACACCAATCATCCGGTGACCTGCGCCGTCGGGCAGGCGACACTCGACTGGTCCGCCTTGCCCGGCCTGCGGGCCGGACCCTCGATGATTCGCCTGCGCGCCTCGACGAACGCGGCGGCGGTCTCGGTGCCGACCGGCATCGCCACCGACGGCGAGGTCGAGGATCATCGCCTGACCATCGCCGAAGAAACGGCGGGCACGAACGGCACCTGCGCGGCGAACGAGATCAGCTCGCGCTACACCCCGACCGACCTCCCCGTGGCTATCGGCCCGAACGCCGCCACGACCGCCATCTCGCGGATCATCGTGCCCGACTCGCTCCTGATCACCGACGTCAACCTGCTCGGCATCACGGGCGTTCACACCTACATCAACGACCTCGTCTTCAGTCTCGACCATGAAGGCACGGTAAACACGCTCTACGGCCCGTCCTGCGGATCGCAGAACGACTTCTCCTTCTCCTTCGACGACGAGCGGTCGGGCGGCCCGCCGTGTCCGCCCACGGACGGTGGCTCCTACCCGCCCTCACAGGCGCTCGCCGTCCACGACGGCGCCGACGCGAGTGGACGCTGGGACCTGCGCATTCTCGACCGCTTCAACGGCGATGGTGGCGAACTGCAAGGCTGGACACTCGAGATCTGCAGCGTCGCGCCGGTGATCGAGGCCCCGGGCATCGCCATCGCCAAGAGCGCGAGCGTCGACGGCCGCGATGTCGCGGTCGGGCTGTTCACGCAGAATACCGGGAACGTGGCGCTGGCCGACGTTCAGGTGCGGGACGATCTCGATCTCGCCTTCGGTGCTGGCAACTACACCGTAAGCGCCGGTCCGACCCTGCTCGATGCGCCTGCCGGCGTCGCGCTCGATCCCGGCTGGACCGGAGCGACCGGCAACGATGCGCTGCTGGCGACGGGTGCGACGTTGCCGGTCGATGGCGTGATCGAGATCGAGTTCACCGTTACCGTGGACACCGTGCAGCCAAGCAGCACGCCGGGCGAGTACTCGAACCAGGCGACGGCGAGCGGCACCAGCCCTGTCGGCACCCCCGTCTTCGATCTGTCCGGCGATACCCTGTCCGTGACCGACGACGTGCCGACCCCGATCGTCGTCGAGGCGTCGGCGTCGCTCAGCGGACGCACCTTCGAGGACACCTCGGCCGAGTCGAACGTCGCGCACGACGGCATTCCCCAGAGCGGGGAGTCCGGTGTCGGCGGGCGCGTCGTGCGGGTCCTCGACGCCGACGGCGAGCAGGTCGCGGAGACGCGAAGTGACTTTGACGGACGCTGGACGGTCGCGGTGCCGGCGACGGCCACCGGGCCAGCGCTGCGAATCATCGTCGAGCCGGCGGACGACACACGCTTCGTCAGCGAATCGCCGGTCCACGGCAACGGCTCGCCGGTCGACGGCGAGATCACGGTGTCCGTGGATGCCGGTGGGCAGGTCGACGGGATCGACTTCGGCGTGGTCGCCCTGCCGACACTCGTCAGCGATCACGACGCGGTGGCGGAGCCGGGATCCGCCGTCCGTCACGCGCACCGCTACCGGAGTCCGTCGCACGGCACGCTGGTGCTGTCCACGACCGGGGCGAGCGATGAGGTGTCACCGGTCTGGCCATCGCGTCTGGTACGAGACCTCGGGTGTGATGGCCGCATCGACCCGAGCGACGTCTCTCTCTCGCCGCTGCCGAGCATGTTGACCGTCGCCTTCGACGAGACGGTCTGCTTCGTGGCCGACGTGTTCGTGCCGTCGGACGCACCGGGCGGTGCGAGGCAGACCTTGCAACTGGAGACCGTGCTCGTGCTGACGGATCGAGCGGGAACGGGACATGGCACCTCGTTCTCGCTCGCGAATCGGGACACCACGCGGGTGGTCGGCGCAGGCGCGGGGCGTCTGGTGCTCGAAAAGACCGTTCGCAACATCACCCTGGACGGGCCGGAGAGCGAGAGCAACACGGGTCTGCGCGGGCACATCCTCGAGTACATCGTGCGATACCGCAACGATGGCACGTCGCCGATCGCGGATCTCGTCGTCGACGACTCGGCGCCGGCGTTCACGGAAGTGCTTGTCGGCTCGGTCTCCTGCGACCAGACGCCACCCTCCATGGTCTGCACGCCCGGCGGGGCGGGAGCCTCCGTGGACTGGCGGTTCGGCGGCACGCTGGGCGGCGGCGAGGGCGGGCGAGTGAGTTACCGCGTCCGCATCGATTGAGGCCTGTCGCAGCCCTTTTTTCAGGTCTGTGATCGCCGTCATGCAACGCATCGTGTCCGACGCGAAACGAGGCGCAATCCCTGCAGAGGGGGCCCTGAGCGGGTCACGTTTCACCCGTTCGTTCACCCCTCTGGAGAGAACCCATGCATCGCACCTCGCCCGTCCTCGTCCTTGCCGCACTGCTGTCGCTGGCGAGCCTCGCCTGGGCCGGCGGGCCCGTCACGGGCGACATCAAGGCCTTCATCGTCACTCAGACGGACGGTGAGGAGCAGGTCATCGAGGCAAGCGAGACCGAACCCGGTCAGCTCATGGAGTTCCGCATCGTCTTCACCAACAACGGAGAGGAAAGCGTGACCGGCATCCGGGTCGTCGACCCGATTCCCGAGAACACCACGTTCGTCGCCGATTCGCACTCGAGCGATGTCCGCGCCGACTTCGAGGTCAGCATCGACGGCGGTGAATCCTTCGAGGCGGAGCCCGTCGTGCGCATCGAGACGCGCGAGGACGGCACGCAGAGCCGCGTGGTCGTCCCGCCCGCCGACTACACGCATGTGCGCTGGCTCGCCAGCGAGGCACTGGGTGCCGAGGGCGGCCAGCACAGCTTCGCCTATCGCGTGTCCGTCGACTGAGACGCTCGCGTGCCTTGGCGGGCCACCTCGCTCGCCGCGCTCCCGTCTGCGCTCGCCGCCTTCCCGATTCGATCTCTCGGCCGTCGGTGCGACTGACCTCAGCCTCGTTCACCTGTCGATCGACCTTTCAAGGACGTTTTCCCATGCTACCCATCAGATTCTCTCGAACACCGTTGGCGAAGGCCTGTGCAGCGCTCGCCGTGGCCGGCGGCATCGGTGTCTCCGCGCCGTCGTTGCTGGCCGCCACGGCCGCCGGCACCCAGATCAAGAACCTGGCGACCGTCACCTACGAGGACGCCGCGGGCAACCAGTACTCCGCGCAGTCCAACGAGGCGGTCATCACCGTCGCACAGGTCTACAGCGCGACCATCGGGGTCGACGTCGACGCGACCGCTGCCGCCGGCCAGACGGTCTACCTGCCGTACGTGCTGACCAACACCGGCAACGGCAACGATGTCTTCGACCTCGTCGCGGCCAACGGCATCACCGGTGGCGACACGATCGACTCGCCGAACCTCACGGTCTACATCGACAGCAACGGCAACGGAGTGCCTGATGCCGGGGAGAACGCTGTCACCTCGGTCGCGCTGGATGCCGCCGACATCGCCAACCTCGTCGTCGCCGTGGTCGTGCCCGGCACGGCGGCCGCGGGCCAGACGCTCGGTATCACGTTGACGGCGCAGGCGCAGGCAGGGACCGGCGCAGGGGTCGCGTCCAGCGTGACCGACCTGACCGCGGGCGGTGGACGCGATGGCCTCGACGGCACCAACGAGTCGCTGATCACGGTGACGGACGACGCGGTCCTGGTCACCACCAAGACCTCGGTCCACGACGTGGCCAACAACCGGATCAGCTACACCCTGACGGTGCGTAACAACGGCAGTCGCGCCGCCAGGAACGTCGTCCTGTTCGACGGTCTGCCGGCGGGCACCACGCTCGTCACATCGGGTGTGTCCGGCCTGCTCGCCGCCAACGGCGACACGCTGAACACGGCCGGCGTGATCAGCGAGTCGAGCATCTCGGACAGCCCCTTCGACCTCAACGCGGACGGCGACACCAACGACGCGGACGAAGCGAGCCTCGGGCTCGATCTCAACAACGACGGCGACACCGCCGATGCCGCGGTTCAGGGCCTGTACGCCGTGGATTCCGAACTGCCGCCGTCGACGAGCGTGTCGATGACGTTCACGGTCAGCTACGACCCGAACGTGCTCGGGGGTGGCTATCAGGTGGTCAATCAGGGCCACGCGGCCGGTGACACCGACGAGGTCGCAGGTACCGACTCGCTGGTCTCCTCCAACGTCGTCCAGGATGCGATCGATGCCGTCTACGGCGTTACCATCGCCGACACCGGCGCCGCCGGTGCGCCCGGTGCCAACGACGGCGGCGACGACGACGCGATCGCCAACGACGACCAGTTCGTCGACCAGGCCGCCACCGGTGCGGTCGTGGTCTTCGACTACGTCATCACGAACAACGGCAACGCGCCCGACATCTTCGAGCTCAGCACCGATCCCGGCAACTTCCCGGCCGGCACGGTGTTCACGTGGTACGACGCCTCCGGTGCCGTTCAGCTCTCGGACACCAACGGCTCCGGTGTCGACAGCGGTGTGCTGCAGGGTCTCGAGAGCCGGACGTACACCCTCAAGGCGACACTGCCGACCAGCGCGAGCGGAGACGCGCCGCTCCCCGCCGCCGAGTACCAGGCCACGGTCACCGCCACATCGGCCAACGATCCCTCTGTCCCTGCCGCGAAGGAGAGCGACTCGGCGTTCGCGAGCCTGGGCACGATCATCGAGGCGGTCGTCGACCTGCACAACTCGCCGACGGGCACCGGACCGGACGAGGATCCGGTCGGCGCAGCGCCCTACACCGTGACGACGACCTATGTCGGACAGACCGGCACGCAGGTCACCATTCCCCTGTACATCGACAACGAGAGCGACGGCGGTGACTCGTTCGTCCTGCAAGCCGGTGGGAGTTACGACGGCACGGCGCTCGGCGCGTTGCCCGCGGGCTGGATCGTCGAGTTCTTCCTCGGCAACGGCTCGGGCACGGCAACGGGTTCCGCGATCACGACGACGCCGGTCATTCCCGGTGGCGCAGCCGGTCAGGACTTCGAGATCCTCGCCGTCGTCTCGATACCGAGCGATGCGACACTGGCGGTCAACGACTACGACTTCGACCGGGACGGCGACGGCACCACCGATCCGCTGGACGGCAACGCGGACGGAGACGACGACTACCCGATCTTCTTCCGTGTGTCCTCGAGCAACACGGGGGCGAGCGACGTCAAGCTGGACGCCATCGACGTCGACGCCTCGCGTCAGCTCTCGCTGATCACCCCGAGCCAGCTGCAGGTCGAGCCAGGCGGCACGGTCGACTACGATCACACCCTCGCGAACAACGGCAACGTGTCCGAGACGGTGGAACTTTCCTCGGCCAACAGTCAGCCGGGCTTCACCAACGCCGTGCAGATCGACACCGATGGCGATGGTGCGCCCGATACCGCGCTGGTCGCGCTCGTCCCCGGCGACATCACGGTGCAGCAGGGAGACGGTACCGACGTCGTGGTGACGGTGACCGACGTGGACGGCGACGGCAACCCCGAGTTCGCGCTCGAGCCCGGGTACAGCCTGCCGCTGTTCGCGACGGTGTTTGCTCCGTCCAATGCCGCGCCGGGCACGGTCGATCTGTTGACCATCGATGCCGTGAACCTCGATGCCGGCGGCCCGAGCGTGCAGCTGGTCGATCAGACGACGGTCATCAACGGTCAGGTCAAGATTCTGAAGACCGTCGCCGTGGATGCGGCCTGCGACGGGGCCGCCGACGGTCCCTTTGCCGCGGTGCAGAACACCGGCGTCGCGCCGGGGGAGTGCGCCATCTGGCGAGTGAGCGCGACCAACTCCGGTACGGCAGACGCCAACAACGTCGTCGTCAACGACTCGGTGACGGCGTTCAGCACCTTCGAGAGCGGCAGCCTGCGCTACTGCCTGGGCAGCAGCTGTTCGCCGGCACCCGTCACCGACGCGGCCGACACCGATGAAGGGACGTTGGCCGGCTCGAACATCGTCTTCTACGTCGGCACCGGACCGAGCCCGGCCTCGGGCGAGGGCGGTGTGCTCGTCGGTGGCCAGGTGGCCATCGTCGAGTTCGCGGTGAAGATCGACTAGTCCGTCTTCGCGACCCGTTCGGTCTCCCCGCGGGCTTCGGTCGGCGGGGGACCGACGAGCATCTCCACGTGAGGATGCCGCGCCGATCCTACGCCGCGAGGGGCCGCTCCCCTTCAGCTCGAATCGCACAGGATGCCCGCGCTCTTCCCATGCACGTCGGACGCACAGTCATCGCGTGGTTCCTCGTGCTCCTCCTGGGTGTCGCGAGTGCGGGCGGTGCACGTGTCGCACAGGCGCAATCCGGCGATGGCGATGGCGATGGCGATGTCGTCACCGTCGTGGACGCACCCGAGCGTGCCGGGGCGACGAGCGCCGGTACCGAGATCGTCAACGTCGCGCGTCTGAGCTACGTCGACACGTTCAGCGGCGAGACGGTCGAGGTGGAGTCCAACACCTCACGGATCCTCGTCAGCGAACTCCGACGGTTCGCCTTCGAGGCCCCGGTTGTCCTCGACCGCCTGCCCGGAGAATCGGTCGCCTTTGCGCACCGGCTGGAGAACGTCGGCAATGTCGCCGATGTCTACACGATGGAAGCCGGCAATACGCTGGCGGACGACGGGGATCTGGCCGACCTCGTTCTCGTGATCGACGTGAACGAGAACGGCGTGGCCGACCCAGACGAACCGTCGCTGGACGACCCGGTTTCCCTGGCACCGGGGGAATCGATCGCCGTGGTCGCGAGCGGGCGTGTCGATGCCGCGCAGGAGGGCGGGTCGCGCGTCGGCATCGTCGTCGTCGCGCGCACGCTCGACGGTGGACTGCCGATGCGGAGCCTGGCGGATGTCGTTCGGGTGATCGCGAGTGCGCGCCTCGAAGCGCTGTGGGGGACGTCCGCCGAGTGCGAGGCAGGTGTGCCGCCCGATGGCATGGCCCGACTGACGGTCGAGTGGCGCAATGCCACCGCGTCACCGGCGCTGGAGCGCGAGGTCGAGGTGGACGGCGAACGCCGCCGCGGCGTGTTGCTCGAGATCGCCCTGCCGGCGCGGTTCGCACTCGATCGGGAGACCCTTGTCGACGTGATGGCGTTTCGGGGGATCACCCTGGTGCGCGAGCGTGGCGCGGGGGGGGCGAACTGGATGCGTCTCTCGTCGTGGAACGGGGATCGCGCGGTCGATCGGCTCGCCGTGCTCGTCCCTGCCGATACCCTCGAACGCGATGCCGTCGTCGGGGTCGGGTTCGGCGCGCGCGCGTCACCCTCGGCGGAACCGTCGGACGCGGATGCCCCGCGTTTCGTCGCGACATCGTCGACCGGCGACCCGCGGGCACCGTCCGAGCAGGCCGTGCTCGACTGCGCGGCGCTCGGGGAACCGGCGTCCGCGGTGAGCGCCCGCATCCGTTTCACGCGACCCGCACTCGCACTACAGCGGGCGCTCGAGCCACCGGTGCTCGCGCGCGACGAGGACATCGTCGACACCGAATTCTATCGACTCGACAGCGGACTCGGCGGCTACCGCCTGGTGCGTGACGGTGTGTACGTGGAGCTTGTCGCACAGGTCTCGCCCGCGCGTCGCCTCGTGTCCACGAACGGCACGGCGCACGTCGCGGTCGACGTCCGTTCGCGGGGCAGCGGGGAGCGCGTGACCCTTGTGCTTCGCGAGAGTGCCCGCGACTCGTCGGTCTGGCGAAGCCTGGTGCCGATCAGGCTCGTCGGCACCACGGGCTCGAACGTCGTCGGAGAGGACGGCGTGCTGGCCGACGACGCCGGGGCGGGTCGTCCGGGCTCGAGCGGTTGGTGCCCCGGCAGCGTCGCGCCCGATGTCGAGGGTGTGCCGGACTACACCGGGGAGGGCGAGATCTGCGTGTTGCCGGCGGTCGAGGACGACGTGCTCGACGTGGTGTTCGCCGACGGCACGGCTGGCACCGATGTCGCGGACACGACGGTCGTCGACCCGACCGGACGCGTGTTCGACGCCACCACGCTGGCGCCCGTCCCGGGCGCGATCATCACCGTGCTGGACGCGAGCACCGGACAGATCGCGCGCGATCCGCTGACGGACGAACCGCTCGCGATACCGGGCGCCGAAGACGGTCGATACGCGCTGCCGCGGCTTCCGGCGGGCACCTTTCATCTGTCGGTCGAGCCTCCCGATGGCCATCGCTTCCCCGCCACGGTCGGACCCGGACGCTTCGAGAGCTTCGCCGTGACCGACGCCTCCTACGGTATCGACGGCTACCTCGGCGACGGGGACGGCCGCTTCGCGGTGGAGGGTGGGACCGCGTCGCCGGTCATCGACATTCCGCTCGATCCGGCGGACCGGGACGCGATGCTGTCGCTCGAGAAGAGTGCGACCGTAGAGACGGTGGAGCCCGGTGGCATGGTCACCTACCGCTTGGCCATCGCCAATCGCGGGAAGGCGCCGCTCGACGCGCTCGTGGTCCTCGACACGCCGCCCTACGGCTTCCGCTACGTGCCGGGCACAGCGCGCCTCGACGACACGCCGGTGAACGACCCGGAGCGCCTGCGCTTCGGTGCCGCGATGGACGGGACGGCGCGCGGTGCGGACTCGGACGTCGTCGTGGCAAGCCTGCGGTTCGCGCTCGGTGCGCTCGAACCCGGGGAGGAGGTGACCCTCGCCTACGAACTGCAGGCGACGCCGGGCGCGATCGACGGGGACGGGATCAACACCGCCGTTGCCAGTGCCCGGGGACGCAGCGGCGTTCTTCTCGCCACGCAGCCGAGCCGCACGCAGGTGGTCGTCGCGCGGACGGGCGTGCTGTCCGACAGGGCCATCCTGTTCGGCAAGGTCTACGTCGACGCGAGCTGCGATGGTCTGCAGAACCATGGCGAATGGCCCATCGGCGGCGTGCGTCTGTACTTGCAGGACGGCACCTTCGCGATCACCGACGAGGACGGTCAGTACAGCCTCGCCGATCTCGCCCCCGGTCTGCACGGCTTGAAGATCGACCCGCTCACCCTGCCCGAAGGGCTGTCGCTCAAGCCGCTCGACACGCGTAACGCGGCCGACCCTGACAGCCGTTTCGTGGAGCTGTCGACGGGCGACATGCACCGGGCCGACTTCGCCGCGAGCTGCCCGCAGCACGACACCGCCGGCGTGTTCGAACGCCTCGCCGAACGCAACCGCGATCTGCAGGGGACCTGGCTGCTCGAAGAAGCCAGCCGCTTCGATCCGGACGGTGGTACGCGTGGCGCGAGTGCCGCGCAACGCGCCGACACGGACGGCGATCTGTCCAGCGGCCTCATCGGCGAGCCGCGTGCGGCCGGCACGAGTGCGCCCTCGCGCGATCTCGAGGAGCGTGCCGACGCGCCGCTCGCCGACGCTTCGGCCGCAGACGCTCCGCTCGCACAGACACCGCCTACCGATGCTCCGTCCACGGACGCTCCGCCCACCGACGGGACCCCGAGCGCGCCGCGTGCCACAGATGTGCTGCCGGACACTGCGACGATCATGGGAGATCCGCAGGTGCTGGCCGCCACGATCACGGCGGCACAGGCCAAGGCCGGCACCTGGCTCTGGCCGGAGAACGAGCTCAGCACCGATGGGCGCTTCCTGGCGGTGGTGCCGGCAGGCGTGGAGCCGACGCTGCACGTCGACGGGGTCGCCGTATCGATTGAACAGATCGGCGAGCGTATCGAGAATCGTCGCGAGAGCGCCCAGATCGTCGCCTGGTACGGCGTCGGCCTCGTGCCCGGGCCGAACCGACTGGAGATCCGGGCAAATGACGGCTTCGGCAACGAGCGTACGCTGGCCACGCGCACGTTCAAGCGCCCGGCGGCGGGTGTCCGCATGGTGCTTCGCACCCGTCAGGACACCTTGCCCGCGGATGGTGGGCGCACGATGTTGCCGATCGACATCGTCATCACGGACGCGAACGGCTATCCGGCGAGCGGCGTGTACTTCGTCACGCTGGAGGCGACCGCGGGCAGCTTTCTCGAGGAGGACCTGCAGAGCCGCGAGCCGGGTCTTCAGGTGCGCGTCGAGGATGGGCGCGGCAAGATCCATGTCAGGAGCTCGGATCTCTCCGGGCGGATGCGCGTCACCGCCCGCGCGGGCGCCTTGCAGGCGGCGCTCGAACTGGTACAGGTCGCCGCGGCGCGCCCGCTCGTCGGGATCGGCGTGCTCGAGGTCGGCGGGCGATTCGGGCGGGTCGACGGCAACGACGACGGACGCGCCGATCTCGCCGCGGGCTTCGAACCCGAGGCGCGCGCCGCGCTGTTCCTGAAGGGTCGTGTGCGTGGCGACGCCAAGCTGACCCTGTCCTACGACACGGCGCCGAAGGCCGACCCGGAACTCATGCGCGACACCGATCCCGCGAGCGGCTACGCGACGCACGGGGATGCCTCGGTTCGCGGCTTCGAGGCGCGGAGCCGCAGCAAGCTGTACGCGAAGCTCGAACGCGACCGGCACAGCATCATGTGGGGCGACTACCTCACCGACAGTCAGGCGGACTCGGACGACCTCGCACGTGTGCAGCGGACACTCACGGGCGCGAACGGGGTGTTCGACAACGGTCGGACCCGACTGCAGGCATTTGCCGCCCGGCAATCGGAGCTGCGCGCCAGCGAGGAGATCCGTGGCAACGGGACGGCCATGCTGTTCCGCCTGGACGGCGCGCCCATCGTTCCCAACAGCGAAGTCATCGAACGCATCGTGCGCGACCGGGACAACCCGGGCCTCGTGCTCGAGAGCGTTCGCCTGCTGGGCTTCAGCGATTACACGCTAGACCCGGTCACCGGTCTGCTCAGCTTCGCCGATGTGGTGCCGAGCGTGAACGAGAGTCTCGATCCGGTGTTCATCCGCGCCAGCTACGACCGGCGCGGCGAGGTGGACGAGCACACCGTGTCCGGGCTGCGCCTGCAGCACCGGATCGGGCGGGCGATCACCGTCGGCACGAGCCTGACCGACGACCGCAATCCGCTGGCGGGCTACACGCTTGCGGGACTCCATCTGGTGGCCCTGCCGACGCCGACCACCCGCCTGACGGCCGCTGTCGCCGCTCAGCGCCAGCGCGACGGTCGCCCGGACGGGCGCGCCACGCGGGTGCAATTCGAGCATGCGTGGAGCGGGCAGCGCGATCACCGCACGCTGATGAGCTGGGCGCGGGCGAGCGAGGCGTTCGACAATGCCGGCGCTGGCATCTCCGCTGGTCGCGAGGAGTGGCGGATCGAACACCACCAGCCATTGGGCAACACGTTGAAGGGCACGCTCGCTGCACTCGGCAGCGACTCGACCGGTGAGGACGCCGGCTTCGGCAGCATCGGCGTGGTGTTCGACAAGACCTTCTCGGACTGGTCTCTGACCGGTGGCGGCCGTCAGCTCTGGAGCCGACAGGGCGAGGACCGTACGACGTTTCGGACCCTGCTGCTGGGCGTCGAGAAGCGCTTCATGTTCGGTGGGCGCGCGGTGTCCATCGGGGTGGACGCCGAGCGGGCCGTCGGTGACAGCGGACGGTTCCGCTACGGCGTCGAGTCGCGGATGCAGGTGCACGAGCACGTCACCTTGCACGCCCGCTACGAACGCGAGCGCGGCATCGCTGCGCAGTCCTTGCTCGGCGAGCGAGAAGGCAGTCGTCAGCTCGTGGTCGGCGTGGAGTCGGACATCCTGCCCTCGACCCAGGTGTACAGCGAGTACCGGATGCGCGGTGCGTTCTCCGGCCGGGCGATGGAGAGCGCGAGCGGTCTCCGCGGACGCTACGAACTCGAACCTGGACTGACGGTCTCGCCGGCGCTCGAGGTCATCGATGCGCTCGGTGGCGACGCCGAGGACTCGGTCGCCGTCTCGCTCGGCGCGAGCGACACGCGCAATCCGAACCGCAAGCTGACCGGGCAGGCGGAGCTGCGCCAGACCGAGGAGAGCCGCTATCTCGGCGTGCGCGCAACGCTCGCACAGCGGCTCGACGTGGACTGGACCGCGCTCCTTCGCGAAGAGTACACGCGGCAGGTGCCCAACGTCGGCGAACTCAGCTCGCGTCAGCGCTTCACGCTCGGGCTCGCGCGTCGCCCGAAGCTCGAGAACCGTCACCACGCCCTGTTCCTCGCCAACTGGAAGCAGGACTACGGACCCGAGGACGGGCAGGACCGCGAGACGCACGTGCTCGCGTCGCACCAGAACCGTGAGCTCGGGGCGGGCGCCACGCTCAGCGGACGGGCGGCGACGAAGTGGCAGCGTATCCGCTACGAACGCGGCACGCGGGCCAGTTGCGCTTGGCTGTTCGACATTCGCGCGACCGTCGACATGGCGCGACGCTTCGAGCTCGACCTCCGGGCGGGCTGGCTGGGTGCCGGCGAATTCGGCGACGGGCGCTTCTCGCTCGGGGCGGGGCTCGCGTGGATCGTCGATCGCAACCTCCGTGTGGGCGTCGCCTACAACCTGCTCGGATTCCGAGAAGAGGATCTGGACGAGCAGGGCTACAACGCGCAGGGCGTCTCGATCGGTCTGCAATGGAAATTCGACGAGGACCTGTTCCAATGGCTCGAGAAATGAAATGCCGCCGCGCCGCGCTCGCGCTTCCGATCACGCTCGCGGTGCTCGGATCGCTCGCCGGCTGCGCCAGTACCGAGGAGCTCTACGCCGAGTACGACCAGCGCATGTGTCTGGTCGAGAGCATCGCCCCGGCCGCCGCGCTACCCGATGCGAGTCCGCTCACGCTCCGCGAGCTGATCGCGGGCAGCAACTTCCCCTGGGAGCCTGCCGTGTACTTCGGCTTCAACAGCGCGGCACTCGGACCCGAAGAGCTCGCGCGTCTCGACGGCGCTACCGACGTGCTCGCCCGATTCCCGAACGTGAAGGTCAGCCTGCAGGGATTCACCGATCGCATCGGCTCGAGCAGCTACAACGTCTGGCTCGCCGGCCTGCGTGTCGACAGCGTGCGAAAGGTCCTGATCTCGCGTGGAGCGAGCCCCTCGCAACTGGTCTCGCAGCCACTCGGCGAGGGGCTGCCGGTCATCAGCAGTGACGACGAGGAGGCGAGGGCGATCAACCGTCGCGTCGAGCTGATGCTGCTCGACGAGATCGGGCGGCCGGTGCACCCGATGTTCGACTTCGATGCGTTCGAGCGAAGTGGGCAGGGCAGCCTTTGAACGTATCGCGTCGTCGCGCGTCCCGGGGTGCCGCTGCGCCTGCGCGTGCCTGTCTCACGGTCCCGATGGTGCTCTGGCTGGGCGTTCTACTCGGAATCGCCTCGGCCGCACCGGCCGCGACGACGGCAGGTACGGTCATCCGCAACCAGGCATCGGCGACTTATACGGACGCTGACGGACGCAGCGTGAGCGTCACCTCGAACCTCGTCGAGACGACCGTGGGACAGGTGGCCGGTCTCGAGCTAGAGAGCGATCAGACACTGCGGGGCGTCGGCGGACAGCGTGTGCGCTTCGCCCACCGCGTGCGGAACACCGGCAACGGCGATGATCGCATCCTGCTGAGCGTCAGCAACGCGGCCGGGGACAGCATCGATCTGTCGAACCTCGCGGTCTACGCCGATGCCGATGCGGATGGCGTGCCGGATACCGAGACGCCGATCGAAGGCACCGCATGGCTCGGGTCGGGCGAGGCGTTCGGCATCGTCGTCGCGGGTACCGTGCCGGTGGCGGCGCTCGATGGCGATACCGCCTTCGTTACCGTGTTGGCGATCAGCCAGTTCGACGCGTCGCGAGTCGCGATGGTCACGGATACCCTGGTCGTCGGCACCGGCGCTGCCATCGCGGTCACCAAGTCCATCGAGATGCGTCGCGGGCTGTCTCCGTCCGGCCCTTGGACCGTCACGCTTCGCTACGAGAACACGGGCACCGCCGCGGCGGGAGACGTCACGTTGATCGATACCTTGCCGCCCGGGATGCGCTACGTGCCGGGGTCCGGAGTCTGGAGCGGATCGACGGTTCCCCTGAGCGACGCCGACCCCGGCGACGTCCATGTCGGCATCGGATCGAGCGTGCGCTATTGCGCCTATCACCCGAGCTGCACCGGCCTCGCCGAGGCCGAGAGCGATGCCGATGCCGATTCGACGAATCAGGTCTCCGCGGTGTTCGACCTGGTTGCACCGGGCCTGGGCGGCTCGCTGAGCTTCGACGTGAGCATCGATCCCGGGCTTCCTGCCGGGCGATTGCCGAACCGCGCGGAGTTCGAGTACGACATCGCCATCACGACGGTCGATCGCGCGTTCACGAATACCGTGGGTTTCGAGGTGCTGCCCAGTGCCGGCGTCATCGCCAACGGCTCGAACGCCACGGCCATCGACGGCATGGCCGAGCCGGTGGCGGTATCGAGCGCGGCGCAGGGCGGGATCGTCACCTTCGACAACATCATCTGGAACACCGGGAACCGAACGGACAGCTTCGACATCGTCGTCGATTCCGCAGGCTCCACGTTTCCTCCCGGCACGGTATGGCGCCTGCTGAAGGAGAACGGTGCGACACCCCTTCTCGATACCAGCGGAAACGGTCTGGTCGACACCGGGCCGATCGCGCCGGGGACGTCCTACCGCGTCGTGCTGGTGCTGGAATTGCCGGAGGGCGTGTCGGGCGACAACGGCGGCGCGGGCTACCGGCTGGAGAAGACGGCCCGCTCGGTCACCGACCCGAGCATCTCGAATGCGGTGGTGGACGAGCTCTACGAGATCGTGGCGAACCGGGTCGACGTGACCAACCAGGCCCCGGCCGGGAGCGACGGTGCGCTCGGTGCCGGGCCCGGGCCCGAGCCCGCGCCGGTCAGCACGGTCGCGCCGGACGGCGCGGGCATCGCGCGCTTCGACCTTCACGTACGCAACCAGGGTGCGGCGTCCGATCGCTATCGCCTTGTGGCCCACGGCGCTGCCGCGCGCGGGCCGCTACCGCCGGGCTGGCACGTCCGCTTCGTGGACCCGAGCGACGGGACGGTCGTCGCCGATACAGGTGTGCTGGCCTCGGGTGCGTCCCGACACGTGCGCGCGGAGCTGCAGCTGCCGCGTGGCGTCGAGCCGGGCCGGACGAGCCTGTGGTTCGAGGCGGTGTCCGCTCTTTCCGGGGCGAGCGATCTCAAGCACGACGCCGTCGACATCGCGCCGCAGACGATCCTGCGCATCGAGCCGGGACTGTCCGCCCAGCTCGAACCGGGCGGTTCCGTCGTCTACGAGCACATCGTCGGCAATACCGGCAACGCGACGGTCGACGACGCGGTCATCGAACTTTCGGCGCCGCTGCCCGGCTGGACCGCGACAGCCTGGGTCGACACCGACGGCAGCGGCACCTTCGGCGCGGGCGACTTTCAGTTCAGCGGTACCTGGACCCTGGCCCCCGGTGAGCAGAGACAACTGTTCGTGCGCGTCGTCGCGCCGGTCACGGCGCCGCTCGCGCAACGCGAGGCGACCCTCGTGTCCGTCCGCTGGGACGGCGGGGCGGAGACCGCGAGCGTTACAGATCTGTCCACCGTCAGCCGATCTCTGGTATCGATTCGCAAGGAACAGGCGCTCGATACCGGCTGCGACGGCGCTCCGGACCCGGGAACCGACTTCGGGCCGGGGCGCATCGAGGTCCGTCCGGGCGCGAATTGCGTCATCTATCGACTGACCGCGACCAACGGCGGGCGCGAGACCTCCTTCAACGTCAAGATCCACGACTACACGCCCGCCTATACGCTGTATCGTCCGACCGCAAGCTGTTCACGCTCTCCGTGCTGGCTGACCGAACCGGGGTTCGAGGTGTCGGGCACGGTCAGCGCCGAGACCGACCAGCTGGTACCGGGAGCCTCCTTTTCCCTGAAGTTCTCGGTGCGCGTCCAGTGACCCATCGCCACGGCCCGAGGTAGTTCACGTCCCATGCCATTCTCAAGCGTCCCCTCACGTTCTCTCGTTCCCGCCCGTGGTCTCGCCTCGCCGACGGCGCTTGCCCTGTCGCTGGCCCTTGCCGGCGGAGCGGGGGCCGCCGCCGCCGACTGGTACGTCGGCGCAGGTGGCGGCGTTTCCCGTCTAACGCCGGATGCGAGCGGATCCGGATTCACGCTGGAAGAGGAGTACTCGGCGGCAGTCGGTGTGTTCGGCGGCCGAAACGTCGGGTCGCGCTACGCGGTCGAACTGGGCGCCTATCGTCTCGGCGAAGCCGGACTCTCGGCATCCGAGTCGATCGAATACTCGGTCATATCGGGCGGGGCGCTCGGCTACGTGTTCGGCGATCCCGCGCGTATCCGGCGCGGGGAGGCGATCGGGGGCTATCTGAAGCTGGGACTGGGCGCGATCGACAATGCCAGCGACGTGCCGCTGGAGCAGGAGGACGAGCTGTCGGTCTGGGCGGCGGCAGGCTTCGACGTGCCCATCGGTCGATCCTGGGGGCTCCGGGCGGAGCTCGCGAGCTTCGATGGCGACGCGCAGGCCGCGCTCGCCTCGATCGTCTGGCGACCTCGGGGTGCCGCCTCGCGCCCGGATCAGGCCGGTGCGCCGAGCCGATCGGCCGCTCCGGAGCCCGCCGAGGTTCCGGCCGCTCGGCCCGACGTATCGGACGCACGCGCCCCCGCCTCCGATCCGCAGCCGACGGCCCCCCGCGAGGCAGCGCGTCCGACCCCGCCCGTCGCTCCCCGGACAGATCGGACGCCGGCCGTCGAACAGCCGACGGTGACGCTCGCCGATGCGTCCTTCGACGGCGTGCTCGATGGCGTCGTGTTCGCGCCCGGTACCGCGACGCTCACGTCGGCGGCCGAACGCGAACTGGATGGGCTTGCCGCTCGCCTGCTCGCGAACCCCGGCATCACGATCGAGATTCGCGCGCACGCGCTGGCGGGATCGGACTCGGCTGCCGCCAAGGCGCTGTCCCGCGACCGTGCCGTCGCCACGGCCCGTCGACTGGCCGGGCAGGGCGTACCCGTCGCCCGGCTGCGAGCGCGGGCGTTCGGCAGCGAGCAGCCGCCCACCGAGCCGGACGTGCCCGATGAGCGCATCGAGATCGGGGTCATCGTGCCCTGACCCCCGGCCCGGTCGCGCGTCGTGCGACCGGGCGTTTCGGGATTCGGCCATCGCGACAGGCGATACGGCATACCGCGATGCGCGGTGGCCTCGTCGGCTGGCTGACGGCGGCAGGCAATTTGCAGCGCACTCCTGATGCTGCCGTCCTCCGTGCGTGCGGCGTCATGCCCGCGCGAGCCTGTCCGGTCCGCGGCCGACTCGTTCCGTGGACTTCCTCCAGGCATCGATGGCGCCTTTCCCTACCCGTCTCCCGCGTTTCCCTCGACGACTCCGGACACCGGTGATGACGGCGTTCCTGCTCGCGTCGGCGCCGGCGTGGGCCGACATCATCATCACCGAGACGAACGACCCGGCGACGCGCGGCGGCATCATCGCGGACACGGTCGTCAGCAACGTCGGCGGCGGCGTCACCATCGAGAGCGTCACGGTCGTCGGTGCGGATGGTCAGGCGGGAACCTTCACGAATGGACTGAGTACCGGCGGCTTCATCGACTTCGAGGCGGGAGTGATCCTCAGCTCGGGTTCGGTGTCGAGCGTCCTCGGACCGAACGTGGCCGACGGCACCGGTGAAGACATGCCGACGGTGGCGGGGGCCGATGGAGACCCGGACTTCAACAGTCTGACACTGGTGAACACCTTCGACGCGGTCTATGTCGAAATCACGTTCATTCCGGTCGGCGACACGATGACGGGGACCTTCGTGTTCGCCTCGGACGAATACAACGAGTACGCGCCTCCCGCTGGCGAATCGAGTGCCGGCAACCAGTTCTTCGACGTCATGGGGTTCTTCGTCAACGGCGTGAACTTTTCCACGACTGCCGACCAGGCCAGCGGCTCGGGCGTGCCCGTCAACGTCTCGATCAACACCGTCAACAAGACGTACAACGCGGCTGACTTCGTCAACAACGATCCGACCGACTTTCCTGCCAACGCCCTGCCTTTCGACATCGAAGCGGACGGCTTCACGAGTCGTCTGTCATGGACCGCGCCGGTCAATCCGGGTGTGGAGAACACGCTCAAGTTCGGCGTTGCCGACGGCGGTGACGCCGCTTTCAACTCGTGGCTGCTGATCGACCGGAATTCGTTCCGCGTACTCGAGCCTCCCGCGGATGTCGATCTCGTCCTCGAGGTCGACGACAACCGGCTGCAGGAAGTCCCGGACGCGGCACAGACGGTCGCGACCTCGCTCACCAACCTGGGGCCGGAGGGCAACGAGCGCGAGATCCTGATCACCTACACCCTGCCGGTCGGCATCACGATCAACGGAGGAGCTTCCGCCGCCGTTGCCGAGGGCGGTGTGAACCGAAACGAGTGGATATGCACGTCCGATGCGGCGACGCCTCGACAGGGCGTGGTCTGCAAGAGCATCACCAGAATCAGCACGACGCCCGGAAACGACTCGACCTTCTTCACCTTCGATCTCGACCCGATCCCGGCCGGCCTCGTGGGCCAGACTCTCGTCATCGACGCTGTGGTGAGCGGCGACGACAACGATCTGTCGCCGGGCAACGATTCGGCAAGCGACAGCACGCTCGTGGTCGGAAGCGATACGACGGCGCCGACACCCGTGATCGACGGCATGCCGACCATCACAGGGTCGACGTCGCCGATTCCGGTCACCGTCACATTCGACGAGCCGGTCACCGGGCTCGTTCTGAGCGATTTCGTCGTGTCCGGCGCCACGGCCAGCGATCTCGCCATCGTCGACTCGACTACCGCGACACTGACGCTCACCCCGGACGCCAGTGGCGATATCGTGCTGACACTTCCGGCCGGAGCCGTTCAGGACGCGGCGTCGAACGACAGCGTCGCCGCCGGTCCGGTCACGACCGTCTACGACGCCAGTGCACCAGCCCTGTCGATCGACGGCGCGCCCGGCGTCGTGGGGACCACCACGAACTTCGAGGTCACGTTCGTGTTTTCGGAGGCCGTCGACGGCTTCGTGCTGGGTGATGTCCTGGTGGAGAACGGGCTCGCCAGCGACCTGGTCATGGTCGACGCGTTGACGTGGACGGCCACGATCGATCCCGACAACACGGGCGACATCACGGTCTCGGTCCCAGCGGGCGCCGCACAGGCAGCGGACAACGGCATCGACAGCGAAGGCGACTCCGTCACGGTCACGCTGAATGCGAGCGCGCCCATGATTACCCTTTCCGGGGCGCCGACGCTGGTCAACTCGACGGACCCGTGGACGGTCACCGTCGCCTTCGACGAGGCGGTCACGGGTTTCGAACTCGACGACATCCTCGTCGACAACGCCGCGGTGTCGAACCTTCAGGCGGTTCCCGGCACGGACAGCTGGACAGTCGTCGTCACACCTGACGGTACAGGCGATATCGGCTTTTCCGTGGTCGAAGGGGCGGTCGTCGACGCGGCCGCCGGCAATCCGAACCCGCCGTCGGAGACGCTTGTCACGGTGTACGACGACGTTGCGCCGACGGCGTCGTTCTCGAACGTACCGACGTGGGTCAACGACCAGACGCCCTACACGGCCACCCTCACGTTCTCCGAGCCGGTGCCCGGTCTCGTGTCGGGCGACCTCATCGTCACGAACGCCACGCTCTCGAATCTCGCGACCGGCGACGACATCGTCCATACCTTCACGGTCACGCCCACCGGAAGCGGCGATATCGAACTACTGGTGCCCGTCGGCGCCGCGACGGACGTGGCAGGCAACGACAACATCGACCCGGCGACCGCATCGACCGGCTTCGACGACGTCCCACCCGTCGCGCCGTCGGTCACCGCTCAGGTCGGCAATTCGCCGACGCCCGTGATCGGGGGTGCGGCGACGCTGGACGTTGGCGAGGAACTCGCCGTGTTGGTGGGCGGCCAGATCTATCAGGCGGGGGATGGCGCACTGGTCGTCAATGGGGACGGCACCTGGACCCTCTCGATCCCCACGGGCGATGCGCTCGCGGACGGGGTCTATGACGTGACGGCAACCGTCACGGACGCCGCCGGCAACGCAAGCAGCGACAGCACGAGCGGCGAACTGACCGTGGATACGGTCCCGCCGACCGCGCCGCTCGGTCCGCTCGATCTGTTGGCGGCCAGTGATAGTGGCGACAGCGACGCGGACGACCTGACGAACATCACCGCCGTCGATCTGCAGAACCTCGACGGAACCGCACCCGTCGGCCATGTGGCCACGCTGTACGCAGACGGCCTGCCGATCGGAAGCGGCATCGTCGACGGAAGCGGCAACACCGACTTTTCGGCCGTTTCTCTGATCGAGGGTGTTCAGTCGCTCACGTATACGCTGACGGACGAGGCCGGCAACGAGAGCGCGGCTTCAACGGCCCTTGCCGTGACACTGGATACGCAAGTCACGGCAGCGACGCTGACCACCCCGATCGCCGGCGACGGCGTGATCAACGCCAGCGAGTCTGTCGCCCTCGCCCTTGACGGGACGTTCGAGCCGAACAGGGAGGTCCTGATCCTGATCGGCGACGGAACCCAGAATCTGATCGAGCGGGTCACTACCGACGCTGCCGGGCTTTGGAGCATCACGGGGATCGACGTGAGCACGCTCGTCGACGGCTCTCTCACGTTCGATGCCTTCGCGTCGGACGTGGCCGGCAACTCGAGCGAATCGGTGACCGCGAATTCGACGCTCGCGACCGAGCCGCCAGTGGCGCCGACGGTGACCGCTCAGACGACCAACGATGCCACGCCCGCGGTTACGGGCGCGAGCACGCTTGAACCAGGCGACGAGCTGATCGTTCGCCTGAACGGCGTGACCTACTCCGTCGCACTCGGAACGCTGGCAGTAGACGAAGTCGGAAATTGGTCCGCGACCGTTGACGAGGCAGCCCAACTCGCCGACGCCGTCTACGACGTTCTCGCGGAAGTGACGGACACTGCCGGCAACATCACGGTAGACGAGACGACGGGCGAATTGACGATCGACACCGTCGCGCCGGTGGTCCCGACGGTAAGCAGCCAGATAGCCTCGACGGCGACCCCGACGCTGACGGGCACCGCCAGCATCGAGCCTGGGGAGTCCCTGACCGTCGAACTGGCCGGTACGACTTACGTGGTGGGTGACGGATCGCTCACGTTGGCTGGAGATGGCACGTGGACGCTGACGATCCCGGCCGGCGATGCGTTGCCGGACGGTGTCTACGACGTGATGGTCACGGTGACCGATACGGCTGGCAACGCCACGACGGAGGCCACGACCGACGAGCTGACGATCGACACGGTGCCGCCCGCGACCCCGACCGGTGCCCTGGACCTGC